>Ga0255765_1000001_pt1 | contig 468836 bp, 465 predicted proteins | sample 041ome_8_FD_179965 | JGI IMG/M metagenome (GOLD analysis project Ga0255765, IMG submission 179965) | Coastal salt marsh microbial communities from the Groves Creek Marsh, Skidaway Island, Georgia - 041407BS metaG (version 2) | ecosystem: Environmental > Aquatic > Marine > Intertidal zone >...
TACTGAAATGGTAATGCCAGGTGATAATGTAACTATTGAAGTTAAATTAATTCATCCTATTGCGATGGACAAAGGTCTACGTTTCGCAATTCGTGAAGGGGGTCGTACAGTAGGTGCCGGCGTGGTAACAAAAGTATTATCATAATTAATTAAGGTTGTTTGAAAGGTTGGGGGCTTAGTTGTCCCTTGCTTATTAAAGGGGTATAGCTCAGTTGGTAGAGCGACGGTCTCCAAAACCGTAGGCCCAGGGTTCAAATCCTTGTGCCCCTGCCATTTAAAGGGATTTTAAAATTTTATTATCTTAGATTTTTATTGTTTTGCTAAGAAATCTAGCAATTTATCTAAAAACTTTGGTTGTAAAAGATTAAAATCCTTTTGTTTTCTAAAATTATCGGACATTAAAATATTTAAAATTAGTTTTAGGTAATACTCAGGCACATAAACCTGTATTTATTTGTTTGTATGTTATTGAGATATGCGATAGTGGCAATGATTTCTTTGTTATAATAAGTGATGAATATATAGAAATATTTAATAAAAATACCTTATGATAAATTTTTACAAGAAATCAAAAATATACTTGAATTATGGACACAAAGTTAACTATAAATAGTTTGTTGGTAATCAGACAATTAAATTATTAAAAATATATAACTAATGGTTGTAAATTATACAACTAAATATTCTTAAATAAAATAAGGAAATAATAATGAAAAAATTGTTGATTGTATTAGGTGTGATTTTTACTATGCATTCGCAAGTAAATGCTGAAACTATTATTTCTTGTGGATCGAATAATGGTTATTCATATTTTTTTAGTGGTGGAATAATTCCAAAATCAGAAGAAGGTTGGGTTAAAGCTGATAATTTCAAGGCTCAGGTCTCATTGGTTAGATATAAGAATAATAACAAGCTTGATATTATATATAAAGATGCAACAAATAAGATATATAGTTCAAGAGCTAATGGTGCAGAAGTTATAATGTTATCAAATATCTCTCCTTTTATTTCAGTTTTTGTGAATTATAAAAATCAGACTACAGAGATTTATACATTTGATGTTGTAAAAAAGAATTATTCTTATAGTCAACATAAATATGGGAAATTTCCAATAAAAATAGTAGCTACTTATGTTGGTAAATGCTATTAGTCTTATATAACAACACAATAAAAAGTGTGTTATTTTTTACTTGCAATATATTTAAAACATTGCTAAACCTTTTATATTCTAATAAATTTCAATAAATTGATGGTGGTATAAAAAAATGGCAAGAACAACGCCGGCACAGTTTGTGCGTCAAGTAAGAAATGAATGTAAAAAAATATCGTGGGCAAATCGTAAAGAAGTGATCATGTCAACTGTTATGGTTTTTGTAATGGTTGCGTTAATGGGTGTTTTCTTTTTACTAGTTGACCAAGTTATTTCGTGGTTAATTAAATTAATAGTATAAGTAAGGTAGAAGTATTATAATGACTAAAAGATGGTATGTATTACATGTATATTCAACTTTTGAACAAAAAGTTGCTAATCATATTAAAGAACAAGCTACATTAAAAGGTTTATCTGATAAAATTGGTGATATATTAGTTCCAGCAGTTCCAGTAATTTATGTTAAAAATGGCAAAAAATTAGAAAAAGAATCAAAATTATTTCCAGGTTACATATTAATTCATATGGAAATGAATGATAAATCTTGGCATTTGATTTCATCTACACCTAAGGTAACAGCATTCCTAGGTTCTGGCAGAATGCCTTCTCCGATATCTGATGCGGAAGCAGAAAAAATAATTAAACAGTTAGAAGAGGGTATATCAGCACCAGCTTCATCGATATCCTATGAAATTGGTGAGCACGTTTGTGTAATTGATGGTCCTTTCACAGGCTTTAATGGTATAGTAGAAGCTGTTGATGTTGAAAGAACAAGATTAAAAGTTACAGTAAAAGTATTTGAACGCGATACTCCATGTGATGTGGAATATAAGCAAGTAGAAAAATTAAATTAATTTTAATATATTACAATTTAAAAACCGATTGTTATTTAAAAAACAATCGGTTTTTTTATGTATTGTAGTTATTAATTTTTGAAAATTAATTATTAAAAGACCAAAGATGATAGCTTGTTTGTTTCTTATATAAATATCTCTTTTTAAGAATTATCTTGTACGCTTAATGTATTTGAATTTATAATTACCCAAAATAATATAATAGGCATACTTGCAATGACTATATTATCAAAAACAGCCCCTAAAATAACAGAAACTATAAATGACATAATAAATAGTATACTAGTAATAATGATTAATTTATTGTTATCTCTTGTGCTTTCATTTGTTTCATTAATGTTTTTTTGATTCATTTTAATTTCCCTTATAAACAATGTTCTTTTTTATTCTTATAGCTATGTTCTACTATTGTTCTTTTCTAAAGTCAAGGAATTTTTAATAATTATATTTTATTGCCTGTGCAATACATTTGATTTTAAATAAACTTCAGAAAAGTTGAATGAATAAAAATAATAATGTTTTTATATTATGGGATAGTGGATATACAGGTGTATATTTAGTTAATAAGATAACTTTTCAAAATGTGAATAATTATTTTTGATTTTATTTATTGCTTAAAAATGGTTGGTTTTTAATCTTTTTTGATTACTTTACCTTCAATAATATCGCCTTTACCCATAGGGGGTTTTTTATTTTGACGTGATTGTTGTTTTTTTAACATTTTCTCAAAAATAGGGTTTCCTACAAACGGATTTTCCCCTTGACTAGATTGTTTTTCAAATGGGTTTGAATCTCTAAAGAAATTTGCTCCGCCAATACCACCTGTCATCCCAGACATTCTAGAATTAACAAATGATTGTATATTTGGTTTTCTTCCAAAACCTAAAATAAATAATATTATACTAAATGGTACATTAAGTAAGGCTAGAACACCAAGTGTGTCAGTTATAAATCCAGGAATTATTAGTAATACACCACCAAGAATATTGGGAATTATGCTTTTCCCACTAGCAGTTGTAACTAATCCTATCGTCATCATTGATTTGATACTTTGATTCATCACCCAAGTACCAATTATTATAGTTGCTATAATTTCAACTATTGTTTCGCCTATGCCTAGCATTCCACCTAAATAAATAAAACTTGTTATTTCGGCAATAAACCATATAAAAATTAAAAACAAAATTGGCATTTTTATTCCTTTAAAAAAAATATTAATAGTGTATATTAGCTATAATAGTATTTAATATATAATTTACAAGGTTTTTTAATTATGGACTTAATTATTTTAGTTATAATAGCTGTATTTTTGATATTTCGTTTATTTTCAATGATTGGTCAAGATTTGGGTGGAAATACTGATGCTTTTAGTGAAATGGGCTCTAAATTTAAGCAACTTAACAAAAAAGATGAAAACAAGAAAAAACAAGATGATATAATTGATGTAAAACCATTAGAAAAACAACAGGTTAAAACATCAGTAATAAATAAAATTATCAAGGCATACCCTGATTTTAATACAGAAAATTTTATTAATGGTGCAATACATTGTTTTAAAAATACTGTTGAAAATTTTGCCTCTGGTAATAAACAAGCATTAAAAGAATTGTTAACACCTTCTACTTATAAGGTTTTTGAAAAAGCTGTTGATGATAGAATTAAAAACAATCAAGTTGCCACTGATAAAGTAGTTGGTTTTGTTAATGTGAAAATAGTTGGTGCTAATATTACTACAAATAATATAGAAGTTGAAGTTGAATTTATTACAGACCAAATAAATGTATTATATGATTCACAAAACCGTGTTATAAATGGGCACCCACAAGATATCGTAAGAATAACTGATAATTGGATATTTAGCAGAGATAAAGATTCAAAAGAATTACATTGGTATGTGAAAGAAACATCATAAATGAAGGCAATAATAAAAAAAATATTATTGGTATCCTTTATTATCGGCACAACTTCGTTTGTATTATACAATTATTTATCTAAAGCAGAAAAAACTAAAACTGATAAAATAAATCTTGATAAGAAAACTAAAAAACACAGAAACTTAATTTTGAGTAGTTTTGATAACCTAAATGGTTTTGAAAATGATGATATGATTGGGGCGATAAAGGTAAATAAAAAGTCTTGTTCTGTATTTTTAAAATTACCTAAGGATAGACAGGTTGGAACATCTAAAATACCAATGCTAGCTGGTGATATGCATAATCCTTGTAATGATTTAAACAAGGTTAAAAATAAACAACAATTTATAAAATGGCTGAAAAATAATTTTAATGTTTATTTAATTCAAGATGATAATGGTGATAAATATGGTAAATTTACAGGTTATTTTGAAGCGGAGCTGAAAGGTTCACTAAACAAGACAAATAAGTATAAATATCCTATTTATGGATTGCCAAAAGATATGATTTTTTTGAATAAAAAAAAATGGTTAAATAATGGTATAAATATTAATTTAGTTGGAATGATTAAGAATAATCAATTTATTCCCTATTATAAAAGAAATGAAATTGATGCAAAAAAAATAAATGCACCTGTACTTGCATATGGTGTCGATAAAACAGATGTGTTTTTATTACATATTCAAGGTAGTGGTCGAATATTATTGCCTGACAATACTGTTGTTCGTCTTGGCTATGCTGGTAATAATGGTCATAAATATAAATCTTTGGGCAATGAATTAATATCAAAAGGGCATTTAAAATTATCACAAGCTAGTTGGGCAGGTATTCGTAATTGGATAAAAAATAACCCCGATAAAGCTGATAAGGTATTAGGTGTTAATGCTAGATATATATTTTTCAAGAAAATTAAAAATAATACTGATGGTCCAATTGGAAAAATGGGTGTTGATTTAATTCCCAATCGTTCACTTGCGGTTGATTATCATAAAATACCTATGGGTTTAAATGTTTGGCTCGATGCCCAAGGTGTTGGTAATGGGCGTATTCAAAGAATTATGAATACGCAGGATACTGGTTCGGCAATTCGTGGTTGGATAAGAGGTGATTTTTTTTGGGGTTATGGTAATGATGCATTAAAATATGCTGGAAAAATGAAATCTAAGGGTTTTTATTATATATTCTTGCCAAAAATGATAAGACTTGCCAAAAGTGATAAAAAATAATATGATGTCCAACTAATAAAAAAGTTACAAATATATTTAATTAAATCTAGTAAAAGTTTAATTATACTAGTGTTAAGGAACAATAATATGAATAAAAAAATAGCAATAGCAGGATTAGGTACAGTTGGACTTAGTCTTGTTAAAAATCTAGTGGAAAAAAAAGAAATAATACAACAACGAAGTAATAGTACCTTTGATATTATTGCTGTTTCTGCTCGCTCTGAAAAAAATAGGGGCGTTGATTTATCAAATTATGAATTTTTTGATAATCCTGTTGAAATGGTAAAAAATACAGATGCAGATATTTATCTTGAATTAATGGGTGGTACTAATGAATTGGCATTAGATTATGTAAAAAGTGTTCTGAAAAAAGGTAAAGTATTAATTACTGCGAATAAAGCTATGTTAGCATCATATGGTGAACAGTTATCTGAACTAGCAGATAAAAATAATGCAAAGATATTATTTGAGTCATCAATAGGTGGTGGTATTCCTTGTCTTAAAACATTACGCGAAGGAATGGCAGGCAATAATATTAATGCAATTTATGGAATTCTAAATGGTACTTGTAATTATATTTTAACTACTGTGCAAAAAACAGGTAGATCTTTCGCTGATGTGTTAAATGAAGCTCAGAAATTAGGGTATTCAGAAGCAGACCCGACATTTGATGTAGAAGGTTATGATGCTGGACAAAAACTATCTTTAATGGCTTCAATAGGATTTGGAATTAAAATACCTTATGATGAAATGTATTTTGAAGGTATCTTAGATTTTATGACTAATAAACAAATAAAATTAGCTGAAAAGATAGGATATACGCCAAGGCTTATTGGGGTGGCAAAACCTGAATCTGATGGGTATTTAATATATATGGTTCCTGCACTTGTTCCTGTTGATAAAACAATGGGTAATATAAAGGGAGTTGTTAATGCTTGTATCATAAGCGGTGATATGGTTGGTGATATTGTTAATATTGGTGCAGGGGCTGGTGGTGATGCAACAGCTAGTGCAATTATTGCTGATATAATAGATTCTTTGAAAGATAATTATACTATGACATTTAACACTAATACGCAAAATTTAAAATCTGCTAAGATATTACCAATTACAGAAAGAATTGGAAAATACTGTATTTTTGGCGATGAAAGTATTTTAAAACCTATACTTGATAATAATGGAATAAAAGTTTTAAATTCTATCAAAGATGTATTTGTTATTGAAAAAATTAAAGAAGAAAAAATTAATTCTGTATTAAACGGTATTAATTGTAATTTAATTAGAATTGAGGACTGCTAATGTTTAATGAAGATTATATCTCATTAGAAATTTTAAAATCTAGTGAAAAAACGGCTATTGCTAGCTTCCCGTTTATTGGTAAAAATGATAAAATAGGTGCCGATGGTGCCGCAACTGATATGCTAAGAGAAAGCTTAAATTCAATAGATATGAAGGGTCGTGTTGTAATAGGTGAAGGGGAAATGGACGAAGCACCAATGTTATATATTGGTGAAAAATTAGGAACTGGAAACGGAGCAGAGATTGATATTGCAGTTGACCCAATCGATGGTACAACACCTTGTGCAAAAGGATTGGATAATAGCTGTGTTGTAATAGCTGTGGCTGAAAAGGGTAATTTATTGAATGCTCCTGATATTTATATGGAGAAAATAGCAGTAGGTGGTGGACTGCCTAGTGGAATAATTGATATTAAAAAAACACCAGAACAAAATATAAGAGCTGTGGCTGAGGCAAAGGGCAAGGATTTTTCAGAAATTACAGTATGTACCCTTAAACGAGATCGTCATCAATATATTATTGATGATGCTAAAAAGCTTGGTTGTAAATTAAAGTTATTAAATGATGGCGATGTGGCCGGTATTATTTCAACAACTATGCAAGACGATGAAAAATCGGATATATTTATTGGTAAAGGTGGCGCACCAGAAGGAATTATAGCTGCGGCTGCGTTGTCGTGTGTCGGTGGACAAATGCAAGGTATACTGTGTCCTAAAAATGATGAAGAAATTGCTCGTATGAATAAATGGGGAATTACTGATGAAGCAATTGTATATAACCTAGAAGATATGGCAAAGGGAAATGTAATATTTTGTGGGACAAGCATAACAAATGGTATGTTTGGTAAAGGTGTACGACAAGAAGATGGTAAATTTATAGTTGAAAGCTTTATTTTGCGTTCTTCGATTGCCAAGCCAGAAATGTTTTCAAATATATATGATAAAAAATGAATGATAAGGTTAAATTAGAATTAGGTAAATCACCACAAAATTCAGTTTGGTATAGCCCTAGAATAAATACCGAACTTGAACAACAAATATCATTAAAATGTTCTTTGCCCTTGGAAGTAGCTAGTTATTTAGCAAGTAAAAATATAAGTGTTGAAGAAATAGATGAATTTTTAAATCCTGCTATCAGAAATGAAATGCCAGATCCATTATCATTTCAAGATATGGATAAAATATTATCTGTTCTTTATGATGTTATTAAAAATAATAAAACTATTGCTATTTTTGGTGATTATGATGTTGATGGGGCAACTTCAACAGCATTACTTGTGAAGTATTTTAATGAACTTAATATAAAAACTAATTATTATATACCAGATAGAAAAAGTGAAGGCTATGGACCTAATATTCAAGCATTTAGACAGTTAAAACAAAAAGGAGCTGATTTAATAGTTTGTGTAGATTGTGGTACAATGTCTTTTGATGTTATGGAGAAATCTTTACAAGAAAAAATAGATGTATGTATAATTGACCACCACATAGCAGAATCTAGATTGCCAGAATCAAAAGCTTTTGTTAATCCAAATAGATTAGATGATAAATCTGGTATGGGGTATTTGTCTGCGGTTGGTGTGGTGTTTTGTGTTCTTGTTGGATTAAATAGGTATTTAAGAAAAAATAATTATTTTGATGATGTTAAAGAACCAAATTTATTACAATATCTAGACTTAGTTGCATTAGGCACAGTTTGTGATGTAATGACCTTAACAGATTTAAATCGTGCATTTGTTACCAAAGGAATAAAGGTTATACAACAACAACAAAATAAAGGTTTAAAGCATCTAGCCAGTATTAGCGGAATATCAGAAAAAATTAAATCATTTCATCTAGGCTTCATCTTGGGCCCTCGCCTTAACGCTGGTGGTAGAATGGATAATTCAACACTAGCAACAGAAATATTATTGTGTAATGATGATTTTAGGGCAAATGAATTAGCTACACTAGCTAACGAATTAAATAGATATAGGCAAACTGAAGAATCTGAAATTTTAAATGAAATAAATATTAAAATTGATGAATATAAGTATGATAATTTTATATGTGTTTATGGTAATGAATGGAACGAAGGTGTAATTGGTATATGTGCTTCTAGATTAAAAGAAGAATATAATGTTCCAAGTTTTGTTATAAGTTTTAAAGATAAAATTGGTAAAGGTTCAGTTCGTTCAACTGGCGGAGTTGATGTAGGAACAATATTACTAAAAGCCAAACAACAAGAAATATTAGAATCAGGTGGCGGACATAAAATGGCAGGTGGATTCAGTTTATGTCAAAAAAAATTACCTGAATTTTTAGAATACTTAAATAACGAAATATTTCTTGAAAATAAACAAAAAGAATTTTTAGCCCATAAAATAACAAGTATAAATTCTTTAAATGTTGATATGTATAACAAACTTATGTTGTTAGAACCATATGGAGTTGGTAATCCTGAACCAAGATTTGTGATAACTAATGTTATGATTTCATCATATAGGATTGTTGGAGAAAAGCATATTTCTTGCTATTTAAAAGACATTTCAAGTACAAAAAGTATAAAATCTATATGTTTTAATTGTGTTGATTCTAATTTAGGCAATGAAATTATAAATGTTACAAATAATAAGGCTATTTCTTTGTTAGGAAAAATAAATTTAAATTCGTGGAATAATCAAGAAACGATAAATTTTGTTATAGAAGACATTATGTATTAATTTTTTTTATAAAAATTCATTTTTAGGGTTGCACTTTTTTAAATATATATGTATAAACCTTTTTATTGGGATGGTCGCGTAGCTCAGTTGGTAGAGCAACTGACTTTTAATCAGTAGGTCACAGGTTCGAATCCTGTCGCGATCACCATTCCTTAGTAGCTCAGTTGGTAGAGCAACGGACTGTTAATCCGTTTGTCGCAGGTTCGAGTCCTGCCTGAGGAGCCACTTTAAAAAATCCATTTTAATTCGTTAGAATGGATTTTTTTTGTCATTACCTAAGTATATTTATCATCATTTAAGTGTATATAATTTTTATTATGAAATTATGAAAAATAAAATAATTTTGTTATTTTTAATAAGATTTATCTTAATAACAATTAAACTGAAAAATATTTATTTTATAAGAGATTTTTTATTTAATGGAGGCGCGGACTGGAATCGAACCAGCGTTCAAGGATTTGCAGTCCTCTGCGTAACCACTCCGCCACCGCGCCAATGATTAAACTTAATACATTATTGTTTTGATATAGTCAATATAAAATAGTTTTGATTATTTATTGTAAATGTTGTATTGTTTCACTTACTGTAACCAATTAATGTTAATGACTTAAGAAAAATGAAAAAAATAATATTAACTTGTATTTCTTTATTATTTTCAAATTCTGCAATATCGCAAGAAATTGATTTTAAAGATATTATTTTATTGATAATTGAAAATTCCACTAATATTCAAATAACCAAAAAAAATATAGAAGAATCTTATATTGATATAAGAGTACAAGAATCTAAAATGTTGCCTAAGCTAGAATTGAAAGGTGGTATTTCAAAAACCAAACAAAATAATACCACAATAAATGATAGAAATATTTCATTAAACTTAAACTATAATGTTTTTAATGGTGGAAAAACATTAAATTCTGTAAGGATATATAATAATAACCAAAGAAAATCTTTAATTGAGCACAAGAAAAATATCGCTGAAACAATTTTATTGATAACAAAAGTGTATTACGGTGTTAAAAAATCAAGAATTTTAAAAAAAGCATATCAAATTGCACTTAACAATAATCAAAATATTATGTTAAAGGAAAAAATAAAATTTGAAAATGGTATTGCGACAAAAGAATCATATCTTAATGCACAATCAAGTTATTATAATATTAAAGCTAAATTAGAAGTGTTAAGTACCAATATTTCTGCACTAGAAAGTCAATATTATAGTTATACTGGAACTACAATTTCTAAAAAATTACCAGATATTGACTTATCTGATATTATTATTAGTTCTACTATGCAAGAAACTATTGAAAGGGCAAAAGTTAATAATTTTGATGTACAAATTGCAAAGATTAATTTGGAAAATGCAAATTATAACTACCAGATAGCTATTGCATCAAATTCACCTGAGATAGATTTGTATGGTTCTGTGAAAAACCAAACTGGATTCGATGATAATACAGTTTCAATCGGTTTTAATTATACAATACCTTTGTATAGTGGTGGTGGTGATATTGCAAAACAAAAAAAAGGCTTGGTTGCTAAAAAAATTAGTAAATTAAAATATAATAAAGTAATATCAGATTCTGAATTATCAGCAATTAATGCTTGGAAAAACTATACATCTAGTAAAATAGAATTTGATTCTTATCAAAAATCTTTTGAGGCTATTCAATTATCTTTGGAAGCTGAACAGATTAAATATGATAATGGTTATAGCGATAGTGATTCATTATTAGAATTACAAGATAAAAAATTAACAATACAACAACAATATACATCTGCTGTTGAAAAGAAAATTACATCTGTAATGGATGTTTTAATTGCAACTGGTGATTTTACAATGCAAAACTTAGAAAAGATAAAGTAATAATATTTTCTTTTATTGTTTTTAATCAATAAATTGCTTGTAAATATAAAATAAAAATAGTAACAATATTATATTGGTGTTTAAGTTTTGGAGATTAAAAATTGACAGATAAAAGTAAAGATAACATGTCATTAGACGATATTCTGTCTTCTATCCGTTCCTCTATTGAAGGTATTGAAGCTAAAGATAAATCAGATAGTGAAGAACCTAAAATATTATCCGAAATTACTGATATGGGGGATAAAAATGCTATTCCTCCAATGGTTAATGGGCATTCGGCTTTTAATGTGGAAGAATCTATACAAAGTATTCTAGAAATATTAGAAGATAATAAAGACCAATTACCGCAAGAATTCTTCAATCGTCAAGATGATTTTATTCAGTCTTGGTTGAATAGTTATTTACCAGAAATTGTTGAAAAAACTGTTCAAAAAGAAATTAGTCGTATATTTCAGTACGTTTATAACCAAAAATAATTAAAAAAGTTAGAGAAGTTAAATGTTAGATAAGACTTTTGATTCATCAGTTTGTGAAAAAGAAATATATAATAAATGGGAAAAAAATGGTTTGTTTAAACCATCAAGGCAAGGCGATAGCTTTTCTGTTGTAATTCCACCTCCTAATGTTACGGGGAAGTTACATATGGGACATGCATTAAACAATACAATGCAAGATATTATTGTCCGATACAAAAGAATGAATAATTTTAATACTCTTTGGGTTCCTGGTACTGACCATGCGGGTATTGCTACACAAATGGTTGTAGAAAGATTACTTGATAAAGATGGGGTTAAACGCCACGATTTAGGACGTGAAAAGTTCTTGGAAAAAGTTTGGGAATGGAAAGAACAATCTGGTGGACAAATTGTACATCAACAGCGCAGACTTGGAAACTCAACCGATTGGGACAAAGAACGCTTTACAATGGACGAAGGATTATCAAAAGCTGTATTAAAGGTATTTGTTCAATTATACGAAGAAGGTTTAATATACCGTGATAAACGATTGGTAAATTGGGATCCTAAGTTAGAAACAGCTATCTCTGACCTAGAAGTAATACAGACTGAAGTAGATGGTAATATGTGGTATTGTAAATATCCAGTTGTTGATATGGATAATATTTTTATAACAGTTGGTACAACACGCCCAGAAACAATGCTAGGTGATACTGGGATTGCTGTTCATCCAGACGATGAAAGATATACCTACTTAGTTGGGAAAAAATGTATCCAACCACTTACTGGTAAAGAAATACCAATTGTTGCTGATGAATATCCAGATCCAGAACAAGGAACCGGTGCAGTAAAGATGACTCCAGCTCATGATTTTAACGATTTTGAAGTTGGAAAGCGTCATAATCTTGAAATAATAAATATTATGACAAAAGATGGCAAAATGAATGAAAATTGTCCTAAAAAATATTACGGTATGGACAGATTTGATTGCCGTAAAGAAGTTGTCAAAGATATGCAAGAACAAGGATTTCTTGTTAAGATAGAAGATTATACACATACAGTTCCATATGGTGATAGGGGCGGTGTGCCAATTGAACCTTATTTGACAGACCAATGGTATGTTGATGCCAAGACACTTGCAAAACCAGCTATTGAAGCTGTTGATTCTGGTCGTACTAAAATTGTACCTGAAAATTGGACGAAAACATACTATGATTGGATGAATAATATTCAACCTTGGTGTATATCAAGACAGTTATGGTGGGGACACCAAATACCAGCTTGGTTTCACGATGATGGAACTATCTTTGTTGCAGAAACTGAAAAAGAAGCATATGACCAAGCAAAACAAAAATATGACGATGAAGTCAAGTTAACTCGTGACCATGATGTTCTTGATACTTGGTTTTCATCTGCTTTATGGCCTTTTTCTACACTTGGTTGGCCAGAAAAAACTCCTGATTTAGAACAATTTTATCAAAATGATATTTTAGTTACAGGTTTTGATATTTTATTCTTTTGGGTGGCAAGAATGATGATGATGGGAATTCACTTTATGGGACGTGAACCTTTCCATACTGTAATTGTTCACGCACTTGTCCTAGATGAAAAAGGGGCTAAGATGTCAAAATCTAAGGGTAATGTAATTGACCCATTAACAATAGTTGATAAATATGGCTCTGATACACTAAGGTTTACACTTACTTCACTTGCAACCCCAGGTAAAGATATAAAATTTTCAACTTCACGAGTTGAAGGAACAAAGGGATTAATGACAAAAATATGGAATGCAGGCAAATTTTGTGAAATGAATAATGCTTATGCGGTTGATAATTTTGACATAGGAAAATTAAAAAATTCTACTAATTTGTGGATTGTCGGAGAGCTTAATAAAGCTGTAACTAGTTTTGATAATGCGATTTCATCGTATAGGTTTTCTGAATGTACAAATATTATATATCATTTTGTAAGGGGAATATTCTGTGATTGGTATGTTGAATTTTCTAAACCTCTTTATTCATCTAAAAATGATGAATTAATTCAGGAAACACAACAAACTATGGGGTTTGTATTCAAGCAAACTTTAAAGTTATTACATCCAATTACACCATTTATATCTGAAAAAATGTGGGAAGAATTTGGTGATAAAAATAAAATGCTTATATCTTCTAGTTGGATTACTATTGATAAAGATAAAATTAACCATAATGCTTTGAATGAAATGGATTGGGTTCGTAGGTTTATTAGTTTGATTCGCTCTACAAGAGCTGAAATGAATGTACCTGCTGGTAATGAAATAAAAATAAAATTAAAATCATTATCTGATAAAAAATGGCATTATTTAAATAATAATATTACTTTGATTAGAAAACTTGCTAAAATTGATGAACTAGTAAAAACAGGCGATGATGTTTCAGGTGCTGGACAATTTTTAATTGATGAAGCAACAGTATATATTCCATTTGATGGTGCTATTGATATACAATCTGAAATAACTAGGTTAGAAAAAATAATGAAAAAAGGTGAAGGTGAAGTTAAGAAATTTTCTGGGAAACTATTATCACAAGGTTATATTGACCAAGCACCTAAGAATATTATTGAAAAAGATAAAGCAAGTTTGCAAGAAGCTGAAAATATTGTTAATAAAACTAAGCAAGCAATACAAAATTTAAAGTAAAAATAAATATTATAATATCTTTTAAAAACACACCTACACATAGTTATTCGATGTCTGTGATTTTAGTGACATTAATGAATATTAAATCTATTATTAAAAAAAATAAAAAAAGTACTAGACAAAACAACTTTTTTTTATTAAACAGTATCTATCGTTTAGGAGAGATGTCTGAGCGGTTTAAGGTACCGGTCTTGAAAACCGGCGTGGGTCAAACCACCGTGAGTTCGAATCTCACTCTCTCCGCCATTAATTCAAACGAAAGTTTATATGTCAAATATGACATAGCATCAAAAGCCCAGCATTCGCGGGCTTTTTTGTTGTTTGGAATTAACTGACAAATTGTATCAGTCTATGTCTGTCATTATCTGGCTAACCTGATAGTCCTCTTGGACACTTCAATCCGAGAACAAAACAATCACCCCTATGAAACTGTGGTTATTCAAAATTATCTCGACAAAACTTTGTAAGTTCATTATTCTTATTATAAATACATTGCATGATACTTTGTGTATCAACTATAAAAAACATTAATGGAGTTTTTATAAAAATAGTATGAAGCAATACAGTAACTATTATATTCTTTACTCATTATCTGACTTGGTCACCTTCTTGGAGTGTTACTATGTGAGCTTTCTTTATGTGAAAGTATCGGTTAAAACTTATTTTTTGTCATTTAATATGGAAAAACAATAATGAATAAATTTCCCCCTTATTTAACTTATGCTGGTGCTATACCCTTTATATTCTGTGCTGTGTGTTTGGTTAATGATATCCAGAAACTTCCTTTGCTTGGCTCAGTTGAAAAAATATTGAGTGTGTATGGACTAGTGATTTCATCATTTTTAGCAGGAACTCATTGGAGTCAACACCTTCATATTAACAAGGATATATGGAATCGTTCTGTATCAATTTTAAGCAATATTTTAGCGATTCTACTTTGGCTAGGCTTTTTAGTGCTCGGTTTTAAAATGTTAATGTTAATGTTTGTATTGGTATTTATTGTTTTATTGATTATTGATTATCACCTTTTTAAGATAGATTTAATTACTCGTCATTATTTTCATACACGCTTCTTCGTGTCGGTTATAGTTATTATTTCACTTGTTATTTCAGGAACCTTATCATGATAAAAATTGCTATTATTGGAGCTGGTTTATCAGGATTATCATTTGCTCATTTATTAAAAGATTATGCTGAAATTACACTTTTTGAGAAGGCACGTGGTGTCAGTGGTCGTATGTCAACTAGGAGTGCAGAGCCATACTTCTTTGACCATGGTGCTCAATATTTCACGGCGAGAACAAAGCCATTTCAAAATTTTATTCAGCCTTTGCTAGACCAAGGCATTATCGAGCGATGGAATGCTCGCTATGTGAAATTTAAGAGTAATCATATCATTGAAAGTAAAAAATGGATCGATGATGAACCACGATATGTTGGAGTTCCAGGAATGAATCAGGTGGGGAAATTTTTATCAAAGGGGTTGAATATCTACATAAATACAAAAATTGTCTCTCTTAAATATCAAGACAAATGGGAATTAACAGATGATACTGACCAGCAATATTCGGATTTTGATTGGATTATATGTACAACTCCTTCGCCACAAGTGGTAGAGTTGCTACCTGAATCATTCGCATATTATGGCGATATAAAAGCTACTCAAATGCGAGCTTGTTTTTCTTTGATGCTTGGGTTTGAAAAAAGCCTTCCCCTTGAATTTGAGGCAACACATGTTACAGATTCAGACTTGAGCTGGATTGCAGTCAATAGCAATAAACCAAAACGATCAGGTAATTTTTCTTTAATAATTCATTCGTCTGAGAAATATGCCGAAGTGCATATTGATGATGATCGTGAAAAGGTGATGCAGTACTTAATGGACGAGACGAGCCATATTATAGGACATGATGTTTCAACAGCAAATTATAAAAATATTCATAGATGGCGTTATGCTAATAATGCAGACAAAAAGCAAAAAAATCCTATATTTTTAGATCATCATCATAAAATTGCGGTTTGTGGGGATTGGTGTGTTGGTGGTCGTGTAGAGGGAGCTTTTATTTCGGCATATAATTTAGCATTAAAAATGAAAGAGAGAGCATTATGAGTTTTAATCCACAAAATATTGCCATTCTTGGGGCATCTGGTGCCATTGGCAGTGCTTTTAAAAAACTTTTATCCAAGAAATATCCAAATTCCAGCTTGTTTGCTTTTTCTCGAAATGGTGAATATCAAATTGATTATAAAAGCGAGGAATCGATTGCAGAAGCGGTTGAAATAGCCACAAAAGAAAAACCTCTTGATTTAGTTATTGTGGCTAATGGCATTCTGCATGATGGAGAATTGATACCAGAAAAATCTTTGCGAGATTTATCAGCAGAAAAATTTAATCGTATTTTTGAAGTTAATACCATTACCCCCGCACTTATAGCTAAATATTTTCTACCGAAGTTAAATAAAGAACAAGTATCAATATTCGCAGTTCTCTCTGCACGTGTGGGGAGTATATCTGATAATCATCTTGGTGGTTGGTATGCATATCGTGCCTCAAAATCGGCACTGAACATGATTATCAAAAATGCTGCCATTGAAGTTGGTAGGAGTAATAAAGAAGCAATTATCGTTGGTCTTCATCCCGGTACGGTTGATAGTATTTTATCAAAACCATTTCAAGATAATGTCCCAAATGGTAAGCTATTCACACCTGAATACTCTGCTGGAAAACTATTGGAGGTTTTAGATAATCTAAGCCCAGAGAATACAGGAAAATGTTTCGCATGGGATTCTGAGGAGATATCTCCGTGAATGATAAAAAAATAATTGTTAGTGAAGTAATTGAAATGGCTTGGTGTGATAAGATATTTTTTGATGATATTTGTAAACTTGTAGTGTTTAACAGATATATGCATTATCAAACTGATGACAAAAAAACTCAAACAATTACAAGATTCAGCACTCCTAGCTTTTCAATCATTAAAACAAGGACTGTGATGAGTAATATACGACTTATTTTAGGAAACCAACTTTCAGAGTCCATTTCAAGTCTTAAAGGCTGTAATAAGGATAAAGATGTTATCTTGATATGTGAAGTTTGGGATGAGGTTAAATATTGTTATAAAAAATTTAGGGATAATAAAGGTAGGAGATAATATGATTACAGTATTTTACGATGGAAAATGTGGCTTTTGCTTAAAAGAAATTAATTATTATCGTAAGATTGCGCCTATTGGCGTTTTCGATTGGCAGGATATCACAGAATCTGATGAGGATCTTAAAAAAGAAGGTATCTCTTTATCAGAAGGTTTAAAGCTGCTAAATGCCAAAGATGAACAGGGGCTTGTACATATAGGTGTTGATGCTTTCATTCTTATCTGGAAACAATTAAAGTGGTGGCGTATTTTAGCAGTTTTTGTTGGGTTACCAATTATATATCAGATTACGAGTGCTCTTTATAGCTATTTTGCTAACTGGCGTTTTAAACGATTAAAACATTGTCAATTGGCAGAAAAACAGGATAAGTAGTTATGATATTAATTTTAAATGATGATTAAATATGCAAAGGAGATGAATAATGATTGCTATAATTATTGGAATTGTTCTGATAGGAGCCGTTGCTATGGGGCCCATTATGAGTAACGTAGAAACACCTAACTATTATTTGGTTAAATCCGATAGTAATATTGATATTAGAAAATATGATTCTATTATCATTGCAGAAGTGCGGGTGGATGTAAAAAACGAAGATGCCATTGGTGAAGGTTTCCAGTTACTTGCTGATTATATATTTGGAAATAATGTAGTTAAAAAAAATATTGCTATGACAGCTCCAGTACAAAAACAACTAACAGACAATACTTGGCAAATTAGCTTTGTTATGCCTTCAGAATATAAAATGGATACATTACCCAAACCACTAAATAACCGTGTCACACTCAAAAAGATTCCGGCTAAACAATTCGTGGTAATTACATTCTCTGGTACAAAATCTGATAAAAATGTGAAAGAACACGAAGAAAAATTGATGAAATATATCAAATCTAATAATTTATCAGTAACTGGTTCTTCAAAGTATGCCTTTTATAATCCTCCTTGGACATTACCATTTATGCGTCGTAACGAAATAATGATTGAAATTCAAGAGTAATAAATATCGATTTCCAATAATGGTAAAATGGGAATCAAATTTGTGGTAGGTAATATAGCATTACGAGAATTAAATTTAGCTTTACATATAACTTTGAATTTGAATGGATTAGGTAGAGATTGATATGTTTTTTAGTAGTCTGAAAATTATATAAAGTATAGATGAATTATTTGTTTTCCTTTTGTTTCTGCATTTGCTGAAATGGACAACATAAAAAAAACAGATAGAATGTATATAAGTGGGGCTGGATTGTATTTGTTATCTGGTAAATGTGATCACGGTTTAACTGTTTCACTAGATACAAAAAATCGTGTTTTTTATAGATACGGAATATTTAGTCCAAATGGAAATTATTTATTATCAACAAAAAAAATATAGAAACATATCTAGCAACATATTCACCGCATAGTTCAATTATAACAATATGGAATTCAAGCGGTGAGTATATTACATTTTTAAATGTTGTTGATAGTTGCGGAGTTACTACTACAGAAAAAGATTATGCATTTCTAATCAGTATCAGAATAGGCGGAGTCTTTACTTATTATGTTAAAACAAAAAAAATCAAGAATTGGACAGCCTATTCACAATAACGCAACATTGGGACAATTATTTAGTAGGATCTTGATCTGTTTGTTTTGAAATTTGTTTTTTTACGATCTTGACCAGAATATTTTTTCTTTGTAAATCTAGAATTATTACTAGGTTTACTTTTATAATCGTCGTTATTTTTTTTACTTGGGTCAAGTAATCTTTCAATTGCATTCCACTTGCTTCTATCGGCTGGGGCAACTATGTTTAATGCTTTACCTTCTTTTCCAGCACGGGCTGTTCTTCCAATTCTGTGAATATAATCTTCTGGACATTGTGGTAAATCGTAATTTATAACAAGTTTAATATGCGGTATATCTAATCCTCTTGCGGCAACATCAGTAGCAACAAGTATATTATATTTTTTATTTCTAAAATCTTTTATAACTTTTTCTCGTTTTGTTTGTTTTAAATCACCGTGTATTGATTGTGAGTTTTGTCCTTGTTGACTTAATTTTTTAGCAAGCTTATCAGCTCCAAATTTAGTTTTAACAAAAATTATAACTGATTCTTCTGTCTGTTGAATAGTATTCAATAGAGTATCATATTTTTCAGCTTCGTTTACTTTTATTGATTCTTGCTCAATATTTTCAGCTATTGCGCAGTTTGATGCAACAGATATACGAGCAGGATTATTTAGATATTTTTCAGCTATTTTCGTTATTTTAGGTGGTAAAGTAGCAGAAAATAATAATGTTTGCCTTGATTTTGGCATATATTCTATTATTTCTTTTATTTGAATACTAAAGCCCATATCTAACATACGGTCTGTTTCATCAAGTATTAAAAAATTTGTTTTATCTAATTTTAAACTATTACGGTTTAAATGGTCGTTAATTCGTCCTGGTGTACCAATAACTAATCTCGGATTGTTTCGCAACTGTTGAAATTGCCTAGATATCGCTTCACCACCAATCAGCAATGCTGTTTTGATTTTTGAGTTGCTACCTAGCATAGCGTGCATTTGATCCATTACTTGTTTTGCAAGTTCTCTGGTTGGTATCATAATCAAGGCATTAGAATCTTTATCAGATAATAATTTTGCTATCATTGGTATTCCAAAGGCTGCTGTTTTACCAGTTCCTGTTTGTGCAGAACCCAATACATCTTGTCCTTTTAAGGCAACAGGTATTGTTTCTAATTGTATTGGTGTTGGCTCGTCAAATCCTATATGCTTTAATGTGTGATTTAAAGATTCAGGTAGATTCATTTCTTGAAATGTTTTCATTTGTATTTCCTAATTAGTTTTATAAAGTTAAATCTTACTAAAACAAAGAAAAATACTAATTTTCATTTTTGCAAGAATGATATTGATTGAAGGACACTTATATTCTATCTGTTTATAAAAAGCAAGTTAATTGTTTATAAAAGCTATTTAAATAAATAAAACATAAGCTTTTATATTGTTTTTTACTGTACTTAGTATATAGTATTAGCATGTTTAATAAATATAAATTTCTTTGTAATATAATATTATCTTTAATGTTTTGTTGCCTTGGTTATGCTAATGCACAATATAAAGATAATTTTTCTAATCCAATATCATTTGAACAATGGAAAAAAGATTTTGGTAAAATAGCAGAATCAAAAGGCGTTAAAAAAACAATATTAAACAAGTATTTCTATAAGATAGAGAGATTACCAAAAGTTATAGTTTATGATCGCAAACAACCAGAGTTTTCAAAAACTTTCGGACAATACATAACATCTGCATTATCGGAAACAAGACGTTTACGAGCAAAAGATATGTATAAAAAACACAAAGTAAGACTTGATAAAATTGCTAGTAAATATGGTGTCCAACCAAGATTTATCGTGGCTTTATGGGGGTTGGAAACAAATTTTGGAAGATATACTGGTAAAATGGAGATAATTAGCTCTCTTGCAACCTTATCACACGATTTACGCCGTAGTGAATTTTTCTCTAATGAATTAATATTGGCATTAAAAGTCATTCAATACGGACATGTCAATGGGAATAAATTTTATGGTTCTTGGGCTGGTGCCTTTGGACAAACACAATTTATGCCATCTACATTTACCGCTTATGCTATTGATGGTGATAACGATGGTATAAAAGATTTATGGGGTTCATTTGATGATATATTTGCTAGTTCTTCAAACTTTCTAAATAAAGTTGGTTGGAAAAAGGGCGAAAACTGGGGAAGACAAGTTAAAATAATTAATGATGACTTTGATTGGTCTATCACAGGCCATAAAACATTAAAGACTTTAAAGCAATGGTCTGAATTAGGCATTGTTAAATATGATGGTTCAAAACTTGATACTTCATTTGATGGAAAAGCTTCACTTATTATTCCTGATGGGGCAAAAGGGCCTAAATTTTTAGTTTATAATAATTTTCGTCGTATATTAAATTGGAATAATTCTGATTTTTATGCACTAGCTGTTGGTTTGTTGGCTGATGATATTGCAGAAATCGGTGGTATGAATTGGACACCACCTGAAAATGAAAAAGTGATTTCAAGAAATGATTATAAATTTGTACAAAAAGTTTTAAAATCTTATGGATATTATAATAACAAAATTGATGGTGTATTTGCCAGTGGTTCAAAAGCTTCATTAAAATTATATCAAAAAAAGCATAATTTACCAGCTGATGGTTATTTGTCAAATGAAGTTCTTAAATATATTAAGGACAATAAGTAAATGCACTTTATATCTTTAATTTTTGTTGTACTTGTTATGACTGCTTGTGGAGGTGAAACTATTGTAGGTTCTATTATGCAATCTCCTTCTATTTCAGGAATTGGTAAAACACAGTTTGAAATGAATAATGGAACACATTACAAAGTGGGAAATAAATATTTTATTGATGGTAAAGCATATTACCCAAAAGAAAATTATAATTATGTAGAAGAAGGAATTGCATCTTGGTACGGTCCTAATTTTCATGCGAAACCAACCGCAAATGGTGGTGTTTTTAATATGAATAAATTTACAGCAGCACATAGAATTTTGCCCATACCTAGTGTTGTAAGGGTTACAAACTTAAAAAATGGGCGTTCAATGATTGTAAAGGTAAATGACCGTGGTCCATATGCAAAAGATAGAATAATTGATTTATCTCGTGCAACTGCCAACAGATTGGGTATTATTAAAGAAGGAACAGCCTTTGTTAGAGTCGAAATATTAAAAGATGAATCCATTAATTTTAAACAAGCAATGACTAGAAAGCATTCAGAACCAAAACTTGACCATAGCCTTAAATATGTTGATGTTGCAGAAATAAAAAAATCTAAAAGCAAAGAGTTTGTATCTGGAATATATATACAAGCTGGTGTTTTTAGAAATCATCAAAATGCTTTAAATCTTGCAAATCAAGTGAAAAATTTTAGTGGTAAAGGTAAAACAAAACTTCATAAAATTAATAAAAGTGATGGAACTATAATTTATGCCGTAAGGATTGGTCCATTGCAAAATTCAAATAAAGCAAGACAAACACTAAATAATTTGTTAGAAAATAATATAGAAGCATTAATAAAATTGTTATAGGAATATTATGAAAAAATTAAAATTTAGCTGGTTATTTTTAATATTGTCATTTAGTAATGCATTTGCATTAACAAGTGCCCCTCAAGCTATTGTTTATGATATGCAAAGCAAACAGGTACTATTAGATAAAGATTCTTCGCGTAAGATGTATCCGGCATCAATGACAAAAATTATGACAGCGTATATTGTTTTTGATTCTATTAAGTCTGGTAATATTACAATGGATACTAAATTCAGAATTTCTAATAAATCTTGGAAAAAGGGTGGTTCAAAAATGTTTCTACGACAAGGGTCGTTAGTATCTGTAAAAAATTTGATATATGGATTGATTATTCAATCTGGAAATGATGCTGCAATTACACTTGCCGAAGGAATATCAGGAACAGAAGAAAATTTTGCTAGATTAATGAATTCGTATGCCAAAAAATTAGGAATGAATAATACAAATTTTGTTAATTCATCAGGTTGGCCAGATAAAAAACATTACACAACTAATAAAGATTTAGTTAAATTATCAGTAAGGTTAATTCGTGATTTCCCAGAATACTATCATATATGGGCGATAAAAAGCTTTACATATAATAAGAGAAAGCAATTTAATCGCAATCCTTTATTGTATAAAAATATTGGTGCTGATGGCTTGAAAACTGGTCATACAGAAATATCAGGTTATGGATTAGTTGCTTCAGTTAAAAAAAATGACCGTCGTTTGATAATAATTCTTAATGGAATGAGGTCAAAGCGTGAAAGGTCAAGAGAATCATTTAATATTGCTCAAGAATTTTTATTTAATTATAAAAATAAAAGTGTTTTAAAAGTTGGACAAGTTCTAGGAAAAGTTCCAGTTCATATGGGAACTGTAAAAGAAATACCAATAATAAGTAAAAATAATTCAATTGTTTCTATTAAAATCAATTCCCCTGATTTTGTTCAATTAAAATTAATTTATCAATCTCCTTTAATTGCTCCTATAAAAAAAGGTCAACAAATTGGCGTAGTAAAAATACTTCAAAAAGGACAAAAAGATAAAATTGTACCTGTTTATGCTGGTGCTGATGCTGATAAAATGGGATTAATAAATCGTATGATATATAATATAAAAAAATTTTAATGGATAATTAAATTAATGAATTCAATTAAACATAAAAATTTTATAACTTTTGAAGGTGGTGAAGGGGCAGGTAAAACTACACATATAAATAATCTAGCTGAATTTTTCATAAGCTTAGGTAAAGAAGTTGTTATTACTAGGGAACCTGGTGGAACACCTGTTTCAGAAATTCTTAGAGATATAATAGTGAAAAATCATAATCACAAAATATCAGCAAAAACAGAGCTAGCTATTATTATATCAGCAAGATTAAATCACCTAGAAAACTTAATTTTACCATCACTTGAACAAGGAAAAATAGTTTTATCTGACCGTTATATTGATTCAACATATGTTTATCAAGGAATATGTCAAGGATTGGGAGTTGATTATGTTAATGAATTACATTCTAAAATATTAGAAGATAAATTTATACTACCTAATAAAACATTTTATATTGATGTTGATGTTAAAACAGGCTTATCCCGTTCCTCTGGATTTGATAAAGGGGAAGATAGATTTGAAAACAAGGGAATTGAATTCCATCAAAAGATAAGAGATGGATTTTTAAAAATAAGTGAAAATAATGATAGGGTTATAATTATTGATGGTTCCCTAGAAATAGCTCAAGTCAAAGAAAATATCCTAGAATATGCTAAGGATTTAATATAATGGACGATTTCCCCATATCAATAATTCCAAAATTATTAGGACACGAAGAACAAGAAAAGAATTTTTTACATTCATTTAAAAATAATCGTTTGCATCATGCTTTTCTTATTACGGGGCAAAAGGGAATTGGTAAATGTGGTATTGCCGTTAGAATGGCTATATTTTTATTAAGTGATACAAATCCTTACGGTAATTCCGAAAACCTAGATTTTGAACTAAAAAATCCATTAGTAAAGCAAATAAAAAATAATTCATATCCAGATTTTTCCTATCTTTATTTTGGTATGAATTCTTTAACCAAACCTTATAAACCAATGAATGTTATATCAGTAGAACATATCCGCCAAGCAATGAATTTAAATAATTATACAGCAATATCAAATAAATCTAGAGTAATTATTATTGATGATGCTGAAACTATGAATAGGCAAGCTCAAAATGCACTTTTAAAAACATTAGAAGAGCCAAATCTGAATACATATATAATACTTTGTACTAGTAAACCAAATTCTTTATTGCCAACAATTCGTTCTAGGTGTTGTTCATATAATTTAAAACGGATAAATGATAAAAAAATTCAAGACTATTTAGAGCAAAAACATCTAGATTTAAGTAGTGATGAGTTAAAAGCTTACATTAAGCTTGCTTGTGGTTCAATAGGTGTTATTGATAGTTTGATAAAAAATAAAGCATTGAATATATATAATGTTATTGTTGATGCTATAAAAAATGGTGATGAACAAATATATACATTAATAAATACAATTACGGGTGTGAAAAACAAAAATAATTTTCAATTATTTTTATTGTTATTTGATAATTTTACATATCGTTGCTTTAAGGCAAATTCAAATAATATGGATTTTGAATGTATTATCAAAGGTGAAGAACAGGCATATGAAAAAATTAAGAAAAAATATAATGGTTTAAAAATGCTTGATTGGATAAATCAAGCAAAACAAAATATAAATGATACCCAAGCTCCTGTTTACTTAGATTTAAAATCTGTTATACTCACGTTGTTTTTATCTCTGCAAGAAAATATTTAAGGATTAATTATGAATAATTATTATATCACTACACCTATTTATTATGTTAATGACAAGCCACATATTGGGCATGCATATACATCACTTGCTTGTGATATTTTAGCAAGATTTAAAAGGTTAGATGGATTCAATGTGCATTTCTTAACTGGGACAGATGAACACGGTCAAAAAGTTGAAAAATCAGCACAAGCAAAAAATACTAATCCACAGGAATTTACAGATACTGTTTCACAAAATTTTCGTGATTTAATGGTTTTAATGAATTTTAGTAATGATGATTTTATTCGTACTACTGAAAATCGCCATAAACAGGCTTGTCAAAAATTATGGCAAGAATTGGAAAAAAACAAACATATTTATCTTGATAAATATTCAGGTTGGTATTCAGTAAGAGACGAAGCTTATTATGGCGAAAACGAATTAATTGAAAAAGATGGTAAAAAACTTGCTCCAACAGGGGCAGAAGTTGAATGGGTAGAAGAAGAGAGCTATTTTTTTGATTTATCAAAATGGCAAGATAAGTTATTAAAACTATATGATGAAAATCCTGATTTTATTGCACCTAAATCACGTCGTAACGAAGTAATTAGCTTTGTAAAAGATGGATTAAAGGATTTATCTATATCTCGTACGGCTTTTTCTTGGGGTGTAAAAGTTCCAAATAATGATAAACATATTATGTATGTTTGGGTTGATGCTTTAACTAATTATCTTACAGCACTTGGTTATCCTGATGAAAACAATGAAAAATTCAAGCAATATTGGGGAGCTGATTTGCATATGATTGGCAAGGATATTATTCGTTTTCACGCTGTTTATTGGCCGGCATTGTTAATGGCATCTGGGTTGGAACTACCAAAACGAATATTTGCACATGGTTGGTGGACAAACGAAGGTGAAAAAATATCAAAATCACTTGGAAATGTAATTGATCCCGTTGATTTGGTTGAAACTTATGGTCTTGACCAAACAAGGTATTTCTTGATGCGAGAGATTTCTTTCGGTAATGATGGTGATTTTTCAAAACAAACAATGATAAGTCGTACTAATTCTGATCTGGCAAATGATATCGGTAATTTTTGTCAAAGGTCATTATCAATGTTGTTTAAGAATTGTGAAGGTGTGATGCCTAATCCAAATCTAAATGATGGTGATAATGAAATCATTAACAAAGCAAAACAATGTCTTGAAACAATTAGATTGCATCTTGATAAACAAGAATTCAACAAAGCACTTGAATCTATATGGAAAATAGTAGGGCAAGCAAACAAGTATGTTGATGACAATGCACCTTGGGCACTAAAAAACACCGATTTAGATAGAATGGGGACCGTTTTATATACTTGTAGTGAATTAATACGAATATTTGGTATACTTTTACAACCATTTATTCCAAACAGTGCAAGTAAAATGCTTGATTTAGTTTCTATACCAAATGACCAAAGGTCATTTACGAATATCAATGATTCATTGCAAAGTGGTATTAAAATTGATAAGCCACACGTTATTTTTCCAAGATATGTGGAACAAGATAATGAATAAACCCGTTTTAGTTGATTCACATTGCCATTTAGATTACCTAGAAAAAAAAGGTGTGCTAGAACAAGTAATAACTAATGCACGAGATTATGATGTTTATTATATGAATGCAATATCAACAAATATGATCGATTTTCCAAAAGTATTGAAAATTGCAAATTCATACGATAATGTATTTTCTTCTGTTGGTGTTCATCCTTGCCATATAACAGACCATACATTGGTGTCATATGATGAATTATATGAACAAACAAAACATTCAAAAGTAATCGGTATTGGGGAAAGTGGTATTGACTTATTTCACGATAAAACCACTCTTGAATTACAAGAAAAATCTTTCCGAACACACATATCTGTGGTTAGGGATACAGGTTTGCCATTAATTGTACATACTAGGAATGCAGATTACGATACAATCCGTATATTAAAAGATGAATATAAAAAAGGAGCTTTTCCAGCAGTTATACATTGTTTTTCAGCCAGTCGTGAATTGGCTGAAGAGTCAATAAAAATGGGATTTTATATATCGTTATCTGGAATTATTACTTTTCCAAAGGGTAATATTATTTGTGATATAGTAAAAGATTTACCTATTGAAAGATTATTGGTTGAAACAGATAGTCCATATTTAGCACCCGTACCAAACAGAGGAAAGGATAATCAACCAGCCTATACAAAATATACAGCAGAAAAGCTTGCATTGATAAAAGGGGTCGATTATTTAACTGTTTCAAAACAAACAACACAAAACTTCTTTACCTTATTTAAAAAAGCTGTAAAATAATAATAATGGATAATAAAATAATAGTTAATATATTAGGTTGCGGTACATCCGCTGGAGTTCCTTGCATACTAAGTGGTTGGGGGAATGTTGATAAAAACAATCCTAAAAACCATCGCCGTAGATGTGTAATTACTATGAAAACACACGATAGCCACATATTGGTTGATTGTGGTCCTGATTTAAAACAACAGCTATTTGAATATTCACAAAATAATGACCTAGATTTTGATGCTATCTTTTTAACACATCAGCATGCTGACCATATACACGGAATTGATGAACTAAAGTGGGTTTGCACTAATAATAATAGGGATTTGATGGCATATGCACCAAAATCAGTATTTGACACTATTATTAAAAGATTTAAATATGCATTTACTCCTTTGCCTGATGGGGTTGATTTTTATTTTAAACCTGTTTTACAACCTGTTGAAATAAAAGATAAAATAAAAATAAATAATTCAGAATTTATAGTAATAAAACAACATCATGGAAAAATAAAAAGCTATGGATATAGGTATAAAGATTTTGCCTATTGTACGGATGTTGTTGATTTTGATGATGCGGAATTTAATAAACTGAAAGGTGTAAAAACATTAATTATTGATTGTTTAAGAATAGAAGAGCATAAAACACATGCACATCTTGAAAAAGTTAAGAATTGGTTAAGTGAATTAAATCCAGATATGACATATCTTACGCATATGGATAATACTATGGATTATGAGACATTATTGAATGAATTACCTGACAATATCCGTCCTGCCTATGATGGTCTTGAAATTATAGTTTAGTTATATTATTATCTGCTAATTGTTATGATTTTTATATATTTATCAATAATTTATATAATAAATATAAAGCTTTGATTTACTCTTACAACTTACCCATCAAAACCTATTTTAATAAAAAGCCTGCTATTTCAATCGTCTTTTTATCAGTCATTTTTATATCTTAGTATTTTTTTAATATCTTTGTTTTCTTTATTTTTTATATTGTCTATAACATTTTGTAATATATCTTGTTTCACCATCATATCACTTGCATTTGCATGAATTATGTTAATTCTATCAATCATTATCGCAATATGTCCGTCCCAAAATATTAAATCTGAGCTTTTTAAATCGGCAGGTTTTATTTCTTGCCAATTTAATTTGCACTGGTCTGTTGTATCTCTTGGAATATTAATACCACAAGCTAGAAATAACATTTGTATAAATGCAGAACAATCTATGCCATATGATGTTCTACCTCCCCAAACATATGGAGTGCTTGAAAAAAGTATTGCTAATTTCATTATATCTTTAAAATTGTAATACTCATTAATTTTACATATGTGTTTATTATAAATCCAACCAATTCCAATATTTGAAAAGACTTCGCCTTTTTCTTTAATATAAAGAAATGAATTTAATGATAAATTACATATATGTTTTGATTTTAAATTAGATTTTTGAAAAATAGGTGAGTTTATAACATTAACTTTATGGGTTTGTTCTTTTTTTTCAATTAAATGATTGTTGTCACAAAATCCAATATAACCATCTAGTTGAGATTTAATACTAACACCAAATTCATTTTTATCACCTGTTAATTCTACGGATTCACCATATATTAACTGAGTTGTTAATTTCCCTTTTTCATTTAAAACATCTAAAAATGGTTTATTTACAATTTTTTCTTGCATTTTTTTATCTCTTAATTATTATCTTGTACTTTACAATTAAAAAGATTTATAATCTATAAAAAAATGATGAAAATATGATAACAATAGTTTTTATTCCCGGTGTTTTAAATACGGACGAAATATTTTTAAATATAAAAAACTCTATACAGGGTAAAATTGATTTTATCACTGCTGATACATTTAGCTTTGATAACTTTACTGATATGGCAAATAATATATTAAACGAAGTTGAAGGTGATATTATTCCTGTTGGATTATCTATGGGTGGATATTGTGCATTAGAATTATTAAGATTATCACCAGACAGAATTAAAGCAATAGCATTGTTTAATACAGGTGCAAAGCCACCAACAAAAGAACAAATAATACAAAGACAAAAGATTATTAATTCATCAAAGATTGGAAAATTTATAGGTGTTGGTAATACGATAATTAATACAATATTAGGTAAAAAAGCATTAAAAGATAAAAATATACATAAATTATTAAAGAAAATGGCTACTCATTGTGGGCGAGATGTGTTTGTAAGGCAACAACAATGTATTATTAATAGGCTTGACCCAAGGCAAGCAATTAAGGAAGTAAATATTCCAATATTATGTATAGCAGGGCAGTGTGATAAGATAACGCCTCCTAAATTACTACGAGAAGTTGATGAAATCGGAAATAACACAACATATTTTGAAATTGTAGATTGTGGGCATATGTCAATTTTGGAATATCCGCAAGCAACATTAAAGATGTTTAAAAATTGGATAAAAATAAATTTTTATATTGACCTTTAAGTAATAAAAGTTTAATAAGTAACCATGTATTTATGGTGGCTGTAGCTCAGTTGGTTAGAGCGCCGGTTTGTGGTACCGGAGGTCGGGGGTTCAAGACCCCTCAGCCACCCCATAATTACATTATAAATTTATTGAGATTATTTTCTCTGTAAAATTCATTTAACAGCTAGATAAAAACAATTTGATTATTTTTTAATCACAATAATTTTTAACAATGCCTTTTTTTTAATCAATTTGTGTTTATTTTTAATAAAAACCTTTAAAAAACAATTGTTTAATGATTGGCACATTTTTTGCATATATGTTATAGTATGTATATTAATTATTTTTTTTAGGTGATATTATGAAAAAAATAGAAGCAATTATTAAACCTTTTAAGCTAGATGATGTAAAAGATGCATTACAAGAAATAGGCTTGCAAGGTATAACTTTGTCGGAAATAAAAGGTTTTGGTCGTCAGAAAGGGCACACTGAACTGTACCGTGGTGCAGAATATGTAGTCGACTTTTTACCAAAAATTAAAATCGAAGTAATAGTTTGTGATGAGGATTTAGAAAAAACTGTTGAAACAATTGTTAATACCTCAAAAACAGGAAAAATTGGTGATGGAAAAATATTTATTTCCACTATTGATGAAATTATTCGCATAAGAACTGGCGAAACAAACAACGAAGCAATATAAGCTAATTAAGGAGCATAAAATGGCTAAAAATATACAAAGCATTATTAAAATGTATGATGAATTCTCAGTTGAATTTGTTGATTTCAGATTTACAGATACAAAAGGTCGTTGGCACCATATGACTCAACATGTTTCTACTGTTGACAAAGATATGTTGACTAATGGTATTATGTTTGATGGTTCTTCTATATCTGGTTGGAAAACTATAGATGATTCAGATATGTTGTTAATACCTGATTTAAATTCTGCTGTTATGGATCCATTTTCTCATAAACCACAACTTGTTTTAATTTGTAATGTTGCTGAACCATCTACTGGTCAAGGTTATGAAAGAGATCCTCGCTCTATCGCAAAAAGAGCTTTGTCTTATATGGAAAAACAAGGTGTAGGTGATACAGCATTCTTTGGCCCAGAAGCTGAATTCTTTATGTTTGATGATGTTCGTTGGTCAACAGAGCCACATTCAACTGGTTTTGTGCTAGATGACGAAGAATTACACATAAATTCAGCAACTGAATACCCTGATGGGAATGATGGTTATAACATTAAGAAAAAAGGTGGTTATATACCAACATTACCACTAGATAAAGCTGTTGAAATTCGTGCTGAAATGGTTACAACTGGCATAGAATTTGGTATCCCAATGGAAAAACACCACCACGAAGTAGCTTCTGCTCAACACGAGTTAGGCATAAAGTTTTTAACATTAGTTGAATGTGCTGATAATATGCAAAAGTACAAGTATGTTGTACAAAATGTTGCTCAACAATTTGGTAAAACAGCTACATTTATGCCAAAGCCTGTATATGGCGATAATGGTAGTGGTATGCATGTACACCAATCTATTTGGAAAGATGGTGAAAATATTTTTGCAGGAAATGGTTATGCTGATTTATCTGATACTTGTCTTTACTATATCGGCGGTATTATTAAGCATGCTAAGGCAATTAATGCATTTACAAATCCTTCAACTAACTCTTACAAAAGACTAGTTCCTGGTTTTGAAGCGCCGGTATTATTAGCATATTCTGCTTCTAATCGTTCGGCTTCTTGTCGTATTCCACATTCATCAAATCCACAAGGGAAACGCGTAGAAGTTAGATTCCCAGACCCAATGGCTAACCCTTATCTTGCATATACTGCATTGTTAATGGCTGGTCTTGATGGAATTAAAAATAAAATTCATCCAGGTGAAGCAATGGACAAAGATTTATATGAATTACCTGCTGATAAATTAAACTCTATTCCAACAGTTTGCGGTTCATTGCGTGAAGCTCTTGAAAGTCTTGATGCAAATCGTAGATTCTTAACAGAAGGTGGCGTATTTACAGATAACTTCATTGATAGCTATCTTGTGCTGAAATGGGAAGAAGTTTATACATTAGAACAAACTCCACATCCAGTAGAGTTTGAAATGTATTACGATTGCTAATAAACTATTTAATACAAAAAAGCCTCATTTAATTATGGGGCTTTTTTTATGGTTTTATTATGAAATATATATATAATAGGGACTATGGCAAAAATTGGTTTAATTATTACTGGTGGTATCGCTGGATACAAATCGTTGTATCTTATCCGTTTATTAAGGGATAAAGGGTACGAAGTATACCCAATTATGACCAAATCGGCTTGTGAATTTATCACACCATTATCTGTTTCTACACTATCTGGCAATGATGTTTATATGAAAATGTTTGATTTAGATAGCGAAAGCGAAATAGGGCATATAAATTATTCTCGCAAACTTGATTTGCTTATGGTTGTGCCTTGTACTGCAAACTTTATTGCCAAGATGGCAAATGGAATGGCTGATGATTTGGCATCAACTGTTGTATTGGCATCAAGCAAGCCAGTTGTTATTGCACCTGCAATGAACCCACAAATGTGGGATAATCCAGCCACCAAAGAAAACATTAAAACATTGGTTGGCCGTCAGGTAAAGATCATTGAACCAGAAAGCGGGGATATGGCTTGCGGTGAAAATGGGGTGGGGCGAATGGCTGAACCTGAAACCATTGCCGAATATATATTTAATTCCGTTGATAGCAATGAAACAAATATTACAAAAGGTAAATTGGTTAACAAACATTTCTTAATTACCGTTGGTGGAACAACTGAACACATTGATCCAGTTCGTGTAATTACCAACAAATCATCAGGTAAACAGGGCTTTGCAATTGCACAAAATCTCGTTAATCAAGGGGCAAAGGTTTCCATAATAAAAGCTAACACAACGGCTGAAATACCAAGTGGAGTAAACATAATTCCAGTTGAAAGTGCCGATGAAATGTTAAATGAAACAAATAATATATTAAAAGATAACAATATTGATTGTGCTATATTTTGTTCCGCTGTTGCCGATTACAAGGTAAAAACCCCACTGGATAAAAAACACAAGAAAGATGATGGTGAAATGAATTTGCAATTCGTTGAAAACCCTGACATTTTAGCGACTGTTTGTGCGGGCAAAGATAAACCTGAATTGGTAATTGGATTTAATGCTGATACTGATAATTTGGTAGAAAATGGCAAGAAAAAGTTATTTAAAAAGAAATGTAATGTGATTATTTCAAACCTTATTGACAAACAAATATTTGGTGGAAATAAAACAAATGCATTTATAATAACAAAAGATAATGTGCAAGATTTGGGTGAAATAAGTAAAATTGAACTTGCTGATATAATTGTACAAAAGATTGTAAACCAAGAATGGTAATATAATGTATGAATTCATATACAATTCCAATTCCCCATAAAACGGTATAACCAATATATCTTTTAAATCATTATATAAAAATACAATCAAACAAGCCAACAACCACATAAAAGATACAATGATTTATCTTGATGGTTATTTTAATGGTGTTTTTAACAAGCCAAATCCTAATCTAGATATAAAATTAACCGATACTTTAAAAGGTATAAGTAAGTTAAAAAGCGGTCAAGTAAAGTATTATTCTGATGTTATGGGTAAAAAATATGCTCGTTCCGTTGGTAATTCATGCAAAAACAATCCTATTTTAATAATTATTCCTTGCCATAGAATAATTATTAAAAGTGGTAAAGTATTATATGTTGGTAAGACTGATAATAAAAAATAGTTATTAAGTCATGAACAAAATAATTCTTAATAATTCTTAATAATTAAATATATATAACAATTATTTACAATAAATAGATAATATTAAATATTAAGGCATATTCTTATCTTTCATTTAACATAATATACATTATAAGATTAAGATATTAAATCAATATATTAAATAATGCTCTTTATATTTAATACACTTTATGTTATACATATATCTATCATAATAACTACATTATAATATACATAGGATTATAAAAAATATGTCAAAAATCACAGATTTAGATGCACTTAATTTTCATTCAAAAGGTAAACCAGGAAAAATAGAAATAACCTCTACAAAGCCACTAACTACACAAAGAGATTTATCTCTTGCTTATTCACCTGGTGTTGCAGTGCCTTGTTTGGAAATTGTGAAAAATCCAAATGATTCATATAAATATACAAATCGTGGTAATACAGTAGCTGTAATTACAAATGGTTCTGCCGTATTAGGACTAGGAAATATTGGAGCATTAGCGTCAAAGCCTGTTATGGAAGGAAAAGCTGTATTATTTAAAAAGTTTGCTGATATTGATGGAATTGACTTAGAATTAGATACAAATGATACAGATGAATTTATCAATGCTGTGAAATTAATGGGACCTAGTTTCGGTGGTATTAATTTAGAAGATATAAAAGCACCTGAATGTTTTATAATAGAAGAAAAATTAAAAGAATTAATGGATATTCCTGTATTTCACGATGACCAACACGGTACAGCAATTGTTGCTGCTGCTGGATTAATAAATTCTACTTATATATCAGGCAAAAAAATATCTGATATTAAATTAGTTGTAAACGGAGCTGGAGCTGCGTCAATAGCTTGTGTTGAATTAGCTCAAGAAATGGGTGTTAAATCTCAAAATATCATTATGTGTGATTCAAAAGGTGTAATTTACAAAGGTCGTACAGAGGGAATGAACCAATGGAAAGATAAATATGCCGTTAATACTAAGGATAGGACTCTTGCTGATGCTATGGTTGGAGCCGATGCTTTCTTTGGACTATCTGTTGGTGGTGCATTAAGCAAAGATATGGTTAAATCAATGGCTAATAACCCTATTATATTTGCTATGGCTAATCCAACACCTGAAATTACACCTGATGAAGTAAAAGAAGTTCGTGATGATGCTATTGTTGCAACTGGTCGTTCTGATTATCCAAATCAAGTTAATAATGTTTTAGGTTTCCCTTTTATATTCAGAGGAGCATTAGATGTTCGTGCCACATCAATCAATCAAGAAATGAAAATCGCTGCAGCAAATGCTATAGCTCAGCTAGCAAGGCAAGATATTCCCGAAGAAATACTAGAATCATATGGACATAAAGATTTAAAATTTGGTAAAGATTATATAATTCCTATGCCTTTTGATTATAGATTAATGTCTATTGTACCTGCTGCTGTTGCTCAGTCAGCTATGGATACAGGTGTTGCTAGACAATCTATTAAGGATATGGAAAAATACATCAATTTATTAAAATCTCGTATAGATCCAACAGTAACAGCTATGGAAGGAATATTTAATTCCATAAAAGAAAACAAAAAAACTGTTATTTTCAGTAATGGAACAAACAATCGTGTTATTCGTGCTGCTGCCTCTTTCCAAGATATGGGTTACGGTAAATCTATATTAGTTGGAAATGAAACAGAAATTCGTGAAAAACTATCTAATATGAATATTGATATGAATATTGATATTGCTGATTGCTATAATTCAGAAGATTATAACGAATTAGTTGACTTTATGTATAAAAAAGTATGGCGTAAAGGATTCTTAAAAAATGAGATAGCTCGTTTGATTAAAAATGACCGTAATATATTCAGTATAGCAAAGTTATTATCAGGCAAGGCTGATGCTATGATTGGTTCAACACAAAGAACATTCGTTAAAAACTTTGAAGCAATAAATACTTTTATTCCAACAATTGATCCAAATATTCGCCCTATTGGTATTATGATGTTATTTGTAAAAGGTAAAACAATATTTATAGCTGATACAGTTAATCATAGTAAACCAAATGCACAAGAATTAGCTAATATTGCAGAAATTACCGCAGGTTTTGCAAGAAGAATGGGACACACGCCTCGTGTAGCATTTACTTCTTTCTCTAACTTCGGAGATCCACAATGTGGAACCCATATTCGTATGTCCAATGCTGTAAAAGAATTAGACAAAAGAAAAGTTAATTTTGAATATGATGGTGAAATGATAGCAACAATAGCATTAAATTATACAATGCAGAAAGAAATATTCCCTAATACAAAGCTATCTGACTCAGCAAATATTTTAATAACACCAGGTATTGCATCTGGTCATATATCATCAAGATTAATTCAGGAGTTAGGTGATGGAACAGTTATTGGTCCAATGTTATTAGGGTTTGATTATTCTGTACAAATACCGCAAATGGCTTCAACAACTAATGACCTAGTTAACTTGGCGGCATTATCGGCATATGACGTAATAGCCAAAGAAAATAACAAATAATTAATAAAACAAATTAATAAATCAATAAAAAAGTCTCTTATTATTTTATAAGAGACTTTTTTTATGAATGTTTTGTTAATTGTAAAATATAATACTTAACAATTGTATCAAAAATAAAAAAACCTTACTTTAAAAGTAAGGTTTAAATATGGCGGAGAGACCGGGACTTGAACCCGGGCATCAGTTTCACCCGATGACGGATTAGCAATCCGCTGCATTACCACTCTGCCACCTCTCCAGATAACTTATAAGTTTTATAAGGTGTTGGAATGCTTTTGTCAATACTAATTGAAGAAACATTTTGTTTTATTTATTAAAAATATAAAATGATTAATTTTTAAGCAAAGATAAATTATAACAATTTTAATTTATAATATAATAATAAGGTAAGTTGACATTTTTTAATACAAAGCAAGCATAAAAAATATTTTTAATTAAATATCTATATTACCAGTAAAATGAGCGTTTTCTTGTATAAAATTAAATCTCTTTTCAGGTTTTTTACCCATTAATATCTCAACCATATTATCAGTTTCACGAGATTCTTCTAGGTCATAATCATTTAAATTATGACGATTTGGAACACAAACCTGAATTAATGAACGAGTTTCAGGATTCATAGTAGTTTCTTTTAATTGTTTAGGCGACATTTCACCTAAGCCTTTAAACCTTGAAATATCTACCTTTGCATTTTTAGGAAACTTTGTTTTTAATAATTCATCTTTGTGTTTTTCATCCCTAGCATAAAATGATTTATTTTTATTCACTAATCTAAATAATGGAGGCATAGCGAGATATAAATGCCCCTGTTCAATTAATTCTGGCATTTCACGATAAAAGAATGTCATTAATAATGTGGATATATGTGCACCATCAACATCAGCATCAGTCATAATAACAATACGACCATATCTTAATTTATCTATATTGAATTCTTTTCTTGTACCACAGCCTAGTGCCATAACAATATCTTTAATTTCTTGATTTGCATTAATTTTTTCTTTGGTAGCAGAAGCTACATTAAGGATTTTTCCTTTTAATGCAAGTATTGCTTGGGTTTTACGATTTCGTCCTTGTTTAGCAGAACCACCAGCAGAATCACCCTCAACTAAGAATAGTTCTGTATCAACTGAATTTTTATCAGAACAATCAGCTAGTTTACCCGGTAATCTTAGTTTACGAGTTGCAGTTTTACGACGAGTTTCTTTTTGTATTCTTCGTTTATTTCGTTCTTCCATTCGTTCAATTATATAATCAAGTATTTGACGAGCTGATTGTGGGTCGGAAGACAACCATTGTTCAAAGCGGTCACGAACTAACCCTTCAACTAACTTTGTTGCTTCTGGTGAAGATAACCTGTCTTTTGTTTGTGATTGAAATTGTGGCTCACGAATAAATATGCTTAATAAATATGAAGCTTCATCACACACATCAGATGAAGTAATACCACTTGCTTTTTTTTCACCAAGTATTTCACCATAGTTTTTTAATGCCTTAGTTAATGCACTGCGAAATGCATTTTCGTGTGTTCCACCTTGTGGTGTTGGAACTGTATTACAATAAGAATTTGCAAAACCATCACCATCAAGAGTCCATTGTATGCACCATTCAACTCTTCCAACGCCGTCTTCTTCAAATACATCGCCAGAAAAAGCTCTTGTCGACACGCAAACTCTTTTTCCAATTTGGCTAGCTAAATAGTCTGATAATCCATTTGGAAAATGAAAGTTTTCTTTTTCAGGAACAAGATTTTCTTCGTTAATTTTTGATTTATCACAACGCCAACGAATTTCAACACCTTTAAATAAATAGGCTTTTGAGCGCACCAGTTGATGTAACTTTGATGCAATAAATACATTATCTCCAAAAATTTGAGTATCTGGATAGAAATGCACTTTTGTACCACGACGATTATTTACATCACATATTTTTTCCACAGGAGTTATTGGATTTCCTCTGCTGTATTGTTGTTTCCATAATTGTTTATCACGAGCAACCTCAACAATTAATTTTTCTGATAATGCATTTACAACAGACGAGCCAACACCGTGCAAACCACCAGATGTTGCATAAGCTTTACCATCAAACTTACCGCCTGAATGTAAAGAAGTAAAAATTAATTCCAGTGCTGATTTACCACTTTCGTGCATATCAACTGGAATACCACGACCATTATCAGCAATAGATAGTGAACCATCAGCATATAATTCAACTTCAATTCTATTTGCGTGTCCTGCAACAGCTTCGTCCATTGAATTATCAATTATTTCTGCTGCCATATGATGCAAGGAACGACTATCAACACCACCTATGTACATACCTGGGCGATGGCGAACAGCTTCAAGCCCTTCAAGTTTTTTGATTTGGCTTGCGTTATAGGATTTACCATCAGAATTAACAGGTGGTTTTGTATCAAATAGATTAGACATAGGAACAGTATATTAAGATTTGATTTTTTAGCAATATAAATTTACAACATATTATGAATTTTTTTTAATTTATGTATTATATTTTGAATTTTTTCCGTTTTTTGATTTAATGTATAAGTATACATTGTTAATGGCGGTTTTTCTTCTTCAACTTCATTAAAAATTGGTAATTCTACTTTTTGATTTACCTTGATATTATCCATATTAGTAAATTCAACATTGTCTTTTAAAGACATATCAATGTTGCGAAATGCGTCAATACCAATTGTTTTAATTATATTACTAACGCCTTTAATTGTATAACCTTTTTCTTTTAAATGAACTTGAATTTGTTTTAAATAAGAGATATCTTTTTCATTATAATATCTTACACCATTGATTTTTTTTGGGTGAAAATATGGAAATTTTTGCTCCCAAAATCTAAGAGTATGATTTTTTACATTTAATGTTTTTGCAACTTCACTAATATTTTTATACTTAATATCAATCATTTATTTTTTCGCCGTTTTTTCTTTTAGTTTTTTATTAGCAGAAAAACTTACAACACGTCGTGCTTCAATTATTGCTTCTTCCCCAGTTTTTGGATTTCTGCCTATTCTTTGGCTTTTATAACGAGGCTTAAATGTACCAAAAGAAGTTATCTTGACATTTTTATCTTGTTTTAAATTAATGCATACTTCCTCAAACAAATCTGATAAAATATCAGATATAATAGTTCTAGGCATACCTGTTTCTTTATAAACTTTTTCTGTAACGTCAACCTTTGTAAGAACTTTAATCATTTTAACCCCCAACTTCATATTGATTTTATTTCCATTTTAACAAGCAACTACCCCAAGAAAATCCACCACCCATTGCGGTAAGTGCTAATATATCACCAGATTTAAATTTATTATCTCTAATTGCACTGTCCATAGCAAGTGGAATTGTTGCAGCTGACGTATTTGCATGATTTTGAAGAGAAACAATAACTTTATCCATATTAAAATCAAGAGAATTTGCAACAGATTCTATAATTCGTAAATTTGCTTGATGTGGAACAACCCAATCAACTTGTGTTTTGTCAATATTATTATATTTCAATGAATCTATAACAGAATCACTCATTGCTTTGACAGCAAATTTGTATACTGCCTTACCATCCATATGCAATCCAATTTTTCCAATTTCTTCACTTTTTAATAAATCAGCATTTTTACCACTTGAATATATATGCGTAGAAAAAATTCCGTAATCATCATTTTCTTCACAATTTGATAAAACAACAGCCCCTGAACCATCACCAAATAGAACACAAGTATTACGGTCTTTCCAATCAACTATCTTAGAAAATAAATCAACACCAACAACTACGACATTCTTTGATTGCCCTAGTCTAATTGCATTATCGGCCACATTTAACCCAAATATAAAACCTGCACAGGCAGCAGAAATATCATATGCATAACAATCAATACCTAATCTACCAGCAACATAAGTTGCAACGGCTGGGAATCTTACGTCGGCAGTTGTAGTTGCAACGACTATACCGTCAATGTCATTAATATTTATTCCAGAATTATCAATAGCCTTTTTTGCTGATTTATATGCCAAGTCTACACAACTTTCGCCATCAGAAAAATATCTTTGCTTAATTCCTGTTCTTTGAAAAATCCATTCGTCAGATGTATCTACAAACTTTGCTAAATCATCATTTGTTATTACTTTACTAGGTAAATATGATGCTACACCTGATATATACGATTTTTTTAACATAATTTTATACCTTATCTTTCAGATCCGAAAATTTTATTTTTGTTAATTCAGATTTTAATTTTGCAATAAAATTTCTTTCTGCTAATTCTACTGCAACACCTATTGCATTTGCAAATCCAACAGCAGTAGCTGATCCATGTGATTTTACAGCAATTCCATCAAGACCAAGTAAAATAGCACCATTATATAATTCTGGATTCATTTTTTTTTTTATTTTTCTAAATACTGGATAACCAACAATTCCAGCCAATAATCCAAATATTGGTTTTTTGAATTCTGATTTTATAGTATTTGCAATAAATGTAGCTGTCCCTTCAATTGTTTTGAGGGTAATATTACCCGTAAAGCCATCGGTAACAACAACATCCGTTGTTCCTTTTCCTATGTCGTTTCCTTCAACAAATCCGTGATAATTAATAATATCTATATTTTCTAATATTTCGCCGGCTTGTTTAATTTCTTCACGGCCTTTCATTTCTTCGGTACCAATATTTAACAATCCAACAGATGGTTTTTCATCTTGTTTATAAATATTATAAAAAACACTTCCCATAACACCAAATTGAACAAGGTTTTCGGCTGAACATTCAAGATTAGCACCTAAGTCTAAAACAGCAGACCACCCTTTTGAATGTGGTATAGTAGTACAAATTGCAGGTCTTTTAACTCCTTTCATAGGTCTTAAAATGAATAAAGATAAAGCCATTAAAGCACCTGTATTTCCAGCAGATACAGCACAATCAGCTTTTCCATCTTTAACAGCTTGAAATGCCATTCCCATGGAGCTATCACGACCTTTCCTAATTGCATTACTAGGTTTTTCATCTGATAATATAAATTTATTTGTGTGAACCACTTCTAGTTTATTTTTAAGATTATTAAATTTATTTATTATAGGTAAAATATAATTTTCATCACCATGTATGATGTATTTTATTTTTTTATTTTTTTTACTATATATAGAAGCGCCTTCAATCACAATTTCAGGAGCATTATCGCCACCCATTGCATCTAATGAAACTATTAAACTATTTTTTTCTTTTTTTATCATTCATTTACTTTCAGTTTTTTTAATATCTCAAAAGGATTTTTATTTATTTCCTTGTTAGATTCTATATCTATCTTATTGGGTACATATTCAAGTATAGATATATCAGCACCTTCTTTTATTGTATTAGAAGGAATAGATAGTATCAATTCTTGAATTAATATATCATATATATCTATTACACCATTTTCAATTATTTCTGGCAATAAATAAGTTTCATTTTTTTGTTCATTTTGAATTATTTTTTCACAAAAATCAACCTCTATAGTTTCATTAATTAAAAGCTCCATTGGAGCAATACTAATTCCACAAATTGTTGAAATTTTAAAATCTATATTTCCCGCTAATCGCAATTTTTTGTCTCTACCAGGTAAGAACTTTAAATTAATGTCTGCATTAAAAGAAAGAATTTCTATATTTTCAGGTATTCTTTCTTCATTTAGCAGTAATAATTCTTTATCTGTAAAATTAAAAGATAAATCCAAACCTTTTTCAGGTATATTGCTCACAATAATTAATTTTGTTATATCTGTTTTCATATTTTTTTTTTGCATTAATTATGCCTGCTGTAATTCTAAATTCTAATGCCTCTGTTTTAGAAATTTTTAATTGTTTGATATTTTTTTTATCAATAATTAACAAAAACCTAGATGTAGGATTAGGAGTGGTCGGTACAAATACATTAACATATTTTACACCGTCTTTTTTAATATTATTGGTATAACAGTTATTAAGCCAGTGATTAGATATGATCTAATATGTGAAAAAATAATTTTTAACACGGGAAACCCCTTGATAAGTAAAATTATTTATGACGAAAAGTAATTCGCCCTTTTTCTAGGTCATAAGGTGTCATTTCAATATCTACCTTATCACCAACCATTACACGAATACGGAATTTTCGCATTTTACCAGCATTATGAGCTATAATAACATGACCGTTTTCCAATTCAACCCGGAACATAGCATTAGGCAAGTTTTCAATTACTGTGCCTGTAAATTGTATTAATTCTTCTTTTGCCATATATAATCCTTATCTTCATTTTGATATATTTAAAATTTATAGTTTTCTATATGCCTTATTTAAGCTATAAAATCAAGTTTTTTCTATTTTTCCATATATTAAGAAACCGCGAAAAATATATTTAATAGTATTTAAAAATGACTTCTTACCAATTATTGAATAAAATAAGCTATACATAGAAAGAGATAAAAAAAGATTAAAATTATATATATTTTTATAAAAAAAACTATTATTTTTCAAAGAACTACAATTAATTTTTAATAAATTAATTAATTCTTTTTCTATTGACTTTATTCGCCATCCTGTAATATGAAGCTCAACATCTTTTCTCTGTATTGCGTTATGATATTGTTGGATTGCGATTACAGCAAACCTTATTAAGGAAAAAACAGACCAATAATGTAAATTATCGCTATCAATTTTATATCCTGTTTGATTTTCATATCTTTTAATAAAAATATTTTGATTATTTTTATTCCAACCATTACCCCAAAGACTACTAAAAAGCCAAGCTATGTCTTCACTTGCATCAGAAAACTTTGCAAACTCCAAGTCAAATACACCGCAAATTTTATTATCTTTAAATTTTAAATTATTTAATTTGTAATCACCGTGAATAAATACATTTTTAAAGCTAGGTTTATTATTGCGAAGCCATTTAAAACAATAATCATAAACATAACTATTAATTTCATAATATTTAAATATTTCTTCGAATAAATTTATTCTTTTATCTATATTTGTTTGATTTATATTAATTTTTTTTTTATTGGAATGAATTATAGCCATTTCTTCAGCCATAGATATTATATTGTGACTATTTAATTGACTGTTTTTTATTACATTACCTTTTATATATTCAAAATTATCTTCACCTAAATATTTTGGAAATTTTCCATCAACTTCATTATATAAGTTAAACAAGGTTTTTTTATCAAGTCTTTCAACAATACCAAATTTAAGATGACTTGTATCAGCATATATAGCTTTAACTATATTTTGTTTTTTATAAAAACAATAATTATTTATTGCTCCACCAGTTAGGTATCGTTTGTTAAACATAACTGCTCTATTTCCATAAGTATTTTTTTAGCACCTTTTAGACGATCGCCTTCAGTTTTCCATATTTTAGTTATTTCAAGTTTATGGTCAGGGCGAATACGAACTAACCCCATACTTTTTTGCATGTATTCTATTAATTTTTCAGGAGCTATAAACTTATTTTTATAAAACGATAACAATAACCCTTTTTCAGTTAGAATAACTTTTTCAATTTTAATTCTACGACATATTACTTTTAGATTAACAACGAAAAATAAATTCTCTAATTCTTTTGGTAATTTGCCATATCTATCAACCATTTCGATGGCTATTTCGTCAGTTTCTTTATCATCTTGTACATTTGCAAGTCTGCGATAAAAACTTAGCCTTTCAGATAAACCTTTAATATAAGAATCAGGTATATAAATTGATATTCCCATTGAAATATTTGGAATAAATTCTAAATCTTGACAATCATCATTGGACTGTGTTTGTTTTGCCATCGCTTCTTGTAGCATTTTTTGATATAACTCAATGCCGATTTCTTTTATATGTCCAGATTGTTCATCACCTAATAAATTACCAGCTCCACGAATATCTAAGTCGTGACTAGCAATATTAAACCCAGCCCCCAAAGAATCAATAGTTTGAATAACATCAAGTCTTTTACGAGAATTATTTGACAACACTTTACCTGAACGACTAGTAAGATAACAATATGCTCTTACTTTGCCTCGTCCTATTCTACCCCTTAGTTGATACAATTGACTTAATCCAAACATATCAGCTCTATGAATTATCATTGTGTTTGCATTTTGAACATCAATACCACTTTCAATAATATTAGTGGCAAGTAATATATCATACTTCCCATCTGTGAAATCAGTCATTATTTCGTCTAGCTCTTTCGCTGGAATAGAGCCGTGTGCAATAGCAATATTCATATTTGGAACTAATGTTTTTAGATTTTTAAACACCATATCTAAATCAGATAATCTTGGAACAACATAATAAACTTGTCCTCCCCTAAATCTTTCACGCATTATAGCTTCTTTTATAATGAAACCATCATAAGGCATAGTAAAAGTGCGAATTGCGAGTCTGTCAATCGGTGGTGTTGCAATAATTGATAAATCCTTAACCCCTGATAATGACATTTGCAGTGTTCGTGGAATTGGTGTTGCTGACAATGACATTATATGTACATTTTTTTTCATTTCTTTTAATGTTTCTTTTTGTAAAACACCGAAATGTTGCTCTTCATCAATTACAAGAAGCCCTAAATTTTTATATTCTGTACTTTTTGCAAATATTCCATGGGTACCAACAACAACATCCACATTACCTTCTTGTAATCCTTGTTTTGTAAGTTTAGTATCCTTAGATGAAACTAATCTAGATAAATGTCCTATTTTTACAGGAAAGTTTTTAAATCTTTTGATGAAGTTTTTATAATGTTGCCTTGCTAGCAATGTTGTTGGTGCGACAATAGCGACTTGAAAACCATTCATAACAGCGATAAATGTTGCCCTTAGAGCGATTTCTGTTTTACCAAAACCAACATCACCACAAATTAATCTTTCCATAGCAATTCCACTTGCTAAATCATCTATTACATCTTTTATTACATATTCTTGGTCTTTTGTCTCAGTAAATGGAAATTCAGCCACAAATTCATCATATAAACCAATTGGAACTGACATAATTTCAGATTTTTTAAGTTTTCTTTTGCTTGCTAAATCAATTAATTTAGTAGCCATTTCACCAAGTCTTTGTTTTGCCTTTGCTTTTCTAGCTTGCCAAGAATACCCTCCTAGTTTATCTAAAACTACATTTTCACCTGATGAACCAAATCGAGATAAGGCGTCCATATTTTCCACTGGGACAAATAAAACATCAGAACCAGAGTATGATATTTTTAAACAATCATACTTGATTCTATTTAATTCTATGGTTTCTAATCCTTCATACCTACCTATACCTGAATTAATGTGTACAATATAATCACCTATTTCTATTTCAGATAATTCACAAATAAAATTATCAGATTTTTTAGTTCGTTTTTTTGTTCTACCTAGTTTTTCACCAAATAAATCAGACTCTGAAAAAAAATCTATATCATTATATGAAAATCCATATTTTAGTGATAATAAGCATAATTTTAATTTTTTATTTTTCTTTATGTCATTAAATGAATTAATTTCTTCTATTTTAAAATCTTGATTTTGACATATTGTTTTAATTCGTTCTAATGAGCCAATACTTTCACAAGCAATAACCGTATTATTTTTGGATTTAATCATATTATCCATTAGCTTTTTAATAACAGATTCATTTTTAACTCTTTGAATAGTAAAATTAGATGTTTTTTTAATTCCAATATCAATATGTTCTAGGTTATCAGGTAATGAATTTTGATATATTTTAACTGTTGTACGATTATTAAAGTTTTTATCCCAATCAGATTTACTTAAATACGTTTTATCCGCATCAACAGGACGATACAAACCATTATTATCACCTTTACTTTGTTCATATATGGTCTTTCTGTTTAAATAATAATCAGATATTTCTTCTAACCTTAAATTAAAAGCAGATTGTGTTTCCTCAGCAAATATTAATATGGTGTCTTTTTTAATATAATCAAATATTGTTTCTAATTTATTATAATAGAATGATAACCAGTGTTCGTAACCTTGAAAAGGTATTCCTTGTGATATTGAATCGTACAAAAAATCATTTGTAGACCTTGCACCGAAAGATTTACGATAATTTTGTTTAAAATTATTAATCGTATTGGAATTTAAAATTACTTCATTTACAGGACATAAATAAAACTTGTCTTTTTTAGTAAGTGATTTTTGACTAAGTAAGTCAAACTCTCTTAGGGTTTCTATTTCATCCCCCCAAAAATCCATTCTAAATGGTTGTTTGTAATTTGGTGGAAAAATATCAACAATTCCACCTCTTACGGCATAATTTCCTTGTTGTCTTACTGTTTCAGTTCGCAAATAAGCATTATCATTTAAAAACATTGTTAATTCTTGTAGTGATATAGTTGATCCTACTTGAATTTTTTTTACTCGATTTTTTAAAATATGTTTAGGGGGAACTTTTTGAACTATTGAACTAGTAGTTGTTATAATAATTCTTGCCTTATCTTCATATAATATATTTGACAAACCTGAACAACGCATAGCTATTATTTCAGGGTTGGGGGAACATCTATCAAAGGGTAAACAATCCCAAGCTGGGATATTAATAACTTCTATTGTTTTATCAAAAAAAGCAATATTGTTGATTATATTTTTTGCTTGTTTGTCATCACTTGCAATAAATAATACCGATTCTTTTTCGTTTTTTACTATATCACACAAAATTTTTGGAATATATCCATTAGAAACCTGTGAAAAAATATTTTGATTATATTTATTAATTTTCATTATAGTTCTTTTTTATATTTTATTATATCATTCAGTATATGTTGATATTCTTGATGTATTGGTTTATTTCCGTTTACCATATTTAGTATGTCTTGATCATTTAATTCAAGGAAATCCAACAATTTTAAGATATATTCATTGTCAAATTTATTTAAATTTTTATTAACAAATCCACCAATCAATCTATCGCTTTCTTTTGTTCCACGATATTTTGATTTATATAAAGCCTTTTTTTGCAACGTATTTAAATTTATTGTATTCATAACAATAAATATATACAATTAAATTAATATAATAATCAACAAAACATTTAAAATTATGCGTGCAAATATATTAAACCCTCTATTCAATCAAATATCAAACATTGATGGTGTTGGTATAAAAACAAAAAAAGCCCTTGAAACATTGTGTGGTGATACGGTTATAGATTTATTAATGAATAAACCTAGGGATTACATAACCCGAAAGCTTATAAAAGATTTGAATTCTGCCGTTTTAGGTGAAAATATAATTATTGAATTAACTATATTAAAACATTATCCTCCTGCAAAGTATTCTCGCTCGCCTTATAAAATTATAGCAACAGATGGCAATGAAAATATAAATATTATTTATTTTCGTGCTCATTCAAAATATTTAAATCAAAATTTCAAAGAAGAGGAAAAAGTATATGTATCAGGCAAAGTTGAACAATTTGGTGATTATAAGCAAATAACACACCCAGAATTTGTAAGTAAAAAATTAAACAATATACCTACATATCAACCAATTTATCAACTAACCACTGGCATAACACAATTAACCCTTGGGAAAACAGTAAAAAAATGCTTGTTGAATATTCCAAAACTTGAAGAATGGTTAAGTAAAGACATATTAAAAAAATATAACTTTAATGATTTTACCACTAGCCTCAATAATATACATAACCCACAAAACAAATCTGATATGAATGAAAACAACCTTAACAGGCTTGCCTACGATGAAATGTTAGCTAATCAGATTACAATTTACCTTAATCGTAAAACCAAACAAAGGTTAAAAACAGAATCATTGAATGGAAATAATAAAATAATTACGAAAGTATTAAAAACCATACCATTTGAACTTACAAATGCACAAAAAAAAGCATTGAAAGAAATCCGTCAAGATTTGTCAAAAAATACTCCTATGAGTAGATTATTGCAAGGAGATGTTGGATCAGGTAAAACAATAGTAGCATTATTTTCAATGTTAATAGCTGTTGAAGATTCAAAACAATCTTGTATTATGGCACCAACAGAGATACTTGCAAAACAACATTATAAAACCATAAAAAAAATATTAGAAAATACAGATGTAGAAATTTCTCTTTTAACTGGTTCAACAAAACAATCTGATAGAAATAAAATACATAAAAAATTACAAAATGGTGAAACATCAATAATAATCGGAACACATGCATTGTTTCAAGATGAAGTAAAATTTAATAACTTATCATTATGTATAATCGATGAACAACATAGATTTGGTGTGGGGCAAAGGCTTATGTTAACTAACAAAGGTGAAAACCCACATGTACTAGCAATGACAGCTACTCCTATTCCTAGAACTTTATTAATGACCGCATTTGGTGATATGGAAAGTTCACGACTAGATGAAAAGCCAGTAGGAAGAAAACCTATTGATACTAGAATAATATCACAACAGAAAATTGATAATATATCAATTCGCTTGAAAAATGCAATTAATGAAAATCAACAAATATATTGGGTATGTCCATTAGTTGAGGAATCTGAGAAACTTGATTTAATATCTGTTGAAGAAAGGTACGAATATCTGTGTGGTGTATTTGGAAAAGATAATGTGGAAATAATACACGGGAAAATGAAATCTCAAGAAAAAGAAAACGCTATGAATAATTTTGCATCTGGTAAAGCTAAAATATTAGTTGCAACAACTGTAATAGAAGTTGGTGTTGATATAAGTCAAGCTACAATTATGATTATTGAACATGCAGAAAGGTTTGGTTTAAGTCAACTACACCAATTAAGAGGAAGAATTGGAAGAAATAGCTTACAATCAACTTGCCTATTAATATATAAAAGACTTAATGAAATTAGTAAAAAGAGACTTGAAATAATGCGAAAAAGTGATGATGGGTTTATAATATCAGAATCAGATCTTAAATTAAGAGGTCCTGGTGATATACTGGGCACAAGACAAAGTGGATTACCTGAAATGTATTTTGCGAATTTATTAAAACACAAAGAATTCTTAGAAGTAAGTAAAAAAGATGCTCAATTATTAATGGATCAAGATGAAACACTAAAAACTGAGCGAGGGAAAAATATTCGTAATTTGTTATATATATTTAAAATGGACAAAGCAATATTAAACCTTAAACAATAACCTTGAAAAATAATTCCGAATAAAGTAATAATAGTAAAAACATAATTTTAGGATTAATAATATGAAATTAAAAACAACAATAATGACAATTACATTAGCTATTATTCTCTCTGCTTGTACAAGTATTACGGAATCTGTAATTGAGTCACACGGTTATTCACCTAATAAATATGATATTAATAGGATCAAAATTAATTTAACAACAAAGCAAGAAATAATAGAAGAATACGGAGAACCTTTTATAAAAGGAATTTATGATAATAATTATTGGTATTACATTTCATATCAAACAGAACAATATGGATTTGGAAACCGCAAATACAAAAAAATTAATATTACAGAGATAAAATTTAAAGACAATATTATATCATTTGTTAAATTGTATGATAAAAGTAATCTGAATAAAATCAAATTCTCTAATGATATAACAAATACTTCTGGTAAAGAACTTGGTATAATAGAACAAATTATAGGTAATATTGGTCGTTTCAGAACAACAAAACGAGAAATAACACCTTAATATATTATTACTTTGATAATATCTTATATTATATTTAATAATATTAATGTTAGTTGATGTAGTAATAATTAAAGATTATTTGATACGAGTTTGTTTTTTATAACTATTTATGTTCATAACCCTGTTCAGTTATCTTTATTTCATTGCCAGATTCATCTAAAACACGAACATTATTTGAATCATTTACAACTTGACCAATAATATATAATTTTTTACCTATATTATTCATTTCTTGTTGTGCTTGCTTTATAAAATCTTGTGATATAGTAATGGCAACAACATAATCATCACCACCTTGTAAGATCATTTCATAGAAATTATCGTATTTATTTCTATATTTTTTTATCTCATCTACTAGTGGAATATCTTTTAGATTAAGATTCATTCCAACATTACTAGCTTTGCAAATATGATTTAAATCGGCAACTAAGCCATCAGATATATCAACACTAGAATTAATATAGGGATTAACAGATATTGCTTCAATTACATTAGGTTCAGGAATTTGATAGTATTTTAATAATTTTTTGTTATCTATTTCACCCTTAACCGACTTTAATCCAAATATTCCACCACCTATTTCACCCAATAAACAAACAATATCACCTTTTTTAGCATTTCCCCTGTGTGGATTATTATTCGGCTCATTGGCAAATATTGTCGCAGATAAAACAATATTTTCACCACCACTTACTGTATCACCGCCTAATAATTGCAAGTTGTATTTATCATTAACGATTTTTAAACCATTTGCAAATTCAGCAAACCATTTATCAGTTATCCCTTTTGGAACACAAATATTTAATGTATATCCATATGGTTTTCCACCACAACTAGCAATGTCAGATAAATTAACAGCCAGTAATTTTTGAGCAAGAGTAATTGGTTTTTCATTACCAATAAAATGCGTGCCCTCAACGATTGTATCAGTTGAAATTACATAGGGTGAGATGTGAGCAACATCATCTTGTAAATTATTTGCTCCTAAACCAGACAAAGGTCTAAAAAATTTGTCAATTCTATTAAATTCTGACATTAATATTAATTTCTTATTTTTTTGTTTAACTTATCCAATACCGCATTAACCATTTTTGCTTCTTTTGATTCGTAAAATGAATGCGCTATATTCACATATTCATTTACTATTAATTTACCAGATACGTCTGTATTATCCAATAATTCGTAAATTCCACACTTGATAATATACCCCATTAAAATGTGTTGCTTTTCCATAGGGCGAGAATGTAGCACAGAATTTGCTATCTCGCATATTTCTGATTCACGAATCAAAACACCAGAAATTATATTTTGATATAATGAATAATCAGCAGGAAATGATATTCCATCCATCTCGACCAACGAACCATCTTTAAGGAAATTTGCAATTACTTGTGATATATCGATACCTGACATTTTAGATGAGTAAAGGCTTTGTACCGCCCCTATTCTAGAAGCTGATTTTTTTTTGTTTGCTGTAATTGGTGCTAGTTCTGCCATAATTTATCCCGTGAATTTATTCTTAATTTTTATCATATCTAAAACAACATTTGCACAAAAACCACCTTTGTTTTTTTGTTTAATGTTTGCCCTTGCAACTGCTTGTTCCTTGTTTTCAACAGTTAATATACCATTAGCAATAGCAATATCATATTGTAATGATAAATCCATTATACCACGACAAGACTCTTGACATACATAATCATAATGTGTTGTTTCCCCTCGAATAACACAACCTAAACATAAATAACCATCATAATTATATTTATCTGATTTTTCAGCCATTTTTACAACAGCAGGAATTTCTAATGCTCCTTTTAATGTGATAACTTCATATTTAATATTATTGGTATCAAATACTTCTTTTGCCCCAGCTAGCATCATATCGTGAACATCATCATAAAATCTTGCTTCTATTATTAATATTTTTGTCATTATAACCTACACATTATGTTTTTTTCTATATTCAATTAAATCAGCTATTGTACCAACGCTTAAATTAAATTTTTCTGCAAACTTAATTATTTCGGGTAATCTAGCCATATTACCGTCATCATTCATAATTTCACATATTACAGCAGATGGGTATAAACCCGCTATACGACTTATATCAACACTTGCTTCTGTATGACCTTTTCGTTCCAATACTCCACCATTACTAGCAATAATTGGAAATGTATGGCCAGGTGTAACAATATCACCACTTGTATAATTTTCATCAATTATCACAGATACTGTTTTTGCTCTATCAAAAGCAGAAATACCAGTGGTAACACCTTCTTTTGCTTCAATAGAAGTTGTGAAAGCTGTGCAAAAATGTTCATTATTTCTTTTTTCTTGTAGGTTTAATTTTAAACTGTTAGCTCTTTCTTTTGTAATAGTTGTACAAATAAGACCACGACCATTAATAGCCATGAAATTAATAGCATTAGCATCAGCAAAAACAGATGAAATAATTAAATCACCTTCATTTTCACGATTTTCATCATCAACCAAGATATACATTTTACCTAATTTTGCTTGCTCAATAATATTTTCTATCGGTTCAATACTTTTTAAAAGTTCTTTTGATTTTGTAATATGTACAGAATTCATTATAATTATTCCTTGTTTAGTATTCGTGCAACATACCTTGATAATATATCAACTTCAAGGTTTACTTTGTCATTTTTTGATTTTTCTTTAAAAATAGTATTATACATAGTATGGGGAATAATATTTACATCAAATGTATCTTTATTAACATTATTAATAGTAAGGCTTGCACCATCTATTACTACTGAGCCTTTTGAAGCAATGTGTTTCATATATTCATCTTTTAATTTAAAGGTAAAAATATGACTATTACCGCTTTTTGTAACATTTATTATTTCAGCAGTTGTGTCAACATGTCCAGATACTAAATGACCACCAAGTTCATCACCGACTTTTAAAGCTCGTTCTAAATTAATTTTTGAACCTATTTCCCAAGAATTTATAGTTGTTTTTGAAGTTGTCTCGTCTGAAACATCTGCTTCAAAATAACCATTTTCTTTTTTGACAACTGTTAAACAAACCCCAGAACAAGCAATAGATGAACCAATGTCAACATTATCCATATCAAAGTTTGTTTCTATACCAATTGTTAAGCAAGCCCAATCTTGTTTATCATTATGTGAATTTGAAATTGATTTTATTATTCCAATATCTGTTATTATTCCTGTAAACATAATTATTCCTTTTCAAACAACCTAAACATATCATGGCCTATTTCTCTGCTTGATAACATTTTATATTTCATAATATTGTTAATGTCAATAATTCCTAAGTCTTTAATACCGTTAATGCCATCACCACCAATTATACTAGGTGAACTAAATACGGCTAATCTATCTACTAATCCAGCTGAAATAAAACTAGTGATTACACTACTTCCCCCTTCTATTAAACAACGAGTATATCCAAGTTGAGCTATTTTGAATGACACTTCTTCCAAATCTCCTGATAATATATGTGTGATTCCACCATCATTTAAAATATTACTATCTTTTGGAATATTATTGCCTAGAACTATTCTGTCTGGACTCTGATTTTCCATACCATTTATACGACAGTTAAGTGATGGATTGTCTAATATTACAGTATTTTTACCAACCAATATACAATCGTGTGTTGCTCTAAGATAATGACCATATTTACGGGATGAATCACTTGTTATCCATTTACTTACACCATTTGATAAGGCAATCTTTCCATCTAATGATGTAGCTATTTTTGCTGTAAAAATAGGACGTTTTTTTTCTAAAACACTAAAAAATCCACTATTAATAGATTTAGCTTTTTCTTCTAACAAACCTGTTTTAACTTTAATACCGGCCTGTTCAAGAATTTTTATTCCTTTACCACAAGTTCTAGAATCAATATCTTTAAGAGCTATTACGCATCTTGATATGGATGCCTTTACTAATTCTTTTGCACAGCTAGGTGTGGTAGTTTCGTGAGCACAAGGTTCCAAAGTAACATATGCCGTTGCCCCAATAGTATTTTTCCCAGCCATAGCAATTGCCTGAATCTCGGCGTGTGGTCTTCCACCTGTTGCAGTTACTCCAATCCCAACAATGATATCATTTTTTACGATTACACAACCCACAGATGGATTTGGTGAAACAAGACCAAGCTTTGAATTTGCTAAGTTTAAAGCATATTCCATATAGTCTGTATCACTATGATTTATCATTATTACAGCCTACTCAACTGATTCTATGAATTCTTTAAAGTCTTCTTGTTCTTTAAAATCTCTATAAACCGAAGCATAACGAATATAGGAAACCTTATCAAGTTTTAACAACTCTTCCATAACCAAAAGCCCTATTTTTTTTGAATCAATAGATTTTTCACCACTACTTTCTAGCTGTCTGACAATACTATTTACCGTTAAATCAAGTTTTTCTTCGCTAATATTTCTTTTGCGAGTTGCAATAATCATTGAGCGAACAAGTTTTTCACGTTCAAATATTTCATTTTGACCATTTCCTTTTTGTACATATAATTCTCGCAATTGAATTCTTTCAAAAGTTGTAAACCTACTCCCACAAGAGCTACATTTCCGACGACGGCGAATTGATGCTCCAGCTTCTGCCGATCTTGAATCTTTAACTTGTGATTCTTCTATATTACAAAATGGACAACGCATAATTTTCTATCCTTAATAAAAGTTTTCATACATTGGGAATTTCTTACATAAATTTTTAACCTGTAAACGAACTGAATCTTCAACAGCAGAATTATCATTAGAATTTTTAGATAATCCATCAATTACTTCTACGATAAGTTCCCCAACTTGTTTAAATTCATTTTCACCAAAACCTCGTGTCGTTGTGGCTGGTGTTCCCAAACGAATACCAGATGTAACCATTGGTTTTTCTGGATCAAAAGGTATTCCATTTTTATTACAAGTAATACCTGATAAACCAAGAGATTTTTCAGCAATATTTCCTGTAACTCCCTTTGGTCGCAAATCAACAAGCATCAAGTGGTTAATTGTGCCACCAGATACTATATCAAGTCCACCTAGTTTTAATGTTTCAGATAAAACCTGAGCATTTTTCTTTACTTGTATAATATAATCTTTAAATTCTGGTTGTAAAGCCTCACCAAAAGCAACCGCTTTTGATGCTATTATATGCATTAATGGTCCTCCTTGAATACCAGGAAATATAGCAGAATTAATTTTCTTAATAATATCTTCTTCGTTAGTTAATATTATTCCGCCTCTTGGACCGCGTAATGTCTTGTGAGTAGTTGATGTAACAATGTGTGCATGAGGAAACGGATTGTCGTGCTCTCCTACTGCTACTAAACCAGCAATATGTGCCATATCAACTAGTAAAATTGCACCGACACTATCAGCTATTTCACGAAATGCCTTAAAATCCCAATTTTGTGAGTATGCAGAACCACCCGCAATAAGAATTCTAGGTTTATGTAATTCAGCTTGTTTGCGCACATCTTCCATATCAATAAGTTGTGTCTTTTTATCAACATTGTAATGAACAGCATTAAACCATTTACCCGATTGGTTTACTGGTGCACCGTGTGTTAAATGACCACCAGCAGATAATGATAAACCCAATATAGTATCACCAGGTTTCGCAATAGCGTTAAAAACACCTTGGTTTGCTTGTGAACCAGAATGAGGTTGTACATTTGCATATTTACAACCAAACAATTTAGTAAGTCTTTCAATAGCTATATCTTCTGCTATATCAACAAATTCACAACCACCATAATAACGACGATGTGGATATCCTTCTGCGTATTTATTGGTCATAACAGAACCCATTGCTTGCATTACTGATTTTGAAACAAAATTCTCAGACGCAATTAACTCTATCTCTTCTTGTTGGCGATTGCCTTCTTTTATTATTGCATCAAATATTTTCTTATCTGCATTTGATAAATCTGTATTAAAAAACTTTTTCATATTTAAATTCCTGTCGTAATATTTTAACTAATAATATCTATTCTTTTTTGGTGCCTATTTCCTTCAAAATCTGTCGATAAAAATGCTTCAACACAAGATAATGCTTTTTCTTTTGAAATAATCCTAGCACCAAAAGCAATAACATTAGCATTGTTATGTTGACGAGATAAACTTGCCTCCTTCTCTGAAGTTACCAAAGCACAGCGAATATGCCTATGCCTATTTGCCGCTATTGATATTCCAATTCCAGAACCACAAACCAATATACCAATCATAGATAAATCTTTTTTAATTTCATTTGCCAATTTATTAGCAAAATCAGGGTAATCAACGCTTGTCGTTGAATTAGCACCTAAGTCAACAATTTCAATATTTTTTTCATTAAGATATGATATTATGTCTTGTTTTAATTCAAAACCTGCGTGATCTGATGCTATTACTAGTTTATTTAACATATTAGCTTTAATTATCCTTAATTTTATACACTTTATAAAACACCTTTAAAAGATTTGTAATGGTAATATTTTTAAATTCAAGAGTCTATAATATTTTACATTTTTTTTTAAAAGGTGTATATTTCAATAAATAACAATAAACCATGTAAAAAACAAGGATTGAATATATGAACTTTATCAAGCCAATTATAAGACCTAGAAGGCTAAGAAAGAGTAAAGAAATTCGTGATTTAGTTCAGGAAAATAAAATTCACAAAAGTGATATAGTTTATCCTATGTTTATTGTTGAAGGTGAAAATATTAAACAGACAATTAAATCAATGCCTGATATAAACAGATTAAGCATTGATTTAACTATAAAAGAAATAAAAAATTTGTTCCAAAAAGGAATAAAAGGCTATGCCTTGTTTCCATACAACGATATATCATTAAAAGATGAAAAAGGAACAGAAAGTACGAATAGCAATAATTTGATAAATCGAGCAATTCGTGAAATAAAAAAACAAATTCCAGAATGTATAATATTTGCAGATGTTGCACTAGACCCATACACAACACACGGACACGATGGCGTGTGCGATGGACAAGGAAATATCTTAAATGATGCGACAGTTGAAATTTTAACAAAACAATCAATAGAACTTGCAAAATCAGGAGCAGACTTTATATGTCCATCTGATATGATGGACGGTAGAATAATTAATATCCGTAATACCTTAGATAAAAATGGTTTTGAAAACACAGGTATAATGTCATATGCGGTAAAATATGCATCTGGATTTTATGGGCCTTTCCGTGATGCCGTTGGCAGTAATAATTTATTAAATGGTAATAAAAAAACATATCAAATGAATCCAGCCAATAAAAAAGAAGCATTGATTGAGGCAAATTTAGATATCCAAGAGGGTGCTGATATTATCATGATAAAACCAGGAATGCCATATCTTGATATCATTTCCCAAACCAAACAAGAAATAAATAATCCTGTGGCTGTTTATCAAGTTTCTGGTGAATATTCAATGATTAAAAATATGGTTGATAATGGTAATTTAAACGACAGTGTTATTATGGAATCAATTATTTGTTTTAAACGAGCAGGAGCTGATATAATATTCACATATTTTGCTCCATATATAATTGATTTAATAGATTAATATATCCTCTTAACAGTTTGAATTAATTGGAAAAATCAAGACTCATATTTGTATATCTCTCAATATCATTTTGCCAATTAGGTTTTACCTTTATATGAATAAATAAATGAACTTTAGTGTCAAAAATACTAGATAATTCTTCTCTAGCCAGCTTACCTATTTGTTTAATTTTTTCCCCTTTTTTACCAAGTAAAATAGAGCGATGACTTTCTTTTTCAACAAAAATTAACTGATTTAATTTTATATCACCATTTTTAAAATCTTCCCAACTTTCTGTTTCAACTGTCAAGGAATATGGTAATTCTTCGTGAATATTAAGAAATATTTTCTCTCTTGTTATTTCTGCTGACAACAAACTATTAGGTATATTAGATACATGATCTGGATTATATATATATTCCCCATTAGGTATATTTTGTTTCAACCACTCTATAAATTCATCAATCCCACTATTTTTTGTTGCCGAAATCATAAATACATCGGTAAATATATTGTGTTCCCATAAATTTTCAGTAATTGTTAATAATTTTTCTTTTTCTATTGTATCAATTTTATTTAATAACAATATGCACTTTTTATTTTGCTTCTTAATGTTTTCTATAATAACTTTGTTGTCTTTGTTATTATATCTTGCTACATCTATTAACAAACAAACAATATCAACGTCATCAACACTTGACCAAGCCGATGAAACCATAGCCCTATCGAGTCTTTTTTTAGGTTGAAATATACCAGGAGTATCTATAATAACAACTTGTGCGTCATCAAACATAGCAACACCTGTGATACGAGTCCTTGTTGTTTGAACTTTATGCGTTACAATACTAATTTTTGTTCCTACTAATAGATTAGTTAGTGTTGATTTACCTGCATTTGGAGCCCCTATAAGGGCAATTGAACCACAACTTGTCATAAGATTTTGTTTCCTTCCATAAAATTATAAGCAGATTTTTGAGAGGCTTCTTTCTTAGACTTACCTTTTCCATTTACTGGCTCAAATCCCTTAATCATTACATTCATTGTAAATTCTGGTGTATGGTCATTCCCTGAAATTTTAATTGCTTCATAAACTGGCAAACCATATTTATTTTTTTGAGCCCATTCCTGTAATCTTGTTTTATAATCTTTTAGATCATCTTCATTTTTTTCTAATAATGGTAATATATGTTTTTTCACAAATGGATTTACCGCCTCAAAACCACCATCACGAAATAAAGCACCAATACAAGCCTCAACAACATCTGATAATATTTTAGTATTAGATTGCATACTATCTTTATTATCACTTACACTAATATACTTTCCAAAATCACAATTTATTGCAATTTGTGCTAATGTCTCAGCCCTTACAATAGCTGTGTGCCTTCTTGCTAGTTCACCTTCTTCCGCCATAGGGAATTTATCAAGTAACATATCTGCTACAACTAGACCTATTACACGGTCACCTATAAATTCAAGTCTTTCATAACTTTCTTTTAGTGATGAACAAGAACGATGAGTAAATGCACGAGTCAGTAATTCCTTGCGTTTAAATTTATATATAAGGCTTTTTTCTATTTCTTGCATTAATCAATTCTCTTTATAAATCTATCACTTCTAACATTTGAGAACCATTTCCAAAATTCATAAGAACTAGCATTTTCCAAAGAAAATAAAATATGCCTTGCCTTACCAATTAATGCATCAAAGGGAACAAAACCAACATCAGAAAAACGGCTATCACTAGATTGATCTCGGTTGTCACCTAACATAAAATAATGATTTTCAGGTACAGTGTACTGACCTGTATTGTCAGAAAATGAATCATCACTACCAACTTCCCATATTTTATAAGATTTACCACTTGGCAATGTTTCTAAATATGTTTCTACTTTAAAACCTTTATAATTACTATCTGCTAATCTTTTTCTTGGCAAGATTTTATCATTAACATATACTCTACCACCTTCAATTTTTATCTTATCGCCAGGCAAACCTATTATTCGCTTAATGTAATCTTGATCTTTGTCAATAACTCTAAACACAACTACCTCACCCCTTTTTGGATCATTTGGTAAAATTCGTCCAAAATCAGGCAACCAATATCCTCCAAATGGAAAACTATAACGACTAAACCCATAAGTATACTTTGTTACATACAAGTAATCACCAACCATAAGGGTTGGATACATAGAACCACTAGGAATTGTAAAAGGCTGTACCAGTAAAGACCTTAAAACCATAGCTATTAATAATGCTTCTACAACAGATCTGACATCTTTTAATATATTTTGTTTTTTCATTAGATTATTCCGTTTCAATTACTACAACAGCAGACACCAATCCAGCATCGTGAGTTATTGAAACAAAGATACGATAATTTTTATCATCTGACAATAATTTTAATTTGTTTAATGCCCCATCTTTTAAAATTATAGAAGGCTTACCATTGGAATCACGATTCAAAGATATACTTAATAAGGTAATATCACCCCTTATACCAGTTCCCATTGCTTTTGCTGTTGCTTCTTTTATAGCCCAAGCCGAGGCAATTGATACATAATAATTTTTACCCTTTTTAGCTTTTGCATAAGATATTTCATCATTTGTAAAATATTTATTTAAAAATACATCACCAAATTTTTTTACACTATTTTCAATTCGCTTGATTGCAATAATATCATTACCTATTCCAATAATCATATTAATTTTTCTTTTTTCTTTTTTCTTTGTAATTTTTTACCAATACATAAATAGGAATAAAAAATACAAACCAAATAAGCACAACCCAAGGCAATGAGCCAATTATAAATACATAAAGTACATTAAGTAAATCGCTCCATATATTTAAATAATCATCAAACATATCAATAGCAATAGAATAATCAGTTAAAAACAACAAATTCCAGCTATTAATTTCAGAAATTTTTTCTAGAGCAAAAATAAATAATTCACCAATATTATTGGTAGATGAATCTATACCAATTATAAGCGAACCTGTTGAATATACCAAAGCCCATATAAAAGGAAATGTTATGGGATTGCCAATAAATGTTCCTATTGCCGAAGCAATAATCGATCCTCTTAGTATATATGCCAGAATACCCGACAAAATAAAATGTAATCCCAAGAATGGAGTAAATGAGATTCCAGCACCACAGGCAAATCCACAAGCAATTTCATATGGACTAGATTTCATTCTGCCCAATCTGTGACCTGTATATTTCATTGATCTGTTAACACCAATACGAGGATATATAAAATCCAACAACTTACGCCAAAAACTTTTCTTTTTATTTGCTTTAAACATTTTAAACCCTAGAAACTGAATAAATATTTTTAATAATTCTAATAGATGATATTAATTCTGTCAATGTTTCTGATTTTCTTACTTCCACATCAACATCAATATCCCAAAACTCTTCTGTTCTAGTTAAAACTTTTAAATCAATGATATTAATTCCTAAATTAGTAATAGTTTTAGTAATTTCATTTAATGAACCAGCCGTATTTGAAAATATTATATTAATTCTAGCTGTGAAATTTATAACATTTTTCTTGTCATCATCCATTTTTTGGGAATCTTTCCAATAAACATCAATGCTTTTTGCTTGTAAATCTTCTTCTTTTTTAAGTTCTTTACAAATAATATTATGAATACTAACACCTTGTCCTGTATGTACAAGACCAACTATTTTATCACCAGGTATAGCGTGGCAACACTTAGGAAAACGAACATTCATACCATCGAATAAACCACCTATCATACTAGATTTTCCGTTTAATTTAGAATTAGAAATCTTTTTATTTATCTGAACATCATTAGTTTGTTTTTTATTATTTTTTAATTCTGGATAAATAAAATGTAAACTTTCTTTCAATCCAATAATATGTTCAGCTACTTGAATATAATAAGAATTCACATCTTTACAATTGTATTTTTTATATAACATTTCCAAATGTTTATCATTTAATTCTACACCCTCAGAATTAAATTCATTAGAAATCATATTTTTTCCAATTTGAATATTTTCATCGTGATTTTTATTACGAATAAAAGAACGAATTGCCGAACGAGCTTTACCAGAAACAGCAAAAGATTTCCAAGATTCTTTTGGTTCAGCATTATTTTGGGTAATAATTTCAATCTGGTCGCCATTTTTTAGCTCTGTCCTAATTGGCATTACCTTACCATTAATTCTAGCCCCTATTGTTTTATCACCGACTTTTGAATGAACTGCATATGCAAAGTCAATAGTTGTTGCCCCTTTAGGTAAATTATAGATATCGCCTTTAGGAGAAAAAACAAATACATTCTTTAAATACATTTCAATTTTTGTTTCTTTTAAAAACTCATCAAATTCACTAGAATTTTCAATTATTTCTAATAATTCTCTTAACCAACGATAATTTTTTCCTTCTTTATCAATATCAACTTTTTTATCAGATTTATAATTCCAATGTGCCGCAACACCCATTTCAGAAAAATCGTGCATTTCTTTTGTACGAATTTGTATTTCAATTCTTTGCCCCAATGGCCCAATAATTCCTGTATGTAATGATTGATAGTTATTGTTTTTAGGGACAGATATATAATCTTTAAATCTACCTGGAATTGTTTTATATTTTGCGTGAACCAAACCAAGAACAGAATAACAATCTTCAACACTTTCAACAATTATACGAAAAGCAATTATATCAGATAATTGCTCAAAACCAACATGTTTATTCTTCATTTTTCGCCAAATTGAACTAGCACTTTTTTTTCGCCCTTCAACTTGGCAAATGATATTAGAATCCTTAATTAAATTTGAGAATTCAGAAATAATATTATCAACAGTACTATCACCGTAATTTTTATAAATATCATTTAATCTTTTAGTAATTGAAGAATGTGCATCCGGGTTTAAAACAGAAAAACATATATCTTCCATTTCTTCTTGCCAATCACGAATACCAATTCTAGCAACAAGCGGAATATAAATTTCCATAGTTTCTGTTGCTATACGAATTCTTTTTTCATATTTTGTTATATATTTAAGTGTTTTTATATTATGTAATCTATCTGATAATTTTACCAATAACACACGAATATCATCACTCATCGCTAATAAAAGCTTACGGAAATTTTCACTCTGCTTTGAAATTTCTGTGCTATTTTCCAAAGCTTCAAGCTTGGTAACACCAGAAACCAAATTTGCAACACTAGCCCCAAATTGCTTTTCTATGTCTTGTATTGTTATATTTGTATCTTCAACTGTATCGTGTAATAATGCCGTTATAATAGTATCTAAATCCATTTTTTTATCAGCAAGATTTTTTGCAACAGCAATACAGTGGGAATAGTAAGGCTCACCACTATTACGAGATTGTCCTTGATGTGCTTTTTCACCAAATTTAAAAGCACGATACAAAAGATTACTATCTAATTTATTATGGTAAGATTTTATTGTATTTTCGAGGGTTTTATATTCTTCTTCAAAATTCAAACGAACCCCCTTTTTTAAATTAGTCTACTAATTCAGTTTCTGCAACATTTTCAAAACCACCAGAAACACTAGCTATATCATTACTATCAGCAATAATATTAGCAACCTCTTTAAAATCATTATTGTCAGAAATTAATTCATTATCATCAGGTATTTCAGTTGTAGTTGTAGCTGTTTCAACCTCGTCAGGTGCTTCAACAACCTTAACTGCTTGATAGGATTGAATCAAAGTTTCGTTTAAATCACTAGGGAAAATTTTCCCATCTGCGATTTCACGTAATGCTATTACTGTGTTTTTATCATTATTTCGCTCTACAAGTGCAGGTGCACCACCTGAAATTTGTCTAGCACGATGTGCAACCATCAACACTAAATCAAAACGGTTGTCTACTTTTTTATCACAATCTTCAACAGTAACACGAGCCATAACGTAAATCCTTTTTTATAATTAATATAGTTAAATATTATCAAATAACATATAGTAAGTCAATATAACTAACACATTTTTAAAATAAATCAATGATTAAAATTCTTAAATGTTCTTTGTTTAGCAATTTTCCATTCACGTTCTTTTATACTATGCCTTTTATCAACATTTCCTTTACCACGACCAATACCCAACAACATTTTAACTAATCCCTTTTGATTAAAGTACAATTTCAAGGGGATTGCGGTAAGACCATCTTTTGAAATTCTGGATATTATTTTATTAATTTCCCGACGATGTAAAAGTAATTTTCGTGGACGATTTTCTTTATGTGTTGCCATTTTATTAGCGCTTTTATATTCACTAATATACAGATTAACTATTTCAAGCTCATTATTATTAGTGAATTGAGCGTGAGCATCATCTAATTTAACACTACTTAATCTTAATGATTTAACTTCACTACCTAAAAGGAATATGCCAGTTTCATAGGTTTCAATTATTTCGTAATCAAACTTAGCACGACGGTTATTAGCTATAACCTTTTCATTATTGTTATTATCAATGTTTTTTTTAGTCATAGTAATAGATTACTTTTATAACAATTCAAGGTCACTTAATATTTTATCAATTTTATTTTTTGTTTCATCAGATAATTGAACCAATGGCAAGCGAACTTGTGGATCAGTTATTATACCCAATTTAAACATAACATATTTTGCAGGTGATGGATTTGGTTCAGCAAACAAAATATCGTGTAAAGGAATTAATTTTTGTTGCAATTGTTCAAATTCTTTAATCTGACCATTTAATGCATAATTATTCAATTCTGCCATTTGCTTTGGTATAACATTTGCTGTTACAGAAATTGTACCAACAGAACCATTTGCATAAAAATCTGAATACAAGCTGTCATCACCACACAAGCTTATAAAGTCGCCTTGTACCGCTTGTAATAATTGTTTTGTATATTCTGGTTTGCCAGTTGCATCTTTAATACCAATAAAAGCACCTGGTAAATCTTTTGTTAATCTAACTATTGTTTCAATTTCCATATTTACAACTGAACGACCAGGGATATTATAAATTATTATAGGAACATCAACTTCTTTTGCTATTTCTTTAAAATGTTGATACATACCTTCTTGATTTGGTTTGTTATAGTAAGGTACTACAATTAAACATGCATCAACACCTGCATGTTTAGCATAAGTCGTAAGTTCAATAGCTTCACAAGTACTATTTGAACCAGTGCCAGCAATCACTGGTAATTTACCAGATGCGAGATTAACCGTTATATCAATTACCTGTTTATGTTCAGAATGTGAAAGAGTTGGACTTTCACCAGTTGTTCCCATAGTTACAAGACCGTGTGTTCCACTCTCAATGTGCATACCTATCATTTTTTCAAAACTATCTTTGTCAAATTCACGATTGTTTAACATTGGAGTGATTAAAGCAGGTATTGAGCCTTGGATTTTTAACATTTTATTGCCTTTTCTTATTGTTGCTTTTAATAATCCATTATATTATAGTCTTATATATAAAAAAAAACAAGCATTATAGGCTAGGAATTATTATAAATTAAGTTATTACTATTGATGAAATAAAAAAACTAAGGCACAAAAAATAAAAATATGAAACATTGTAAAAACAAATTAAAAAGTAAAAAAACTTGTATTTTAATCATAAATCTTGGAACACCTGACATGCCGACAACAAATGGGGTTAAGGTTTATTTAAAAGAATTCTTATCAGATAAAAGAGTAATCGAATTAAACAAATTTGTTTGGCAAATAATTCTTAGATTATTCATATTACCTTTTCGTTCGCCAAAGGTAGCAAAAGCATACGCCAGTATTTGGAATAATGATAAAAACGAAAGTCCTTTACTTATTAATACTCGTAACCAAGCTGAAAAAATGCAAGCTAAATTGGGAATACCAACATATTTCGCGATGAGGTATGGTAACCCATCCATCGCAAGTGTTATGAAAAAAATGCACAACGATGGAATTAGGGAAATATTAGTAATTCCCCTGTATCCGCAATATTCATCAACAACAACAGCAACAGTAGTTGATAAAGTTAATGAGTGCCTTAAAGAAATGCGTCGTCAACCAACAATTCGTTTTGCAAAGCCTTATTTTGAAAATAAAAAATATATAAAAGCATTAAACAATTCTATTAACAATCACTTGCAAACTATTGATTTTAAACCAGAAAAAATAATATTGAGTTATCATGGAATACCTCGTTTATATCATAAAAAAGGCGACCCATACCCCTGTCATTGCAAAAAAACATCTAGATTAATTGCAGATATATCACCATTAAACAAAGATATTTTTATAACGACTTTTCAGTCAATTTTTGGTAAGCAAGAATGGGTTAAACCTTATACAAATGCCACACTAATTAAACTTGCACAATCAGGAATTAAAAATATATCAATAATAGCCCCTGCCTTTGCTAGTGATTGCCTTGAAACACTTGAAGAAATATGCGAAGAGTTAAAAGATGATTTTATAAATGCTGGTGGTGAAAACTTTTCATACATACCTTGCCTCAACGATAGTGATGATAGTATTGATATGTTATGTGATATTGCCAAAAATGAATTAAAAGGTTGGATATAAAAAAGGAGTATTTTAAAACAATACTCCTAATTATTCAGTAAATTAATATAATCTATCTATCTGATTTTATTTTATTATAAGCATACTTAGTAAGTATAAATAATCCAATAAAACCTAATACAATCATTACGATATGGTCGATTTCTGTAAAAAAATGACCGGATAATAAGTCAGAAGATGTATGTAATTCACTTGAATGAGAAAACGCGAAGCTAGGAATCATAAAAGCAAGTAAAGATAATGTTTTTTTCATATTAGTTCCTTTATATTATTTGTGTTTTGTTTAACTAACAATTAAACTTAATAATATAGTAAATCAATATAATAAAAAAAGTAAAGACAAAAAATAATGAAATACAATAAAATACATAACACAGACCTAAAAACGTCATTTTTATCATTAGGAACGATGACCTTTGGTGCACAAAATAATTATAAAGAATCATCACAAATGCTAGATATGGCAATAGATAATGGTATTAACTTTATTGATACAGCTGAATTATATCCATCACCAGCAGATGAACATCATAATGCATATCACACAGAGATGTTTATAGGTAAGTGGATTAAAGACAATAAAATAAATCGTAACAATTTAATTATTGTAAGTAAAGTTATGGGGGCAATGTCACAACCTAATGAACTAAGTAATCCTGCAAGAATTTGTATTAATCCATTAAGTAAAGACACTGTTAAATCAAGCGTTGATAAAATACTATCAAGATTAAATACAGATTACATTGATATTTTATTAGTGCATTGGCCTTTACGAAATGCTAATTTTTTTGGAAAATTAGGGTATATTCATAAGCAAGAAAATTTTGATGTTAATAAACATATACAATCAACTATTGAAACAATGAACGAATTAATAGAATCAGGCAAAATTAAGCATTATGGTGTATCAAATGAAACAGCTTGGGGCTTGATGAAATATATCCAAATCGCAGATAAAGAAAAATTACCTCGTCCTGTTGTATGTCAAAATCCATATTCATTATTAAATCGTTCATATGAACTTGGAATGGCGGAAATATCAATTCGTGAAAAAATTGGATTAATGGCCTATTCTGTAATAGGCGGTGGAATTTTAACAGGTAAACATATTAAAGGCTTTGAAAAAAACTCCCGTTATGATTTACGCCCTGACTATTACAATAGATACACAAATACAGAAAGCCTTAATGCAACCAATGAATATGTAAATCTAGCAAAAAAACATAATATTTGCCCTACTCAAATGGCTATTAGTTTTGTAAATAAACAACAATTCGTACTATCGACAATTACAGGTTCAACAAAAAGCGAACACCTACAATCTTATATTGATAGTTTAAATACTGAATTATCCAATAAATTACTAGCAGAAATAGAGCAACTACATAGAAAATTCATATATCCAGCTCCATAAGTAAAAAAAATAAAAAAAGTAGTTGACTATAAGACTATAAAATAATATATATGCGTAGTGCTCAGGCACTAACCGCATTGTGTCTCCTTCGTCTAGCGGTTAGGACGCCGCCCTTTCACGGCGGAAACAGGGGTTCAATTCCCCTAGGAGATACCATTTTAAGAAACACCCCATTTATATTGGGGTGTTTTTTTGTTTCACTATAAGTCATATAAAAAGCATAAAAGTTAACTTAATAGTTAATTATATGGATTTAAATCTATATCAGTTCACATAATAATAAGAGAAAATGTAAATAATCAAAATATATCAAAAATATTGTGAAAAATTGACAAAATAAACAAGGATTTATTTTGCTTCGAGATTTACTCGCATATGATGTAAATTATTTTCGTTATCAATTGTCCATTGACTTGCTGGTTGAAAAGATAACCATTTATAACCTAACTCTTTTAATGCTATCAATGTTGCATCGTTGAATTTCATTTTTTTATCTCTAAAAGATACTATATTTTTATTACAATCTAAAATTATTGCTGTTATTGACTTATCTCTGGTAAATTTTATTTCATCACCGATATTTAGCCCAACAATAGAAAACCTAAATCTCTCTCTTTGTTCTATCTTTTTTACTTGTTCTTTTATTTCTTTTACGATTTTTTTATCTATATTTGTTTTTAACTCAACAACTTGACCGTCATAACTATCTATAAGCCCTACAACTTGTTCTAAACAATCTCTTTTTATAAATTCTTTTAAACCTGCTTTTAATCCAAGACTACCATAGCATCAAAAACTGCACTTTCTTTTTTCTTGCAATCATTAACTTCTTTTGCATAATAAAATTCAAAAGGAAGAGGAATACCTGTTGGATGAGATAATTCCTTTATTCTTTTTTTAACATCTGCTCGTTTTGTAATTCCTACTTTAATCCAATCCGGCATACCAGGATTTGTAAGAACATAAATGATACCTTTACTCATTAAAACTATTTTACCTTTTCTGCTAATAATTTATTAACCATACTTGGGTTGGCTTTACCACCTGTTTTTTGCATTACTTGACCAACGAACCACCCTATTAGTTTTGGATTTTCTTTGACTTTTGCTACTTGGTCTGGATTTTCGGCGATTACCGTATCAATAATACTTTCAATCGTACCAGTATCTGTAATTTGCTTTAATCCCTTTTCTTGCACAATATCGGCGGGTTTTTTACCAGTTTTAAACATGTCAGCAAAAACTTCTTTGGCGATTTTACCTGAAATAGTATTATCTTCTATCAAGCTAATTAATTTGGCTAGATTTTCCGCCTTTATAGGGCAAGCATTTATATCAAGTTCTGTTTTTTTCAATGCACCAAATAATTCAGAAACAACCCAGTTAGCAGCTAGTTTTTTATTTTTAACACCGTCTGCTACTTTTTCAAAATATAAAGCATTTTCTTTTTTTGCAACCAAAACAGCCCCATCATAACTAGACAATCCAAATTCAGAAATAAATCTTTCTTTTTTCATATCTGGTAATTCAGGCAAGCTATTCTTACATTCATTAATAAATTCATCGTCAATAACTACTGGTAACAAATCAGGGTCTGAGAAATATCTATAATCGTGAGCATCTTCTTTGCTACGCATTGTACGAGTTTCACCTTTTTCCGCATCAAAAAGCCTTGTTTCTTGCATAATTTTTCCACCATTTTCAAGAATTTCAACCTGACGAGTAGCTTCCACCATTATAGCTTGTTTAATAAACTTTACAGAGTTAATATTCTTACATTCAGTTCTTGTTCCTAAATTTGTATCACCAACAAGGCGAACAGAAACATTTACATCAGCACGCATTGAACCCCTTGCCATAATACCATCACAAGAATCAATATATTGTACAATTGTTTGTATTTTTGTAAAGTAAGCCCCTGCTTCTTCCGCAGAGCGAATATCAGGTTTTGAAACAATTTCCATTAATCCAATCCCTGAACGGTTTAAATCAATAAAAGATTTTTCTGGATGTTGATCGTGAATTGATTTACCTGCATCTTGTTCAATATGCAATCTTTCAATACTTATTTGCTTTGTTGAACCATCTTCTAAATCAATTGTAACAACACCCTCACCAACTGTTGGCTGGTCTGCTTGTGAAATCTGATAACCTTGTGGTAAATCCGCATAACAATAGTTTTTACGTGCAAAAACAGATTTTTTATTAATTTTAGCACCTAATGCTAAGCCAGTTCTTACAGCTTGCCTTACACATTCTTTATTAACCACTGGCAACATACCAGGAAAAGCTGAATCTACAAAACTTACATTTTCGTTTGGCTCGGAACCAAATGATGCAGACGAACAAGACATTAATTTTGATTGTGAAGTAATTTGTGCATGGACTTCTAATCCAATTACGATTTCCCAATCACCTGTTGTTCCTTTTATTATTGTTGTCATTATTTATTATTCCTCATACATTTGGTGTTGCATTAAATTTTGCTTGCTGTTCCAAAGCATAACTTGCTTTTAAAACCGTTTCTTCGTCAAATGCTTTACCTATTATTTGTAATCCTAGTGGTAAACCGCTTTCACTAAATCCAACTGGCACAGACATTCCTGGTAAACCAGCCATATTTAAAGTCACACTAAATACATCATTTAAATACATTTTTACTGGATCTTCTTGGTTTTCACCAATTTTAAAAGCCGGACTTGGTGTAATTGGCGTTAGTAGTGCATCAACAGATTCGAATGCTTTTTTAAAATCATTTGCAACCAAGCGACGAACTTTTTGTGCTTTTATATAATAATCATCATAAAAACCAGCCGATAATACATAAGTACCCATTAATATACGGCGTTTTACTTCCTCACCAAAACCTTCTGACCTTGTAAGTTCATACATTTCATCTAATTCTTTGCCATCAACCCTAAGACCATAACGAACACCATCATATCTTGATAAATTACTTGATGCCTCTGCACAAGCAATTATATAATATGCAGGTAAGGCATATTTTGTATGTGGTAATGAAACTTCTACAATTTCAGCCCCAGATTCTAAGAGCATTTTTTTACCATTATCCCAGATTCTAGCAATTTCTTGTGGCATATCATCAATATAATATTCCTTTGGAATACCTATTTTTAAACCTTTTATATCGCCGGTTAATACAGCTTCAAAATCTGGTACTACAATATTTGCCGATGTAGAATCTTTTTCATCATATCCAGACATATTGGATAACATAATCGCACAATCACGAACATTTTTACCTATTGGTCCAACTTGATCAAGACTTGATGCATAAGCAACAACTCCCCAACGAGAACATCGCCCATAAGTTGGACGAATTCCAGCAACACCACAAAATGCCGATGGTTGACGAATTGAACCACCAGTATCAGTTCCTGTGGTAGCAATAGCAGATCTTGCCGAAACAGCACAAGCCGAGCCACTAGAAGAACCACCAGGAACTAAATCTTGTCCCCAAGGGTTTTTTGTTCCGCCATAAAATGAACTTTGTCCATTTGAGCCCATTGCAAATTGATCTAAGTTTAATTTACCTAATGATATACAGCCACTATCAGCAAGTTTTTGTGATACAGTTGATTCATAATCTGGTATAAAATTATCAAGTATTTTTGAACCTGCTGTTGTTTTTACACCCTTTGTACATAATAAATCTTTGTGTGCTATTGGCATACCTTCCATAGGTCGCATATTACCGCTAGTAATATTATCATCAGCAATTTGTGCTTGTGATAATGCATTATCCGTTGTTTTTGTAATATAAGCATTAAGATTATCAGTTTTCTCTATTTGCTTGATATATGCTTTTGTTAATTCAACAGCACTAAAATCTTTATTCTTTAGCCCCGTTGTTGCCTCAGATATTGTAAGTTTAGTTAAATCAGTCATTATTCCACCACCTTCGGAACAGTAAAGAAGTTCATCATATCGTCAGTTGCATTTTTTACAATAATTTCAGGATAACCACCGTCTTTTATTTCATCACTACGTAAAACCTGAACTCCATCGAATGGGTTTGCCATAGGTTCAACATTATCTGTATTTAATTCATTTAATTGTTCCATAAAACCAAGAACTTTTTGAATATCGCTTGTATATTGTTCAAGTTGGTTATCATCAATACGAATACGAGATAACTTAGCTACTTTTTTAATATCATCATTACTGAAAGACATAATTCACCTTTTCTAATTTAAAATTGAAAATTTTTGATAGAGTATATATAACAAAATATAAATAATATTAAAATAAAAAACTTGTAATATTAACAAATTTATTTTATTAAGTAGTTGATATGATAACTGAAAAACAAAATATTTTAAAATTATTAAAGCCTGGACAACGAATAATTGGCATTGATTTAGGCGAAAAAACAATAGGATTGTCTGTTTCAGACCCTGCTTTTAGGGTTGCAAGCCCTATCACAACAATAATACGAAAAAAGTTTACTATTGATATTATTGAACTAAAAAATGTAATTCACGATTATAACATTGGGGCAATGATATTAGGATTTCCATTAAATATGGATGGAACAAAATCAAAAAGATGTCAATCAACAAAACAATTTGCTTTAAATTTATCATACAATGGAATTGATATTCCAATGGCATTTTTTGACGAAAGATTATCAACAGTAGCTGTGGAAAAAATATTAATTAACGAAGCCGACATGAGTCGTGAAAAAAGGAATAAATCCGTAGATAAAATGGCATCTTCGTTTATTTTACAAGGTGCATTGGAATATTTACAAAATATTGAACATTAGGGAGGTTCATTAGATGACTACACTTAAAAATAAAAGTATAATTGATATAAATGATTTATCGGTAAGTGAAATAAACTCTATCCTAGATTTAGCTGAAATTTATGCTAAACAAAACCGACAAAGAAATACACCTTATCATAAATTACAAGGGTTAGGTCTTATCAATGTATTTTTTGAAAATTCTACTCGTACTCTAATGAGCTTTGAACTAGCTGGGAAAAAGCTAGGCATGCATACAATTAATATGGATGTTTCTACATCTTCCTTAACAAAAGGCGAAACATTAAAGGATACTATCAAGACAATAGAATCTATGTTAGCCGATGTAATAGTAATAAGACACAGTCAAAACGGTGTTGTCAAAATGATTGATGATATGGTTGATTGTTGTGTTATCAATGCTGGTGATGGCACAACTTCACACCCAACACAAGCATTACTTGATGCACTTAGTATTCGTAATAAATTAGAAACACTGAAAGATATTAAAGTTGCAATTTGTGGTGATATTAAACATTCAAGAGTTGCTCGTTCAAATATAAAACTTATAAAAATGCTAGGTGGAAATGTAAATATTATTGCCCCAAAAGAATTAATGCCATCTGATATAAATAATTGGGGAGTTAGTGCATTTAACGATATGGACGAAGGCATCAAAGATTGTGATGTTATTATGATGCTTCGCCTGCAAATAGAACGAATGCAAGAAACACAAATTTCAGATAAACATTCATATCATAAATTATATGGTTTAAATCACAAAAGATTAGATAATGCAAAAAAAAATGTACTAGTAATGCACCCTGGACCAATTAATCGTGGTGTGGAAATATCTGCTGAACTTGCCGATGACAAAGAAAGAACATTAATTAATTATCAAGTTGAAATGGGTGTTGCTGTAAGAATGGCTTGCCTAGACTTGTTAACAACCAAAAAACAAAATAGGTAAATAATGGAATACTTATTAATCGGATATATACTAGGGTCAATTCCTTTTGGATTATTATTATCCTTTTTATTTGGATATGGCGATATTCGTAAAATCGGTTCTGGCAATATCGGTGCAACAAATGTTCTAAGAACTGGTAATAAATTTTTGGCTATACTTACTTTAATATTAGATATTTCAAAAGGTGGTCTAGCTGTATTAATCGCACAAAAATTTTCAATGGAAAATAATATAGCCGTTTATGCTGGTTTATTTGCAATTATCGGTCATAATTTTCCCATATGGTTAAAATTTAAAGGTGGTAAAGGAATTGCAACAACTATTGGCACTATTCTTGTTATTTCACCTGTAATAGGAAGTATTGTTATATTAATATGGATTTTAATTGCATTTATATTTAAATATTCATCTGTTGCCGGTATGCTATCATTAATAACTGCCCCTATCATAGCAAAAATATTTGAATTAAATTATCTAATTCTACCATTTTCAATTATTACTGTTATGGCTTTAATAAAACATAAAAAGAATATAGTGCAACTTATAAATGGCACAGAACCCAAGATAAAGATTAAAAAATAATATGGAAAATAAAGAAAAAATTGCTAAATTACAACTGTATCGTACTAAAAATATAGGAAGTGTGACATACAACAAACTAATGGCAAGATTTGGTTGTGCCATAAATGCACTTGAAAATATACAAGAAATAAATAAAAGGTATAATAAAAATATATCACCTCCTAAAATTAGTGAAATCAATAAGGAATTTGAAACAGCTGAAAAAACAAATGTAAAAATATTGATTTCAGGTGAAGAAGACTTTCCATATATGTTAACAACTCATAATTCCTTGCCTCCTATTATATTTGCCAAAGGAAATGTGGAATTATTGAACAAAAAATCTTTTTCTATTGTTGGTGCCAGAAATTCTAGCCCAATGGCAAGACGTTATGCTTACAGATATGCTCAGGATTTGGGAAATTTTGGATTAACAATTGTTTCTGGACTAGCTAGAGGAATTGACGCACAAGCTCATCTTGGTTCACTCTCAACAGGTACAATAGCAGTTATGGCAAATTGTGTTAATACCCCTTATCCAAAAGAAAACACAAAACTTTACGAAGATATTTTGTCTGTTGGTTGTGTAATTAGTGAAATGCCGATTGGGACAAAACCAAATGCAAAACTATTTCCTGCAAGAAATCGTATTATTGCTGGATTATCCTTAGGAACATTAGTTGTGGAGGCTGAAATTAAATCAGGTTCATTAATAACTGCAAAAATGGCAAATGATATGGGGCGAGATGTATTTGCAATTCCTGCTCATCCAACAGATGGTCGAGGTCGAGGTTGTAATAAAATAATAAAAGATGGTACCGCTTTATTAGTTGAAGTTCCAGATGATGTAATAAAACAACTATCTGTATTTGATAATAATTTAAATTACAACCCAATAAATAATAATATATTTACACCTGATGATTTTATACCAAAACTAGATGAAAATGAAATAAACAAAGTTCACCAAGATATAATTAAAGTATTAACTCATCACCCTATGGATATTGATGAAATAATAAGGGAGATAAGTATTCCTGCTAAAATAGTTAAAACTGTGTTGCTTGAACTAGAGTTAGTGGATATTATTTCATATACAACAAGTGGTCTTGTTCAATTATTGCCATCACAATAATTTGAAAATACTTGACAAAGTTATAAAATATTTATAATTACAAAGAAAAAACAAATACGAAATGGAAAAAATTAATGGCAAAAAATGTCGTAATAGTTGAATCACCAGCCAAAGCAAAAACAATAAATAAATACCTTGGTAGTGATTATGTCGTATTAGCTTCATACGGACATATTCGTGATTTACCTTCAAAAGATAATGCTATTGATGTTAATAATGATTTTGCTATGCAATGGGCAATGTCAAGTAGTGGCAAAAAAAGAATGGCAGAAATTAAAGAGAAATTAAAAAATGCCGAAAATCTTATACTTGCACCCGATCCTGACCGTGAAGGTGAAGCAATAGCATGGCATATTGCCGAAGAATTAGAATCAAAAAAATTATTGAAAAACAAATCTGTTCAAAGAGTTACATTTAACGAGATAACAAAAAATGCAATTTTATTAGCATTCAAAAATCCAAGAAACCTTGATATGGATTTAGTCGGTGCTTATCTAGCACGTCGTGCCCTTGATAGATTGGTTGGTTTCACACTATCCCCTGTTTTATGGCGTAAATTACCAGGGGCAAAGTCTGCTGGTCGTGTTCAATCTGCTGCATTAAGGTTAATTTGTGAACGAGAAGCTGAAATTGAAATATTTAAACCACAAGAGTATTGGTCATTATCAGTTCCTTTTAAAGAAAATGATATAAAATTTTCCGCTCGTTTATATGAATTAGATGGCGTGAAACAAGAAAAATTTTCAATAATTAATGAAGAAGAAGCCCAAAAAGCAAGTGATATTATTGGATGTGGTGATTTTAAAGTTATTGATATTAAAGAAAAATCAACAATACGAAATCCATATGCCCCTTTCACAACATCAACAATACAACAAGAAGCATCAAAAAAACTATATTTTTCTCCTTCTAAAACAATGCAAATTGCACAAAAATTATATGAAGGTATAAATATTAATGGCGAACAAACAGGTTTAATAACATATATGCGTACAGATGGTATTACAATTGCAAATGATGCTATTGGTAATATTCGTAATGTTATTTCATCAGTTTATGGAAATGACTTTTTACCAGAAAAACCTAGGTTTTATAAATCAAAAATTAAAAATGCTCAAGAAGCTCACGAAGCAATTCGTCCAACAAATGTTTCAATAACACCAAACAATGTTAAAAATATACTGGATAAAGATGAATTTACATTATATGAACTAATATGGAAGCGAACTATTGCTTGTCAAATGAAGTCAGCCGTTATAAATCAAACAAGTATTGATTTTGAAAACGAAAACAACACAGCTATGCTTCGTGCAAACGGTTCAGTAATTAAATTCCAAGGATTTCTTTACGCTTATGAAGCAGAAATTGATGAAGATGGCAAAAAAGAAGACGACAAAAAATTACCTGAATTAAGCAAAGAACAATTCTTAAATCCTACTGGCAAAGTGGAGCAAAAACAATCATTTACAAGTCCACCACCAAGATATAGTGAAGCAACAATCATTAAAACAATGGAAGAACTAGGTATTGGTCGACCATCAACCTATACTTCTATATTAAAAGTATTGCAAGATCGTGAATATGTAAAACTTGAAAAAAGACGTTTTTATGCAAACGACCGTGGGCGAATAGTAACAACATTTTTAAGTTTATATTTTAATAATTACTTTAATTATGATTTTACCGCACAATTAGAAGAAAAACTTGATGATATTGCCAATGGTGAAGCAAAATGGATAAATGTATTATCAGATTTTTGGAAAAGTTTTTCTGCAATAACCACCTCAACAATGGATATAAATCCAGCTGATATTAGGAAAGAAATCGATAAACATTTAGGTTCACACTTCTTCCCAACCAAAGAAAGTCGTAATTGCCCACAATGCAAAGAAAATTCACTGATACTTAATTTCGGAAAATTTGGAGCATATATAGCTTGTAAAAATTATCCTGAATGTAATTTGTCTAAACCATTAGAAGCTCCAAACGAAGCAAATGATGAAATTTATCCTAAATTATTAGGGCAAATAGACGAAGATAATTTAAGCTTAAAACAAGGACCTTATGGTTTTTACATTGAACTAGAAACAAAGCCAAAAGTAAAACGAGCTCAATTACCTAAAAATATCTCGCCAGAGGAATTATCTGTAGATATAGCAATAAAATTAATATCCTTACCACGAGAAATCGGTATATACCCAGAAACAAATGAAATGATTACTTGTGCAATCGGTCGTTTTGGTCCATATTTAAAAATTGGAAGTGATTTTATTTCATTACCAAAAGAAGAAGATGTACTAGAAATTGGAATAAACAAAGCTGTTGAAATTGTTGCTGATGAATTAGAGAAGAAAAAGCAAAATAAGCCTAAAAATCTTGGTATTCACCCTAAATTAGAAACTGAAATCACTATTCAATCTGGAAGATATGGTCCATATGTTAAATGTGGAAAAACTAATGCTCCTTTGCCTAAAAATACTGAACTTGAGGATGTTACACTGGAACAAGCAATAGATGTAATAAACAAACAACTAGAAAAAAAACCAGCTAAAAAGGCAAAGGCTAAAAAAGCTAAGGCTAAAACAACTAAAACAAAAACGAAAGCGGAAAAATCTAGTTAATGAATGAAAAACTACCCAGCAAAGAAAAAATTCTCGAATACCTAAATAATGGTGGGTTATTCAGAAAAAAAGAAATGGCTGAAAAACTTGATGTTCCAAAAAATTGTAGAGCAGAATTCCGCAGATTTTTACAAGATATGGTGGAAAATGGTGAAATCCCAAACAATGTAAAATCAAATAATCAAAAACCGACAAAAGAAAATGACGCTAAATCTATTGGTGTATTTAAAGTATATAAAATAAATGATGATGGTGAAATATTATGTAAACCAGATGATATCACTGATACACAAATAACGCCTGAAATATATGTGCAAGGGACACCTGCACCAAAAATAGGAGATAAAATACTAGGGCGAATATCAAAACAAAACGAAAATGTTTATTCTTGTAAAGTTATTAAAATATTAACTGATAGTCAAAAAAATATTATCGGAGTTTTAGAAGAAGTTGCAAATGGCTTTAATTTAACTAGTAGTGATAAAAAAGATCGTAATATATATTTTATTAATAAAGACGATGTAAAAGATTGTAAAGATAAAGATATGGTAATTGCAATTCCTAAAAGTAGTAAAACTAACCTACAAAAAAATGCAATTGTAATAGAAAGAATTGGTTCAATAAATGAAGCCAAGTGTTTTTCCACATTATCAATAATAAAACATAATATACCAAATGTATTTGATAAAAAAATTATTGATGAAACACAAAAAATGACTGTGCCAAAACTTAATAAAAGAACAGATTTAAGAAAAATACCACTTATAACCATTGATGGTGCAGATGCAAGAGATTATGATGATGCCGTTTATGCTGAATCTAGTAAAAATGGGTTTAAAATATTAATTGCTATTGCTGATGTAGCACATTATGTTGAAAACAACTCTGAACTAAACAAAGAAGCATTAAAACGAGGTAATTCTGTATATTTTCCTGACCTTGTTATTCCAATGCTACCTGAAAAGCTTAGTAATGATTTATGTTCACTTGTTCCTAACAAAGACAGAGCATGTATGGCGGTATGGATTGACATTAACAATGATGGCGAAATAATAAATTATAAATTCATTCGTGGTTTAATGAAATCCCAAGCTCGTTTAACTTATGAACAGGCACAGAATGTTTCCGAAGGTAATCTATGTGAAACAACTCAAAATATACAACAACAGATAAATAATTTATATGATGCATATAAATTATTATCTCAAGCTCGTAAAAAGAGAAACACACTAGAACTAAATATTCCAGAAAATCAAATTATTATGGATAAAAACAGTAATATTATTGATATTTCACCGAAAACAAGATTGGACAGTCATAAAATGATAGAAGAATTTATGATTTCAGCTAATATTGCATCAGCACTTGCATTACAAGAAAAAAATCAAAGTCATATAATGTACCGAGTACACGACTTACCACCAAAAGATAAAATAGAATCTCTTAACTCTGCATTACAAGAATTTGATATGAAACTACCAATAGATAGTGCAATTACCCCCAAGCATTTTTCTACTATAATAAACAAAACAAAAGATACTGAACATTCCACTTTTATATCAGATATTGTACTAAGATGCCAATCTCAGGCGATTTATAGCCCTAACAATCTTGGGCATTTTGGACTAGCATTAAAGAATTATTGTCATTTCACCAGTCCAATTCGCAGATATAGTGATTTGTTGGTTCACCGTGCCTTAATTGATGCATATAATCTAGGAAATGATGGATTAAAACAAGAACAAAAAGAAAAATTTGAAGAGGTTGCGGAAAATATTTCCAATACAGAAAGAACAGCACAAAAAGCAGAACGTGAAACTATGGATAAATATTTATCTTTATTTATGCAAGATAAAGTTGGTTCAAGATTTAATGCAAAAATAAGTGGTGTGAATAATTTCGCAATGTTTATAAAATTAATAGAAACAGGAGCCGAAGGTATAATATTCCTTAAAAATATTCGTGGTGACTTTTATATTCACGATGATAAAAATCATTGTATTATTGGACGAAAAACTAAAAGTAGATACCGAATGGGTGATTTAATAACTGTTCAATTGGAACAAGTATCACCAATAAAGGGTGGATTAGAATTTTCATTAATACAAAATGCAAGTAATAAAGAAAAAAAGAAAAAATATCATAAAAACAACAAGAAAAAATAATAAAAATACTTGACTTTATAATATTTTAGAGTATTTTTAGAAACAAATGTATTAAATAAAAAAGGATTGGAAAAAATGGCTAAATCTACTACTTTACAAATTAAGTTAGTTTCAAGTGCTGGAACTGGACACTTTTATGTTGCGAAGAAAAATCCTCGTACATTAACTGAAAAAATGGAAAAAAAGAAATACGACCCTCGTGTTCGTCAACATGTTTTATACAAAGAACAAAAAATTAAATAATTTTTATTAAGTTATTTAGATTTAAAAGCCAATACATTAAATTAAAGTATTGGCTTTTTGATTTTTACTGCATTAATTTTATTTAAAATAAATTATCATAATAAAGTTTTTCTTACACAAAGCAATCATTGAAAAACCCTTTTTTGTCTTTTATATTTTATAATAATTATCAGTTGTTTAATTTCTATTTAAATTGATTGTATTATTTTCTTGAATATCTCTATAAGAAATATCTTCTTTTTATCCGATAATATAAAAAATTAAAAAGTAATAGTCAAAAATTTTCTTACTTTATAAAATCCGTCTCAAAAACTGCTGTATCGCCTAATTCTTGTTCTATTCTTAGTAATTGATTATATTTTGCAATACGATCTGAACGACATAATGAACCAGTTTTAATTTGTCCACAGTTTGTTGCAACAGCTAAATCAGCAATAGTTGTGTCTTCGCTTTCACCACTTCTATGGCTCATTACAACAGTATAACCTGCTTGATGAGCTTTGTTTACAGCTTCTAGTGTTTCAGTAAGTGTACCAATTTGATTAACCTTAATTAATATTGAATTAGCAATATTTTTATCAATACCCTGTTGTAATCTTGCTGTATTTGTTACGAATAAATCATCACCAACAAGTTGAACTTTATCACCAATTAATTTGGTTAATTCAGCCCAGCCTTTCCAATCATTTTCATCCATACCATCTTCAATAGATACAATTGGATATTTATCACATAAATCTTTTAAGTACTTAGCATTTTCTGATGACGTTAATGATTTACCTTCACCTTTTAATTCATACTTACCATCTTTGTAATATTCACTAGATGCACAATCAAGTGCAATAACGACTTCTTTACCTGCTTTATATCCTGCATTATTAATAGCATCCATAATAAAGTTTAGTGCTTCATTAGATGAGCCAATATTTGGTGCGAATCCACCTTCATCACCTACATTAGTATTTAGTCCTGCTTTTTTAAGGCTAGATTTTAATGAGTGAAATATTTCAGCTCCCATTCTTAAACTCTCAGAAAAGCAACTAGCACCAATAGGCATAATCATAAATTCTTGTATATCTATTGGGTTATCAGCGTGTTCTCCCCCATTTAAAATATTCATCATTGGTACTGGTAATTTTTTAGCCTGAATACCACCAATATATCTATACAAAGGAATATCAAGTGCTGATGCACCAGCTTTTGCAACAGCTAATGAAACTCCTAGTATAGCATTTGCACCCAATCTTGATTTGTTTTCTGTACCATCTAGTTTAATTAAAGCATTATCAATTTCAGCTTGTTCCAATGCATCAAAACCAACTAATGCATCATATATTTCAATGTTTACAGCATCAACAGCACCTAATACCCCTTTGCCACAGTATCTATCACCACCATCTCGCATTTCGTGAGCCTCATATTCACCTGTTGATGCACCAGATGGAACAATAGCTCGTCCTACATCACCAGTATCTAGAATAACATCGACTTCTACGGTTGGATTGCCACGGCTATCTAATACTTCACGGCCTATTATATCAACAATACTTGTCATTTTAACTCTCCTATAACTTAATTGGGTTTTGCTTTGCTATGCTATCAAATTCACACATAATCTTAAGAATTGATTTTAAATCTTTTATATTTATCATATTTGCACCATCAGATGGTGCATTATCTGGGTTTTCATGGGTTTCCATAAATATACCTGCAACCCCTACACTTATTGCACAACGAGCAAGTACAGGTACAAATTCCCTTTGTCCACCGGATGCTCCCCCCTGTCCACCTGGTTGTTGAACAGAATGAGTTGCATCAAATATAACAGGTTTTTTAATTTCTTTTATCATAATAGGAATTGAACGAAAATCACTAACCAATGTATTATATCCAAAGGAAGTCCCTCTTTCGCATACCATTACATTTTCATTACCAGATTGTGTAATCTTGTTAACAACATTTTTCATATCCCATGGAGCAAGAAATTGCCCTTTTTTTACATTAATTGGTAATCCAGTTTTACTAGCAGACACTAATAAGTCAGTTTGACGACATAAAAATGCGGGAATTTGTAAACAATCAACAACACTTGCAACTTCATTACATTGTGATTTTTCATGAACATCAGTAATTACAGGTACAGAAAAAGTTTTTTTAATTTTTTCAAAGGCTTGTAATGTTTTTTCAATGCCTAATCCTCTTTGTCCTGACAAGGAAGTTCGGTTTGCTTTATCAAAAGATGATTTATAAACAAAACCAATTTCTAATTCATCTGTTATTTCTTTGATCTGCCCACAAATTTCAAGAGCATGAGATTCACTTTCTAGTTGACAAGGTCCAGCAATAAGGGAAAACTTTTTATTATTATTAAATTCAACATTATCAATAAAAACACTCATAACAAATTATCCTTTGCTAAATTCAAGAGCTGATTTAATGAACCCTTTAAATAATGGGTGAGGTTTAAACGGTCTTGATTTTAATTCTGGGTGATATTGCACACAAACAAACCAAGGGTGATTTTTTATTTCTAAAACCTCTGGCAATAATCCATCTGGTGATAATCCCGTAAAAATTAATCCAGCCGATTCCAATTTTTCACGATAATCAATATTTACTTCATAACGATGACGATGACGTTCTGATATATTTTCACTACCATACATTTCATAAGATTTTGATGATTTGTCTAGTATACAAGGATATGCACCTAATCGTAATGTCCCCCCCATATCAACAGTATTTTTACGATGTTCTTTTTTACCTGATTTTATCCATTCAGTCATTAAACCTATTACAGGTGTTCCTTTGAAATCATCCCATTCTGAGGAACCAGCATCTTTAATACCGGCACGACGAGCTGATTCAATTACCGCCATTTGTAATCCTAGGCATATTCCAAATAATGGAACATTATTATCACGAGCATATGAAATTGCCGATATTTTGCCTTCTGTACCACGATCACCAAATCCACCAGGAATTAAAATACCATCATAAGGTTTTAAAATATCAGTTCCATTTTCTTCAATATCTTGTGCATCAACACAAGAAATATTTACTTTTGTATTATTTGGAATTCCACCGTGTGTAAGAGCTTCTATTAATGATTTGTATGCATCAAGTAATGAAATATATTTACCAACGATAGCAATATTAACTTGATATTTTGTATTTTTAACGCCTGCAACAACATTATCCCATTTAGATAAATCAACTTTTTGTTCTTTTTCTTTATTTAATCCAAAATAACCCAATAATGCCTTGTCTAAACCTTCTTCGTGATAAGCCCTTGGCGCATTGTAAATTGTATCAATATTAAGTGCTGGTATAACGCAATCTTTGCTAACATTACAAAATAGAGCAATTTTCACCTTATCTTTTTCAGGAATAGGGAAATCAGCACGGCAAAGTAATATATCAGGCTGAATACCGATGCTTAACAGTTCCTTTACTGAGTGTTGAGTTGGTTTTGTTTTTAATTCTTGGGCAACAGAAATATAAGGTAGTAATGTAACATGCAAGTAAGCTGTTTTTTCTCTTCCTAAGTCTGTTCTTAACTGTCGAATTGCCTCTAAAAATGGAGTTGACTCAATATCACCAACAGTACCGCCAACCTCACACAATACAAAATCTTCGTCTGTCAAATCAGATAAAATAAAATCTTTTATTTCATTTGTAACATGTGGAATAACCTGAACAGTTTTTCCCAAGTAATCACCACGACGTTCTTTTTCTATCACATTTGAATATATTCGTCCTGTTGTAATATTGTCCGATTGCCTTGCTGAAACATCAAGAAATCTTTCATAGTGCCCCAAGTCTAAATCGGTTTCTGCTCCATCATCTGTTACAAAGCATTCACCGTGTTCCAATGGACTCATTGTTCCTGGATCAACATTTAGATAAGGGTCTAATTTACGAATACGAACCTTATATCCCCTTGCCTGCAATACTGCACCTAATGCAGCAGCACCTAATCCTTTGCCTAAGCTTGAAACAACACCACCAGTTATAAATACGAAACGAGTCATTAATAATTCCTGTTTTATTTTATTTTAACCTAAAATTACTACAACAAAACATAAAACTTTTTGTTGCACTTTTCAATTATTCAGCAAGTGGAACTTCACCATCTGTTTGTTCAACAGGTTGTGTGACTTTTTCCAAAATATTTGAAGAAATTGATTTATTACTTATAGAAGCCATTAATAATGCAGTCACCATAAATATTACAGCTAACAAAGCAGTAATTCTTGTAAGTGCATTTGCTGTTCCCTTAGTCGAGAAAACACCAGCACTTGGGTCACCGCCACCAAGCCCACTTAAAGCACCACCTTCTGATTTTTGTAGTAATATAATACCAACTAAACTAATGGCAGAAATAATATGAACCACCAATATAACTTTTTCCATAGATAAATCCTTATTTTTAAAACCTTGAATTATTAATATACAATTTTCATAAAAAAAACAATATAAATTATAAAGATTTTATTATTTTTACAAAATCCTCTGCCATTAAAGATGCACCCCCTACTAATGCACCGTCTACATTACTTAAATCAAGTATTTCAGATGCATTTTTAGCATTAACTGAACCGCCGTATAAAATTCTAACAGAATTTGCAAATTCAGCTCCTCTTGATTGGGAAATATAATTTCGTAAAGATGAATGTATTTTTTCTATGTCATCAAGGCTCGGGGTTCGCCCAGTACCGATAGCCCACACAGGTTCATATGCAATCACAAGATTATTTACATTAATATCGCTTGGTGTTGATTTTTCAAACTGTTCAGAAATGACTTTAAGAGTATCACCACTTTGATTTTGCTGGTCTGTTTCACCGATACATATAACTGCTTGAAATCCGTGTTTCATAGTTATTTCAGCTTTCTTGTATATTTCATCATTTGTTTCGTTATGAATACTGCGTCTTTCACTATGACCTAATATAACAATATTTCCTCCAATATCAGAAACCAATTCAGCAGATACATCACCTGTAAATGCACCATTTTCATTATCAGATATATTTTGCACACCAACATTAAAAGATTCATCAACTGGCAATTCATCTATTAGAGCAAACATCAAACCAAGGTGAGTAAAAGGTGGAAATATGGCAACTTCAACATTCTTGTTTTTTATTGCTTCACTTATTTGCATTACATAGTTTTGCTCAGGAAAATCATTATTATCATTTAAAATATTCATTTTCCAGTTACCTGCAATCATAGGAATTCGCATATTTTATAAACCTTTCATTAAAATAATCTTGCACTTTTTATTATATAAAACTATTATATATCATATTTTTCAATACAAAAACATTTATTTAATAATTTTGGAGTAATAATAATGAAAAAATTTCGTCAACTTACAAATAATCTTTTCGCAAAAGTTATGCTAATTCTAATTGCAATAAGTTTTATTGTAGTTGGCGGTATCTCAAGCACAAGATTAAACAAAAATTCAATTGCATATATTAATGGAAACGAAATTTCAGCAGTTAATGTTGCCTCCATTTATAAAAGAAAAATAAATGAGCTAAGATTAAATAACTACTCTACAAGTGAATTAAAACAATTGGGAATAGTTGAGCAAATATTAGAACAACAAATAAACTTAAAGTCTAGTATTGTGCATAATAATGAACTGAGTTTAAGTGTAAGTGATGATTTCCTTGCTAGCCAATTAAAAAAAATTCCAGCATTTCAAACTTTAAATAAATTTGACGAAAATAAATTCAAGAGATTACTTGCATTTAATAATATTTCCACCGATGATTTTTTAAATGATTATAAAAATGAATTAATAATTGATAAATATAACAATTCACTAAGAACATTTTCCTTCACACCAAAAAATATTACAGAAATAATTGCTAGACATCAATCTCAGACAAGAGATATAATAAAAGCACAATTAATGTACAAAAATATAAAAATAGAATATCCAAACAAGAAAACATTACAAGACTATTATAATACCAACAAAACAAAATTTGAAGTTGATGAAAAAAGAGACATCTCTGTTTTAAACATTGATACAGATTCAATTGCTAGAAAAATATCTAATAAACAAGCTAAAAAAATATATCAAGATAATAAAGAACAATTTTCTATACCAGAAAGAAGAAGCTTTTATTCTGTTGGTGGCACGGAACAACAATTAAAAAAATTAAAACAAGAATTACTAAAAACAAAAGATATAAAAAAGGCAATAAAAATAGTATTTAATAGTAACCCAAGTGAATTTTTAACTAAACTTGTTAGTACAAAAGACATTGATGACAAAACAAAAAATATCATTTTTAAATTAAATATTAATAAATTATCTGAACCAATTAATATTGGATTTGGTAAAGTTGTAGTTTTTGTGACAGATATTCAAGCTGGTAAAATAAAATCATTTAATGAAGTGAAAAATAAAATAAAATCACAAATAGCACAAGAAAAAATATTAGACATTGCAACAGAAGTAGAAGATTTAATATCAGAAGGTATTGAAATAAATCAAATTGCCCGTAAAATAGGATTAGAAACAATAAAAATTAATAATATGCCTATTGAAGGAATTGAAAATCAATCATTTACACAAAATCTAAAATTTGGCGAAGCAATATTTGAAAAACAAACTAATGAATTAACTGATTTAATTGAAATAAATGATAATAATTTTGTAGTAGCATTAATTAATAGAATATATAAAAAGAATACTCCTAGCCTAAATAAAATTAAAAATATTGTAAAAAATGAATATTTAAAAGAACAACAAATAATTGAAGCCAAAAATAAATTAAACAAATTAATCACATTAAATTCATTCCAGAAGTTTAATAAAAAATCAAAAGAAAATAGTTTTAAAACTAGTAATATAAATAATTTATCATTGCAAAAAGCTATGTCTAGCCCAATAAATGTAATAGCATTTGAAGGAAAACAAGATACAGTACAAACAACAAGTGATAGTAATGGAGTATATGCAATTTATATCAAAAAAGTTAATATTCCAAAATACATAAAAGCAAATATCTTGAAACAAACAAAAAACAATATGCAGAACATAATGGGTAATAACCTATTTAATTCAATATTCTCTTATATCAAAGGACAACAAGATATTGAAAGAGATAGTAATCTAATACAAGTAATATATGAAAGAAATTAAGATGTCTTTCTCGCATTTTGACAAAGAAGGCAATAGCCATATGGTTGATGTTTCTGATAAAGAAATTACAAAGCGAAGTGCAACTGCAAAATGTTTTGTTCGTATGAATGACGACACTTTAAATCAAATTAAAAACAATAAAATTCATAAAGGTAATGTACTAGATATTGCCCAACTTGCTGGCATTATGGGGGCCAAAAAAACTGCTGAATTAATCCCTTTATGTCATCCTTTGTCATTAAGCAGTATAAAAGTTTTATTAAATTTATGTGATAATGGAATTGAAGTTTCTGCATCATGCAAAATTGATGCAAAGACAGGCGTTGAAATGGAATCCTTAACAGCTGTTAGTATATCAGCATTAACGATTTATGATATGTGTAAATCAATTGATAAATCAATAGTTATTGAAAATATTCGATTAATTCATAAAATTGGTGGTAAATCAGGAGATTTTAATCAAAAATAATTTTATACTTGACTTGTTAAGAGAACAGTGATAGAACAAAAATAAAACAAACTATAGATATCACTAACCTCGAAGGATATTAAAATGCTTACATCAAGACAAAGTCAAATATTAAACTTAATAATTTTAAGTATTGAAAAAAATGGGGTATGCCCATCTTTTGAAGAAATGAAAAATCAAATAGGTGTCAAATCTAAATCCGGTATTCATGCAATTATAACTGCCCTAGAAGAACGCGGATATATTCGTAAATTACCCAATAAGGCTCGTGCTGTTGAAGTTCTAAAATTACCTAACGGAAAGCTATATAACCAAACATTTGTTAATCAAAATATATTACAAGACCAACAAGAAAATATAGCTTATCCTAATCAAGAAAAAAGGAAAAACTTTAATATAGAAGTACCCTTGCTTGGAAAAATTGCTGCAGGTACACCTATTGAAGCAATATCAGAGACAAATTATATGATTGATTTTCCAAATACAATGTTATCAAAAGACACAGAACACTATGCATTGGAAATTGAAGGTGATTCTATGGTCGAAGCAGGAATTCTTGATGGTGATACAGTTTTAATTGAAAAATGCCAAACCGCAAGAGACGGAAATATAATTGTTGCATTAGTAAATCGTGAAGAAGCAACATTAAAAACATTAATCCGTAAAGATAATAAAATTCACCTACAACCAGAAAACAGTGAATATAAAACACAAGTATACTTGCCAGAACAGGTTCAGATACAAGGTCGTTTAGTGGGATTATTACGAAAATACTAATTATTTATACTAATTGTATAATCTTTATTTATTTGATAACCTCCACGATTAAAATACATATCTGTAAAATCAATACTTGGTATATGGCAAGATTTGATTAATGCTTTAGTCGCTATTATAATTCTAGCACTTTTATCGCATTCGTATTTCTTGCTATTAGTTATGACAATCCCTTCTAACTTACAAGTTTCAAAATTACACATTTTATTATTTTTAAATCTTAATCCTGTTTGTCTATATATAGCATTCGATAAAAACGAATTGACATTTTTATTAAATACATAATGATTTCCATTTTTTATTAATATTGTATTTTTATCTACTACAAACACCAATGGTTTGTTGTTTGGTATAACTGATATAATAATACCAGCAATCAATAATAAGGAGGATAATTTTAATAAAAATTTATTGTTTTCCAATTTCGCAATTATAAATGTTACAATAGTCATTAAAAATATTACCAAACCATATACTGAAAACTTAGGTAGATAAAAACTACTGTAATTAAGATTTGTTATAAATTTTGCCCAATATAATAGAACATCTAAGCCAATAGCAGATGTTTTTATAAATAATGATGTATCAAATATAATCATTTCAAAAACGCTTAACAATAATAAAGGTGCGATAAAGAATGTCATTAATGGAATTGCTATAACATTCGCAATAATACTATAAAGTGAAAACATTCCAAAATGATAAATAATAAATGGCGAGGTTACTATTTGCACTATAAAAGATGACATTACAACACTTATAAAGAATCCCTTTACCCCCTTAATCTTAACTGTATAAATCTGGAAAAATCCAACTAATGAGAAAACGGCAATAAAAGATAAATGAAAGCTTGCTGAATAAATACTTTCAGGCATAATAAGCGATATCAAACTGGCAACCAATGCAACAGAACGAATACTTACAATCTGCCTATCGATCAATAAAGCAAAAATTATTATACATGCCATTATAAACGCTCTTATCGTTGGTATTGGGTAATCGGCAAGACCTGCATATAAAAATGCAACAACTAAACTAGTAATTCCGCATATCTTTTTAATTGAATACTTTGTAGTATAATTAAAAAATAGAATGATTAGTAAAAACCTTAGTAAAAAATAAACCGCGCCTATTACCAATCCTATATGCAATCCTGAAATTGCTAACAAATGAGCAAGACCACTCACCCGTAAATTATTTAAGTTTTGTTTATCAATACCAAATCTATTCCCAGTAATAAGGGCTGATGCAATACTTGCTGTTTCATTTGAAATGTTTTTATATAAATAGCTTGTTATTTTATTTACAAACTTAATATTATTTTTATGTTGTATTATATCAAACTGTAATATTTTTCCATAACCTATGATTTGTTTATATCTGGCATATTTTGAAAAATCAAAAGCCCCTTTTATTATTGGCTTAGATGGTGGAAACATAAATGCTTTCACATTTATTTTATCTCCGACATTAAATATTTTATTTGTACTTAATTGTACTTTACCTACATAATCATCAATCTGGCTAATTATTATTTTGTGTTTTTTACTACCATAGTTAAATTTTTCAACAATACCCGTGATATTATAAATACCCCTAGATAAATTAGTTAGCTCTGGTTTAATATAATTTCTTGAAAGCATTGCTATCATACCTAATGAAATACATAACAACATATAACATATTACACGTAAAGCATCATTTTTATAGTAGAATAAACAAGAAAACATAAATAACGGAAATATAACTAATCCATAATAAACATCATTATAAATAAAATTTATACCAATAAAAATCAGAATTGGAACAAACACAATAAAATGTTTATGAATTAAAAATATATTTCTAATTATGTTTTGCATAACCTATATATTACAGTATTTTCAAATTATTTCACTTGTTTTTTATACAACTTATTGTTATGTTTTGCTAGATATAAATATATAAGGATAAGATATGTCAATAAATGTTCGTTTTGCCCCTTCACCGACTGGTTACTTACATATTGGTGGGGCTAGAACCGCCCTATTTAACTATTTATTTGCAAAACATAATAATGGGAATTTTCTTGTAAGGATAGAAGATACTGACAAAGCTCGTTCCACAAATGAGGCTGTAAATGCAATAAAACAAGGGCTTGATTGGCTTGGTTTATCCCCTGATAATGAATATGTCTTTCAATCAAATAATATTGAAAGACATAAAGAAATAGTGAATAAATTACTTAATGAAGGTAAAGCATATTATTGCTACACCACACCAGAAGAATTATCACAAATGCGAGAAGAAGCACAAAAACAAAAAACTCAATTCAAATATCCTTATATTTGGCGTGATAGTAAAGAAACACCACCAAAAGGTGTTAATCCTGTTGTAAGAATTAAAATTCCTAAAACTGGTGAAACTATCATTAATGATTTAGTACAAGGACAAGTAACAGTTGCGAATGAACAACTTGATGATTTTATCTTACTTCGCAGTGATGGTACGCCAACATACATGTTATCTGTTGTTGTTGATGATGTTGATATGAATATATCACACATAATCCGTGGCGATGACCATTTAAATAATGCATTTCGTCAATACCACTTATTCAAAGCTATTGGTGCTGATATTCCACAATTTGCACATATTCCACTTATTCACGGTGAAGATGGTAAAAAGTTATCAAAAAGACACGGAGAATTAGGTATTGAACAATATCAAAAAATGGGATATCTAGCTGACGCTTTAAAAAATTATTTATGTAGATTAGGCTGGTCATACGGTGATAATGAAATTTTCACACAACAACAAGCTATTGATTGGTTTGATTTAAAAAATGTAGGTAAAAGCCCTTCTAGAATGGACTTTAAAAAGCTTGAAAATTTAAATGCTCACTACATTAAACACATGGATAATCAAGAATTATTAGATATAATTATTCCTATGTTTGAAAATATTGATGATATAGCAATAAAGAGAATAAAAAAAGGAATTAATAGCATTAAATTAAGGGCATTCACCATAAATGATTTCAAAATACTATGTGATTTTTATGTAAATCGTCCTTCTTTTCCTCTATCTGATGAAAAAGCACAAAAAATAATTGAGCAAAACAGCCCTGATATACTTAAAAAAATCGTTGACGTTATAAAAGATATTGAGGAATGGAACGAACAAAACATTGAAAACACCATAAAATCATTTGTAGAAAAAAATAATTATAAATTTGCTGAAGTTGCTCAACCAATTCGTGTAAGTATTTCTGGTACAACAAAGAGCCCTAGTATATTTGAAATTATAAATATACTAGGCAAAAAAGAAACAATTGAAAGGTTAACTAAATTATCAAAATTTAATACATATTGTTGATATTTTTTTTTAAATATCTTACAATAGTCACATTATTAAGAATAATTTTGTATGGGAAAAGATTAAAAATGAATAAAAAAACAATAACATTGACAGATAATCAAACCGGAGAAAAATATGACTTTCCTATCCTAGAAGGAACAACAGGACCAAATGTAATTGATATTCGTAAGTTATATAGTATAACAGGTATGTTTACTTATGATCCTGGCTTTACTTCCACTGCATCTTGTGAAAGTAAAATTACATACATTGATGGAAACAAGGGAACATTATTACATTATGGTTATACAATACAAGATTTAACAGAAAATTGTTCTTATATGGAAGTTTGCTATTTGTTGTTAAATGCTAAATTGCCTAATAAATCAGAATTAGAAGAATTTACAAAATACTTTACAAACCATACAATGGTACACGACCAAATGCACTTATTTTTTCGTGGTTTCCGTCGTGATGCTCACCCTATGGCTATTCTAATTGGTTCCGTTGGGGCATTATCTGCATTTTATCATCAAGACATTGATGTATTTAATCTAGAACAACGAAAAAAATCAGCTATGCGTATTGTGTCAAAAATACCAACACTAGCAGCAATGGCATATAAATACTCAATCGGACAACCTTTTGTTTACCCAAAAAACAATTTAAATTATGCTGAAAATTTCTTGTATATGATGTTCTCTGTACCAACAGAAGAATATAAAATAAACCCTGTAATTGCAAAAGCATTAGATAAAATATTTACATTACACGCCGATCACGAACAAAATGCTTCTACTTCTACTGTTCGTACTTCCGCATCTAGTGAAGCAAATCCTTTTGCTTGTATATCATCAGGCATTGCTTCTTTATGGGGGCCAGCACACGGTGGTGCAAACGAGTCAGTTCTTAATATGTTAAAAGAAATTGCAACAACAGATAATATTAATAAGTATATTGAAAAAGCAAAAGATAAATCAGACCCATTCAGATTAATGGGCTTTGGACATAGAGTATATAAAAATACAGATCCAAGAGCTATTGTATTAAAGCAATCAGCTCATGATGTTCTAGAAACACTAGGGAAAAAAGATGATCCATTATTTAAATTAGCAATAGAACTAGAAGAAATTGCATTAAATGATGAATATTTCATAAAACGAAAATTATTCCCTAATGTAGATTTTTACTCTGGAATTATTTTATCAGCAATAGGACTGCCAACTTCTATGTTTACAGTGTTATTCGCAGTTGGTCGTACAGTTGGATGGGTAAGTCAATGGTTAGAAATGATGGAATCCCCAGATTTAAAAATTGCTCGTCCAAGACAATTATTCATAGGACATTACGATAGAAAAGTAGAACCAATAGACAAAAGATAAATTATTATAAAAAATAATTAAATTTTTATAATACCTTTTATTTTTTTGTATATAGATTTTCCATATTCACCATCTGGTGATTTTAGTATTTTGTAAATCTTCTTAAATTCCCTTTTTTGTTCTGTGCCACAGCCAGCAAGAACTTCCTTAACTGCATTTGCAATTTTTGTAGAATTTGGCTTATCCCTAACAAATTCTGGTACAATATTTCTATGCCCAAGAACTATATTAGGCAAAGATGCATAAGGAGGATAATAAAACAATTTCATAATTAACTTTGATATAATACTAGTATTATATGCAACTACCATCGGTACACCTAGTACGGCTAATTCCAAGGTAACTGTACCTATCGTAGCAATTGCACAATCACAATATTGTAATGCATCATTTTTTTCATCTTGTTCAATAATGTTGTATTTTAAACCACTTTTTTCTAGCTTTTCTTTTATTTTATCCTTTTGATTTTTTACAACAGGAGCAAAAATATGAATATTTGAATCAAGCTTTTGTATTGCATCAATATACATATCTAAGCAATATTTTATTTCGCCATTTCTTGAACCTGCTAATAAGGCAATTAGTTTATCATTTTTATTAACATTATATTTTTTACGTAAGTCAATCTTTGGTTTATCTGGTTTTTTATCACAAGAAGGATGACCAACAAAGTAGGTTTTTACACCTTTAAATAATTTTTGCTCAAATGGAAAAATGCACATAATACTATCAAACAATCTAGCATATAATTCAGCCCTGTGTTTTTTTGATGCCCATACAGATGGAGCAACAACTTGCATTTTATGAACACTTAAATCTTGTATGCCTTGTGCAATACGGCGAGAAAAAATTTGTGCATCAATTGTAATTACAATATCTGGTTTTTTTTGTTTTATATCGTCAATGGTGATTTGTATTCTAGATTTTAAAAATTTATATTTTTTTAAAATATCAACAGCTCCCATTACTGCCAAATCATTATAATCAAAAATGCTTTTTAAGCCAAATTCTGACATTCTTTCACCACCAATACCAGATATTTCAACTTCATCTTTTTTAAAGTTTTTTAATATTTCAGCTCCCAACAAATCACCAGAAGCTTCACCTGCAATAATATAAATATGTTTTTTAATATTAGTTTTTGTCATTAAATTACAGTTAAAAAAATATTTAAAGAATTAGCTTTTTCAATTACCTTATCTTTATTCAATATAATTGTCCCTTCACTAAAAACAGAAATGCCACAAAAACCATTTTCAGCAACATTTTCAACGGTTTTAATACCTATTACTGGTAAATCTGCTAATTTAGTTTGATTATCTTTTTTACCTTTGATTAATACAGGTTTTCCAGAGGATTTTTTTAGAGTTCCAGCTCTTTTTATCATTGCATTTGTTCCTTCTATTGTCTCAATAGCTATTACTGTACTATCTTGTATCACAATAGATTGACCTATATCATAATCAGATTGACACTTTAATATTTTTTTTCCTAATTGAATATCATTCAAATTATTTTCATTAGGTTGTAAAACTGTTAATGTACCAACCGATAAAACTTGTTTACCTAGAACATTTTCAATACCTATGACTTCAAAACCACTTGAATTAATAAATTTAATGGTAGTTCTAAGTATTTTATCATCACCACCCATATCAGACATTATCATATATACTAATTGTTTGGCTTCTTCATCTTGTGGTTTAAAATTATTTACATCTAGTGTCCCAACACCACCAGCCATTATAACTTTTGTGACATTGTTTTGACGAAAATAATCTAATATCTTGCCAAAATTTTCAAGCGATTCAATTATATAGTCAATTTCAACATTGCTTATTTCAAAAAATCCTTTAATGCCAACAACAAAAGGATTTTTAATTTTTTCTATTAATACTTTGGGTAAATCCCCATCCCCTGCTATTATACCTATGTTTTCATTAATCATCTTGTAAATCCAAGTTTACTTTCCTCTTTAATAAAATTGCCTATTTCTTTTATATAATCATTATCTGATAACAAGAATTTCTCTCCTAAATCATTCATATTGTTTTTATTATCTTTTATTTCATTAATTGATTTGGTTATTGCCATAATATCACTTTTTTTCATACCTATTCTTTTTAAACCAATAAAATTAGGCCCTCGAATATAGCCTAATTGATTTACTAATGAAAAGGGAACTATATCTTTTTTTACAGCAACCATACCACCGATCATAGCATTTCTACCTACTCTTGTATGGTGATGCATAACAGAATGCCCCCCAACAATAACATTACTGTGTAAATTACAATGACCACCTAATGCAACAGCAGATGCAATAATAATATTATTATTAATTATACAGTCGTGACCAATATGAACATTTGACATAATTAAGCAATTATTACCAATTTTAGTGAGACAATTATCTTTTTTTGTTCCACGATTAATTGAAACAAATTCACGAATATCAGAATTTTCTCCTATCTCTAAGAATGTTTTATCTGTATTTTTAAATGATATATCTTGTGGGTCACCACCAAGTGAGGATTGCGAAGATATTTTTGTTCCATTACCGATTTTAGTATTACAATGAATTACAGTGCCAGATTTTATAGATACATTATCACCTATTATTACATTTTCACCAATAATAACATACGGACCTATTATTACATTTTCACCTATTATTACATTTTTATCAATTATTGCAGTTTTATGAATATTCATTTTTGAACCTTTATTTATCTGCTAAACAAGCTGTAAATATTGCTTCTGTACAAATATTTCCATCAACTAATATACGTCCTGAAAACTTCCATATTCTACCACGAGATTTCACTTTTTCAGTTTCAATCCTTAGACAATCACCAGGCACAACAGGTTTTCTAAATTTAACTTCATCAATAGACATAAAGTAAATTACTTTGTCATCCATATTCATACCTGTTTTACTTTCTGGTATTAGTGTCATCAAAGAGGCAACTTGTGCCATAGATTCAACTAACATAACTCCTGGCATAATTGGATGCCCTGGAAAATGTCCTTGAAATTGTGGTTCATTACATGTAACGTTTTTTATTCCCACACAACTTTTATAATCTTCTATCTCTATAATTTTATCCACTAATAAAAAAGGATATCTATGTGGTAGTAGATTCATTATATCAACTAAATTCGCTATTTCTTTACTCATTTCCATCTCCATTAACATCAATTAGTAATTTTAAATTCATTTTTTCTTTATTTAATATTTCTAATATTTTATCTGTAATATCTATCTTATCATTCAAATATATTATATATGAATTAAACGAAACATTATTTGTATTTATAATCATATCTAATTTTTTATTTTCAGCTATTATTTTTATTATTTTTATTATTTTATTCTGTATCTGTTTTTTTGTATTTAAATATTTAATATCCATTTGTTTTTTTTGATACTGCACATATTTCTGCAAATTTATACTTTTTTCTTTAAAATCTTTTTCTAATATAGATATTTTATTAACATCTTGTTTTTCATCTCGCATTTTTTTTATTTTAAACCATATAGTTTCAATATCTTTTTCTTTTTTTATAACAATATCCCTTACTTGAATAGAGTGTTGTTCAATTTTTTTAACAAAATTATTCCAAGAATTGAAGTTATTAAAAACATTATCTGCATTGACATATGCTATATTTACTTTTGCAAAAGCAAGACTGTAAAAAGAAGTAAAAAGCATTACAAAAAGTATATAAAATATATTTTTCATTTAATAATTGATTCCAAACCCTACGATAAATTGAAATGCTCTACTCTGGTCACTTGGTGCCTGCTTAATAGACTTAGAAAATGTAAATTTCATTGGTCCGATTGGGCTTTCCCATTTAACACCCAGACCAACTGTCTGACGAATATTTTTTTCACCTGTAATAACAACTTTGTCTAGCTTTGGTGTTCCTGTAAGCTTTGCAATATTATAAAAAACATTACCTTTTACACCCATAGAAGCAGGAAGACCAATTGGAAAATCTAATTCTGCTGAACCTGTAATTCTTGTTGTTCCACCTAACAAATCACCAGTAGATTTATCCATTGGCCCAACCTTATCAAAACCTATAATATAATCTGAATTTAAGTATAATCTATCAGTAAATCTTAAATTTTCGTAGTTCATAATTTTAGTTGCTGTACCAAATAATATTAATTTCATTTTTTCATTAACAGGATAATAGTAAGATCCCCTTAAACTAATGTAGGAGTGTCTATATCTAGTAGATATAGACTTAATATAAGTTGTCAAACTTAATGTATAACCAGAATTAGGATCTAAAAAATCATCAACATCTGTATAGTCTAATTTATGGAATAGAGTATGCCCTTTTGTTCTTCCTTTTTGATCTTTTACAGACAATGAAGCAGAATCTCCAACTTGATATAAATTATAATCACGATATGAATATCCAATGGTTTGAGCCCATTTTTCATTTAAATTATAAGAAAAAGAGGTTGATAACGAATTTTCATTCGCTTTATATGAATGTATATCCATACGATCAATTTTTTTACGAGATATAGACATAGTAGAAGAAACATTATAACCTAAGAAATAAGGTTCTGTAAAACTTAAACTTCCCCCTAAATCTTTTCCCTGCCTTATAATACTAGTAGATAATTTTTGCCCTCGTCCCAAGAAATTATCCTCTGACAAAGAAGCCTTAAGCACGACACCATCAGTGGATGAATAACCACCGCCAAGACCAGCACTACCAGTCGTTTTTTCCATTATATCTATGTATATTATTGCTTTATTAGGTGATGTCCCCTCAGCAAAGTTTAGGTTTACACTTGAAAAATAACCTAATTTAGATATATTTTCTTCAGAAGAACGCATAAGTATTGGATTAAATGGGTCGCCTTCTACTAATAGTATTTTTTTACGTATTACACTGTCAAGAGTTCTAGTGTTTCCACGAATAATAATTTTTTCAATAAAAACTTTTCTACTTGTTTTCATTTGGAAATTAACATCCATATATCTTTGTTCATCTTTTGTGTATTTTTTTATTTTAGGTTCTAGTGTAATAAATGAAACACCTTGCTTTGCAAGTTCTTGTGAAACATTATATATTATTTTATTTAATCCACTAGCATAAACATATCCTGATTTATCAGCACCTGTTAATAGCTTATTTACTTTATTTTTATCAATTCCTGTTTTCCAACCAGTTATATAAATTTTACCTAGTTTATATCTTTGTCCTTCATCTATTTTATATGTAAGAAAGAAATCTTTTTTATTTTTTGATAATTCAGCATTAACTGATATAACTTCAATATCTGAATAACCACGATTAGTATAAAATTTCCTCAAAATTTGCTTATCAACATCTGTTCTAGCTCTGTCATATATATCATCATCTGACAGGAAACGCCACCAAGCGTTATCTTTTGATAAAATATTATCTCGCAGGGTCGAATCACTATATACATTATTACCAACAAAGCTAATCTTTTTAATTGTTGCAATTTTTCCTTCTTCTATATTAAAAACTAAATCCAATCTATTATTTGATTTAGTTTCTTTTTCAAGGATTATATTAACAGAATAATATCCCTTAGCTTTATAGTACTGCCTGATATTTTCAACTGCTATTTTTTCTTTTCTTTTTGAATAAACACTACGAATTTCAATGCCGACAGCACTTAATAATTCAGATGACTTAACAATTTTATTTCCCTTAAATATAAAGTTGTTAAAAATTGGATTTTCAACAACTTTAATTGTTAATATCCCATTTTTAAATTTAATATTAACATCTTTAAAAATACCAGTATTATAAAGTTCTTGTATAATTTCTCTTTCTTCTTCTTTGCTAATTTCATCACCTTTACGATACGAAATACTAGCTTCAACAGCAACAGAAGATATACGACTATTACCTAATATCTTTATATCTTTTATTAATTGTTCCGCAAAAACAATATTTGTGGAAATTAAAACAACAAACATAATTGATAACATTTTTACAATAATACTTTTAAGCATATTTTTTCCTAGCTTTAATATATTTAATTAGTTAATTTTTTAATATAATACAAAAAGTATTATACTATGTCTAGTTTTTTATAATTATATAACTCCTAAATCTAACAACAAAATAAATAAAAATAAAATTAACATAGATAATACCGATATTATCATTATTGGATTAATGAATTTATCTGGCAATGGGCGACGAATTATAAATTCAACTATCAATAATACTATTCTTCCACCATCAAGTATTGGTAAAGGTATCATATTCAAAACACCCAAATTAATTGATAGTAAAGCCATAAAGTGCAGAAAATAAATAATTCCCATATTAATTGATTGTCCTGAGATTTGAGCTATCTTTATTGGACCACCAACATTTTCAGAGTTTATACCATTTTTAAATGTATCAATAATTCCATTATAAACTGTAACCATTGCTTTTAAAGATATTATATTAGCAATGCTAAGAGATTCAACAAAACTAACTTTTTTATATAAAGGTTGATGTGATGACACGCCTATTCTGTAAACAACTTCATCTTTTTTGTTAGTATAAGCTTTTGGTTTAATAAATAGCTTTAATTCTTCATTATTTCTATTTAATATTAGCTTTATTTGATTATTTTCTGATTTTTGAATAATCTGGTACATATCATAAAAATTATTAATCTTATATTTTTTATCATCCGAAATGATAGATGTTATAATATCACCCGTTTTTAAGCCTGATTTTTGGGCTGGGCTGTCAACAACAATTTTATTAATCCCTACTTTATTATAATTAGGAATATACGCTTTGCCCCATATCATTGACGAACCTAAAAAGATAAACCAGCCAAACAATACAGAAAAAACAGGTCCAGCAAGTACCATTAACATTCTTTGCCATACAGGGCGAGATTCAAAAGAACCAACTGTATTTTTATTTCCTTTACCTTCTAAAACCTTTATATATCCACCAATTGGAACTAAAGCTAAACGCCAAATAGTTCCTTTTTTATCACGGCGAGAAATAATTTCAGGGCCCATACCAATAGAAAAGACTTCTACTTTCATTTTAAATAATCTAGCAAATAAAAAATGACCTAGTTCGTGAAAAAAAACTAAGACTAGTATGACAATTGCAAAAGCAAGTAATTGATTCATGTTAATTATTTCCCATATTGATTATTTATTATATATTCTTTTGTTTTTGTAATTGTTTCATTATGTAATTCATTAAATTCGTATATATTATTAGGTCTTTTTGAACTAACAACAGATAACATATTTTCAACAATTTCGGAAATATTACCAAATAATATATTACCCTTTATAAATTGTTCTACCGCTAATTCATTAGATGCATTTAAAACCGTAGGTTTTCCATTACCATCGTTCATTGAATTTTTACATAATTGAATCGCAGGAAATTTTTTCAAATCTGGTTGCTCAAATGTTAAATCATTCAATTCATAAAAATTTAATGTTTTTACACCACTATATATTCTATTAGGATACGAAAGTGCGTATGCAATTGGTGTTTTCATATCCGGATAACCCATTTGAGCAAGCGTTGAACCATCTTTCATAGAAACCATAGAATGTATAATTGACTGTCGATGAATAACAACATCAACATCTTTTACTTTTACATCAAATAAATAGCAAGCTTCTATTATTTCTAGACCTTTATTCATAAGACCTGCACTATCTATTGTAATCTTTTGTCCCATACTCCAATTTGGGTGTTTTAATGCATCTTGTAATTTTGCTGTTTTTATAAAATCAATATCTTTATCAATAAATGCACCACCAGAAGCTGTTAAAATAATTTTTTCTAATCCTAATTTTTGTTGTTCTGAATAAACTTGAAATATAGCTGAATGTTCACTATCAACAGGAATTATCTTAACATTATGTTTATTTGCAAGTTTCATTATCATATCACCAGCACAAACAAGACTTTCTTTGTTAGCAAGAGCAATATCATTACCAGCTTTAATTGCATTATAAACTGGTGATAAACCACTAGAACCTGTAATTGCACCAACAACCAAATCAACATTATCACTAGCAATCATATCAATTTTAGTTTCATCAAATACATCAATTCCTGTACCATCAAGATTTGATTTAACCTTTTCTATATGTAAATTATTTATAGCAACCGATTTTGGTCTAAATTTTAATGCTTGTTTTATTAATAAATCCGCATTGTTACCAGCGACCAAATGTTCAACTTTAAACAATTCAATATTAGATGCAATAACATCAAGTGTTTGTGTGCCAATAGAACCAGTAGAACCTAATATAGTAATTTTTTTCATTAAACACCAAATGAATAATAAATTAAAATTGGAATAGGTATAAATACAAGAACCATTATCAATCCATCTACACGATCAAATATACCACCGTGCCCAGGTAAGATACTTCCTGAATCTTTTACACCAATTCTTCTTTTCATAAATGACTGATATAAATCACCTATTTGAGCCATTGTAGATAACACTATACCTACAAGAAAAACAAAAAAGTCATAGTATTGACCTGTTACCAAATATGTAAATACAAAACTACCAAATAAAACTCCTCCAAAAAAGCCTGACACAGTTTTACTAGGACTTACCTTAGGCGCTAGCTTTTTTCCACCAACAATTATACCCACTATATATGCACTAATATCAAAACATATTACAGTAAGCCATATCGTTGCAATGGGATACCACCATACTTTCGGAATAACACTAAAAGAATAAAAAACACTAAGTGTAGCTACTGATAAATAAACTATTCCCGTAACTAATCCTATTCTTATATTATTAAACATTAAATGAATTATTATTAACAATGGTAATATCAAGATTAAAACAGGATATAACATAAAATATTGCATCATTATTAAAACAAATAATAAAAACACAAAAGAATAAATTTTTGACCAAATACTGTTCAAATTACATAATTTCGCCCATTCATAAGCACAAAGAGTCATAAGAACAACAAATAATGCCATAAACCCCTTAGAATTTCCCCAATATCCAGAGAGTATAATACTAGTAAAAAATATAATACCTGTTATTAATCTTTTCTTAATATCTGTAAAATTAGCCATAACATTAATCCTTTTCTGTTAATCCACCAAAATTACGAATACGATTATAATATAATTCTATTGAATTATTAAAATCTTCTTCTGAAAAATCAGGCCAAGCAACATCTAAAAAAATTAGTTCAGAATAAACTGATTGCCAAGCTAAAAAGTTACTTAACCTATGTTCACCAGCAGTACGGATAATTAAATCAGGATCTGGATATTCACTTGTATCAAGACTATTTGATATATTATCTTCATTAATGTCTTGGTTATTATCAATCAATGAATTAACAGCCCTTATAATTTCATTTCGTCCACCATAATTCAATGCTAATATCAATACTATTCCATCACAATCAGCCGTTATTTTCTTTGATTCTATAATAGCATTTTGTACATCATTTGAAAATTTTGATATATCACCGATAGTATCAAGGTGAACATTATTTTTCTTTAATTGTTTTGCCTCTTTGGGTAGAAATCTTTTAAGTAATCCCATAAGCCCATCAATTTCTTCTTGAGGGCGTTTCCAATTTTCAGTTGAAAATGAATACAGTGTAATATATTTAACACTGTATTTACTAGCATACTTTACAATATTATGAATATTATCGGCACCACGACGATGCCCTTCTATTCTTGGCATAGAACGAGATTCAGCCCAACGACCATTCCCGTCCATAATGACACCTATATGATTACATTTTTTTGTCAAAAATATTTTATTGATGCTTATATTTGCATCAATTCCTTTTCTTTTTCTGATAATGCAACATCAATTAATTTAATATGTTCATCAGTTATTTTTTGTATTTCGTCATTCTCTCGGCGTTCTTCATCTTCTGGTAATTCAGATTTTTTTATTGAATTCATAGCATCACGACGAACATTACGTACAGAAACCCTAGCTTGTTCTGAATATTGCGAAGCAACTTTTGCAATATCTTTACGGCGTTCTTCTGTTAATTCTGGAACAGCAATACGAATTATATTACCCTCACTCATAGGATTTAAACCAAGGTCAGATAAACGGATTGCTTTTTCTACACTTGTAACTAAATTAGAATCCCAAACAGAAACACTTAGTAATCTAGATTCTGGTACAGAAACAGAACCAACAGCATTCATAGGTGTCATTGCACCATAACAATCAACTGTGATTCCATCTAGCATACTTGGATGAGCACGCCCTGTCCTTAATCCAGCAAATTCTTTTCTAAGAATCTCAACAGAACTATTCATACGATTTTTAGCATCGTTTCTAATCGATTGTATCATTTTAAACTCCTATCAATAAACATTAGATAATTTTATATCATATATCAAAAAATAATTAAATATTTTTTATTAATTAACCTTACTAAATTCACCTTTACCTTTTAATACTTCGGCAAATTCTTTTTCCTTATGAATTGAAAATACAATTATTGGAATATTTTTTTCCTTAGCTAAAGTAACAGCTGATAAATCCATAACCTTTAAATCCTTTGAAATTACATCGAGGTATGATAATTCATCAAATTTTTTCGCGTCTTTGTTAATTTTGGGATCGCTATCATAAACACCATCAACATTTGTACCTTTAAAAATAGCATCACAATCCATTTCCGAAGCTCTTAATGCTGCGGCTGTATCTGTTGTAAAAAAGGGATTACCTGTTCCACCAGCAAATATTACTACTCGTCCTTTTTCCATATGCCTTACCGCACGACGACGAATATATGGTTCACATACTGTTTGCATAGGAATAGCAGATAACACACGGGTATTAATGCCTTGTTCTTCCAATGCTGATTGCATACCAAGAGCGTTCATAACAGTTGCTAACATTCCCATATAATCCGCAGTTGTTCGTTCCATACCGTTGGAAGCACCAGATAATCCACGAAATATATTACCACCACCAATTACAAGGCAAATTTCAGTACCATTATTAAAAGCTGACTTTACTTCATTGGCAATACGATTTAACATATTTGGGTCAAGACCATACTCTCTTTGCCCCATTAATGCTTCACCTGATATTTTTAAAAGTACTCTTTTATATTTGCTCATTTTCCTACCTTTTTTATTAAAAAATTTAAACGATAAAACAATAACATATATTATTATTATTTACTATATCATTTTATTCCAAAAAATAATCATAATATAAAATTAAATTTTACAATAAAAAGCAAAAGCCCAATACTATAATATCATAGTATTGGGCTTAAAAGACAAAAATAAATTAAGATAATTTTTTATAATTACCCTATTGTTTTAGCAACTTCATCAGCAAAGTTTTCTTCTTTCTTTTCAATACCTTCACCAAGAATATAAGTAACAAACCCTTTTATCTTGATTTCAGCACCAATTTCTTTTGATTGTTCTTCAATAAGCTTAGAAATTTTTGTTTCACCATCAACAACAAATATTTGATGTTCTAAGACAATTTCTTCTTTAAACTTTCTTAATCTTCCTTCTATCATTTTTTCAACAATTTCAGCAGGTTTTCCTTCTGCTAATGCTTGTTCTGTCAAGAAATTCTTTTCTTTTTCAATTACAGTTGGGTCAATATCAGCATCTTTATTAAACTGAGGCTTAGCAGCAGCAATATGCATAGCAATTTGTTTACCTAATGAATTAAGTTTTTCAGAATCACCTGTTGATTCAAGAGCAACAATTACACCAACTTTGCCTAAACCACTAGATAAAGCAGTATGAATATAAGATGCCACAACACCATTATCAACAGATAATGAGGCAGAACGACGGAAGTTTTGATTTTCACCAATAACAGCAATATTATCTACAAGAGTATCTTTTACAGAACTACCATTTAACATTTTTGCTTCTAATATAGTATTTTCATCGTTATCAAGTGCCAATTTTGCAACTTCTGATACAAATTTTTGGAAAGTTTCGTTTCTTGCGACAAAGTCTGTTTCAGTATTAATCTCAACAACTGCACCTTTTACACCATCAATTGCAACACCAATTAAACCTTCTGCCGCTACACGAGAAGATTTTTTAGAAGCATCTGACAAACCTTTTTTCCTTAGTTCATCTACTGCAATATCAATATCACCATTTGTTTCAACAAGAGCTTTTTTGCATTCCATCATACCAGCACCAGTTTTTTCACGAAGTTTTTTTACTAATTCAGCTGTAATAGCCATAACATTATTCCTTTTTAATTAAATATATTATTATTATTTTTCTTTTACTGTTTTAACTGAAACTTCATTTTCAGAAACAACTTCTGTCTCAGCTTGTACTTCAGAAACAACTTCTGTCTCAGCTTGTACTTCAGAAACAACAGCTTCTTTTGGATCAGTTGAATCACCTAAGTCGGAGCCACTGATAGAAATAGACTTAGCTAAGCCCTCTAGAATAGAACCACAGAATAAATCATTATAAAGTTTCAATGCACGAATAGCATCATCATTACCTGGTATCGGGTAAGAAATCTTATCTGGATTTGAATTAGAGTCAACAATTGCAAATACAGGTATGCCTAACACATTAGCTTCTGCTACTGCTAGCTCATCTTTGTTTGTATCAAATATGATAATAGCATCAGGTGCTTTGCCCATATCTTTAATACCGCCAAGAGTTCTTTCTAATTTTGTTTTTTCTTTTTCAAGCATTAAAATTTCTTTTTTAGTTAAACCAGAAACACCTTCTTCAAAAGTTTTTTCTAGTACTTTTAATCTTTTGATTGAATTTGAAACTGTTTTCCAGTTTGTTAACATACCACCTAACCAACGGCTATTAACAAAATGCTGACCAGTTTTTTCAGCAGATTCTTTAACTAATTCTTGAGCTTGATTTTTTGTACCTACAAATAAAATACGGCCATTATTTGCAGATATATCGTGTAATGCTTGCATTGCATTACTCAACATTGGGTATGTTTCGTCTAGATTAATAATATGAATACCGTTTCTTTCACCAAAAATAAACGGTTTCATCTTTGGGTTCCAACGACGAGTTGAGTGACCAAAGTGTACACCAGCTTCTAATAACTGACGCATAGTAAATGTAGGGATTCCCATAATTTTATCTCCTTAATATTATTCGGTTTAATCCTCTGCCAAAAATAATAGTAAACTAAGTATCTTAGTAAACCACCGAAATGGAAAATAAATTATATAGAACAATGAATTTCCCAATATTTGGCTTGTGTATTTCCTAATACAATAGTATCAGGATGGCTTTTAATAACACTTTTATAGTAAAAAAACAAGTGAAAAATTACTATATTTGCTGTACTTCGTTAATATTTTTACAACTTTTTATAGAATCTATTATTTTTTTGTTTATTTTATAACGACCTTTTAACTGTATTTCAATAATACCATCACTATTATCAAGGATTAAATTTATAAGCCCCATACCTTTTTCACAAGTATTAATAATTTCTTTTAAATCTTGTAATGACTTAGAATTGTTAATATAAATCTGTAGTCCGTCAGATGCCAAAGCAAGTTCACTATCCAATGAGCTCATAACATTTCCAATTAATCTTATATTCTTTTCACCACTATCACCACGCACACTTTTAGAACAATTAACAACAACAAACTCACCTATTTTTAAATGAGAACGAACTCTTTCTATAACCTCATCAAAAAATAAAACTGAATAAGAGCTTGAAGCATCAGTCATATCAACAATAACCATCGGCTTACCTTTTTGAGTCTTAATAAACCTTGTTGACATTACAACACCGGCTAGGCGAACACTATCACCACGCACCTTATTCTTTAAAATATCATCAAATTGGACAACACCTAATCTTGACCATTTATTCTTATATATGGATAATGGGTGTGCCGATAAATAAAAACCAATTGCTTTATATTCTTCGTTTAGTTTTTCCAATGTACAAAAATCAGATGATTGTTTTAATTTAGGCTGGCTCATTTCTACATCATTATTACCAAATAAATTATCCTGAGGACTGTTTTGTTCTTGTTGAACAGATTGACTATATTTTAACAATACTTCCACATTATTTAACAGTTCTTTACGGTTTTTATGTAATGAATCAAAGGCACCAGAAACAACTAAATTTTCAACCATTCTTTTATTAAGTGATTGATAAGGAACTCTTACAAAAAAATCATATATATCGGTAAAAGTTTTATCACCCCTTGATCTTACAATATCAAAAACCGCCCCTTCACCAACATTTTTTAAACCAGACAATGAATATCTAATTGCAGATTTACCTTCAAATTCTTCTACACTAAACTTATCAAATGATTTATTTACATCAGGTAACAACAATTCAATATTATTTAATTCCAAATCTTCTTTGTATATAGCAAGTTTATCGGTGTTATGTATATCATATGTCATTAATGCGCACATAAATTCAGTTGGATATTTTGCTTTTAACCAAGCTGTTTGATAGGCAATTAATGCATATGCTGCAGCATGTGATTTATTAAATCCATATCCAGCAAAAGCATTAATTTGGTCAAATATTTCATCACTTAATTTTTCATCAACTTGATTATGCTTTTTTGATCCATCTTTAAATATTTGTCGCTGTTTATCCATTTCCGATTGGATTTTTTTGCCCATAGCACGACGCAACAAATCTGCTCCAGCTAATGTATAACCAGCAAGGTTTTGTGCCATTTGCATTACCTGTTCTTGATATACAGGTATACCAAAAGTTTCTTTTAGTACTGGTTCAAGGATTGGGTGCAAATACTTTGGTTGTTTTTTTCCGTGTTTACAAGCAACATATGTTGGAATATTATCCATTGGCCCTGGACGATACAAAGAAACAACCGCTATAATATCTTCTAGTCTGTCGGGCTTCATTTGCATTAAAACTTTTCGCATACCTTGGCTTTCCAGCTGAAACACACCAACTGTATTTCCTTTTGCCATTAATTTATATGATTCTGCGTCGTCAAGTTCAATATCATCAATATTAATTTTTTTGTCATTTTTATTACGGTTGTTAGCTAAATTAACAGCCATTTGTATAATAGTTAATGTCTTCAATCCCAAGAAATCAAATTTTACCAAACCAGCTTGCTCAACAAATTTCATATTAAATTGAGTTGCGGGCATATTAGATTTTGAATCTTGATACAAAGGAACAAGTTTATGAAGTGGTCTGTCGCCAATTACAACACCGGCGGCGTGTGTTGAAGCGTGACGATAGAGACCTTCTAACTTTAATGCCAAATTAATTAAATGCTCAATTGTTGGATCTTGTTCAATTTCTTGTTGCAATAATGCTTCGCTTTTCAATGCTTGTTCTAATGTCACTGGCTTGGCTGGATTATTTGGAATCAACTTACATATTCTATTTACTTGTCCATAAGGAACTGATAAAACCCTACCCACATCTCTTACAACAGCACGAGCTTGCAACTTACCAAATGTTATAATTTGAGCAACTTTATCGCGACCATATTGTTTCTGAACATAAGATATAACTTCTTCACGGCGGTCTTGACAAAAATCTATATCAAAATCAGGCATTGAAACTCTTTCAGGATTTAAGAACCTCTCAAAAAGCAAACCAAATCTTATTGGATTTAGATTTGTAATATTTAATGCCCAAGCAACAATAGAGCCAGCACCTGAACCTCGTCCTGGACCAACAGGTATATTATTATTTTTCGTCCAACCAATAAAATCCGCTACAATTAAAAAATAACCATCAAATCCCATATCATTAATAGTTTTTAATTCATATTCCATTCTATCCATATATAAATTTGTTATTTCTGATTTAGTATTTTCATCCATAGCATCATCAATAACAAAGGATTGTAGCCTTTTTTTAAGACCTAACTTAGTTAAATCATATAAAGCTACTTTTTCACTACGACCATCAAGATATGGATATTCTGGTAATAATGGTTCAATAAAATTAGCCTTATAATAACATCTTTTTGCTATTTCAACTGTATTATTTATTGCTTCTGGCAAATCAGAAAACAACTTATTCATCTCGTCAGCTGATTTAAAGTAAAAATCAGGGTTAGTCTTTCTTCGCTCAGATTGACCAACAACTAAACCTTGTGAAATACAAAGTAGAGCATCGTGTGCAGATACCATATCCACATCCAACATAAATATATTATTCGTCGCAACAATAGGAATATTTTTAGAAAAAGCATAATCTAACATTTTATTTTCAACATTAACATCATAACCATCATAACGATTTAACTCTATGTACAATCGATCTGAAAATATTTGGTGTAATTTATTCAAGTATTTTATTGCTTTATCATCTTGACCAATTGAAAATAAACGATTTGCTGTACCTTCATCACCACCTGTTAAACATATTAACCCATCTGATAATTTTTCAATTTCATCAATTGTACTTTGCACAAAAGAACTAGAATTATTAACATAAGCATTACTAATGATTTCCATTAAATTCATATAGCCTGTTTCATCTTTTGCCAATAAAACAATTATGTCTGTATTATAATTTATCTTATAATTATCAATATCAACAGGTGTGATTGATAATTGTAATCCTTGAATTGGTTGAATTCCTAACGAGGAAGCACAAGATGAAAATTCCAAAGCACCAAACATATTATTTGTATCAGTTAAAGCAATAGCAGGCATATTATTTTGTTTTACGAATTCAACTAACTTGTTCATTTTTATAGCACCTTCTGCTAATGAATAAGACGAGTGTGTTCGCAAATGAATAAATTTAGAATCAACCATAATAGAATAATTTTATCATATTGTTAAATAATTTTCTTTTGTTTTTTGATTTTGCCCAAACCTTTTTCTGCAAAATCACAAACTTCATCTATCCAATCATTTGTATCATATAATGTCATATGACGATGTCCTTTGAATTCAATATGTTTTTTAGGTGAATTTGCAACTTCAAATAATTTAACGCTGTGATGAAATGGTATTACCATATCCATTTCTGCACCACCAATTAAGACTGGTATATTTACTTTTTGAAGATTTTTTGCATTATCAAATTTATAATAAACAAATATTTTTATTACAGGAAAAATATAATACAAAACACCTAGTATTTTTTTTGTAACAATTGTAAACATTTTATAAATATTATAAAATGGAACTTCCATAACCAATCCACAATACTGATTACTTGAAATTGCTATTTTTGATGCTACCGCACAACCGAAACTTTCTCCATATAACACTATATCTTTTTTCTTAATTTTTAATTCATTCTCAACCCAATTCAAAATATAATGTCCATCAGAAATTATAATTTTTTCAATAGGTTTTTTATTCTTGGAACCATTATAAAAATAACTTGGGGCAACAACACCAAAACCTCTTTTAATATATTCATTATATCGTGGTGTTCGCCATCCTAATGAGTCAGAACGACCGTGAAAATAAATTATTGTTGGTTTTCCAGCCTTGGGCTTTTTATACCAAACCAAAACCTCTCCATCACAAGAAAAAGAAGGTAAAAATTTGTACTCCATATTCGCACCGAACATATTAGGAATATCATTACTGTGATAAAAGTTAAATGCGTGCTTATAACCAAAGAGATATAGGTAAATATTAAGAATTAACCAAATTAATAATATTGCAAAAATTATATATATAATATATTCCATCATCTTTTAATCAAATTTATTATTTAGTGGGAAACCAACAGGTGGCATTTTACCAACAGATGCTCTTTTCCCAGTCCAAGTTGTAATATCTTCCTCTTTACGAGTTCTATTTTTACCAGATGCCCACGATAAACCATCTTGTGCATTAAATACTTTCAAGTCAACTAATTTGGCATCACGATATTTTTGTAATTGAACACCTCGCCCTTTAGACATTTCAGGTAATTCATCAATTCCAAAAATTAATAGTTTGCGATTTGTACCAACAACAGCAATCTTATCACCATCAGCAGGCTTCATAAGATATGCCTTAACATTACCAGAAAGCGATAATATTTGCTTGCCGTTCTTTGTTTGTGCGACAATGTCATTTTCCCTTACAACAAAACCACGCCCATCAGTTGAAGCAACAATTAACTTTCCTTGTTTTCGGAATATATGCATAGCAATTATAGTATCACTACCATAATCAATTAATAAGTTTAGCGGTTCGCCGTTACCACGACCACTTGGTAATTTATCACAACCTAATGTATAAACCTTGCCTGAAGATGACATTACTAACAATTTATCTGTTGTCTGTGCCATTAAAACAAAACCTTGACTATCACCCTCTTTATACTTGATTTCAGATTCATCAGAAATATGCCCCTTTAATGCACGAACCCAACCATTTTTTGAACAAACTATTGTAATAGGTTCTTTTTCAATCATAGATTCAACTGAAACTTCAATTTCTATTGGATTTTCATCAATTATTGTACGACGAATACCAATTTCATTCTTACTACCATATTCTTTTTTTGTTTGTTTTATTTCATTAGATATCAAATTCCAACGACTATCTTGATTATCAAGTAATAACTTTATATTCGTCAATTCTTCACTAAGTCTTTTATGTTCTTCTTGTATTTCAAATTCTTCTAATTTTCTTAATGAACGAAGTCGCATATTTAAAATAGCATCTACTTGAATGTCTGTTAATTTAAATTCAGCAATTAACATATTTTTTGAATCATCATATTCACGAATAATATGAATAACTCTATCTAAGTTCAAATATGCAACAAGATAACCTTGTAATATTTCAAGACGTTTTTCAATTTGGGATTTACGATAATTAATTTTTCGCACCAATATTTCGTGACGATGGTCAAGATATTCTTGTAAAACCTCACGAATATTTAATACTTTTGGTACTGTACCTTTTTCAGATAAAACATTCATATTTAATGAAAATCTTGTTTCAAGGTCGGTATTTTTAAATAATGCACCCATTAATGTTTCGGGATCAACATTACGAGTTTTCGGTTCTAATACTATACGAATATCTTCGGCACTTTCATCTCTTACATCAGATAAAACTGGGATTTTACGATTTTCTATTATCTCAGCTATTTTTTCAATTAACCTTGATTTTTGTACTTGGTAAGGAATTTCGGTTATTACAATTTGCCATAATCCTTTTCCTAATTCTTCTTTCTCCCATTTAGCACGAATACGCATTGAACCACGCCCTGTAGCATAAGTTTGAACAATTGTTTTTTTGTCTTCCCTTAAAATACCACCAGTTGGGAAATCAGGGCCAGAAATAAATTCCATAATTTTTTCAAACCCAGTATTTGGATACTTAATCAAATGTAATAAACCATCACACAATTCACCAACATTGTGTGGTGGAATATTTGTTGCCATACCAACAGCAATACCTGAAGAACCATTAGCAAGTAAATTAGGAACATATGAAGGTAATATAACAGGTTCTGCACCTTCACCATCATAAGTTTCACGAAAATCGACTGTATCTTGGTCAATATTTCTTAGCATTTGACTAGCAAAGTTTGTAAGGCGAGCCTCTGTATAACGCATAGCCGCAGCATTATCGCCATCAATATTACCAAAATTCCCTTGTCCATCAACCAATGGATAACGAACTGAAAATTCTTGGCTTAAACGAACCATAGCTTCGTAAATTGAGCTATCACCGTGTGGGTGATATTTACCCATCACATCACCAACAATACGAGCACACTTTTTGAAGCCTTGTAACGGATTTAGTTTTAATTCCAACATTGCATATAAAATTCGGCGATGTACTGGTTTCAAGCCATCACGAACATCTGGAAGTGAGCGAGAAGTAATGGTTGATAAAGCATAAGACAAATAACGCTCTGATAAAGCGTCTTTTAACGGTAATTCGTGTAATACCTTGGCATATTTGTTGGATATCTCATTCATATTATTTAATATACTTATTATGCTAAAAAAAACAAGATATAAATTATATATTAAAGTGTTGTGTTTTAATAACTATACATTTTTATCAAATCTATTAAAAAACCAATCAGAAAGTCTTTTCCTTGGTTCAATCATATTTTCTTTGTTATAATCAGAAATTACACTTTTAAGAAAAAAATCTGACATTTTCATAGCTTCGTAATATTCACAAAATTTATTTTCCAATAACGAATTATCAACTAAAAACTTAGGTAAAGGTAATAATTTTGCCTTGTGCAACTGTCCCATTTCACGACTTACAGCTCTGCCTGACTTGGGTGAAACATAACACAAGTCATTACTACCCCCACCAGCACAACTAGAAAAATCTAGGGCTATACCCATTTCAGCTAATATTGATATTTCCCATTTACAATATGAACTTGCCCAATAATCGCTGTTGAGTGTCATAAAAAGACTTTCTAGGACTGAGAAAACATTATCGTGATTTTGTCCATACATTAAGCTAGCATCAACAATACTGATTGCACTTTTAAAAGCAAGTAATTTACCAGAATGATTTAAAACAGATGAGCTATTATTTTTTATAGGTTCAATTTTAAAATAACCAAGATGTTCTTCACTTTTTGATTTATATTCTACTTGTATCGTAGAACCAATTTCCAAAAATGGGCGCATTCTTTTTGAAAGTGCGCCTTTAACACAACCGTTTATTTTACCATGATTTTTACTTAACAAACAACAAATAGCATCATACTCACCTATTTTACTTAACCGTAAAACAATGCCTTTGTCTTGCCAGCTCATTATACAGTAACTCTTGCCAAATGTATTTTTACTTGTGATTTTTTACCAGTTTTCTTTTCAATATAACGACGAGTTGTAATACGAACATTTTCTTTTACAGTATTATCACTTCTTACTTCTTTGTCAGATAAGTTAAGAATTGCCTCTTCTATTGTCTCAACTAATTTTTCTCTTTCATTATTACAGGCCATAGCAATTCCTTCAAGTGTAATATTTGGACGAGCAAGTAATGAACCATAATCATCGACTACAACACTAACAACAACTAATCCACCGTATGATATTTTACGGCGTTGTCTTACTGCAGAGCTATCAATAGCTGTTATTTTATTTCCATCAAGAACCATTTCTCCCGTATATACTTGGTCAACAACAAAACTTTCTTGATTATTAATTAACAATACATCACCATTATTTAATATATGTGTGTTTTTAATTCCAATATCTTTTGCAAGTTGGGCATGTCTAGATAAATGTAAAGATTCACCGTGCATAGGTATAGATGATTGGGGTTTTAACATTTTATACAATTCTTGCATTTCTTCCCTAGCACCATGACCAGATGCGTGTACCAATGCATCTGATGGAGTAATTATATGAACACCTTTTTCAACCAGCATATTTTGTACTGTTGCTATTGATATTTCATTTCCCGGTATTGCACGAGCGGAAAATATAACATTATCATTTTGCCCAAATTTTATATATCGATGGTCACCCTTAGCGATTCTTGCAAGTCCAGCTCTTGATTCACCTTGCGAACCAGTACATATAAACAACAAATCTTTTTTATTACAATCAACAACATTTTCTGGTTCATAAAACTCAGGTAAGTTTTGTAAATACCCATTATTCTTGGCACATTCAATAACCCTAAATAAACTTCGCCCTACAAGTACAATTTTACGATTACACTTTATACCAGCATCTATTATACTTGAAATTCTTGCCACATTAGAGGCAAAACAAGTAATAGCAACGCCACCTTTAATAGATTTAATTGTTTCATAAATACCTTGTTTTACATTACCTTCTGACTCAGAAGAAAATTTTGACATTACATTAGTAGAATCTCCTATCAATGCTAATAAACCTTCTTGTCCAATTTCATTTAATCGAGCCTTATTTACACAATGTCCAACAACTGGATCTTCATCTATTTTCCAATCACCTGTATGGAAAATATTTCCGACACTAGTTTTAATTAACAAAGCTTGTGGTTCTGGTATTGAATGTGTCATTTCAACAAATTCTAATTCAAAATCACCAATTGTAAACTGCTCACCTGTTTTTAATGTGTTTAATTTATCACTAGAAAAACCACCATCTTTTAACTTGTGTTTAATCATATCAGATGTAAATCCAGTAGCATAAATAGGACAATCCACTTTATCATATATATAAGATAATGCCCCTATGTGGTCTTCGTGAGCATGAGTAATAACCATACCTAATATATCATCTTTTCTTTCTTCTAGAAATTTAGGATCAGCAAACATAATATCAATTCCTGGTATATCATCACCAGCAAAGCCAATACCATAATCAACAATTAACCATTTACCACGGTGTCCATAAACATACATATTGGAACCAATAGAACCAATACCACCTAGTGATATAAACAAAACTTCATCGTTACCTGGAATTCCAGAATTTTTATAATTTTTAATTTTATTCATTATATTTTTTTATTCCTTTCAAACAAAACATACAAACCATCAAGGGTAAGATTTTTTTCAACATAATTAATTTTTTTTGTATAGTTTGAGTATAATTCTGCCAAACCACCAGTTGCAATTACAGTAAATTTAAAATCAAATTCAGATTCAATTTGACTAATCATTCCATTAATCATATTTAAATATCCCCAGAAAATACCAGATTGCATACATTCAACAGTATTACCACATATTACTTTACTGGTTGGTTCTATTTTTATATCAGGTAAAGCAGAAGCATTTGCAACCAACGAATTTAAAGATAAATTAACACCGGGGACTATAGATGTTCCACAAAATACATTATCTTTTGTAAATACATCAAATGTCGTTGCTGTACCAAAATCAATAATTAATAAATTTGTATTATATTTTTTAAGACCACCAATTCCATTTAAAACAATGTCCGCACCAACTTCACGAGAATTAACCAGTGAAATATTTATTATAATATCATCAACTTCATTATAAAAAATAACAGGAATATCATAATACTTATTTTTTAATTCCTGCAATATATTAGTAATATCACTAACAACAGAACCTATACATATTCCTTGTATATTAGTGACTTCATTATCATTAAATGATAATAATAATTTATCATAGGAAAAATTCTTACTATCAATACGCCAAGATTTAACACAAACATCATTTTCATATGCTCCAATAGTTAAATTGGTATTACCAACATCAATACAAATAATCAAAACCAAACCTCGCCAGTATTAATAATTTTTTCACCTTTTTCTGTTAACAATATTATACCTCCATTGTTATCAACATCAACAAACCTACCTATTATCTTATTATTAGGTTGATTAACTGTTATTATTTCACCAATCCCAACAACACGACTTTTCCAAATATTCAATATAGAATGAAAGCCTTGTTTTTGCCACGAATTATACCATTCATTAAATCTTGTTATTATTAAATTTATAACCTCTTTTTTATCAACATCAACCCCTAAATCCATTAGTGAACAAGTTTTATATTCTAGAAGTTGTGGAGATTGTTTAATATTAAAACCAATACCAATAGATAATTTTTCATCTTTTAATTCAATTAAGCAACCACATATTTTTGACCTATCAACCAAAATGTCATTTGGCCACTTTACTTGAACATTATGTTTTTCACTTAGTAAATTACTAACAACATCACTTATTACCAACGCAAGAACAAAAGATAATTGTGAATATCTAGTTAAATCACCATTAGTTGGAATAACTATATTCATAAATAAATTACCATCAAAACCTTGCCACGTCTTACCATGTCTTCCGCGCCCTTTGTTTTGTTTATCTGCTATGACTATAAAAGGACATTGAATAGATTTAAAAAAATCTTGTTCTACAACGTCAGCGGTACTAGATAATTCATCATAATGATAAATATCAAACCCATTATTTTTATATACAGGAATAATCGTTTTGTTATAATTCATTTTAACCAATACTATCAGACATCTTTGTAATTAAATGAACTAAACCAAGTGAAACAAATAAGAAAAATACTGAAATCAAAAATGCAAAGCGACGCACTATTTTAACACCATATTCAGGCTTATTTGAAAATAAATATGATATTTTTATTTTACTTTCATTATCTTCATATGATGTATACATTTCCCTTAACAATCTTAACGACCAAATACATTGAAATATACCTGTAATAATCAAAACTATCAGCAAATAAGAAAACTCCCATCTTAATATAGCACCCATAATAGACATCTTACCAATAAATATAATAAAAGGTGGTATGCCTGAATAGGATAATGCAGATAATCCATAAACTATAGAGTACATACCGTTCATACTTCCCATACTTTTAAGTTGAGATATATCTTGTAAGTACTTGTTATTTATATATAAATTATGACCATAACCAACAAACGATACATATGAAACAATATACCCTATCAAATAAATTAACATTGCAGATATACTGTCATCTGTTGGTATACCTAGCGATAAAAATAAAAATCCAACATGTGATATTGAACAATAACTAGTTATTTTTTCAATTTCTGTTTCTAGTAATGTGCCAAGAATACCAATAACAATTGAACATATACCTATCAACAATACAAATTCTTTCCACATATATGACATACTAGGGAAAGCAACATTTAACAACCTAGACAATGCCATCATAACAGCAACAATCACAACAATACGAACAAACATTACAACACATTCAGGTATTGAGTTTAACCTTATTATCAAAAATGTAAATGGAAACGCACCACAAACCGAAACAATAGATAGAACAATAATAACAATTCCCATTAATAATGCTGGATAAGAAGAAGTATTTAATAAAACCCAATCAGCAAGTTCATTATAAAATAAATTACCTGTAATTGAATAAATATACCCAATTCCAAATAACAATAATACAAAGCTTAATAATTGCATAAATATAAATATTCCAGAACCACGATAATAGTTATTATATCCAATATCAAATAATAAAATCATAAATGATGTACAAATACTTATAATACAAAAACCAAGTAATAAATAAATTAAACTATATGAACTAATAACTATAAAACAACCAATTGTTGCTATCATCGCTAATGGATAGTAAAGAAATCTTGATAATTCCTTGTTATCTTCGTTATTATTATTAAATAATATACTGGTTAATGATAATAACAGTATAAATATTTTACCCACATATGAATACAAATCAACTACATATGCACCATTTAGAAACATTTTAGTTGGTAAATTAGAATCAAAAAAGTAAATCATAATAAAAATTGGAATTAGATAACACCAAATAACAAACTGTCGCATTCTGAAAGCAAGTGCATTAGAACTATAACCAATAAAAGCATAAACAGAAATAAATAAAGATGATAAAATTAAAGAAATATCACCATATATATATTTATGATTTAAAAGAAAATCCATTTTACACCCCTACTTCCTTAAATACAGATACTAATGGCCATATTATATGCTCTATTGGGTTAATGATGATATTAGGAATTACACCGATTAAAACAACAAATAAACAAATAAATATCATAAATAATAGATATTTATTATCTAAGGAATATTTTTCAGACTTTTCTTGTTTTGACCAAAACACCTTACTATGCATTTTCATAGTTATATATGACAAAACAACTAATAAGAAAATTATATAAAAACCATAAACAAAAGAATATTCAAATGTAGATGTTATTAATAACATTAAACTAACAAATCCAGTTGTAAATGGCATACCGATAATACTAGCTAAAGTAAATAAATGAAAATATGATAAAGCAGGCATTTTATAATAATATCCATTCAATTCATCCAAATGTAATTTATTTTGTTTTGTTTCAATTATTATATAAACGACAAGTAATGAAATTATAAGTACAGAACTTATCAAGCTATAAAATATACCAGATATTAATGACTTAGAACTTAGAATAAACAAACTAAATAATGATATATTAATACAAACCATTGATATACAACCTATTTTTTTAATTATATATTGTTCCTTTATGGAAAGTAATAAAGCATAAAGGCTTGATATCATCGCAATAAATATAATAATTTTTGAATAATCATATGATATATAAGGGAATAGTGAAATATTTATTTTAAATATAGCATAAAGACCAAGTTTTGACAAAATAGACGAAACAAACATTATTACTACAATATTTGAACTACTTAATATATTAAAATACCAACTTTGAAATGGCAATATTGGCAAACGAATTGCAAAACCAATAAATAATAACCACCATACAAAATTAATATTATAATTGGAAAATTCCAAAGTTGATAATTCCGGAATGTATCCTGTACCAGTTCTAAAAACTATTATCAAAATAGCTGGCAATATAATCATCGCACTAAACATTGAAATTAACGCATATTTAAAGGCATTTTCTTTTTCTTGTTGACTTGCTTTTAATCCAATAATCATAAATAAAGGTATTAATGTAGATTCAAAAAACAGAAAGAATAACATAAGATTTTGCGATGCAAATGCACCTATTGTAGTTCCTTCTAATAATAGTAAGAAAATATAGAAAAATTTAGATTCTTCATTTTCATAATAAAAATTAAATAAAGTAATTACAAAAAAAACAAATGCTGTCAATACTATGAATAATATATTAATACTATCAACCCCAACAACATAATTAATGAAAAAGTTTGGTAAAATATCTATTCTTTCTTCAAGTTGAACATTTGTTCGCTCAATATTCAACTTAAACAATAACAACAATGAAAACAAAAATGTAATAAGTGTAGTAAATAAAGATGTATGTCTAGAATTTCTCTCGATTACTGATTTATCACCACCAACCATAGTCATAGCTAAACCACCTAGTATAGGAGAAAATATTACCAAAGATACCAAAGGCCATACATACATTTACTTAATCCCCATTGACAACAACATAATAATTATAGCAAAAATAAAAAATGCACCCATAACAGTCAAAATAATATTTAAGCCAAAAATAAAATTCAAACAAATTGTAATATAATTAGCAATTTTTAAACAAACATTCTTAATAAACGATGATAAAATAGGTAGCTGATAGTTTTGTAAAAAATTACTTACTTTAACAAAAGGAAATATAAATAATATATATATACTATCAAAAATATAAAAATTATTATTTATTAAAGTATTAGCATATAAAAGACTTAAATCATTTTGCTTTTTAATAGTTTTTTTAAATCCCGATAATAATCCTAAAATACTAATCAATACAGAGAAAAATAATTCAAATCTTACAAAAGAAGTAGTATCATTATCTTGAATGTTTATATCAAAAAATATTTTTTGGGTAATCCAACCAGACAATAACAACATAACAGAGAAAGATATCAAACTAAATAGTGCATAAGGACTTGTACTACTCATATGAGCTTTTACTAACTCATCTTCGTGTTCATCACCATAAAAAACTAGTCCCCATATTCGACCAAATACCATTGCTAGCATAAATTTTGCAATAAGAGCAAATAGAATTAACCCCCATAACAACACTTTATTTTCAATTAAAATATTAGAAAACAACCAAGATTTTGCAAAAAAACCAGAAAACGGTGGAACACATAATATTGATAAAACAATAATAAAAAACATAAAGAATATTTCTGGTATTTTTTTCGCCAACCCACCCATTTTTGTCATATCTTCTTCACCTGACAAGGAATAATTTACAGACCCAGCTATTAAAAACAATGCTGTAATAGCTATAAATTGAACAATACTAAATAACAAAGCATATTCAACAACAGATATAGCGAACCCAAATAAAACAAAACTAGAAATAATAGAATAAATATATCCTAACGAATTAAATATTTTTTTTTTATTTATAGCAACAAAAGAAGACAGTACTGCACTAATCAAACTAACAACAGCTATTAAAAATCTTCCTTGTTGAGAAATATCTACAATTGCCAATATATGAAACAAGATATAACTAGTTGTTATTAGTAAAACACCAAACAACAATCCATTTACACAAGATACATTCTTTGAAACACCATCAATCCAAAAATTAAATGGAATAATTGAAAATGAACAAAACAAAGAAAGAATAAAGAAATATATCATTATATCCTTAGGAAGTAAACCAAATAAAATAGAGTTTTGCTTTATACCCATAACGCCTATATCTGATAAAATATCACCTAGTTCAATGCTAGCAATAAACAAAATAACACTTAAAAAATTAAGTGTGAAAAATATCAAAGAATTATTTTTTAACTCCTTATTATTATTGCAATCCAAACCACTTAAAACTAGTAAAGAAAATATTATACCTATCCAAGCAAATATTATTTGCCCAATATATGAACTAGCTAATAATATTTGGACAAAAAACAATAATAAGCATAATAACACCATTGTTCTATTGAATTCTTTTTTAATTTTAAAATCATTTAAAGAATAAAATACAACAAGTGTAAAGACGATATAAACAATAGATGATATGTATGAAGACATAGGCACCCATTCCACACCTAACTTAATATTAAAATCAATCATAGAAAGCCAATTAAATAAAATATCATTAGATGCATTGAAAAAATCTAGTGATATTCCACAGGAAATAAAAGCCCCCAAACTTAGTAAAAAGATAGTCATTAAATAATTTATATTTCTACTAAAATTTCTTAGTAAAAATAATAAAATTATATTTAAAAAAGGTATTACAATCGGTGCTAATGACATAATTATTGTATACCTTTCATATTCTTTTCTTTGTTTAGTTCTTGCAAACGATAAAAAACAACATATTTTTGTGAAAATATTGTTACAATAGAAAGAAAAATAAAAAAGATAAATATAATTATAAAAAATAACAACTGATTTTTGTATAATGATAACCATTCAAATGAAACTAAAAAAATTGAAACAATTGCTGGTTGGAAAAATAAAAAACTAGTGTAAATATTTTTTTGTAAAATAATTGCAAAGAAAATGCTTATTCCAATTATTCCTGAAAATGATAAAGCAAAAACATCAATCATCTTTTTTTTCCAATTCATTGTTATAATATTTATTTTTAGTTAAAATATTAAAATATTTTGGTTCACGACGACTTACACCCCATAAACCAATAATGTATATAATAATAAAAAAAACAAATAAAAATATTAAATAAATAAAATTATCGTCAAAATCTAAATCATTATACTTAATCTTATTGTTAATTGTAATATTTATTTTATTAGAAATAATATAATAAAAAGCACCTGATATTAAAATACTCATCCCCAGTGCAACTGGTAATCTATTTTTAACACTACCTATATTTAATATAATCAGATTATTTTTATTAAGAAAATAAAATATAATTATATATAAAAAACAAAAAACAAAATTATTAAATATATTTTCAAACAACAAAGCAGACATTACAAATGGAATTAATATAATAATGTATAAAAAATACACTTTATAATGTAATTTGGTATTTATAATTATCATGTAAGAACATAATAAAATTAATAATAAAAATAAAACTTCTATCATTCAAACAAAATAACAATTTTATACTAAAAAAGCAATGTTTTAGAAACAAAAAAGCATATTCAATTAAGAATATGCTTTTTAAATGTGGCGGGAGCGACGGGACTTGAACCCGCGACCTCTGGCGTGACAGGCCAGCGTTCTAACCAACTGAACTACGCCCCCACAATCTGTATATGCTTTTTATATTTTTAATTAGAAAATGTCAACAATAAAAATTACTTTCTATGGTTTTTTTTATTGTTAAAAAATAAAATAAAATTCAAATCATAAAAACATTTATAATTATAGTAATAATTTTATCACTTAAAACATATTTTCATATAACATTTACATTAAATTTAAGGTATAAAAAAAGCCGATTATTAAATCGGCTTTAATTATATTATTTATTTTTTACTACTATTCTATTAAATCACTGGTAGATTTTAATTCCAATTCATCACGCTGTTTTGCGATATTATCAAGCTCACGCATCACAGAACCTGTACCAACTGGAATTAATCGTCCAACAATTACATTTTCTTTCAATCCATTTAAATCATCAGATTTTCCGTAAACAGCTGCTTCGGTTAAAACACGAGTTGTTTCTTGGAATGAAGCTGCAGAAATAAATGACTTAGTATGAAGAGAAGCTTTTGTAATACCTTGTAATAGAGGTTTATAAGAAACTTCTATCTTACCTTGCGATTTCAAGTCTTCATTAATTTTAGCTAACTCACTGCGGCTAATTTCTTCGCCTTCTACCAACAATGAATCAACACCATTAACAACTTCAACTTTTTGAAGCATTTGACGAATAATTACCTCAATATGCTTGTCATCAATTTTTACACCTTGCAAGCGATATACATCTTGTACTTCTTTAATCAAGTACTCAGATAATGCTTCAACACCTAATACTTCCAAGATGTCCTGTGGAACTGGTGCTCCATCAATAAGAGAATCACCTTTACGAACAAAATCACCTTCGTTAACAGAGATATGCTTGCGTTTTGGAACCATATATTCAACTGCTTCGCCTTCTATTGGTTTTACAATAATTCGACGTTTAGTTTTATAATCTTTTGTACCAAATTCAACATAACCATCAATTGATGATATAATAGAAGAATCCTTAGGATTCCTAGCTTCAAACAATTCAGCAACACGAGGTAGACCACCCGTAATATCACGAGTTTTTGCTGTTTCACGAGGAATTCTTGCAAGCACATCACCAGCTTGAACCATATTACCATTACTAACAGATAATACAGCACCTTCTGACATAAAGTATCTTGCTTCCATACCATTGTCTAATGAAACAACTTCATCTTTTTCATCACGAAGTGTAATACGAGGCTTAAAGGATGATGTTTTTGGTTGAACAACAACTGATGAACTAATGCCTGTACTTTCATCAAGTTTTTTATCAATTGAATCACCTTCTACCAAGTCAACAAAGTTTACAACACCTTGTTTTTCGGTAACTATTGGAGTTGTATATGGATCCCATTCAACAACAATATCACCTTTTTTAACTTTACCACCATTTGGAATATTTAACCTAGAACCATATTGTAAACGATAGCGCGCTCTTTCACGACCATCTTTATCAATAATTTTCAGTTCTGAATTACGATACATAACTACAAATCTACCTTCACTATCTTTAATAAGGTTATCATTGTCTAGTCTAATTACACCTTCGTGGTCAGAAATTATCTTAGAATCTTGTGAACCTGCTTGTGCTACACCACCAATATGGAATGTACGCATTGTAAGCTGTGTACCTGGTTCGCCAATAGATTGTGCGGCAATTACACCAACGGCTTCACCTATGTTAACCAATGAACCACGTGATAAATCACGACCATAACATTTCGCACAAACTCCTGATTTTGCTTGACAAGTAAGTACAGTTCTTATTGGCACACTATCAATACTATTGTTTTCTATAATATCACGTTCATCTTCACCAATCATCTGCCCTTTCTTAATGAGTATATTACCAGAAGAATCTTTTAAATCATCTGCCAAGATACGACCTAAAGAACGATCAGAAACTTTTTCAATCACATTTCCGCCTTCTACAACAGAATGAACTTCCATAAACTTATCTGTTTTACAATCATCTATTGTGATAATTGCATCTTGTGCAACATCAACTAGACGACGCGTTAGATAACCAGAGTTTGCTGTCTTCAATGCAGTATCGGCTAGACCTTTTCTGGCACCGTGAGCCGATGTAAAGTATTCAAGTACAGTTAAACCTTGTTTAAAGTTTGATTTAATTGGTGTTTCAATAATTTCACCTGAAGGTTTTGCCATAAGACCACGCATACCTGCTAGCTGTTTCATCTGTGCGATAGAGCCTCGGGCTCCTGAGTCTGCCATCATATATACACTATTGAAACCTTTATCAAAATCAACTTTTGACATTCCATTCATCATCTCGTTAGCGATTTTATCAGTACAAGATGACCATACATCTACTACTTTATTATATTTTTCACCTCTAGTGATTAAACCTTCTTGATATTGCTGTTCAAGCTTTTTAACTTCCGCATCAGCTATATCAATAAGTTTAGTTCTTGCTGGTGGTACAAGCATATCTTCTTTACCGAATGAAATACCCGCACGACAAGCCCATTTAAAACCGATTCCCATTAATCCATCACAGAATAATACAGTTTCTTTTGGTCCACAATGACGATAAACAATATCAATAACACCAGAAATTTCTTTCTTAGACATTACCTTGTTAATCGTTTCAAATGGTAATTTATGATGCTTAGGAAATATATCAGCTAATAACATACGACCAACTGTTGTTTTAACTTTTTGTCGAATTAGCTCTCCATTTTCATCTTTTGTACGATAAATAGCTTTAATTGATGTATGTAATGTTACTATTCCTTCATCAAGTGCATGTTCCAATTCACTCATAGCAGCAAAAGTTTGTACACGATTTGCTGTTGCCTTACCATCTTTTATCATTTTGAAAACTTTTTTAATATTAGTTTCCAATATAGGAGTATTAACACCATCAGTCGCATGAATAGTTATACCATTAATTTTTAAACCTTCTTGTAATGCTTCTTCACTATCAATATGCATAACAGAACCTGGTTTGTCTGGCCTTTCTAGTGTCATATAATATAATCCAAGAATAATATCTTGTGATGGCACAATAATTGGCTTACCAGAAGAAGGAGATAAAATGTTATTAGTTGACATCATTAATACACGGGCTTCTAGTTGAGCTTCTAACGATAACGGTATGTGAACCGCCATTTGGTCACCGTCAAAGTCCGCATTAAATGCCGAACATACCAATGGGTGTAAATTAATTGCTTTACCTTCTACCAAGATTGGTTCAAATGCTTGAATACCCAATCTGTGTAATGTTGGTGCACGGTTTAATAGCACAGGGTGTTCACGAATTACTTCTTCTAATATTTCCCAAACTTCTGGGCGTTCTTTCTCAACCATTTTTTTAGCTGATTTAATAGTATTTGCATAACCATATAATTCAAGCTTTGAATAAATAAATGGACGGAATAATTCCAATGCCATTTTCTTAGGTAAACCACATTGATGTAATTTTAATTCAGGACCTACTACAATTACCGAACGACCAGAATAATCAACTCGTTTACCTAATAAGTTTTGACGGAAACGACCTTGTTTACCTTTTAACATATCAGATAATGATTTTAATGGACGTTTGTTTGTACCTGTTATTACACGACCACGACGCCCATTATCAAATAATGCATCAACAGATTCCTGTAACATTCTTTTTTCATTTCTAATGATAATATCAGGTGCATTTAATTCAAGTAATCTTTTCAAACGATTATTACGGTTAATTACACGACGATATAAATCATTTAAATCAGATGTTGCAAAACGACCACCGTCTAGTGGTACTAATGGTCTTAACTCAGGTGGAATTACAGGAATTACTTGCAGAATCATCCATTCTGGACGAGTACCTGATTTACGAAATGCTTCTAGTAATTTAATTCGTTTAACTAGTTTTTTACGACGAGTATCAGAACCTGTTTCTTCTAGCTCATTTCTTGCTTTTGAAACTTCTTCGTCTAAATCCATAGAAGATAATATATCTTGTAATGCTTCCGCCCCAATTTTTGCAGTGAAACTATCTATACCAAATTTATCTTGTGCATCAAGAAATTCAGTTTCAGTAAGTAATTGCAAAGGTTGTAAGTCTGTTAAACCTGATTCTATAACAATATATTTATCAAAGTATAAAATAGCTTCTAAGTCTTTTAATTGCATATCAACCAATAAACCAATACGACTAGGCAATGATTTTAAGAACCAAATATGAGCCACTGGTGCTGCTAGTTCAATATGCCCCATTCTTTCGCGACGAACTTTTGAAAGAGTTACCTCTACACCACATTTTTCACAAACAATGCCTTTGTATTTCATTCTTTTGTATTTACCACATAAGCATTCATAATCTTTTGTAGGACCAAAAATTTTAGCACAGAACAAACCATCTCTTTCAGGTTTAAATGTACGATAATTAATCGTTTCAGGCTTTTTAATCTCACCGAATGACCAAGAACGAATTCTATCCGGTGAAGATATACTAATACGAACTTTATTAAAACTTTGTGGTCCATTTGGTTTGCCGAATGCTTTTTCAATATTTACCATAAGGTTATCTCCTTATTACTTTATAATTTATAATTTATATTTAATTAACAAAAATGTTATTCTTCTTTCATTTCAATATTAAGACAAAGAGAACGAATTTCCTTAGTTAATACATTAAATGATTCTGGAATACCCGTTGAGAAGTTATCGTCACCACGAATAATAGATTCATATACCTTTGTACGACCAACAACATCATCTGACTTAACTGTAAGCATTTCTTGCAATGTATATGCTGCTCCATATGCTTCAAGTGCCCATACCTCCATTTCACCAAATCTTTGTCCACCAAATTGTGCTTTACCACCAAGAGGTTGTTGCGTAACAAGAGAGTATGGACCAATAGAACGAGCGTGAATCTTATCATCAACTAAATGATGTAGTTTCAACATATACATATACCCAACTGTTACTGGACGATCAAAATATTCACCTGTACGACCATCAATTAACCTTGATTGACCAGTTTTACTGAAACCAGCTTGCTCTAACATATTATTAATGTCTTCTTCTGTCGCACCGTCAAATACAGGTGTTGCCATAGGAATCCCTTTTTTAACATTATTAGCAATTTCTAGGACATCTTCATCATTCATTTCGCCAATTACTTTTGAAATTTGCTTTTCAGAATATACATCATCAAGAGTTTTGCGAATATTTTCAATTTTACCATCTTTATTATACTTTTCAAGAGCAACAGCAACTTGACGACCAAGACCAGCAGCAGCCCAACCTAAGTGAGTTTCTAGAATCTGTCCCACATTCATTCGTGATGGTACACCTAGTGGGTTTAATACTATATCAACTGGCGTTCCGTCTTCTAAGTAAGGCATATCTTGGATCGGTACAATTTTTGATACCACACCCTTGTTACCATGACGACCAGCCATTTTATCACCAGCTTGTAATTTTCGTTTTTGGGCAACAAACACTTTAATCATTTTCATAACACCAGGTAATAATGCATCACCAGCTTGAACTTTATCAACTTTATCCTCAAACCTTTCTTTAACTCGTTTTACAGAATCATCAAATTGTTTGCGTAAAGCTTCTAGTTGGTCATTAACAACAACATCTTCAACAACTATATCTTTTAATTGATTAGAAGTAAGAGTTTCAAGCATAGCACTTGAAATTTTACCTTTTTCAATACCTTTTGGCCCTGAAACTAACTCTTTGCCAATAACCATATCAAATAGTCTTGACTTAAACGACCTTTCTAATATTTTGATTTCATCATCACGGTCTTTGATTAATCTCTTAATCTCTATTTCTTCAATAGATTTAGCACGAGCATCTTTTTCTACACCACGACGATTAAACACACGAACTTCTACAACTGTACCTTGGTCACCTGGTGGCACCTTAAGAGATGTATCTCTTACATCAGAAGCTTTTTCACCAAAAATAGCTCTTAGTAATTTTTCTTCTGGTGTCATAGGGGTTTCACCTTTTGGTGTTACTTTACCAACTAATATGTCGCCAGCTTTAACCTGTGAACCAATATATACTATACCAGCTTCATCAAGGTTTTTAAGTCCTTCTTCACCAACATTTGGAATATCACGCGTAATTTCTTCTTGACCAAGCTTAGTATCACGAGCAGAAATTTCAAATTCTTCGATGTGGATAGAGGTATAAACATCATCACGAACAATTCGTTCAGAAATTAAAATAGAATCCTCAAAGTTATAACCATTCCAAGGCATAAATGCTACTAGTACATTTCTTCCTAGTGCTAATTCACCATTTTCCATAGATGGACCATCAGCTAGAATTTGACCTTGTTCAACTTTTTCACCTACTTTAATAAGTGGGCGTTGATTAATACAAGAGTTTTGGTTTGAACGCTGATATTTAAGCATATTATAAATATCAACTCCACTTTCATCATTTTTCAAACTTCCAGTAACACGAATAACTATACGATTACTGTCAACTTGTTCAACAAAACCACTTCGTTTTGCAATTACAGATACACCACCATCAGAAGCAACACGAGCTTCCATACCAGTTCCAACTAATGGAGCATCCGATTGTAATAATGGAACAGCTTGTCGTTGCATGTTCGCTCCCATTAATGCACGGTTTGCATCATCATTTTCCAAGAACGGAATAAGAGAAGCAGCAACAGATATTACCTGTTTAGGTGATACGTCCATAAGTGAAATATCTTCGCGACGAGATAAAACATAATCACCACCTGAACGACAAGATACCAAATCTTCTTCAATCTCATTTTTGCTATTCAATGGTGTATTTGCTTGTGCAACTGTATATTTTTCTTCTTCAATAGCAGATAAATAAACAACTTCATCTAATACTTTACCATTTTCAACTTTTCTGTATGGAGTTTCAATAAAACCATATTTATTAATTTTAGAATAAGTTGACAATGAGTTAATCAAACCGATATTTGGCCCCTCTGGAGTTTCAATGGGACAAATACGACCATAATGAGTTGGGTGTACATCTCGCACCTCAAAACCAGCCCTATCACGCATAAGACCGCCTGGGCCTAATGAAGATAAACGGCGTTTATGAGTTACCTCTGATAATGGGTTTGTTTGATCCATAAACTGAGATAATTGAGAAGAACCAAAGAATTCAGAAACTGACGCTGATACAGGTTTTGAATTTACTAAATCTTGTGGATTAACTTTTTCAAGTTCCGCATTAGTCATTCTTTCTTTAACTGCTTTTTCCATTCTAGTTAAACCAATACGGAATTGATTTTCTATCAATTCACCAACTGAACGAAGTCGACGATTACCCAAATGGTCAATATCATCTATTGAACCAATGCCATCTTTCAAATTAAGAAGTATTTTAACAATTCCTAAAATATCATCACGACATAATGTACGAATCTCATCACTTACTTCATCATTTGAGATACCTAATCTAGAATTTATTTTTACACGACCAACAGCAGATAAGTCATATCGATCTTTGTTAAAGAATAAACCACGGAAAATTTGATATCCATTTTCTGGCAATACAGGCTCACCCGGTCTTAATACTTTTTGAATATCTACCAAGGCATCATCACGATTTTTACATTTATCAATAGCTAATGTATTTCTTAACCAAGGTCCATTTTTACTATCAACTTTTAATAAATTAAATTCTTTAATTTCATTTTCATTAATTTTTAATATGTTTTCTTCTGTTAATTCTTCACATGCTGTTAATAAAACTTCACCATCATTAGTGATGATGTCAGATGATACAAATTTACCGTGTAATTCTTCTTCACTGATTAATATTTTATTTAATCCACCCTCAACAAGTTTTTTAATATCTCTTGGTGTTAACTTATCTTCGGCCTTAGCAATTAATTTACCTTTTTCATCTTTTAAGTCATAAACAAGTTTAGACCCCTTAAATGCATCAATATTAAATTCTGTAATCCAACCTTTTGATACTTTTTTAACTGAAGCAATATTATAAAAGTAAGATAATATTTCTTCTTTTGTCATTGCTTTTTGGTGTTCGTAAGAAAGATCACCACCTTTCTTTACCAATTCTTTTCTCTCAGAGCAAGATTCATCATTATCAAGTGCCATTAACAATGTTGTTACAGGTAATTTACGACGACGATCAATACGAACATTTAGGATATCTTTCGCATCAAATTCAAAATCTAGCCAAGAGCCACGATAAGGAATAATTCTTGAAGAGAATAAATACTTACCAGATGAATGACCTTTTCCACTATCGTGGTCAAAGAATACACCAGGAGAACGATGCATTTGAGATATTACAACGCGCTCTGTACCATTAACAATGAATGTACCATTGTTAGTCATAAGAGGCATATCACCCATAAATACTTCTTGTTCACGGATACTAGTTTCACCTAATTCTTCGTTTTTAACAACAAGACGCATTTTAACACGAAGAGGAGCAGAATATGTCATACCGCGTTGTTGACATTCTTCCACATCATATTTTGGTTTTTCTAGTTCATATCGTTCATAGTGAAGTTCAAGATTTTCACCGAAACTAATAATTGGAAAAATGGATCTAAAAACAGCTTCTAAACCTGTATCAGTTCTCTTTTTAGATTTTAAATCTGCTTGTAAAAAACTAGCATAAGAGTTCTTTTGAACTTCAATTAAGTTAGGCATTTCTGCTACTTCTGGTAATCGACCAAAAGATTTACGAATTTTTTTGTATGCTGTTATGTACTTAGTTGCATCTTGTTTTTTAGCCTTTGCCATATTGATCCCCTCTAAAAATAAATTGATTTTTATAAATCAAATAAAATATTTTATAAAAAAGTCCTATAAGGATAATCTTTTTTACAAGATTATCCCCAATAGACTAAATAACGATTTTGTATTTTTATAAACACTAAAATATATTCTGTAAAATCAATAACTTATTAAGTTAATTCTACAGTTGCGCCAGCAGCTTCAAGCTTAGCTTTAAGCTCCTCTGCTTCAACCTTTGCAACACCTTCTTTAATAACTGAAGGTACACTATCAACCATATCCTTAGCTTCTTTCAAACCAAGACCTGTAATAGCACGAACTTCCTTAATAACAGTAATCTTACTACCGCCAAAGTCTTTTAATGTTATATTGAAGCTATCTTTTACATCTTCTCCACCAGCATCACCGCCACCAGCAGCCGCAACTGGAGCAGCAGCAGAAACGCCCCACTCTTCTTCTAACATCTTAGAAAGTTCAGATGCTTCTATAATTGTTAATTTTGATAATTCTTCTATGATTTTATTTAAATCAGCCATTTTTTTTCTCCTAATAAAAATTATTCAGATTTTTGAGTATCTTCAGCAGATACTTCTTCTGTTTTTGTTTCTTCAACTGTTGTATCATTACCAGATTCTTTTGATTCATCAGCAAAATCTTCTTTTGCCTCAGATACACTTGCTCCACCTGCTTCACTAAAAGCATTAAGAACACGAGCAATCTGACCACCTGGTGCTTGTAATAATCCAACAATCTTGCCTCGTAATTCGTCAAGACTGGGTAAAGCACCCCATTGTTTGATATCATCAGCACTTAACACATTATCACCCATACCACCCGCAACAAGAACTAGTTTCTCATTCGTTTTAGCAAAAGTATAAACAGCTTTTGAAGCAGCAATAGGATCTTGTGAATAAGCAAGAGCAGTAGTACCATTAAGGCTATCAGCTAAGTGTTCAAAGCGTGTACCGGCAATGGCAATTTTAACCAAGCGATTTTTATATACTTTGAAAACAGCGTCAAGTTCACGACACTTACTTCTAAGCTCAGTAGTTTCAGCAACAGTTAAACCTGATTGCCTTACCACTACAACGGTTTCAGAAGACTCTAAAGTGTTTTTTAGTTCAGAAACAACTTGTTCTTTTTCTGTACGATTCACTTTATTTTCCTTCCATTAAAGTTTGGGGTAAAACCCCGGGTTTAAAATCAAGAGTAAAAAACCATTTTCTACTCTTATTCCTGCCCGGGTAATATAAAAAATATACTAACCAAGTCTCATATAGGTTGAAATCTATTAAACTTCAGGTAAATAACCATCAGTACCTATAATCTCGGACAGGTTGCTATCAAAGATAGCTATTCCCAGTTACGGGAAATTCGCTTTAAACTTACAAAGAAGTTAAATCAATACTAATTCCAGGCCCCATAGTAGAAGAAATAGATATCTTTGCAACAAACACACCCTTCGCACCACTTGGTCTATTATCTTTTACTGATTTTATAAAAGCATTAACATTTTGAGCAATCTTATCACTACCCATAGAAATTTTACCGATACCAGCGTGAATTATACCTGTTTTTTCAGCACGATATTGAACTTCACCACCCTTAGCAGCTTGAACAGCATCAGCGATGTCAACAGTAACCGTACCCAATTTAGGATTTGGCATTAAATTCTTTGGACCTAATATCTTACCAACTCGCCCAACAATACCCATCATATCAGGAGTTGCTATACAACGATCAAAATTCAAATCTCCACCTTGGATTTTCTCCATTAAATCTTGTGCCCCAACTATGTCAGCACCAGCTAATTTAGCTTCTTCTGCTTTGGCGTCTTTTGCAAAAACTGCAACTCGTAATGTCTTACCAGTACCAGCAGGCAAAGAAACAGCAGAACGAACCTGCTGGTCAGCATGCCTAGTATCGATATTAAGGTTTAACGATATATCAATTGTCTCGTCAAACTTAGCTTTACCAGAATCCAACAATATTTTAACCGCATCCTTAACAGAATAATTTTTATTGCGATCAAAACCTTCATAAGCTTTTCTTAATCTTTTACCATATCTCATTTTACAAACCTTCCACATCAATGCCCATTGACCTTGCAGTACCAGCAATAATCCTCACTGCTGCTGCTTCGTCATTTGAATTTAAATCAGCTTTTTTAGCTTCTGCAATTTCACGAAGTTGTGCAACATTAACCTTACCTATTTTTGACTTATTAGGCTCACCAGAACCCTTTTTAACATTAACTGCTTTTTTCAAATAATAAGATGCAGGAGGAGTTTTTGTAATGAAATTAAAAGAACGATCTTCATAAAATGTTATAACAACAGGAATAGGAGTTTTTGCTTCCATTTCTTGAGTTCTTGCATTAAACAATTTACAAAATTCCATAATATTAAGACCTGCTTGACCAAGAGCTGGGCCAACCGGAGGCGAAGGATTAGCTCCACCCGCAGGAATTTGTAGTTTTACATATCCACTAATTTTTTTTGCCATTTCTACAATCCTTTTCTAATTAAATAAATGTAGTGCGTGGTGTGACTCTATAAGGACTTTAAGCTATCTTCCACACAATTATCAATTCGCTTCTATATCATAGGTAAACAGAGTTGTCAAACACAAAAAATACACAAAACAAAAGCGAACTATAAAACAAGCCAAATTTACTGTAAAAATAAGAGATAAAGATGACTTGCTTTTTATATTAAACAATAAAATAATAATTATCGTTTTGAGAATTGGAAAGAACGACGAGCTTTTGCACGACCATACTTCTTTCTTTCAACTGCACGAGCATCTCGTGTTAAGAAACCACCGCTTTTCAATACAGGACGAAGAGTAGGTTCAAAATTAATCAAGGCACGAGAAATACCGTGCTGAATAGCACCAGCTTGACCAGAAAGACCGCCGCCTTTTACTGTACAAATAACATCAAATTGTTTTGAACGCTCTGCTTTGGCAAAAGGTTGATTAAGAACCATTCTTAGAACTGGTCGAGCAAAGTATTTTTCAATTTCACGACCATTAACTACAACTTTACCAGAACCAGGCTTAATCCAAACCCTTGCAACAGACTCTTTACGGCGACCGGTTGCATAAGCACGACCTTGTTCATCAATCTTCTGAACAGCTGGCTCAACTGTTTTTACTTCTACTAAATCTGCTAATATTTGATTTTCTGACATATTAACCTCTCTTTACATTCTTAGGGTTTTGTTTTGCCAAGTCAAGAACAACTGGTTTTTGTGCTTCGTATGGGTGCTCAGAACCAACAACAACACGAACGTTTCCCATTTGTTGACGACCCAATGGACCTGTTGGTATCATTCTCTCAATAGCTTTCTTAACAACTCTATCAGGGTGTTCACCATCAAGTAATTGACCAGCGGTACGAGATTTAATACCGCCCGGATGACCAGTATGCCAGTAATAAACCTTATCTTTCAATTTATTACCTGTTAAGTATACTTTTTCAGCATTAATAATTATAACATTGTCGCCACAATCAACATGAGGTGTAAAAGTAGCTTTATGTTTACCGCGCAAAATTTTTGCAACTTCAACAGCCAAACGCCCCAGTACAAGATCAGTAGCATCAACAATGTACCAAGTTTTTTTAACTTCACTTGATTTAATAGAAAGTGTTTTCATAATATATTCTTTCATTGTTAATAGTTAATCAATAATTGTAAAACAATTTTTTTATATATAAAACTATAAAGACATAATGTCAATATATTTTTATAGTAAAAAATAATTAAAAAACAATGACTTACATATAAGGTACTATAATACCCTATTTTATCTTCTTAAAACACACTATGTTTTTAAATAGTTTAGGGAAAATTTTATTTTTCATACCTATTCTTTAAACTTCATAATCCATTGTTGGCATATTGTTTTCAATCCACTCGATCATTCCACCAACAACATTATAAGCTTTATAACTATTTTCGTCTGCTATCTGTGAACTAATTTGCGACCTTTGACCAGAACGACAAATAAAGTAAATTGAACTATGTTTATTTACAACTGATAATAAGTCATTTAGAAAATTATTATTCATTAACATATAAGGTGGATAAACAATTGTATTTGCAAGAGTTTCTATATTTTCAGCTATTGGTAAACCTGTGTCACGCCATTCTTTTTCAGTACGAACATCAACAATAACTGAATTACTATCACGACGCATACTATCTAACATTTTTTCAATAGTTATATTCTGCCACATAATTTATTCTTTATTTTTTCATCAAGACATTTTACAACACTAGGACTCAAAAATTGATTTACATCACCACCTAATTTATGTATTTCCTTTACAAACCTAGATGAAACAAATTGCTGACTATCAGATGCCATTAAAAATAATGTTTCAACATCATTAGCTATTTTATAATTCATTACAGCCAACTGAAATTCAAATTCAAAATCAGCAATAGCCCTTAACCCTCTTATAATAACAGAAGTTTTATTCTTGTGAGCCATTTCAACCAATAATCCTGAAAAACTCTGAACCTCTACTCTATCATCAAGCCCTATTTCAGAAACAACAACCTTAGCCATTTCAACTCGTTCTTGCATACTAAAAGTACTTTGCTTTTCATTATCAGAAGCAATTCCAATAATTAACTTGTCAAATATTTTTGATGTTCTTTTTATAATATCAATATGACCGTTTGTAATAGGGTCAAAACTTCCTGGATATACAGCTGTTTTTTTCATATCATACCTATTAAAGAAATTTTAATCATTATCTATCAAAGATTTTTCATTCTCAGAATGAATATTTTCATTATTGCTTTCATTCTCAGAATTAATATTTTCATTATTGCTTTCATTAGGGGTTATTTCAACTTCTTGAAAATCTTCTTCGTCATCTTTAACTAAATCGTGTAAATGAGCAACTGAAACAACAGAACTATCATCTGTTCCATCAATATTAAACAATTTAACTCCCTTAGAATTTCGAGAAGTAAATCTTATTGAATTAGTAGGTGTGCGAATTATTTGTCCACCAGATGTCACCAATATAATCTCATCATCTTGTGGGAATATACAATAAGATGCCGTAATTGTTGCATTATCATTACGCATTTCCATATTTGCAATCCCCTTACCACCACGATTGGTAACTCGATAATCACACGAAGAAGCAAGTTGCCCATAACCATTAGATGAAACAGTTAATATAAAGTTTTCATTTTTCATCATATCACTGTAAACAGGTTGTTCTAACAATTTTGCTTTTTTAATATCTTCTGCTGAATTTTCAGTTTCGGTATTATTAATCCTTAACTTAGCACGAACGGCACGAATATATTCACCGCGTTGTTCAGATGTAGCATCAGAATGATTTAATATAGTCATTGAAACTAATGAATCACCATCTTTTAATTTAATGCCTCTTACACCAACACTATTACGACCAACAAATATACGGATAGCATTAACAGGGAATCTAATTGCCATACCTTGTCTACTTGCCAACATTACATCTTGGTCTTCAGAACAAGTAAGAACATTAATTAGGCTATCACCTTCTTCTAATTTCATAGCAATTTTACCATTAGAACGAATATTTACGAAATCAGATAATCTATTACGACGAACCGTACCTTTTGATGTGGCAAACATTGCAAATAAATTATCCCAAGTTGATTCATCTTCTGGCAATGGCATAATAGCAGTAATTGTCTCGTTTTGATTCAATGGAAGTAAGTTAATTAATGCTTTACCCTTAGAGTATGTGTTTCCTAGTGGCAAGCGATAAACTTTCATTTTATAACACATACCAAGAGAAGAGAATAATAATAATGGAGTATGTGTATTTTCAGCAAATACTTTTACAACAAAATCTTCTTCTTTTGTTTGCATACCAATTCGCCCTTTTCCGCCACGACGTTGAGCACGATATGTATCAAGAGGAACTCGTTTAATATATCCACTATGTGTTACAGTTACAACCATATCTTCGCGTTGTATTAAATCTTCCATATCGTGTTCAAATTCAGATTCATCAATATCAGTTTTACGAGGAGTTGCAAACTTATCACGAATATAAATTAATTCTTCTTTCATAACATCTAAGCGAGTTTCACGAGTATATAAAATATCTAATAATTCAGAAATCCTCTTAGCAACTTCTTCTGTCTCAGATTCTAGTTTATCTCGCTCCATTCCAGTTAAACGTTGCAAACGTAAATCAAGAATAGCTTTTGCTTGATTTTCAAATAAATTGTATTTGCCGTCAATAACTTTATGGTCTTCGGCATCAATTAAATCAATGAATTTAACAACTTCACCAGCATTCCATTTAGTTTCCATTAATTGATTTTTTGCAACTACTGGGTCTTTTGCAGAACGAATTAACTCTATTATTGCATCAATATTTATTATAGCTACCAGTAAGCCTGCTAATATATCAGCTCGTTCACGAGATTTGTTCAATTCAAACGAAGTACGACGAATAATAACCTCTTCACGGAATTCAATAAATGACTTTATTACTTCACGCAAGTTCATTAATTCTGGACGACCTTTATTAATAGCAAGCATATTAACACCGAAACTAGTTTGTAGTTGAGTATGCTTAAAAAGATTAGATAACACTACTTCATAAACAGCATCACGTTTCAATTCAACAACAACACGAACACCATCTCGATCTGACTCGTCTCTTAAATCGGAAATGCCTTCAACAATTCCCTCTTTTACAACTTCAGCTATTCTTTCAATTAATTTTGACTTATTAACTTGATAAGGAATCTCAGTTGCGATGATAGCTTCTTTCTGCCCTATTTCTTCACGATGCGTTCTTGCACGCATTAAAATTGAACCTCGTCCAGTTGTAGAAGCAGAATAACGCCCTTTTGTTCCAACAATAATACCACCCGTTGGAAAATCAGGTGCAGGAACTATATTATATAAATCATCAGAACTAATATCGTGATTATCTAAATACGCAATACAAGCATTTAATACTTCACCTAAATTATGTGATGGAATATTAGTTGCCATACCAACAGCGATACCTCCAGCACCATTTACTAATAAATTAGGAAATTTAGCAGGTAAAACAGAAGGCTCTTTCAATGTTTCATCATAGTTTGGAACAAAATCAACTGTATCACGGTCTATATCATCAAGCAAAGTTTCTGAAACTTTTTCAAGACGAGCCTCAGTATATCTCATCGCGGCAGGCTTATCACCATCCATAGAACCAAAATTACCTTGACCATTAACTAAAGGCAAGCGAAGTGAGAAATCCTGTGCCATTCTTGCCATAGCATCATAAATTGCAGTATCACCGTGTGGGTGATACTTACCCATTACGTCACCAACTATACGAGCGGACTTACGAAATGGTTTAGTTGAATCATAACCATTTTCTTTCATAGTATATAAAATACGACGATGTACTGGCTTCATACCATCACGCACATCTGGTAATGCCCTTGATACAATTACACTCATTGCATAATCAAGGTATGATTTTTGCATTTCTGTTTCAATGCTGATTAGTTCAATACCTAATTCTGTTGTATTAACTTCACTCACTTTAAGTTAGTCCTATCTAAATATATTATAAATTCTTCAATACGACAAATATAGTCTATTTGATATCTTAAATGCAACAAAAAAGTCTTATCTTTAAAATTAAGGTACTTAAAATCAATTCTTGAACACTTTAATAATTTTACAAAAAAAATTAAGTATTATTTATTTTGCAGTAATAATATAAATATACGGAATATAGATAATAATTATAGTGAATTATATTAAGATATAAATCATCGCCTATAATCAAACATAATGATGATACAGGTATAAAGATAATTAACTAATAAAATAAATTTAAACTAATATTTAGAATGGAATTTCGTCGTCTAAATCATTAATCGCCGAATTACCAGAATCTGATGAAGATTGATTATTCGTATTTGAAAATGAATTATTAAATTTAGAACTATCAGATTTATTATTATAATTAGACGAAGTATTAGTATTTGAATCAAGCATTTGTAAAGAGCCATTAAACTGTGTTAATACAACTTCTGTTGTGTATTGATCTTGTCCTTGTTGATTCTGCCATTTTCTAGTTCTTAGTTGACCTTCAATATAAATTTTTGAGCCCTTATCCAGATAGTTTTCAGCAATTTGAGTCAAACCGCCAAATATAACAACTCGATGCCATTCAGTACGAGTTTGCTGTTGTCCCTGCTGGTCTTTCCAACTTTCATTAGTTGCGATTGTAAAACTTGCAACTTTATCACCTTTTTGTGTAGCACGAATTTCTGGCTTAGCCCCTATATTCCCAACTAAAATAACTTTATTAACACTACCCGACATAATAATACATTCCTTACTATAGATTTAATACTTCTTTATTAAAAAATATCCTATCATCATTTAACATTATTTTAAACAATAAAATAATTTTTTATTACTTAACATAGCTTATACTTTGTGTTATATTCTGTTATTAAAATAAAAAATCCAAGGTAGTTTAAAAATTATGGAAAGCAAAGAAATAATTGTTCGTGGAGCAAGGGAACATAATCTTAAAAATATTAGTGTTAATTTACCAAGAAACAAATTGATTGTTATAACAGGATTATCTGGTTCAGGTAAATCATCATTAGCATTTGACACAATTTATGCAGAGGGTCAACGCCGTTATGTTGAAAGTTTGTCTGCATATGCAAGACAATTCCTTGAAATAATGAATAAACCAGATGTTGATAGCATTGAAGGGCTATCACCTGCTATTTCCATTGAACAAAAAACCACATCTAAAAACCCTCGCTCAACAGTTGGTACAGTAACTGAAATTTACGATTATCTTAGATTGTTGTTTGCTAGGATTGGTATTCCATACAGCCCAAGTACGGGACAACCTATTGAAAGCATGAGTATTTCCAGCATAGTTGATAATATAATTAACTTAGGTGAAGGAAATAAAATAATTCTATTATCGCCAATAGTGCGAGGACGAAAAGGCGAATATCACAAAGAGTTTGTTGATTTACAACGTCGTGGATTTGCAAGGGTAAAGGTTGACGGTACAATTTATGAAATTGATGATGTGCCAGAACTTGATAAACAAATTAAACACACTATTGAAGTAGTAATAGACCGTATCATTATTAAAGAAGAAGCTAAAAGTAGAATCTCTTCATCTGTTGAAACAGCATTAAACCTATCAGAAGGAATTGTCATAGCAGAAGAGGCATCAGATTCTAATAAAAGACATACTTTTTCATCAAATTTTGCCTGCCCTGTAAGTGGCTTTACAATTGAAGAAATTGAACCTAGAATATTTTCATTCAATTCACCTTTTGGTGCTTGTAGTAGTTGTGATGGAATTGGTAAAGGGAAATCATTTGATGAGAATCTTATAGTTGCAAATCAAAATCTATCATTAAACGATGGTGCTATATCACCTTGGAAAAACAGTCAAAACAAAATGTATTCTCAAACACTATATTCAATAGCAAGCCATTATAAGGCAGATATGAATACACCGTGGGAAATGTTAGATGAAAAATTAAAATCTATAATATTATATGGAACAAAAGATATAATAAAATTTGACTACGATGATGGATTAAAATCTTTCTCAATGGAAAAGCCTTTTGAAGGTGTAATTCCAAATATTAAAAGAAAGTATCGTGAAGCAACAAATGTAGGAAAAGATGAATTTGAAAAATATCAATCCGAAATAAGATGTACTGAATGTTCAGGATACCGATTAAAAATAGAAACATTAAGCATCAAAATAACTGACAAACATATCGGTGAGATAAGTCAACTATCAATCACAGAATGTTTAAAATGGTTTAAAGAATTACCAAGTAAATTAACGGCTCAACAAAATAAAATTGGTGAGAAAGTTATTAAAGAGATTCAAAATCGCCTAGAATTCCTTAATAATGTAGGATTAAGTTATTTATCCTTATCTCGCTCATCAGGTACATTGTCAGGTGGTGAAAGTCAAAGAATAAGACTTGCCAGTCAAATAGGCTCTGGCTTAACAGGAGTATTATATGTTTTAGACGAGCCAAGTATAGGGTTGCACCAAAGAGATAATGACAAATTATTAGATACATTAAAATCATTGCGTGACCAAGGAAACACTGTAATTGTTGTAGAACACGATGAAGATGCAATTAAAGCGGCTGATTATATTGTTGATATTGGTCCTGGTGCAGGAATAAACGGTGGGGAAATTGTCGCAAAAGGAACATTAAAAGATATTATGAAGTCAAAAGATAGTATTACAGCACAATACTTATCTGGTAAAAAAGAAATATTGAAACCTAAAAAACGCAGAAAAGGTAACGGTAAATTTATTGAATTAATTGGTGCTAAACAAAATAATTTAAAGAATGTTGATTTAACAATACCACTAGGAACACTAACTTGTATAACAGGTGTATCAGGTTCTGGTAAATCAACACTAACACTAGAAACATTAAAAGCTATTTTAAGCCGTGAATTAATGGGAGCAAAAACAAAACCAGGTGAATATGATTCTATCAAAGGAATTCATCATCTAGACAAAATAATTGATATTGACCAATCACCTATTGGACGAACACCACGCAGTAATCCAGCTACGTATACAGGTGCATTTACATATATTCGTGATTGGTTTACTGCACTACCTGAATCAAAAGCTCGTGGCTATCAATCAGGACGATTTTCTTTCAATAACAAAGGTGGACGATGTGAAGGATGTCATGGTGACGGAGTAATAAAAATTGAAATGCATTTTTTACCTGATGTTTATGTAGAATGTGAACACTGTAAAGGAAAAAGATATAATCGTGAAACACTTGAAATAAAAATGAAAGATAAAAATATATCTGATGTTCTAGATATGACGATTGATGAAGCAAAAAAGTTTTTCCAAGCAATTCCAACAATAAATGAAAAAATGAAAACATTACAAGAGGTTGGATTGGGATATATTACCGTTGGACAAAAAGCAACAACACTTTCAGGTGGTGAAGCACAAAGAATAAAATTATCAAAAGAATTGTCACGAAGATCAACAGGAAGAACAATGTACATACTAGATGAACCAACAACTGGTTTACATTTTGAAGATATTAAAAATCTTCTTAAAGTATTACACACCCTTGTTGAAAATGGTAATAGTGTAATTGTTATTGAACACAACATTGATGTTATCAAAACAGCTGATTATATAGTTGATATTGGTCCAGAAGGTGGTGACAAAGGCGGACAAATAGTTGCACAAGGAACACCGGAAACAGTTGCCAAATGCAAAGAATCATATACAGCAAAATATCTTAGAAAAATTTTAAAATAATGGAAAAAAAAGTTCATATCATTGGTGCTGGACTAGCAGGTTCCGAAGCATCTTGGCAATTAGTAAATCGTGGTCATAATGTTGTATTATATGAAATGCGTGGAAAAGTTAAAACTTTTGCCCATCAAAGTAATGACTTTGCTGAACTTGTTTGTTCTAATTCATTTCGCAGTGATGATTATACCAATTCAGCAGTTGGTGTTTTACACGAAGAAATGCGTCGCACAGGTAGTCTTATTATGCAAAGTGCAGAAAAAAATAAATTACCCGCAGGTGGGGCATTAGCCGTTGACCGTGAAAATTTTGCAAAATATATAACAGAACAATTAACAAACCACCCATTAATTGAAATTAAAAGAGGCGAAATTGAACAGATTCCAGATGAAGAATTCGTTCTAATTGCAACAGGCCCTTTAACCAGTGAAAAACTAACAAATGATATATTGAATAAAACAGATTCTAAATCTTTACATTTTTTTGATGCTATCGCCCCTATTGTTCATTTTGATAGTATAAATATGGAAAAATCTTGGTATCAATCTCGTTATGACAAAGGCGATGGAAAAGATTATATTAATTGTCCTATGGAAGAACAAGAATATAACAATTTTGTAAATGAATTAATGAATGCAAGTTATACCGAATTTAAAGATTGGGAAAAAGACACACCTTATTTTGAAGGTTGCTTGCCAATTGAAGTAATGGCAAATCGTGGTAAAGAAACATTAAGATATGGTCCTATGAAACCAGTTGGACTTACCTCACCTCATACAGGCAAAGGAGCTTATGCAGTTGTACAACTTCGCCGTGATAATACTTCTGGTACCTTATGGAATATTGTAGGATTCCAAACTAAAATGAAATATGCTGAACAACTGCGTGTACTTAAAACCATTGGTGGACTAGAAAATGCCGAATTTGCAAGACTAGGTGGAATACATCGAAATACATTTATAAATAGTCCCACATTATTAAATAATACAATGGGATTAAAAAATCACCCTAACATTCGTTTTGCTGGGCAGATAACAGGTGTAGAAGGATATGTTGAATCAAGTGCTATGGGATTATTAGCTGGACGATTTATAGCCAGTGAAATTTCAGGAATAGACCTTGAAATCCCCCCACTCGAAACCGCAATGGGTTCATTATTAAATCACATTACAGGCGGTGCTGTTGCAGATACTTTTCAACCAATGAATATAAATTTTGGTTTAATGCCCGATGTTCCAATACAAACTACAACAAATGATAAGAAAAGAAAATTAAAAGGCAAAGAAAGAAAAGAATTTCAAGCAAATCGTGCATTAAATGCCTGTGATGATTGGTTAAAAAATTGTAAGATAGCAAATATTACTTAACTTTTTATTCCCATTTAATCGTGCTATCCAAATTTATTATTTAAATACAGATGTTTAAAATTACTCTCTAACTACTTTTTAAGTCTTTTATCGGTGGCAACAAATTAATCTATTAATTTTAATTTCTTTAAAGTCTTTCTATTTAATTCATCGACGTTAGTTATACACACATATTTATCACCAAAGTATTCATTTATAACCACTGATTTATCTCCAAAGTATTCATTAATCGTAATTGTTAAATTTGGAAAATTACTACATTCGCCGACAATTACCCAACTTTCATCTCCAAAACACTCATTAATTACTACATTAATATCATAATATATTTAACACTAATAGAGACAAAAAAGTGTATTTTAAGTTATTGATTTTATTCATCTTTTTATTCCCATTCAATAGTACCAGCTGGTTTTGATGTATAATCATAAACAACACGATTTATACCTCGTACTTGATTAATTATAAGATTTGTTGTTTCTGTTAGAAACTCATGAGTAAATGGATAAACATCAGCAGTCATACCATCAACTGATGTAACCGCACGAATTGCACAAACATAATCGTATGTCCTTGAATCACCCATTACACCAACTGTTCTTACTGGTAATAAAATAGCAAATGCTTGCCATATATCATTATAAAGACCATATTTTTTTATTTGTTCTAAATAAATATTATCGGCTTTTCTTAAAATATCACATTTTTCTTTTGTAATTTCACCAGGTATACGAATAGCAAGACCAGGTCCAGGGAATGGGTGTCGCTCAATAAATTGAGCATGCAATTCTAATTCTGCACCCAATAACCTTACTTCATCTTTAAACAAGTCCCTTAGTGGCTCAACTAAGTCCATATTTAATGTTTCAGGTAACCCACCCACATTATGATGTGATTTAATTACTACTCCTTGATCTGTAAATAAAACTGATTCTATAACATCGGGGTAAAGTGTTCCTTGTGCAAGGAATTTAGCTCCACCTATTTTATTAGATTCTTCAACAAAAACATCAATAAATAGTTTTCCTATGATTTTACGTTTTTGTTCTGGATCTGAAACACCTTTTAATTTATTTAAGAATAAATCTTGTGTTTGTGCGTGAATTAAATTTATATTATAATGATTAGTAAACATTTCAACTACTTGTTCCGCCTCTTTATGTCGTAGCATTCCGTGGTCAACAAATATACAAGTTAATTGATCGCCTATTGCCTCGTTTAACAATACAGCAACAACTGAACTATCAACCCCTCCACTTAAGCCACATATAACTTTTTCATCGCCAACTTGTTGACGAATTTTAGCAATAGCATTTTTACGAAATTCATTCATAGTCCAATCACCACTACATTTACAAACATTTTTTAAAAATGCATTTATTAATTCTGTGCCTTGTCGGGTATGAGTAACCTCTGGATGAAATTGAACAGCATAAAATTTCTTTTCTTCATTAGCGATAATAGCATAAGGCGCACCATCAGAAACAGCAAGAACTTCAAAACCTTGTGGAATAGATACTACTTTATCATTATGCGACATCCAAACCGCAGTTTCATCACCAACATTCCACAAGTTTTTAAATAATGTACAATCTTTTGTAATTTTAATTTTTGTTTTTCCAAATTCACCACTACCAGAAAAACCTGATTCAACACGACCACCTAGTTGTTGACACATTACTTGTTGTCCATAACATATACCCAATATAGGTAAACTTAAATCAAATATTTCTTGTGGAACTTTGGGACTTTTATCTTCATAAACTGATTGGGGACCACCAGAAAGTATAATTCCTTTTGGATTAAAATCTTTTATTATATCAATAGTTATTTTATTAAATGGTTGTATTTCACAATAAACACCATTTTCACGAACACGACGGGCTATTAATTGTGTTACCTGACTACCAAAATCAATTATTAAAATCTTTTCCATTCTTATTTCCTTATAAAAATATTTTTATTATATTTTGTATATGATACTATTATCGACAAAATATTAATATTGTAAAATATACATTCCAATCAAAAATATTCATTTTTTTCGTATTAATTATGTTTTGTTTTGAAAAATCTTTAGAAAAGGATACTTGATAATTAAACAAGTCCAAACAATTAAAATATATAATATTTGAATGACAACTAAAAAAATCTCATAAACAAAGACAAAAGACTGTAATATATTGTTATAAAATTTATTAATCATTCTGTTCTTTTTTTAAAAACCTTGCCTTTACCGGATCAATAAATTCCTCTATTGTACCACGATTTGGTTTTAATAGTAATAACATAGGAACAGCAACAAAATTAGAAGAATATGTACCTATAACCACACCAATAATCATTGCCAGAGTAAATCCACTTATTACCTCGCCACCAAATAAATAAAGTGTAATTAATGCCACCAAGGTAGTCAAAGAAGTCATAATTGTACGATTTAATGATTGATTAATTGATAAATCAAATATTTCCTTATATTCTTTTTTCTTGTGTTTCACAAAGTTTTCTCGTACACGGTCAAAAATTACCACAGTATCATTAATTGAATAACCGGCAATTGTTAAAATTGCTGCAAGTACTGATAATCCGAATTCAATATCAAGTAGGGAAACAAAGCCTATTGTAATTAATACATCGTGAAACAATGCAACTAGAGCCCCAATGCCATATTGCCATTCAAACCTAAACCAAATATATAGCATCATAGCTAGTAAAGCAAAAACAACTGCATAAAATGCATGTTTTTTCAATTCTTCACCAATTACAGGACCGACAATTTCCACACGACGAAATTCAAGAACTTGTTTCATTATTGTATTTTTAATCAATTTCACAGCTTGATTTAACTCAATATCATTAACAGATGAACGAATCAATATATCTTGTGAACTACCAAATTCCTGTAATGAAGAATCAAATCTCTTTAACGATGATATCTTTTTCCTTATATCAGAAATTGTAATTCCATCTTTAACTTTTACTTCTATTAAAATACCGCCTGAAAAATCAATGCCATAATTAATGCCTTTGAATATTAATAATCCAATTGTTGATGTTAATAAAAATAAAGAAATAAAAAAGAAAAATCTTAATTTATTCATAAAATTAAAATTTGAATTAGGTAGTAAGTTCATAATTAAAATCCTTTTGGTAATTCAGTTGGATTTTTTCGTATTACCCAAGAAATTAAAATCCATCTTGTTATCATAATTGCACTAAACATACTTGTTACAATACCTATTGATAATGTAATAGCAAACCCTTGAATTGGACCTGTTCCGAAAATATACAATAATATTCCTGCTATTAAACCAGTTATATTTGCATCTAGAATAGTTGTAAATGCTGACTTAAAACCTTTTTCAAGTGCAATATCTAATTTAGCTCCATCATTGTATTCTTCACGAATTCGCTCAAAAATTAATACATTAGCATCCACAGCCATACCAATAGTAAGAACAATTCCTGCTATACCTGGTAATGTAAGAGTTACTTGTAATATTGTTAAAACTGATAATATTAAAACCATATTAATAGCCAAAGCAATATTTGCATAAAAACCAAAACGACGATAAGCAAAAAGCATAAACAGCACAACAAATAAAAGACCTAATATAGATGCCATTTTTCCAGAGGCTATACTATCAGCCCCTAAACCAGGACCAACAGTTCTTTCTTCTACTACACTAAGAGGAGCTGGTAATGCACCAGCCCTAAGTAATATAGATAGTTCGTTAACTTCTTCAATAGAAAATTTCCCAGATATAACACCACTTCCCCCTAGTATAGGTTCATTTACAACCGGCGAAGATATAACTTTACCGTCTAGCATTATAACTATTCTTTTACCTACATTAAGAGAAGTTAATCTACCGAATTTTCTTGCTCCAGATGAATCAAATCGGAATGATACGACAGGTAAATTATTATTATATGATGGTTGAGCGTCTAATAAATTCTTGCCTGTTAAATAAGCACGGCGTTTTAAAATTAATGTATTCCCATCTTCATCAATAGTTTTAATCGTTGATGATGATGTTAATCCTGTACTATCTTCTAAATGGAAAGATAAGCTTGCAGTACGACCTAATAAAGATTTAATTTCGTCTGGATTTGCAACACCTGACAATTGAACAACTATTCTATTATTGCCTTGTCTTTGAATAAGTGGTTCTTGTGTACCAGTACCATCCACTCTTCTGCGAATTACTTCTATTGTCTGTTCAACAATATCAAGTAATTTATTGTCAATTCCTATACCAGTTAATTCATATGTTATAATATTTTTATTTACGACAACATCTAAATCTTTAACTATTGAACTAGTTAACTTTCTGGCATTTTCCAATTGACTTGCATCATTTATAGTAACAGATAGCTTATTGTCATCAGATAATATTTTCTTATACTTTATTTTTTCACTTCGCAATGTGCCACGAACAGTATCGCCCAAACCATCATAAAATTCTTTCATTACAGATTTTTCATCAATTTGTAATAATAAATGCGCCCCACCCTGTAAATCTAAACCAAGTTTAACAGTTTTGTTAGGCATAAAGGATGGTAATTTGATAACATTAGGTAATGCAAAGATAAATCCAAACACCACAACTGATAGTATAATAATTTTTTTAATTAAGCTATACTGATTCATTTAACTACTTTTTTATAACATCAATTATTGTTGATTTTACTACAGTAATTTCAACATTTGAAGCAATTTCAACTTTAATATCTATATCTTCAATTTTTTTAATTTTTGCTTTGATTCCACCACTTGTGATAACCATGTCACCCACAGCAATAGATTCAATTTTTAAACGATGTTGTTTCGCACGCTTTTGTTGTGGGCGAATTAACAAGAAATAAAATATAACAAAGATAATGATTAATGGTAAAAATTGTGCCATTAAGCTCGTTGATTGTCCTGCTGTATTAGCAAAAGCTGATGTAATCATAATATTTTCCTTTTATTTGATTAATTAAATAAGAAACAGTATAACAAATATAACTTCATATTCAAGAAATATTTACTTTAAATATTTATACGGATTTAATATTTGCCTTTTCTTACGAATTTGAAAATGTAATTGTGGTGTTTTTACTTTTCCTGTACTACCAACAGCACCAATTACTTGATTTTGTCTTACCTTTTGCCCAATTTTAACTTTTAATTTATCCATATGAGCATATACTGTTATAAATTTTTTGTCGTGTTTTATTAAAACCATATTACCAAATGCTTTTAAACCATTGCCTGCATATGCAACAACACCATTATCAGAAGCAACAACTTTTGTACCTGTTGTTGCTGAAATATTTATTCCATCATTATAAACACCGCTAGATTTTTTACCAAACTTAGATATTATTTTACCATTAGTTGGAATAATAAATCTACCTGTACTTTTTAGAGTTTTTACAACTGATATTTTTTTCTTTACTAAATTTTCTTGAATAAGCTTGACTTTTTTACGACTAAAAGCACCATCAGAAAAATTATTGGTATTGTTTACAACTTGTTTCTTTTTATTATTAGTTTTGTTTTCTTCTTTAGAAAAAGCAATATTTGGTATATTAATATATTTACCAGCTTGTAATTTTGTATTTTTTGTCAAATCATTCAATGTAGCTAAATCACGAACTGAAACATTAAATTTTCTTGATAATGAATATAAAGTATCTTTTTTCTTTATGAGATATCTTTTTGCCTTAGGAAGTTTTAAAAAATCACCAACTTTTAAATTATAAGGTGGAGATAACTTATTTATACGAATTAATTCACTATTAGAAACACTATATTTCTTAGCAATCATATAAACATTCTCACTTTTTTTAATTTTATGAGAAGTTGCTAAAGGCCTAGGACTTGTTGTTCTTTGTTCATATGTAATAATATCCAAAGCATTAACGGTTAGAAATTGTAAAAATATAAATAATGTAAGAATTAATTTATTCATTTAAGAACCAATTCCTTCCAACATTGGAACAAAATCAACTTTTCCTATTTCTATAATATCAATCTTATCTTGTAATTTTATTATTTTCAACAAATCTTGTTTTTCATCACTTTCACCAACTGGCACTACCATTATACCACCTACCTTTAATTTATCAACTAAATGCATTGGAATATCAATCGCACAGCAAGTAAGTATTATCTTGTCAAAAGGTTCTTGATTTAAAAAACCACAAGAACCGTCATCAACAATAGCCATAATATTATATACTTGCATATCTTTGAACCTTTTTTTTGCAAGTTTTAATAACGAAGGGTGTCTTTCAACACTATAAACTTGTGAACATAAATTAGCCAGTATAATTGATTGGTAACCACAACCTGTACCTATTTCCAAAACTTTATCTGATGATTTTAATTCTAATGCTTGAGTCATCAAACCAACCATACTTGGTAATGATATAGTTTGCCCATTACCAATCGGCAAAGTTTGATTTTGCCATGCATATTGTTGTAATACAGGTTCTAAAAATTTTGTTCTATCGACATTACACATAGCTTCAATAACCAATTTATCAGTAACGCCTGAATCTTTTAATATTTTAATAAAACTAGTAAGTGCAATCATAAAATCAATCTTTATTAATTAGTGTTTTTCCACCCATATAAGGTTGTAATACATCAGGTATATTAATTGAACCATCATTATTTTGATAATTTTCCATAATAGCAATCATTGTACGTCCAACAGCAAGTCCAGAACCATTAAGAGTATGTAAAAATTCTGTTGATTTTTGACCTTTCTTGCGGTATCTACCTTTCATACGACGAGCTTGGAAATCGCCACAAGTTGAACAAGAAGATATTTCACGATAAGTATCTTGCCCTGGAACCCATACTTCAATATCATACGTTCGCTTAGCACCAAAACCTGTATCACCTGTACAAAGTTTTACAACTCGGTAAGGTAATTTTAATTTTTTTAAAATATTTTCCGCACAGTTTGTCATTCTTTCCAATTCTTCATCAGAATTTTCTGGCTCAACAATTGAAACCATTTCAACTTTATAAAACTGGTGTTGTCGTAACATGCCCCTTGTATCTCTACCTGCTGAACCTGCTTCACTACGGAAACATAATGTCCAAGCTGTCATTCTCTTAGGTAAATCAGATTGTTCAAAAATAACATCATTAGCATAATTTGTAAGTGTTACCTCAGAAGTTGGTATTAAATAATGTTCTGTGGTCGTTTTAAACAAATCTTCTTCAAACTTTGGTAATTGTCCTGTTCCTAACAAAGCTTGTTTTTTTACTAATACTGGTGTTTGATATTCTGTATAACCGTGTTCATTTGTATGTGTATCAAGCATAAATGATGCAATAGCTCTTTCTAATTTAGCCAAATCACGATTTAATGATACAAATCTTGAACCAGATAATTTTGCTGAATATTCGAAATCCATCATTCCTAAACTTTCACCTAGTTCCCAATGTTCTTTTGGTGTAAAATCAAATTTTGGTGTATCCCCGATTGTACGAATCAATTGGTTGTCGTCTTCATCAGTACCAGATGGTACATCACTATACATAATATTAGGTAGAGTTAATAGTTTGTATGTTAATAATTCAGACAATTCGCGTTCTTTATTTTCCAATTTTTGTAATTTGTTTTTCATATTTGCAACTTGTTGCATAATTTCTTGCGCCTCGGAATCATTGCCTTGTGATTTTAAAATTCCAATTTGTTTTGATTTTGAATTTCTTTCTGCTTGCAATTCCTGCATCGCAGTTTGTTTATTTCTACGATTTTCATCAAGTTTTAATATTTCTGGTGATTGTGCATCAAGACCACGACGCTTCATTTCAGCATCAAACTGTTGTGAATTTTCACGAATAAATTTTAAATCTTGCATTTTATTTTTCCTTTTTTTTGTTTTTCATTAAAATAGCAATTAATATGGAAATTTCATATAACAATATCATTGGAATAGCCAAACCTATTTGTGATAATGGATCAGGCGGTGTTAAAATAGCAGAAATAACAAAAGATATTAAAATAGCATATTTGCGTTTTTTCTTTAGTCCTTCCGCATCTGTTATTCCAACTTGAACTAATAATAATAACAACACGGGTAATTCAAATGTTAGTCCAAAAGCAAAAATTAATTGCATTACCAACGATAAATATTCATCAACCTTGGCTTCAAGTTGAATTGCTAGTGTACTATTATTACCAATTTGTTCAAATCCAACGAAAAAATCCCAAGCAACAGGCAAGACAAAATAATACACAAAAGCAGAACCGCTAAAGAATAATATAGGTGTCATAATTAAAAATGGCAAAAAAACTTTTTTTTCATTTTTATATAAACCTGGTGCAATAAAAGCCCAAATCTGAGCTAACAAAATTGGAAACATAATCATAAACGAAGCAAAAAATGCTAGTTTTACATTAGTAAAAAACTTTTCTGCTAGTCCAGTATAAATAAGGCGACGATTAGAAATATCACCAAAGACATCAACAAGTGGAGTAGTTAAAAAATTAAATATATAATCTGCAATAAAAAAAAACATGCAAAAACCAATTAACAAAGCACTAAAGCTAATTATTAATCGGTAGCGTAATTCTGCTAAATGGGAAATAAATGTTTCGTCTTGACTATTCATTACTATTTCTATTTTTTCTTATTTTTGTATTTTATATTTTTAGTTTTTTTATTATTGTTATTATATTCATCTTCAACAGCATTATAAATACTAAGGTTTGAATCTTTTATATTTTTTTCTAACTCAGAATTACTTTTTTTTAATTCAGATATTATTTCATTATAATTTTCTTGGTTAGCAATATCATTCATCGCATCAAAAAAATCATTACTGAATGTTTTTATCTTGGAAAATATATTCGTTATAGTTCTTATAACTTTTGGCATTTCATTTGGGCCAACAACTATTATAGCTATTGCACCAATTACCATAATTTCAGACCAACCTAAATCTAACATTATTATATTAATCTTTTTTTATTTTTTTATTTTTGTCGTTATCGTCTTTTACATTTTTCTTGAATTCTTTTAGCCCTTTGCCAAAATCACCCATAATTCGCGATAGCTTTCCACCACCAAATAAAACTAATACGATAATTGCAACAATTATCCAATGCCAAACACTAATTGCACCCATAATTAAAACTCCTATAAATTATAAATAATATAGTCAAGAAAATAATACTTTATTTAAGTTTCATAAACAACACAAAATAAATTATTTATTAATTTTTACAATTTTTTTGTTTTTAAGTGAGTAAATATTATCTGTTTTTTTTGCTAAGTTCATGTCGTGTGTTACACATAATAATGAAACATTTTGTTTTTTTACTAAATCAAGTAATAAAGCCCAAACATTTTGTGTATTTTCATCATCAAGATTACCTGTTGGTTCGTCCGCAAGTATTATTTTAGGATTGTTTGCCAAACTTCTTGCTATTGCAACTCTTTGTGCTTCACCACCTGAAAGCTTTGTTGCAAGACTATATATTTTATCTTGCAACCCAACTGATTCTAATAAATTTATAGCTTTTTTCTTGGCATCAGAGCGACCTATTCCACTTACCCACATTGGATAGGCAACATTTTCCCAAGCACAAAATTCAGGTAATAGATTATGAAGTTGGTAAATAAATCCTATTTTTTCAAGTCTAATTTTAGTTTTCTTATCTTCACCTATATTATTCATATTTTGACTATCAATAATTATTGTTCCTTGTTGATATGAATCCAAAAGACCTGCTATATGTAATAATGATGACTTACCACAACCACTTGCACCTACTAGTGACACAGATTCACCAGATTTCAAAGTTAAATTAATACCATCAAATATAGGAGTATCTGCATTATAAATTTTTGTAATATTCTTAAGTTCTAGTATATTATCAGTCATTTCTTATGCCTTCAACTGGGTTCATTCGTCCTGCCCTTATTGCTGGATAAAGTCCAGCAAGTAAAGATAAAGCAATGCTATATATTACAATTAAAGTTAATTCTTGTTCATTATGAACAATTGGAATTGTTTTAAGGTGATAGACCTCTGGATTAAATATATCAAATCCAAAATTACTTTTAAGAAATATTCTTAATTTTTCTAAATTATTAGCAAGTAAAATCCCCAAACCTAATCCCAATAAAGTTCCAATTAGACCAATGAATGAACCAACTATAAAAAATATTTTTATAATAGAAAACCTACTTACCCCTATTGTTCTTAGGATTGATATTGATTTTCTATGTTCTTTTACAATCATAATCTGTCCCGTAATAATATTAAACACAGCAATTAAAATCATAATAGATAAAATTATAAACATAGTATTTTTTTCAACTTCCAAAGCATTAAAAAATGTATTGTTTACTTTTGCCCAAGCATCAACATATTTAACATCAAATTTACGTCCGTGTTGTTTTGCCCAATCATTTGCATCATCAGCATCATTTAATATTACCTCTATTTGGCTGACACCTTTTACCTCAAAGAAATTCTGTGCATCAATCAAAGGCATAAATATCATACCATTATCATAACGAAACATACCAATTTCAAAATAACCTACAACCTTAAATTTTTTAATTTTAGGACGACCATTTGATGAATTTGGTATAAGAAGATTTATAAATTCACCTTTTCTAATTTTATAATTTCTAGATAGTCTTTTTCCAACTAAAACTCCACTGCTTGTTTCAAAATTTCTTAAATCTTTTTTACTAACAGATTTTTTAAATATATTACGATTTTTTAGTGAATTAACATCAACGCCTCGTACAATAATACCTCTTGAATTATCAGCAAAACTTAATAAAGCACTTTTTTGTAAATAACCTGTTGCTGATTTTACATCTGGGTATTTAACTAATTGCTTTTCAATTACTCTGTGATTTTGAATATTATAAATTCCATTACTTAACGTAATATGACCATTTATACCTAAGACTTTGCCTAATAATTCTTGTCGGAAACCACCCATTACCGACATTACTAAAACCAAAGCTGCAACACCAAGTATAATACCAATTAATGCAAACCAACTAACAATTGATATAAAATTATCGTCCTTTTTTGAGCGAACATAACGCCAAGCTGTTAATAATTCAAAACCAGAAAACATTATTTACCTTTTATAAGATTTATTGCTTGTTCAAATGACAAATCTTGTGTTTGACCTGTTGCACGATTTCTTAATTCAACTAAATCTTTTTCAATAGATTTTTTACCTACAACAATTACCCAAGGTAACCCAATTAATTCCATATCAGAAAATTTTGCCCCAGTTCCCATATCACGGTCATCATATGCAACTTCAATATCATTATTTTGTAAAGATTCATAATATTCATCACAAATTTTTGTACAATTTTCATCTTTTACAGATACATTAACCAATCCCACATCAAAAGGTGCAACAGCACTAGGAAATATTATACCTTTTTCATCGTGGCAAGCTTCTATTATAGCGGCAAAAACACGGGTTACACCAATTCCATATGAACCCATATGAAGTGGCTTTAACGAGCCATCTTTATCAGCAACTTTTAATCCCAAAGGTTCTGAATATTTTGTACCAAAGTAAAATATATGGCCGACTTCAATACCACGAGTTGCAATTTTATTTGAATCTGGAACTTTTGACCATTCCTTTTCAACAAACATTTCATCGGTAGATGCATATTTTTCAGTCCATTTATTAACAATAGGCTCTAAATCACCTCTGTAATCAATTTCCTCGTTTAATATATCTAAATCAATAACTTCTTTGTCACAGAAAATCTCAGACTCACCAGTGTCAGCAAGTATGATAAATTCATGTGATAATTTACCACCAATTGGGCCTGTATCAGCCTGCATTGGTATTGCCTTAACCCCAAGACGGGCAAATGTTCGCAGGTAAGATACAAATATCTGATTATATATTTTTTTATGCTGTTCTTCGTCTATCGCAAAACCATAACCATCTTTCATTAAAAATTCACGACCACGCATAACACCGAATCTTGGGCGAATTTCATCACGGAATTTCCATTGAATTTGAAAAATATTTTTTGGTAAATCTTTATAAGATTGAGTGAAATTTGCAACTATATCTGTTATCATTTCTTCATTAGTGGGGCCAAATAACATCTCTTGATCGTGTCGGTCATTAATTCGCAACATTTCTTGACCATAGTCATCATATCGTCCAGATTTTTTCCACAAATCAGCTGATTGTATTGTTGGCATTAACATTTCACAAGCCCCAATTTTATTTTGCTCTTGTGAAATAATTTCAGTAATTTTTGTAAGAATACGATAACCTAATGGCAACCAAGAATAAATGCCAGAACTTTCTTGTCTAATCATACCAGCTCTTAGCATTAATTGATGACTTAATATTTGTGCATCACTAGGGGAATTTCTTAGTGTTGGCATAAAAAATTCAGTTAGTCGAACACCTTTACAAAGTTTTGTGGTTTGCATTTATTTTTATTCCTTTTAATTAAAATAATAATGAATTATATATTTTTATATTAAAATACTAAAAAAATCACATAAAGTCTAATCTATTTTGAATTTGTATTTGTAAAATAACATAACATTGAAACTGGTATCATTCCCAGCAATACCATTATCAAAGCTCCCATTGAAGCTTGTTCTATTAAATCATCACTAGCATATTGATATACAAATGTTGCAAGAGTTTCATAATTAAATGGTCGCAATAATAATGTAGCTGGTAATTCTTTTATAATATCAACGAATATAATTATAGAACCAGAAATAAGACCAACTTTAATTAAGGGAAAATGTATTTTTGACATTATACTGAATTTTTTATGTCCCATTAACAAAGCTACATCATCCATAGTATGACTTACCCTTTGCAATGAACTTTCAACTGCACCAACCCCAATATTAATAAACTTTACAACATATGCATAAATTAATAAAATCGAACCACCTGATATTAACAATCCCGTACTGATATCAAAATATTTAATCATATATTCATCAACAAAATTATCAAACATAGAAAATGGTATAACAACACCTATGGCTAATACACTGCCGGGAACAGCATAACCTATACGACAAAAAGATATTAAAAAATTATTTATTTTAAAGGGTTTTTTACAACGGTCATAATATCCTAAAACAATACTAAACAACATTACAAAAAATACACCTATAACAGCTAAATTAAGGGAATTAAATAAATACTCATTAAATTTATCTGTATAAGCTTGGTCAAAAAACCTTATGGAATAATCAAGTAAAATTAAAGCTGGTATAGCAAAACCAACAACGAATAACCCCCAACAAAAAACTAAACTAAATATTTTTTGTCCTTTACTTAACTGTATTAAACGAAATGGTTTAACCAAACTGTTTGTTGACAGATATATTTTCTGTTTATTACGATAAATTTTATCCAAATAAATTAACAAAAACACAAATACAAGCATAACCAAAGCAATTTGTGCAGCAAATTCCACATCATTAATTTCCAGCCAAACATCATATATCACAAAAGTAAGAGTATAAACTCCAAGTAGTGAAACAACACCAAAATCACCCATTGTTTCCATTAATACCAATATAGAGCCAACTAAAATAGATGGCATTGCAATGGGTAATGACACCTTAAAAAAACTATTTAATGAACTATGCCCCATTGTTTTAGTAATTTCTAGAACATACCCTGCCTGCTGTACAAAAGCTGGTCTGGCCATTAAAAAAACATATGGATACATTACAATTGAACTAACAAATATAGCCCCTCCCATACTGCGAAAATTAAAAAATGAGTATTCGGTATAAGATTTATAATTAAAAAACCACCTATATACGGTTTGTATTAATCCTGAGTATTCGAAGAATTCTGCATAAACAAATGCAACTACATAAGCAGGAATTGCAAAAGGAAATAATAATACCCAATTTAAAATATTTCGTCCTGGTATATTAGTTGAACTTACAATCCAAGCACTTGTTGTACCAAGTACAGTTGCAACAAAACAAGAACCAAAAGTATATATAATAGTATTTAATAAATAGTTAGGGAAAACCGTTGATAAGTAATGTTCCCACATTAATTCTTCTGGGTAAAATGATAAAAATAAGATAGCAATAAGGGGAATAGCTATTATAAAAGCAATTCCCCCCACTGTTAATTGTAAATATTTATTATCTTGTAACATACAATGATTAATATAATATTTTATTCGTTAAAACCAGTTTTATTTACCAATTTCACTGCATCTTTAGCTTTCTCAGCAACATCAGATAAATTTATGCTCGTATCAACTTTAAGCTTCCCGCCTACATTTTTAAGCCAAGATTTTACTTTATTTGACACAGGAACATTCGGATTAACCGGAATTTCATTATTAGCCTCAGCATAAATTTTCTGTGCATAATCAGAAGACAAGAATTCAATTAATTCAATTGCAATATCTTTATTCTTAGCATATTTTGTTAATGCAATACCCGCTAGGTTAATATGAGTACCTTGTCCAGATTGGTCAGGCCAAACTAAATTAACTGAATCAGCCCAAACTTTTTGATCTTGATTGTCAAGCATTTTACCGTAATAATAATGGTTACCAATAGCTATATCGCAAACACCTTCGTAAACACCTTTTATTTGTGCTCTATCATTCCCTGTTGGGTTGCGAGCTAAGTTATCTTTAAGACCTTTTAACCATTGATGTGCTTTTTCTTCGCCGTGACGATTAATCATATAAGAAATTAAACCAATATTATATTTATGTGTTCCTGAACGAATACAGATTTTCCCTTTCCATTTTGGGTCTGCTAAGTCAGCATAAGAATTAATTGCACCAACTTCAACACGGTCTTTTGAAGTGTATATAATTCTTGCCCTTTGTGAAAGACCAATCCATTTACCATCAACATCACGCATACTAGCAGGAACATTTGAATTTACCACATTTGAATTAACAGATTGCGAAAGTTCCATTTGTTTAATTTTATATAAATTTGAAATATCAACAGTCATTATTACATCAGCTTTTGTATTTTTTCCTTCTGATTTTACTTTTTCAAGCAAACCTTTTTTGGCAACTAATACATTAACTTTATGTCCTGTTTTCTTTTCAAATTCAGCAAAAAGTTGACTAGTTAAAAAAGCTTGACGATACGAATAAACATTAACCTCACCAGCTATGGCTGTTGTTGAAAAGATTGTGGTTACTAATGCGCCTAATAAATATTTTTTCATATTTTCCTCCTAATATTAAAATGTACTCAAAATGTACTATTTAATTAAAAAGGAGTCAATAAAGAATTTACTTACAACTAAAATTAATAAACAAAAACTAACTTTTTATTAAAATCTATTGAAACGCAATCACCCACTTTAAAGTCGTGCATATTATCAATATTACAATGTAAATGAACATTATTAACACAATCAATATGTATTAGATCCATCATACCTAAGTTTTTGATGGCAACAATAATATTCTCACTATTTGAATCTTTTTTTAATTTTATTGCTTCTGACCTAATAACTACTTTTGTATTTTCTTTGTCATCTAGTTTAGTTTTAAAATCACCAATCCCTGTAATCGCTGTTTTGTTCTTTATCTTTGCTGATATAGTATTAACATCACCAAAAAACTTAGCAATAAATTGATTAGCAGGATTGAAGTATAAATCTTTCGGTGTACCTTGTTGTAATACATTACCATTATTAATTAATAATATTTTATCTGACATAAACATTGCTTCTTGTGGATTATGTGTCACAATCAATGCTGAACAACCTATATCCTTTATAATATGTAATGTTTCATCCCTCAGTTTATTCCTTAAATTCACATCTAGGTGTGAAAATGGTTCGTCCATTAAAATTAATTTTGGATTTGGAGCTATCGCCCTTGCTAGTGATACTCTTTGTTGTTGTCCGCCAGATAATTCATATGGATATTTGTTTGAATATTTTAACATTCCAACAATTTCGAGTGTTTTATTAACTATTTTTGTAGCTTCTTTATTTGTTTTCCTCAACAAACCAAAAGATATATTCTGAGCAACAGTTAAATGTGGAAACAATGCAAATTCTTGAAACATAACAGTAATATTGCGTTTTTCTGGTAAAACAAGATTTTTTCCATTACAAGAAACTATTTTATCATGAACTTTTATAGTTCCAGATTGTGGAGTTTCAGTACCAGATATTAAGCGTAACAAAGTTGTTTTTCCAGCACCACTTTGTCCCAGTAAAGAAACAATTTGTCCCTGTTCAATAGAAAAAGAAAAATTACTAAAAATATTTTCTTGCGATTTTTCATAACAATAAGATAAATTTGATATTTCTAAAATATTTTGTTGCATTATTTTATCCTAAAAAAATTATTTTACAATCTGTATAAATTTATAATATAGGTATTATAAAGTCTAGTTAATTAAAAAAATAAATAATATAATTTAGATAAATTATAAATCATGGTTTTTTGTGTATAACGGGGCTTTTACGATTGGGATATATTGTAGTACATATTTCACATTCTAAACCATTACAAAGCCTAGCCGAGCAGAACTCTCGTCCATAAAATATTATTTGTAAATGTAAATCATTCCATATTTCTTGTGGAAATAATCGTTTTAAATCTTTTTCTGTTTGTTTAACATTCTTACCATTTGTCAAGCCCCACCTTTGTGCTAATCGGTGTATATGTGTATCAACAGGCATAGATGGATGATTAAATGCCTGTGCCATTACAACCGAAGCGGTTTTATGTCCAACAGCTGGTAACTTTTCTAAATCTTGAAAATTTTGTGGTACTTTTCCATTATGCTGTTCAATTAATATTTTTGATAATCCCCATATACCTTTTGATTTCATAGGTGATAATCCACAAGGTCTTATGATATTCGCAATGTCATCAATAGTCATTTTAACCATATCATATGGATTATCAGCTTTTTTAAATAATAATGGGGTTATTTTATTCACCCTTTCATCTGTACATTGTGCCGATAACAAAACCGAAATTAATAATGTGTATGGGCAATTATGATCAAGGGGAATTGGTGGATTTGGATATAATTGTTGAAGTTTATTTTGTATAAAATTTACTCGTTCATTTTTATTCATAATTAAATATACCTAATATACAGAAAAACAACAATCAAAATTAATAAAAATATTATGATAAAAAAAGATTAATTTTAAATGGTCGGGATAGCTGGATTTGAACCAACGACCCCTTGTACCCAAAACAAGTGCGCTACCAGACTGCGCCATATCCCGCCATATAAAATGATGTATTAAAGGTTTTTAGTAAAAATTGCAAGTAAAAAATAATAAAAAACAATGTATTTTTATATAAATATTTTATAAAAACGTAAATGATTAAATATAAAACTCACAATTATATTTTTTCCTTGTATTGTTTATTTTTTTTGGTATAAATAGCTTTATTGGTTCCTTAGCTCAGCTGGATAGAGCAACTGCCTTCTAAGCAGTAGGTCGCAGGTTCGAATCCTGCAGGGACCACCATATTTAAGCCCTTGTAAAACAAGGGCTTTATTATTAATAAAATACAAAAGAATAATATATCAAATACCTGCTATGTTTATGTGTTTTATAATTGTGTAATCATCAGTTCCGTATTTTGAGCCTTCTCGCCCTGTTCCTGATTGTTTAACACCACCAAATGGTATCGTTTCAGATGATAAAGCACCCGTATTTATGGCAACTATTCCGTAATCTAATTTCTCACTAACACGCCATATTTTACCAATATCCCTAGAATAAAAATAACATGCTAAACCATATTCAGTATCATTTGCCTTATTAATTACATCTTTTTCATCACTAAATGTAAATATTGGAGCAACAGGGCCAAATATTTCTTGATTTGCTATATCCATATCCTGCCTTAAATCACATAATATAGTTGGTTCATAAAAACTATGCCCTAAACTATGGGCTTTACCACCTAATAATAAAGTTGCACCTTGTTTAATGGCACCTTCAACCATTTTATGTACATTATTCATTGCTTTTTTATCTATTAAAGGTCCTTGTTGCACACCTTCTTTCATACCATTACCAATTTTTAATTCCTTAACCGCATTACTAAACTTGGAAACAAATTCATCTAGTATACTTTCGTGAACATATATACGATTTGTACACACACAAGTTTGACCAGAATTACGAAACTTGGAAATCATTATTTCTTGAACTGCTTGGTCAATATCTGCATCTTCAAAAACTATGCTCGGAGCATTACCACCCAATTCCATTGAAACTTTTTTAACAGTATCAGCACATTGTTTAATTAATATCTTGCCAACAGATGTGGAACCAGTAAAGCTAATTTTGCGTACAATCGGATTACTACATAATTCATAACCAAGTGTCTTAGCATCGCCTGTAATTACATTAAATACACCAGCTGGAATTCCTGCTTGCTCGCCTAATTCAGCAAGTGCCAAAGCTGAATAAGGTGTATTGATACTTGGTTTTAATACAACAGTGCAACCAACCGCCAATGCTGGGGCAACTTTACGAGCAATCATTGCATTAGGAAAATTCCAAGGAGTTATCGCACCAACAACACCGACTGGTTGTTTTATAACTAGCGAGCGTTGATTGGGAGCATAATTGGGAATCACATCACCGTAAACTCGCTTGGCCTCCTCAGAAAACCATTCTATAAAGCTAGCTCCATATGCAATCTCGCCCATCGCATCATCAAACGGTTTACCCATTTCAACAGTTAAAATTGTTGCTAGTTGTTTTTGGTTTTGCATTATCAAATCATACCACCCGCGCAAAATTAAGCTACGATGTTTGGCGGTAGTTTCACGCCAAGAATAAAATGCTTGCTCAGCACATAAAATAGCCTCTTTTGCCTGATTGATTGAAGCACAACCAACACTACCGATAACATTATCAATAGCTGGATTAATTACATCAATAGTTTCATCACAATCAACCCATTTACCATTTATATAAGGTAAATCACGAAATAAAAATAGAGTACTTATATCAAACATTGTAAATCCACCTCATAAATAATTATGTATTTTATTAAAATCATTTTGTTTTATTCTCATATTATTAACTTATTTTATATATTACCTATATATTAGAGCCTTTATCTAGTTTTCAATAAGTTTATTTAATATTTTTACGACCATCAATTAATTGCTGAACCACAGAAGAATCGGCTAGTGTTGATGTATCACCCATATTTACAATATCATCATTAGCAATTTTTCGCAAAATTCGTCGCATGATTTTACCAGATCTGGTCTTAGGTAAATCAGAACAAATTTGAATAAAATCAGGTGTTGCAATTGCTCCTATTGCTGTTCTTATTTTAGAAATCAATTCAGCAATAAGTTTTTCTTCTGATTCATATTTCACAACATTTTTTAAAATACAAAATGCATATATTGCCTCGCCCTTAATATCGTGTTTAAAACCAACCACTGCTGTTTCAGCAACTCTTGGATCATCATCTAATGCATCCTCTATTTCCGCGGTTCCCATTCTATGCCCACAAACATTTAATACATCATCCATTCGCCCAGTTATTCGGATATAACCATCAGCATCTCTTTCTGCACCATCACCAGAAAAATAATAATTTGGAAAATCTTTAAAATATGTTTCATAAAATTTTTCGTGATTACCATAAATAGTTCGTGCTTGTCCCGGCCAAGAATCTTTTATGCACAGACTACCTTGCCCTTGCCCTTGTACCTCATTTTGTTGTTCATCAATTAATATAATATCAATACCCAATGATGGCAAGGTTGGTTTACCTGGTTTTAAATACCATAAATATGGAATTGGTGTTATCATATGCCCACCAGTTTCAGTTTGCCACCAAGTATCAACTATTGGACATTTTGAATTACCTACTAATTCGTAATACCAATTCCAAGCGTCAACATTTATTGGTTCACCTACTGTTCCAAGTATACGAAGCGATGAAAGGTCTGCCTTTTTTACATAATCATCACCCATTGACAATAACGAACGAATTGCTGTTGGAGCAGTATAGAATATATTAACTTTATGTTTATCAATTACATTCCAGAATCTTGATGCATCAGGATATGTTGGTACACCTTCAAAAACAACCGTATGTGCCCCCATAGCTAGCGGGCCATAAACAAGATATGAATGTCCTGTTATCCATCCAACATCAGCACTACACCAAAAAACTTCATCATCACGATAATCAAAAGTATTACGGAATGTAAACAAAGAATAAACCAAATATCCGCCTGTTGTATGAACAAGCCCCTTCGGTGTGCCTGTTGAACCAGAAGTATATAAAATAAATAATGGGTCTTCTGCATTCATCACTTCACATTCACAATTTGAACTTACCTGTTTTAATAATGAATAATAATCAATATCTTTATCACTAGATAAATATGACTTATCACCAGTTTTATTTATAACCAATATATTTTTTACATTTGGACAATTTAATAAAGCTTTATCAACATTTTTCTTTAATGGTATTTCTTTTCCACCCCTTTTACCAATATCTGTTGTCACAACATATTTTGACGAACAATTATTAATTCTTGTTGCTAGACTTTCTTCAGAAAATCCACCAAATACAACTGAATGAACTGCTCCAATTCTAGCACAGGCTAGCATTGAAAATACCGCCTCTGGTATCATCGGCATATATATAGTAACTACATCGCCTTTTTTCACACCTATTTGTTTTAAAATATTTGCAAATTTTGAAACTTTTTTCTTTAATTGCCTATAAGATATTTTTTCTTCTTGTTCCGGTTCATCAGCTTCCCAAGTTATGGCAATTTTATCTGGATTCTTAATGGCATGTCTATCAACTGTATTATAACAAGCATTTAGCTGACCATCTTCATACCATTTAATACTAAGATTATCTTTTGCATAAGATACATTTTTAATTTTAGTTGGTTTTTTATACCAATCTATTAATTTAGCAACCTCACCCCAGAATTTATCAGGATTATCAATTGATTCTTTATAATATTTTTTAAATTCATCTATTGTATAGTAATTATGAGAACCAGAAACATTTATTTTTGTATTATCATCCATTATAAATACCTATTAAATTATAAAATTTATTATTTTAAATAACATCACTTGCACCAAGAGGAATAAAAAATCCTTCTACTAATTTAACAATAATTTTTGGTGTTTCTTGGGTTATAACAGATAAAAAATAAACAACATCAAAGTTAAGTATCATACAACAAATATCTTTTGATAATGTGGACAACATCGCATTTACTACTATTTTTGAATGCTTATTCATATTATTTCTCCCATTTTTTTAATTATCTATATATTTTAAATTTTGTTAAATTAAAATACAACTATAAATAAATGATAAAAAAAAATCCATCAAAATGCAAAAAAAAAATCCAACAAGTAAAAACTCATTGGATTTTTTTATTAAAAATTAATTATTAATTCTACATCATTCCTGGCATACCACCTGGCATAGCTGACATTGATGGAGCATTTTCTTGAGGCTTTTCGGCAATCATAGCTTCTGTTGTAATTAATAATCCAGCAACAGAGGCTGCATCTTGAATAGCACAACGAACAATCTTAGTTGGGTCAATAATACCAGATTTTACCAAATCAGTATATTCACCTTTTTGAGCATCAAAGCCCCAAGATTTATCTTTGCTTTCAAGCATTTTACCAACTACTACAACACCATCAACACCTGCATTATCACAGATTTGACGAACTGGTGCTGTTAATGCTTTCTTAACAATGTTTATACCAATTTGTTGTTCTTCGTTATCAACTTTAAGTTTATCAAGAGATAGTGAAGCATATAATAATGAAGAACCACCACCTGGCACAACACCTTCTGCTACTGCTGCACGAGTAGCATGCATTGCATCTTCAACACGGTCTTTTCTCTCTTTTACTTCAACTTCTGTATTACCACCAACTTTGATAACTGCTACACCGCCAGCAAGTTTAGCTAAGCGTTCTTGTAATTTTTCACGATCATAATCAGAAGAAGTCTCAGCAATTGCTGATTTAATTTGACTTAAACGAGCATCAATAGCTTCTTTAGAACCGATACCCTCAACAATAGTTGTGTTTTCTTTGCTTACAACTATTCGTTTCGCAGAACCTAACATATCAAGAGTAATATTTTCTAATTTAATACCTAAATCTTCTGAAATCATAGTACCGCCAGTTAAGATTGCAATATCTTCTAACATAGATTTACGACGGTCACCAAAACCTGGTGCTTTCACAGCACAAACTTTTAAGCCACCACGAAGTTTATTAACTACTAATGCAGCCAATGCTTCGCCTTCTATATCTTCGGCAATAATCATTAATGATTTACTTGATTGTGCAACAGATTCTAGAATAGGAACAAGTGAAGAAAGATTTGATAACTTACTATCGCTTACTAGTACTAGTGCATTATCTAGTTCACAAATCATTTTTTCAGCATTAGTTGTAAAGTATGGTGATAAATATCCGCGATCAAATTGCATACCTTCAACAACATTTAATTCAGTTTCAAGACCAGAAGCCTCTTCCACGGTGATTACACCATTTTTACCAACTTTATCCATTGCTTTGGCAATCATATCACCAACTTTTTTATCACCATTTGCAGAAATTGTACCTACTTGTGCAATTTCTTCTGATGATTTAACAGCCTTAGATGAACTTTCAACTATTTTAACTACTTCATCAACAGCTAAATCAATACCTCTTTTTAAATCCATTGGGTTAATACCAGCCGCAACTGATTTCAAACCTTCACGAACAATAGCTTGTGCCAAAACTGTTGCCGTTGTAGTACCATCACCAGCAAGGTCATTTTGCTTAGAGGCAACTTCACGTACCATTTGAGCACCCATATTTTCAAATTTATCTGAAAGTTCAATTTCTTTTGCAACAGTTACACCATCTTTTGTAATACGAGGAGCACCAAAAGATTTCTCAATTATTACATTACGACCTTTTGGACCTAATGTAATTTTTACAGCATCCGCTAGAATATCAACACCTTTTGCCATTTTTGTTCTAGCATCAATTCCAAATTTTACTTCTTTTACCATTTTTTAAATATTCCTTTATTTTATATTTATAATTAATTAATAATGCCTATTACATCAGATTCTTTGATAATTAAATAATCATTACCATCAATCTTTATTTCTGTTCCCGACCATTGTGCAAACATAATTGTTTCACCTTCTTTAACATCAAGTGGACGAACATCTCCAGATTCGGAAATATATCCATTGCCAACTTTTAAAACTTTACCTTGCATAGGTTTTTCTTGAGAAGTTTCTGGTAATATAATACCACCAGCTGTTTTTGTTTCTGCTTCCAGTCTTTCAACTAAAATACGATCGTGTAGTGGACGAAATTTCATTTACATTCTCCTTGAATTTTATAAAATTAAAAAATTTTCTGAAAATTAAAAAATTTTCTGATAAACTAAAGATAGGGGTAATTTTTCTTTTTTCAAGAAAAAAATAAATTATTTTTCAATTTGACTAATTTTTACATTAGTGTCTGGAAATTTAACATAAAACTTGCCTGATATTTCTATTGGCATTTCAACGATTAATGATGCACCACTTTCATCATATTCTTCGCTAAGAAGCCTTGATTTAGATTTAATCCAAGAATTTTCAGCTCCTGCTGATAATGGTAATTCAACTAAATATTTTTTATCATTGTTATGCAAAGCATCTGATACAGATTGTAAAATTTGCTGTATTCCATAATTATCATAAACTGAACAAATATATTTATCATCTTGTGTTAATAATTGGTTTTCAATAACATACCTTTTATCATCATCAATAATATCACATTTATTCCAAACTTCTATAATAGGCTTGTTATCTTTATTAACATTTAAATTGTCTAGTATTTGCATAACATCATTGCCGTGATTATCAAATTCCAAACTAGATAAATCACGAATATGTAAAATCACATCTGCTGATACTACTTCTTCTAGTGTAGCACGGAATGAAGCAACTAAATCATAGGGCAAATCAGAAATAAAACCAACTGTATCAGATAGTATAATATTTGTACCACAAGGCAATTTTAATAAACGCATAGTTGGATCAAGGGTTGCAAACAGTAAATCCTTTGCAAATACATCTGAACCAGTTAAATGATTAAACAGTGATGATTTACCAGCATTAGTATAACCAACTATTGCCACAACAGGATAAGGAACTCTTTTTCTTGCCCTGCGTTGTAAGGAGCGAGTTTTTTTTACTCGTTCAATTTTTCTTTTAATTTTTGAAATAGTATCATCAGCTAGCCTGCGGTCAATTTCAAGCTGACTTTCACCAGGGCCACCTATAAAACCAAAACCACCCCTTTGTCGTTCAAGGTGTGTCCACGCTCTTACAAGTCTTGACCTTTGATAAGTTAAATGTGCAAGTTCAACTTGTAATTTACCTTCAAATGTTCTTGCCCTTGCCCCAAATATTTCAAGTATAAGGGCTGTGCGATCAATTACTTTTATATTTAATTTTTTTTCTAAATTTCTTTGTTGAATTGGACTTAAAGATGAATCAACGATAAATAATCCAACTTCTTTTTCGTGTATAACATCGTGCAAACGGTCAATAACACCTTGACCAAATAATGTAGCGGACTTGATAACTTTAAGATTAACATATTCATAATGAACTGTTTGCAAATTAATTGCTTTTGCCAAACCAATAGTTTCTTGTAACCGCCAGTCAGGATTAACATTACCACCACCACTTACGATGGGATAAACTATCATAACACGATTGTTTTTATTTTCACTATCTACTGGCATAAATATTAATCAACACTTATACATTTTTGCACATAATTTCTATCAAGTTATTGTTTTTCAAGTTCACTTTGTAAGTCTAGAATTTCATCAGGCATAATAGTTGATATTGCATGCTTGTAAACCATTTGTTCTTGGTTGTCACGTCTAAGTAAAATACAAAAGTTGTCAAACCAAGTAACAATACCTTGTAATTTAACACCGTTTACCAAAAATACAGTTAAGGCTTTTTTATTTTTTCGTGCTGTATTCAAAAAAACATCTTGAAGGTTATTTTGTTTTGTCATTATTTTTCTTTCGTTAGTTTATACCTAATTAAATAATTCTATTATCATTTACACAAAAAAACAACTAAATATTTTTTAAATAATTAACTAATTCAATTAGATTTTTACAACTAACATTAATATCCTGTTTATCAGAAATTAAAATATTACTAATGCCTGAGTTTTTAGCGGTTTTATAATCAACTTCACTATCACCAATGTAATAAATATCAAGACTGGGCTTAATGTTCCAATAATTACATATTTTATTAACACCATCAGGGGCTGGCTTGTCATTTTCACAACTACCAGATCCAACAACAATATCAAATAAATTATTTATTCCAAATTGATTTATTTCATCTTTTAATAAATCCTGTTGTTTATTAGAATTAATAGCTAGTGGAATATCTATGTTTTGTAAGTAATTAACAAGTTCATCAAACCCAGTCATTTTAGTTATTAAATTCTTATTTTTATCATAGCTATAATAAAAATAATCACGAGCTTTTTCCCAATCATCACCAAATAAAACAGGGAATCCTTCACGCATAGAATGATTAAATCCTACACTAGATATGATTTTATCTTTTTCACCAGTATGCTGAAATTCATTTAATGTATCAATCAAAGAGCGTTTTATCACTGGAATTGTATCAACAAGGGTATTATCCCAATCAAATATTAATGCATTCATTTTATTATTCAACAATCTTAGGTACTTTTTTCATATATGTGTCGTATAATTTACTACAAATACTATAATTTTTACCATCACCAATCACATTATCATCAATTTTCTTAATGGGTTTTACAATTTGTGATGCCGATGAAATAAAGGCTTCTTTTGCTTGCTTTGCGTCATCAATAATAAATTTTCGTTCTATTACATTCAATCCCAATATTTTTGCACAATCAAATAATCTATTTCTGGTTATTCCTTCTAATATATCACCTGTTGGGGCGGTAATTAAGTTATTATCCCCGTCAATAAAAAAGAAATTAGATGAAGCACTTTCTGTAACAAAACCATCTTTTACAAATACAATTTCCTCACAACCCTTTTTGCGCCCATTAGTCTTTGCCAAACAATTTGGTAATAACATAACAGTTTTTATGTCAACCCTACCCCAACGAATATCATCTTGTGATATAACATTAATAGGCTTAACCATTTTTGAATTATCTAGTATTGTCATACTTTTAGTTGTAATAATTATATTAGGTATAATTTTCTTTTTAGGAATAAAATGGTCACGCGGAAATGTTCCACGGCTAATTTGAAAATAAACCAAACCAGTTTTCAAATTATTCATTTTTACTAATTTTGTCACTATTATTTTAAGACTATCTCTTGTGATTGGCATTTCAATTCCCAATGCTCCAAGTGATTTTTCTAAACGATTAAGATGCAAGTCATCATCTAAAACCCTGTCGTTTTGGTACGAATAAACCTCATAAACAGCATCACCAAACTGTAATCCTCTATCATCAATAGATATTTCAGCTTGATTATGTCGTTTATAAGAACCATTTATATATGCAAACCTACCCATAACAAAACCTTTTTTTAATAGAATTCTTGAAGCGGTGTAAATAAATCAACTAATTTTTTATGATTTTCGATTTCTGTTGAAACAACAACTCTATCACCAACTTGTAATTGTATGTCAAATTTTGCCTCACATAATTTTTTATCACGAATAATTAACCCTAAAAAACATTTTTTTGGTAATTTTATATCTTTTATTTGTTTTCCTAACAATTCAGATTTTTTTGCAACTTTTAATTCCAAAATATAAGCATGATTATCATACACTGAATATCTTGTTTTTATAACACCATATAGGATATTTTTTAGTATAACTGAGGAAGTAATTTTACTTGGATTAACCAATAAATCCAAGCTTAGTTTTTTAAGTAAATCACCATATGCTGGGTTATTAGCTAAACCAATAATTCTTTCCGCTCCAATATTTTTTGCAAGTAAACTAGTTAACAAATTAGTTTCATCATCATTAGTAACAGATATACATATATCACCTTTATTAATATTTGCCTCTTCTAATATAGTTAAGTCTAATGAATCACCATTAATTACAACTATATTAGGGAATTTTTCTGCTAATTTTCTTGAATGTGATGAATCTTTTTCAATTATAATAACATTTTTATCTTCATATTCTTTTGCCAAGAATGAACCAATATTACCGCCACCAATTATTACGAATCTTTTACTCTCTTTTTCTTCATATCCAAATAATACAAGACAGTACTTAACTTGTTTTATATCACATACAAAATATATTTCATCATCCGCTTCTAAGACAGTGTCAACACTTGACAAGAATACATTTCCATTTCTATTTATTGTCATCACATTCATTGTTAAATCTTTATATTCTGATGATGCTAGAACTTTTGATACAGTATCATTTAAAATTATACTATCTGATTTTACCTTAACACCAATCATAACTATATTTTCATTTTCCATAGGCATAATATCAACTGCACCATAAGCATTAATACGGCGAATTATTGCATTAGCAACTTCTTTCTCTGGCGATATTATTACATCTATCGGGATTGCATCGTTTGAAAACATAGTTCGCCATTTTGGTGATAAATATGATTGTTCACGAATACGGGCAAGTTTACGTGGAACATTAAACAATGTATGAGCAATATGGCAAGCTATCATATTAATTTCATCAACCCTTGTCACAGCAATAATCATATCCGCATCACCCAAACCAGACTTTTCTAAAGCTGTTGGACTTGATGCGTGTCCAAGCATTCCACGACAATCAAGATTATCATTAATACTTGCAACCAACACAGGGTCATTATCAACTACTGTTACATCATTATTTTCGGCTATTAAAAATTTAGCTATATTATAACCAACTAAACCAGCACCACAAATTACTACTTTCATATTTTATCCATTTATTTTATATTTAGTGTTTTTATTTTTCTGCTTAACGCAGCCCTATCCATTCCTATAAATTCAGATGTTTGTGTTATATTACTATTAAATCGTTTTAAATGAAATGATAAATAATACTTTTCAAATTCTTCTCTTGATTTTCTTAAATTCATCATCAATATATTTTCCATTCCAATATTTACATCTGATTCTGTACTTTTATTAATACATTTTTTTACATCTTCTGCTGTAATAATGTCAGAATCTACACTTATTAATAAATTATCAATTATATTCAACAATTCCCAGATATTATTCTTCCATTTATGATTCATAAGAACAGTAATAGCTTCCCTGTTAATTTCCTTTACTTTTTGTCGTCTTGCAATAGATTTATACTTCAAAAATTCTTTAGTTAATAATTCAATATCTTCTATTCTATCATTTAAAGATTTTGTTTCAATAATTGATTTTTTACATAAACTTAATAAATCTGAATGTATTAAATTCTTGTTGTTTGCAATAAATATAATATTAGAATTTTTATTACTATTAATATAATCAACAATTTTTTGTTGTATTTCAAAACTAAGTATTTGAATATTATCAAATACTAAAATACTATTTAATGATTTTTGAATAATTCCTTTTGTTCCAAATATTTCTTTGTCAAAATTATTGATATTTTGTATATTACAATCAAAAACAAATAAAGTTTTATTAGTAGATGATTTTTTATACAAATTTTGAACAATTACTTCTTTACTTGTTCCTGTATCACCACATATTAATGATATTTGTGATTTTGAATTTTTTAATATTTGTTTATTTAAGTATTCCACATAATTAGAACCACCTATTATTTCACCTTCACCAACACCTAGTTGATTTTGCAATGTGTCAACTTGTGTTTTTAATTTAACAGTATCTAATGCACGAACAATCGTACTTAATAAAGCTTCAGTTCTAAAGGGCTTGGCAATGAAATCATATGCTCCTTTTTTAGTCGCCGAAACTGCCATATCAACAGTACCGTGTCCCGACATCATAATAACAGGTACGTCTTGATTAATAGATTTAAATTCAGATAATATCTCAACACCATCCATTTTTGAATTGTTTAACCATACATCAAGAATAACAATACTTGGGTTAACTTTATTGAATTCTGACAATGCCTCGTCTGAATTACTGGCTACACGAGCATTATATCCTTCATCATTCATAACGGATGCAAGAATATCACGAATATTTTTTTCATCATCAACTATTAAAACATCAACTGTCATATTATTTATTTACCTTAAATATTATTTCTACCATTGCACCACCTAAAACACTATCTTTCAATGATATTGTTCCTTGATGGTCTTCTACTATTTTCTTAACGATACTAAGACCCAAACCTGTTCCTTCTTTACTATTTGATATATATGGTTCAAACAATTGTTCACGACTATCTTTTGGAAACCCTCTACCATTATCCTCTATTCTTAGTATAATAGATTTTTTTACAACTTCAAGACTTACAAATATTTTAGGCTTATTAACAACTGGGTTAGAAATTTCGATAAAAGAATTTTTCATTAAGTTTGTAACAAGTTGTCCAATTTGATGTACATCGTGAACATAATTAATTTTACTAGGTGATTTTATAATATATTTTATAAAATTATGTGCTGTTTTTTGTAATGTAAATGATTTTTTTACTGTGTCTACTAGATTAGCTTCAATCATTACAGCACTTGGCATACGAGCAAAACTATTAAATTCATCAACCAATTTACCAATTTCTTCTACCTGAGTTATAATAGTGTCTGTGCAATTTTCAAATACTTCATCAGATATGATATTTTTATATTTGCGTTTTAGTCGTTCAGCAGATAATTGAATTGGTGTTAAAGGGTTTTTAATTTCGTGAGCAACACGACGGGCAACATCTGCCCAAGCTTTATTTTTTTGATTTTTTTCAATTTCACTAATATCTTCAAATGCAACTATAAAACCAAAGATTTTTGCATCTTGTTTTTCAACACCAACTCTCACTAAATATCTTTTTTTATTTAAATTATCACCTATTAAAACTTGTTCTTGTTGATTCAATTTTGTATCTAGTGCTTTGATTATAATATGACTAAATTCTTTTATTACATTAACAAATTTTTTATTTTTAATATCACTTAGTGATTTATTTAATAATTTTTCCGCAGAATAATTCATCAACAAAACATTACCACTTGGTGATAATGCAACTATTCCTGTTGTTAAACCTTGCAATAAAGTTTCTATGAATTGTGAATTTTTCAATATATCACGATTTGCTTTTTTTAGAGAATTGTTAGTTTTATCAAGGCTTTCTGCCATATTGTTAAATGATTTCATTAACTCACCAAACTCATCATATCCTTCTTCTGGATTTAATTTAATCTTTAATTTACCTTTACCTAAATCGCTCGTTGCATCTATTAATTTACGAACTGGTTGAATCAGTGTCGTAGCAAGAGATAATCCAATCCATACTGACGTTGCCAACAACAGTAAAACAATTAATACAAACACCAGTGTAAATGATACTTTCAAATTTGAAAGGTTTTTTTCTAGTGTTTCATATTGTGATATAGCAAGTTCTGTATTTTGAATATAACCAATTACTTTTGGATCAACAAAACGACCAACTATTACATATGTATCTTGGAAATTGTTTAATTTAGCGATTGCTCTTACTCGTCTTAAATTTTCGTGTGCAAGTACAACTACATCACCTTGTTTTGCCCTTGCTAATGCATCATAACTTATTGGTTGAATTTCTAAGCTGGCAGTTAATCCATAACGACCATATATTTTTCCTTTTGTGTCAAAAACCAACATCTCTGTAAGGTTTTTAAGCACGCCCAATAAAGCCAAACTTTGTTCGAATTTGTTTTGATCTATATCTAATGTTTTAAACCTATTATCAATATCACGAGCAATTGATTGCACATCACCAACTATTGTATTTTGATGCTCTTTCAAGTATGCTGTTGCTACTTGCCTACTTTCTTGTAATGCTGATGAAACCCTATCACTAAACCAAGTTTTAATACCTAAATCAAAAAAGACAATAGAGAATAATGAGATTATAAGTGCTGGGATAACAGTAATTATACCAAATATAGAAGCAAATTTCCTTTGTAGACCATAACCACTTTCTTTTTTTTGTGATGACATAAAGATAGTTGAAATTCTATAAACAAGAAAAAATACAATTAAAACAAGGAAGAACACGTCAATCTTAACAAACATCTCAACTTGTTCTGATTTATCATTTGTTAAGTCAGAACTAAGTAAATAAAGTGTGAATAAACCAGATAATAACCCCAAAATAAAAATTGAATTAATAATAAAAAATTTCCATTTAGAGCTTAAAAAATTAATCAAAAGTATTGTAAATTTATTTTTTTCCATTTTATTTTATGCACTTAATTATTTTTTGTTTTTTTTATAATATTAATTCCTAAATCATTAATTTTTTTTCTTAATGTATTACGATTAATACCAAGCATTTCAGCCGTTTTAATTTGATTACCATTACAATATTTCAAACTTTCTTGAATCAAAGGATTTTCCAATTTTCTTAAAAAGATATCATATATATCATTATTATCTGATATTTCATCAGAAAAGTATACATTAATATAATGCTTTAACAAAAAATCAATATCGTTAAAGTCAGTTTTTAACACTGTCTTATAATTATCTTTGTTTAAGTAAGCAATAATTTCATTATCATCAATAATCGATGCTGATGATAGTAAACAAATTCTTCTTACAAAATTTTCTAACTCTCGTAAATTACCATTCCATTTATATTTTTTAAGTTGTTCATATGCAGAACTATCAAAAATTTTATTTGTACTAATTTTTGCTAAAAAATAATCAACTAACTCGTTAATATCATCAAGCCTATCTCTTAAAGGTGGTAAGTCAATTTTCATTACATTTAATCGGTAATATAAATCTTGGCGAAATTCACCATTTTCTACCATTTTTTCCAAATTTTTATGGGTTGCTGATATTATTCTCACATTGCACTTATAAACTTTTGAACTACCTATTGGCGAAACCTCGTTTTCTTGTAAAACCCTTAATAATCTTATTTGAGAATCTAGTGGCATATCACCAATTTCATCTAAAAATAAAGTCCCTCCATCTGATTGTAAAAACTTACCTTTTTTATCATTATCAGCCCCAGTAAAAGCACCTTTTTCATAACCAAATAATTCAGACTCTATTAATTCTTTCGGTATTGCCCCCATATTAATTGCAACAAATGGCTTATCTTTCCTATTACCAAAATCATGTAATGTTTTTGCAACTAATTCTTTACCTGTTCCAGATTCGCCATTAATTATAACCGTTTCATTATTATTTAAAAGCTTCGCTATTGAACGATAAACAGCTTGCATTTGTTTACTTTTACCAACAATAGGTAACCCTAGTTCAACTTCTTTTTTATTGTTATTTTCTATTGATAATGCATTAGAAAGTATTGATTTTAATTCATTTAAATCAAAGGGCTTTGGTAAATATTCAAAAGCACCGTGTGTGCCAGCGTCAATTGCTGTTAAAACTGTATTGTTAGCAGACATTATAACAACTGGTAAATCAGGGCGAATTATTTTTATTTCTTTTAAAATATCAATTCCATTTCCATCTTCCATAATAACATCAGACAATACACAATCACCCAAACCCTGTTTTATCCATTCTTGCAATTCCTTGGCAGAATTAGTTATTGTTACATCAGCATCAAAATCATCAAGTGCATTCTCTAAAACCGTACAAATTGATTTATCATCATCTGCTATTAAAATACTTTTTTTCATTTATGCCTCCAATGGTAAAATTACTGAAAAAATTGTTCCCTTGTTTGATGTAGAAAATGTTATTTTCCCATAGTGAGCCAAAACTAACATAGAAACAATAGCAAGACCTAAACCCTTGCCATTTTTTTTATTACTTTGATGTGGTGTAAATATTTTTGAATGATATTCTTGCTCAATTCCACTACCATTATCAATTATATCAACACATAATGCCCTGTGAGTTTTATCATTAATATTAATTTTTCCACCAGATAAATAGCGAGTTTTTATAATAATTTTACTTACACTTTCAACTTCCCTAGCATTTTTCACCAAATTCAAGAATATTTGTATTAATTTATCTTCTTCACCCCAAATACTTGGTAAACTTGGGTCGTACTGTTTTTCAATGATAATTTTATTTTCATCTAAGTTACTAAGTAACTTAACCTTATCAAGAACTTTATAAATATTTACAGCAGAAAAATTTACATGATTTAACTGAGTTATATCTTCTAGTTCATTAACCAGCTTAGCAATTCGATTTGTTTCATTTATTATTAAATCTGTTAATTGATTTTTATCATTTTTTGCTAGTAATTGCGATGCTCCACTTATTGCTGATAATGGATTTTTTATTTCGTGAGCTATCATTGCAAATAAATTTTTATTCGCAATAGTTCCCCTTTTATTAATTAGGTTTTCATTCATAGATATGATTAATTTACCTTGATATTTTGCAATATAAATATCTATTTCTGTAATTACATTGTTTAAATTAACAAAATTATACTCCGATAATAAAACAGGATTGTTGTTTTTCATTACTCCGTTACAAGATTTTATTAAATCCAAATTATTTTCAAACAATTTATCTAGATTTATACTATCTACATCAAAATTAAAGAACATATATGATTTGTTGTTGGCATAAATAATATTTAATTTTTCATCAACAACAATCACAACTTTATCTATTGCTTCTAACATATCATAAGACATAAAAAATCCTTTTTAATTTAACAAATAACTAATTATAAAAACTTTTTATAATATCTTTGACTTCGTCTTTACAAGTCGTAACCATTATTTTATCACGAAAACTAATACAAGCATTTGCTTGTTTTAAATACCAGGATAAATGTTTTCGTCCCATTAACATTCCTTTGTAATCGCCATAATGTTCAAGTATCTGATTATAATGTTCTATTATTGTATTATATTGCTTGTTTACATCAAGCTTAGCAGTTTTAATACCTGATGATAAATAATTGCTTATTTGATTTAATAACCAAGGTTGTCCCTGTGAAGCTCGTCCAATCATAATACCATCAGCACCAGATTTATTTAAGGCATCAACAGCACTTTCTTCACTAATAATATCACCATTCACAATAACTGGAATTTTTACGGATTGCTTAACATTTTTTACAAAGTCCCAATTTGCAACACCAGTATATTGTTGTTGGCGAGTTCTTCCGTGAATAGTTATTAATGAAATCCCTTCACCTTCTGCCATCTTTGCAATTTCAATAGCATTAAGATTTTCATTATCCCATCCCATTCGCATTTTTACAGTAACTGGAACATCCACAGCTTGTTTTACAAAACGCATTATTTTTAATGCTGTTGCAGGATATTGCATTAATGCAGAACCACAATATTTTCCTGTTACTTTTTTTGCAGGGCAACCAAAATTAATATCAATAACATCTACATTATTGTCAACCAACCACCTAGCTGTGTCAGCCATTTCATTAGTTTCCGAACCTATTATCTGTACCATATGAATATTTTCACCAACAGCAGGCTGAATTTTTTGTAAAGATTCTTTTTTTTCACGAATTAAACGATTACTTGCAACCATTTCCGACACACAAACACCAGCCCCAAATGAATTAACAACATTCCTAAAAGGTAAATCAGATACCCCAGACATAGGGGCAAGAAATACTGGCTTATTTATTATATGATTACCTATTTTTAACTTTTGCATAATTGATTAAAATATAGGCATTTGAAAAATAAATCAAGAAAAATAACAATAATTATTGAAAAATAGAGTATTTTATTATACTTTTAAAATAAATAAAGCAAGGATATTTATATGACGAAACAACCTCGTATCGGACATGGTTATGATGTTCATTCATTTTGTGATGGTAATGAAGTCGTTTTGTGTGGAATTAAAATACCATTTAACAAAAGATTAAAAGCTCATTCAGATGGCGATGTAGCAATGCATGCATTAACTGATTCTATATATGGTGCTATTGCTTGTGGTGATATAGGTAGACATTTTCCGGATAATGATGAAAAATGGAAAGATGCAAACAGCGAGATATTTTTAAATCACGCAAAACAAGAATTAGAAAAAATAGGTGGTTATATTGGAAATATTGATATTACAATAATTGCCGAACAGCCCAAGATTACTCCACACAGTGAAGATATGATAAATAATATAGCTAGAATTTTAGATATTGAAAAAAATCAGGTTTCAATCAAAGCAACAACATCTGAAAAACTTGGCTTTATAGGGCGTGAACAAGGTATCGCAACACAATCAACAGTAATGGTATTTGTATAATGAATATAATAGAAAAATCATCAAAGTATATTGTATCACTAGGCAAGATTGGATTTATAAAACCTGCTAGTGGAACTTGGGGAACACTTGCATCAATGCCTGTGGCTTTTTTAATTGCATATATATATTCACCGTTATCACTAGTTATTGCATCGTTTATAATATTAATAATTGGTTGGTATTTTACAAATATATACGAAAAAATAAATAACGAACACGATGCTAGCGAAATTGTTATTGACGAAATGGCAGGGGTGTTTATTACATTAAGTTTTATACCTGTTGATGTTTGGTATTATATTGCTGGATTTTTTATATTTCGTTTCTTTGATATATTAAAGCCATATCCTATTAATATAATAGACAACCAAAAAACAGCGTTCAGTGTTATGCTTGATGATCTTATTGCTGGATTATATGCTGGAATTACATTATGGGTATTATTATGGATAGTTCTTTAATTAATTTATCTGAACAAATAAAACAAACTTTAATTACAAAAAAGTTATCTCTTTCCTGTGCTGAATCTTGTACTGGTGGTATGCTAAGTTCATATATAACAGAAGTATCTGGTTCATCTGAATATTTCCACAAAGGATATATAACATATTCTAATGATGCAAAAATCAAAGATTTAGGTGTAAATTCAGATACTATTAAAAAATTTGGTGCAGTATCAGAACAAACAGCACTAGAAATGTTATCTGGATTAAATACAGATATAGGAATTACAATTACAGGGATTGCAGGTCCTACTCAAAGCGAAAAAAAACCAATAGGTTTAGTTTATATTGCAATTAAATATTTAAATAACTATGATTGTGTCAAAAATAATTTTTCTGGTAATCGTGGGGAAATAAGAACTCAATCTGTTGAAAAAGCTATGCAAATGATTTTAAATTCCACAAAAAATCTTGACTAAATTTATATAAATTAATTATATAAGTCGTTTGCACGACTTTCAAATGCTAAAATCATTTTTTTTACAACTTTTTCAAATATTGGAAACAACGCAATATCTAATATTTTATTTTTAAATTGAAATTCAATATTAAAATGAACTTTTGTTTTATCACCCAAACATTCAAAAAACCACTGGTTTTCAAGATGTTTAAATGGACCATCTTCGTATTTAACAATTATTCTTTTATTATCATCATCAAAATTAACTCTGCTAATAAATTTTTCATTAATACTAGAAAAACTAACTATCATATCAGCCAATATTTCATTTCCTTGTACTGAATTAATACGAAGACCGTTACACCAAGGTAAAAATTCAGGATATTTTTCAATATCTTTTACCAAATTGTACATATCAATTGCGGAAAAATTCATTTCCTTCACATCATTATATTTATACATTATACTATACTGTTAATTTATTTAATTTAATATTTCTTGCTTCACGTAACATCTGGAAATCATCACCTGCATGATATGATGAGCGTGTAAGTGGAGTCGCTGAAACAAGTAAGAAACCTTTTCCTCGCGCTTTCTTGGCAAGTTTTTCAAACTCATCTGGTGTCATAAATCTATCTACACCTGTATGCTTGATTGTTGGTTGCAAGTATTGCCCAGCCGTTAAGAAATCAACATCAGCCGCCCTTAAATCGTCCATTAATTGATGGATTTCAATATCTGTTTCACCTAGTCCAACCATAAGACCAGATTTTGTAAAAATACTTGGATCGAGTTCTTTTACCTTAGCTAACAATTGTAAAGAAGTAAAGTATCTAGCCCCTGGGCGAATTGTTGGATACAATCTTGGAACTGTTTCAATATTATGATTAAATACATCTGGTCGAGCCTTAACAACAATTTCCAATGCAGAATCTTTACCTTTAAAATCAGGTGTTAATATTTCAATTGTTGTATCAGGATTGCGTTTACGACATGCACGAATAGTTTCCGCATAGTGTTCAGCACCACCATCTTCCAAATCATCACGGTCAACAGATGTAATTACAACATGTTTCAATCCTAATTTAGCAACAGATTCAGCAACATTATAAGGTTCAAATGGGCTTAATTCCCCAGGTTTACCAGTGGCAACATTACAAAAAGAACAAGCACGAGTACAAATTCCCCCCATAATCATCATTGTTGCGTGTTGTTTTTCCCAACATTCACCAATATTAGGGCAAGAAGCTTCCTCACAAACGGTTTTAAGGCTATAATTATCAACTATTTCTTTTGTTTTTTTATAACCATCAGATATAGGAGCTTTTACACGGATCCATTCAGGCTTTCTTTGGATAGGATTATCCGGCCTGTTTCGTTTTTCAGGGTGGCGATATTTATTATTATCATTATCAACTTTATTAATCATTAACTTTTACCTAATTAAATATGTATAGCTCTATTATAAGCATTTAATACTGATTCATGCAACATTTCACTTAATGTTGGGTGTGGAAATATCGTATGCATTAATTCTTCTTCTGTTGTTTCAAGTGTTTTAGCAACAGAAAATGATGATATCATTTCTGTGACTTCGGCACCTATCATATGGGCTCCTAATAACTCACCTGTTTTACTATCAAAAACTGTTTTTATTAAACCATTCGATTCACCTAGTGCAATTGCTTTACCATTTGCCATAAATGGAAACCTGCCAACATTTACATTATAACCTGCATCTTTTGCCTGTTGTTCAGTATAACCAATACTAGCAATTTGTGGATGACAATATGTACAACCAGGAATATTTTGCTTGTTTAATGGGTGAACACCTTGCAATCCAGCTATTTTTTCAACACATATTACACCCTCGTGTTCGGCTTTATGTGCCAACCAAGGAGCACCTGTAATATCACCAATTGCATAGATTCCATTTTCACCTGTTCTTGAAAATTCATCAGTAATAATATGGCTTTTCTCAACTTTAATATCTGTGTTTTCTAGACCTATATTTTCCACATTACCAAGGATACCAACAGCTGTTATTAATTTCTCAGCTTTTAGTTTTTCACCATTATTAAGTTCTATATCCATATCAGATTTATTTTTATTAATTGATTTAATACCAGTACCAGTTATAATTTTCATACCTTGTGATTCAAATTCAGATTTCGCCATTTTTGAAATCTCTTCATCTTCTACTGGTAATATTCTATCTTGTACCTCAACCACTGTAACTTCAGAACCTAATGCATTAAAGAAACTAGCAAATTCTATGCCTATTGCCCCTGAACCAAGAACTACCAATTTATTAGGAACGGTATCTGGTACTAATGCTTCGCGATAAGACCAAATAAATTTTTTATCTGGTTCTAATCCATCTAGTATTCTAGCCCTTGCACCAGTTGCAATAATGATATGTTTTGCATTTACTTGATGTGAAACTTCACCATCATTTTCAACAAGTACAAATCTATTATTTTTTTCACCAGCAATTTTACCAAAACCATTAATAATATGTACTTTATTTTTCTTCAATAAATGCCCAACGCCTTTACTTAACTGTGCTGAAACATCACGAGATCTTTTTACAATCGCATCTAAATCATAACTTGCCTCACATTTTAAACCGTATTGTTCAGCGTGTCCCATTTGACGATATATTTCTGCACTTCTTAGTAAAGCTTTAGTTGGAATACAACCCCAGTTTAAACAAATACCACCTAAATGATTAGCTTCAATAACTGCAACTTTCATTCCAAGTTGAGCCCCACGAATAGCAGAGACATAACCACCGGGGCCTGCTCCTATTATAACTAAATCAAAATCTAATTTTTCCATAACATTTTCCTATTTTATAATTTTAAAAATATTAATTTATTAATAAATCAGGTTGTTCCAATGCATTTTTTAATGCTTTCAAGAAATCACCGGCAACAGCACCATCAACAGCTCTATGGTCAACAGATATTGTTAAATTCATAACAGTTGCTGATACAATTTCGCCATTTTTTGAAATCACTTTTTCAGAACCAGCACCAACAGCAACAATACAAGCCTGTGGCGGATTAATAATAGCACTAAATTGTTTAACACCATACATACCAAGATTAGAAACAGAAACAGTTCCACCTTGATATTGTTCAGGTATTAAAGCACCTTTTTTAGCTTTACCTGCAAGCTCTTTCATTTCATTTGAAATATCTATTAACGATTTACTTTGTGTATTTCTTACAACTGGTGTAATAAGGCCACCTTCAATAGCAACGGCAACGGCAACATCAACACTATTAAATTGCTTAACAATATCACCGCCCCAAGAAACATTAGCTTCTGGCACTTGTGTTAAAGCAACAGAAACAGCTTTTAGAACCATATCATTAACTGATATTTTATATTCGTCATTAGATTCATTATTTAAATTTTTACGTAAAGATAACAATTCATCGATAACAACATCACTTGATACATAAAAGTGTGGTACAGATTGCTTTGATTCAGATAATCTTTTTGCAATTACACCTCGCATAGTGCTTACTTTTATTTTTTCGTGTTCTGGTTGGAACGGGTCATCTATTACATCAATAGGTTTTGCAACAACTGGGGCTGGATTAGTCGAAGAAGCCGTACCATTGGCAATAGCATTTTCCACATCAGATTTTATCACTCGTCCTTTTCCACCAGTTCCTTTAATATTGGTAAGTGAAAAATTATTTTGTTTAGCAATTCGTCTTGCAAGAGGTGAAGAAAAAACATTAGTATCAACATTAACTACACTATTATTCGAATAAATATTTTGTACTGCCTCTACAATATCATCAACCTGTGGCAAAGCAAGTTTTTCAAGATTTTCAGCATATGGTAATGGAACATCTTTTGCCGAAACACGCAGAACTGGTGCATCTAAGTATTCAAATGCTTGTTCCATTACACGAGCTGATATTTCAGCACCAATACCTGATTGAGACCAACCTTCTTCTACTACAACAAGACGAGAAGTCTTTTGTACAGAATTAATAATAGTATTAATATCAAGTGGACGAATTGTTCTTAAATCAATCACTTCCGAAGATATACCAAGTTGAGCTAACTTTTCAGAAGCTTCTAGTGCTTTACCAACACCAATAGAGTATGAAACGATAGTTACATCTGAACCGATACGACGAGTTTTAGCAACACCGATTGGAACAATCCAATCATCAGTATCAGGTACATCAAATTCAACGCCATACATCAATTCGTTTTCCAAAAATACAACTGGATTATTATCACGAATTGCAGACTTCAACAAACCTTTTGCATCTGATGCATCATAAGGTGAAATTACTATTAATCCTGGTATATGACCATACCAAGCGGCATAACATTGTGAATGTTGTGCACCAACACGAGAAGCTGAACCATTTGGCCCTCTAAATACCATAGGTGATGACATTTGCCCGCCAGACATATATCTTGTTTTTGCCGCAGAGTTAATTATTTGATCAATAGCTTGCATTCCAAAATTCCAAGTCATAAACTCAACTATTGGACGAAGTCCTCTAAATGCAGCACCAATAGCAACACCAGCAAAACCGTGTTCTGTAATTGGTGTATCTATTATCCTTTTACCACCAAATTCATCAAGTAATCCTTGTGAAACTTTGTAAGCACCTTGATATTCAGCAACTTCTTCGCCCATTAAAAATATATTTTCATCAGTTCGCATTTCTTCTGCCATTGCATCACGCAAAGCTTCACGAACTGTTTGTTTTTTAAATGAGCCACTCCATTCTGGTTCAGGTTCTACTATCTCAACAACTGGTGCTTGAGAAGTTTGTAATGTTGTTGCAACCGTTTGTTCTTGCTTTTGTGAAACGGAAGGTTTATCAAATGTTAATCCTTCTAATACAGATGCATCTTCATCTTCTTCTAATAAAATAGCAATAACAGAATTAACAGGTACGTTTTGTGAACCAGCTTCAATTAATATTTTACCGACGATACCTTCGTCAACTGCATCAACTTCCATTGTTGCTTTATCTGTTTCTATTTCTGCGATAGTTTGACCAGATTCAACTGCATCACCTTCTTTTACTAACCAAGAAGAAAGAGTACCTTCTGTCATTGTTGGACTTAGTGATGGCATTAATATATTAATAGTCATTATTTTCCCCTTATACCACTACATCTGTCCACAACTCTTTTGCTTCTGGAACCGGACTTTCCAATGCAAAATCAGCAGACTTAGATACTATTTTTTTAATTTCTTTATCTATTGCCTTTAGTGAATCTTCTGTTTCACCATTTGTAAGCAATATTTCTTTCACATAATCAATGGGGTCGTATTTTTCTTTCATACTAGTAACTTCTTCTTTCGTACGATACTTAGCAGGATCAGACATTGAATGCCCACGATATCTGTATGTTTTCATCTCTAAAATATATGGCCCTTTTGACGAGCGACAATGTGCAACTGCTTTTTCTGTTGCTTCTTTTACTTCTAATACATTCATACCATCAACAGCTACACCTACGATGCCGTAAGACTTACCACGATTATACAATGCTTCTGCAATAGCTGAATGGCGTGCAGTTGAAGTACCCATAGCATATTGATTATTTTCAATAATATAAATCACAGGTAATTTCCATAATGAAGCCATATTAAATGATTCATAAACTTGACCTTGATTCAAAGCACCATCACCTAAATAAACTGTAGAAACATTATCATTTCCCTTGTACTTATCAGCAAAAGCAAGTCCAGTTCCAATAGGAACCTGAGCCCCTACTATGCCGTGTCCACCATAGAAATTTTTCTCAGAAGAAAACATATGCATAGAGCCACCTTTTCCTTTTGATAATCCATCAATGCGACCTGTAAGTTCAGCCATAACACCATTAGGCGACAATCCACATGCCAACATATGAGCATGGTCACGATAAGAAGTAATAACACTATCTTTATCACTTATGGCATCTTGAACACCAACAACAACAGCTTCTTGTCCAATATAAAGATGACAAAATCCACCAATTTCACCCATACCATATAATTGTCCTGCCTTTTCTTCAAAACGACGAATTAACAGCATATCTCGGTAATATTGTAATATTTTATCTTTATCAATATTTGATTTTTTAGAAAAAGTTTTCTTAGCACTATTCATAATTAACAACTCCAATCTAATTATGCAATATTATACAATGCTAATAAAAAAATGAAAACAAAATTACATTTATATAATCTATTGTTTTTTATGACTTTTAATAAAATTAACCTTATTATGGTTAATCTTGATATTTTAACAAATTAATAATTATTCCTACTTACAGAGCATTGAAAAATTTACAAAAATTATATTCAGATATTATATATTATTGACACAATAATCGTTTTTTGTTATTTTTAATATTATTATAGTTACAATAATATTCTTGTGTTTAGGAAAATAGAAATATGACATTTTTAGAAAATTTAAAAAATATCTTACAAATATTTCTAGCACTAGGTGTCGTGCTGATGTTATTTTTCCTATTTTTCAGCTCTAGTGGAATCATTAAAAAATCAAACTTAGAAAAGAAGTTATATAAAACTGAAGAAATACTTAGTGTTTTACAAAGCCACCGAATAAAAATAGATACAGAATCAAAAATGTTATCAAAAGAAAATCTTGATCTTGATTTCTTGGAAGAACAAGCAAGAATACAATTTAATTTAGTTGGAAAAAACGAAGTTCAAATTAATCTTGACTAATTTCTAAAAGCTTCATCAAGTAAATCACTATTATAACGCCACGCAATATGATAACCGTATTCGGTTTCAAATATAGTAGACACTTCACCTAATTCCAAATTAAAAACAATATCTTCAAATTCTGGAACCATTTCATTTTTTTCAACTTGACCAAGCAATCCACCTAATGCACCTGATGGACAATCAGAAACTTGTGAAGCCACAATTTCAAAAGCAACATTATCATTTTTAATTCTATCTAAACTTTCCTCAGCTTTTTCCAAGGCCTGTTGCTTAGTAGTGTCTGAAATCATTTCTTCTGTTTCACAATGTCCAAAAAGAATATGTGCTATTTGATACGACATTATACTTCAACCTTAATTGGCATTTTAACACGAATATGAACATCTTCCAGAACTTTATCAAATACATTATTAGGAGCTTGCATCATTAAGTCTTGTGCATTTTGATTTAATGGGAATGCTGTAATTTGACGAATATTAGGTTCATCAGCTAACAACATAACAATGCGATCAATACCAGGTGCTGAACCACCGTGTGGAGGAGCCCCATATTTAAAGGCATTAATCAAACCAGCAAATTTTTCATCAACAAAATCTTGACTATATCCTGCTATATCAAAAGCTTTATACATAATTTCAGGTAAATGGTTACGAATAGCACCAGAGGATAATTCAAAACCATTACAAACTATATCATATTGATAAGCTAGTATATCAAGAGGATCTTTATTTAAAAGAGATTCCATTCCACCTTGTGGCATTGAAAATGGATTATGTGAAAAGTCGACTTTCTTTTCTTCTTCATTATATTCAAACATTGGGAAATCAACTATCCAACAGAAATTAAACTCATCATTTTTAATTAAATCTAATTCCTCGCCAAGTTTAGTTCTAGCTTGTCCTGCAAATGTAGCAACTTCATTTTCAACTCCACAAGCAAAAAATACACTATCACCATCTGAAACACCTGTTATATCTTTAATTTTAGCAATTCTATCATCACTTAAATTCTTGGCAATAGGACCAACGCCTTGACCGTCTTTGAACTGTATATAACCTAATCCTGCTTGACCAACTGATCTAGCCCAATTATTTAATTTATCAAAAAATGAACGAGGTTTATTCGCTGAATTAGGAGCAGGTATAGCCCTTACAACACAGCCCTTTTTTATCAAACCAGCAAAAATTTTAAAATCGGAACCAGCAAATGCATCACTTACATCTGAAATAACAATTGGATTTCTTAAATCAGGTTTATCAGAACCATATTTCAACATAGAATCCTTATAAGCAATTCTTGGGAATGGGTATTGGGTAACTTTCTTATCATTTCCAAATTCTTCAAACACACCATGTAAAACAGGTTCTAGAACATTAAATACATCTTCTTGTGTAGCAAAACTCATTTCAAAATCAAGCTGATAAAATTCACCTGGTGAACGATCTGCTCTTGCATCTTCATCTCTAAAACAAGGTGCTATTTGAAAATATCTATCAAATCCAGAAACCATCAATAATTGTTTAAATTGTTGTGGAGCTTGTGGTAAAGCATAAAATTTCCCTGGGTGTAATCTAGATGGAACAAGAAAATCCCTAGCCCCTTCTGGTGAAGAAGCTGTTAGAATAGGTGTTTGAAATTCAGTAAATCCTTGCTTAACCATTCGGTTTCTAAGTGAATATATTACATTTGAACGCAACAATATGTTTTTGTGCATTTGTTCCATTCGTAAATCAAGAAAACGATATTTTAATCGCATATCTTCTGGATATCCAGCGTCTTGATTAACTGGAAAAGGTAATCCTTGTGCAACTGATTGAACTTCCATTTCTTGAATTTGCACTTCAATTTCACCAGTTGGCAAATTCTTGTTAATTGTTTCATCACTTCGTGTTAAAATCTTGCCAACAATTGTTATAACTGTTTCATTACTAAGCCCATCCACAGATGCAAATAAAGGATGTGAATTATCTATTACACACTGAGTTAAACCATAATTATCTCGTAAATCTAGGAATAATAAACCACCGTGGTCTCGTACACGGTTTACCCAACCAGACAACTTAACTGTTTCATCTGTGTGATTTTTATTTAATTCATTACAATTATGAGTGCGATACTTATGCATTTTTCTAATTTTCCTAAATTTTATAATTTAAATAATTGTTATCACTTTATATATTTTACTTAATTTGTCAAGAAATCTTATAGTTTTATGTTTATTTTTACAATGTTTTAGTCCATATTATAAAATATATAATATATAAAATAACAAGGATAAAATTTTGCAAATAATAGATAATTCCAATAAACTTATACAATATTGTAATAAAATAAAAGAGTATGATTTTATTACATTAGACACTGAATTTTTAAGAGCAAAAACATATTTTTCAAAATTATGTTTAATTCAAGTATCAACACCTGATCTTGCTGAATCAGCAATCATAGATCCACTAGGCGATATTGATTTATCAACACTTTTTGAAATATTAGAAAATGACAAAATAACAAAAGTAATCCATTCATCAAGTCAAGACTTAGAGATATTTTACAATTTAATGGGTAAAATACCAAAAAATGTTTTTGACACTCAAATAGGTGCAAGTGCTATCGGTTTAGGTGAACAAGTTAGTTATGAAAAATTAGTAACAAAAATATGTCAAAAACAACTTGATAAAGGTGCAAGGTTTACCGATTGGTCAATTCGCCCACTAAATGAAGTACAATTAAATTATGCGATAAATGATGTTATATATTTAGTTCAAATATATAAATACATAATATCAGAAATTGAAAGATTAAACAGGAAAGAATGGATTAAAAAGGAACTTGACAATATAACAGATGAAAAGACCTATCAAGTAAAACCTTTGGAAACTTACAAAAAAATTAAATTCCACACAAATAACAGAAAGGTACTTGCAAAACTACGTGAAATTTCAAAATGGCGTGAATTATCAGCAATGAAAGTTAATATTCCAAGAAGACATTTTATGAAAGATGAAACAATAATTGATATTGCATCTAGTAAAATAAAATCCTGTAATGACTTAGATAAAATCCGTAATTTCCCAAAATCTTGGATAAAATCAGAAAGATCAAATGAAATTATTGATATAATTGACAAAGTAGACAATATGCCTCAATCAGATTATCCAGAAATTATAAAAACAAAATCATTAAATGAAGGTCAAAAAGCCAGTATAGATTTATTAAAATCATTATTAAAAGAATGTGCAAAAAAACATAATATCAGTCCATTTTTAATTGCAAAACAAAATGACCTAGAAAATTTTATAAATAATGCAGAAACCAACGAAATTACAAGAGGTTGGAAGTTTGAAATATTTGGAAAAAAAGCAATAAAACTAATAAATGGTAAAATAGCACTTACTATCAAAAATCAAAGGCTAGAATTTATTGATATTTAAATATCATATTCTTGTAATATCTTGCGAACAAATGGAATTGTTATTTCATTAGAACATGCTAGAGATTCTTTATCAAGTATATCAACAAACTTAATTACCGTAGAATAAGAACGAGGTGTTCGTTCAATAATATATGACATTACATCACTTTTAATACGAAGTTGTTTGTCTATAAAGTTTTTAAGCATCACGAAATGCAGTGACTCATCACTAGGTTTTTCAATATTATAAACCATAGCTTGTAATAATCTAGATTTTAAATCGGGTAATGTTATATCAATATCTTTTACCTTTTTATTACTAGTAAAAAGTAAATTACTTCCGTATTTTTTACTCATATTAATAAGATGAAATAAAAGTTTCTCGTCAATATCATTAATATCGTCTATTACACACCCAGTACGAGAGATATTTTCCAACATATCAAAATGCAAACATTCTTTTGAAACAATTGGAACATTAAACTTATTTGCGTATATGTTAGATAAATGGGTTTTTCCACTGCCCTTTTCACCTGATATAATTAATAAGTTACTGCCCCAAGATTTTTGATTAAGAACAATATCAAGTGGTGAAATACCACCATCTTCAATATAAAAATTATCAATTCTGTAAATAGGTTCTCTGTTATAATCAATGCCTAGTTGCTTTATCAATTTAATTAACCTTTTCATAAAACTCTGTTTTTAGATATTGTCTAAATATAAATCTAGTTATAGTACCAATAAGAGTTGCCATTGGAACTGCCAATAACACACCTATAAAACCGAATAATAAACCACCACCCATAAGGGAAAAAATTATCCACACAGGATGCAATCCAACCTTATCACCAACAATATTAGGAGTTAAAACAACACTTTCTATTGACTGAGCAAAAGCAAAAGTTCCCCAAATTGGTAATAGCTTCCATACATCTTCGTATTGTATAATTCCAACTAATGACGCAATGCAAACACCGACAAAAGCACCTACATAAGGTATAAATACTAGTAACCCAGTTAAAACACCAATTGCAATTGCATAATCAAGACCTATCACACTAAGAAAAATAGAATAGAATGTCCCAAGTATAAACATAACTGTTAATTGTCCCCTTAAAAAGGCTGATACAGAAATATTTATGTTGTTAATTAATTCAGAAAAATCAATACGCAATCTAGGTGGTACAGATTTTAATATAATTTTGCGCAATGATTCCCAATCTTTTAACAAATAAAATAACATTATAGGCACTAATACAAAGAAAAACGTATCCTGAGCTATTTCCGAAACACTACCAATTACAATTTGAGCTGTTGAGCCTAATGAACCCTTTATATTTTCAATAAATTCATTTTTAAAAACATCTATTTCAAGAATAGTAATACCAATACTATTTAATTTAGTCGTTAAGACTTCCAAACCAACAGGCAAGATGTTTATTACGGCACTAATTTGCAAAACAAATATAGGTAATAGTGTTGCAAGAAATCCAAAAAGTAATAACAAGAAAATAAATACAACAACAAGACTTGAAAGTATTCGATTTAAACCAAATTTTTCAAAAAATGTTGTAATAGGGTCAAATATATATGCCAAAACGATTGAAAGTACGAAAGGCCATAATATTGGCTTTAAAAAGCTTAAGCCAATTAATAACATTATAATTATCACCAGTGTTAAAATAATTCTTATTGATGCTACACCATTCATACTATCTCCTTATCATGGTAATTTAATAATCCATTTATTATATTCATTATTAACTATATACCCTAATCTTTCAAATGCAATTTTTAATTTTTTCAAAAGACCTAAAAATGTTAACTTAAATTCAGCCAATCCACTATTTAATGAGATTAACTCTATATTTTCTATATTTTCAATTTCCGATAGTTCTAATTTTAATCTTTTTAAATCTTGTTGATTTTTAGTTGGCAATATAACAATCTGGGTATTTAAAGAAAATTCTTTGTTATTTTTTATTTTATTTCGCCACATTTTTTCAAGACCTACATAAAAAACACTAGATATATATTTTAACATTTTTGTTTTATCTGTATTTTTTGATTTAAATGATTGTTCTGAACTTTTATTTTCTAACAAATCTCCAATGGAATTATATTTTAATTTCATATGTAATCCAGAATTTGATGGTATTAATGAAACCTTTGCTATTACAACACCTTCCACACCATATATCTTAGAAGTTTTTATTATTTTTTCGTGATTTTTTATTATACTAGAATCAATATTTAAGCTATTTCTTACACCACCTTCGGCTAGTACTATCGGTAACAATCCACCTTGTTTTGGATTATCAAATAATGCTTTTTCCCAAATATTTGCCTGCTCATAAATATAAGATATTCCATCTTGTTCATAGATAGGTATTACAAGAAAAGGAAATCCAATTTCTTCTAGGAAATTTATATTATTATTACGAAAATATGAACGAATTTTCTTAGGATTAAAGTATACAGTTATATTGGCAATATATCGTTTTGACCTAGCTTTTTCACCACTTACGTCAATATTTTCAATCATACTATCCATATCATTTTCAGATATATTAATAATATCATTTCTATTGGAAACACCAACTATATTAATCAAATCAATCCAAGCTGTTTTTTTAGCTTTTAAAAATGCCTTCTTTTTTGCATTTACAACAGTGTCGGCTGTTTCGTTAACTGACACAATCTTAGGCTTAAATAAAACACCTGCAAACGATAAATTAAAATATAAAATAGTAAAAAAAACAAAAACAAACTTTTTCATTGCTTCATAATATACTAAACACACTAAATAACAAAATTATTTTTAATTAATTTAATACTAAAAAAAGCCAATGTAAATTTCAAATACAAGAAATTATTACATTGGCTTTTAAAAAGATATAAATAAATTTATTATATTTTATCCAATAATTTCAGTGCCTGAGAAGAAATAGGAGATTTCTGCAAGAGCAGTTTCAGGTGCATCTGAACCGTGAACAGAATTTGCTTCAACAGATTCAGCATGAACCTTGCGGATTGTGCCTTCATCAGCATTTTCTGGATTTGTAGCACCCATAATTTCACGATACTTAGCAACAGCATTTTCACCTTCAAGAACCTGAACAACAACTGGTCCTGAAATCATAAATTCCACCAAGTCGTTAAAGAATGCTCGTTCAGCATGAACACCATAAAATACCTCAGCCTGTTTACGATTCATATGTATACGTTTTTGAGCTACAATTCTAAGGCCTGCTGATTCAATCATAGCATTAATTGCACCAGTAAGATTGCGTTTTGTCGCATCTGGTTTAATAATTGAGAAAGTTTTTTGTAAAGTCATTTTTTATCTTCATTCATTATAAAAATAATAAACCTGTAAAAAATTACAGGTTTAAAATATATTTGGTTAAATTATTTATCTAGTATTTTCTTGCCACGATACATACCAGTACTTAAATCAATGTGATGAGAACGACGTAATTCACCTGAATTTTTGTCTTCTACATAGCTATCAACACTCAATGAATCGTGAGAACGACGATTACCGCGACGATGTGGGCTTACTTTTCTTTTTGGAACAGCCATTTTTTCTATCCTCTAATATTTTTAAATTGTAGAGAGTGAATATAATATTTTAATACATTAGTCAAGATAAAAATAATGTTTTTACTTTTTTTTCCAGCCCGATACAGGATCCTGATAATAATAACAAAGTTCATATTCTGCTTTTTGAGTCATTTTTTTCCAGAACAATCTTGCTTGATGTAATATTTTTTCGTCATTTCCATTAAACATAAAGCAAATTAAATCCGCGCCCGATATTAAATTCTCATTAATTTCATTAATAAAAAACCTATTTTTTCTTAAATTTTCAGCCTTTATATTTAAATTATTATATATTGCAACGGGGCTATTCTCATCAATATTATTACCTGTATCATTAGCTATAAAACTAGTTTGATTGTTATTTTCCCATAAAATATCTGAAAATTCTTTCGCATCACTATTTATAATAACATCAGACTTATAGCCCATATCTATTACCTTTTGTAATAATACAGACAAAGCATCATCAACTGTTGTTTTTTGTAAATGATAAAAACGAATTTCTTTCATTTTATTTTTTTACGGACCTTTCCCAATCCCAAACAAGCCTGTCTAGTGTACGAACACCAAATCCAACTCCACCTTTGGGAACTGTTGGGTTACCTTTATATTCCCAAGCCATACCAGCAATATCTAGATGAGCCCAAGATATATCATCATTTATAAACCTTCGTAAAAATGCTGCGGCAGTACATGCCCCACCCCATTTTGAACCAGTATTTTTCATATCTGCAATTTCTGAGTTGATTTCCATATTATACTTTTTATTCATAGGCATTGACCATAAACCTTCAACTTCACTATCACCTGCATCTATAATACTTTGTTTTAATTCATCATCATTTGCAAACACACCTGCGTATTCGTGTCCCAATGCAACCATCATTGCCCCTGTTAAAGTAGCAAGGTCAATAATACTCCTTGGTTTATATTTTTTCTGTACATATGTAAGGCAATCAGCCAGAACCATTCTACCTTCGGCATCTGTATTTATGACTTCAATAGTTTGTCCAGACATTGATGTAACAACATCACCTGGTCTTTGAGCCAACCCATCAGGCATATTTTCAACTAAGCCTAACACACCTACAACATTTGCCTTTGCTTTTCTTAAAGATATTGCTTTCATTGCACCAATTACTGCTGATGCTCCACCCATATCAAATTTCATATCTTCCATACCACTAGATGGTTTTAATGATATGCCACCTGTATCAAATGTAACGCCTTTACCAACAAAAACAAAAGGGTTTTCAGATTGCTTTGTCCCCATATATTCCATAATAGCAACATAAGATTTGTTTGCCGAACCTTGCCCAACAGCAAGCAATGCATTCATACCAAGTTTCTTTAATTGACTTTCATTTAAAATCTTGACATTAATGCCTAACTTAGATAATTCCTTTGCAGTTTTTACAAATTTTTCAGGTGTTAACACATTTGCTGGTTCGTTTACTAAATCTCTTGCCAAGAAAACACCTTCGGCAATACAATTTAAATTATTAAAGCATTTTTTTGCCTCACTTGAATTTTCTCCAACAAAAGAAACTTTTTTTAATGTAGCGAATTTATTTTTAACGGTTTTGTATTTTGTAAAACTGTAAGAGCCAAGAATCAATCCATATGCTATCTGTGCAATATCTTGTTGTGATAATCCTTCAACAGACACTTGTATATTTTTATCATTTTTAGCAATGTTATAAATTTTTCCACCGATATTTCGCAATGATTGTTTTTTAAGTAATTTTCCAGCTCCTAGAATATGAATTTTTGAAAAACAATCAATATCAAGAAGTGTAGATTTTTCATTATGAGAACCGGTTAAATTTAGCTTTTTTAATATATCAGGAAATGATTTCAAAGGATTAGTATTATTTTCCCCCTTTATATTTAATGTAACTAGTGTATCTGTTTGATTATACTTATCACAGAAAAATATCTTCATTATTCAATTACCTTATTCTCAAAATTTACAATTACTAATTGTTTACACTTTTATATTTTTTTTGCAAGGTTTTTAGTGATTTATTTTTAATTTTCTGTTATTAAGATAGAATGTTAATAGACAGATATATAACACTAAGTATATTAAAAAGCACCATATCCATTGTATTGATATTAAGCATTACAATTGAGATGGCTCTATCTCTTCGAATATTAGAGTTATTAGTAAAACAATATATATCTTTTGGGGAATTTATAAAAATACTATTATATGCATTACAACAATATATAATAATTGCTTTACCTTTTGCTATTTTTGTAGGAAATATTAGTACATACAGTAATATGACACAATCAAAAGAATTATATATTTTAAGAAGCATGGGTTATTCCAATTTAAAAATTTTAAAACCAGCTATGCTAAGTGGAATAATAGCAATGTTCTTTTCCCTTATAATGCAAACAACAACAGGACCTTTAACTTGGTCAAAATTACAGGATATTATTTATTATACTAATAATAATTCTTTTCTATCAGATACACTAAAACCATCAACTTTTCATTCGATTAATGGCAAAAGAACAACTTTTATAAATGATGTAAAAGGTAAAAATATTAATAAAATATTAGCCAAACAAGAACATGAAGATGGTTCAGTAGAAATTTTAATTGCAAAAAAAGGTTTTATAGTAAATAAAAGCAATGACAAAAAAATAATAATTTTTGATGGAATACAAAAAAATATAAAAAATGAAAAATCTCAAACATTATCTTTTAAACAATACGCAATAAAATTTGATAATAATATAAAAACAAAAAGACAACGTGAAGAAACAGATGATTACATATCTTATGAAATATATCAATTAATGAAGAAAGATGAAGCAAGCAAAAATCAAATAAGTGATTTTTGGAGAAGGCTAGTAAATCCAATTTTTATATTGTTTATGTCAGTTTTTGGTGGTCTTTGGATAATTATGAAACCTGTAACAATTAGACACAACAATAACAGGTATACTCTAATAGCATATACAATAGCCATTATTGCAACAAGCATTGAACTAACATTATTTAAATCAGCAGAGAAAAATATTAAATTTGTATATTATGAATTATTTTTTATAATATCATTAGGAATATTAATAATAATGACTATTTTTATTAAAGATTGGTATAAAAAATAGTGATTGGAAAAACTTTATACATATATTACACATCTCAAATATTAAAAGGATTTACAAAAATTGGAATTTGCATATCTGCATTATTTACACTAATCGAATTTGTGGGCCTTATAACAAGAATAGATGCTAGCCTGTATACCATTTTTAAAATGACATTATATAAAACACCCAATATTATATTCAGCGCAATGCCTATGATTGTATTGTTATCTTTTATTTATACTTTTTATAAACAAAATAAAAATCAAGAAATTGTAGCAAGTCTTAGTTCTGGTATATCTATGCCACAAATATTGATGCCAAGTATTGTGTTTGCACTTGTATTTGGAATTATAACGACAACAATATTACAACCAATAGCAGTTCAAGCAAATAAAAATTTTGAATATATGTGGGATTTAAATAAAAAAGATAAACACACAACACTTAAATTATCAAAAACTGGTTTGTGGTTAAAAGAAAAATTACCAAACGAATATTACCGTATTATTAATGCAAAAAGAATTGATGAGGATACATTTGAATTATCAAAAGTTCAAATAATAGAATTTAACGAAGAAAAAGATAATATAAAAGTTATAAACTCGGATAAAATGTTTTTATCGGAAAACGAATTTATTTTAAAAAATGTAACTGATTATTCTGGTACCCAAACTATAAAATACGAAACATTAATTATAAAAACATCTATCAATAAAGATATGATTAAAAAAGTATTTACTAAAATAGAAAAAATATCTTTTTGGGACTTAAATGAATATATAAAAAGATTAAAACAATCCGAACTAAATACAAAAGAGGCAATATTTATTCTAAACTTTTTACTATCAATTCCAATTATATTTGTTGCAACAGTTTTTATTGCTAGTTTTTTCTCGGCACGACCATTATCTCGTGTACATTCTAAAAAAACAATTCGTAATGGTGTATTATCAGGTTTCGCATTATATTTTTACATTAATTCATTTAAATCTCTAGTACTTATTTCAGAAATAAATCCAATTATAATAGGTTGGACACCTGCATTAAGTATGTTAATATTGGGTATATTTTTACTCTTGTCATCAGATAAAGTTAATAATTAAGATGAAAAAAATTATAAAACAAATTAATATTTTTATTATATCTTGTATATTTTCTACTCATAGTATAGCAGATGATATTATTATAACAGGCAAATATGTTGATTATAATCAAAAAACTGGAATTGCAACAGTACATGGAAATGCAAAGGTAAAACAAGACAAAAATCAATTAACATCAAATAAAATGATATACGATAAAAATAAAAATCTTATTATCGCTGTTGATGATGTGTTGTTCGAAGATAAAAAAGGCCAAAAAACTACTGCAGATAAAATTATTTATAATACAAAATCAAAAAATAAAGTGGCATTTAATGGAACCCAAGAACAAGATAATGGAACATATATAAATGCGAAAAAGATATTTATTGATGAAGATAAAAATAATATTGCAATAGATTCAGAATACAGTAGTTGTAAAATTAATAATAAAAAAGATAAAAGAGGCTGGTTATTAAAATCAGAAAAAATAGAAATAGATAAAAAAAGAAAAATTATCATATTTAGAAATACTTATATGAATATTTATGATTTACCTGTATTTTACTGGCCATACTTAGAGTATCCAGAACCAAGTGTTAAGAAGCTTGATGGCTGGTTACTTCCACAAATAGGAACAAGCTCAAATATCGGAACATTTGTTCTCAACTCATATTACAAAACTCTAAGAAACGATGAAGATATTACATTAAGTCCCGTATTTACAACAAAAAGCATATATAGTATTGGTGTAAATTATCGTAAGAAAAAACATAATTCTTTTACAAATATTCAAACATATATAACAAAAAAACAAGATAGTGTGAAAAATGGTTATTTATTTGTAAATAATAAGTATATAAATAAATATAATTGGGAAACTACTACTCAAATTGAATTTATAAATGATAATAAATATTTAAAAGATCATGTATATTGGAAAAAAACAGAAAAAGATTTTATCAAAAACTCTTTATCTATTGTTAAAAACACAAAATCTTCGTCTTTACAAATTAAGACTATGAGTTATAAAGATATTCGTAATAATCCAAAAGCAAACACATATGTATACCCAGAATTATCATATGAAAGCCAAGTAAAAAAACAAAATTTTATTATTAATTCATTTGCAAAAGTAAAAAAGATAAAGGTAAAAGATTCATCTATAACAGATAATATTACAACTGAAATATCTATAAGCAAAAAAAACATTACTGAAAAAGGTCTAGTAATAACGCCAAAGTTTAGCTTAAGAGGTGATTTAATAAAATACAATTACAAAAACGGAATAAATGTAAACGGTACACAATACACAAAAGGAAACCTTAATAGAATTACCCCTTTTACCTCAATAGTTGCTTCATATCCTGTAAATATATACAATGACAAATTATCTTTTATAATGGAACCAATAGCTGGTTTATTCATAAGCCCTAAAAAAGAAAATTATGAATATATTCCAAATAATGATAGTGCAGATTTTGAGCTAGATGAATACAATTTATTTTCAACAAACAGATATTCTGGAATTGATAAAATAGATATAGGGAAACGACTAATATATGGCTTAAAGTTAAAACAATGGAAAAATAGTAATTATATAGAAGCTTTCTTAGGTCAATCTCTAAATATAACAAACGAAAAAATATATTCTGATTATGTAGGTAATTTACATATCAAACATGATAATTACACTTTATCATCTCTTTTTGAATTAGATAGTAAAAATTATAGTATAAGGAAACTAGAATCCAGTGCTTCTGTGGAATTTGATAATATAGATATTAATGCAACTTATACACAAGTAAAACCACGAAGCAATAGTGGATTACAAAAAACACAGCAATTAAATGCAACTATTATAAAAATAATTAATAAGAAATGGAAATTGGGGACAGAATTTACATTCAACTTTTATGACACAGAAAAAAAGTTATCAAAACAATCATTAATAGTTTCCTATACAACAGATTGTGAATGTATGGAAACAACAATAAAATATACTAAAAACTATTCAAAAGATCTAAATCAACCAGAAACAACTTTGTTCTTTGAAATAAACTTCAAAGGTCTGGCAACTGTTAAAACTAGTGATATACTTAGAAAGATTAATTAATGTTAAATAAAATATTATATATTCTAATAATATTAATTTTTAACACCAGTATTTGTTTATCTGAATCAATATCATTAATTATAAATGGCAAAGTAATAACTGATTCTAATATTAATGATATGACAAAAATTATGTTAATAAATAGTGATATAAAAGTTAATAACAATAACATAAACAAATTCAAGTTTTCTGCAAAAAATATTTTTATAAAACAATATATTACAAAACACATAGTAAAAAAATACTTAAATTATACGAATAATATAAAATATAATAAAACCATCAACAACATTAATCAAGAAAATAAGATTCCTATTAAAATAATATATCAATATCGTCAAAATAGAGCTATTTGGCAATATTATATAAAAGAAATTATGATTGAAAAGAATAATAATCAGGAACAATTAAACAATTATTTTAAAGATATTAAAGGTAAAAAACTTCGTAATGTTTCAATAATTGTAATTCCTTGGCATAATAATAGACAAAAATCTTACGAAACAATACTAAACATAAGAAATAAAATAATAAATGGGGGGTCTTTTGGTAAAATGGCAGATATATTTTCCTCAGATATTAATTCACATAACAATGGTAAGATAGGTTGGGTAGTAAAAAAAGAACTAGTTAAAAAAATGGACTTAATAGTATGGTCAATACCTATTAAACAAGTATCACTCCCCATAGAATTAAATCAATCATATATATTAATAAAGGTAAATGGTGAAAAAATACAAACAATCCAAGATATAGGAATTTTAAAAAAGCAATATTTAGAAAAACTAAAATATAAAATTAGTGAAAGAAAATTTGAATCTGAACGAAATAAATTAAAAGTTGAATATAAATGATTAATGAAATAAATAACTTACCATCACTACAAGAAACTGTTGAAAAATATGATTTATCACCTAAAAAATCATTAGGTCAAAATTTCTTGTTTGATATGAATATAACAAACAAGATTGCTAGAATAGCAGGTAATTTAGAACAAGGTAGTATAATTGAAATTGGTTCTGGCCCAGGTGGATTAACAAGAGCATTACTATCAAATAAAGCTAATCTTACTTGTATAGAAGCAGATGAAAGAGCCGTAAAAGCAATATCACCGCTAAAACAAATAGCAGGTGAAAAATTAACAATTATAAATCAAGATGCGACAGCTACTGATATTACTAAAATAGGTAATATGCCCCGTCAAGTAGTTGCAAACTTGCCCTATAATGTTGGAACATTATTATTAATGAAATGGCTTGAAACACCACAAGAGTTTACAAAATTCACACTTATGTTTCAAAAAGAAGTTGCCCAACGAATAACTGCACAAATTGGTGATAAAAATTATGGTCGCCTTGCTATACTGTGTAATTTATTATGTCATACTAAAATTGAAATGTTTTTACCAGCATCAGCATTTACTCCACAACCAAAAATTGAAAGTGCTGTTGTATCATTAATCATAAGAGATAAACCATTATATCCTGTAAATATTAAAACATTAACTAAAATTACTAGGGTTGCGTTTGGTCAACGCCGTAAAATGATTAGAACATCATTAAAACAATTAAATGTTGATATAACTAAATTACTAGATACAGCAAATATAAATCCAAAAAAAAGAGCTGAAGAACTTACAATATCTGAATTTTGTAATATTGCGAATATATTTGAAAATAATTTTTAAGAACAAAGATTACCAACAAAATCAACTAGACCACTTTGTCGGTTTTTTTTCAATCTTTCCGATTGGATTATTGATTTAACTTTTTCAACAGATTCTTTAAAATCGCGATTTATAATTACCCAATCGTATTCATTCCAATGTGATATTTCTACTTCTGATTTTTTCATTCGCATTTTAATAACTTCGTTGCTATCTTGTGCTCTTTTTTTAAGGCGGTTTTCAAGTTCAGATATACTAGGTGGTAAAATAAATATTTTAACGATATCATGCGTAAATTTATTTGCTAATATTTGCCCACCTTGCCAATCGACATCAAACATTACATCTGTTCCTTCATCAAGTGCATCTAGCACAGGGCGTGCAGGTGTTCCATAATAATTATCAAAAACTTTTGCATATTCAATAAATTGATTTTTGTCAATCATTGATTGAAATTTATCTTTTGTATAAAAATTATAATCAATTCCTTCAACTTCACTTTCTCGCATTGATCGAGTTGTTGCAGAAACCGATAACATTATATTTTCATCTTCGGCTAATATAGCTCGTGAAATGGAAGACTTACCTGCTCCACTTGGGCTTGATAAAACTAATAATAAACCACTTCTTTTAATATTACTCATAATTATCTTATACTTCATTATTTAAACAAAATCTATTGTTGTTTTAATTTCCTATATATTTTTACATTTTTATTATGCTGTTTTAATGTTTTTGCAAAATTATGCCCACCTTTTCCATCGGCAACAAAATACAACAAATCCGTATCTTCTGGGTTTAATGCTGAATAAAATGCTTCTTCGCCAACAATAGCAATAGGCTTAGATGGCAATCCTTTTATATGATAAGTGTTATAAAGACTAGGGTGTAATAAATCTTTTTTTGTAAGTTCACGATTTATATTTCCCCAACCATCACTTACTGCATAAATTACTGTTGAATCAGATTGTAATTTTATATTTTTATTTAACCTATTTATAAAAACGCTAGCTACTTTTTTTCTTTCACTAACCAGCCCTGTTTCTTTTTCAATTATTGATGCCAATATATATGCCTGATTAACATTTTTTATTGGTAAATTAGTTTTTCTTCTTTGCCATATTTTTTGCGATTCATTTGAAAAGTGTTGTTTCATATGTTTGATAAGATTATTTATATTTTCACCACGTTCAAAATTATAAGTATTTGCAAAAATTAATTCATCGTCATTTAATCGAGCAACACCTGTAAAATATTTATTATTTAATAATTGCTTTCTTAACTGTTTAATAGTAGTACCTTCAATGATAACAAGTTGACGATAAATTATATCGTGCTTATCAATTTTTGATAATATAACTAACGGATTTTCGTTATTTATAAAATATTCCCCACTTTTAATATTACTAAAAGTTAATTTTGATAATATGGAAAAAGCAAGCCTGTCATAAATATATCCTGCATCATACAATATATTGTATGTTGATGTTTTGGTACTACCTTTTGGAATATAAACAATTCCATTATTCTTTAAAGATAAAGTATTATTTAACATAAACACTAAAAAAAATGTACATACATAAAATAACAAAAGATTTTTTAAATTTTTTATTTTCATTATTAGAATAATATTACATAAACAAACAATTAACAATTACAAAAAAGCCGTCTAATAAAGACGGCTTTAAAATGAAACTTATTTAAAGTTATGCATCTTTTTCTATGTGGTTAATAACATCACCAACCGTTGCGATTTTTTCAGCCACATCATCATCAATTTCAATATCAAACTCTTCTTCTAATAACATAACAAGTTCTACTGTATCCAAACTATCAGCATCTAAATCATCAATGAAAGAAGCCTCTGGAACTACCTTAGATTCTTCAACACCTAAATGTTCTACTACAATTTTCTTTACTCTTTCAGCAATCTCACTCATTTTAAATATTCCTTTATTAAATTATTAAATTACACAAACTATCTGCTTATTTAACAATCATAATAATTTATTTCAAGTAAAAAATTATTTAATTTTAAATTAATATGATTAAAAAGCAATTATACCATTATCATACCACCATTAATATGTATGGTTTGTCCTGTAATATAACTTGCTTCATCCGAACTTAAAAAAGCAACAGAATTTGCAATATCTTCTGGTTTACCCATTATTCCCATTGGAATATTTTTCAATATCGCTTCTTTTTGTTTATCATTTAATTCTTGTGTCATATCAGACGCAATAAAACCAGGTGCAATATTATTAACAGTGATTCCGCGACTTGCCACTTCTTGCGCTAATGCCTTACTCATACCAATCATACCTGCTTTTGAAGCACAGTAATTTATTTGCCCTGGATTTCCAGAAATAGCAACTACTGATGATATATTGATTATTCTACCATATCGGCGTTTCATCATTACTTTAGTCGCACTACGACATAAACGAAAAGCAGAAGTTAGATTTACATTAATTACATCCTCCCAATCTTTGTCTTTCATACGCATTGACAAACCATCTCGTGTAATACCAGCATTATTAACTAATATATCAATGCCGCCTGTTACTTCTTCAGCCTTTACAAATAATTCTTTTACTGATTGTCCATCGGATAAATTTGCTGTTTGCACATGTACCCTATCACCTAATTCTGATGCTAACTTTTCTAATTTTTCTTGGCGAGTTCCAGAAATAACAATTTCAGCTCCTAGCTTGTGTAGTTTTTTTGCTATTTCCCATCCTAATCCACCACTAGCACCAGTTATTAATGCTTTTTTACCTGTTAAATCAAACATAAATACTCCTTCAAAATTATAATGTTTTTACAAAATCTTCTATATCTGAAATGTTATTAAGACATACAGAATTTATACTTTCAATTCGCCTAACCATTCCAGATAAAACCTTACCTGAACCACATTCAACTAAATCAGAAATAGATAAATTAACCATCTCATCAATAGTTTCACGCCACCTAACTCGTCCACAAACTTGCTCAACTAAACCATTTTTTATAATATCTAAATCTGTCTGTGGTTTTGCTGTTACATTTGTAATAACAGGAATACTTACTGAATTAAACTCTATATTATTTAATTCTTGTGCCATTGTATCCATAGCTGGTTTAATAAGTTCACAATGAAAAGGTGCTGAAACTGTTAATTTCATAACTCTTTTCGCACCGAATTGCTTTGCTATTTCTACTACTTTATCAATGGCTTGAATATGCCCAGATAAAACAACTTGACCAACAATATTGTCATTTGCAATCCAACACTTATATTTATCTGTGCTTGCTTCTATTGTTAATTTTTCAATTTGTTCATAATCCAAACCTAACACAGCAACCATACCGCCAACGCCTTTTGGTACAGCTTGTTGCATTGATTTTCCTCTTAATTTTAATATTTTTGCTGTATCAGATAAACCGATAACACCTGTTGCACAAAGTGCTGAATATTCACCCAATGAATGTCCTGCTACAAAATTAGCAACCTCTTTTATTGACTTTCCTGATAATTCTTCTACTATACGAGCAGTTGCAACAGAAACAGCCATTAGTGCAGGCTGTGTATTTTCTGTCATATTAAGTGCATTTTCATCATCACCAAATATAACATCAGATAATTTAAAATTTAATGCATTATCAACTTCATCAAAAACATCTTTTGCAAAATTAAAATTATCAAAAAATTCTTTACCCATACCAAGTGATTGACTTCCTTGACCTGGAAACACAAAACATCTGTTCATAAAAATCTCCACTTTAAACAAAAATACATAAAATATCTCACAAAATTATTATATTATAAATACAAAAAAAACAACAAAATATTATTATATTTACAACTAAATTCACTTTAAACGCACTATCTGTTGTTAACCAATATTTTTATAAATTTGTTAATATAATTGCTATCTACTTTAAAAACTTGATTTATTTATGTTTTATGTTATATATACCCGATGAAAGTCTTTATATGGGATAAAGGCTAATTAACTCCTTGCTATAAGCTTATTATAATACGTTTGTGGCTAAGAAATTTCTTAGAATTAATTTAAATCTAGGACATTTCATCAAATTCAGAGGGAGAAATTGTAATGAACAATTACGAAACTTTATTTATTTGTCGTCAAGACATATCAACTCAACAAGTTGATACATTGGCTGATAAATTTCAAGAAATCATCACATCTGACGATGGAAAATTAGGTCGTCGTGAAAACTGGGGTTTACGAACTCTTGCATACAGAATCAAGAAAAACCGTAAAGGTCATATCGTTCTACTTAACTATACAGGAACTCATACTGCAGTAAAAGAAATGGAACGCCTTATGGGACTTAGCGAAGATGTTATTCGTTTTATGACTACTCGCACAACGGAACTTGAAACAGATGAAAGCATTGGACTTAAAATTCCAAGCTTTAAAAATTATGAAAGCAATGGAGTTAAAAGTTCAAGCTCTAAACATTATGAAAGCAATGGACTTAAAAGTTCAAGCTCTAAGTATTAAGGAGAAATATTATGAATCGTAAACCATTCAATCGCCGTAAGAAGTCTTGCCCATTTTCTGATGAAAATGCAATTGAAATAGATTACAAAGATGTAAAAATGTTACAAAGATTTGTATCAGAAAAAGGTAAAATTGTGCCTGCTCGTATTTCATCAGTATCTGCAAAAAAACAACGCAAGCTTACACAAGCAATCAAAAGATGTCGTTATATTGGCTTAATGCCTTACACTGTGAAATAAGGAAGGAAGTACAATGCAAGTAATTTTATTAGAAAAAGTTGAAAGACTTGGTAATTTAGGTGATACTGTAAATGTTAAACCTGGTTTTGCTAGAAACTACCTTTTACCACAAGGTAAAGCCCTAAGAGCAACAAAAGATGCTATTGCAAAATTTAAAGCAGAAAAAATTGCTATTGAAAAATTAAATTCGGACAAAAAATCAGAAGCAGAAAAAATTGCAGAGAAGATTAATAACAAACCTATTGTTATTATTCGTTCAGCATCTAATTCTGGTCAATTATATGGCTCTGTTACAACTCGTGATATTGCGGTTTCACTTTCTGAATTAAGTGGTGATAATATTACAAGAAATAACGTTATATTAGAAAATCCAATTAAATCTATTGGTTACTTTGATTTTAAAATCAAATTACACCCAGAAGTAACTGCAAACATCAAAATCAATGTAGCACAATCAGAAGAAGAAGCTGAATTGCAAGCAGAACGAATTGTTCGTGGAGAATCTGCTGTTATCACAGCAGCGGAAGAAGACGCTAAGATAGCAGCCGAAATAGCACAAGCACAAGCCGAAGAAATGGCAGAATTAGCAAAGAAAATGCAAGAAGAAGCTGAGAGCGGTGAATCTGCATAAATCAAGCTTAATAATTTAATCTTAAAATTTTAATAGGGCATATTTATATGCCCTATTTTTTTAAAAAATAATATACTTTTTAAATAAATTAATATATTATTAATTTCCGTATATATAACATAAAAAATAGTGAATATAATGACTGAAGAATATAGAGATTATAATGGTATAAAAGATTTTTCGTCTGTTACAAATGATACCACTGATGAAAAAAATAATTCTGCCATAGATTCTATTGCAAATATTACAATGAAAAACGAATCATTAAAAAAACAAAAAATAACTGTTAATCAAACTGACAAACAAATACCTCATAACCTAGAAATAGAAGCAAGTATAATAGGTGCAATCCTAAAAAATAATAACTTACTTGAAAAAGCAGATGTACTAAGACCTGAACACTTTTATGCACCTGAAAATCAAATATTATTTAAATGGATACTTGAACTAACCGGAAGAAATCAATTAGCTAGCCCTAAAACCCTATCGCATTTAGCAGACAATGAACCAGCTATTTCTGAACTTGGTGGTAAAAAATACCTTGCAAAATTAGCAAGTGATGTATTTAGTGTTGTAAATGTAGCTGAATTTGCCAATACAATAGAAGATTTATTTGTGAAACGCCAACTAATTACATTAGGCGAAGAAATCATACTAGATGGATATAATCAAAATATTGAAAATACTGGCGAGAAACAAATTGAAAAAGCCGAACAATCCCTATTTAACTTAGCTGAAACAGGCGATATTAAAAAACAAATAATAGGTTTAGGTACTGCACTTAATCAAACACTAGAACAAGCGGAAAAAGCATTTTTAAATCCAAGTGGACTAGCTGGTATTACTACTGGTTTTCGTGACCTAGACAAACAAATGGGTGGATTGCACCAATCTGATTTACTTATTCTAGCTGGACGACCTGCAATGGGTAAAACATCACTAGCAACAAATATTGCATTTAATGCAGCAAATGCTTACTCAGTAGAAGTTGATGAAAAAGGTAATAAAATAAGTAATGGTGGTGTTGTATTATTCTTTTCACTAGAAATGAGTTCCGAACAACTAGCAACTAGGATTATTTCAGAACAAGCCGAAATACCATCAAACAAAATTCGTCTTGGTGAAATCAACGAAGAACAATTTAAAAGGCTTGCTGAAAAGTCTTCCAAGCTAAGCAACACACAATTATATATTGATGATACCCCTGGTATCAGTGTAACATCACTTAGACAAAGAGCCCGTCGTATTCAAAGACAACACGGACTAGATTTAATAGTAGTAGATTACTTACAATTATTACAAGGGCCAGCTGGTAAAAAATTTGATAACCGAGTTAATGAAATATCCGAAATTACTCGTTCATTAAAAATTGTTGCGAAAGAGCTTAATATTCCAGTAATTGCGCTATCACAACTATCCCGTTCTGTGGAACAAAGGGAAGATAAACGACCAATACTATCTGATTTAAGAGAATCGGGCTCTATTGAGCAAGATGCTGATTTAGTAATGTTTATATATCGTCCTGAATATTACATATCTAAAAAATCTCCTCCTGAACGCAATACGAATGAATCAGAGAGTAAATTTATGGAAAGAGTAGAAATTCATAATAGTAAATTACACGATGCTAGAAATAAAGCAGAAATAATAATTGCAAAACAACGACATGGTCCATCTGGAACAATTGAATTATTCTTTAATGCTGAATTTACAAGATTTGGCGATTTGGATACCAAACATTATGAAGATTAGCCCTCCTGTATTAAAGGTAAATCTAGGTAATATCAAACACAATTGGCAACAATACAATAATTTTTGTAGTGGTGATGTCGATGCTGTTATCAAAGCAAATGCTTATTCAATTGGGTCAGAACAAATTTATAATACATTAATTGATGCAGGTTGCAAAAGATTTTGGGTCGCAACAGTAAAAGAAGCTATCACTCTTAGAAAAGTCAATTCAAATCCAGAAATATCAGTATTAGAAGGAATTGCAAATAACAATATAAATTTATATAAAAAATATAACTTACAAGGTGTTATAAATACTCCTGAACAACTTGAAATATGGAAACAAAATAATGATTTAAATGTATGGATACATATTGATACAGGTATGAATAGATTGGGTATTTCCCATAATAAAGCAATTGAAATATTAAAAGATATTCCAAAACCCATTGGATATGTTTCACATTTATCATCTAGCACAGAATTAGATAATCCATTTAATAAAATACAAGTAGATAGATTTGAAAAAATAATTGAACAACTACCAAAAGCTTATACAAGTATGTATAATAGTAATGGTGTTATTGGTAAAAGTTTTAATCAAAAACATTTTGCCCGTATCGGAATTGGATTATATGGTATAATAAATAGTGAATTTAATTTAAAACCTGTTCTTGAATTAAGTGCATCAATTATAAAAATTGATATAATAGAAAAAGGGGAACCAATAGGATACAATTCTACTTTTATCGCAGATAAAAAAACTAAAATAGCAGTAGTTAATATAGGTTACGGAGACGGTTTTAACGCTAATATGTCTAATAAGGGATATTTATACCACAACAAACTACGTTTTCCAGTCTTAGGTCTTGTATCAATGGATGTTATCATAATTGATATAACAGATAATAATGATTTTAAAACTGGCGATGAAATAACTATTTTTAGTAGTTGTAAATACAATGAAAAAACTGATATTATTGATATAATAGAAATGTCTAATATTTGTAATATATCATCACAAAATATTATTACAAATTGTAGAGGAAGAGTTATTAAAAAATATATTTAAACTATATAAGAAAGTAATAAATTATGTTTAACATAGCACAATATACTGGTAATTTAGTAATTAGCTCTATAAAAACCATAGGTAAAATGATTAGATTTTCACTAATTAGTATTATTGGAATATTCTCTCGTCCTTTCTATACAAACATATTTATCAATCAATGTATTAATATCGGATTTTACTCATTACCTGTTGTGGGTATGACAACATTATTTGCTGGTATGGTTCTAGCATTACAAAGTTATGAAGGAATTAACCCAAACCTAGCTAGTACAACAATTCCAAACTTAATTGTCTTAGCCATCACAAGAGAGCTAGCCCCTGTTTTAGGTGGTTTAATGGTTGCTGGAAGGATTGGTGCATCGATAGCAGCCGAAATTGGTACAATGCGTGTAACAGAACAAATTGAAGCATTACAAACATTATCAACAGACCCAATTAAATATTTGGTTGCCCCTAGAGTACTTGCTGGAATAATTACCCTACCGTTATTAGTTTTAATTGGCGATATTATAGGTATATTAGGCGGATATATAGTTAGCACTCATAAATTGGGATTAAACCCAGCATCTTACTTAAATAATACAATTGAAGCTATCAGCTTAATTGGAATTATATCAGGGTTGACAAAGGCATCTGTTTTCGGTTTTATCACAACAATAATGGGGGCTTATCAAGGTTATAATTCATCAGGTGGTGCAGAAGGTGTTGGTAAGGCAACAACAAATGCCGTTGTTTGGTCTTCCATAATGATATTAATTTCAAATTACATAATCACTGAAATGTTTGTTGGAGTATAGTAATGAACAAAATTATTTATAAAAATGTATGTAAATCATTCGATGATTTAATTGTGTTAAATGATTTTAGCATTAATATAAAAAAAGGTGAGAGTATTGTTATAATTGGCGGTTCTGGTACAGGAAAATCAGTTTCATTAAAATGCCTGCTGGGATTATTAACACCTGACAGCGGTTCAATAAAAATTGATCAACAAGAAACTGTTGGAATAAGCACTGAACAACGTAATAAGATTAATGAAAACATAGGTATGTTATTTCAAAATGGAGCTTTGTTTGATTCTATGACCGTAATTGAAAATGTTTGTTTTGGATTAAAAAGTGGTAAGGGAATGTCTGATAAAAAAAGCAGAAAAATTGGTATTGAATGCCTAAATAAAGTTGGTCTAGATAAAAGTATACTAGATAAATCACCTTCTGATTTATCAGGTGGTATGCGAAAAAGAGTTGCTTTGGCAAGAGCTATTGCTACAAATCCAGAAATAATTTTATTTGATGAACCAACAACTGGACTTGATCCTATTACCGCATCAACCATTGATAATTTAATTGTTGATACTGTAAAAAAAATGGGGGCAACCACCATATCAGTTACTCACGATATGGCATCTGTAAGAAGAATAGCTGACCGTGTTGCATTATTATACAAAGGTAAAATTGAATGGATGGGAACAGTCAAGGAAATGGATGAAACAAATAATCCATTTGTCAAACAATTCATAAATGGTTCCAGTAAAGGTCCTATACATTGGGCAAGAGGAAACAAATAACAAATGGTCAAAAACCAAAACAAATATATTTGTAATGCCTGTGGAGCAATTACCCCTAGATGGGCTGGAAAATGTGATAGCTGTAATGAATGGAATTCCATAGAAGAAAAAGTTGACACGACAGTTGCCCTTAATTCATCAGGCGCAAGGCGAAGAAAAGGTAAAATTATAAATTTTCAATCCCTTAAAGGAACGCAAGAAAAACCAACAAGAATTAAATCTAACATTAATGAATTTGATCGTGTTTGTGGCGGTGGTCTAGTTAAAGGAATGGTAAGTTTAATTGGTGGCGACCCAGGAATTGGAAAATCTACATTATTATTACAAGTTGCATCATCAATTGCAAAAACAAACGAAACTGCATATATATCAGGTGAAGAAAGTATTGAACAAATCCGTTTAAGAGCAATGCGACTAGGAGCACAAGAATCCCCTGTTCAATTAGCATCTAGTACAAATATGAACAATATTTTGGCAACTATGGAAGGAAATAACCCCCCAAAAGTAATAGTTGTTGATTCAATTCAAACAATGTTTCTTGATAGTATAGAATCAGCCCCTGGTACTGTTTCACAAGTTCGTGCCTGTGCCGGTGAATTAGTAAGAGTTGCAAAAGCCACAGGAGTTTCTGTATTTATCGTTGGACACGTTACAAAAGATGGAGCTATCGCAGGGCCAAGAGTACTAGAACACATGGTAGATACAGTTTTATATTTTGAGGGTGAGCGAACCCATCCATATAGAATTTTACGAAGTGTAAAAAATCGTTTTGGGGCAACCGATGAAATCGGAGTATTTGATATGACTGCGTCTGGTTTACAAGAAGTTGCCGACCCATCATCAATATTTTTATCAAATACAAAAAAAGATACGCCAGGTACAGCTGTATTCGCAGGTATAGAAGGTAGTAGACCTGTTCTAGTGGAAATACAATCTCTTGTTTCACAAACCACATACCCAAGTCCTAAACGCTCAACTGTTGGCTGGGACAATAATAGATTATCAATGATACTCGCTGTTCTTGAAAGTCGTGGTGGTTTAAATATGGCTGGAAATGATGTTTATCTTAATGTAGCAGGCGGATTAAAAATAACTGAGCCAGCCTGTGATTTAGCTTGTGCAGCAGCAATAACATCTGCTTTAATAAATAAATCCCTACCTATGCAATCTGTATTTTTTGGTGAAATAGGTCTAAGCGGTGATATTCGTCAATCATCACAAATTGAAACAAGATTAAAAGAAGCAATAAAACTTGGTTTTACAAAAGCAATTATGCCAAAATTACATAAAAAAATTAATTTTAAAGGTATAGATATTATAACCATAAACGATGTAAGTGAACTTTACAATACAATTAGGAATGAAATTTAATGAATGAAATTGGTATAAACACAGCTGATATAATTATCTTAGTAATTATTTTACTTTCTGGAATATTATCTTTCCAAAAAGGATTCATACAAGAAATAATGCGTATATCATCTTGGATTGGAGCTGTTGTAGTTGCTTTGTACAGTTATAATCCAATACTACCATACGTTCAAAAATATGTTGATATGGAAATCGGAGCATCAGCAATAACTGGTGCATCTAGTTTTATATTATCGTTAGTAGTATTTTATATAATATCGCATTTTATATCTGGTATTGTAAAATACAGTTTAATTGGTTCTTTAAACAAATCACTTGGTTTTATATTTGGTATAATAAAAGGTGTTGTCATTTGTTCAATATTATATATTTCAATAATGTATTTATACAATGGCAAAAAAATTGATATGTTTGAAAATGCAAAAACAAAAAATATAATTAAATATACATCTAATATTATTATTTTATTCTTGCCTGAAAACTTTGAAAATAAAGTTAATGGCACAGTTAAAATCATACAAAATAATGCAACCAATTTAGAAAAATTCAATGAAACATATAATAAGTTAAATCAACCAAAACTTAAAAATGATGATATTGGTGATTTAATTGAAGATACTATTAATTAACAATTAAAATCTATTTTCGTTGTCCGATAGCTTTTTTATTTCTTAGGTGTTCATAAGGATTTTCACTCTTTCGCATTAAAATACGAATAGGAATACCTTTTAAGTTAAAATCTTCACGCATTCCCTGTGTCAAATAGCGAATATAACTTTCTGGCATTTCATCAGGTAAACTAACATTTAAGTAAAATGTTGGTGGACGAGTTTTTATTTGACTAATAAATTTAACTTTAATTCGTCTGCCACTAGCCATTGGTGGTGGATGTTGCTCTGTTTTGTATCTTAACCATTCATTAAGTTTTGATGTAGGTATACGAATATTCCAAATATCAAACATATTAAAAGCAGTATCAATTAATTTTTCAATATTTTTTCCATTAAGGGCTGATAATGTAACAATTGGAACACCCCTTACTTGATTTAAAGAAGCTTCAATTCTATTCTTTAATTCACTTAATGTTTTTTCTTTGTCCTTAACTTTATCCCACTTATTAGCCGCTATTACTAAGGCTCTACCTTCATTAATAACAGTTGATGCGATTGATAAATCTTGTTTTTCTATGCCCTGTTCCATATCCAGCATTAATATTACCACTTGGGCAAATTTTATGGCGCGGATACTGTCTGCTGATGCTAATCTTTCAATTTTTTCATTTATTTTACCGCGACGACGCAAACCTGCAGTATCAAAAATTTTAATCTTTTTACTATAATGTTCAAAATCACTAGATATACTATCCCTAGTAATACCAGCTTCTGCCCCCGTTAGCATTCTTTCTTCACCAAGGCAAGAATTCACCAAAGTAGATTTACCTGCATTAGGACGACCAACTATGGCAAGTTGCAATGGTCTTGTCTTTACAATCTCATCATCTTTTTCTTTACCTGTATCAATAAATTCTACTTCAGAAGTTTCTTCAAAATAATACTGTTCCAAAGCATCGTATAAATCACCCATACCTTCACCGTGTTCTGCAGATATAGAGATAACTTCACCTAATCCCAATCCATAGGCTTCACCAACACCAAATATTGAATTTTGCTTTTCACATTTATTTGCAACTAATATAATTGGTTTATTAATTTTTCTAAGGAAAATTGAGAAATGTTCGTCCATAGGAACAATTCCCTCACGACCATCAACCATCATTATACATACATCTGATTGCTGTATTGCGGTTTCAGTTTGAATACGCATTCTACCTTGCAAAGAATCATCAAACGATTCTTCTAAACCAGCCGTATCAATTAATTTAAATTTTAAATCAGCAATTTTTCCCATACCTTCACGGCGGTCACGGGTAACCCCAGGCGTATCATCAACAATAGCTAGTTTTTTACCGACTAAACGATTAAACAAAGTAGACTTGCCCACATTAGGTCTGCCTATAAGGGATACTGTAAATGTCATTATCTGTATACTTTCAAATTACCATTATCTTGTAACATATATACAAGATTTCTTTTTTTAACAATTTTTAAATTACCATTTTTAACATTATGTAAGGCAATTGTATTGCCGTTGTCAATGCTTAATAATTGTATTTTACCTGTTGATGAAAATAAAACAAGCTTTCCATTGTGTAAAATCATATTATTCCAAGTAGCTTGAACACCATTATATAATTGTTGTAATTGCATAGTCCAATAAACAAAACCATCTTTTTTATCAATTGCCCATACTTTTGAATTAATATCTAAAATGAAAACTATATCACCTGTAACTATTATATTTACTGCACTTAATATATTTTTACGCCATTTAGTAAAGCCAGTCTTAGAATTTATAACATAAAAACCTTTATTGTTTGAAATTACATAAATATTATTTTTATCAACAATGACAGGAGTAATAAATGAAGATTTTTCAACAACACTATCAAAACTTAAATTATTAGTAAGTTTACTAGACCAATACTGATGTCCATTTTTTGCATTAATTGCAAACAAATTACCATTTGCATACAGAATATAAGCTATATTTTTATCAATAATTACTTTTGGTACTTCTAAATAACTAGTTTCATTTTCAAAAATTAAAGAATGTTGCCATACTATTTTTCCATCTTGTGAATTAATAGAAACAGTTTTACCACCAACTAATTGAAATATTAAATTATTTAAATATACAGATGGTTTAGAATTAATATTACTATCCAAATCAATTTTCCATAAAATATTTCCATTTTTAATATCTAAACCATAAGTGATTCCATTATTACCGAAAACAATTACTATTTTATCAACAATTTTTATGTATCCACGAAACAACGGAGATTTTGATAATTCAATTTTATTCTGCCATATTTTTTTATTATACAAAATATTATAAGAATATATTTCACCAGATGTATTTAAATAAAAAATAGTTTCATTCAATACATCAAATTCAGCAATCTTAGTGTCAAACTGACTAATATCACCCAGCTTTAACTGAATAAAATCAACTTTTTCTAAATCTACATTACGAATAGAAGAACCAAGTTTATTAATCGGAATACCTAAACCATTAATATTAGGTTTGTTTATATTATTAATATCTATATTTGTTGTGACATCGGAATTTTTCTCACTTGCACAAGCCGTAATAAAAACAACAATGGATAAGATATGTAAAACTTTAAATACATTATTTACAAACATATGACTTATTAACTTACTATTTTACTAATACACTTAACATATCATTAACGATTTTTTTATTCAATTGACTTACTGATATATCATTTTGTAATTCCTGTAAAATCTTAATAGCATCATTGTTTTTATCATTTTGTAATAAAACTTCAACTTCTGTTAATCTAGCAAGAACTTTAAACTGTGAAGAATCTATTTTATTTAAACGCATTAATAATTCACCTGTGTTAGTTTTCCCTATACCAATCCAAACAGAAGCTAAAATGGCATATTCTTTCTGAGGAGATGAGGCATTTTGTGAATATCTATATAATATATTTGATGCTTCCAAGACATTAGTTAATGAAACTTGTTTTGCTTTTTCAATAACAGCTATAAATTTCGAGCCCTCTTCACCTTGTGAAATTAATTCATCTAATGCATTAATCTTACCATTAGAAATATAACTTTCAAAGATTTTGGATTCTTTGTTAATTTTATTAGTTTTATATTTCTCAAGACCGACAAAAATAGCTGTTCCACCTATAATTAAAATTATCAGAGCAACAATATAAAAGCGATATTTGTTCCAAAACAAGACTAATTTTTCATCTTGTATATCTTGATTAACTTCATTAATAAATTGTTTTGTCATAATAATACCTTATTTATTTACTTTATATAAATGAAATATACAATATAAAGTGTAAAAAACCAATACACTTTATTTATAATAATAGAATCAGATTTTTCTTGATTCGATTCTGTTTATCTTATATATTCATCGTTAATACTAAATTACTCTTAAAAAAATAAGGAATTAGAAAATGACCTTTAAATGGACAGACGAAAATGTTCAAAAACTAAAAAAGATGTTAGCAAACGGAAAATCAGCTAGGGAAATAGCAGAAGAACTTGGTGGAATATCAAGAAACTCTGTTATAGGCAAAGCTCACAGAATTGGCGTTTCAGCACAAAATGAAAAGAAAAAAATTAAACCAGCTTCCCCAACTAAAGAAGTTAAGAAAAAAACTGAAAGTAGTGCTAAACCAACCAACCAAGTAATCCATATATCACAAGCAACCTCAAGGTCTTCTGAAAATAATTGTCAATGGCCAATTGGTGATCCAGGCACATCTGAATTTAGATTTTGTTCTGAATTTGCCAAACCAGGCAGACCATATTGTAGTGAACACTGTAATATTGCATACCGTAAAATAAAATAATAAATTGAGTCAACAATGCCTACCACAAAAAAAACAAGAGTGGCAAAGGTTTTAAGTAATGCTCCGCCTGCTTATGCTGTAATAGACTTAGGAACAAATTCTTGTCGCCTATTAATTGCTAGATATGTTAATGATAAAATAAATATCATCGATTCCTTTTCTGATTCAATTTCATTAGGTAAAGGAATTAATGAAACCCAAGAAATAAGTGAAAAAGCAATAGAAAGAGCAATTAAGTGTCTAATAAAGATTAAGAATACAATTGATAAACACAATATTATTGCAATATCAGCAGTTGCGACTGAAACATGTCGTCGTGCAAAAAATGGAAAAAAATTTATTGGTGAAATATATGAAAAAACAGGAATTAAATTTAAAATTATAGACACAAAAGAAGAATCTGAATTAGCTGTTGCTGGTTGCTATGATTTATATAATGAAAAAACAAATGTAGTTTTTGATATCGGTGGTGGTTCTACACAGATTATGCTAGTAAAAAATAATAATATAATTGATTATGTATCAATACCATATGGAGTTTTAACACTAACTGAAAAAATAAATAAAACATATGTTAATGAACAAGAGTTTATAAAATATCAAGAATATATACAATCATACCTAAATAAACTTTCGCATAACAATATGAATGATGTAAACATTGTCGGAACATCAGGTACTATCACCACTATTGCTAGTACATATCTGGGATTAAAAACGTATAAAAGAAACTTAATTGATGGCGTCAAGGTAAAGCAAAACGAAATAATGAAACTTGCGAAAAAAATAGCTCAAATGCAAGAAAAGGAAAGAATGAAAATACCAAGTATAAATCATAAATATTCAAAATTAATGATGGCAGGTTGTATAATTTTATATAGTATATGCAAAAAATTTAAAACAGATTATATAAATGTAGCCGATCGTGGTATCCGTGAAGGTATGTTAAAAAGGTTACTAAAAAATGACTAAAAAATCAAAAGGTAAAGTTTCAGATCGAAGATATAAATCTGTTCGTGTGAAAACAGCTCGAAAAAGAGCAAACAGCTCAACCCGCTGGCTTGAAAGACAATTAAATGACCCATATGTAATGGAGGCAAAAAGATTAGGATTACGTAGTCGTGCTGCCTTTAAAATTCAAGATATACAAAATAAATATGAAATAATAAAACAAGGCCATAAAATTGTTGATTTAGGTTGTGCTCCTGGTGGGTGGAGTCAAGTTGCATTACAAATTATGAATAATAATGGAACTGTTGTCGGAATTGATTTACTGGAAGTAAAACCAATAACCGGAGCAACAATTTTACAAGGTGATTTTACAGATGATGACGCCCCTAAAAAAATTAAGGAAGCTCTAAATGGTAAAGCTAACGGAGTCTTGTCAGATATAGCTTCTAATACGACAGGACATAAACAAACCGACCACCTTAGAATAATTGCTCTTGTTGAAATGGCTCTATATTTTGCCATGGAAATACTAGAAAAAGATGGATATTTTGTTGCAAAAGTGTTTTCTGGTGGCACAGAAAACAATATTTTAAATATATTAAAAAAACATTTTACTAAAGTATTCCATTACAAACCAGAATCATCGCGCAAAGACTCACCCGAGATGTATGTAATTGCAATTAAATATAAAAATAATTTTGATGGGAATTTATAAAAAATGAAACCAACTTCTCTTACCACTGCTATAATTGAAATTTTAGATATTATCAATAATAGCAAAATACCCGCCGATAAAATAATTTCTTTTTGGAATAAAAATAATCGTTATGCTGGATCAAAAGATAAATCTTTTATATCAGAAAGTGTTTACAATATATTGCGAAATAAAGGACAAATTCAATGGTGGATTAAATATCTAGATTGTAATTTAAATAATCGCACAATTATTATTTGTTATTATCATTTCACAAATCAAAATATCAAAAATATGCTTAATGATACAAAAAACAAATATGCACCTAGCCCAATTTCAAATGCAGAGCTTAAATTTATAGAAAAATTAAAAGAATATAACTCTTTAGATCATAATGAAATGCCGATTCACGATAAACTAAATATTAGTGAATATTTATATAATAAATTTTTTGAATTTTATGGCGAGCAAACACCAGAAGTATTATCAGTAATGAATACAGAAGCAAATGTTGATATTAGGGTTAATAATTTAAAATCAAATACTGAGCAAGTAACAAAAGAACTAGAAGAACAAGGTATAGAAACAACAAAGCTACCTATTATATCAAACGGATTACGATTAAATAAAAGGTTTGCTTTATCATCATTAAAAATATTCAAAAGTGGTTTTTTTGAGATACAAGATTATGGTTCACAAATAGTAAGTAAATTAATAAATGCAAAAAAAGGTGACAAAATAGTTGATTTTTGTGCTGGAGCTGGTGGAAAAACATTAGCAATGGCCGATGATATGGAAAATACAGGTCGTATTATATATTGCGATATATCAGAAAAACGCATTAACCGGGCAGGTATTCGTCTTCGTCGTAGCGGTGTAAATAACGCAGAAAAAAGATTATTATCATCAGAAAAAGACAAATGGATAAAACGCAGAAATAATCGCTTTAACGGTGGTTTTGATAAAGTTGTAGTTGATACACCTTGTTCTGGAACCGGTACTTGGAGGCGAAACCCTGATCAAAAATGGCGAACAAATGAACAAACTATTAATGAATTATGTATTTTACAAGAAAGTATTTTACAATCATCATCTCGCCTTGTGCGTCCTGGTGGAAAATTAATCTATATCACTTGTTCATTATTAAAAGATGAAAATGAAACCCAAGTTGATAAATTCCTTAATAACAACAAAGATTTTTATCTGTGCGATATTAATAATACTTGGAATGATGTATTTCAACAGCAAAATATCAACAAGAATAAAACTCTAAGAATATCAACACATCAAAATAACAGCGATGGATTTTTTATGGCTATATTGGAACGCTCTATTTAATATTTAAAAAAAGATATATCGTAAAAAACGCATATCAAAAATGACATTATTAAGCTATTAATATGAAGAGGTAATGTTGTAATTTGAATATATAAACAGTTTCAATTATCTATTTTTGACTTCCTGTAAAATTTATTATTTGAAGGTGTTTTTTTATAAAAATGTTTAAAAAAACATTATATTGTGCTACTCTAAATTAATAATTTTGGAGTAATATATAATTATGATAAAAATAATAAAGAAAATACTAGAAAATAAAAATGTCTTAGCAGCGACTATAATATTCATTATTATTCTTATTTGGATGTTATCTGGTATATTATTCAATGAAAATGACAAATACAAATCATTTAAAAAATTAGCTAGTGTAAAAATTAAAGTTGAAAATATAACTATACAAAAATTCAACCCAACAATATCTATATCCGCTAAAATAGAATCAGAACAAAGTATGCTTATAAAATCACAGGTTGCTGGTAATATTACAAATATAAAAATTAAATCAGGTGAAATGGTAAAATCTGGTCAATTACTATTAATAATTGATGGAAACGCGATACTAGCAAAATTAAAAAAAGCTCATATAAATCACAATGAATCTTTAATTGAATACAAAGCTAATAAAAAATTATACAATAAAAAGTTAATTTCAGAATCAGGATTTGAAAAAGTAAAATTAAAAGTAGCGAACGCAAAAGCTGATTTAGAAAGCATTAAAAATGAATATAATAAACATTACATAAAATCACCTTTTTCAGGTCAAATAGGTATTGTTAGAGTAAAAAAAGACGAAACAATTAATCAAAATCAAGAAATGATTGATGTAGAAAATAAATCAAAATATAAGGTTGTTGCATTTGTTTCTATAAGACAAAAGGCAAAAATAAAAAAGGGTAATAAATTCTATTTTTATATAAATAACAAAAAACACTTCGGAACAATTACAGCAATGTCTTCTACACCAGAAAGAATTGTAAAAACATACCGTATTGAAGGAAAAATTAAAAAAGATGAATTTGTTGCTGGTCAACCAGTTAAAATAACAATAAATCTTGATCAAGTAAATGCTCATTTTATACCTTCATCGTTATTCAATATCAATGATGATGGCGATTTATCAATAAAAATACTAAATAAAAATAATAAAGTAATATTAAAAAAAGTTGATATAGTAGAAGAAACTTCAAATGGTTCTTGGATTGTTGGACTTGACAAAACAACTAAAATACTAACAGATGGTGCCGGATTTGCAAAAATAGGTAGCTTTATTGTGGAAAAATAAAAAACGATGCTAAATTATCTATTTTCCAGATCTAAAATAGTTCTTACATTCATCATTATGATGTTAATACTGGGATATAATTCTTTTAAGTTAATTCCAAAAGAAGAAAGCCCAGATATAGCTATTCCAATAATGTATATTAGTATGAAACTAGATGGAATTTCACCAGAAGACAGTGAAAAAGCTCTTATTAAACCGATGGAAACAGAATTAAAATCCGTAACCGGAATAAAAAAGATGAATTCAAGTGCTTATAAAGATGGAGGTAACATAGTACTAGAATTTTATGCTGGATACAATCTTGAAAAAGCATACAACGATGTAAAAAAAGAAATTGATAATATTAATACATTACCTAATGATGCAGAAAAACCAAAATTATTTGAAGTAAATGTGTCTGGAAGCCCAATAATTGAGGTGAATATCTGGGGGGATAGCGATCCTAGAAGTATGCTAAAAGTAGCAAAAGAATTAAAAGATAAATTCCGAAGTATTAAATCTGTTCTAGAAGTAAATATAAATGGTGAAAGAGATGAATTAATAAACTTAATTATAAAACCAGAAATAATGGAGCTATATCAAATAACACCCAATGAAATTGAATTAGCATTAAAAAAAGCAAACGTTATCTTATCAGCTAGTGAACAAGAAAATAAAAAAACAGGCTCGTTTAATATAAAACTACCCAATTCATTAAAAAAAATTGATGATATTCTAAAAACACCAATTATAGTAAAAGGTGATAGTAAAATATTATTGCAAGATATTGTCGTATATAATCGTGGATTATCTAATAAAAATGTTAGAACAAAACTTAACGGTAGAAATAGTATAAACATTGAAATTACAAAAAGAAGCGGTACTAATCTTTTAGAAACCACAAAAAAAATTATACAAATCGTTGAACAAGAAAATATAAAATTAAACAAAAAAAATATAAATGTATCTGTATCAAATGATACATCAAAAGACATAGAAAAAATGTTAGGCGAATTAAATAATAATGTAATTACATCTATATTATTAATTATGGTAGTTGTGGTTGCCGTCCTTGGACTAAAAAATGGATTACTTGTTGGTTTTGCTATACCATTTTCTTTTTTATCAGGAATCTTTATAATAGCCTTAATGGGATATTCAATAAATGTTGTTGTTCTATTTGGTCTTATCCTGTCAATAGGTATGTTAGTTGACGGTGCAATAGTAGTTTCAGAATACGCACAGAGAAAACAAGATGAAGGACACTCTCTAAAAAAATCTTTCATTATGTCAATCAATAAAATGTATAAACCTATTACCTCGGCAACGGCAACAACACTCGTTGCGTTTATGCCATTATTAATATGGCCTGGTATAATGGGTGAATTTATGAAGTTTATACCAATTACATTAATTATTGTATTGTCTTGTTCTGCATTGATTGCATTATTGTTTATGCCCATAATAGGTGTTAATATTAATACATTTACAAAAGTAATGATTTTTGTTTCAGTTATATTTATTTCTATACAGTTATTTGGATTATTTGGTATTTTAATCGGACTTTTAATATCATTAATATTAATAAAATTTATAAAAATAGATTTGGAAAAACCAAATGCACCTAAAGCAATCAAATCTATTACAGAAATTAATTTAAAAGATTATAAAAAATCTGCATCAAAATTTATGAAGAAATACTATAATATATTAGTATTTATAATTAATAATCCAAAAAGAATAATATTTATTACAGTATTAGGTTTAATTTTATCGTGGACTTTATTCGGTTTATTTGGCAAAGGCACATCATTCTTTCCAGATAGTGAACCATCAACATTTAGATTAAGTATACATAATCCTGCTAATTTATCATTAACAGAAAAAGAAAAACTTGTTAATCAAGTTGAAGAAAAAATATTTAAATATAATGATGAAAAAAAATACTTCACATATATTAGCACTAGCATTGGTGGTAAATCCCAACGTCGTGCTATGCGAAATGATAGAATAGGATATATTAATATTGAATTACAAGATTATACTATTCGCCCATCATATAAAGAAATAAAACAAGAAATTTTAGAGCGAATAAAACACATTAAAGGCATAGAAATAAGAACAGCAAAACCTCAAAATGGTCCTAGAGCTGATAAAAATGTGAGATTAATTATTACAGGTTTGAATCGTGATGATATAACAAAAAGTGTTAAAAACATAAAAAACTATATGGAGAATACAGGAATTTTTCTTGAAATAGACTCAACTATAAATAAAACAGGAATTGAATTTTCTTATGAACCTAATATGGAAAAAATAAATGAAATAGGCATAAATGTACAAACAATTAGCAATTCCATAAAAATGTTAACACAAGGTAAAGAAATATTTGATTTTCGTCCTGATTACACAGAAGAAGAAGTAAAAGTTCTACTGAAATTACCAAAAAAATACAATACTATTACAGGTATAGAAGAATTAAGAATACAGACTCCTAATGGAGCTGTACCAATAATGGATTTAGTTAATAAAAAATATAGTCGCAAAGTGAATAGCTTGCATAGTGAAAACGGGAAAAAAATTGAACAAATAACCGCTAACTTAAAAATTGGTTATGTAGCAAATAATGAAATAAATAATTTAGTAAAAGAAATTAATAAAAATAATTTATTAGTAGGTAAATCAAACCTGTATTTAAGTGGTGATAAAGAAGAAGAAAATAATTCTAGAGATTTTCTTTCAAAAGCATTTTTTATTGCCATATTTTTAATGTTTATAATATTATTAATACAATTTAATAGCTTTTACTTAACATTTATAATCCTATTTTCCATAATACTATCAACTGTTGGTGTTTTTCTAGGCTTGTTAATATTACAAAAACCATTTTCTATTGTAATGTCTGGACTTGCTGTAATATCCCTAGCCGGGATAGTAGTAAATAATAATATAGTATTGGTTGATACATTTCTTGATCTTAAAAAAACAGAACAAGATATTCAAGATGCCATAATAAAAACAGCTATTGTTCGTGTTCGTCCAGTTCTGTTAACATCTTTTACAACTGCACTAGGTTTATTACCCACAGCAATGGGTGTCAGCATTGACTTCTTTCATAGGTCTGTATCAATTGATGCACCTAGTTCTCAGATATGGATATTGCTTAGTCAAAATATCCTTTTTGGGTTAATATTTGCAACAATACTTACACTTATTATCACCCCTGCTATGCTTGCTGTATTTTATAAGAAAACATATAACCAATAAAATATTTATAATTTATACAAAATAGTATAAGAGGAAAATTATATTATTTATGCCCAATTAATTGTTAAAATTTTTATATTATTATTAATTTTTAAAGTCTTTTTTTAACTTATTATATGTAGGAATTGATATAAATATTGTCATCAAATAAGAAAATAAAACAATACTTAATGTTAACCAAGGAAGACCAGATAAACCAGCCATTATTCCACCTATAACTAACATAATCAATGGAATATATTTTCTTTGAATCTTTGCCTTTTTAAAAGAAAACATTGGTATAGTTGAAACCATTAACAAACCTATCAAGAAAATCCAAATAACAACAAAAAATTTGGGAATTAAAACTTCATTAAATGATAACATCATAGGCAATAATGCAACTAATGCACCAGCTGGTGCAGGTATTCCTTGAAAGAAATTATCTGCATAAGGTGGTAATTTATCCAACATTGTATTAAATCTTGCTAATCTTAATGAGCAACAAACTACAAAAAATAAAGACATTCCCCAACCAATACCTCCGAATTCACTTAATACCCAAAAATATAATATAAATGCTGGTGCCACACCAAATGCAACGAAATCAGATAAACTATCTAATATCTCACCAAAATTTGATGTCGCTTTTAACATTCTTGCTGCCCTGCCGTCTAGTCCGTCAAAAATTGCAGATAGAATTATACATATAACTGATTTTTCCCATAAACCAACCAATGCATATTTAATACCTGTCAATGCCAAGCAAGTACCAGCTAGGGTAATAGCATTAGGAACAATAAAAGAAATCCTAAATTGATTTTGCATTATGAATAAATCCTTTCAGTTAATCCGATTTACACAAATATTCATCTTGTTGCTTTTTGGTAAAGTCTGCAATAATACTTTCGCCACCAACAACTGTTTGCCCGATGGCAACTGTTGGCTTAACACCCTTTGGTAAATATACATCTACACGAGAGCCAAATCTTATCAAACCAAATCTTTCACCAACACTTAAAACATCATCAGGTTGAGCAAATGCTTTAATTCGTCTTGCAACTAACCCTGCGATTTGAACAAATGCAACTTTTGTTCCAGATTTATGTTCCATTATAAAACTTTGTCTCTCATTATCTTGACTTGCTTTATCTAAATCAGCATTAAAAAATTTTCCTGTTTTATATTCAACAGCTATAATTTTACCAGAAATTGGAGCACGATTAATATGAACATCAAATACATTCATAAAAACGCTTACTCTTGTAAGTTTTTCATCACTCATATTTAATTCAGATGGTGGAATTGCATCTGTAATCAACTGAACCACACCATCAGCAGGAGAAATTATTAATCCATCTTGTATAGGTGTGTAACGTACTGGGTCACGAAAGAAGGCAGTACACCAAACTGTTAAAACAAGTCCGACAAATGTTAATAGAGTAAAATCTAATAAATAAAAAATTATTGTTATTATAAAAAATATAGCAATAAATTTATAACCTTCTTTATTGATTGGTATTAGTACAGGTTTTATAAAATCTAAGTTCATATTCATATTTTCCCCCAAAAAAAATTAACACCTCATAATACCATATTTTATATAAAAATATAACTAAAATAAATTATTTTAATATTTATCCTTATTTGTAAAATATGGTATGATAATAGTGGTTAAAAAATTCATTAAATTATTTAAAGATAAAGAAAAGAGATTAAAAAGTATGTCTAAAATAAAAGTAATAAATCCAATAGTAGAACTAGACGGCGATGAAATGACGAGAATAATATGGGATTTCATCAAGAAAAAACTTATATTACCATATTTAAACATTGACTTAAAATACTACGATTTAAGTATTGAAAAAAGGGATAAAACAAACGACCAAATAACTATTGATTCAGCTGAAGCAATTAAAAAATACGGTGTTGGTGTGAAATGTGCCACAATTACACCAGATGAAGCAAGAGTTACAGAATTCAATTTACAAAAAATGTGGAAATCTCCTAACGGTACTATTCGTAACATACTGGGTGGTACTGTATTTCGTGAACCTATTGTATGTTCAAACATTCCTCGTTATGTTCCTGGTTGGAAAAGCCCTATTATAATTGCAAGACATGCATTTGGCGACCAATATTGTGCAACTGATTTTGTTGTGCCAGGGGCTGGTAAATTAACAATTAAATTTGAATCTAATGATGGAAGTCAAGTTATAGAACGAGAAGTATTTGAATTTAAAGATTCAGGTGTTGCACTTTCTATGTACAATGTTGATGAAAGTATCAGAGGTTTTGCTCATGCCTGCTTTAATTATTCTATCAACAAAAAAATATCTTGTTTGCTATCAACAAAGAACACTATCTTAAAAGCATACGATGGTAGGTTTAAAGATATTTTCCAAGAAATATTTGACAATGAATATAAAGCTAAATTTGATGAAATAGGAATATGGTATGAACACAGATTAATTGATGACTTAGTTGCATTTGCGATTAAATCAGAAGGTGATTTCCTTTGGGCTTGTAAAAATTATGATGGCGATGTTCAATCTGATATCGTTGCCCAAGGTTTTGGTTCGCTTGGTTTAATGACGTCTGTATTAATGACACCAGATGGGAAAACCATAGAATCAGAGGCAGCACACGGAACAGTAACTCGCCACTATCGTCAACATCAACAAGGTAAAGAAACTTCTACAAATCCAATTGCATCTATTTTTGCTTGGACTCGTGGATTGAAATACCGTGGGCAATTTGATAACACACCAGAAGTTATTCAATTCGCTGAAAAACTTGAACAAGTTTGTATTGAAACTGTTGAACAAGGTAAAATGACAAAAGACTTAGCATTACTAATTTCAAAAGACCAAGCTTACCTAACAACTAACGAATTTCTAGATGAACTAGATAAAAAACTACAAGAAAAAATGGCTTAATATTCAAGTTGTTTATCGTTTAAATTTTTTATGTAAAAAGGTCTTGTTTTATTTGTTCAGCAATTATATATGAAAGGTTTATGGGTACAGCATTACCAACCATTTTGTAACCATCATATAAATTATTATATAAAAATTCATAATCGTCAGGGAAAGTTTGTATTCTAGCACACTCCCTGACAGATAACCTACGATACATATTTTCTTTACCTTGAACAAACTTCATAACATCTTTTTTAACTTTTTCCATCTTAGGTGCTTGTGGGTGAATAGGTGCATGTCTGCCACTTGCTTGAATAGTGAATGATGGCTCATTCCAAGAACGAACCCTGTTTCTAGACATATAAATTGGTGAAAATCCACCACTCATATATTCGTGATTTGCCAAATAACAAGAACCATTAAGTGGTTTATTATGCTTGGTTTCAACAGCATTATCCTTTAAATCCCATATAACATTTTTTAATAAAAGTTTTTTATGTCGTGGACAAGGTAAGTTAAATTTTTTATTGAGGTCTTTTCTGTATCCAATAAAAAATACTCTTTTTCTATCTTGTGGTACATCATAATCATTGGCATTTAATAATTGAAATGATGCATCATAATTTAATAAATTAAATTCTTTTATTAGTTTATCAAGAGTTTGTTTGTGTTTATTATGTAATATTCCCGACACATTTTCAGCAACAAAAAATTTAGGATTTTTATCTTGCAAAATTCTAACATATTCAAAAAATAGTTTACCACGAGAATCTTTTTCCCCTAGACCTTTTCCAGCTTCACTAAAACTTTGGCAGGGTGGACCTCCTATTATTCCATCAATATCATTAGGAATATCAGAACAATGTATTTTTCTAATATCTTTTTTTTCTAAATATACATTAGGGAAATTATGTTCAAAAGTATCCCATATCTTTGAATCAAATTCATTTGCCCAAATTGTTTGAAATCCAGCCTTATAAAAACCTATGTCCAAACCACCAGCACCAGAAAACAAAGAAATTATTTTCATTATAAAAGCTTTATCATTACTATATTTTTTAAGATTGATAAATTATTAGGATTAGGCAAACATAAATCTACAATACTAATATTAGTAACATTTACTAAATCCTGCTTTAAGAAATTATCTAATGATTCATATTTTTCTTTTTCTAAAATACAACATAACTTGTATTCTTTTGGAAAGTTATCAATATAATTAATTAAATAAGTTGGTGGAGTTTTTATATTCCACATGCTTCTTACTCTTAAATCTGTAATTTTATATGGGTCAATGTCTTTAATTTTTCCTAATTATTTTGTTTCTCTGAACTCTAAATCTTTAATTTCGAATATTTCTTTTTTTATATTATCAAATATTTTTGAATAAACTTGTTTGTCGGCACAATAACATTTACCATCAATTATAAATAATGATTTAACTTGTTTATTAGAAGCTTCAAATATGTAATAGAATAAATCTTTATTCCAACTTCCACCATCAATAATAGAGCAATCTCTAGATAACTTACTATCCTCACTAAATATTGAGTTTTTAGGGTATGAACTATTTAATGCTAAACTGCCTTTTTTAGATTCTTTTTTCTTTACTTCAATTGCAAAACTATTTCGTAATATTAAATCAGGTGGATTATTTGCTGAGCCTTGCCAAGAAAATATTTCTGCAAATTTTTGAATTTTTTGTTGTGTTTTATAATTAGTTTCATCTAAAAATAACTCTTTTACATAATTTTCAAAACTATTGCCCATATTTTGTATACGATTGTTATAATTTGAGGAATCTGTTTGTAATACAACTTCATCATTAGCAAAATTTATTATAGATTTTATTATTAAATTAATACTCATTTTACTTCCTAAATTACCTATTCTTAATATATAAAAAAAAGGACAAAAAACAACCAAAAAAACTAAATCAATCTAATTTTTGTTTGATACCATTGCTTCTGAAAATGTAGCCATACCATTATGACAATTGATTGCAGAACGTAATATTCCCAATGCTAATACTGCACCTGAGGCTTCACCCAATCGCATATTCATGTTTAACAATGGTTCTTTATCAATTATATCTAGCAAACGAATATGACCTGGTTCTGTTGATAAATGTGATATTAAGCAATGATCAATATATGTTTCATCATAACTATATAAAATAGAGCAAGCAACCGTCGTTGCAAAACCATCTATTATTACAGGAACGTTCGCCATACGACCTGCTATTATTGCACCAACAATGGCACATAATTCAAAACCACCTAAATGTTGTAATACTTTTAATCCATCAACTTTTCCATCGACAATAAAGTTTTCTTTGTGTTTTTCAACACCTTCATTTACTACACGAACTTTATTTTCAAATGCATCACCAACAACACCTGAACCTGGACCTGTCCAATCAATAGCATTACCACCAAATAAAGCATAAGCCATAGCAGAACCAGATGTGGTATTGGCGATTCCCATTTCACCAACACACAATAAATCAACGCCTGGTTCAACAGTTGTCATACCATAACATATTGCATTGACACAATCTTGTTCCGTCATTGCCGGTTTTTCAGTAAAATCTTGGGTTGGTTTTGTAATTCCCATTTCATAAACTCTTAATTCTGCATCTTGTTGTTTGCAAAGTTGATTCACACAAGCACCACCATTTTGGAAATTCATTAACATTTGAGCTGTTACTTCTTGTGGAAATGCTGAAACTCCTTGTCTTGAAACACCATGATTACCTGCAAAAACTGATACCCTTGGTCTTGAAATTGTTACAGGATATCGCCCCTGCCATTTTGACAACCAAAATACAAGCTCTTCTAGCTTACCTAACGAACCGGATGGTTTTGTCAGCTCTTCATCACGAGATTTTGCTAAACTTTCACTTTTTTCACAAGATTTAGGAAATACATCAAAAATTTTTCTAATTTCTTCAAAGCTATTTAATTTTAGTTCACTATTCATATTACCTCAACACATTTCAATTATTTTCTCAAAATGTAATATATTTATTGTTCTTTATCAAATTAAAATATAATATAATTTAGTATTCTATATATAAATTAAGAACAGTTACAAAATGATTAAATTAATAGAACAAATAATAATTGCAACTACATTATTGACACGTATTCCAATGTCTAATGTAAAACATGGTAACACTACATTAAAAAATCTTGCTTGGGCATATCCTATTGTTGGTTTAATATTATCATCAATATATGTTGTATTTATAATATTTAGTATATATTTACCTTTTGATTTACCAATATTAATATTATCAATATTCATTGTAATGATTAGCATATTTATCACAGGTGCTTTACATTTTGATGGTTTAGCCGATATTTCAGATGGTTTTTGGGGTGGTTATAATAAAAAACGCCGTCTTGAAATTATGCAAGATTCAAGTATTGGTACATTTGGGACTATTTCAATAATAATTTCTGTAATTCTTTATGTTATTATATTAACTAAAATAAATGACTTATTCTTGATATCTATGTTCTTGATTATTTCATCAACTTTATCAAGAGGAATTATGGGAATAATCCAGTTAACAAATCGACAAGCCAAAAAAACTGGATTATTAAATTCTGTATCAAAGAAAAATAAAATTAAATATAATATATTACAGATTTTATTTATTTTATTATTTACATCAACAATAATAATATATCTAACAGATATAACGGTATTATTAAAATTATTAATTATATCCTTTGCAATTTGGGGATTATTATCACTATTATATCATAAAAAAATAGGTGGAATTAATGGTGATTGTTTAGGTGCAAGCCAAGTAATTAGTGAAATTATAATATTATTAACTTTATATGGAATTAATCAATGAATGAAAAATGGATAAAAACTAACTGGTATTGTATAAGGCATGCTATTGTTCCTGAACATACACACAAAGGCACGTTTTACGGTTCACAAGATGTGGATTGTACACCTTGTAATGACTTAGCAAAATGGAATGTAAATAACTTACCTAATGAAAATAATGTCTTAATAACTTCCAAATTAAAACGAACAATTCAAACAGCAGATGCAATTAAAAAGGCAGGTGCAATTTTACCAGAACAAATTGAAATACCTGAATTTAATGAACAATGTTTTGGTGTATGGGAAAACAAACCATTCAAAGATGTATACAAGGAAACCGATAAAACATTCTGGTTTGCCCCTGCACATACCATTATAGAGCAAGGGGAAAGCTTTATGGACTTATATGCAAGAACTGCTCATCATATGCATCAATTAACTCATAAATATGCAGGTAAAAACATAATATCTGTAACACACGGCGGAACAATTCGTGCAATGATTGCATTTGCAATGGATTTGGCACTGGATAATGCATTAAACATAACAATTGACAATCAATCAATAACTTTACTAGAACATTTTCACAAAAAAGAAAGTAAAGAACAAGGAAAATGGCGAGTAAGATTTATTAATAAGTTACCTATTGAAAGTTTAGACATATGATACATTTAATTATAGGTGGAATAAAATCAGGTAAAACAACATTTGCACTCGAAACTGTGAATAATTTAAGTAAAGACAAAAAACTTAATAAAACATATCTTGCAACATCAAATATATTTGACGATGAAATGCAAGATAAAGTAGATAAACATAAACAAGAACGTAACGAAGATTGGCAAAATATAGAAGAACCAATAAATATAGTAAAAATAATAAAAACAAATGATAATGATAATATTATACTACTAGACTGTATATCAATGTGGCTAGCAAATCTTTTATTAAAAGGCTTAGACATAGAAAAAAATACAAATGAGTTAATTCATGCATTGAAATCAAACAAAAGTAATATTATTATCGTATCAAATGAAGTAGGACGTAGTTTAGTTAGCGAAAATAAACTAGGTCGTAAATTTCAAAATGAACAAGGTTTATTAAATCAAAAAATATCAAATATAGCAAATAAAGTTGATTTAGTTATTGCCGGTTTAACATTAAATTTAAAAAGTGAGTAAAATATGAATAAAATTCCAGCAACAGTAATAACAGGTTTCTTAGGTGCAGGCAAAACTAGTATTATTCGTCATATGATTGAAAATAATAATAATAATAATAATAAAAAGTTAGCCTTTCTAATAAATGAATTTGGTGATTTAGGAATTGACCGTGAAGTATTACTAGGTTGTGGTATGAAAGATTGTCAAGAAGAAGATATCGTAGAATTATCAAATGGTTGTATCTGTTGTACTGTCGCAGATGATTTTTTACCAACAATGGAAAAATTACTTGACCGCGAAAATCCACCAGAACATATATTAATTGAAACATCTGGCTTAGCTCTACCAAAGCCACTATTAAAAGCTTTTGACTGGCCTTCTGTAAAATCAAGAGCAACAGTTGATGGTGTTATAACTGTTGTTGATTCAAAAGCATTATCAGAAGGAAAATTTGCATCAGACGAACAAATGATACAAAAAAAACGACAAGAAGATGAAAACCTAGATCACGAAAATCCATTACATGAAGTTTTTGCCGACCAATTATTATGTGCTGATGTAGTAATTATGAATAAAGTTGATTTGCTAGAAAAATCAGAAATTAAAAAAATTAAATCAGAATTAAAATCACAAGTTCGTGATGGCGTATTATTTATTGAAAGTTCAAATGCTTCTGTTTCTAGTGATGCTATATTAGGTCTGGGTTTTGCAAGCGAAGAAACGATAAATGAACGTAAGACACATCAAGATTATCACCACCACAATGACGATGACCACAACCACGATGAATTTAATTCATTCACTATTGAATTAGGTGAAATTAAAAATATTGATAAGCTAGAAAAAGACTTATTATCAGTCGTGAAAAAATATAATATTCTTAGGGTAAAAGGATTTATTTATAATCCAGAAAAATCTATGAGACAGGTAATTCAAGGTGTAGGCCCTAGATTTACAAAATACTTTGACCGCCCTTGGAAAGAAGATGAAGTAAAATCAACAAGATTAGTTATTATTGGATTACAAGATATCAACCCCGAACAAATAGCATCCGAATTAAAATGATGAAAAAGATTTTAAAACAGACATTTTTTGCTGGTACAAAAATATACATATTTTTCATCAAAATAATGATACCAACACTAATTTTTGTAAGAATATTAGGAGAATTGGGCGGTATTAATTATTTAGCAAAAGCATTAACACCTGTAATGAAATTTTTAAGTCTTGGCGGTGAATCAGCTTTAGTTTGGTCTTCTGCTATTTTGGTGAATCTTTATGCTGGTTTAAGTATATTTTCTAATATGGAAGCACTACAAAATATCACTGTTGCCCAAGCCACAACAGTTTCATTATTAATGCTAATTGTTCATAATGTATTTATGGAAATGGCTGTGGTAAGAATGGTTGGATTAAAATTACCATTTATTATATTATTTAGGTTTATATCAACAATATTTATAGCTTTCATATTCATTGAAATTGCAAACCATATGGGACTTTATCAAGAACCAGCCACAATAATTATTGCACCACAGGATATAAACAGTTCTTTTGAATTATGGATTGTTAATTCGTTAAAATCATTGATATTTTTATTATTTGTAGTTTATTTAATCGTATTTATTGTTGAAATTCTAAAAGCCATAAAAATAACAAACTTATTAGAACATATATTATCACCACTATTTAGATTGGTTGGTATTGGCAAAGAAGCAAGTAATATAACAGTAATAGGTTTATTATTGGGATTAGCTTACGGCGGAGCATTCTTTATAGAAGAAACAAAAAAAAATAAAATAAAAAACAGAGATATTTATTTATCAATAGCATTATTGTGTTTAAGCCACGCTATTATAGAAGATACCATATTAATGGTTTTAATCGGTGGTGATATATTTATATTAATAATATATAGATTATTTATTACACTATTTATAATATGGTTATTAAGCTTAATAATAAATAATTGTTCAGATAAAATATTTTATAAATATTTCTTTCACAAAAAATAAAACATTTATAATTGATTCTTAATTGCGGAAATAGCTTCATCTACTTTACTAGTGTCACCACCACCAGCCTGTGCCATATCTGGACGACCACCGCCACCTTTTCCTCCCAATACTTGTGATGCAATTTTTACCAATTCAATAGCATTATGTTTATCAGTATTACTTGCCACAACTACCGATGCTTTTCCATCATTTGTAGAAATTAAAACAATTACTGAATTATCAAATTGTGATTTTAAATCATCAGCTAAACCTTTTAATTCTTTGGCCGGTAAATTAACAATCTGTCCAATAAAGTTTGTGCCATTTATACTTTCAGCTTTTGAATTACCTCGGCTTGTACCACCGCTTGCTACTTTTTTACGTAAATCAACAATTTCTTTTTCAAATTTTTTGTTATTATCAATCAAAGATTTGACTTTATTTGATAAATCAACAGTTGTTGTTTTTAATGTAAAATTTAATGTATTAACAACATTTTCTAAATTTTTAATATATTTATTTAATTCATTACCTGTTATAGCTTCAATTCGTCTTACACCAGCTGACACCGCAGTTTCATTAATTATTTTAAATCCGCCAATTTCACTTGTATTTTTACAATGTATGCCACCACACAATTCAATTGAGTATGCTTCTTTGCTAGTAGTCGCTGACCCCATACTAACAACTCTAACTTCATCACCGTATTTTTCACCAAATAATGCTTGTGCACCCATTTCTCGCCCTTTTTCTGGTGTGGTAATAATAGTCTTAATTGGTGAATTATTACGAATCTGTTGATTAACTATATTTTCAACTTTAACTATGTCTTCTTTTGAGATTGCAGAATGGTTTGATACATCAAACCTTGTAATTCGTTCATTTTGTAATGAACCCTTTTGTGATATCTGTTCTCCTAATATTTCTCTTAAAGCTTCGTGCATAAGGTGTGTTACCGAATGATTTGCCTGTATTTTTTCACGACGAATATTATCAACTATCAATTCTATTGAATCGTTTATACTAATTTCTCCGTCTTCAACCTTAACATAATGTAAAAATAAATTACCTAATGCTTTTTGTGTATCATTAACAACTAACCTACACTTTTCATTTTTAATAACACCCGTATCACCAACTTGACCACCACTTTCACCATAAAACGGTGTTTGGTTAGTTATTATCACTCCCTCTTGTCCCTGAGTTAAACTTTCAACCTGTTTTGAATCAACAACTATTGATTTAATAATACCTTCGGCACGTGTAGTGTCATAACCTAAAAATTCAGTTGCACCAACATTATCTTTTACATCAAACCAAAGGCTATCTGTTTTTGAAGCCCCTGAACCAACCCAAGCAGAACGAGCTTTTTCTTTTTGTTCAGACATTGAAATATCAAATTGTTTCATATCAAGAGTTTTACCCTTGCTTCGTAAAATATCAGCCGTTAAATCAACGGGGAAACCGTATGTATCATACAAATTAAAAGCAATTTTTCCATTAAGAACCTTTTGCGAACCCATTTTTTCAGTTTCCGCATCTAATAGCTTTAATCCCCTATCTAATGTTTCTTTAAATCTTGCTTCTTCAAGTTTTAAAGTTTCAGTTATTAATGAATTAGCATCTTTTAATTCAGTAAAATGTTGCCCCATTTCATTTATTAAAGATGGAACTAATTTATACATAAGTGGGTCTTTTGAACCTAGTATATGAGCGTGTCGCATAGCACGACGCATTATTCGTCTTAGCACATATCCTCTACCTTCGTTTGATGGTAAAACACCATCAGCAATTAAGAATGCCGAAGAACGAAGATGGTCAGTGATAACTTTTAATGATACATTATCTGTGTCGGTGTTAACGATACCAGCTGTGTAATCAATCATGTTTTTAAACATATCAATATCGTAGTTATTATGTTTTCCTTGTAATATAGCAGAAATTCGTTCTAGTCCCATACCTGTATCAATACTTGGTTTTGGTAAATTGTTTCGCAAGCCACATTCCATTTGTTCAAATTGCATAAATACAAGATTCCATATTTCAATAAATCTATCACCATTTTCATTAGGAGAACCAGGAACACCACCGAATATGTCTTCACCGTGGTCATAAAATATTTCAGAACAAGGACCACAAGGGCCAATATCACCCATTTGCCAAAAATTATCAGATGTAGCAATCCGAATTATTTTATCGTCATTTAATCCAGCTATTTTTTTCCAATAATTAACTGCTTCATCATCATTATGATAAACAGTTACCAATAATTTATCTTTATCTAAACCATATTCTTTTGTTAATAAATTCCAAGCAAGCTCAATAGCATTTTCCTTAAAATAATCACCGAAAGAAAAATTACCTAGCATTTCAAAAAATGTATGATGACGAGCCGTATAACCAACATTTTCTAAATCATTATGTTTTCCACCTGCACGAACACATTTTTGTGATGTAGTAGCAGTTTTATAATCCCTAGTTTCCATACCTGTAAATAAATTTTTAAATTGAACCATACCCGCATTTGTAAACATAAGAGTCGGGTCATTTTGTGGCACCAACGAAGATGAATCGACTATCTGATGTTTATTTTTTGCAAAATAATCTAAAAAAGTGTTGCGAATTTGGTTCGTTTTCATAATTTACCTTTCAATTTTAAGGATAAAATAGCAATTTACAGGTTATTTTTCAATATAAAATAATAAAATATTTGATAATCTCTTTTATTATTACATTTAAAAATATACCTTATTACATTTAAAAACATACCAGAAATTTCTTATGAATACTGCAATAAATATCATTCTAATAAATTAAAAAGGTGCGGAATAAACCGCACCTTATTTCTTAAATAATAACAAAGATTAAAACTGTACAAAATATTTTATAATAATCTTGTGTTATCAGTATTACTAGCTAGTAATATCATCATCTTGTGGATTAAGTTTAGAATCACTCAATTCTTTCTTTGAAGATTCTTCTAACATTACACCTTGCAATAATCCTGATTGGGTACGAATTTTATTTTCAATTTCTTGACAAAGTTCAACTTTTTCTTTCAATAAAACACGAACTTTTTCCTTACCTTGTCCTAGTTTTTCATTGTTATAAGAATACCAAGAGCCTGATTTGTCAATAATCCCAGCATTTACACCTAAGTCTATAATTTCACCCTCTTTTGAAACTCCTTCGCCATATAAAATATCAAATTCAACTGTTCTAAAAGGTGGAGCAACTTTATTTTTCACCACTTTTACTCTGGTTTGGTTACCAATTACAATATCTTTTTCTTTTAATTGTCCAATACGGCGAATATCAAGACGAACAGATGAATAAAATTTTAATGCATTACCACCTGTTGTTGTTTCTGGCGAACCGAACATAACACCAATTTTCATACGAATTTGATTAATAAATATAACAGTACAACCAGTTCTTGAAATTGAACCTGTAAGTTTTCTTAGCGCTTGCGACATAAGACGAGCATGCAAACCAATATGAGAATCACCCATATCACCTTCCAGTTCAGTTTTTGGAGTCAAGGCAGCAACACTGTCAATAACAATAATATCAATAGCCCCAGAACGAACTAAAGTATCAGTAATTTCCAAAGCTTGTTCACCAGCATCAGGTTGTGATATTAATAAAGCATCATTATCAACACCCAATTTTTTAGCATAGATAGGGTCAAGTGCGTGTTCCGCATCAATAAATGCAGCTGTTCCACCTGCTTTTTGACATTCAGCAATACATTGTAAAGCTAATGTAGTTTTACCTGATGATTCAGGACCATAAATTTCAACTACTCGCCCCTTTGGAATTCCACCTATACCAAGTGCAATATCCAACGATAATGAACCTGTTGATATTGCTTCTATATCAAGGCTATGTTCTGCACCTAAACGCATTATTGAACCTTTACCATAAGAACGTTCAATTTGTCCTAGTGCTACTTCTAATGCTTTTGTTTTGTCATTACTCATTTTTTTGCCTTCCACAATTTTTAATGCTTCATTAAACATTTTACAGCTCCTTTATATCATAATAAAAAATACAATCAAAATATATTTATATTCACATTTTGTTCTTTTAGTATGTACTGCTTTTGTTCTTATGTAAAGTTCTTTCTTTGTTCTATTTTATTTTTTCAAGAAAAGACATATAAATCAATATCTTAAAAGTAAAAAAAAAATTATATTGTTTCATAAAACCTAACTGTTTTATAAAGAGTTTTTTTAATTATTTCTTGTGATTCTAATCTCTCATCATCAATGCCCCAAGCTTGATTCTGATATGATTCATCTATGTGTGATTTTTCCCAAGCACTATTAAAGTCTAGTTTCTTAGAAAGAATCCCCCAAGATAATACAAAAGAACCCAAATTTCCTACTAAATCAGCAAAGGCTGTTAATTGATACTCACAACATTTATCACATATTTTATTTGCCGATTTATATACTTGCACATCTTGATTAATAGGTATAATAGAATCAGTTGTAATAAGTGGCATATTTAATTCATTTCTTGCCCATTCAAGTTTACTGTCCCAGCTATCTGATTGCATTTGTTGTAATATTGTTATTTCATTATTACGATAACAAATTAAATCATTCATAGCATATGAACAAATGTTTTCAACGATTTCATTGCGATTAGGTATTGTTTTATCAATAGCAGTAGAAGCTAGATTAGTATAATCCATAGTTTGCGGATTAATATTTTCATTTTCACCAATATTATCCCATTCATTAACTATTAAATCAGCTGTACTTTCACTACTTAGGCGAAGAATACTTCCAGCAGGAGTTTTTATTTGTTTTCCATCTAACAAAATTACATAATTCTGTTTATCTTTCCCGACGGATACATTTTTATAAAATCTTTTCATTACATTAATTTTCTAGTAATGTATCTATCACAGTTGGTAAATTTGAAAAATCATTTACTATTTGATTAGCCCCTGCTTGCACAAGCTCGCCTGCACTATGATAACCAAATGATACACCGATTGATTTAACAAATGCATTTTTTGCAGTTAAAATATCGTGTGTTGTATCACCAATCATAACTACGCTTTCTTTTTCAACCCCAAGCTCAACAATTAATTCATTCATAGTTTGTGGATTTGGTTTGCCGGGCCCACAATCGGAGGTCTTTGTCGCAATAAAATATTCACCAATATTTTGATTTTTAAAAGTATTTTGTAAACCTAGTCTACCCTTTCCTGTTAAAACAGCTAGATAAGTTTTATCATCGTTAAGAACATTTAATGTTTCAACAACATTTGGAAATAGCTCTTCTTCTATTTTTGTTTGCTCATTAATTTTAACAAATGCATTATATAACTCTTTTTCAAGTTCTTCATATTGCTTTTCATTTAAATTTGGCTCTAACATCCTTATAGAATCTTGTATTGACAATCCTATTATTCGTAATACGGAAGATAACTTAGGTGGATTTAATCCAAAATTTTCCCAAGCAATAACAATAGCCTTCATTATTGATTTTTGACTGTCAACTAATGTACCATCACAATCAAATATGATTAATCGCATTATTATAAATCCTTAAAAACTTCATCAAAATATTTTTGTTGTATAACATTAAACATTTTAAATGTTTCAAGCATATGACCTGAAATATCAGCAACAATATTGATTTTATCTATATCAATTAAACGAGCGTGCAAGTGCATTTTTTTCGTATGAGACTCATTTGATATAAATGATTTTTTACCCCCATATTTTCCATCGCCCAAAACTGGATTACCCATATATTCCATATGAGCTCTTAATTGATGAGTACGACCTGTTAAAGGATATAAAGCTACTAATGTTAATACTCCGCCCATTCGTTGTAATACTTCAAATTCAGTGATAGCATTTTTACCATCTTCATCAGGTATCATTTTTTCCTGTCCAGCAATATTCTTTTTTAATAATGGAACTTCTATTGTACCTTTATCCATTTCCGGTTCACCAACAACAACAGCCCAGTAGACCTTACGAATTTTCTTGTGTTTAAATAAATTGGTTAATTCTGTCGCTGTTTGACGATTGCGCGCCAATACTAAAACACCTGATGTATCTTTATCAATTCTATGTACTAAGCGAGGTTTATCTTGGCTATCACGGTGTAAATATCTAGTTAAGCAATCAATATGTTTTAACGTATTTGTCCCACCTTGCACAGCAACACCGGACGGTTTATTAATAGCGATAATATTATCATCTTTATAAATAACCATATCTTTTATAAATTCGGCATCATTTGGATTATATACTTTGTTTTGATTAATATATATTTTTTTATCAACTGGTGGTACACGAATAACCATACCCTCAGATATTCTTTCATTTCCTTTTATCCGTTTTCCATCAAGACGAATCTCACCTTTACGGCATTTTTTCTGAATCTGAGAAAAATTTAAGTCATAATACTTCTGAAACCATCTGTCCAATCGTATATCAGAATCAGATTGTTTTACTGTAATTTGTTTTACACTCATTTATAAAAATACCTTTATAATATTCAAACCCGCATAAAGGGCAATAATTGATAGAGCAACAGAAATAAATATATATGTAAATGCCATAATATATTGTGATTTATTTAGCATTAAAACTGTTTCCATTGCAAATGTTGAAAATGTTGTAAATGAACCAAGAAAACCTGTTACTATTAGAAATCTTATTTCTTGTGAAAGATTAAATATTTTTGCACTTGATTCAATAAACATACCTAGTAAAAATGAACCTATAGCATTGCAAGCCAATATTCCCCACGAAAAGCCAAATATTGTTAAAGATGCAAAAAATATAGATACATAATGGCGTAAAACCGCACCAAATACTGCACCGACACTAATGAATAATATATTATTTAACATAAATATATAATATGTGAAAATGCAAATATTGTAAACCTTTACTTTTATAAAATTATGGCATAATATGTACAGTGTGGAAAAAAGTAATATAAAAATTGCAGGAATACAATTCAATGGATAAATCATTATTACAAAAAGTAATTGATAACAATAACTCAGATTTTTTAAATAAATTACACAATAAAGCAAAACATTATAATGTAGCAATTCATATTGGATCGATGGTTGTAAAAGCAGGGGAAAACTGTATCCGTTTCCTAAGTCAACTTATCGCTGAAAAATATCACACAGATGAAGCCGTAGAAAAATTAATTATTACATTACAAGAAAGAAAAAATGACTAAAAAAGATTTTTTAGATATATCCCTTATTAGTGAGAATAATATTAAAGAGATTTTAAAGTTATCTCATTGTATTAAAAGTGATAAGGAAAAATATAGTACTGCTTTAAAAGGCAAAACATTGGTTAATATTTTTGAAAAAAAATCAACCCGTACGCGTATTTCCTTTGAAGTTGGCATTCAACAACTTGGCGGATATAGCGTAGTCATAACGAGTGAAAACAGCCAACTTTCTAAAGGAGAAACCATAGAAGATACTTCTAAGGTTATATCACGCTTTGGTGATATTATAATGGCAAGAGTAAATAAGCACAGCACTCTTGAAACATTAGCTAAAAATTCTTCTATTCCTGTTATAAATGGTCTTTCTGACTATAGTCATCCTTGTCAAATTATTGCTGATATTATGACATATGAAGAAAAATTAGGGGATATAAAAGGGGCAACAATAGCTTGGATTGGTGATGGCAACAATGTATTACATAGTTGGATACATATAGCAGAAAAATTAAAATTTAATTTAAATATTGCCTGTCCCGAAAACCTTAAACCTTGTGACAAAACAGTTCAAGACGCACTTAATAATGGAGCAAATATCATTATTCATAATAACCCTGTAAATGCTGTGTCTGGTGTAAATGCAGTTTTAACTGATACCTGGATATCAATGGGAGATAAAGATGTTGAAAATCGTCTAAAAACACTAAAACCATATCAAGTAACAAGCCAGTTAATGGACAAGGCAAATAAAAATGCAATTTTTATGCATTGTTTACCTGCATATCGTGGTAATGAAGTAACATCAGAAGTAATTGACGGCTCACAATCTGTTGTTTTTGATGAAGCTGAAAATAGACTTCACGTACAAAAGGCAATTATGATATGGTGTGCGGGAAAACAAAATAAAATCTAAAGGATAAGAATTTATGCAAGATTTAGAACTTAAAAAGTTATTAGACAATAATAAGGATTTGATACAAAATAAAATTAAAAAAGATAAAAACTTCTTTAATAGATTAGCTAATACATATAAGCCTAAATATTTGTAGATTGGATGCTCTAATGCACGCGTTCCTGCAAATACGATTATTGGAGTATCCCCCTAGAATATTTGTTTGCACACCGTAATGTTGGAAATTTAGTTGTCTATTCTGATATGAATATTCAAACCGTAATTTCTTATGCCATAGAATTTTTAAATGTAGAACATATTATTGTAATTGGTCGTTATGACTGTGATTCTATCAAACGACTTTATCAAAATGATAACTTTGGACGTATAGATGACTGATTATTACATATATGTGATGTAATACGTGAAAATGTAAATATTGTAAACCTTTACTTTTATAAAATTAGGGCATAATATATACAGTATGAAAAAAAGTAATATAAAAATTGCAGGAATACAATTCACAGGCACAACAAATATTAAAGAAAATTTGGACATTATATCTGATTATATTGACACAGCAATTAAAAATAACATTGACTTAATTGTTTTACCTGAAATTGCAAATATTGTACAAATAGATAAATCATTATTAAAAAAAGCAATTGATAACGATAGTTCAGATTTTTTAAATAAATTACAAAATAAAGCAAAACATTATAATGTAGCAATTCATATTGGATCGATGGTTGTAAAAGATGGCAAAAAATTCGCTAATCGTTCATATGTTATTAATAAACAAGGTAAGATAATATCTACATACGATAAAATTCATATGTTTGATGTAAATCTTGAAAACAATGAATCTTATAAAGAAAGCGATTATTATAATAACGGAAGTGAAATTTCAATCGCGGATTTTAATAAATTTAAATACGGTTTAAGTATTTGTTATGACATACGATTTCCAATGTTATTTCAAGAATTATCTCTAAGAGGAGCTGATATAATAGCAATTCCATCGTGCTTTACACATACAACAGGAATTGCACATTGGGAAATTTTAGCAAGAGCAAGAGCCATTGAAACCGGTTCATTTATAATCGCAATAGGACAAACAGGCTTACATCAAGATGGTAGAAAAACATATGGACATTCCATAGTTGTTAATCCTTGGGGTGAAGTAATTGCAAAAATGGGTAAAGAACAAGGAATCTTGTATGCGAATATTAATCTTGTTGAAGTTGAAACCGTCCGAAATCAAATTCCAAAATTAAAAGGTATCACTGATTTTAAATAAGTATCTTTTATTTAGATTTCATTAAATAATCATTAATTCTTTTCTCAGCAATATTAAAGTATCCTTTGTCCAGTTCAAAGCCAATAAATTTTCTCTTATTTTCAATGGTAGAAATTCCTGTTGAACCACTTCCCATAAATGGGTCTAGAATAGTTTGTTCTTCAAAAGAAATTAATTTAACTAAATGATTCATTAAATTAACAGGCTTTAAAGTTGGATGATAATTAAAACTATCCTTTGATTGACGAACCTTTGAAACCAAAAAAAACTTATCATAACCATCATTTGTAGAATCGCTACGAATAATATTCGCACAAACTCTCCCTTTAGGGTGAGGATTATGACCAACTTTTGTATCATCTTTTGCATAAGGTATTCTAGTATCTTCAAGGTTTAATACCCCAACTCCATATTTGATAACATTTTGTGCAACATTTAAACCTTTTTCTAAAGGCTTTTGAACAAGTATAATAGGTTCATAACTAGGTTTTATACCGTTTCCTGCCCCGTTATATTTTTTACCAATATCACTAGATGGTTCAAATATTTGCTTGTTTTTTGCAAAATAATTTTCTGATCCATTTTTTTTATATCCTTGAACATACTTGTACTCACCAATTACTTTACTTTTATAACCAAGTTCTTTATCTATATTTATGCCAACATTACGATTCTTAGGCATTCCGTTTAAATTAGCCCAAAATAAAACATCTTTTATAATAAATCCTGTATCTTCCAAGTTAACCATTAAACGATGCATTAACCTTACAGAAGAAAAAACTAACCCAAAAGAACCTGGCTTTAAAACAGTTAAACAATCTTGCCATATTTGCTGTGGAGGTAATGATTTATCCCAATCATTACCTTGATAATTTATTCCATATGGTGGGTCAGTAATTAAACAATCAACACTTTCTTTTTTTATATTTTCAAGACCTAAGCAATCCTTATTAAAAATATTAATCATTGTCAAAGTATTCCTTGAATACATTATTTTTAGAGATTAAAAGCCTCTTAATATCAGATTTATTTTGTCCCGTTCCTATCTTAATATTAAAATTAAAATCTTTCAGCATTTTACTAACACTTATTGATTGAGTACTTCTTACTGTCTTACCAGCCTTAAAATGATGGACTTTTTCTTCTAAATAATTACCTAAATCTATATGAGATCCATAAACAGCGCATAATAAATCAGTTGCACCACGCCATATTCCCACAGCAGTTTCAACTTTATTTGTTTGAAAAGCCTTTGCTTTTTCTATTGTTGTATCATTCCAAGTACCCGAAAAAGAACTAGAACCATAAGAACAATTTTTAATTTCAAGAAATTTTTCTTCATTTGATTTTTTAGCATCAAATCCGTGTTTAGATTTATTTATTAAATTATACCCTAATAATCTTGCAACATATGCATCTCTTATTTCATTAATTATAGTATCTGTATCCCAATTATCATATTTATCTTGAAATTCTTTTAAAGGTTGTAAAGACATCATTCACCAGATAAAAAATCATCGTCTATTGGCCTAAAATTACCTTTTTCAAAAATGCTTACCATATTATTTTTCATTCCTTATTTTTCTTAATTTTTCATAATAATCATATCTTTTTTTAATTTCTTTTTCAAATCCTTTATCCCCAACTGTATATAATTCTAGCCTGCCTAATTCCTCTGGGAAAAAGTTTTGCCCACTAAATCCATCTGGGTGATTGTGGTCATATTGATAATCTTTACCATAACCCATATTTTCCATCATTTTAGTTGGAGCATTTAAAATATTTTTAGGTGGTGAATAATTAGCTTGTTCACGACCAGCTTTAAGTATTGCTTTTGTTGCCTTGTCAATAGCATTTGATTTTGGAGCAGTTGCAAGATATACACAAGCCTGAACTAATGCCCTCTCACCTTCAGGTGAACCAAGTCGTTTAAATGTATCCCAAGCCCATATTGCTTGTTGCGATGCCATAGGGTCTGCTAAACCAATATCTTCATAAGCAATACATAACATACGACGGGCTATTGATAATGGATCTTCCCCCCCTGCTAGCATTCGTCCCATCCAATAAAGTGAAGCTTGCACATCAGAACCACGCATTGATTTATGAAAAGCCGACAACATATTATAATGACTATCACCTGATTTATCATAAACCGGCATACGACGTTGAACTATATTTAGCAATTGTTCACTGTTCATTTGTTTCTCTATATTAATACCCATTAACATATCAACCATATTTAAAAAATACCTACCATCACCATCTGATATTTCACATATTTTTTTTCTTGCATCTTCATCTAATGGAACTGTTTTTTCCATTAAATTTTCTGCTCTTAACAATAATTTATCCATATCATTAGACGTTAGTTTATTTAAGGTAAAAATCTGTGTTCTACTAAGCAATGCGGAGTTTAATTCAAATGATGGATTTTCTGTTGTCGCACCTATTAAAATTACTGTTCCATTTTCCACATAGGGCAAAAAACTATCTTGCTGTGCTTTATTAAAACGATGTATTTCATCAACAAACAAAACTGTTTGCTTTCCCATTTCAATATTTTGAAGAGCTTTATCAAATATTTTTCGTAAATCTGATACACCTGAAAAAACCGCAGATACAGTTTCAAAAGGACAATTTGCATTTTCCGCAATAAGACGGGCAATTGTTGTTTTGCCACAACCGGGTACACCCCAAAGAATAATTGATGGTAATTTTTCATTATTAATAGCGTGATATAACGATCCACCATCAGACAACAAATTTTCTTGTCCAACAACATCATCAAGTTTCTTAGGTCTTAACCTTTCAGCAAGTGGTATATTATTACTATTTTCAAATAATCCAGTCATAAAAACACTATATACCATTCATTAATTTATTAAAATATTTTATTCAAGAATCAAAAAAGCCAATGGTTAATTTACAGTATGTAATTATTACCATTGGCTATTTTAAAAAACTATATACTATATTTAGTCTGAGTTTTTATTAGGAGCTTTTTTATTAGGAGATTTTTTTATTGATGTTTTCTCAATAAAAGCCTTTTTATTAATTTTCTTGGTTTCTCTTGCTTTAATCTTAGTAGTTTTACCTTTTGGTGTTTCAACTTCTACAACAGGTTTTTCTGTATTTTCAGAAGCTTCTTTTACTTGCACTGGTCCACTATCTTTACCTTTTTCATTGATATCTCTTTCAACAAGTTCAATAACAGCGACAGGTGCCATATCACCTTTACGGAAACCGGCTTTTAAAACACGGCTATATCCACCATTGCGATTTTCATATCTTTTCGCCAATGTATCAAATAATTTAGAAACAATAGTTTCATCTCTTAACTTTGCAAAAGCTTGACGACGATGAGAAATAGTTCCTTTTTTACCTATCGTGATAAGCTTGTCAATTACAGACTTTAATTCTTTAGCTTTTGGTAAAGTTGTAACAATTTGTTCGTGTTTTATTAACGCATTAGCCATATTCATAAATAAAGCTTTTCTGTGTGATGCTGTTCTGTTTAACTTACGACGCTTAAATCCGTGACGCATATTTTTTTCCTTCTTTTAATCATAATTAATATTTACCTAGTACCGCTCGGGGCTTAACCTTGTTGCTAATATAGGCGGGGTTTTCAACATTTTCACAAATGTATGCAGTTTATATTATATTTTAGAATTTGTGTCAAGTTAAAATAAATATAACAATTACTCTGGTTATAAAGTATTAATATTTAATTAGATTAGAATCAAAAGAGGCATTGGTAAAATTTACAATAATAAATAAACCAATGCCTCTATATGAAAATAACCAATTAAAGTTAATTTTTAAAAATTATCTTCTATTTTTTTGGCTAACTCTTCTATATTCTCAGGTGGAAAGTCTTCAACTTGCATTCCTAAACCTAAGCCCATAGCTTGTAAAACTTCTTTTATTTCATTTAATGATTTACGACCAAAGTTTGGTGTTCTCAATAAATGTAATTCTGTCATTTTAACCAATTCACCGATATAAACTATGTTAGTGTTTTTCAAGCAGTTAGCAGAACGAACTGACAATTCAAGTTCATCAACCTTACGTAATAAATTACGGTCAAATGGTAATTCTTCTACTTTTTCTTCTTCTTGTGTAATAGCTGGATCTTCGAAGTTAACAAAATAGCTGAATTGCTCTTGCAATATTCTTGCTGCCAGTGCTATTGCATCTTCTGGTGAAACAGAACCATTAGTTTCAACATTTAATGTCAATTTATCATAATCAGTGTTTTCACCAACACGAGTATTGTCAATTTTGTATGAAACTTGACGAACAGGTGAAAAAATTGAATCCACAGGAATTAAACCAATGGGTGCATCATAAGGACGATTGTTACTTGCTGATACATAACCTTTACCAGAACCAACATAAAATTCAATTTCTAATTTAGCACCTGAATCTAAACTACATATTACAAGATCTGGATTCATAATTTCAACACCAGAAGGTATTGTAATATCTGATGCCTTGGCAATACAAGGACCTGTTATATTAAGATTCATTTTTTTGTTATTACCATCAATAGTGCGAAGAGCCAAAGCTTTAATATTTAAAACTATGTCTGTAACATCTTCTTTTACACCAGGTATAGAAGAAAACTCATGTAATACACCATTAATTTTTATTGCTGTTACTGCCGAACCTTGTAAAGATGACATCAACACACGACGTAGTGAGTTGCCTAATGTCAAACCTAAACCTCTTTCCAAAGGTTCTGCAACTAATGTAGCTGAGCGCTCTGGGTTATCACCAGATATTAACTTTAAATTTTCTGGCTTAATAAGTTTTTGCCAGTTATTTTGTACACTTGTATGAACTTCTTTCATAATTAATGACCTTTCTCATTAAAAGTATTAAAAAATAATTACCTTTTGTAAATCATTTAATATACACAATTACACGCGACGACGCTTACGAGGGCGACAACCATTGTGTGGAATTGGTGTAACATCACGAATTACAGTAATATTTAAACCAATTGAATGCAATGCACGCAATGCTGATTCACGACCAGAACCAGGACCTTTTACATTTATTTCAAGAGTCTTTAAACCATGTTCTTGTGCTTTGCGACCAGCATCTTCAGCTGCAATCTGTGCAGCATAAGGTGTAGATTTACGAGAACCTTTAAACCCTTGCATACCAGCAGAAGACCAAGATATAGCATTACCTTGAACATCTGTAATTGTAATCATTGTATTATTAAATGTAGAATTAATGTGAGCGATACCAGAAGTAATATTCTTCTTATCACGACGTTTACGAATAGATGTTTTTGCCATAATTATTATCCCTCTCTATTTTTTCTTGCCAGCGATTGCAACAGATTTACCCTTACGAGTACGAGCATTTGTCTTAGTACGCTGTCCACGAACAGGTAATCTCTTACGATGGCGTAAACCACGATAGCAACCTAAATCTAATAATCTCTTAATATTTAATGATACTGTACGACGAAGGTCACCTTCTACCGTATAATCACTGTCAATTAATGAACGAATTTTTGTTAATTGATCTTCGCTTAAATCTTTAACACGAATGCTTTCATCAATATTTGCTTTTGTACAAATTTCTAATGCAAATGTGCGACCAATTCCGAAAATATAAGTAAGTGATATAACTACGCGCTTATCCGTAGGTATATTAACACCTGATATACGAGCCATTTTATTTCCTTTCAAATCTTGCTAAACAAGGGGCTATCCCCCTATCTCGACGCATATGTATAACCAATCCATTCGGCATACATAACCACCTGACTCATTCAAATGGTTTGTAATGAATACATTAACCACCAAACAGAGTCAAGAAGAAAGTATTGTAATTAACCTAATAAAATACATTTTATAAAATTAAAAATCAGAAAAATTAATGTTAATTAAAACTGTGTTATTATATTGATTTAAACAAATAATTAAAAGATTAATTTAGCCAATAATATCAGCTAACAAAGCAGAAACTATTTCCATACGAGGCATACCATCAACTTTTTTCAATAAACCTTTACTTTCATAATATTCTAGCACAGGTTTTGTTTGTTCGTTATATACACTTAGTCTTTTTCTTAATGTTTCAGGTGTATCATCAGAACGGCGTTCATTTTTAGATGTTTCAGTAATTCGGCTTTCCACACGAGAAATTAATATCTCATCATCAACTTGTAACTGCACAACATAATCAATTTTCTTACCCATTTTTTCAAGCATAGCATCAAGACCTTGACCTTGTGCCTTTGTACGAGGAAATCCATCAAATACTACACCATTTTCGCAATCTTGTTGCTCCATACGATCTTTTACAATACCCAATATAGTTTCATCATCTACCAAATCACCACGCTTCATAATTTCAGAAGCTTTAACACCTAATTCTGTATCATCAGAAATTGCCTGACGAAGCATATCACCTGTTGATAACTGAATTAAGTTATATTTTTCTACTAAAAACTTAGATTGTGTTCCCTTGCCTGCGGCTGGAGGTCCAAATAAAATAATATTCATAATAAATTCTCTTTCAAATTAACATAACAAACTAGCGATTAAATCGTTTTTGTTTCTTTTGTTGTTTATTCATTAAACTAGCGTATTGTTTTGCATATGTATGACTTTGAATCTGTATCATTGTATCCATTGTAACTGTTACAACGATTAATAAACTAGTTCCACCAAAATAAAATGGTACAGAATATTTTGAAACCAAGAACTCAGGTAATAAACACACAAATAATAAATAAGCAGAACCTATTACAGTTATACGAGAAAGAACGTAATCAAAATATTCAGATGTCATTTCCCCAGGACGATATCCAGGTACAATAGCTCCATTTTTTCTAAGATTTTCAGATGTTTCTTTTGCATTAAATACGATACTTGTATAAAAGAAACAGAAAAATATTATTAACAAACCATATGCTACCATAAAACCAATTTGTCCACGCCCCAATTGTGCCGATAATATTTGTAGCCATTCTGGGCTATCTTGACCAACAAAACCTGCGAATGTAAGTGGTAATAATAACAAAGAACTAGCAAATATCGGAGGTATTACGCCACTAGTATTAATTTTAATAGGCATATGACTGGTCTGTCCACCCATTACTTGCATACCAACTTGTCGTTTTGGATATTGAATTGTCATTCGGCGAAATGACCTTTCCATAAATACTATGAAATATATAACCGCAACCACCATAACAATCAAAAATATTATAAATACTGTTGATAATGCACCTGTTCTTCCTAATTCAAATAAATTAGCTAAAGCAGAAGGTAAGTTTGCAACAATACCAGCGTATATAATTAAGGATATACCGTTACCAACACCTCTTTGTGTAATCTGCTCACCTAGCCACATAATGAATAAAGTACCACCTAATAATGTCACAACTGTACTCATACGGAACATCATACCTGGGTCAATAACTGCTGATGCACCTACCGATGTTGTTAATCCTTCCAAACCAGCAGCCATTCCAAAACCTTGTCCCATAGCCAATAATACAGTTAAGTATCTTGTCCATTGGGTGATTTTTCTTTGTCCTGTTGCACCTTCTTTTTTTACTTCTTCCATATATGGAAATATTGCTGTTGATAATTGCATAATAATAGATGCAGAAATATATGGCATAATATTTAATGCAAATATAGACATTCTAGATAACGCACCACCAGAAAACATATCAAACATACCCAATATACCACTAGATTGTTGAGCAAATATATCTTTTAATGCAGCAGGGTCAATGCCTGGCAATGGTACATATGTACCAATTCTACAAACTATCAATGCACCTAATACAAAAAATATTCGTGATGATAGCTCAGACTGTTGTTTTTGACCTGCTGTTGCCATAATAAACTTCTCCATAAATAAAATATAATATTTGAGTATTTTACAATAAAATACAAAAAAGGGCAATATAAATTACCCTTTTTTATTAAAAATAACAATAATGTTAATTAGCTAGTTAAACCTAGAAACCAGCATTTTTTCTATCTTGTTGTTTTTTCGCTTGTGCTTTAAGTCTACCTTTTTTAACAGGCTTTTCAGATTTCGGTGTATCAAGAGTTGTAATTTTACCACCTGCTTTTTCAATAGCAACAACAGCTGATGCAGATGCACCATTTACAGTAATGTTTACTTTTGCTGTTAATTCACCATTACCTAACAATCTTACAGCTGTGTCAGAAGCACGAACTAAACCAGCAATAGCTAGTTCAACAATAGTAATATCTTTGCTAGCATCAATTTTCTTTGTATCAATAGCAGACTGCAAACGACCTAAGTTTACCTCAGCCCTTTCAACACGGAAAATATTATTAAATCCTCGCTTAGGCACGCGACGATAAAATGGCATTTGTCCACCTTCAAATCCTTTGATAGCTACACCTGAACGCGATTTTTGACCTTTATGTCCACGACCAGCTGTCTTACCTTTACCAGAGCCAATACCACGACCAACTCTGTTGCGTGATTTTTTTGAACCAGCATTATCAAATAAATCATTTAATTTCATTTTTTTATCCTTTGTTATTGTTTGCCAAAGATTAAATATTAATCTTCAACTCGCACTAAGTGCTTAACCTTTTTAATCATACCACGAACCGACGGAGTATCTTCTAACTCAGAAGTTTTGTGCATTTTATTCAAACCCAAACCAACCAAAGTTGCTTTTTGTGAAGCTTCACGACGAATAGGGCTACCTGTTTGTGTAATTCTAATTTTTACCATAGTGTTATAACCTTATTCGCTATCTTGTTGAGATGATTGTCGTTTATTATAATCACCATCACGATTAACAACAACCTCAGAAATCTTTTTACCACGACGAACTGCAATAGAACGAGGTGATTCAGTTTTTTGTAAACCATCAATTGTTGCACGAATTATATTATATGGATTTGATGTACCAACAGATTTTGATACTACATCTTGAATACCTAATGCTTCCAATACAGCACGCATCGCACCACCAGCAATAATACCAGTACCAGCAGGAGCAGAACGCATTACAACACGACCAGCACCAAAGTGACCTTTAACATCGTGATGTAGAGTACGTCCATCTCTTAATGGAACTCTTATCATATTTTTCTTAGCTGAATCAGTCGCTTTTTGAATTGCTTCTGGAACTTCTTTTGCTTTACCAGAACCAAAACCAACACGACCTTTTTCATCACCAACTACTATTAATGCAGCAAAGCCAAAGCGACGACCACCTTTTACTACTTTTGCAACACGGTTTACTGCAACTAATTTCTCTATTAATTCAGATTCATTAGTTTCAGATTTTTTATTGTTCCCACGAATAGACATATTTTTTCCCTTCCTAGAACTTTAATCCGCCAGCACGAGCAGCATCTGCTAATGCCTTGATACGGCCGTGATATTTATATGACCCGCGGTCAAAAACAACTGTATCAACACCTGCTTCTTTTGCACGAACAGCTAATGTTTCCCCAACTTTCATTGCAGAAGATACATTTGCACCATTTTTTAAGTCTTTAAATACATCTTTATCAACTGTTGAAGCTGAAATTAATGTATGACCTTTCAAATCATCTATAATCTGTGCATAAATGTGTTTACCGGAACGGAACACTGAAAGACGCAACTTATCACCAGATTTTTTACTAATCTGGAAACGAGTACGGTTTTTACGACGATTTTGTAATTGTCTTGTAGATAACATTTTTCCTTACCCCTTACTTTTTCTTGCCTTCTTTACGCAAGATCTCTTCGCCAACATAACGAACACCTTTACCTTTGTATGGCTCTGGTGGACGATACCCACGAATTTCACTTGCAGATTGTCCAACGTGTTGAGAATTAATTCCCTCTACCGTGATAATATTTTTTTCAACAGAAATCTTTAAATCAGCAGGAATAGGATAATTCACATCATGTGAAAAACCTAGTTGTAGATTTAAAGTAGCACCAGAAACAGATGCACGATAACCAACACCATTCATTTCAAGTTGTTTCTTGAAACCTTCTGTTACACCAACAACTGCTTGTGCTAACAACGCACGAACAGTTCCCCAAGCTTGATGAGTTGTCTTGTTTTTGTTATCAGGACTAACAACAGCTTGAGCATCAGTAATATCAACAGAAATGTTATTTAAAACAGGAACTGTTAATTCACCAAGTTTTCCCTTTACAGTAATTACATTACCAGATTGGCTTATTTCAATACCCTCTGGAATTATAACAGGGCTTAATCCGATTCTTGACATCTTAATTTCCCCTTAGAATACTCGGCACAGTACTTCGCCACCAACATTTTCGTTGCGAGCTTGTACGTCACTCATTACACCGCTAGGTGTAGTTAAAATTGACATGCCTAAACCATTATAAACACGATTCAGAGACTTAATCTTAGAATAAACACGACGACCAGGTTTTGATACTCGTTTTATCTCACGAATAACACCCTTACCTTCATGATACTTTAATTCAATAGAAATTTCAGAGATACCTTTGCGAATTTCTTTTACTTCAAAGCCACGAATAAAGCCTTCATTTTTTAATACTTCTAATACATTTGTGCGCAAACAAGACGCGGGGCAACTAACCAATGCTAAATTAGCATTTTGACCGTTACGAATACGGGTAAGCATATCACCCAATGGATCTGACATTGACATTGATATATTCCTTTCTTACCAACTTGACTTAACTACACCAGGTATTTTACCCTGGTTAGCAAGTTCGCGTAATTTAATACGAGACATTTCAAATTTACGGTAATAACCGTGCGGACGACCCGTTATACCGCAACGATTACGAATACGGTTAGGGTTTGAATTTCTAGGAATTTGTTGTAATTGCAACTGAACCTTAAAACGTTCTTCCAAAGAAACTTCTTTATTCATAACAATAGCCTTCAGTTGAGCGCGACGATTCGCATACTTAGAAGCTAGACGAATTCTTTTTTTATTTCTTTCCTTAGATGATACTTTTGCCATTATTATTCACCTTTCTTTTTAAAAGGCATAGACATTTCAGCAAGCAAAAATCTTGCTTCTTCATCAGTGCCAGCAGTTGTACATATAACAACATTCATACCACGAGTAGTATTAACATCATCATAATTAATCTCAGGAAATACAATTTGCTCAGTAATACCAAGTGAATAGTTCCCACAACCATCGAAAGATTTATCTTTTACACCGCGAAAGTCTCTTACACGAGGCAATGCAATGTTTACTAAACGGTCTAAAAATTCCCACATTCTATCTTTTCGTAGAGTAACTTTACAGCCTATAGGCATACCCTCACGCAATTTAAATGTAGCAATAGATTTTTTTGCAATAGTAATAACTGCTTTTTGACCTGCTATTTTTTCCAATTCCTCTACCGCAGAGGTAATATGTTTTTTGTCCGCAACGGCAGCACCAACACCCATGTTGATAACTATTTTGTCAAGACGAGGAACTTTCATAATATTTTCATATCCAAATTGTTCCTGTATCTTTTTAATCACTACCGACTGGTAATGATTTTTCAGCCGTGGGACGTACTGTTCTTTAGACATCAGCCGTATCCCTTTCTATTTTTAACATTTTATTTATCAATAGCAGTTCCAGAACGCTTTGCAATACGTACTTTTGTGCCATCTTTCTCAATTTTCACGCTTATGCGTGTAGCTTTGCCATCTTTCGAATCAATGTGTGCAACATTACTTACATCAATAGATGCTTCCTTAGGAATGATGCCACCTTCTGAGTTCTGTGATGGTTTCGTGTGTCTTTTTACCACATTTACCCCACCAATGACAACCCTATTTTTTTCAGTAATGACATTTAGCACTTCGCCTTGCTTGCCTTTGTCTTTACCTGCAATAACTATTACCTTATCGCCTTTTTTAATTCTTGCAACCATTTTACAATACCTCCGGTGCTAACGAAATAATTTTCATATAGCCTTTCGCTCGTAATTCACGAACAACTGGGCCAAATATTCGTGTGCCAATTGGTTCACCATTCTTGTTAATTAAAACCGCAGCATTATTATCAAAACGAATAACTGAACCATCTTTACGACGAACATCTTTTGCTGTACGAATAATTACTGCACGATGAACTGTACCTTTTTTCACACGACCACGAGGAATTGCTTCTTTAACACTTACCACGATTACGTCACCAACCGAAGCTGTACGACGATGTGAACCACCTAATACCTTGATACACATTACTGAACGAGCACCAGAATTGTCAGCTACATCTAATTTACTTTGCATTTGTATCATAACTTAAATTCCTTTATTTTATGCTTCGTCCAAAATTACTTCCCAAGTTTTAGTCTTGGAAATAGGACGACATTCTTGAATTCTTACTATATCACCTTTTTGAAACTTATTAGCTTCATCGTGAGCAGTAAACTTTTTAGATTTTCTTACAATTTTACCCAATATCGGGTGTTTTTCGCGGCGTTCAACTAATACTGTAATAGTTTTATCCGCAAAAGAGGAGGTAACTGTACCTTGTAAAATTCTTTTTGGCATATCTTTTCCTTTCTTACCCGTTGGCTTTTGTTTCATTAATTAGAGTTTTAATTTTTGCAATGTCACGACGCACTTCTTTTATTCGTGCAGTAGATTGCAACTGACCACCTGCTAATTGGAAACGTAAGTTAAATTGTTCCTTACGAAGATCTAACAACTGTTCTTTCAATTGCTTTTCATTTTTTTTACGAAGTTCAACTGTTTTCATATGTTCTAGCTCCTCTTATAAACCAATTCGTTTAACTATTTTACATTTTATAGGTAATTTAGCAGCAGCTAATGCAAAAGCTTCTCGTACCTTATCTTCTTCTACACCAAGTATTTCAAACATAATGCGACCAGGTTTAACACGACAAGCCCAGTAATCAGGCGAACCCTTACCTTTACCCATACGAACCTCTGCTGGTTTACTTGTAACTGGCAAATCAGGGAATATACGAATCCATACTTTACCTTGTCTTTTAATGTGACGAACCATAGCACGACGTGCCGATTCAATTTGACGAGCTGTTACACGTTCTGGTTCAAGTGCCTTTAGACCAAAGTCGCCAAAGGCAAGCTCATAACCACCCTTAGCATTACCGTGTATACGACCTTTATGCTGTTTGCGGTGTTTTACTCTTTTTGGGCTTAACATTTTCTTATTTCCTTACCTTTAAATTAACGGCATTCATTCAAGTGCTTATCCATTGCACTTGGATCGTGAGCCATAATTTCACCTTTGAAAATCCATACTTTAACACCGATTACACCATATGTTGTATGGCCTTCGGCAGTACCATAATCCACATTAGCTCTTAATGTGTGTAATGGAACACGACCTTCTCGGTACCATTCTGTTCTTGCAATCTCAGCTCCGCCAAGACGACCTGAACAATTAATACGAATACCTTTTGCACCAGCACGCAATGCATTTTGCACTGCACGCTTCATTGCACGTCTAAATGTAACTCGGCGTTCTAATTGCTGTGCTACACTTTCGGCAACGAATTTTGCATCAATATCTGGTTTACGAATTTCAATAATATTTAATGCTACTTCTGATTTTGAAATTCCTTGTAATTTTTTACGTAAAGTTTCAATGTCAGCACCCTTCTTACCAATAATAAGACCTGGGCGAGCAGAATATATAGTAACTCTTGCTTTACCAGCAGGTCGTTCAATTATTACTCTTGAAATACCAGCTTGTTTTAAATTCTTCTCAATATAAGAACGAATTTTAAAATCTTCGTGTAAATTCTTAGCATATGATTTATCTGCATACCATCGAGAATCCCAAGTGCGGTTAATTCCTAAACGAAAACCAATTGGATTTACTTTTTGACCCATTTTAAGCCTCCTTCTTTTCACTAACAATTATAGTTAAATTTGCAAATGGCTTTAAAATTTTACCAACACGCCCTCTTGCTCTTGGACGGAATCTTTTCATCACAAAAGATTTACCAACAAATGCTTCTTTCACAAAAAGGCTATCAATATCTAAATTGTGATTATTTTCCGCATTAGCAATAGCTGATTGCAATGCTTTTTCCACATCAACAGCTATGCGACGCTTTGAAAAAATTAAATCAGAAATTGCTTTGCTTGCATCTTTGCCACGAATTAGTCCGGCAACAAGATTTAATTTCTGAGGGCTAACACGAAGATTACGAGTAACCGCTTTTGCTTCCGTATCAGCTAGTTGTCTTATTATAGATTTTTTACCCATTATTCTACCTCTTACCTTTTAGACTTCTTATCCGCTGCATGTCCCCAATAAGTACGGGTTGGAGCGAATTCACCAAGTTTATGACCTATCATTTCTTCTGTTACAAGAACAGGAACAAATTTACGACCATTGTGAACACCAAAGGTTAAACTTACGAATTGTGGTAAGATTGTTGATCTTCTTGACCAAGTCTTAATCACATCTTTACGACCACTTTCACGAACAGTTTCAGCTTTCTTTAAAAGATAGCCATCAACAAAAGGACCTTTCCATACAGATCTTGACATATTTTAACTCCTTACTTTTTAGCGCCACGACGACGAATAATAAATTTATCAGTCGCTTTATTTGAACGCGTCTTTTTACCTTTAGTTGGCACACCCCAAGGTGTAACAGGGTTACGACCACCTGATGTGCGACCTTCACCACCACCGTGTGGATGATCAACTGGGTTCATGGCTACACCACGAACTTTTGGACGATTACCTAACCAACGAGAACGACCCGCTTTACCAATCTTAATATTTTTTTGATCTGGATTTGAAACGGCACCAATAGTTGCCATGCATTCAGAACGAACAAGCCTAACTTCACCAGACATCAATTTTAATTGAGCATAGCCATCACCACGACCAACAAGCTGTGCATAACAACCTGCCGAACGAGCCAACTGGCCACCTTTTCCTTGCTTTAATTCAACATTGTGAATTATTGTACCAATAGGCATATTAGCAAGAGCCATAGAATTACCAGGTTTAATATCAGCATCTTTTGAAGAAATTACCTTATCACCAAATGATAATCTTTGAGGTGCTAAAATATAAGATAATTCACCATCTTCATACTTAATTAATGCAATAAATGCACTACGGTTAGGATCATATTCAATTCTTTCAACTGTTGCTGAAACATCAAATTTATTTCTTTTAAAATCTATAATACGATATTTTCTTTTGTGACCACCACCTTTACGACGCATCGTGATTGAGCCCGTATTGTTGCGACCACCTGATTTAGTTAAACCTTCTGTCAAAGACTTAACTGGTCCACCCTTATACAATTCACTACGGTCAATTAATACCAATGCGCGTTGTGAAGGTGTGGTTGGTTTATAATGCTTTAATCCCATAATAATTCCCCTTATGCACCAGTGCCAACATCAATTGATTGGCCTTGAGCCAACGATACAACTGCTTTTTTCCAATCATTTCGTTTACCTACAAAACCACGGAACTTTTTAGTTTTACCTTTTGATATTAGCGTATTTACTTTTTCAACTTTTACATCAAACATTTTTTCAACAGCAGCTTTAATTTCAAGTTTATTAACATCCATAGCCACACGAAAAGTGTATTGATTATTTTGTGCACCTAGTGTTGATTTTTCTGTAATAACAGGTTTATCAATTACACAAAGTAGTCTTTCTTGAGAAAATGTTTTCTTATTTAAAAATTTCCAGCTCATTATTTTAACCTCGCCTCCAATGTTTCAACCGCAGATTTAGATAAAATCAAAGTATCACGACGCAAAATATCATAAACATTTGCACCTTGCACTGGTAATACATCAATTTTAATTATATTTCTTGCTGCTAGTTCAAAGTTTTTATCAATTTCATTACCACCAACAACCAAAGCAGATGACAAATTCATTTCTTGTAATTGTTTTAATAAGTCTTTCGTATTTGCTTTTTCAGCTTTAACATCATCAACAATTACTAACTTACCTTCTGCAAATTTTGTTGATAATGCTGTTTTTAAAGCCAAGGCACGAACTTTTTTAGGTAAAGAATGTGCATATGAACGGGGTGTAGGACCAAATGCACGACCACCGCCAACAAATATATTTGCTGAACGAGCGTGGTGTCTAGCACCACCTGAACCTTTTTGAGAAACAGATTTTTTACCTGTCAATGCAACTTCTGAACGACCTTTTACTTTATGCGTACCAGCACGGCGTTTAGCCAACTGATAATTAACCATTCGTGTTAAAATATCACGACGAACTGGCAATCCGAAAACTGAATCAGCAAGAGTAATATCACCAGCAGATTTATTTTCAAATGTAATAACTTTAGCTTTCATCGTTATTATTCCTTATTTTCCGAATCTACATTAGCTAAGCTTTCAGTAGATTCTTGTGTTTTAGCTTCAACTTCTTCAGCAGGATTTTCAGCTGATGTATCATTTGAATTTGCTATCTTTAAACCAGCAGGTAGCGGAGCACCTTTTGGTATCGCATTTAATTTAACAGCATCTTTAATTTGAACCCAAGATGATGCAAAACCTGGTACGGCACCTTTTACAAAAACTAAACCGCGTTCTTCATCTATCAATACAACTTCTAAGTTCTGAACAGTAGTTCGATTAGCACCCATATGACCAGCCATTTTCTTACCTTTGAAAACTTTACCCGGATCTTGACACTGACCAGTAGAACCGTGTGAACGATGCGAAATAGATACACCGTGTGAAGCCCTTAAACCACTAAAGTTATGTCTTTTCATAGCACCAGCAAAACCTTTACCAATACTAATACCAACAACATCAACCTTTTGTCCTTTTACAAAGTGAGATGGACTTAATTCGTCACCAACACTTAATAAGTTTTCTTCCGCAACACGAAATTCAACTAATTTAGACTTTGGTTCAACCTTAGACTTAGCAAAAACACCACGCATAGGTGCTGTTGTATGCTTTACTTTTTTATTTTCAGCACCTAACTGAACGGCATTATAACCATCAGTGGCAACTGTCTTTACATTTACAACTTGCAAATTATTTATTTGCAATACTGTTACTGGTACATGTTGACCCGTTTCATCAAATATACGAGACATTCCCAGTTTTTTAGCAATTAAACCTGTACGCATTTTCTTTTATCCTTACAGTTTAATCTCAACATCTACACCAGCGGCAAGATCTAATTTCATTAATGCATCAACTGTTTGTGCAGTTGGTGATACTATATCTAATACACGCTTATGTGTACGCATTTCGAATTGTTCACGAGATTTTTTGTTTACATGAGGTGAACGAAGAACTGTAAAATTTTCAATTCTTGTTGGCAAAGGAATAGGTCCTAATACTTCTGCACCTGTACGTTTCGCTGTTTCAACAATTTCTTGTGTACTTTGATCCAAAACTCTATGGTCAAAGGCTTTCAAGCGAATGCGAATGTTTTGATTTTCCATTTTTATAACTCCTAAAAGAAGGTGGGGGATAAGCCCCCAACCTTTCAAACAACCTTAATTAATTATGATAATACTTTTGTTACCACACCGGCACCTACTGTACGACCACCTTCACGAATTGCGAAACGTAGACCTTTGTCCATCGCAATAGGATGAATTAATTTAACTTCAATAGTTACATTATCACCTGGCATTACCATTTCAGTACCCTCTGGTAGAGAAATCGAACCGGTAACATCTGTTGTACGGAAGTAAAATTGTGGACGATAGTTAGAGAAGAACGGTGTGTGACGACCGCCATCTTCTTTTGGTAAGATATAAGTCTCAGCTTCAAAATGAGTATGTGGCTTAATTGAACCTGGCTTACATAATAATTGACCTCGTTCAACATCTTTAATGCCAATACCTCGTAATAATATACCTACGTTATCACCTGCCTCACCGCGACCTAATTCTTTCTTGAACATTTCAACGCCTGTACAAGTAGTCTTAGATGTATCACGAATACCTACGATTTCAATCTCATCACCTATTTTTATAACACCAGTTTCAATACGACCTGTTACTACTGTACCACGACCTGAAATTGAAAATACGTCTTCAATTGGCATCGAAAAATCTTTCGTAATTTCACGAACAGGTAACTCAATGTATTTGTCAACTGCATTCATTAATTCTAATATTTTTTCTTTACCAATATTCTCGTCACGATCTTCCATAGCTGCAAGAGCTGAACCAAATATAAATGGAATATCATCACCTGGGAAGTCATAAGAAGATAACAACTCACGCAATTCCAGCTCAACTAACTCTAATAACTCTGGGTCATCAACTTGGTCAACCTTGTTTAAAAACACAACTATCTTTGGTACACCTACTTGACGAGCTAATAAAATATGCTCGCGAGTTTGTGGCATGGGACCATCAGCTGCATTTACAACTAATATAGCACCATCCATTTGTGCAGCGCCTGTAATCATGTTCTTTACATAATCAGCGTGACCTGGACAGTCAACATGTGCATAGTGACGATCACAAGTTTCATACTCAATATGTGCTGTGTTAATTGTAATACCACGCTCACGTTCTTCAGGAGATTTATCAATATCCTCAAATTTAGTAGCTTTAGTAGTATTAGTAGCTTTACCAACATTTTTCTCTTCTGCTAATACTTTAGAAATAGCAGCTGTCAAAGTAGTCTTGCCGTGGTCAACATGACCAATTGTGCCAATATTTAAATGTGGCTTCGAACGATCAAAAGTTTCTTTACTCATAATGATTCCTCTTAAATTACAAATTAAAATATATACTTAAAAATAACTGGAGCGGGTGATGGGAATCGAACCCACACAACCAGCTTGGAAGGCTGGGACTCTACCTTTGAGCTACACCCGCTCATTATTTCTATACATACCTTGATTAACCAAAAATTAACAATGTATGTTCGTTTTTATATCATAACTTAAATATCTTGCAAGTAAAAAAGTTTATTTTTATTAATTATTTTGATATATATAATGTATTTACATATTATAGTATTTACATATTATAGTCTTAAAAATTAAAAAAGAGAGATAGAATCGTGAAAACAAAAAAATCAAATAATTCTTTAGTATTATATATTTTGATATCAATACTATTTGCAATAGTCAGTTATTTTTACATTGATATTCAATTAAATACTATTATAGAGAAAAATAGAACCGACAATATAAAATATATTGCAGAAATAGTAACAAATATAGGAAATGGAAAATATTACTATATAACACTAATAATGTTAATTATATATTTCTATTTTATCAATAAAAACAAAATCTTACTAAAAAAGATTAATTTTTCACTTGTACTAATGCTAAGTACAGCAATAATAACATATATATCAAAATTTATTATTGGGAGAGGTCGTCCAAATATGTATTTAAACGAAGGAAAGTATGAATTTCATCCATTTAATTTTAACAATTCTTATGATTACACATCAATGCCTTCTGGGCATACACAAACTTCTTTCACCGTTGCAATAATATTATCTATGTTTTTTCCAAAATATAAAAATATATTCATAATAATTGCTATAACAAGCAGTTTATCAAGAGTTGTATTATCATCACACTGGTTAAGTGACGTTGTTATGGGGGCTGTATTTGGAATAACAATACCTGTTCTTTTAATAAACAAATATAAAAATAAATTTTAAGTTATTAATTAATATTAAAAAAAACACCTAATCATAAAGATTAGGTGTTTAATTATGGTGGAGGGAGTAGGATTTGAACCTACGTAGGCTAAGCCAACGGATTTACAGTCCGCCCCTTTTAACCACTCAGGCATCCCTCCTAAGTGAGTTAGTTATAATTTTTATTTTTAATATAGTCAATATATATTTTAAAAAAAATCGGAAAAAATTATTTTTGATTGTATAAAATATTTATAAATTATAAAAATAAACCCACAAAGCCCTCAAATAAGTATTCAGTTCACTCTTGCTACAAAAAGCAAAAGAGGTAAATGTCTCACATAAAAATATAGGTAAATCCGTATCTGGGCTTTGGTTACACGGACTACACGCTATTCTATTAAAGCCACTCATTAATCCGAATCGTAAAGTGTACAAAATACATGTTACAGACGAAATTTTAGCATCATTATCAAAAAAATAGCTTAAAGAAAAAAATATTGATATAACAAAAATGGCACCTACTGACTGTATTCACAAAAGCATTATAACATGTGTAGAACCATAACCAGATATTACGGTAGAAAATGTTATTACAAAATTAGATCCAGATGAATCCGCTACAGTAAACCAAGTAACCGATCCACATAATATAGGGCAATATTACGCAGTGCTACTGTTTTCGGCTCTTCTGTAGTTATTATATCAGATAAAAATACATGTTTTCAGCAAAATTATTATATAAAAAAAGTGTTTACCACACAGCTATGACACCATTGAGTAATTGTAATATAATTACTTATAAAGATGGTGTGCAGCTCGAAGCATTTGAAATGTTAAAAAGAGAAGGATTCGAACGTTATGGTATGGATACATACGAATATCTAATATTGGTTGATATAGAAGATGCTTCTAAATAAACATGTAATCTAAGATGTATTGATGAACAACAAGAAATACTCAAGTCTAAAGGTTAAAATGTAGTTACACATGATATGAGTCAGTTTATATTTGCATGTGGCTCAATGCACTGTTTGACAAATAACTTGAATGAGCAATGTATTAAAGGCGGAACTTACGTCCATAAAAGGTATAAACACAAGCTATCTCTATAAGATTTATTTATTTAATCGACTTTCAATAGCCTTGTCTAAATTGAGGCAATTGAAAATATCTTCTGTTATATTGTTTTCGACAGATTGCATATCTTGCAAAGACAGTTCGTCCAAACGGCACTGCTTTTCCTCGGCCATTTTAACTATACGACCAGTCACATGGTGAGCATCTCTGAATGGCATATCCAAGTTTCTAACAAGCCAATCTGCGATTTCGGTTGCGGTTGCAAATCCACTCTCAGCAGCATCCCTCATGGCTTGTAAATTAAAAGTGCTACTTTTAATCATGCCTCCCATGGCTTCTAAACAAAGGACGATTATATCATATGATTCAAATACGCATGCCTTATCCTCTTGCATATCTTTATTATAAGTCATTGCTAAGCCTTTAATAACAGTCATCAGCTGTATTAAATTACCGTTTAAACGGCCTGTTTTTGCTCTGACTAATTCTGCAGCATCAGGATTCTTCTTTTGTGGCATGATTGATGACCCAGTTGACCATTCATCACTTAAATTAATAAATCCAAATTGTGGGGTTGCCCAAATAATTACCTCTTCTGCTAAACGTGATAGATGTAAACCACACTGGGCGCAAGAAAAGAGAAATTCAGTTGCAAAATCACGTGCAGAAACCGCATCCATCGTATTTGCCATCGGTTTATCAAAGTCCAGCGCTTTGGCCGTCATATTTCGATCAGTATTAAAACCTGTTCCTGACAGAGCACATGCGCCTAGCGGTGATTCATTTAGACGTTTACGGCAGTCTAAGACACGAGATTTATCACGATCTATCATTTCCCAATATGCACCTAAATGCATCGTTAGAGTGACAGGTTGAGCAACTTGCAAATGCGTAAATCCAGGCATAATTGATTTTTCATGTTCTTTACAAACATCACTAAGGATACTTTGGAATTTTTCTAATTTTTCAATAAGATCATCACAAGCACTTCTTACCCATAATTTAAAATCAGTCACAACTTGGTCATTTCTTGAGCGTGCGGTGTGTAGCTTTCCTGCCACATCGCCTATAATTTCACAAAGTCGGTTTTCAATATTCATATGAATATCCTCAAGGGATGCTTTAAATTCAAACTGACCATTTTCAATTTCAGAGGCCACTTGATCTAACCCACTTAAAATAGCATCACCATCCTTTTTAAGAATAATATTTTTCGCGACTAACATATTACAGTGGGCTTTAGAGCCAGCTATATCTTCGCGCCACATTCTCTGATCAAAACTAATTGAAGCATTAATCTGTTCCATTATATTAGAAGGAGCGGTGTTAAAACGCCCCCCCCACATTTGGTTTAATTTACTAGACTGCTTTTTTGTCATGATGTTTCTTATTCAATGATTTTAAAATTGTGCTATGGGCTTTTAAGCGAACAGCATTCACCTTGATAAAGCCATCTGCATCAATTTGGTTATATCCGCCTTCAATATCCATTGATGATAAATCTTCATCATAAAGAGATACGGGTGATGTTCTTGCAATTGGGTAAGCTTTCCCTTTGTAAAGCTTGACCTTAACTGTACCGTCAATAATATCCTGACTTTGTTCAATAGCACACATCAAGAAATCCATCTCAGGTGAGAACCAGAAACCATTATAGATAAGCTGTGCTATTTTCACAGAAAGCATATCGCGCAAACGCATAACTTCACGATCCATTGCAATACCTTCAAGATCTATGTGTGCAATTTGAAGTATCGCTCCACCAGGTGTTTCATATACACCGCGTGATTTAATTCCAACAAAGCGATTTTCAACCATATCTAAACGGCCAATACCATGTCTTCCACCAATTTCGTTTAAATACATGAATAGTTCCAATGGATCAGTTTTTGCTGTTCCATCTTCTAAATTTTCAACTTTGATAGGAATTCCATCTTTAAACGTTAAAGCAATAACTTCTGGTTTATCAGGGGCATTTTCAGGTGCAGTTGTTTTTGAATATACTTCTTCTGCACATATCGCATTTGGGTCTTCTAATACACCAGCCTCATGCGAGATGTGTAATAAGTTATCATCTTCTGAATAAGGTTTTTTACGGGTGGCCGTGACTGGTATATCGTGTTTATCCGCATAATCAAGCATATCCTGACGCCCCTTAAATTGATCCAGAAAGTTTTGCATTTTCCAAGGAGCAAGAACAATAACATCAGGCTTCAATGCATAATATGCAAGTTCGAAACGCACTTGATCATTTCCTTTCCCTGTTGCACCGTGGGAAACACAATCACAGTCCTCTTTTTCAGCAATTTCAATATGGCGCTTTGCAATAATTGGGCGTGCCAAAGCTGTTCCTAGAAGGTAGCGCCCCTCATAAATCGCGTTGGCTGCATAAGTTGGAAAAATATAATCAGTCACGAATTCACGTTTTAAGTCTTCAATGTAAACCTTAGATGCTCCTAATTTTAGAGCTTTTTCTTTTGATGCTTCAAAGTCTTCTTCTTGTCCAACATCAGCCATATAAGCGATAACTTCATATCCTTCTTCAATAAACCATTTAAGAATGATCGAAGTATCTAATCCACCTGAATATGCCAGTATTACTTTTTTATTCATGTTTTAATCCTTTTTTTTCATTGTTAAGTTTTATATATTGTTAAGTTTTATATATTGTTAAGTTTTATATATAATAAAAAAGGCTCCAAAACAAGGAGTCTTCGATAAATATTTAAAATAAATGTTTATCTACGTCAGCTTTTGCCCCCCAAGGTTGTTGAATTATTTGACGTCGCTCGCCGTGGAAGTGCATCAGCTAAAAGTATTGTAACAATATAAAATGGATTTAGTATGCAGTTTTCTGCAAGCGTTGAATTATCTAATACTTTTGTATCTGTTATTGTACACACATCTAAATACATACAATAGATGTCTGCACTTGTAAAGTCGCAAAGAAGGCTACATTTTCAACAAACCTTACACGTTGTATATTCCACCCCTGAAAAAAATAATCTTCTGAGAAGTCTATCTTTGTGAATTTCCCAATAACTAATATCCTGAGAAATAGCTCTTTTATAAAAATGTCCTTCATAATCTAGAAAACGTCTTTCAAAATTAACCATTCTACCAGCGACAACAACATGATTGGTTCTAGCATAAATATCAAATCTTTTTTCATTTTATATAGTCTTTTTCTTTCCCCTATAAGTTATATAGTCATAAAAATAACCGAAAAATCAAATATTTTCTTATTCTCTATTTATCTTGGATGGTTACCATCTTTCAGTCGTGGCTAAACTATCATTCTCTCTTCGTTTAATCCGTGCAGAAATACTTGAAGTTTTGAGTTCTGAATATATACGTTTTGCTAAAGCAAAAAGATTAAATACAAACTCTGTGTATTCATAAACACGCATTATAAAATACAAAGTTGCCTGTTGTTACTATTGGTAGATTACAAATCGGCACAATGATTGCTTATACAATATTAACAGAAACTGTATTCCAATGGCCTGATATGGGATTTATGTTTTTAGAAGCAGTAAAGCGTTCTGATATTCCGTTAATAAAAACGTATCTGATTGTAGTAGGACTTATTTTTGTCATTACAAATATATTTGTTGTATGGCTGAATTAATCCAACTATTAATATTACTAGAGGAAATTAAGAGTTATAATTCTGTGGTGGAGGGAGTAAGATTTAAATCAACATAGGTTAATCCAAAGGATTTACAGTCCGCCCCTTTTAACCACTCAGGCATCCCTCCTAAGTGAGTTAGTTATAATTTTTATTTTTAATATAGTCAATATATATTTTATATTTTTAAAAAAAATATTTCAAAATTTAATTAATAGGTATATATATTTAGCTATGAAAGATAAAAAACAAACACAAAATAGCTTTTGGTTATATGGTTTTCACCCCGTAACATCAGCGATAACAAACGAAAATAGAAAAATATTTGAAATTATTTGTTGTGATGAATCGTTTAACAGCCTTGATCACAAAGTAAAAAAAATTATTTCGGAGAAAAATATTGACCTAAAAATATTTGATAAGAAAAAATTAGTCAAAATTGCAGAAGAATACTGCCAAAAAGGAGCTGTACATCAAGCTATACTTGCAAAAGTAAAGCCAATCGTACAACCACAAATACAAGATATAGTTAACGAAGAAAAGTCTATTATTGTGATTCTTGACCAAATAACCGATCCACATAATATAGGAGCAATAATGCGTTCTGCTTACCTATTTGGAGCAAAAGCAGTAATAGCAACAGATAAAAATAGTCCAGATGAAACTGGAATCCTTGCTAAGTCGGCATCAGGAGCACTAGATAAAATAGCTTACATAAAAGTAAACAATCTTAAAAGAAATATTGATATATTAAAAGAAAATAGCTATTGGACAGTTGGACTTGATGGTGATAGTCAAACAAATATCTGTGATTATAAAGTATCCCCCAAAACAGTAATTATTATGGGAGCAGAAGGAAAAGGAATGCGTCGCTTGACAAAAGAATCATGTGATGAAATAGTTTACATAGAAACACCAAATAGTGATGATATTGTTGATAGCTTAAATGTTTCAAACGCAGCAGCGATAGCATTATTTGAAATTTCTAGAAAGACTTAATGTTATGAAAAAAATTCTTGTAGTTATTATATGTATGTTAGTATGCACAAAATCATTTGCTCATGAAAAGGTATTTTTTGGTTATGGTATGTACGTTGGTGGAATGAATGTAGCTGATGCAAAAGCTGAATTAAACATTAATGAAAAAGATGAATATTCATTTAAGGCATTTATTTTTTCACAAGGATTTACAAAATTTTTCACAAATTTTAGTTTTGTTACAGAATCAAAGGGAAAAATAATTAAAGATAAAGTACAATTTAATAAACAAGTAAGTTCTAGTATTTCTAATTTCGGTGATACTCATACAATACTAAAACATCACAAAAATAAAAATACAATAACAAAATATCCAAATCCAAAAGCTGTGCAAATTGCAAATTTACCTGGAAATCCATTCTTAAAAGCAAATGATGCAATTTCAAGTATTCTAACTTTGATGCAACAAATAAAATTTCATAAAAAATGTGATATAAATGTTGTCGTAGTCACAAATCATTATATGTATGAAGTAAACTCCAGCTCTACTACTAGTAAAGTTTTAGAAGCAGATGATTATAATCTAGCATCAGGTAAAGCAATATCTTGTCTAGTAAAGTTCAAAAGACTTGATAAACAAGATAATATATCAGCATACAACAAATTAGACAGAGACGAGGAATATAAATCAACATACCCTATTTTTCATTTTATGAAGTTATCAGGTATTCCATTTTACATACCTGTAAGCATTGAAGCAACTGAACAAAGATTTGGAGCATTCCGACTAAATTTACAATTTGTAAAATATAAAAATAAAATTTATCGTGTTAATAAATGGAATGAACAAGAAAGTTTTCCACAAGAAACTATAAATGAATTAAAACTTGTTTCTATAAAATTATTAAAAACCAATTAACCCCACAATGTAGATTTTGGTGTTTGAATATATGAGCCGTTTTTAATAACTAATTTTTCCGAAGTTTCTTTTACCCATAAAGAACCATCTAAATCAACCCAGTCAGCATTTTGAGCAACAAGAGTTGCAGGAGCCATTGCAAGTGAAGAACCCATCATACAACCAACCATAACCTTTAAATTATTCTGTTTTGCAATATCAAATGCTTTTAAAGCATTAATCAAACCACCTGTTTTATCAAGTTTTATATTTATGACGTCATATTTACCTATCAAGTCTTTAATATCGCTAATATTATTAAAACTCTCATCAGCACAAATACATATAGGGGAATTTATATTTTGTAAAATATTATCTTTTCCTTTTGGTAGAGGTTGTTCAACCATTTCAACATTATTGTAATTACAGCAATCTAATAATTCAACAATATTACAATTATTCCACCCCTCATTAGCATCAACAATAATACGATTATCTGGACAGTTTTGTCTTATTGCAATTATCCTTTGAATATCATTATCATCGCCCAATTTTAATTTCAACAATGGTTTATCTTTGTATTTACATGCCTGCTTAACCATATTATCAACACTATCTAATGATAAGGTATAAGCTGTTAGTATATTATCAGGCTTATCAATATTTAGTATATCCCAAACATTTTTATTTTGAGTTTTTGCTAGCCAATCTAGATAGGCAGAAATAAATCCATTTTTTAATGATTGAGATATTTTTAAGTTATCAATAATATCAAAATCTAAATCAATATTGTTAAAATTAAGTTGTGATATTAAATCACACACCTCTTCACCTATATATTTATAAGGGACAGTTTCGCCCTTGCCTGTAATACTATCCTTGCTGATTTCAATATGTATTACATTTATTCTAGACCTAGAATATCTAGATATATTAAAATCACCATTTAATTCAAATTCTTTAACGATCGGTTTTATGTTAAACACAACTGCCTCTCAATTTTCCAAAAATTATATTAATTCTATATAATTTATATTACAATTATTTTGTGATAATTGATACTCAATATATTCAGATAACCTTAACGGTATATCCAAATCTGGCACAATTAACATTCTTTGTAAATTTGCAAAATAAATAACATCATCCATAGATAAACCGCAAGCAGAAATATGCTTTTTAGAATAAATACATTTTTCCAATTTTTTTAATGTATTTTCCACTTTTTCTTTGTGTTTTTCTCGTAATTCAATCGCTTCACTTACATTATCAAGATTAATATGCTTTAAGTAACGCTTAATAAAATGTTGTCTTGCTTCATCAGTTGCAAATTCACCTAAACTAGCATTTTGTACGTATGAAAAAATTAATGTTCTATATTCGGTACTCATTTCAGAAAATATTTGTTTAATGTCATTCCGACCATTTGTTTTTAAAAATATAGGATTACCATTTAAATTATCAAGATATTCTATGATATCGAGGCTTTCTGTCATATACGAATTATCTTCTTTTTGTAAAATTGGAACTTGTTTAGCCCCAATCTTTTCCATATGACCAGCTATATCATTATCTAATAAATATTCAATGTCACACTCTATCCCCTTGTATCCCAAAACAACTCTGGGACGAATACAATAAGGACAATGTTCATATATAAATAGTTTCATATAAATATTATAATACTTGTTCTAATTCAGGTAATGCTTCAAATAAATCTTGCTCTAAACCATAATCAGCAATTTGAAAAATTGGAGCATCTTTATCATTATTAATAGCAACAATCACTTTTGAATCTTTCATACCAGCTAAATGCTGAATAGCACCTGATATACCAACAGCTATGTATAAATCAGGAGCAACCACCTTACCAGTTTGTCCAACTTGATAATCATTAGGTGCATAACCTGAATCAACAGCAGCCCTAGATGCACCAACAGCCGCACCTAACTTATCAGCAATTTTATCAATAAGAACGAAGTTTTTAGCATCACTAATTGCACGCCCACCAGATATAACTGTTTTAGCAGATGTTAATTCTGGACGGTTAGATTCAACTAATTCAGAAGAAATAATTTTTGTTAAAGCAGTATCTGCACCTGCTGGCTTTTCCTCTATATTACCAGAACCAAATATTTCAACAGCTTCAAAAGCAGTACTACGAATTGTGGCAAACACTTTTTCATCACTTGTTTCAATAGTTATAATAGCATTACCAGCATAAATAGGTCTTTTAAATGATTTTTCAGATATTATTTCAGTAATTTCAGAAATAGCCTGACAATCTTTTAATGCTGCTATTCTTGGTATAATACCTTTACCCATTGTTGTAGCAGGTGCTAAAATATGGCTATAATCATCAGCCATATCAGCAATCAATAACGAAACATTTTCTGCTACTACACCTTTATAAATTTCATCATCAACCAGTATAACTTTTTCTATCCCTTGTGCTTTTGATACTTCTTCTGCAATTGATTTAACATCATAACCAACAACCAATACATCAACCTTACCTAACTTTAAGCCAGCATTAATAGTATTTAATGTAGCAGATTTTAATCCTTCTGAACCATATTCAGCAATCACTAATACACTCATTTTATATCACCTTCGCTTCATTTTTTAATTTTTCAACTAATTCTTTTACATCGCGAACCTTGACACCAACCTTGCGTTTTGGAGGTTCTTCTATATTTATAATCTTGATACGAGATTTAGTTTCTATGCCCATTTGTTCGATAGTAGCAGATTCGATAGTTTTTTTCTTAGCTTTCATTATATTAGGTAATGATGCATATCGTGGTTCGTTAAGTCTTAAATCAGCAGTAATTACAGCTGGCAACTTGGTTTCAACCTTTTCTACACCACCATCAATTTCTCGCTTAGAGATTAATTTATCGCCTTCTAATAAAACTTCTGAAGCAAAAGTAACCTGTGGCCATCCAAGTAATGCTGAAATCATTTGTCCAGTTTGGTTGTTATCATCATCAATAGTTTGCTTTCCTGTTATTATCAAACCCGGCATTTCGTGCTTTGCAATTGTTGCAATAATTTTTGCCACATCAATAGGTTCAATTTTATTTTCCGCAACAATTAAAATACAACGATCAGCTCCCACTGCAAAAGCCGACCTTAAAACATCTTCACTTTTTTGGGTTCCAATAGAAACAGCAACAACCTCTGTTGCCTTACCTGCTTCTTTTAATCTAATAGCTTCTTCCAGTGCAATTTCACAAAATGGATTCATAGCCATTTTTACACCTGAATCTTCAATACCTGTTTTATCAGCTTTGATACGAATTTGCATATTGGCATCAATAACTCTTTTTACTGGTACAATAACTCTCATACTACTTATCCTCTCAATCTTTCGTTTTTAGGGTCATATGGACTTTCTTCTATCACTATTGCTTTAAATTTATCTCCCAATATTTCCATTTCTAATTCTGTACCTATATTAGCATATTTAGATTCTAAATAACACATTGAAAACGCCCTATCAGTTCTGTGCCCATAAGCACCTGAAGCGGCACGACCTACCAATTTTTCACCATCAAATATAGGTTCGTTAGGTCCTGTATCTCGGTCTTGTAATCCAAATACTTCCATCTGAACTATTTTCTTTTTTAAGCCATCTGTTTGTTGTTTTTGCAATGCTTTTTTACCAACAAAATCTTTATTCATATCAATAAAACGGTCTAAACCTGCTTCCAATGCGGAATATTCACGAGTTAATTCGTGTCCTGGCATTCTATATGATTTTTCAATACGCATTGATTCCATAGCACGAATACCTACTAACCTTAAATCAAATTCTTGACCAGCTTCCCAAATCTTATCAAAAATATGATTTTGATATTCTATTGGGTGATGTAATTCCCAACCTAGTTCACCAATAAAGTTTACACGCATTGCTCTTACATCAGGAGCATATCCAACTTCAATAGTTTGTTGCGTCAACCATTTAAATGCATTATTAGAAACATCAGAATTTGTTATTTTTTCAAGTATTTTTCTTGAATTTGGTCCTGCTAACACAAACACTCCATATTGTGTTGTGACATTTTTGTATGTTGCAGAACCGTCGGTTGGAATATTTCTTTTGATAAAATCTTCATCAATTTTTTCCATTCCAGCACCGGAAACAATATAATAATAATTATCTACTATCTTAGTAATAGTCCATTCGTGTTTTACACCACCTGTTTCATCAAGGATATAAGCAAGTGATGAACGACCATTTTTAATTGGTACTTTACTTGCAACAACGCTATCTAACCATTCGTGAGATTTATCACCTGTAATTTCAAATTTTGTAAATCCAGATAAATCCATTAAGCCAGCTGAATCTCGCATTGCTAAGCATTCTTGTGCAATATATGGTCGGTAATTTGTTCGTCTGAATGAATTAATATCTTTCGGCTCTACACCCTTAGGTGCAAACCAATTAGGTCTTTCCCAACCGTATCTAGCACCAAAACAAGCACCCATCATTTTTAACTTATCATAAACAGGTGTCGTTTTTAATGGACGACCTGCTGGGCGTTCTTCGTCTTCGAAATGTGTAACAAATACATGATCATAACATTCTTCATTTTTAACAATAGAATAATTTCTACCTGCATAATTACCAAATCGTAAAGGAGAAATTGGATTAAAGTCTAGATCTGTATCACCTTGTGTAATTAATTCAGATAGATAATGACCAACTCCACCTGCGGCCGTTACACCAAAACTGAAACCTTCGGCAAACCAGAAGTTTTTAAGTCCATAAGCTTCACCAACAACTGGATTTCCATCTGGTGTATATGCAATAGGCCCATTAACAATATCTTTGATACCAGCAGAGCTGAAAGACGGCACTCGCTTCATTGCTGCCTCTACGTGTGGCATAAGTCTTTCTAAATCACCTGGAAGCAATTCCTGTCCAAATGTTTCTGGAACACCCTCTGCAAACCTTGCAGGTGCCCCCTTTTCATAAGGACCTAATATATAACCACGGCGCTCTTCGCGTAAATAATATTGAGCATCAGATTCTCTTAGTACAGGTAATTCTATATTACCTTGTTCACGATATTGTACAAGTTCTGGAACTTCATCTGTAACAATGTATTGATGTTCAACTGGTATTACAGGTATTCTTTGTCCAACCATAGCTGCTGTCTGTCTCGCATAGTTACCGGTTGCTGAAATAACATGTTCACAAACAATAGTACCTTCTTCACCATCACGAGTTTTATAAAATATTTCCCATTCACCATTTTCTTTTTGTTTAATATCAACAACTTCTGTGTGTAAATGTATAGTGCCACCACGATTTCTAGCACCTTTTGCTAATGCTTGTGTTACATCAACTGGTGCTACATGTCCATCGGTTGGGTGATATAATGCACCAACTAAATCATCGACCTCTGCCAAAGGCCATAATTTTTTAACTTCGCTAGGTGTGATTAATTCAAAAGGTACACCTAGTGTATTTGCTGTACCAACATATTTTTTATATTCGTCCATACGGTCTTGATTTGTTGCTAATCTTAAATTACCAGTTTGACGGAATGAAACTTCTTGTCCTGTTTCTTCTTCTAATGAATTATATAAATCAATAGTATGTTTATGTATTTTACCAACAGTATATGACATATTAAATAATGGCAATAAACCGGCTGCGTGCCAAGTTGAACCTGCCGTTAGTTCAGTTCTTTCTAATAGTATAGAATCTTCAAATCCTTTATACTTTGTTAAGTGATATAATATTGAAGCACCAACTACACCACCACCAATTACAACTGCTCTTACTTGATTTTTAATAGCCATTATCATATTCCTGTATAAAAAATTATAATTTTAAATTACTAGTTTGTAAAATTTTATGATTATAAAGTATCAAAAAAAAATATTTTTTAAAACTATTTTGTTTTTTAGAATAATAAAAAACGACATTTTGTATCTTAAAAAAGGAATAAAAATTATTATTATTATATAAAATCTTGCATAAAGAATAAATTTTAACTAAAAAATAATTAGTTATATAATTTTAATCAACATCAATTTTATACATATTAAAAAAAAATTGATAAGGAGATAGAATGAGTGAAATAGAAAAAAAATCTCGTCGTGGTGGCGGAAGAAGCGGTCGTGAAAAAACACAAAATGTAAATGAATATCCAGCTTATGCTGAAAGAAAAATAAACTTCTTTGAACCTTATTCCAATGCACAAATTAATAAGATTATTGATGATGCAGAAGTTTTACTAGAAGAAATTGGCATAGATTTTCGTGGTGATAACGAAGTACTAGAGATATGGAAAGATGCCGGTGTTTCTGTTGACAATGAACGAGTAAGATTTAAAAAAGGAATCCTAAGAGAAATATTAAAAACAGCTCCATCAGAATTTACTCAACACGCAAGAAATCCAAAACGAAGTGTAAGAATTGGTGGTAAAAATACTGTTTATGTTCCAGCATATGGTTCTCCTTTCGTTAGAGATTTAGAAAATGGTCGCAGATATGCAACTATTAAAGATTTCCAAAATTTTATTAAACTAGCATATATGCTACCGGGTTGTAATCACAGTGGTGGTACAGTTTGTGAACCAACAGATATAGTTGTTAATAAACGACACCTAGATATGGTTTATTCACATATGAAATATTCAGATAAACCTTTTATGGGTTCAGTAACTGCCCCTGAAAGAGCACAAGATACTGTTGATATGTGTAAAATATTATTTGGTGAAGAATTTGTTGACCAAAATTGCGTAGTAATTAACTTGATTAATGCAAATTCCCCAATGGTGTTTGACGATACTATGTTAGGTGCATTAAAAGTATATGCAAAAAACAACCAAGCCTGCGTGGTTTCGCCATTTATCTTAGCTGGTGCAATGTCCCCTGTTACTGTTATTGCTACATTAACACAAATCGTTGCAGAGGCAATGGCTGGAATGGCATTAACACAACTAGTTCGCAAAGGTGCTCCTGTTGTATTTGGAACTTTTGCATCAACAACTAACTTACGAACAGGTTCTCCTTCATTTGGTGGCCCTGAAAGTTCATTAATATTATATGGTGCTGCACAAGTAGCAAGAACATTGAATATTCCGTTTCGTTCTGGTGGTGGATTAAACGCATCTAAATTACCTGATGCACAATCAGCATACGAAGCAACAAACACCCTAACAGCAGCAACAAATGCTGGTGTTAACTTTATGTTACATTCACATGGTTGGCTAGAAGGTGGATTAGTAATGAGTTTTGAAAAATTCATTATGGATGCTGAACAAACAGAAGGATATATGAAATTCTTGAATGGGCCTGATATGTCTGATAATGGACGCGGTATTGGTTCGTGGCAAGAAGTAGGTGTTGGAAAACACTTCCTAGGCTGTACTCATACCCAAAATAATTTCCGCACAGCCTTTTACAACTATCAATCATCAGATTCAAATAGTTTTGAGCAATGGGAATCAGAAGGTGAAAAAACTCTTGAAGTACGTGCAAATGAGCGAAAGAAAGAATTATTAGCATCATATCAAGCACCAGAACTAGATTCTGAAATTGATAATAAGTTACAAGAATTTATAAAAAATAAAAAAGATTCTACGCCTGATACAAATTATTAAAATATTTTCAAGTTAAATACTAACTATAAATAATTAAAAAAGTTATTAAGGTATTTTTTATAAATCTATTTAAATCTTATACAGAAATAAAAAAATAAAAACCCTAGAAATTTCTAGGGTTTGAAATGGTTGGTCTGGGCAGACTTGAACTGCCGACCTCACGCTTATCAGGCGTGCGCTCTAACCAGCTGAGCTACAGACCAATAATCTATATTTGCGTTTTATATATAGATTTCATCAACTAGTCAATACAAAAAATAGTTTTTAATTAAAAAGTTTTATATTTTTTACAAAAATACTAGTATTAAAAATACAAATGCTGTAATATGTCTTATTATTTCACAATGAATTTTAAATAAAAATAATGGTAAAATACATCTAATGACAAAAAAACATTATAAACAAGTTCCTTCATCAATAAACTTCCCTAAATTAGAAGAAGAAATACTATCTTATTGGAAAAAAAATAATACATTTCAGAAGTCTATTGATAATCGTCCATCTGAAATAAATGGAAAGCGAAACGACTTTGTATTTTATGATGGCCCTCCTTTTGCAAATGGATTACCACATTATGGACACCTTGTAACAGGTTATGTAAAAGACATAATTCCAAGATACAAAACGATGAAAGGTAAAAAGGTAAACCGTCGTTTTGGTTGGGATACACACGGATTACCTGCTGAATTACAATCTGAAAAAGAATTAAATGTTTCAGGTCGATTGGAAATAATTGATTACGGAATAGATAAATTTAACAAACATTGTGAAAAATCTGTACTTAGATTTACTAACGAATGGGAAAAGTATGTTTCGCGTTCTGCCCGTTGGGTTGATTTTAAAGATTCATACAAAACTATGGATTCTGGTTATATGGAATCTGTTATTTGGGCGTTTAAAGAATTATGGGACAAAGGATTAATTTACGAAGATTACCGTGTTGTACCGTATTCTTGGGCGGTGGAAAGCCCCCTTTCAAATTTTGAAATACGAATGGATAATGCTACTCGTCAACGCCAAGACCCTACTGTCACTGTTGGATTTAAATTAAATAATACAGAAAAAACAACATATATATGTGCTTGGACAACAACACCGTGGACATTACCTTCTAACCTAGCCCTTGCAGTAGGTCAAGACATGGAGTATGCAGTCTTGGAAAACGAACAAGCCTGTTATATATTTTCTGTTGGTTCAATGTCAAAATATAGTAAAGAAATTGAAGAACTAGGATTAAAGCAAACAAAAACAATTAAAGGTTTTGAATTAGGTGATAAAACATATACACCATTATTTGATTACTTTAAAAATCATGAGAATGCATTCCGAATTCTAGCTGTTGATTGGGTAGACGACAGTGAAGGCACAGGTTGTGTACACATGGCACCCGGCTTTGGTGAAATTGATATGGAAGCATGCCGTAAAGCAGAAATTAAATTAGTTGTTCCTGTTGATTCACAAGGTTTATTCACTAGTCAAGTTTCCGATTACGAAGGACAACATGTATTTAAAACCAATAAAGACATAGCTAGAAGATTAAGAGAAAATGGACAATTAATCAGATTTGAAACATACTTGCACAACTATCCACATTGTTGGCGTACAGATGAACCAATCATCTATAAAGCAATAAATAGTTGGTATGTAAAAGTTAGTGAATTCAAAGATCGTATGGTTAAATTAAACAAATCTATAAAATGGATACCTGAACATATCAAAGATGGACAGTTCGGAAGATGGCTTGAAAATGCAAAAGATTGGAATATTTCAAGGGATAGATTTTGGGGTGCCCCAATTCCTGTATGGGTTAGTGATAACTCAGAATACCCAAGAATTGATGTTTATGGTTCAATAGACGAACTGGAGCAAGATTTCGGAACAAGACCTGAAAGCTTACATCGTCCACATATTGATGAATTAATTCGTCCAAATCCAGACGATCCAACAGGAAAATCTGTAATGCGTCGTGTCGAAGCTGTTCTTGATTGTTGGTTTGAATCTGGTTCAATGCCATTTGCACAAGTACATTATCCTTTTGAAAACAAAGATTGGTTTGAAAGTAATTTCCCAGGTGATTTTATTGTCGAATATGTGGCACAAACTCGTGGTTGGTTTTACACCCTAATGGTAATGTCAACAGCCTTATTTGACCGTGCACCGTTTAAAAATTGTATTTGTCACGGAGTTGTATTGGACGAAAATCACGAAAAACTATCAAAAAGATTACAAAATTATCCTGACCCAGTAGATATGTTTAATAAACACGGCTCTGATGCAATGCGTTGGTATATGGTATCAAGCCCACTTATGAGTGGTGGTGATTTAGCAATTGATTTAAAAGGAGAAGGAATAGGACAAACTGTAAGACAAATAAATATACCTATATGGAATGCTTATTATTTCTTCACTCTTTATGCAAATGCTGAAAATATTAAAGCAAATAAAATTCATTCATCTAACAATGTTCTAGATAAATATATTTTATCAAAATTGCATAATCTAGTAAAATCTGTTGAAAATCATATGGATAATTTACACCTTTCAAACGCAACAGCAGACATACAAGCATTCTTAGACACAATGAATAATTGGTATATTCGCAGAAATCGTGAAAGATTCTGGAATGGTGAACAACAAGCATTTGATACATTATATACAGTTATAGAAATACTATGTAAAGTTTCAGCTCCATTTTTACCTATGTTAAGTGAAAAAATTTATACTGAATTAACTGGTGAAGAATCTGTTCACCTTAGTGATTGGGAAATCGTAGATGAATTACCAAATGATAAAAATCTAATCAATACAATGGACATTATTCGTGAAATTTGTTCAACAGCACTAGGGATTCGTGAAGTCAATAGATTAAGAGTTCGTCAGCCATTACAAAAAATGACTGTTGTCGTAGAAAATTGTACGGGTCTAGAAGAGTTTAGCAATATCTTAAAAGACGAAGTAAATGTAAAAGAAATTAAAATAGATTCTGATTTAAGTAAATATGGTGATATGCAATTAGTTGTTAACCCTAAAATTGGTAAAAAACTAGGTTCAAAAATGAAAGAAGTAATGATTGAATCTAAATCTAGTAATTATAAAATTTTAGACAATGGTAATGTAGAAGTTGCTGATATTGAATTACAAGGCGACGATTACACAATGAGACTCAAAACAACTGATGGAATGGCTGCCCAAACAATGCAAAATGGTATGGGAGTTGTTATTCTAGATACAGAAATAAGCAAAGAACTAAAACAAGAGGGATTAGCACGAGATTTAGTAAGAGCAATACAAAATGCTCGTAAAGATGCAAAACTAGATATAAGCAATAGAATATTATTAAAAATCAAGACACAACAAGAATTAGTTGAAGTAATAAATCAATTTAATAATTTTATTAAATCAGAAGTTCTAGCAAATGAATTATTAATGGTTTTATCAGACAATGATATAAAATCTGATTATATTGATAAAGAAATTAAAATTGGTTCTTATACTGTAAGTTTAGGAATATCAAAAATATAAAGAAGACATTATAATAATAAAATTGTTATCTTTCATATTTACTTCCCTATTTAGGGTTTATACATTTACAATAAATAGAGAGTAAGTAATATATAAACTTTATAAGACACAAAAATTTGAACAACATAAAAAATATTGTTATTTAACAATAATTATTAGAAAATTTTACTAATATAGCTGTTTGTTATTAGATTGTTATAAAGAATATAACCATATTGTAAATCTTGTAGAACAGGTAAAAAGTTCAAAATTATCTACATCAGTAGTAAAAATACTAAGACTTCAATTCATCTAACACAATAAATGTCGTCTGATAAAGTCTATTTTTTCAATTCAGATATATTAGGAATTACAGTATTTACAACCTGCTCACCTACTTTTTTATCAGTAGTAATAACTTTAATAACTTCAGTTGCTTTTTCCAGTGCAATTCTTCTTATTTCACTAACTGCTTCAATTTCAGCACGAGTAATATTGTCCTGTGAACGAATTTTTGCTTGTTTTATACTATTTTCTGTTTTTTCTTGTATTTGCTGAATAACAACAAGAGCTTCTTGACGAGCCTGTTCTATGAATATTTTACTTTCTTCTACAATTTTTCGGTATTTTTTCTCTTGCTCTACTAATAAATTCTGTGCTTGTTCGCGAACTTGTTCAGCAGAAACAATATTGTCTGTAATTTTTTGAATTCTTTCGTATGAAGAACCTAAAACAGCGTTACTTCCTTTAAATACAATAATACCTATTACTGTGAAAAAACCACAAGCCACCCAAAAAGTAGGATTTGCAAATAACATTTCCATAATATATTCCTATTTCACCAATTTAATTGTTTTTTCAATTTCTTTTTTATCAATTTTTACACCAATAATTTTATTAAATGAGTCAGTTGCTATCTGAGATACAATTTTATCAACACTATCCATAGCTTCCTGCTTTGCTTTTTTAATATTTTCAATGGCTATTTCCATTGAAGCATTATTTTCTTCATTAAACTCAACAATTTTTTTATCTTGTACTTCTAAAGCACTATTTCTAGCATTTAAAAGAATTTCCTCAGTCTCTTGCTTAGTAACTTGTAATTGCTCGGTATAATCATTTAAAATACTTTCTGCTTCTGTTTTTAATTCCTCAGCTCTTTTTAAATCACCTGATATTTTTTGTTCACGACGAGCAAAAATTGATTGCATTCTTGGAACTACAAAAGTAGACATCAGGACATACATCATAACAAAAATAACAATTAACCAAAATATTTGACTAATCCAAGTACTGAATTCTAATTGTGGCATCTTACAAAATTCCTATAAAAAATAAATTCCCCTAGTTTTAAACTAGGGGAGAATTATTATCCAAACATAGCCATAAACGCAATAATAAGTGCGAATAGACCAACTGCTTCAGTTACAGCAAAACCAATCCATATAAATGCACCAATTTCTTCTTTAGAAGCAGGGTTACGAGATATTGCTGTAATATATGCAGCCCATACATTACCAACACCAATACCAGCACCGATTAAACCACAAGCCGCAAGGCCAGCAGCAATTAATTTAGCAGATTCTAATTCCATAGGACTTTTCCTTTTCTTTTCTATTTCTATTGCTATTAAAAACTAAGTAAGCCAAACATACCAATCTTTTTAAAAACTGGCAATAAAAAACATTATTTTAATGTAAATGAATCGCGTCGTGTAAATAAACACAAGTTAAAATAGCAAAAACATACGCTTGAATTACAGCTACCATTATTTCCAAAACGGTTATGGCAACAACTGCTACAAACGGAACGATACCTGGCAAAATATATGTTGCCCCTAATGAAACAACAAAACCAGCGATAACTTTTAATAACACATGACCAGCAACCATATTAGCAAACAACCTTACAGCAAGCGAGACAGGACGAGAGAAATACGAAACAATCTCAATAGGTATTAATACAGGAGCAGACACTATCGGAGCACCACTTGGGAAAAACAATCCAAAAAATTTGAATCCGTGTTTAAAAATACCAAGTAATGTTACAAATGAAAATATACCAATAGCCATTGCACCTGTTACAGCTATATGACTAGTAAATGTGAAAGCACCAGGTACAAGACCAATTAAATTACCAAATAAAACAAAAATAAATAATGAAAAGATAACTGGAAAAAATGGTTTTCCACCACTTCCTACATTATCAGAAACAATGTTACCTGCTGTATCAAATAGATTTTCAGCAAATGCTTGAAATGGTCCAGGAACAATTCTTCTTCCACTAGTTGCAAACATAAAAAATGACACTGCACTTACAACTGAAATAAGCATCCACAAAGATGAATTAGTAAAAGAAATATCAATTCCAGCTACATTAATTGGTACAAGTTTCTTAATAGTAAACTGTTCTAAAGGGCTAGACATATCATTTCTTTCTTATAAATCATTTTTTTTACTCTCTTGTTCAAGTCTATTAGCTGTTTTTATTACATTGCTAATACCAGCACTTAAACCAAACATCAAAAATACAATAAGCCAAAGTGGCTTAGTTTCAAAATAAGAATCCAAATTATAACCGATAAAAACTCCTACTAAAACACCAGCTAGCAAATCAGTAGCAACCTTCATACCTAACCCGATACCAGATGTTGATACGTTTTTTTTAATCGTTTTACCTGATTTCAAATTTTTTATTTGTTTGTCTAAATCAGATAAATTTTTTATATCATGTCTGACAGGTTTTTTCATCATAACCCTATTCTTATTTTGTGACAATATATTGCTTTTCAACCTTATAGTCAATATAAAATAACCATTATTTTACTAATTTAATTGTTTTTCAATTTCTGCTAAAAACTCTTTTTTATTAGGTAATCCATTAAATCTTTTATCACCAACAAAAATAAGTGGAGTTCCTGTAAGATTCTTATTTTTCTCAATTTTTTCTTTATCAATCTTGATTTTATTCATTAGCTTTTCATCTGATAATATTGAATCAACTTTTTGTTTATTAAAACCAGCTATTTTACCCCATTTATACAGTGTGTTTAAAGGGTCATTTATTATCTTACTTTGATTTAAGTAAGCAAATTGCAAATAATCAAAGTATTGCTCTTTCGGTAGACTAAGTCCCAACATTGATGTGGCAAGAGCTACGTTATCCAATGGATAATTACGATAAATTATTTTTACTTTTCCTGTATCAATATATTTTTTCACCAATTCCGGATAAAAATCACGATGAAATTTACCGCAAACTCCACAAGTAAACGAAGAAAATTCTTGAATTACAACTGGCGCATTAGAATTACCTTTTGTACGTACTATTTCCGTTGCATTTGCACTAGATAATAATGTACTAAATAATAGCCCAAATAAACATAATACTTTTAAAAATTTCATTTTTTCTCCTTAACTATATGACGACCTAGATTTTTAAGTGTTTTTTTAAGTTCTTTATCTTGTATATTTGATAACATATTGTCAAGTTTTTCACAACTTTTTTCTATCTTAATATTACTTTTTTCAAAATTAACTTCATCAAGTTTTATATTAAAATCTTGATGTATTTTTACTGATGATATTGCAGAATATCCCATAAAACTATTTATTCTTTCAATTATCAAACCATCCATATAAGAAATTTCAGTGGCATAAGCACCTACAACACTAATATGTAATGTAGCATTACCTTTACTACCCCTTTTATATGTTATTTTCTTGGGTCTTGATACAATTGATAATTCTTCACTAACTATTTGATTCCACATTGTTATGATCCTAAAATCATTAATACCATTTTTAGACAATAGTTTTTTAAAAATCGGTTGAGATTTACGCAACAAAGAAACTGTTGTATTTACTCTTTTATTATCATCTTGTTTTTTATTAAATTTACTATAATATTTATTAAATTTATTCATAATAAAGCATTGTATATCTTTAAATAAAAAAAAACCACACTTAAATTAAAGTGTGGTTTTTTTCATGTGCAATATTAAATAAACTAAATTATTCCAAGCGAATTTAATAATACATAAGTAATAGCAACTGGTGATATATACTTAGTCATTATCATAAATAAATGTCTCAAAGAAAAATCTATTTTACCATTATTAGTAATTTCATCCATAATTTTCTTTGGTTTTACCCAACCAACGAAAATTAAGATTAATAAACCTCCTAATGGTAATAATATATTAGAAGAAACATAATTTAGAAAATCAAATACACCTAAATTAAGTATTGTTAAATCAGTAGTGATACCTAATACATAAGATATTGTAATGTCTGACCAAATACCTAAAGAGTAAGAACAAGCAATACCTATAATAAACGTTAATAAGCCGAATATTATCGCTGATTTTTTACGACAAATACCTTTTTCTTCACTCCAATATGAAGTCATTACTTCTAAAATAGAAATAGCAGAAGTTAAAGCAGCAAAGAATAATAATATAAAGAATAATACACCAAATAACTGGCCACCAAACATTTGATTAAATACCGCTGGCAATATAATAAATGTTAATCCTGGACCAGCTGTATTATCAAAACCAAAAGAAAATACTGCTGGAAATATTAGTAATCCAGCAAGGAAAGCTACGGCTGTATCAATAGAGGCAACTTGCATAGATATATTTGGTAAGTTTTCTTTCTTATCAAGATAAGAACCATAAGTAAGCATAGTCCCCATACCTAATGATAAAGAGAAAAACGCTTGTCCTAATGCAGCAGACCATAAATCAAAATTACTAAGTTGAGACCAATCAGGAACTAAATAAAATTCTAGACCTTTTAGAGCACCATCTAGCATAAAACCGCGAATAACAAGAGCAATAATAATAATAAACAATGCAGGCATTAAAAGTTTTGATGCTTTTTCAATACCACCTTTAATACCACGAATAACAATAGCAACAACAATTATCATGAATATTCCATGATATATAATCGGAAGAATAGGATCAATAATAAATCCATTAAATTTTCCAGTTAATGCATCAGGCTGTAAATTAGATAGAGAACCTAATGCCATTTCAAATGTATAATATATCGTCCAACCTGCTACAACAGAGTAAAAAGATAAAACCGTAAAAGACGCTGCAACCCCCATATAACCAACTATTTTCCAACGGTTGTTATGTAATGAAGCAAATGCACCGACTGTATTTTTATTAGCAGCACGACCAATAGCAATTTCTGATAACATAACAGCTTTTACAATTGTAAATACTAAAATAAGATAAGCAAGTAGAAATGCACCACCACCAAATTTTCCAGCTAAGTATGGAAATTTCCATATATTTCCTAGGCCAACAGCAGAACCAGCGGCTGCTAGTATAAACCCTGTGCGAGAGCTCCATAATTCACGAGACATAATAACTTCTCCTTTACAAATATCCAAGTCTTTAAATTTCAACAAATATCATAAAATTAGAATTAAATTAATCCTAACGAATGACAAAAATCACCCAAACATAACACATATTATATATTTGTATATCTTTTTATTTGAAAATTATATTAAAAAAAATGTAATTTTAGATATAATTTTATTTGAATATTTAGTATATTGATATTAATCCACGACAATCATAATCCAAGAATAATACTTGAAAGGATTAAATTATGAGTAAAGATAATTTTTATAACATATTGAAAAATGAGATAAATTCCATAAAAAATAAAGGATTGTATAAAAAAGAACGAATTATCAATTCTCCTCAAGCAGAAAAAATAAATACTGATAACAAAGAAGTTATATGTCTTTGTGCAAATAATTATCTAGGACTTGCAAATAATAAAAAAATATCAGAATCTGCTATAAAAACACTAAAAGAACATAAATACGGTATGGCATCGGTTAGATTTATTTGTGGTACAACAGATAAACATATAGAATTAGAAGAAAAAATTTCTAATTTTCTTGGATTCGAAGATACAATTTTATATTCATCTTGTTTTGATGCTAATACAGGTTTATTTGAAACAATATTAACTGCCGAAGATGCAGTTATATCCGATGAATTAAATCACGCCTCGATAATTGATGGCATCCGTTTATGTAAAGCAAAAAGATATCGTTATAAAAACAATAATATAGAAGATTTAGAAAAACAACTAATCCAAGCACAAAAAGACGGTGCTAGAAATATTTTAATTGCAACTGATGGTGTATTTTCTATGGACGGATATATTGCAAATTTAAAAGAAATATGTGATTTAGCAGATAAATATGATGCCATTACGATGGTTGATGATAGCCATGCTGTCGGATTTGTAGGTAAAAATGGTAAAGGTTCAATTGAATATTGTGGTGTTATGGGGCGAGTTGACATAATCACAGGAACACTAGGAAAGGCATTGGGCGGTGCATCAGGTGGGTATACTTCTGCTAAAAGGGAAGTAATAGAATTACTTAGACAAAGAAGTCGTCCATATCTGTTTTCTAATACCCTTACCCCATCAATAGTATCGGCAAGTTTAACTGCCATTGATATTATAGAAGAAGGTAATGACTTAAGACAAAAATTAAAGAAGAATACTGAATATTTCCGCAAAAAAATGCTAGAACTTGGGTTTTCATTACTTGATGGTAATCACCCTATTGTACCAATAATGCTAGGTGATGCAAAACTAGCATCAGATATGGCAGATAAATTAATGGAAAAAAATCTTTATGTAATAAGTTTTTCTTTTCCTGTTGTACCAATGGGAAAAGCTCGTATTCGCACACAAATGAATGCTAAACTAACAAAACAACAAATAGATACAGCATTAAAAGCTTTTGAAGATGTTGGTAAAGAATTGGGAGTAATAAATGAATAATCAAACTATGAAAGCACTAGGTAAACTTGAAACAGCACCTGAATTATCATTATTTGATGCACCTGTTCCCGAATGTAGTGCAAATGATGTAATAATTAAAATTAAAAAAACTGCTATTTGCGGAACTGATATGCATATATATAATTGGGACAAATGGTCACAAAAAACTATAAATGTTCCAATAATAACTGGGCACGAATTTGTAGGTGAAATAGTGGAATTAGGTTCTGCTGTTAGTGATTATAAAATTGGACAAAGAGTAAGCGGTGAAGGTCATATTACTTGTAATGTATGTCGTAATTGTCGCACAGGAAAAGCACATATTTGTGAGAAAACAAAAGGGCTTGGTATTCACCGTGATGGGGCTTTTGCTGAATATATGGCATTGCCACAATCAAATGTAATCCTAATACCTGATAGTATTAGTGATGAAATAGCATCAATACTTGATCCATTAGGCAACGCCGTTCATACAACATTATCATTTGATATGAACGGCGAAGATGTTCTGATAACTGGTGCAGGCCCAATTGGTTGTATGGCGGTAAAAATTGCAAAAAAAGCAGGTGCAAGAAGAATTGTAATAACTGATATTAATAAATATAGGTTAGAACTTGCAAAAAAAATGGGAGCAGATTTTATAGTTGATGCTTCCAAAGAAAATCTAAATGAAGTAATGATGAATAGAATTGGATTATCAGAAGGTTTTGATGTTGGTCTTGAAATGTCTGGTTCCCCATTGGCATTTACAACAATGATTGATTGTCTAAGACCAGGAAGTCCAATTTCATTATTAGGAATACCATCAAAAAATAAATTTGAAATAGATTGGGGTAAATTTATTTTTAAAGGTTTAACACTAAAAGGTATATATGGGCGAGAAATGTATGATACTTGGTACAAAATGCTTGCTATGATACAAGGTGGACTTGATGTAAGTGATGTAATCACCCATAGATTTAAAATTCAAGATTACAAACAAGGATTTGAAATAATGAGTTCAGGTAAAAGTGGCAAAGTAATCTTAGAGTGGGATTAAAACAATTAGATGCAAAAATCGGGTATTGTTAATTATAACAATACCCGATTTATTTTTATAATAAGAAATATTCAATTAATAATTTAAAACTTTTTAAATTTCTTATTATTCTTTTTTTTATTATTAATCTTAGTTTTTTTGACCTTTTTCTTTTTCTTCTTCTTTTTTATTTTATATATATCTTGTTCAATAACAGTATTACTTAATGATGATAGATTAACAAAATCAACTTGCTCTTCTGAATCCACACCTTTACGTATATAAATTCTATAAATTCCATATATACAATTAACTGACAAACATATCATTATTAAATATGGAAATGCACTAATACCAAACAATTCCATTATAGGACCTATTGATATTGTACCAATAGCACCCATAATAGATGACAATAATACCATCCAAGAAGAAGCAGAAAGTATTTCTGTAATTTTAAGACGGTCACTTATATGACTGACAATTAATGGATATAAAGTAAATAAAAATCCACCCAATCCAACTGATGAAATTACAAACCAATATTCATCACCACTATTAACAGATAATTTCATCATATATGCAAATACAACACTTACAGCTGAGCTAAATACAATTATATATCGTCTATCCATTTTATCAGAAAGATAACCCAGTATATATGTTGTAAATATTGACAATATACCCATAAATAAAAAAGATTTAGTACCAATTTTCAAGCTAAAACCAGCTTTGATAGCATAAACTATGAAAACCATAAATAATGTGTTAATAACCATTAAACTGAATTTAAATGATATCATTCCAAAAGGAGATCTTTTAAACAAAGTTTTATACTGCATAGTTTCACTTTCTGCATAGGTAGGTGTCCATTTAGCACCAACAGCAACTGGAATAAATGCCAATGAAGAAGCAATTGAAATAATCAAAAATAAAACAATACTTTCTGGCGATATTGGTCCAATCAACAACGGAGATGCAGATGCAATAAACATTGAAATTAAACTGTACAATCCAAATAATTTACCACGATTAGCATTATCGCTTGCTTCATTCAACCATCCCTCTATTACAATATAAGAACCAGCGATTCCCATACCAAAAAATATTTGAGAAAATGCCCAAGAATAAGGGCTAATAAACATTGCTTGAAATAATGGAACAACTGATGATAAACTAGCACAAGTTGCAAATACACGAATATGTCCAATATTTTTTAATATTTTAGGAATAAATATACCAGAAATCATAAATCCAATATATGAACAACCCTGAATAAAAGTAATCCAAGATATTGAAAAATCTTCTATTTGAGCTCTTACTCCAATAAAAGCACTACCTAATCCACGACTTACCATTAATATGGAACCCGATAAAATTAATAACCAAACTTGTAAAATTAATTGTTTCATCTGATTTTCCTCATAAATATAAAATATATTTTTACTATGTATATTTTCGCTATATACTTATTTAAAATTTTATGCAACAAATATTTTATATTAATTAATTAATTATTTTAATAAGAAAGAAATAGTATAATGCGTATAGCTTTATTTCAACCAGATATTGCACAAAATGCAGGAACATTAATGCGATTATCCGCTTGTATGGGGGTTGGAATTGATATTATTGAACCCTGTGGTTTTTTATGGAATGATAATAAATTAAAACGAGCTGGAATGGATTACATACAAAAAGTAAATTATAAAAGACACATAAATTGGAATTCATTCAAAGATTTCAATATTGATAATAATCATAGGTTGATATTGTTAACAACAAAAGCTGAAAATTCATATACAAAATTTAATTTTAAAGAAAATGATACATTATTATTAGGTCAAGAAAGTTGTGGAGCTCCACAAGAAGTACACAATAACGTTGATGGTCGTGTTTTAATTCCTATGTATAGTGATTTTCGCTCTATAAATATTGCAACAGCTGGTGCAATGGTTTTAGGTGAGGCTCTACGACAAATAGGGAAAATATGAAAATTTATCTAAATTACATTCCTTGATAATTTGGGCCATTACCGCCCTCTGGCACCACCCAATTAATATTTTGACAAGGGTCTTTAATATCACAAGCTTTACAATGAACACAGTTCTGGGCATTAATTTGCAAGGCTGGTTTGCCATCATTTTCTATTAATTCATATACACCTGCTGGACAAAATCTAGTCTCTGGCATATCATATTTTTCAAGATTAACTGAAATTGGGATTTCTTTATTCTTCAACTGTAAATGAACTGGTTGATTTGCTTCGTGTACGGTTCCAGAAAATGCAACATTTGTCAGACGGTCAAAACTTAACACTCCATCAGGCTGTGGGTAATCTATCTTTTTTGCTTTGTTTTTATTCATCATACCTAAATGGTCATCATGATTTTTGAATGTCCAAGGTTCACGACCACCCAATAATGTTGTAAATCCAGAATATGCTAAACCACCATAATAACCAAATTTATGAAATGATGGGCGGATATTACGAACTGATTTTAATTCAGACCACAACCAAGATTTTTTTAACTCTTCTGGATACGAAACAATTTCATCAGGCATTTTCCCAGAAGTAATTGCTTTGTAAAGCTCTTGCCCTGCAACCATTCCAGATTTCATAGCTGTATGTGTTCCTTTAATCTTTGGAACATTCAGAAATCCTGCTGAGCAACCAACAATTAAACCACCCTTAAATGTTATTTTCGGTATTGATTGGAAACCACCTTCATTAATTGCCCTCGCACCATATGATATGCGACGACCACCCTCTAAATGCTTAGATATTTTCGGATGATGTTTAAATCGCTGAAATTCCATATATGGGAATAAATATGGATTTTTATAATCTAATCCAATTACAAAACCAATAGAAACCAAATTACCTTCTAAGTGATATAAAAACGAACCACCATAAGTTTTACTGTCTAGTGGCCATCCAGATGTATGAATAATTTCTCCAGGCCTTGAATTTTCTGCTGGGATTTCCCATAGTTCTTTTATACCTATACCAAATGTTTGTGGGTTACAATCAGCACGCAAATAATAATCTTCAAATAATTCTTTTGTTAAATGTCCCCTTACACCTTCGCCCATAACGGTGTATTTTGCTCTTAGTTCCATTCCTTCAACATACTGAGGTGTATTATTTCCATCTTTATCTATACCAAATGCACCTGTTTTTATACCTACAACTCGCCCATCTTCTTTTATAATTTCTGCCGCAGAGGTAGAGGTATATATCTCAACTCCCATTTCTTCGGCTATTTTACTCAACCATTTTACAAATTTTCCTAATGAGATAATGTAATTGCCCTTATTATCCATTTGTGGTGGAGTTGGTAAGCGAAAAGATTTATTTTTTGTAAGAATGAAAAATTTATCGTTTTTAGCTGGTGTATCTAACGGGGCTGACTTTTCTTTCCAATCTGGTATTAATTCATTCAAAGCTCTTGGTTCTAGTACGGCACCAGATAATATATGTGAACCAACCTCTGCCCCCTTTTCAATTACACATACAGAAACATCTTGCCCATCTTGAATAGCTTGCTTCTTTATCTGTATTGCTGTACTTAATCCAGAAGGCCCTGCACCTACAATAAGAACATCATATTCCATTGCATCTGTTTCTGATGAATTATTTTGTTCTACACCACTAGCATAAGCAGGTTGGCTTTGTTGTGCATAAGCAGGAGTATTATTATCAAACAATCCAGATAAAACTTTTTCTGCTTGGTTTATAACAACTCTATCTAAACCATTAGATTTTCTTGATACATCACTACCACTATATAATACAGAGTTTTCTAGTGGTGTATTATCACCTGTTCCTACTGTAATCTCACCAACTTTAATATTTTTGTTATATTCTCTTGATATTAATGTTTTTTTAATGTCTGGAACTTCAACTTCACTTTCCACGTCTTTTAAAACATCTTGTTCTTCAACAGTTTTAATAATTTGTTCTTGTTTTGATACTATTTCAATTTGTTCAATAAAACCGTTGAAGTTTTCTTGTTGCTCATATGTCATTAATTGAGGGTGTGTTGCATATGGATATTCAGTTGTTTTAATATCAAATTTTTTTTTACCATTACTATCAAATAAATCAATATCTTTGCTAGACATAAATTACAAAATCCTATTATTCTTATATATATTATTATACAGAACACAATACAACAAACAAGCTTATATTTTCAATTATAATTTTAGTAAAAATTATATACACTTTTACATATTATCGTGGTATAAATTATATCATGCAACAAGAATATAAGAATTTACAATGGCTTATAGAAAGTGGAGCTGATGAAGCTATCACAGATTCACCTATAAACAGATTTGAAAGTAATAGTAACCAAGAAAATAAAAAACCAACTAATATAGACAAAATAACTCTTATAAGCGACAAAGATTTAAATAAGAAAAATGAGAATCATAGTCAACCTACTGGAAATCAACATGCCATATCACAAGCAGAAGAAAATGCAAAAAATTGTAATAGTATTGACGAATTAGAAACAGCTATAAATAATTTTAATTTTTGTTCATTAAAAAATACAGCTCAAAATACTGTATATTATCGTGGAACTAATACTCCAAAAATATTATGTATTGGATTATCACCTAACAAACAAGATGATAAAAATGGCATACCTTTTTCTGGTGATGTAAACTTATTAATTGATAGAATGTTCAAATCTGCTGGTTTTGACATAGAAACAATTGCATTTACCAATAGTGTTTTTTGGTATCCACCGGGCGAAAGAACAATAAATACACAAGAATATAAAATAAACAAGCCTTTTTTGTTTAAAACTATTGAACTTGCAAATCCTGATATAATAATAGTTTTTGGTAACGAGTTATCAAAATATATATTTAATGAAACTGCTTTAAAAATTAGAGGTAAAATAACAAATTTAAAAATAAATAAAGATTTTAGAGCTTTTGTATTGTATTCAGCAAGACAAATGTTTAATATTCAGGCATATAAAAAACAAGTTTGGCACGATTTAAAAAGAATAAAAGAATATTTGAATAATGATTAAAAAAATAAGTATAAATATTTTAGCAATATTTCTTATTATTGTACCTGTGAAAGCAGATATATTATCAGATTCTGATAAAAAAAAATATCGTGAAATATTTTCCTTGCAACAAGAAGGAAAAACCGTACAGGCAAATAAAATCATAAAAAAAATTAATAATAAAATATTAATGGGACAAGTAGATTTTCAAAAGTATATGCACCCCACAAAATACCGTGCAAGTTATAAAGAACTTTATTATTGGTTAAAAAAATATAACGACCACCCTGGTTCAACACAACTATACAAGCTAGCCAAAAGAAGAAAAACAGCAGGTTGGAAAAAACCGACAAAACCAAAATCAATACTTGTTCCATCAAAGTTTTTAGCTAAAACAAATCAAAATTTAGTATTCAAAAAATCAAAAAAGAAATTCAAATATTACGAAACACAAATATTAAATAAAATATATAGAAATGTACAAAATGGAAATGTCACAATTGCATATAGCTACCTTAATAAAAATCGTAAAAAACTATCAAAACCAGCATACGCAAAAGCACTAGGGCATATTGCAAGGGGATATTACAGATACCACAAACCGGTAAAAACTATTGTAATTGCAGAAGAGGCATACAAAATAGACCCTATTCAATCTTGGGAAGCTAACTGGTGGGGTGGACTAGAATCATTCCGTGAAAAAAAATACCAGACTGCCACTAAAATGTTTGAAAGAATGGCACAAGCACAAGAAAAAGATGCTTGGTTATCGTCGGCTGGATATTATTGGGCGGGGCGTTCTCAAAATAGACTAGGAAATACTATTACAGCAAATAATTACTGGACAAAAAGCATTAAAAATATTACAACTTTTTACGGTTTACTATCAGCAAAATCAATGGGTAATGACCCAGCAATCTCATTTTCCACAAATATAGCAACAAATTATGAATTAAATGAATTTAAAAAAATACCTGCAATAAGAAGAGCAATAGCCCTATCAGAAATAGGAATGTTTCATCGTGCAGATAGGGAATTAAAATATATTCAGCCACAAATAAAACTAGAGTATCAAAAAAAATTAATGAATATAGCTGCAAATTTACAATTACCTCATTCACAATATCGTAGTGCTCACCACCTTATAAATAATGGTGAAAATATAAGTTATAGATATTTGTTCCCTGATATTCCATACAAACCTAAAACAGGATTTAATATTGATAAAGCATTAATACTAGCCTTTGTGCGTCAAGAATCCCAATTTCGTTCATATGCTAAATCTAGTGTAGGAGCAAGAGGATTAATGCAATTAATGCCAAATACAGCCCGTTTTGTAGCACGAAAAAGAAATATAAAACCAGATAATTTTTATGGTACCAGACGAAACTATCTTTATAGACCTGAATTATCATTAACACTTGGTCAGTATTATATAGAACTATTATTAATAGAACAAAAAAATAATCTTCTGTATTCTATTGCATCATATAATGCAGGACCTGGTAATATTTCTAGATGGAATAAAAAAATTGATTATCAAAAAGACCCTCTATTGTTTATAGAATCAATACCATCTCGTGAAACTAGATTATTTCTAGAAAAAGTTCTTTCTAATCTTTGGATTTATCGTTTAAAATTTAATGAAAAAACTCCATCGTTAGATATGCTAGCAAATGAAAAATGGCCAATATACCAAAGATTGGATTAAAAATGAATATTGATACAAAAATTGAATTTAAGATGATTAATATTGCAATATTAACTGTTTCTGATACCCGTAATGAACAAACAGATGTTAGTGGGAAAATATTGTACAAATTAATAGATGAAACGGGGCATTTCATACCATACACTGGAATCGTAAAAGACGATAAAGAAGAAATAATAAATTGGATTAAAACCATTGTTAATAAAAATGAAGTTGATGTTATTATTACAACAGGCGGAACAGGTTTGACTGGTCGTGATATTACCCCAGATGCAATAGAACAAATATGCCAAAAAATGATTCCTGGGTTTGGTGAATTATTTCGTATGTTATCTTATGGAAAAATTGGAACCTCAACTATTCAATCAAGGACAACAGCTGGATTATATAATGGAGTTTATATATTCGCTCTGCCAGGTTCAAAGGGTGCAGTAAAAGACGGTTGGAATGAAATATTAAAATATCAACTAGACAATAGACATAAACCTTGTAATTTTGTTGATATAATGCCAAGACTGAATGAAAAATAATTATTGAATCAATACAATATTTTTAAGAAATTATGTTGATAGATTGTATATTGCTTTAAAAATAATTGCTATTAATAATACTACTATTAATAACGATTGTATCAAAACTGCCATCTTTGAATAAAACATAAGTTTTTTCTTGTTCATAATAATTCCTTTTAACAAACTCAATTTTATTGTATATAACATATATAATATTAATATTTAAGGATTTATTTTGCAAAAATATAGTTTTATTATCCCCGATAAACTTGACGGTATTCGCCTAGATAAAGCATTAAGCTTTTTAATTGGAGAAATATCTCGTTCACGAATCCAAGAATTAATAAAGCAAAATAATGTACTTGTAGATAATCAATCCGGTAAATGGGGTTCGTCAAAAGTTCGTACTGGTATGAATATAATTGTCAATGTACCTGAACCTGAAAACTTGGAATTAGTACCTGAAAATATTCCCCTTGATATTATTTACGAAGATGAATATCTTCTTGTAATTAATAAAAAAGCAGGAATAGTTGTACATCCTGCCTCTGGAAACCTAACGGGAACAGTTGTAAATGCAGTATTATATCATTGTGGTGATTCATTACTAGGAATTGGTGGGGTAAAACGCCCTGGTATTGTCCATAGAATAGACAAAGACACATCAGGATTACTAGTAATTGCAAAAACAGACAATGCACATAACGGTTTATCTGAATTATTTAAAACACATAATATTAACAGAATCTATAATGCATTTGTTTGGGGGATTCCAAATCCAAGAAATGGGAAAATCAACGCCCCTATTGGTCGTCACAAAAACGATCGTAAAAAAATGGCCGTATTACATGAAAATGATTCAACAGGTAAAAATGCAACAACAAATTATGAAGTAATTGAAAATTACGGTCTGTATGCTAGTAAAATTTGCTGTGAATTAAAAACTGGTCGTACCCATCAAATTCGTGTCCATATGAATCACCTTAATAATTCATTAATTGGCGACCCTGTATATGGGCGAACACCAAAAATTATTAATAAAGAATGGGAAAAATTAAAAAGCTATCTTGACAATGAATTTAATCGTCAAGCATTACACGCCAAAACCCTTGGTTTTATTCACCCAATTACAAAAAAAGAATTATTTTTTGAATCTGAATTACCAAAAGACCTACAAACCCTTGAAAAATTATTAAAAAATTATTAAGTTATATATTATGAATAAAATTGTATCAGAAAATACTAACATAGCCATCCAATCACCATCTGTTACACCAGAAGGTAATTTAAAAAGATACCTGTTTGAAATCAATCAAATTCCATTGCTAGAAGAACAAGAAGAAATTCAACTAGCAAAAAATTGGTTCAAGAATAACGATTTAAATTCAGCAAACCGATTGGTTATAACCCACCTACGCCTTGTTGCAAAAATCGCCTCAGGATATCGTGGATACGGATTACCTTACGAAGAATTATTGTCCGAAGGTAATATTGGTATGATGATAGCAGTTAAAAAATTTAACCCTGACAAGGGTGCAAGGCTTGCAACCTATGCTTCGTGGTGGATTAAAGCAACAATTCAAGAATATATTTTACACAACTGGTCTATGGTTAAAATTGGCACAACCCACGACCAAAAAAAGTTATTTTTTAAATTAAAATCAACAAAAGAAAAAATTGGAGCATTAGAAAAAGGTGATTTAACACAAGAACATGTCAAACAAATAGCAAGTAAATTAAATGTTAATGAAAAAGAAGTCGTTTCAATGAACCGCAGGCTAGCTGGTGTAGATATGAGCTTAAATGCACCTGTTAACAAAGATGGGCAAGAAATAACACAATGGGAAGATTGGATAACAGACGATAAACCATCAGCTGAAACAATTACCGCCGAAAGCCAAGAAATAAAATATAGAAAATCATTACTAGAATCAGCACTTAATGTTTTAAAAGAACGAGAACTAGAAATAATAAAATCGCGCAGATTAACAGATAATCCAAAAACCCTAAATGAAATATCAAAAAAATATAATGTTTCTATTGAAAGAATAAGACAGATTGAAGCACAAGCATTTACAAAATTACAGAAAGAAATGCAAAGATTAGCAATACTACAAGAATCAAAGACACTATTATTAAAATAATTAAGCTAATATATCTGGAACTAGCGTTTTTTTAATAGTCCTTATTTCATCTTTTAATACTAACTTTCTTTTTTTCATTCGTTGTAATAAAAGCATATCAGGAATTCCATTTTTAATTATATTAACAATCGCTTCATCTAAATTATGGTGTTCTTCAATTAAAAGATTCAGTTTTGCTTCTAATAATAATCTTTGTTGTTCTTTTTTCATTTCACAAATCGATATTAAATATATATAATTCTTACTATAACATAAAATATAAAGAAATAAAATATGGATACAAAAAACATAATAACATTTAAACAATATTGTATTAATATTTGGAATAATAAAAAGAATATAGAATATTTACTAAACTTACAAAATAATCATAATATTAATGTTATATTTACCTTGTGGTGTGCTTGGAAACAGGAAATAAATTCTCTAAGTAATAGAACTGACATTAAAAATTGTCTTAAAATATGTAATGATTTTGAAAAACAAAATATTCTAGAAATTCGTAAATATCGTCAATCACTCAACAAACAAGATTTAATTTACAAAGAAACATTGCAAAAAGAAATAGATAACGAATTTAAATTAATATCACAGCTAGAAAAAACTAATATACCTACTGGTGATATTGATACAACAACTGAATTTAAAAACATCACTAAACTAGATTTAACATTGCAATAAAAAACTAATTATTTAGGCTACTTTTCCAGCAATCAAAAGGTAATGATCTGTGACTATTTTCATTAATTTTAATATCTAATTCAGACATAAAAACTTTTATTATGTAAATTAGATTGTACCAATCATCTAATACTTGTGATTGAAAGCATATATATTTATATTTAGGATTCTCAGTAAAGGAATGAGTTACAAAATAACAAAATCCAATAATCTCATTTATTTTATCATTAATTTTATCTATCCTATTATCTTTATCTATCTTTTGTTGAGATAAACTATTTTTTTTATTTTTTATTTGATAAGGTTCAGCCAATATTTCGTCTCTTTGTTTTAGTAAAGTATCATATTTTTGTTTATCTTCTTCACTTATTCGATAAGGTGGTACATAAGGTGCTATTCTATGTGCTAATGCATGCCTAAAATTCTCAATATATTCCAACCAATCTTTTTTATTTTCGAGTGCTGTTTTTATATTTTCAGAAAAATGTTTTGTAGTTTGTTTTTTTCTCAGGCCTATATTTATATTATCAATATCTTTCACATCTTTTTCAAATAAATATATACAAGATAAATTATCTAATACACCATAAATATTAATAAAAAAAGCATGTAAATTGATATTTAAATTAGTAACATTATTTTTACTAAGTTTTTCTTTCTGATTAAGAGGTGCTATTTCATATATATTATCTATGCAGGCTTCTATAATTTTCACTCTTCTGGAAATTCCTTGAGTTACATATTCAAGAGATTTTTCACATTTATATTGGTGTCTAATAAAATCTGTACAAATATTTAGACATTCAAAAGTTAATTCATAGTGCCTATATTTTAATTTTTCTGATTCTTCTTCACTAAAAAGCATAAAAAATTCCTTTAAGTTATTCATATATTTTAATACAAAAAAACCAATTCAAGATAACTAGGTTACTAAGAATTGGTTTTTAGGATTATATTAATCAAAATATGGTGGGTGATAACAGGATCGAACTGCTGACCTCCTCGGTGTAAACGAGGCGCTCTCCCAGCTGAGCTAATCACCCGATAAGGAATATATATGTTATAACTATTTTTTTTGCAAGAACTTTTTTTATTTTTTTAATTAACTCGTATTTTTACAGTTCTACCCCCTTTTATTTATGGTTTTAACTTATACTTTTAAATTCTTTTATCTTTAACTATACTATAATTTAACCATTTATATGGTTTTTTACCTTGTTTATATCTTCTTGTGTATTTATATTCATAAAAATATCATAATCATAATTATCAAAATCAGTCTGTACACAACATAAATTCTTTGTAAATAAATCTACTTTATAAATACCATTATTTATATTTTTTTCTAATTGTGATACTAATCTTTTTTTCCATAATGCAATTACAGGATGATTTTGCCCCTCTCGTCTTGCTACTACTACATCAACTTCATCAGTTATAGAGCTAAGCATTCGTGAAACCAAATCATTGGGCAGTAATGGACAATCAACAGGAACTGATAAAACAATATCATTATTACAATTTTTTAATCCAACCAATACTCCAGATAATGGTCCTTTGAACCCTTTGATAATATCATTTTGTACAGGATAGCCCAAATCATAGTATTTTTTATCATCAGAGTTAGTATTTATAATAATTTCATTAACTTGTGGTGTTATAATGTCTATAACCCTTGTTATCATAGGTTTTCCTGATACATCAACCCAAGATTTATCTGTACCCATTCGGCTGGATTTACCACCAGCCATAATAACACAACTTACATTATTTGATGTTGTCATATATTATTCTTTCATTTCCTGACAACACCGTAAACCTAGAACCTCTGGCTCTGCCTATTAATGTTAATCCAGTTTTCTTTGCAATTTCAACTCCCCAAGCTGTAAACCCTGAGCGAGAAATAAGTACACTGATTCCCATTTGAACACATTTTATTACCATTTCAGATGTCAATCTACCTGTTGTATAAAAAATCTTGTCTTTTGATGAAATATTATGCTTCCACATATATCCTGTTATCTTGTCAACTGCGTTATGCCTTCCCACATCTTCCATATATATCAATATATTTTCGCCACAACATACCCCACAACCGTGTATAGCACCGGCTTTTAAATACAAGCTATCTATAGTATTAAATTTTTTTAATATAGGTGGTATCCACGAAGTATTTATTTTTTGTTCTTTATCCAGTGAAATATTTTCTATATTTTCCATAATATCCCCAAACATTGTACCTTGTGCGCAACCAGATGTATGAATTTTTTTCTTTAATTTTTCTTCATAATTAGTTTCTCGTTTTGTCCTAACAACTATCACATCAATTTCACTATCATATTCAACAGCAATAATCTCGTCATCATCAAGTAACATATTTTGATTTAATAAATAACCAACAACCAAATATTCAGGGTAATCACAAATACTCATATGTGTAATGATTTCTTCCCCATTTAGATAAAGGGTTAAAGGTCTTTCTTCTATCACATCGATATTTAAAGGATTACCTGTTTGATCAAATCCAGATATATTAGTTGTTAATCGATTATCATCAGGATTAGGCTTTATAAGTATTTCATTCATAGTATTATTTATAACAAAAACTAAACAATGATAAAACAATATTATTGTTTTATACAAAAATTTATAATATATAAAACATATGGGGAAAAAATTAATTGATTCTTTTGGTAGACATATTAATTATCTTAGGCTTTCTGTTACTGACAGATGTGATTTTCGCTGCAATTATTGTATGAGTGAAGATATGACATTTTTGCCTAAGAAAGAAGTATTAACACTTGATGAAATGGTTACTATTTGTAAAGTTTTTATAAATAATGGCGTGAAAAAAATAAGAATATCAGGGGGCGAGCCACTAGTAAGAAAAGATATTATGTGGTTATTTGAACAATTAGGTAAATTAAAAGATAAACACAAGCTAGATGAAATAACACTTACGACAAATGGTTCACAACTTGAAAAATATGCCGAAGAACTAAAAAAATATGGGGTGAACCGTATAAATGTTTCTTTAGACAGCCTTGACAATGAAGATTTTTCAAAGATAACGCGTACAAATGGAAAATACGAACAAGTAATGTCAGGTTTAAAAAAAGCTAAGCAAATTGGTTTGAAAGTAAAAATTAACACCGTAGCAATAAATAATTTTAATTGTAAATCATTTACTGATTTTGTTGATTATGCAATTGATAACGAATTTGACATTACATTTATTGAGGTAATGCCAATGGGTGATATTGGCAACGAAAATCGTCTTAATCAATTTATACCACTTACCGAAGTAAAAAAAATAATTGAAAATAAATTTAAATTAATCCCAACCACTGAAACAACAGGTGGTCCAAGTAGATACTTTAAAATACCAAATATAAATAATTCAAAAATTGGCTTTATATCACCACTTTCAAATAATTTCTGTTCAGGCTGTAATCGTGTAAGAATTACCTGCACAGGAACTATTTATGGGTGTCTGGGACAAGATAATAATGTTGATTTACGACCATTAATAAGAAATTCAAAAACCACAAAATTACTAGAACAAGGTATATTAAAAGCAATAGCTGATAAACCCAAAGAACATAATTTTGTAATTGCAAAAAATAACGAAGTCTCAATAAACAGACATATGAATGTCACTGGTGGTTAATATGAATATTTTTTATGAAGTAAGCAAAAGCTTGGAGACACAGCAGGAATACGAAAGATTAAAATCTATATTCCCTGAAACAGATCCAGAAAACGCCAAAGTCATAGTAGTAATTGGTGGTGATGGATTTATGTTGCGAACTCTTCACAAATACTATGGTCAAGATAAATATATATACGGGTTAAATTTTGGTACTGTTGGATTTTTAATGAATAATAGAACTGATGATTTATTAACAGATATAAAAAAAGCTAATACACATAAATTAATTCCATTACAAGCAAAAGTAAAATTACAAAATGGTGAGGAAAAATCATTACTTGGTTTTAATGAAATCAGTATACACCGTCAAAAAGCACAAGCAATTCAAATTGACATTAAAGTTAACAACAAGACAAGAGTTGAAAATTTAATATGTGATGGGGCATTGCTATCCACCCCTGCTGGCTCAACAGCATATAATTTTTCCGCAGGTGGATCAATTTTACCACTAGATTCAAAAACCCTAGCTCTTACCCCCATATCACCATTTCGACCAAGAAAATGGAATGGCGCTATTATCCCAGATAAAACAAATATATCATTTAATGTATTTAATTTTAAAAAAAGACCAGCATATATAACCGCTGATAATAAAAGTGTTGAAAATATAATAAAAGTAGATATTAGCTTAGCTAAACAAGGAATTAATATATTAACAGATTCAAATCACGACTTAGAAGAACGAATAATTTCAGAACAATTTAATTAAAGGATATAAAATGTATTTTATTTTTAATGCAACAGATAAAAAAAATAGTATAGAATTAAGAACTGAGAATCGTCAAACACACCTAGAATTCTTGGGAACAAGTAAAGACAGTAATATTAAAATATTACTAGCAGGTCCTAGAATAAATGAAAATGAACAAATGATTGGTTCAACATTAGTTATTGAGTGCGAAAATAAAAATGTATTAGAAAAATGGCTTGAGAAAGACATTTATAATAAAGTCAAATTATTTGAAAATTACGAGATAAGTGAATATAAAATTGTAATTAATAATTTTTAACTAAAATAAAAAAGATTTAATTAATACTGAGACTTCATCTTGTCTATTAACCCTCTAATACCAACCTGACTATAAACGGATATAAATTCACTTCTTTGTGTTGTAATCATAGATACATTTTCAATTGCAATATCTATTAACTTAGGCGATTTATTTATATTTCTAATATACCAATCAATTGTAACTTTTTTGTCATTATTTGGTTTATCTGCTTGGGTTCTAATTATTACTACTTTATTTTCACCTTTATAAATTCGTATAACTTCTACATCATCTTTTATTTTAAAGCTTATTAATCTTCTTGCTATTATTTTACCAATCCAAACGCCCAAAACTTTTATATATTCTTGTTTTTCTGATTTTTTAAGGTCACGCCAAGGTTGACCTAAAACACTTCTGCCTATTTGTAATCTAGCTATATTATTGGTAATTAATTTTGAAATTATTACTTCTTTTTCTTCATCTTTCATATTATCTGCTGTTAAAACATTTAATGTGTCTATCCTTATATTTTCAAAAAACAATTCTTCAACACTTGGTGCTGAATATGAAACAGTTGAAAAAAATAATGCTATTACAACTAATAAATTACGAATCATAGAATTTACTCCTTTAATTATTTTTTATTTTTATATAATTTTATGCCAACACCTTGCACTTCGTCAATAGCTTCAATTTTTGATACAGAAACAGTGACATTTATTACTCGCTTATCATTTAAACATAAATTACATATTTTGTCAGCAAGAGTTTCAACCAACTTAATATGCCCCATATCCCGCAATAATTTTATTTTATCAATAATAGTTTTATAACAAACGACATTTTCATAATCTTCGTTTCCATCAAATTTAGGTGCAAAAACTTCCATATCTATATCAATTATAACAGATTGTGGTTTTTTGTACTCAAAATCATATATACCAATAAACCAATCTAGCTTTAATTTTTCAATTTTTACAATTATTGTTTGTGTCATTTTTTATCTTTTTTTTAATAATTAAATTATGTATAATGCTTCCATACAAGGAGTATATATATGTTTTGTAAAGTTTCAATAAAAATTATGGGAATTATTAATTGCACGCCCGATAGTTTTTCTGGTGATGGAATAAATAAAAGCGTAGATTCAGCAATAAAACAAGCTCAATACTTTATTGATAATGGAGCTAGAATACTCGATATAGGTGGCGAATCAACTCGTCCGGGGGCTGATTTAATTGAAACAGAAGAAGAAATATTAAGAATCCAGCCTATTGTTAATGCCATACGCAATAAATTTCCTGATATTGACATTTCAATTGATACATACAAGTCCGCTGTGGCAAAAGTTGCCCTTGATAATGGTGCAAACATTATTAATGATGTTTGGGGTGGAACAATTGATAAATTTATTTTAAAAATTGCTAAAAAATATGATGTCCCAATTTGTTTAATGCATAATAAATCAAAGCCTAAAAATATTGAAATTGATGCTAAATTAGGCGGAATATACAAAGCTCCTGTTTATAATAATTTTGTAAATGAACTTTTACAAGAATTAAAACAACTTGCACAAAATGCTATTGATGTTGGCATTAAACAGGAAAATATAATTCTTGACCCTGGGATTGGTTTTGGGAAAACAAGTACACAAAATATGCAAATAATAAATAATTTAGATAAAATAAAAGATTTAGGATTCCCTATACTTGTAGGGGCAAGTCGCAAGTCTTTTATTGGTCAAGAATTAGACTGTGAAGTAAATGACAGATTGAATGGAACTATTGCTACCACAGTTATTGCAACACAGAAACAAGTGGACATAATCCGTGTTCACGATGTGAAAGAAAATTTTCAGGCTATGTTAATGACCAAAAAAATTATGAATTCTGGTAAATAAAATGAAAAAATTATTTATTGCAATTGGAACAAACATAGGAAATCGTCAAGAAAACATTGATACAGCTATTAACGAATTAAATAATAATAATATAAATATTATTAAAAAATCTCGTATTTATGAAACAGCTCCAATGTATGAAACTGAACAAGACAGATTTTTAAATATGGTAGTTTTAGGTGAAGCAGATATAAACTCAACTGAATTATTAAAGTTATTAAAAGATTTAGAGGCAAAAATAGGAAGAATTTCATCATTCCAAAATGGCCCAAGATTAATAGATTTGGATATATTATATTATGACAATTTAATTATTAATCAGAAATATTTAAAAATTCCACATATAAAAATAAGTGAGAGGCAATTTGTATTACAACCACTAATGGATATAAATCCAGATTGGCTGGATATGCGAACCAATAAAACAGTTCATCAAATGCAACAAGAAGCTCCGATAGATAAAACCCTATCACCTATCAACTAATTCATTCATAGAGCTTTTAAAAACTTATATTGTATTAGTTATTGAATGATATTTTCACCAATTACTATATTATTACCATTAAGAAAATCTTTGATTGAAACTGGTTTTTTACCAGATTTTTGTAACTTAGTAATATTTATTATATTTCCATCACCACAGGCTATAAGCAATGGATTGTCAGATAATATTGTACCTGCTGGTTTATCTGTTTTTTCATTAGATAATTCACAAGATATTACCCTTATTGGATTAGAATTAATATTTGTAGAACATAACGGAAATGGATTAAATGCCCTTACTGTATTATAAATATCGATTGTATTTTTATTCCAATCAATATTTGATTCTTTTTTATATAATTTATCTGCATATGTTATACCTTGCGAAGATTGTGCTGTAAGCTTAATATTTGTAATATTATCAACAACCTTCATTATTTCATCAGCTGTAATTACCATAAGTTTATCGTGTAATTGCTTGGAAGTCATATCTTGACTGATATCAACTTTATATTCGCTAATTACATCACCTGTATCAAGTCCTGAATTCATCTGCATAACACATACACCTGTTTTTTTATCACCTGCTTGAATTGCTCTTTGAATTGGGGCTGCACCACGCCATCTTGGTAATAATGAAGCATGTCCATTAATACAACCGTATTTTGGAATGTCTAATACTTTCTGCGGTAAAATAATACCATAGGCAACAACAACTAATAAATCTAGGTTATACGACTTTAATATTTCAATATTATCATCATTAAATTTTGTTGGGTTTAAAACTGGAATACCAAGGATATCTGCTTTTTCGTGAACTGGGCAAGGTATTACTTTTTTACCCCTGCCTTTTGGGCGTGGTGGTTGCGTGTAAACAATTTCAACACTATACCTACTATTATGTAAAACTTCTAGTGTAGGTAAAGAAAATTCAGGCGATCCCATAAAGCCAATACGCATATTATTCTTGACCTTTAATATATTTTTTTACCTTTTTATATATTATATCTCGTTTTAATTTTGATAAATAATCAGTATATAAAATACCATTTAAATGGTCAATTTCATGTTGAATACAAGTTGCCAACAAATTGCCTGTTGTTAAAGATTGATTATTTCCTTTTTCATCAAGGTATTCAACTGTTATTTCGGTTGGTCTTTCAATATCGCCTAGACCGATTGGAATTGATAAACACCCTTCTTCACGAGTTGTTTTTTCTTCGCTATACCAAGTAATTTTTGGATTAACCATCTTATATATTACTGATTTTGCATCTTCTGATTCATCTATTTCATCAATTGGACAATCAATTACAACCAGTCTTTTTAAAATCCCAACTTGATTACCTGCAAGTCCAATTCCGTGATGTTCATACATCGTATCCATCATGTTATCTAAAATATTACGAATTTCATCATTAACAGTTGAAACTTCTTCCGCTTTTTCTTGTAAAACAGAATCTGGTATATATAATAATTTTAATTTTGCCATTTAAAAAAATCCTTTTTCATTATATAATCTTTTTAATACTTTAATCTTGAAAGGTCAACTATGGAAAATATTTTAATTTTTATAATTATTGCAAGTATAATAATTACATTACTATTTATAATACTGTTTATAATTAAAAATAACAATACAGATAAAGTTGACTTTTTTGAACAAGAAAATAAAAGATTAAATCAAGAAAAACAAAATCTTGAAAATGAAAAAACAAATATTCATATCGAATTAATTGAAACAAAAACCAGACTTAAAACAAATATTGAACATATGCAAGACTGGGAAAAAACAAAAAAACAATTTATTGAACAAGCAAAATCAACTTCTATGGAATTAAGCCAAAGTCTTGTTAGTGATTTGCTAGAAAAACATAACAAGCAAGCAGAAACACAACGTAAAGAAAACGAAGAAACAATTTCACAAAATACAAAAAAATTGCACGAAAGCTATCAAAACTTATTTTCATCGGTTAACATTTTAAAAGATAACCTAGAAAAAAGTAATAATACAGTAAATACGATAAAAAGTGCTTTATCATCATCAGCTGAGGTTGGATATGCATCTGAAACAATACTTGAAAATACTTTAATCGCATTTGGATTAACAGAAGGTATAGATTTTTTAACACAAGTAAACATTAATATTGATAATAAACAGTTAAGACCAGATGGATTAATATTTATGCCCAATGATTGTGCATTAGTAATCGATAGTAAAGCATCAAAGTTTATTTATGAACTTGCCCAAGCCGAACAACAAAACGATAGTGAAAAAATTAAACAAGCAAATGAAAAACTTAAATCAAGTATGAATAATCATTTAACTTCATTATCTAAAAAAGATTATAAATCAATGATACAAAAACTATTAAAACAACAATCAAAACAAACTACATTAAACGATATTACTTTTGTAATGTGGTTACCAAATGATAGTTCTGTAGAAAAACTACAGAAATCAGATCCACAAATTATGCAAAAAGCATCAAAAAACAACATATTTATATGTGGTCCCACTGCCTTATGGACAGCAATTGGAATTGCTTCACAAAAAATAAATACGGAAAAACAATCAAAGAACAATCATAAAATCCGTGAAGAAATTGAAAGATTACTGGGATACATTACAACTATTGTTGAAAAAGGCAATAAATTAGAACGTGGTCTAAGCAGTGCAAATAGTGCGTGGATTGATTTTAAAAAATCATTTAATTCACGATTTATTAGTTCAGCAAAAAGAGTTGAAAGCTATGGCGTAAAAAGCTCTAAGACTATACAATTATTAGGTAAAGAACACGAAGGTGAAATCCTAGAAATTGAAAAACAAGACGATGAAATTAAAAAAATTGAAAATTAACAAAAAATAGCTTGAAATAATTTCAATTATACTATACAAAACATTAACTACTAGTGGTCGGGTAGCTCAGTTGGTAGAGCAACGGATTGAAGCTCCGTGTGTCGACAGTTCAAGTCTGTCTCCGACCACCATTTTATCTATTTATATATAAAGTTAATTCTAAAAATTCAAAAATCAAATAACCAAATACGATGACAACAATTTAATATTTGTCTTCTTCTAAACTTTGAATATGTACTAGTTCTTCTGTGGGTATCGCATATGAACCATTATCCCAACGGTACAAATCAATATCGGCACATCGTTTAGAACAAAATGGTTTATATTTATCAGTTAGACTTTTTTTTTACAAACAATGCATCTTTTAATCATTTTTTTAATTCCACACCCATATTGTTATCAACAATAAATTCAATTTTCTTTTTAATGCGGTTTTCAACATCACTAACCAAATGAATCACCTTACCTTTTTTCATTTCATTTATAACATTAATTGGTGCATATACAGTTGGAATTCCCACTCCATTAAGATAAATTAACTTTTGTAATAATTCTAAACAAATAATTGTTAAGTTTTTTTGTGGAACTGGTTTATTTAAATAAATTTCACTAATGCTTGGACTTGTTCGTTTTCGTGTAATTTCCACAAGACCTGCTTTTGTAATATCCATCACATCAAAAATATTACTATCAATGCGTTGTAATTCAGATTTTAGTATTTTCGGTAATTGTTTTGCCATTCCACGATTGTTAAGACGAACAAAATCAATAACTATTAATCCACTTAAATTCCTTAGAACTATTTGTTTTGCTATTTCTTTAATTGCTCTTTTGTTTAATTTAAATAAAGCATCATCACCTTTATTAAGATTTTTAAAATCTGATGAATTTACATCGATAGCTGTTATAGCTTCGGTTTCATCAATAACAATATTTCCACCGTCTTGTAAATTAACTGTTCGTCGCAATAATTCTTCTATTACATCATTAATTCCTGTTTGTTCATATAAATCACCGTCTTTAAATTGTTTAATTGTAATATCACTGGCTTCGTTCTTGTACGATTTTAATAAAGATAATGTTTCAAGACAATCTGTTATAAAAATAGAACCATAAACACAGTCATTTATAGATCTTTCAATTAATGTAAGTGGTTTTTTAACGATAGTAATCTTATCAATTTTATGATTTAATATTTCATCGTGTTTATTTCTTAAATCATTATATAATTTTTTTAAATTTTCCAGATCAACATTAACACAGCTTGTCTTAACAACAACTCCGTTATCATCACCAACTACTGACAAAGCTATTTTTTCTAACTCTGATTTTATTTTACCATTTCCTGCACGATTATCAAAACCAAATCCTTTTGCCTGATTTGATATTTTGAAAAAGCGATTTTCTAGGCTTATTCTAGTATGAAGTGCGGGTAATTTATCATTAAAACCATCACGAATTACTTGTACTAATACATTTTGACCTTGTGTTAATTTATTAAAATTATTTAATATGGCATTTGTTTCCCCAATATCAACAATCGCAATAGACTGAGTTTTATTTATTTCTAATACCCTACCTATATATATACCACCAACTAATGACTTTTGTGAAAAAACCTCTGTTTTAAAACTAAGTATTTCATCATCATTCATATGTGCAACTTTAGTTTGCCCAATTTTATTTTCAATATAATATTCCATTATTATTCCTATAAATGTTTAAAATTCGTATTTATTAATTTTTCTATATCATTGCAAACTTCACGATATTTATCGATTTTTTGTTCACGATGTCCCTCAAAAACGGACGGGTCATCTACCTCCCATAATACCACTTTTGCACCAGTTGCAATGCTGTTTCTTGTGCAACCTTATATGATGCAGAAGTAAATGCAACTATCAAATCCCAAGGTTGCATTGCTAAATAAACAATAGATTTAGGTTCATAATCTATTAAATGAATCCCCCTTTCTTTCATAATCGAAGCAACAAAACCATCTAATATTCCCTGTTCTACACCAGCTGATGAAATTAAGATACCATCTTTTTTCACATTATCTTTCACCCTAAGCTTATGTTGTAATATTGCTGCTGCTACCGGAGAGCGAATTGAATTCATAGAGCAACAAAATAAAATTCTTTTCATATTCTTACCTAATATGCATCACAGTTATAAGTGTAAATAGTCGTCTTGAAGTTTCATAATCAATGTTTACATTTGATTCTACAATTTTTTGTAACAAATCAGCCCCTTCATTGTGAATTCCCCTTCTTGCCATATCAATAGTTTCAATTTGTGGAGCCGACAAAGTACGCATTGCATTGTAATAACTTTCACAAATATGCATATAATCCTTGATAAGACGACGAAATGGTTTTAATGAAATTGTAAATTTATATATTCTATCACCTTGCTCATTTTGAACATCAGCATTTATTCTCTGACCTAAATCATCAATACTAAAAACTAATAAATAAGGACCTTTTAAATTTTTATCAACCAATTTAAATTTATTTTTAACAATTAAATCACGAACAGCAGTAGAGCGTTCATTTTCAATGATGGAACTTCTACTTACAATTTTTTCTTTTAATATTACATTTAATAATTTATCGGTTTTATTCATATTAATCCTAGATGATAAATTTATGCACTATAATATGCAATATATATACAATATAAAAGCAAATATACAAATTTTATTAAAAAAAATCCACTAAAACCTTGCCTTATTACAAAAAAAATTCTATCTTGCAGTTATTATGAACTCATTAGGATTTAATAAAGAAGCAAAAGATACAACAATAGTTGTTGCAATGTCTGGTGGCGTTGACAGTTCTGTTGTTGCCTGTATGCTAAAAGAACAAGGCTACAATGTAATTGGAATCACGCTACAATTATATGACCACGGCGAAGCTATACAAAAAAAGAATGCTTGTTGTGCAGGTCAAGATATTGATGATGCAAGGTTTGTTGCTGGATTAATGGATTTTCCCCATTATGTACTTGATTATGAAACATTATTTAAACAAAAAGTTATTGATGAATTTGCAGATTCATATATTCGCGGTCAAACACCTATACCTTGTGTAAAATGTAATCAAACTGTTAAATTTGAGGATTTATTAACCACCGCTGTTGAATTGGGGGCTGATTGTTTAGCAACAGGACATTATATTCAAAGGAAAGATGGAAAAATAAAAAGTGAAATGCATCGTGGTTTTGATACCACAAAAGACCAATCGTACTTTTTATTTACAACAACAGAAAAACAATTGGATTTTTTAAGATTCCCACTAGGACATATGGAAAAAACAGAAACTAGACAACTAGCCCACAAATACGGTTTAAAAATCGCTGATAAACCAGATAGCCAAGATATATGTTTTGTCCCAAATGGTGGATATGCTGACTTAGTTAAAAAATTACGACCTGAATCAATTATATCTGGAAATATTGTTGATATAGATGGAAATGTAATAGGACAGCACAATGGAATTATAAATTACACCATTGGTCAAAGAAAAGGAATTGGTATCGGTGGACGAAAAGACAGTACCGAACCGTTATATGTAATTGAATTAAGACCTGAACAAAAAGAAGTGGTTGTAGGTGAAAGAAAACATTTAGGCAAGCAAACTATTACTGTTCTAGATATAAATTGGATTGGTGATGATGAAATTGATTATAATCCAAAAGAAGTAGACATAAAAATTCGTTCTGTAATGAAACCAGTAAAAGGATTAGTATACAAAAAAGGTAATCATATCCTAGTAGAATTTATTGAACCTGAATTTGGTGTATCGCCTGGGCAAGCTTGTGTATTTTACAATAATAACCGTATGTTAGGTGGTGGTTGGATAAGCGATACAAATGTTTGATTTTAACAATATTTATATTGAATATGGATTAATTGCATTTATTATTATTTGGATTTTTTCATACATAATTGCAATTCCATTAGCTATCTTATCAATAAAAAAATCACCATATCAAAAATGGTTATTAGCTTTATCATTAATACTTTCACCAATAATAACTGCATTAATATATTTATGGATGAAAAAATTAAAATATTATCTTAAAAGATATTTTTAAATACTGTTTTAATATACTTAACAAACTTTCTTTTTTAAGTATTCAATTAATATTTCATTTAATTGCTGAATATGAACAACAGGAACACATTCATCAACTTGGTGAATTGTTTGACAATTTACACCATAATCAACTACTGGGCAATACTCAACTACAAAACGACTATCACTAGTTCCACCATTTGTCGTATATTTAGGTTTATTACCTAATATTTTTTCTACAATTTCTGATAACTCATTTGCAAGTGTATTTTTATTAGGCTCTGTAATAAAACTACGATTATTACCTAATATATAAATATCATATTTTAGTCCAGTTTTATCAAGGTTTTTACATATTAGATTTTGTAAAGTATCAGAAGTAAATTCAGATGAAAAACGAATATTAAATGTGAAATCAGCGATGCCTGGCACCACATTATTAGCTCCAACTCCGCCACAAATATTGACTATCTGTAATGAAGATGGGTCAAAATAATCATTGCCATTATCCATTTTCATTTCTAATATGGAGGTCATCAATTTATTCAGATTATGTATTGCATTATCAGTTTTTTCAGGATACCCAACATGTCCTTGTTTTCCCTTTGCGACTACATTTACTGTCAATGAGCCACGACGACCAATCTTTATTTGATTACCCATAGTATCAAAATTTGTAGGCTCTAGTGTTAACGCAGAGTCCCACCTTTCACCTTTATCATATACATATTCTAATAATTTCTTACTACCATTTATGGCATCAGCTTCTTCATCACCTGTGATTAAAATACTTACTGAGCCAAAAAAGTTTGGATTACTAGATATTTCAGAAATAGCAGAAATAGCACAAGCAACACCAGACTTCATATCGGCTGAACCTCTACCATATAAATTCCCGTCAACAATTTCACCACCCCAGGGATCGTATTTCCAATCCTGTAAATCACCGATAGGAACAACATCTACATGTCCTGTTAACATTATATGTGGTTGTCCTGAACCAATCCTAGCATACAAGTTATCAACATCATATGAACCATCACCGCTAAATACTTTGCGATAAATCTTTGCCCCGATATCCTGCATATATTTTTCTACTACATCAAGACATTTACCCGTATCAGGTGTTATTGATTTTATCTTTACTAATTCTTGAGTAATTTTAACGGGACAAAGATTAGACATTTTTGTTAATCTCTTAATAAATCATTAATAGAAGTTTTTGAACGAGTACGTTCATCAACTTTTTTAATAATTACCGCACAGGCAAGGTTTGGCCCTGGACTGCCATCTGGCAAAGGCTTTCCTGGTAAAGTACCTGGAACAACAACACTATATGCTGGAACTCTACCCATATATATCTCACCAGTTTCACGGTCAATAATTTTAGTTGACTGCCCAATAAACACACCCATAGATAAAACAGCCCCCTCTTCAACAACTACACCTTCAACTACTTCTGACCTAGCACCAATAAAACAGTTATCTTCTATTATTACAGGTCCAGCTTGTAATGGTTCTAAAACACCACCAATTCCAACACCACCTGATAAGTGAACATTTTTACCAATTTGAGCACAACTGCCAACTGTTGCCCAAGCATCAACCATTGTACCTTCACCAACAAAGGCACCTAAATTAACAAAAGACGGCATTAAAACAACCGATGGAGCAATATATGCAGAATGCCTAACGACACAACCTGGAACAGCACGGAACCCCGCTTCTCTAAATGCTTGTTCGTCCATTTTTTCAAATTTAGAAGGAACTTTATCCCACCAATGTGAAGAATTAGGAGCCCCAGATATCATTTTCATATCATTTAACCTAAATGATAATAATACAGCTTTTTTTGCCCATTGATTAACAAACCAAGAACCACTTGATTTATCAGCAATCCTTAATGAACCATTATCTAGTACATCAAGTGTTTTTTCTACGGCATTACGAACCTCGCCCTGTGTATCAAAATTAATACTGTCACGATTTTCCCAAGCTTGTTCAATTACTGTTTCTAATTGTAATAGGTCTGTCATAAATATGCTCCTTACTTTTATATTTACATTGGTTGATTATATTATTAAATAATTAAAAAGACAAGAATTTTACTAGATCATCAGTTGCATAATCAATATAGTTTTTATACTCATCATACTGATGTTTTGTTTCTTTTGTATATATCCAGATAGTCGTCATTCCCATTTGTTTTGGTACAATTAAATTTTTCACCATATCTTCAAAAAAAACTGTGTTTTGAAAATCAATATTAAATTTATTTTGCATAATATTATAATTTTGTTGTTGTGGTTTTGGAATAAAATCAGCTTCTATAATATCAAAGCAATCATTAAATAAAGTAGAAATATCTAATCTACCTAGCACTTTTTCACAGTGTTTTTTTGTTCCATTTGTATGAATATATTTTTCGTTTGGTATTTTTTGCAGAATATCTTTTAAATCTTTATCGTATTTAACAACTGAATAATCAAGGTCGTGAACTACATCTAGGAAATCTATTGGATCAACATTATGATTTTTAATTAATCCAGCAAGTGTTGTTCCATAATCTTTTAAATATTTTTTTTGAAATTTGAATGCTTCTTCAACATCAATATTTAATAAATCCATAATATATGAACGCATTTTATCATTCATTTCTACAAAAAGATTATTATCCGCTGGATATATAGTATTATCCAAGTCAAAAATCCAATTTTTTTTGTCTAGTATTGATAATTTATTCATATTAAAATTCACTTACAAGAGCTTTTGCCCTTTTTTGGTTAAAATTTCTAATAACACACTTTCTTGTTTTAAATATTCTTGATTATTCATAATAAAACTTCTTTTTTCTAAATATAAATTATTATGATTTAAACACTATATTTCAATAGCAGTCAATATATATGACCTTAGCAAATCAATGCCATCTTTCTTTTCAGCAGAAGTTGAAACTATGAACGGATATGATGCCGATCTATTTTTAATAGAACTTAAAACTTTATCATATACTTTTTCTACATCTGATTTTTTTATCTTGTCAATTTTTGTCAAAATAATTTGATATGTAACAGCAGATTTATCTAACATATCCATTAATTCAATATCATTAGGTTTTATACCGTGCCTAGAATCAATTAATAAATAAACACGACGAAGATTGGCACGCCCTTGTAGATATGCCTGGATAAGGTTATTCCACTGTTTTATATCAGATTTACTAGCCTTTGCATAACCATATCCAGGCATATCTACCAAGTTAACTTTATCATTCACTGAAAAATAATTTAATTCACGAGTTCGCCCTGGGGTATTAGAAGCCCTTGCCAAACCTTTTACATTTGTTAATGAATTAATCAAAGATGATTTACCCACATTAGAGCGACCTGCAAAAGCAATTTCTGGTAATTCCATAGATGGAAGACCAGACAAGCCAACCACACCTTTTACAAAACTAGTCCCCCTAGCAAACAATAACCTTGCCTGTTCCATTGTATTTTCATCAAATTGTGTATCAGTTAATAATTTATTCACGCCTTTATCCAGTCATTCGTTTTTGAATAGTATACTGTTGAGCGATTGACAATATATTGTTCCAAGTCCAATAAATTACCAACCCCACAGGGAATGTTCCCAACATAAATGTAAATATAATGGGCATCCAACTAAATATTTTTGCTTGAATTGGGTCAGTTGGCTTGGGATTAAACTTAAATTGCAACCACATTGAAATTCCCATTAATATTGGCCATACACCAATATTTATAATAGCTAGATATTCTGGAAATTGCCAATCAAACAAACCAAATCCTGTCAAAATGCCTAAGCTATCAGGTGCTGACAAATCATCAACCCAACCAATGAAAGGTGCGTGTCTAGTTTCCAGTGTAACAAACAATACTTTATACAAACTGAAAAATATTGGAATCTGAATTAACATTGGCAAACAACCAGCCATAGGATTTACTTTTTCATCACGGTATAACTTCATCATTGCCTGTGATAAACCTTGTCGATCGTCTCCATATTGTTTTTTCAATATTTCCATTCTTGGAGCAAGAATTTTCATTTTTGCCATAGAACGATAAGATTTATTTGCAAGTGGAAATAAAACCGCCTTAACAATTAATGTAATTAATAATATGGCAAAACCAACATTACCAATTAAACCTGATAAATAATGTAAAAAATGAAAGAACGGTTTTGTTAGAAAATAAAACCAACCAAAATCAACGGCACGGTCAAACATTGGTATGTTGTATTGTTTTTCGTATTTATCTAGAATATTTATTTCCTTAGCACCTGCAAAAATCCTAATTTCATACGAGTTTTTTTCACCAGTTTTTAAATAAACACCTTTATTTTTAAAATCAGATTGATACAAACCATTATTTAAATAACGGAAATTAGCTTTAATAGAACTTTGTTGTTGTGGGATTAAACCAACTAACCAAAATTGATCTGTAAATCCAAGCCAACCACCAGTTGTTTCATAACTAATTTTTCTATCATCTTTTACATCTGAATAATCAACTTCTTCTAGTGTCCCATCAAGAACACCTATTGGTCCATCGTGTAAAATGTACATATTCTTTTTACTATCATCAGCATTAGTACGAGCAACAAGACCATAATCAGCAAATTCAATACCACTTTCAGATTTATTTAATACTTCGTGCTTTACGCTTATCATATAATCTTCATCAATAGTGTAAATTTTCCTAAATTCAACACCTTTTGGATTTGTCCAAACTAAAACAACAGGATTATTAACACTTAATACAGAATTTGTTGATTTCCAAACAGCTTTAGATGATGGAATTAGTTCTTTTTTACCAACCCAACCAGTATCAATAAAATATGGTTTTTGAGTATCACGAGGACTAAGTAATCTAACTTTATCACTATTTTCTGTATTTTCTTGTTTGTATTTATTCAAGACTAAATCGTTAATTCGTCCACCCTTTAAACTAATAGAGCCTGATAATTTTTGTGTATTAATTTTTATTGAACCAAATTTATTATCTAATTCTTGTAAAGTATCAGAAGCTTTTTTCACACTAATACTTTCATCTAGTACATTTACATCACCATCAAATGTAGAAGAAGAATTTTTTATAGTTTCAGCACTGCCCTGTTTCACCAAAGGTTCTGGAGCAAAAAATGCTGTCCAACCGACAATTACAAATATTGATAAAACAATCGCTAATACTACATTTTTAGTTTCTGAAGAATTATTATCCATTTTATGTTTCTTTCTTATCTATTAATCCTGTTTTGTTTTAATTAATCTTGATTCAATTAATACCCTGTCCATCTCAGCAATTAATTTTTCCCAATTTATTTGTGCTGTTGAACTTCTTGCAATAAGGACTATATCATAACCACCTTTTAATTCCAGATGTTTTTTTGCAATCACTTCTTTTAATCTTCGTTTTGCCCTGTTTCTTATGTTTGCTTTACCAATTTTTTTAGTTGCAGTAAATCCAATAGTGATATCATCACCAGCTAATCCAGATGGTGCAAACTGCATTATAAAAGATTTTGTAACTACGACTTTACCCTTATCTCTTAAACGCAAAAAATCCGCCCTTTTTTTCATACGAAAAATTTTAGGCAGATTTTTTAAATCTTTACTTATCATAAAACAACCCGATCGTAAAACACAATTGATTGTTAAGCGGTTAAGCGAGCACGCCCCTTAGCACGGCGAGAAGCTAATATATTACGACCAGCTTTAGTTGCCATACGAGAACGGAACCCATGACGGCGTTTACGAACTAAATTACTAGGTTGAAATGTGCGTTTCATTGTTTTAATCCTTAATCTTTATAAAATTTATTAATAATTTAAAGCAATGATTACAATATATATTGCTAATTGTCAAATACTTTTTACCTATTTTATTAGCTTTTCAACTAGTTTAATATCAACATCAACAGTAGATAAAGGTAAACTTAAATCATATTTTTCTAACTTATTAGCTTCGTTTCGCAAAACAAGAGCATTTTCAAAATCTAATGACTCAGCACTTTTTTTCATTTCTTTGCGTATAATCGAAATATAATCTTTTAATAAAATTTTACCCCATTTGGTATTAAACTCTATCACTTCTTGTTTTCTTTGTTTTTGTCCTTTGGATAAAATTTTACCAATAACAGATGAAACACCTTTTTTAATACCTTGTGGTATAATGTTATTTTCTTCGTTATATAAAATTTGTGTTGCACGACGACGATTTGTTTCCCCAATTGCATATTTTAATGATTTAGTCATTGTATCAGCATATAAAACAACTCTACCATTCACATTTCTTGCTGCTCGTCCTATTGTTTGAACTAATGACCTTTTAGAACGAAGGAATCCTTCTTTATCTGCATCTAAAATACAAACAAGACTACATTCTGGAATATCAAGACCTTCCCTTAATAAATTAATTCCAACTAAAACATCAAACTCACCTAATCTTAATCCCTGAATAATTTCAATTCTTTCCAGTGTATCAATATCACTATGTAAATACCTTACCCTTATCCCCAAATCAGACATATAGCTAGATAGTTCCTCTGCCATTTTCTTAGTAAGAGTGGTAATAAGAACTCGCTCACTTTTTGCAATATTTTTTCGGCACTGTTCCAACACATTATCAATTTGATTTTTACAAGGTTTAACTTCACATATTGGATCTAATAAACCTGTTGGTCGTATAAGTTGTTCTATAAATTCGCCATGTGTTTGTTCCAATTCCCAATCACCAGGTGTTGCTGATAGAAATATTGTTTGCGGACGAATTGAATCCCACTCTTCGTGTTTTAATGGACGATTATCAACACAACTAGGTAAACGGAAGCCAAATTCAAAAAGATTCTTCTTGCGACTCAAATCACCTTTATACATTCCACCTATTTGACTTACACTAACATGGCTTTCATCCATAATTAACAAAGCATCATCAGGTAAATATTCAAATAATGTCGGTGGCGGACTTCCTGTCTTTCTGCCTGTAAGGTGATGAGAATAATTTTCAATTCCAGAGCAAAATCCTGTACTTTCCATCATTTCTAAATCAAATCTAGTTCTTTCTTCCAATCTTTGATATTCTAATAATTTATTTTGTTCTTTAAATTCAGCTAGCCTAGTTTTTAACTCAGCTCTTATGCCTTTCATTGCTTGAGCAACTGTTGGTCGGGGAATTACATAGTGTGAATTTGCATAAATACGAACTTCCTGAAGTGTATTAATCTTTTTATTTAACAATGGGTCAAATTCAATTATACTTTCAACTTCATCACCTAAAAAAGATACTCGCCAAGCTCTATCTTCTTGATGTACAGGGTGTATTTCAAGTGTATCACCTTGTATCCTAAATGTTCCGCGTTCCAATAATAAATCATTTCTATTATATTGTAATGTAACTAATTCCTTTGCCATTACAGTAGGTTCAAGGCACATTCCAACAGAAACAGAAAACGCCATTTGTGAGTAATTTGCCACATCACCAATACCATAAATACAAGATACAGATGCAACAATTATAACATCATTTCGTTCCAACAAAGAACGAGTCGCAGAATGTCGCATACGGTCAATTTGCTCATTAATAGATGAATCTTTTTCTATGTATGTATCGGTTTTTGCCATATATGCCTCTGGCTGATAATAGTCATAATACGATACAAAATATTCAACTGCATTATTTGGGAAAAAATCAAGCATTTCACCATACAATTGAGCCGCCAAAGTTTTATTAGGCGCCATAATCAATGTTGTTTTTCCACACTTTTGTATTAAGTTTGCCATAGTAAAAGTTTTTCCAGAACCTGTAACACCAAGTAAAACTTGATTTTTTTTACCTTCTAAAATTCCTTTTTCTAGTTCTTTAATCGCATTAGGCTGATCACCTGAAGGTGAAAAACTACTACACAATTCAAACTCTTTTTGAATTGGTTTAGTCTTATTAACGAATGAATTTTTTACAATATTTATATCTTGACTAGATTTTGTTTTTTTCGGATAATTATGTACCATTAATTTAACAACCAAATAATTTTATTAAAATACAACCCAAATTATTACACAGCATATTATTATTTACAATAAATTATAAATTAAAATAAAAATAGCTATAAAACAATAGCAATAATTCAATTGCAATTTTTCTATAAAAAATTATTGAAAATACAGGACAAATAAAATATTATACAATCAAATTATTATAAAAATTATAAAAAGGCGATTAGAAAATGACAATACTAGCTAACAGACTATCAAACATTAAACCATCTCCGACTGTTGCAGTAACAGTAAAAGCAAATCAATTAAAAGCTGAAGGAAAAGATGTAATTGGTTTGGGCGCTGGTGAACCAGATTTTGACACACCCAAACACATAAGCGATGCTGGTATACAAGCTATAAAAGATGGTAAAACAAGATATGCACCACCTGCTGGCATTAAAGAATTAAAGCAAGCTATTATTGCAAAATTCAAACGCGACAATGACCTTACATATAAACCTGAACAAATAAGTGTTGGTGTGGGCGGAAAACAGACAATTTACAATTTATTCTGTTCAACAATAAACGAAGGCGACGAGGTAATCATTCCAGCCCCTTACTGGGTATCATACCCTGATATTGTTTTGTTATACGGAGGAAAACCTGTATTTGTTAATTGTGGACTTGAAAGTAATTTTAAATTAACACCGCAACAACTAGAACAGTCTATTACCGATAAAACTAAATGGTTAATATTAAACAGTCCTTCTAATCCAACTGGTGCTGGATATACAGAAGAAGAATTAAAATCGTTAGGCGAAGTATTAAAGAAATATCCTAATGTGTATATTATGACCGATGATATGTATGAATTTTTAATTTATGATGATTTTAAGTTTAAAACCATTGCACAAGTTGTTCCTGAATTATATGAACGCACAATGACATTAAATGGTGTTTCTAAAGCATATTGCATGACAGGTTGGCGCATTGGTTATGCGGGTGGACCTGCTCATATTATTAAAGCAATGAATATGTTAAATTCACAATCTACATCATCAGCAAGTACTATATCACAATGGGCCGCAGTTGAAGCATTAAATGGCGACCAAAGCTTTATTGCAAAAAATAGTGCTATTTTTGTCAAAAGACGTAATTTTGTAGTTAAAAAATTAAATGAAATTAATGGTATTGAATGCCCTATTCCTGATGGTGCTTTTTATGTATATCCATCAATCAAGGGATTAATTGGAAAATCCACTCCAAGTGGAAGCACAATAACCACTGACGAAGATTTTGCAAATTATTTGTTGGAAACACAAGGTGTTGCAATAGTTCACGGTAAAGCATTTGGATTAAGTCCATACTTCCGAATATCATATGCTACATCTGATAAAAACCTTGAAAAAGCGATGGAAAGAATTAAAAAAGCTATTGCTGATTTAAAATAATAATACAACTAATATTCAATCACTGCTTGACATTAATTGAATATTAGTATATATGTATCGCACTGTCTGAAAATGTAGATTATGGATAGATAGAAACTATTTGCACTCTCGCCCTTTTTGGGAATATCGGACAATAAACTTTGATAAAATAAAAAGGAAACTATTATGACAAGAATTATACAAGCAAAGTATAAAATTGATCGCCGTTTAGGTGTTAACCTTTGGGGGCGCTCTAAATCACCATTCAACACAAGAAAATCAGCACCAGGTCAACACGGTGCAAGAAGAAAAAAACCAACTGAATTCGGTATTCAGTTATTTGCAAAGCAAAAATTAAAAGGATATTATGGTAATATTGGTGAAAAAATGTTACGCAAATATTTTGAAGAAGCTGCTCGTCGTAAAGGTGATACATCTCAAAATCTTATCGGTTTATTAGAATGCCGTCTTGATGCGGTTGTATATCGTGCGAAATTCGTACCAACTGTATTTGCGGCCAGACAATTTGTAAGTCACGGTCATGTTACAGTTAACGGAAAACGTGTTACAATCGGTTCTTATATCGTAAAACCAAGTGATGTAATCGCAGTAAGAGAAAAATCTCGTCAAATTCCTATTGTTATAGAAGCAATTGCTTCTAGTGAAAGAGAATTCTGTGAATATATAGATGTAGATGCTAATAAATTTAGTGCTACATTTGTTAGAATTCCAACACTAGATGAAGTTCCTTATCCAGTTCAAATGGAACCAAACTTAGTAATTGAATTCTACTCTCGTTAGGAGAGACCAAATAAAAAACAAGCCTCATATTTATGGGGCTTTTTTTTTAGGCTTTTTTTTAACTTCCATTTCTTATAATTAAAAGACTATGACACACAATTACTTCACACTCAATACGGTGAATGCATTAACAGCAGTTATATAACCAAACTTAGTAAGTGAATTCTACTCTTATTATGATAGACCAAATAAAAAAATAAACCTCATCTTTATGGGCTTTCTTATTGATAATAATAATATTATGAAGTATATTTATTATAGATTATAAAAAACAAAATAAAACATATAAAGGTAAATACAAAATGTCTGATTATATTTGTTATGGTGAATTAATAGAGCAATCTATGCTGGATGTTGTAAAAAAAATATTAAAAAAAGTATCTGATGATGGATTACCTAATGAACACCACTTTTATATTACATTTTTAACTGACCATAAAGATATTCAAATAGATGAAGATTTAAAACAAAAAAATCCTTATGATATGACAATCGTTTTACAAAACCAGTTTTGGAATTTAGAAGTGGAAGAAAAAAAATTCTCGCTAGAATTAAATTTTAATGGAGTCCGAAAAAAAATTGTTGTACCTTTTGACGCATTATTAGCATTTAATGATCCAAGTGTACAATTTTCATTACATTTCAACATGAAAATAAATACTGATGATGAGATAGATAAAACCAAAGAAAAAAGCGTGAAATACAATAAAGAAACTGAAGTTGTAAATATTTCTGATTTCAAAAAAAACAAGAAAAGAGATAAAGATGAATAATTTTCGTATTGAAACTGATACTATGGGGGAAATGAAAGTTTCAATTGACAAATATTGGGGTGCACAAACAGCACGTTCATTACAAAATTTTAAAATCGGTGAGCAAACTATGCCTAAGCCACTTATTCGTGCATTAGGAATACTTAAAAAAAATGCTTGTAAAACAAATTTAGAATTTGATTTAATTGATCAAAAAATTGCTGATGCTATTATATCAGCATCAGAGGAAGTAATATCAGGAAAATTAAATGAGCACTTTCCACTAGTAGTTTGGCAGACCGGCTCAGGTACCCAAACAAATATGAATTCAAATGAAGTAATAGCAAACCGTGGAATTGAAATAATGGGCGGTGTTATAGGTTCAAAATCTCCTATTCACCCAAATGACCATGTAAATATGGGGCAATCATCAAATGACACATTTCCAACAGCAGTTTCCATTGCAGTTGGTCAAGAATTAATAAATTCATTAATTCCTGCATTAAAACATTTACAAAAGACATTACAACAAAAATCTGATGAGTGGGTAAATATTATTAAAATTGGTCGTACCCATACCCAAGATGCAACCCCTATCACGTTAGGTCAAGAATTTTCAGGATATGTAAGACAAGTTGAGAACGCTATAGCAAGAATTAAAACAACACTGCCACGAGTACTTGAATTAGCACAAGGCGGTACAGCAGTTGGAACTGGTCTTAATTCTAAAAAAGGATTTGCTGAGAAATTTGCACAAAATGTAGCAAATGAAACAGGAATTGATTTTATTACAGCACCAAATAAATTTGAATCTTTGGGAGCAAATGATGCAATGGTTGAAATTTCAGGTAGCTTAAATGTAATAGCAACATCATTTATGAAAATTGCTAATGACATAAGATTTTTAGGTTCGGGACCTCGTTCTGGTCTAGGGGAATTATCTTTACCTGAAAATGAACCTGGTTCTTCTATTATGCCAGGAAAAGTAAATCCAACACAATGTGAAAGCCTTACAATGGTGGCAGCACAAGTAATGGGAAATAATGTTGCTATTACAGTTGGTGGTTCAAATGGACATTTTGAATTAAATGTATTTCGTCCTATGATTGCATATAATGTATTACAATCAATACAATTATTAGCAGATGGGGCAATTTCATTTGCTGATAACTGTGTGATTGGTATTAAAGCTAACAAAGACAAAATAAAAGAGTTAATGAATCAATCATTAATGTTAGTAACCGCTCTTAATCCACATATTGGTTATGATAATGCAGCATTAATTGCAAAAACTGCTCATAAAAATAATTCAACTCTTAAAGAAACAGCAATAGAGTTAGGATTGTTAACTGCGGAACAATTTGATGAATGGGTTAAACCAGAAAATATGATTGGACCAAAAAACTAATTAAGGGAATAATATTTTGTATGTTTAGAATATATTTAACATTACTATGGTTGTTTTTTTCATCTTTATATTTACATGCTGATAACATCAAGAGCATATTATTACAACAACAATATTGGGAAAACGCAACCATTCAGCAAGTAAGGGAAGATACAAAAAATATAAACCTTTTAAAAATCAGAAATCAATATGGGTCAACACCTTTGATGTTGGCATCAGCATATACAAAACAACCTAAAATTATTGATTATTTAATAAAACAAGGACTATCCATTAAATCAAGAGATATCAACCTTAAAACCGCATTAATGTATGCTTCATCATACAATAAAAATCCAGAAGTAATAAAAACATTAATAAAAAATGGTGGTGGTATTAATATAAAAGACAAGCAAGGTTTTACGAGTATAATGTGGGCTGGCCGTGATAACAGCAATCCTGAAATTATTAATTTACTTGTTAAAAATGGAGCTGATGTCAATATTAAAGATTATAGAAAATATACACCTATTTTATTATCAGCAACATATAATAAAAAACCCGATATTATAAAAGCACTAGTTGAAAATGGAGCTAATATAAACGAAAAAGACATAAATAATTCAAATGTGTTAATCCTAGCTATTAAATACAATAAATCATTGTCTATAATTAAAGAAATAATTAAAAATGGAGCAGATGTAAACAGTCGTGGTAAAAAAGGCTGGAATGCTCTTATGTATGCAAGTAGTTTTCACAATAAAGATCCTGATATTGTAATAGAGTTATTAAAAAGTGGAGCAGATGTTAATGCAGAAAATAAACAAGGTCAAACTGCTTGGGATATTATCAATCAAAATCAATATTTAAAAGAAACAAAAGCATATCCAGAATTTAAAAAAATTATGGATGCTAATCAAAAACAATAAAAATTTATGGCAAAAAAACAAATATTAGTTTTGGCACACGGTGCAGGTTCCCCTATGGATAGTGATTGGCTTAATAATATCACCAACAAACTTGAATTGAACAATATTGAAGTAATTCGTTTTGAATTTCCATATATGGAAAAGAGAAGAAGAATAGGTAAAAAATCGCCACCTGACAAATTACCAATTTTAATTAATAAATTTAATAATATTGTTAATTCTATAAATAAACCAGTATTTATCGCCGGAAAATCAATGGGAGGTCGTATTGCTTCAATGATTGCACCTACCAACAACAATGTTTTAGGTGTAATTGCATATGGTTATCCATTCCACCCTATTGGCAAACCTGAAAAGTTACGTACAGAACATTTAAAAAAATACAACAAACCTATGTTAATTATTCAAGGTGAAAATGACCCATTCGGTAAATCAAAAGAATGGAATGATTTTAATATAGATAAAAATATTGAAGTACTTCCCATTTCAAAAGCTAATCACGATTTAAAGCCAAACAAATCAACAGGTTTAAGCTTAGACAATACTATAAATATAGCAGTTGAGAAAACCACAAACTTCATTAATCAAAATCAAATAAATTAATTATTATATTTTAAATTTTCCAACCACTAGTGCTTTTGTGATTTTCCCACAATTTTTTATATAAGGATGATTTTTGCAACAATATATTATGTTTTCCTTCAAATTCAATTTTACCATCTTGTATTACAATAATATTATTAGCATTTACAATAGTACTAAGTTTATGGGCAATAACTATAATAGTTTTTTCCTTAATTAATTCATTTAATGCTGATTGAATTAATTCTTCATTTTCTGGGTCTATCGATGATGTGGTTTCGTCCAACAATACAATTAGTGAATTCTTTAAAATAGCACGAGAAATTGATATTCTCTGCCTTTCACCACCTGATAAATTCTTGCCATTTTCACCTACTAAGGTATTAAATCCATCTTTCAATTTCATAATAAAATCATATGCATAAGCCTGTTTAGCTACACGAATAATATCGTCTTTTTTTCATTTTGATTACCAAATGCAATATTATCATAAATACTTTGATTAAATGATTTTACATCTTGAGAAACGACTGATAGTTATTCAATTAATGCTTTTTCTGTTAATTCATTAATATTTTCACCACCAATTTTAATTTCTCCTGAATTAACATCCCAAAATCTTGATATAAGTTTTTAATATGGTTGTTTTACCTTCTCCGGATGAACCAACTATCGCTGTAATCGACTTAGCAGGAGCAATAATAAGAAAACTTGATATTGTACCAAATATAATTGAACTAATCATTTTTCACTTGTATATTTTATATCATCTCAAAAATACTAAAATAAACATATTAATTTAATAAATAGCATTATCGATACAATTATTTGTAAAGCCAATAAAGAAATTAAATACGAATAAAAAGGGCATACATAATAGTATGCCCTTTCATAACTAAATATATAAAATATTATTTACAACCTTTTTCAAATGGATTAACAGCATATTCATTAATGGGTGGAATAATACTATCAACCAATTCGTTTTTTTCTAAAAATACTTTCATTTTATTATATCTACCTATATCCAAAGCCGATGGTGATAATGAAAACCTATTTGCCATTAACAACCAAGATTGATAATTTAATTTATCATCAAGTACTTCTGGATTATATGATTTAAATATTTCCCAGCTTTCTTGTGGGTGATTACGGATATAATGAGCCGATTTTTCTATAGCATCAATAATTAAGCAAGTCTGTTTAGTGTTAAGGTTATCATTATGTGCTAACATTATAATCTCGTCATACATAGGAACACCGTATTCTTCTAAATAAAATGCACCAGTTTCAAAACCTTTTAATTCAATTTCTAATTGTTCAAATGTTCTGTATGCACCAATAACTGCATCAACATTACCTGTTAATAATGAACTAGCAATAGCCCAATTAATGTTAACTAATTTAACATCAGACAAAGATAAATTGCCCTTTTTTAAAACTTTTTTTAATAATATATCATCAAATCCAGCAATGGAAAAACCTATTGTTTTACCTTTTAAATCTTGTATATTTTTAATTCCGCTTTTTTTCAAATAAACAATACTGTTTAATTGAGCATTAACCATTGTTGCAATACGTGATATGTTCCATTTTTTAACCGCTTGCATTTGTAATGATGGTTGATGACCCAACGCATAATCAATCTTTTTTGTCGCTAACAATTTTGGTGCGTCGCTTGGATTAGTTGGTTCAATCAATTCAACATTTAATCCGTTTTCTTTAAAAAATCCTTTTTTCTGGGCAATTACAAAGTTTGCATAATTAGGATTCATAAACCAAGCTAACATTACTGTGATTTTTTTATTAGCCAAGCTATTATTAGCCAAGCTATTATTTATAGTTCCTATGAACAATAAACATACAGTTATTATTATTTTCATCATTTTTTCCTTTAAAAATTTAACACCTTGACATTCTATTTAATAAATTGGTATTTTAAAGAGCCAAAAAACAACAAAAACAAAGAACCAATTTTAATATGAACACATACCTATTAATATTTAAAGCACAAAAAAACAAAAATATTAATTTATCTAATCAAGTTTATATTCATATATTAAATGGTATTTTAAAGAATAAAATAAAACTAGGTGAAAAATTACCACCTAGCAGACAGCTTGCGAGTATTTTTTGTGTATCAAGGAACACTATTTTAAATGCAATTGATATATTAAATAGTGAAAACTTATTAAAAACATATATTGGTTCAGGAACTTATATAACCGACACATTACCAGACATTTACAAACAAAACTTTAGTTTTAAAAATATTACAAATACAGAAATATTAATGCGAACACGACAACATAATGGATTGTTAGCAACAGGAATAACTGACAAAAGTTTATTCCCATCACAAAAGTTTATTAGAGCAATGAAAAATGGAATAACTGATTCAATAAATATTAACAACAAAACAGGGCATATAAAATTCAAACAATCAATAGTAAATTATATAAATACAATTAGGGGTATTGAGTGTACAACAAATAATATAGTCCCAATTACATCAGCACAGGCTGGATTTAATTTAATTTTTAATACTATACTAGATAAAAACAGTAATATATTATTAGAAGACCCCTGTTATCAAGATATAAGAACATTAATAAAACTAAACAATCATAATGAAAAATTTATTAGTAATATATATAACTTCAAAAATATTAATGCTGTGTATTTAACCCCTTCTAACCAATATGATACTGACGATATAATGAGAATGAGTCAAAGACTTGAAATTATTAATAAAACACTAAAGTACAAATCTTGGATACTAGAAGATGATATTGGTTGTGAAATTTGCTTTGAAAAAGTATTCCCACCATCTTTTTATTCAATATCTGAAAATGTAATTTATATTGGTTCATTTTCAAAAGTCATATCACCATCAATAAAAATAGCATATATCATCGCACCTGAAAAAATTACTAAAAAATTAAATTCATATAATGGAATAATGGGAACTGAACCAAGTGCGTTTATTCAATCAACAATATCACAAATGATTGATGATAAATCATTATATGTACACATTCGTCATATGAAAAAAATCTACAAAGAACGAATCATACAAATAAAAAAATCAATATCAAAACATATGCCTTTTGCTAGCTTCAATAAAGATAAAAATAATGGGCTAGAAATATCTGTTAATTTACCTTCATATATGAATGATAAAAAAATTACTCAAGAAATATATAAAACAGGATTTTCTTGTAAAAGATTATCAAAAAATTCTATACATAAAAATATAAATGGATTAAGTATAGGGTTTGGCAATACTAATGTTAAAGAAATTGATAATCTAATAGAAAAAGTATCAAAAGTATGTTTAAAATACAATATTCATTAACTGATAACATTAATATAATTAACTATGACAACTATAAATTTAAATAAATTTCGTAAAGAAAAACAAAAAAAGAAAAAAGAAAAACAATCCGAAATTAATCGTGTAAAGTTTGGACGTACCAAGCAAGAAAAACAACGAGATAAAATACAATCTGATATGGACAAAAAAGAAAAAGAATAAAATTAATTATAATTTTTTAAATTATTTTTTTCTTTTAATATTTGTCTTAAAACATATATTCTAACAGCCGATGATAAATTACCATTTCTATTATTATCAATATGATTTAAAATTTGTGAAACTGGTTTATTTCTTTCATTCGCAATATTTAATAAAGTTCGCCAAAATATATTTTCTAATGTTATAGAAGTTGGATGACCTTTTAAAGTAATGGAATGTTTTTTTATTTCATAATCATCAATCATTTTCCAACCTTTGGATTAATTACAAATTGTAATTTATAACCAAGAATAAACATAAAATATATAGATTATTAAACATAAAATAGCAAACATGCGATTTAATTTATTCAAATAAATAGCAATAACAAATAATATTGATATTATTGGGATTAAAATCATACTAACAGAAAAATCATTCCAACTAATTAATATATTTTCATACAATGCAATACCACCCAGAACTATCATAATATTAAATATATTTGAACCTAATACATTACCAACTATCATTGCACCTTGCCCTTTTCTCGCCGAAGCAATAGCAGTCGATATTTCAGGTAAACTGGTTCCAATTGCAACAACAGAAACACCTATAATTGCTTTTGATATGCCTAAATAAGTAGCAATTCCAACCGCACCATAAACCAACGATTCTGAACCTATAACCAACATTCCTAAGCCAAACACAAAAAATAAAAATATTTTAAGTGTTGTCATATCTTCTATTTCTTCTTCAATTTCATCACTATTTGGACGCATACAAGCTAAATAAAAATATACAAATAGACCTAAAACACTAAGTAAACCTAGTGTAAAGTTAACTAAACCAAACATATAAAATGCAATTAAAGGTAAAAAAGCACTAATAATTAAAAATATACTTTCATAACCTATAAATTTTACTTCTTTATAAATTGGGCTTAACAACATACCAATTGACATTACCAATAATATATTCGCCATATTAGAACCCAGTACATTACCAACTGCAATAGAACTTGATTTATCAATAACAGCCGAAAAACTAACAAATAACTCTGGCATTGATGTTCCAAATCCAATTAAAACAACAGCTGAAAAAACTTTTGGTATAGAAAATTTGTCTGCAAACGATAAAGAAGAAGTTAAAACCCATTCTCCACCACAGTACAACAACAGTATGCCTAATGCGACAAATATTATGTTAATTATTTCCATAATTATTTCCTTTATTATTTTTATAATAACATATATATTTCTTTATTGTATAACAAAGGAATAAAAAATATGCAAATTAATGAAAAAATAAATCAGATTGCTGAAGATTTCTCGTTTTTTTCCTGTTGGGAAGAAAAATATGAATATATTATTGATTTAGGTAAAAAACTTCCACCTATGAATGAAGCACTTAAAACAGAAGAAACAAAAGTAAGAGGCTGTATGAGTCAAGTATGGTTAGTATCAATAGAACAAGATGATAATACATTAAAAATACTTGCAGATAGCGATGCTATAATCGTAAAAGGACTTATAGCTTTATTATTAAAAATATTTGATGGTACAAATAAAGAAGAAATTAAACAATTAAATATAAGTGAATTATTTAAAAAATTAGAACTTGATTCAAATATTGCCGGAGCAAGACGAAATGGACTTGCTAATATGATAGAAAAAATCAAGAATTTTTAATTGACTGTTTATAAAAATTATATTAACCTTATAATATACAATTGCCCAAAGGTGTATTATGTTTAAAACATAAGTAATGCCTTTTTTTTACACTGAATTATTAATATTAGGAGGGGAACAAATGACTGAATTATTAATGCCCAAAGCAACAACAGTATGGTTAGTTGACAATACAACGCTTACATTTAAACAAATTGCTAATTTTGTAAGTTTGCACGAATTGGAAGTTCAAGCAATAGCAGATGGTGAAGTTGGTTCACATATTCAACCATATGACCCTGTTACTAATGAATTACTAACCCAAGATGATATTAATGAATGTCAGAAAAACCCAAATCGAGAATTAAAACTTATAGAAAATGATTTACCTCTAAAAAAGCAAAAAGGGCAAAAATATACCCCTATTAACAAGCGTTCGGCAAAACCGAATGCGATTGCTTGGTTAATTCGTCATTATCCTGAAATAAAAGATAATCAAATAATAAAGTTAATCGGTACAACTAAATTAACTATTGAAAAAGTAAAAAAAGACGCCGATTATCGTAATGAAAAAGCAAATCATCCTGCTAGTCCAGTTGAGCTAGGTTTATGTTCAAAAAATGAACTTGATGCACTAACATCAAAAATTAAGTAACATTACAAAAAATAAGTTATTACACCATCTCAATTATTATTAATTAAATTTGATAATTCAGATGGTGTAACATTTTATTATTCATATCATTTACACAAAACAAAACTTAATGTAGACTGAATAGGAACAAAATTCTAAACTATCAGTCAAATAAAACAAGCAAGTGTATAATTAGCAAACAACTAATTATTATACTAGTTTAAGATTAGTAAATCTATTTTTTAAAGGTTATTGTGTAATTTATATCTAAATCTTTGCCCATTTCCCAAGAATTAGAAAGTGGTTTCCATACCATACCTTTCATATTTATAGGTGTTGCATGATTTTCTAAGATATTACATATTTCTGATGGTTTTACGAATTTATGCCATTGATGAGTGCCTATTGGTAGCCATCTTAGAATATATTCTGCTGCTATTATTGCAGCTGCATAAGATTTAAATGTTCGATTAATTGTTGATATAAATAATAGACCACCATCTTTTACAGCTTTATTACAGGTAGGAATAAAATCATCTAGATTATCAATGTGTTCTACTACTTCCATACATAAAACAACATCAAATTTTTCCCCTTTGGCTATTAAATCATTAATATCTTGAATACGATAATCAATTTTTAGATTACTTTTAGCTGAATGTTTTTTTGCGACTACAATCATATTTTCAGTCACATCAATTCCAACAACATCCGCACCAAGCAATGCCATACTTTCACTTAAAACACCAGCTCCACAGCCAACATCAAGTACTTTCAATCCTTTTAAGGGTTGTTCAGTATCTTCTATTTTAAAATATTCACATATTTGTTGTTTTATATAAGAAACCCTAGTTGGATTAATCCAATGTAATGATTTCATTTTACCATTTGGATCCCACCAACTATCGGCATAACTATTAAATTTATTAACTTCTTCTTCATTAATAAATTTTTGATCAGAAAATTGTTTTTTTTGTTTCATTTAATTTATTTTTATAATATTGTAAGATTTCATTATATTATATAGTTATAAATAACATATGCAAGTAAAAATAATAATAAGATTATTAAAAAATATTTTATAAATTCAAGGAGAACAAATGCGTATTGTAATGAAATTTGGTGGAACATCTGTTGGTGATATGCACCGAATTAAAAATATTGCACAAAAAGTAAAAAAATCTTTTGATTTAGGAAATGAAATATGTGTTGTTGTCTCTGCTATGTCTGGTGTTACTAACCAACTTGTTGAATATGTTGAACAAGCTTCACCTAATTACGACCCACGAGAATATGATGCCATTTTATCTTCTGGGGAAAAAGTTACAGCTGGATTAGTTGCCCTGTGTTTACAAGAAATAGGTTTAAAATCAAGGTCTTTTGATGGCTCACAAGCAGGAATTGAAACAGATGACGCCCATTCAAAAGCAAGAATAACAAATGTTAATGCAAAAGAAATTACTGACTTTATAGAAAGTGGCGGTGTTGCGGTTGTTACTGGTTTTCAAGGAATAAATCTTGAAACAAATCGAATAACCACACTAGGCAGAGGCGGTTCTGATACTTCGGCTGTTGCAATAGCGGTAGGAATAAATGCTTGTCGTTGTAATATATATACTGATGTTGATGGTGTCTACACAACAGACCCAAGAATAGTTTCAGATGCAAAAAAAATTGATGTGATTTCATTTGAAGAAATGTTAGAATTATCTTCCCTTGGTAGTAAAGTATTACAACCTCGTTCAGTAGAAATAGCAATGAATCACAATATGGAATTACAAGTATTAAATTCTTTTGAAGATAAATCTGGTACAATTATTAAAAATGAGGACGAGAATATGGAAAAACAAAATGTAAGAGGAATCACAGCACAAAAAGATGAAGCCCAAATAACTATTTCTGGTATAAAAGATAAACCAGGGGTAGTAGCAAAGGTATTTGAACCTATTAGTAATGCCAATATTAATGTGGATATGATTATTCAAACAACCTCTGTTGATGGTGCAACAACAGATATTACATTCACTGTTAGTGAAAAAGACGCAGACCTTACTATACGAGAATTAGAAAAAGCAAAAGATAAGATTAATTACAATTCATTAAAATCCGATAAAAATATAGCAAAATTATCAGTTGTAGGAATCGGAATGCGTTCTCATTCTGGAATATCGCAAACTATGTTCAAAACATTAGCTGAAAAAGGTATAAATATAAAAGACATAGCAACAAGCGAAATAAAAATATCAGTATTAATTGAAAGTGATTATGTAGAACTTGCTATTCGCGCATTACATTCATCATATAACCTTGAAAAATAAATAAAATTGGAGTAAAATATTTTTAGATTAACAATTAAATAAAAAATTGGATATTTTATGCAAGAAAAACCTATTATTAATAATAAAAAACAAATTGAATACACTCTTGGTACAAAACTTGAAAGACACCGTATTAAAAAAAAGTGGTCTGTTGAAAATGTAGCAAAAAAAATATGTGTGTCAGAAAAGTACATTAATGCTATCGAACAAGGCAAGATAGATGAATTACCAGAAAGACCATATACAATTGGTTTCATTAAAGCATACTGTGAAATTTTAGGTATAAATAACGCACCCTTAATTGAAGAATTTAAACAATTCACAATATATAATGATTTTGACAAACCAAAATATAAATCCTATAAAATAGAAAACAAATTCAAAAATAAAAAGAAAAATATTTATATAATAATATTTATATTAATTGCAATTACTACTTGGATTTTAATTAATGCTGTAATTGAAGTATCAAGTGATAGTTCAAACAAAGAATATAAACAAATTAATCAACTTCAAAATAATAATAGTGAAATAATTGAAAATAATATAATTAATAATAATGAATTAATTGAAACCAAATCTAAAAAAACAAATGATATTATAATTAATAACGAACCTGAAACAAGCGAACCAAACGTAATAGAACAAAAAATTGAAAAAACAATTTTTCTTAACAATTTAAGCACTAAAAAAGAAAAAAGCGATCAAGAAGAAATTGTAACCATTAGACCATTAAAACAAGAAGAAATTGAAAAAGAAAAATTAAACCAAATAAAAATTACTGCTATCAAAGATACTAAAATAACTATTTTTAAACCAAATGGAGAAATCTATTTCAAAGGCACATTAAAAAAAAGAAGATATAAATCAATACCTATTAACAAGGGATACTATATAACTTCAAACAATGGTGGTCTAGTGGCAATAAGCATAAAAAATTCATATGAAAATAAAATTATTGGTGAACTTGATATAGTATTGAATAAACTTATTTTAAATTCAAACAACTTAAGAAAACATTTTAAATAGGTATTTATAATATGTCAATAGATAGTGTTCGCCCTTGGCGTGCAATAATGCGCAGAAAATCAAAACAAATTATGGTCGGTAATGTTCCTGTTGGTGGTGATGCACCGATAAGCGTTCAAACAATGACTAATACTTTGACAACTGATGTAAAGGCAACACTAGAACAAATTAACGCTTGTACCGAAGCTGGAGCAGATATTATTCGTGTTTCTTGTCCTGATGAAGCAAGCACAATAGCACTAAAAGAAATAGTAAAAGAAAGCCCTATTCCAATTGTTGCAGATATTCACTTCCATTATAAACGAGGAATAGAGGCCGCCGAAGCAGGTGCATCTTGCCTTAGGATTAATCCTGGAAATATTGGTAACCGAAAACGAGTATTAGAAGTAGTAAAAGCAGCAAAAGACAATAATTGTTCTATGCGTATTGGTGTAAACGGTGGCTCATTGGAAAAACACTTGCTAGATAAATATGCTGAACCTTGTCCAGAAGCATTAGTTGAAAGTGCATTAGAACATGCAAAAATATTAGAAGATGCAGATTTTACAGAATTTAAAATTGCTGTAAAGGCTAGTGATGTATTCCTAGCCTGTGCATCATATCATGCACTTGCTGATGCTTGCGATTATCCTTTACATGTTGGTATCACAGAAAGCGGTGGTTTACTTGGTGGCTCAATTCGTTCATCTATTGGTGTTGGTAATTTATTGTGGGCTGGTGTTGGTGATACAATCCGAATTTCATTATCTGCGGACCCGGTGGAGGAAATAAAAACAGGATATGCCATATTAAAATCATTAGGATTAAGACATCGTGGCGTAAATGTTATTTCCTGCCCCTCTTGTGCTAGACAAGCTTTTGATGTAGTTAAAACCGTTCAAGTACTAGAAGAAAGACTGGAGCACATATCAACTCCTTTAACATTATCTGTGCTAGGTTGTATTGTTAATGGAATTGGAGAGGCAAAACACACAGATGTTGGTTTTATTGGGGGTGGTAATGATACACATCAAGTATACTTAAATGGCTTACCCGACCACAGATTAAAAAACGAAGATATAATTCAACATATAGTTAAATTAGTTGAAAAAAAAGCCGAAGAATTAGCAAAAGCAGAACAAGATAATAAAGCATAAATTATGGATAAATTAAAAAAAATAAAAGGCACCCAAGATTTATTACAGCAAGAAAAAGAAAAACACTTATATGTGATTAATACTGCACGAAAAATTGCTAAAAAATTTGGATTTAACAGTATAGATACGCCTATTTTTGAATCGACTGATGTTTTTTCTCGTCCACTGGGTGAAACATCTGATGTAGTTACTAAGGAAATGTACACATTTGAAACTCGTGGTGGTGATTCAATAACATTAAGACCAGAAGGAACAGCTGGGATTGTTCGTGCATTTATTGAAAATGGATTAACTCAATCTGGCCCTTTCAAAGTATTTTATGAAGGTGCAATGTTTCGTTATGAACGCCCACAAAAAGGTAGACAAAGGCAATTTCATCAATTCGGAGTTGAGGCTTTATCCTTGCCTAAACCAGCATCAGATGTTGAAATTATTTCAATGGGTCAAATGATAATAGAAGAACTAGGTGTTGCCAAAGATATAAAGTTACATATAAATTCATTGGGTGATAAAGAAAGTCGTGATAATTATCGCAATCAATTAATTTCATATTTATCTAAATTTAAAGATGATTTAAGTAATGACAGTCAAAATAGACTAGAAAAAAATCCTTTGCGAATATTGGATTCCAAAGATAAAGCAGACCGTGAAATATTAAAAAATGCTCCTGTTTTATATGATGCATTAAATGATACATCAAAACAACATTTTGACAATGTTTTAAACGGTCTTGAAAAACTAAAGATAAAATTCATTCTTAATAATAATATGGTTCGTGGTTTTGATTACTATTGTCACACTACATTTGAATTTATAACTAATTCATTGGGAGCACAAGGAACTGTTCTTGGTGGTGGTCGCTATGATAATTTATGTGAAGTTATGGGTGGTAATCCAACCACAGGAATTGGTTTTGCTGCTGGAGTTGAACGACTAGTCCTTATGATTGATAATATTAACGAAGAAAATAATAAAGTTGTAATTATTGGAATTGATGAAGAAACTCAAAAAATTGGTTTGAAAATTGCCAATGAATTACGTTATAAAACAGACTTCATAATTGAAACATTCTTCGGTAATTTAAAAAAAGGATTAAAATATTCCGATAAAATTAATGCAAATACTACTATAATTATTGGTGAAAATGAACTAAACAAAGAAACAGCAATTATTCGCAATCTTCAAAATGGTGAACAACAAGAAGTAGAGTTTGGTGAAATTTGTAATTATATAAAAAAGGATAATAAATAATGGCGTGGGACGATAAACTTAATGATGTTATAAAACGAGCTGAATTAATTAATAAAAAGCTAAGTAGTAGTGGATTATCTAGCCAAGAATTACAAAAATATTCAAAAGAATTTGGTACACTTGAACCTATGGTTAAAAAAATTAAGCAATATCAAGACTTAGTATCAAATATGGAAAATGCCAAAGAAATGCTTAGTGATTCAGATCACGAAATCGCTGAAATGGCAAAACAAGAATTTGAAACAGCAAAACAAGAATTACCTAATGTTGAACAAGAATTAAAAATTATGATGCTACCAAAAGACGAAGCCGACGGACGAAATGTTATTGTTGAGGTGCGTGCTGGTGCTGGTGGTGATGAAGCCGGATTATTCGCAGGTGAAATACTAAGAATGTATCAACGATATGCAGAAATCAAAGGCTGGAAAACAGAAATAATAGAATACAATGAAACTGATATAGGCGGATATAACTTTGTAAGTCTTGAAATTTCTGGTGATAATGTATATGGAACTATGAAATATGAATCTGGTGGACATCGTGTTCAACGAATACCTGAAACTGAAAGTGGTGGGCGAATTCATACATCAGCAGCAACTGTTGCAGTTTTACCAGAAGCAAAAGATGTAGACATTAATATTGACCCGTCAGACCTTCGCATTGATACTTATCGAGCATCAGGAGCTGGAGGACAACACGTAAACACAACCGATAGTGCGGTAAGAATAACACATACACCAACAGGTATTGTTTCACAATGTCAATCTGGACGTTCACAGCACAAAAACAAAGACCAAGCTATGAAAATGTTAAAAACATTAATGTATGATGCAAAAAGACAAGAAGCAGAAAAAGAAATGTCTGATAATCGTAAATCACAAGTTGGAAGTGGCGATCGTTCACAACGAATTAAAACATACAATTTTCCAGAACGCCGTGTTACCGACCACAGAATAGGTTTAACTTTGTATAAACTAGATAAGATATTAAATGGTGAGCTTGATGAAATGCTAGAAGCAATAATCACACATAAACAATTAGAACAACTAGCACAATATGGAGAATAATTTCATTAATTGAATAACATAAAATATTATTTGATTAACACCTGATAAGTTGATATTGTCTTGTAATTCATATCTTTATCAGGGCAAATAGCAATTTATATGAACCCAGAAAAATAACAGGGGCAAATATGGGGAAAATCAAATTTAATTACATTAGTAAACCTGATGATATTTACAAAGCTTCTTTTGATGCTATAAAAAAAGAGGCTGATTTTTCATCACTAAATAGTCAGCTACACCCTATTGCACTTAGAATGATACATGCAACAGCAAATCCAGATTTAATTAAAGATATTCGCTACTCTAAATTCCCTATTCAATCAGGTATTAATGCATTAAATAACGGAGCAACTATATTTTGTGATTCAGAAATGGTAGTTCGTGGTATTACAAAACGATTTTTACCCAAAAACAATCCTGTTATATGCACATTAAATAATCCAAAAACAATAGAATTTGCTAGAAAAAATAAAACTACTCGTTCCGCAGGTGCAGTAGAATTATGGCGTGAAAAAATTGGTGGTTCTGTTGTCGTTATTGGTAATGCTCCGACCACCCTATTTTATTTACTAGAAAAAATACATAATGATAATTGGGATAAACCTGAACTTATAATCGGATTACCAATTGGTTATATTGGGGCTATTGAATCCAAACAAGCCTTAGTTGATTATGCCGAAGGAATAGAATATATTACCTTAATAAGCAAACTAGGTGGTTCATCTATGGCATCTAGTGTAGTAAATGCAATTATTGGATGTAACAAGGAATCTTATAATGTCTAAAATAACAATTTTAGGTATAGGAGCAGATGGAATAGATAGCTTAAATAAAAAAGCTTTACAAGTATTAGAGCAAGCAGATATTATCTTCGGTTCAAATCGTCATCTTGAAATGATTGATACAAATTGTGAAACTATTAGTTGGGTATCACCATTCTCCGATAATATAGAAATTATAAAAAAACATTTTATTCAGAATAAAAATATATTAATAATTGCAACTGGTGATGTAAATTGGTTTGGAATTACAAATATAATCCGTAAAAATTTTGATAATAAAAAAATACAAATTATTACTAATATTAGCTCTATAAGCCTTTCAGCCATAAAAATGGGTTGGTCATTACAAGATATAACCCCTATCACAATTCACGGTCGTGATATTAATAATATTATTACAAAAATATATGACAATGCAAAATTAATTATACTTAGTCATAATAAACAATCACCAATTGCTGTTTGTGAAATATTGCAAAAATTAAAATTTGGTAACAGTAAAATTAACATTTTAAATAATCTTGGGCGAAGTGATAAAACAATACAAGAATTCCAAGCCAGTTCACCACAAATAGCAACCAGTGATTTAAATTGTATTGCCGTTGAATGTAAAAAAAATGATAACAATAATAGTCTTTGTCCAGGACTAGATGACGAAGATTTTATAAACGATGGACAACTAACAAAACGCGAAGTAAGGGCAATAACAATATCATCTTTACAACCATATCCTAATGCTATTCTTTGGGATATTGGTGCTGGTAGCGGTTCTATTTCTGTTGAATGGTGTCGTTTAGGTGGAAAATCTTGGGCTTTTGAAACCAATGAAACTCGTTATGAAAATATAAAACAAAATTCCATCAATTTAGGTGTAAAACAAAAAATGCAAATTCATAACTGTGCAATAAATAAATACAGCGGTAAATTACCAATCCCTGATTGTATATTTATCGGCGGTGGCATAACCAATATTAATATAGAAGAACTATACGAACAATTAAAATCTGGTGGACGTATGGTTATTAACAGTATTAGTATGCAAGGGCAAGAAATTATAAACAATATATATAAAAAATATGGTGGTGATATTATTCGAATAAACATAGAAAGAAATACTAAAATAGGTAATTTTGATTCATTAAGACCAATGATAAGTGTTATTCATTACACATTAAAAAAGGATTAATATGTCAATATTATACGGTGTTTCAGTTGGTACAGGTGATAAAGAATTAATTACATTAAAGGCAATTAATGCCGTTAAAAATTGTAATGTAATTGCTTATATTCATAGTCCTAACAATCAATCAATGGCTCTTGAAATTATTAATGAATACATTACAGATGATAAAATTCACATTGCCATAGAAATGCCAATGGGAAAAAATACAAAAAATGCCATATATATATATGATTCTGCCTGTGAAAAAATCAAACAACATTTAGTTAAAGGAACTAGTGTAGCATTTTTGTGTGAAGGCGATGCAATGTTTTATGGTTCTTTTATGTATGTAAATGAAAGAATAAAATACCAATATAATGTTAAAATTATATCTGGTATAAATTCTGTTTCTGCTAGCACAGCATCACTTGGTGTTGGTTTAGTGTCAAGAAATGAAATATTATCTGTTATACCAGCTGGTGCAGATGAAGAAAAAATAATAACTACTATAAAAAATTCTGATACTATTACTATAGTAAAAACAAATAATAATAATATAGATAAAATAAAAAAAATATTAAGTGATTTAAATTTACTTGATAAAGCGATGTGCATTATAAATGCATCATCAAAAAACGAGCAAATAATTAAATTAAACAAATTAAACGAAATACCTTATTTTACAACTATTATTATAAAAAAAAACAAGGATTTTTATTAATGAATATAACAATAATATGTATCACTGAAAATAGTTTAGAAGTAGCCGAAAAAATTAAAAATAAAATTGATGGAAGTATATACGGTTTAAAATCACGTGTACAAACCGAAAAAACATTTACAAATACAACTGAATTTATAGGTGAACAATTCGCACAAGGAAATGCAATAATCGGTATTTGTGCAACAGCAATAATAGTAAGGGCAATCGCACCATATATTGTTGGAAAAAATATTGATGCCCCTGTAATTGCTATCTCTGAAAATGGTGATACCATCGTACCAATACTAAGTGGTCATTACGGCGGATATGAATTATCAAATAAAATCGGTGAGTTTTTAAATATAAAACCAGCTATAACTAATGCAAGTGATAAAACACTAAAATTTTCTTTTGACAATTTACCGCAAGGCTGGGAAATAAGTGATAATAAGATTGTAAAAAAAATCACCGCACAATTATTACAAGATGGAAAAGTTAATTTAATTGATGATATTGGTGTTGATTTTCCCAACTCTGAAATTTTTAAAGGTGGGACACTTAGTGTCCGAATAACAAATCAAACTGGTTTTGAAAATGAAAACACATTAGTTATTTACCCACCCTCTACCGTTTTAGGAATTGGTCTAGAACGAAATGCTGATACTGATGGACTTATTAAATTCATAGATTCAAAACTTGACGAATATAAAATAAGTCCAAAATCAATATCCGCAATTACAAGCATAGATTTAAAAATTGATGAACCCGCATTAAAAGCACTATCGGTTCATTACAATAAACAACTAAGATTTTTTAATGTTGATGAATTAAACAAATACAAAGATAACATACCAAATCCAAGTGACATTGTGTACGATGAAATCGGTTGTTATGGTGTATGTGAATCTTCTATTCTAGCATCAAATGCCAAGATAATTGTAGAAAAACAAAAATCTAATAAATACACACTTGCTATTGGTAAACTTAAAACACCTGAATTATTATCAAAGGGACGAGGTTCTGGTAAATTATTCATTGTTGGAATTGGTGCAGGTGATAATACTTGGCGTACTCCACAAGCAACAAAAGCAATAAAAAAATCAGAAGTAATAGTAGGTTATAAATTATATCTAGATTTAATTGCTAATTTAATTCAAAACAAAGAAATCGCAAATAGTGAATTGGGCGAAGAAGAAGCAAGGGCAAGAAAAGCGATAGATATTGCAAGTACTGGTAAAAATGTATCCCTAGTATGTTCAGGTGATGCAGGAATATATGCTCTATCAACATTAGTATTTGAATTACTAGATCGCAATCAAGACAATCGTTTGTGGCAAGGAATAGATATTGAAATAGTTCCAGGAATATCGGCATTTCAAGCTTGTTCAGCTAGGATTGGAGCACCATTTAATCACGATTTTTGTCTAGTTAGCTTATCTGATTTATTAACACCAAGACAAATAATATTAAATAGACTTGAAGCATTAGGATCTGGTGATTTTGTAGTTGCATTTTACAACCCACAATCAAAACGTCGACGCACATTATTGAAACAAGCAAAACAAACATTATTAAATTATCGACCTAAAAAAACACCCGTGATAATAGGACGAAACTTAGGACGAAATGACGAACAAGTAAATATTACAACTCTTGAAGATTTTGAACCTGAAATGGTTGATATGTTATCATTAGTAGTTGTAGGAAACAGTGAAACAAAATCATTTGAATCAGCTGGCAGAAAATTTATTTATACTCCAAGGGGGTATAGTAAAAAAATGAATAACAAATCAAGGGTAAAAAAATGACAGTATATTTTATAGGAGCAGGACCTGGTGCAATTGATTTAATAACAGTACGTGGATTAAAATTAATTCAAAAATGTGAAACTTGTCTTTATACCGGTTCACTTGTTCCTACTGGAATTATAGATGAATGTCCAGATGATGCCAATATTATGGATACAGCATCTATGCATCTAGACGAAATCATATCTCACATAAAAACGGCTCACGACTTAGGTCACGATATCGCAAGGATTCATTCAGGCGACCCATCAATATATGGTGCAACAAGCGAACAAATGCGTAAACTTGATGAATTTGGAATTAATTATGAAGTATGTCCTGGTGTTTCAGCATATGCAGCAATGGCAGCATCTATGAAAAAAGAATTAACATTAGCAGATGTATCACAAACTGTAATAGTAACAAGAACATCTGTTCGTTCAAGCGGTATGCCATCAGGCGAAGAACTAACTCAGCTAGCTAAATCAAAGGCAACTCTTGCCATACATTTATCAATTAATAACTTAAAAAAAATTATTAAGGAATTAACACCATATTATGGTCAAGATTGCCCTGTTGCAGTTGGCTATCGTGTTTCTTGGGACGATGAAAAATTTATTTATGGAACATTATCAACTATTCGTGAAAAAGTTAAACAAGCTAATTTTACAAGAACTGCTTTAATAATGGTTGGTAAAGTATTAGATACCGATGATTTTAATGATTCAAAATTATATGACAAAAACCATTGGCATGTTTGCCGTGATGAACAACAAAATACATATTAAATTTAAAAGTATTGCAATATATCTATTTTTTTTATAAATTATTATTATGATTTTAAATACAATATATTTATTATGGTCTGGGATAATAATTGGTGTATCTTTTATTGCAACAATTATCAAGTTTTATGCTGAAGATATTACCATTCCAATAGCCCTGTCTATTGGTAAAGTAACATTTAATCTTCAAATAATAATAGATTTAATTATATTATCAGTAATTGCATTATTGACTGTTTATTATTACTATCAAAAATTAAAAATTCCGGCTATACATATAATATTATTTATATTTCTTTTATGTATAATAATTATACAAAAATTTTATATGTTACCTGTCCTTGACACTAGGATTAATATGCGACTTAATGGCAAAGAATTAAGTGATACTTGGCATCACAATGGATATATCATTATGGAAACATCAAAAGTAATTATCACATTAATAGCTGGACTAATTAGAATAAAAATATAAAAAAAGTGATGATAAAAAGGAAAAAGATGAGCAAGCATTGTTGTAGTGATTCTAGTGATAAAAATCAAACAAAGAAACAAACCGAACAAAATATTGATTACCAAAAAAATCCCACTTTGGTAAATGTAACTCGTGGCGGTATCATTGAAAGCTCACATAATGGTAGAATTTGTGTTGTTGATATTAAAGGAAACATACAACTAGCAATGGGGGAAGTGGAAAAACCTATATATCCTCGTTCTTCTGTTAAAATATTACTAGCATTACCTATGGCACTATCCGGGGCAATTGAAAAATATAATCTTAACGCTGAAGAATTATCCGTCATATGTTCATCACACACAGGTGAAGAACGCCATACACAAGTAGTAAAAAATATTTTAGAAAAAGCTAATTTATCAGAAAATGATTTAGAATGCGGAATACACACACCAATAAACAAAAAACAATCTTATGAACTAAAAAAACAAGGTATAAAACCAAATCAATTACACAATAATTGTTCTGGAAAACATGTTGGTATGCTTTTATTGGCAAAAATGCGAAACTTTGATACTGCTGGATATATTAATCCAAATCACCCTGTTCAACAATCAATAATGGGTATATTTGAAATGATGTGTGAATATTCATTACAAGATGCACCTAGCGATAGAGATGGTTGTTCTGTACCAACTTGGGCAATACCAATGACTAATTTAGCATTTGCATTTGCAAAAATATCTGACCCATTTGCGGTATTACCAAACGAAACAGCAACAGCAATTACAAAATTAAGGGACAGCGTTATTCAAGAACCTTTTATGGTTGGAGGAACAAATCGTTGTTGTACAAAGATTATGCAAGTACTAAAACACAAAGCATTTGTAAAGTATGGAGCAGAAGCAGTATACATGGCTTCATTACCAGAATATGGTTTGGGAATAGCAATTAAAATTGATGATGGTAGTACAAGAGCAGTAGAAGTTGCATTACTTAGAATTCTTGATAAGATAGGCGTTTTATCAGATAAAGACAAACAACAATTAGCCGATTTATATAAACAACCAATAATAAATTGTAATGGTTTTACAGTAGGTAATGTTGAACCAGCATTTTAATAAAAAAATAGGGTTTTGTAAAATCAAAACCCTATTTTTATTATTAAAGTTATATAATAAAACTAATTACTATACTTTTTCTTTCATCAAGGCTTTCATTAAAGATATAATTATTAACCACATTATAAACATGAATGGTAATGCAACTAAAATAGCCGCTTGTTGTAATGCACCTAATCCACCAACAGTAATTAATACTGATGCAACTAATGCCTCTAACACACCCCAAGAAATACGATGTTCTTTTGGTGGGTCAATGTTGCCACCGGAAGAAAGAATTGAAAGAACTAGAGTGCCTGAATCCGCAGATGTAACAAAATATGTTACAATCAGAATAGTTCCCAGTACAGATAATATCGTAGTAATTAATGTGTTATAATTCAAAGCTTGGAATGTAGCATACATAGCAACTTCATTACCTTGTGTTTTAACAGAATCTAAAATACCGCCTTGTGTCATTTCAATCCACAATGCAGTATTTCCAAAGATTGTTAGCCATATAATTGAAATGAATGATGATACAAATAATACACCAAAAATAAATTCACCAATCGTACGACCACGGGAAATTCGTGCAATAAACATACCCACAAAAGGTGCCCAGCTTACCCACCAACCCCAATAAAATATAGTCCACCAAGTTTGCCATTTACTAACACTTATATCTATTACTTCTACTGACATTTGCAATACATTAACAACATAATAACCAATATTAGTGAAAAATGAACCAAATAAATATATTGTTGGACCTAGAATAAATAAAGTTAATAAAATAACAAATGACAACCATAAATTCCATTCAGATAATATACGAATACCCTTTTTAACACCCGTTACAGAAGAATAAATAGCAACGGCTGTAATTACAAAAATTAATCCATATACTGCTTCTTTAGTAGCAAAAAACTCTAGTCCGGTTAAAATGTTTAAGCCCTTAGCAATTTGACTTACACCAAAACCTAGTGAAGTAGCAACACCAAAAATAGTTGCAAATATAGCAATTATATCAACAAATTTCCCAATAAATCCATTAGTTTGCTTGCCTAAAATAGGTGATAAAGTTGAACTAACCGTCAAAGGTAAATCTTTACGAAAACAGAAATAAGCCATAGACAAGCCTGTAATTACATATACCGCCCAAGGATGAAAAGCCCAGTGATATATAGTTATTTGCATTGCCAATTGTGCTTTATCCGCATTTGACATTTCAGCTGAAATCCAAGGATTGTCAGAATAATGCAAAATTGGTTCAGCAATAGACCAAAATATAAGGCCAATACCTAAACCAGCACCAAATAACATCGCAATCCAAGACCAGTAGGCAAATTCTGGTTTTTCGTCATCTTTGCCTAATTTTATCTTACGGTATTTGCTAACTGATAAGAAAATAGCAAAAATCAGGAAAAATGCCACCGACCATATATAAAACCAATTAAGGTTTGTCCATAACCAAGTATTTGCATTTTTGAATACTTTTCCAGCACTATCAGGCATAAAGCTAGCATATACTACGAATAGTATTATAATAACTTTTGAATAAATAGTAACTGGATTTTTATAAGAATCTAAAATTTTCATATTTAAAAAATCTCCATGTTTTTATTTTTTATAGTAAACTATTGTGATTATAATATAATATATGATTATAATATAATATGTGATTATAATATAATATGTGATTATAATATAATATGTGATTATAATATAATATGTGATTATAATATAATATGTGATTATAATATAATATGTGATTATAATATAATATGTGATTATAATATAATAATGATTATAATATAATAATAGTAATATAGTGCTAAATTAATTAATTAATTTTTTTAATTGATTATTCAAAATAAAAATAATTAACAAAAAATCAAAATTCAATGTAAGAGCACTAATAATTTTATATTAGAAAAAAACATCAAAGTCAATGAGTAAAAGATTATTTGTTTGATAAAACTATCGATAGTAAGCATAAATAAGGAGAAAATACTCCCTATTTTAGGCTTACTACTAAATAAATTATTTGGATTTTAACTAGATAACTTTTATATAAAATTTAATTATTAAGCTTATTTTTTATCACCAACAATACCTTTTGCAACATTTACCATTGCAGGCTTTAATAATCTGTTGTGCAAAGTATATCCTGCTGATAACACTTGGGCTATCTTACCTTTTTGAACTTCTTCGGTTTCAACTTCGTCCATTACTTGGTGTTGATTATGGTCAAAATTATCACCTACATTTGGTAAAACTTGTTTTATACCATTTTTTTCAAATGCAGAATAAAAATCTTTTGCAACCATATCTAACCCAAATGACAAATTTTTTAATGCTTGATTTTTTTCTTTATCTTCATCTGTAATTGAGATTAGTGCCATTCGTAAATTATCAGCAACTGAGAGTAAGTCTCTTGCTAAATTTGAAGCGCCATATTTTCTTACATTAATAATTTCTTCGTCTGTTCTTTTACGCATATTTTGCATATCAGCAATAGCTAGTAATAAATCTGACTTAGTTTTCTCTAATTGTTCTTCAACTGTTAGTTCAACTGCCTTTTCTTCTTTATTATCTTTGACATTATCTTCTTTATTCATTTTTTCTTGATTTAAAACTGTTTCTTCTTGCTTGATTTCATCTTTATTTTTTTTATCTGTCATAACTTCCTCTTGATATCATTTAAGGTATTGTATAATTTAAAAACAATATATAGTAAAATAATTCATTTTTTCAAGAATAAAATTATTTTAATTATTAATTTTTTCATAATGCTTAGAATTAACTTCAACAACTAATAAATTAAATATCAATCCAATTACCAATAATCCAGCCATTACATACATTGTTGTATTATAAAGTGTAGCAGTTGGATTTGCCGTACCAATTGGGGCAATTTCCATTAATTTATCAATAGTTATAACATTATTATCTATCAATGACTGTAATTTATCTTTTCCAACACCAAATTTTTCTATAAATTTATCATTACTTATTTTTTCTAATAATGAATATATAGCATCTTTAAAAGAATTTTCTCTTAACTTAGTAATAACAAAAGGACCAACTATACCAGCAACAGACCAAGCAGTTAAACATCTAGCATATATTGCCCCCATATTTTTTTGTCCAAATACATCAGCTATATACGCAGGAATTGTTGAAAAACCACCGCCGTACATAGTAAATATTATCATAGTTGCAACATAAAACATAACTAGATACATTATAGATGGGTTAACCATTACTGAACTAGCTGTATAAGGAATTGTAATGTACAACAAGAATCCTAATACAAAAAATATAGAAACTGTTGTTTTTCTTCCAATATAATCAGATAACGATGACCAGAATAATCGTCCTATCATATTAAATACGGAAATCATAACTACATACATTGATGCAAATGCTCCATCAACAATATTTGGTAATGAACTACCAAATATTTCAGCAATCATTGTTTTGGCAATGGATAATACACCAATACCTGCAGAAGTGTTAAGGCACAAAACAAGCCATATTAAATAAAATTGTGGTGTTTTTACAGCCTGTTCAACCAAAACCGAACCTTTTGAAACGAAATTATTACTATCAACAACTTTTAAACCTTTTGGCATTGTATCTGTTGGTGGAAGTCTAAATATAAAACCAGCTCCAATCATAACAACTAAATAAATTATTCCAAGTGTAAGGAATGTTCCTGCAATACCAATATCACCTGTACCAACAACAAAAACCTGTCCATTATGAACAATTACCTCTGTCATTTTGCCTGAAAATTCGGCATAACGCACACCATCAATAGTGTTTAAAGGAACATTAACAATACTACCCAGTGTTTCAGGTGCTTTATAATAAAAATCAAGAAAAAATCTTTTCATTAACCCACCAATCATAGCACCACCACCAAATCCCATAATTGCCATTCCTGTTGCTAATCCCCTTTTATCAGGAAACCACCTTAACAATGTTGCTACTGGTGAAACATATGCTAAACCAATTCCACAACCACCAATAAATCCATAACCTAGATATAAAATCCATAACTGATGATACTTTATTCCAATATAACTTACAAAGAAACCTAGCGACCATAATATTGCAGAATAAACAGCAACTTTTCTAGGGCCTGCTTTTTCAATCCACTTTGATGATGATAATGACATTACACCAACAAACACAATAGCTACGGAAAACACCCAAACAATACCAGATAATGACCAATCTTGTGATGAAGACCCAACGGTTCCCAATATTTTGGTAAGTGGTTCATTAAATATAGACCACGAATAAATCGAACCAATACATAAATGAATTGATATTGAAGCAATTGGAATCAACCACCTATTAAATCCTTTTTTGGCTTGTGTTCTTTCAATATTTAAAATTTCTAACATTATAATATTGGCTCCTAATTAATTTTCAAAATATGATAATACAAAAACGTAATATACAATAACAGCTCTAACAGCTCTGTTTAAATTATGTTAATATAATATTCAAATATTTGTTATTAAAAAATAAAAAATATATATTTTACCCTTGAAATATATTTTTTATCCCCCATATTTGTTTCATAGAAAAAAGAATTATAATAAAAATAGAATCTGAAAGGAATTAATATGAGTAAAGTAATTGGTATTGACCTAGGAACAACAAATTCTTGTGTATCATTAATGGATGGGGCTAGACCTCGTGTAATTGAAAATATAGAAGGTGCAAGAACTACCCCTTCTGTTATAGGATTTACAGACGAAGAAAAATTAGTTGGTGATAGCGCAAAAAGACAAGCTGTTTCAAATCCAAAAGATACACTATTTGGTGTGAAACGCTTAATTGGTCGTAAATTTAAAGATAGTGAAGTTAAAAAAGATATTAAAAATTCACCATTTGAAATTATAGAAGCTAAAAATGGTGATGCTTGGGTAAGAGCAAAGGGTAAAGAATATTCTCCTTCTCAAATTTCAGCTTTTGTATTACAAAAAATGAAAGAAACAGCTGAAAAACACTTAGGACAAACTGTTACACAGGCGGTTATTACAGTTCCAGCTTATTTTAATGATGCGCAAAGACAAGCAACAAAAGATGCTGGTAAAATTGCAGGACTAGAAGTTCTAAGAATTATAAACGAACCAACCGCAGCTGCTCTTGCTTATGGACTTGACAAAAAGTCTTCTGGTATAATTGCAGTTTATGATTTAGGTGGCGGTACTTTTGATATATCTATTCTTGAAGTTGGTGATGGCGTATTTGAAGTAAAATCAACAAATGGTGATACTTCATTGGGTGGCGAAGATTTCGATTCTACAATTATTGATTTCCTTGCTGATGAATTTAAAAAGTCAGATGGAATTGATCTAAGAAAAGATGCAATGGCTCTACAAAGATTAAAAGAATCAGCTGAAAAAGCAAAAATTGAACTTTCAATTGCTACAACAACAGATGTAAATCTACCATTTATTACTGCTGATTCATCAGGACCTAAGCATATGAATGTAAAAATTACTCGTGCTAAGTTAGAAGAATTAGTTGGAGAATTAATTAAAGATACATTAAAACCTTGTGAAAAAGCATTAAAAGATGCAGGTATTTCTAAATCAGAAATCACAGATTTAATATTGGTTGGTGGACAAACTAGAATGCCAAAAATTATTGAAACTGTTACTAAATTCTTTGGTAAAGAACCAAACCTTGAAGTAAACCCTGATGAAGTAGTAGCAATGGGCGCCGCAATTCAAGGTGGTGTATTACAAGGTGATGTAAAAGATGTATTATTACTTGATGTTACACCTTTATCATTAGGTATTGAAACACTAGGTGGTGTATTTACGAGATTAATTGACCGTAATACAACTATACCAACCAAGAAATCACAAGTGTTTTCAACTGCCGAAAACAATCAATCAGCTGTTACAATTAACGTGTTACAAGGTGAACGAGAAATGGCATCTGATAACAAGCCACTAGGTCAATTTAACCTAGAAGGTATTGCAAATGCACCAAGAGGTGTTCCGCAAATTGAAGTAACATTTGATATTGATGCAAACGGTATTGTAAATGTAAGTGCAAAAGATAAAGGTACTGGTAAAGAACAAGCTATTTCAATCAAAGCCGATGGTGGTTTAAGTGATGAAGAAGTTGAAAATATGGTAAAAGATGCAGAAGTAAATGCCGAAGCCGATAAAAAACGACGTGAAGAAATAGATGCAAAAAACAATGCAGAATCATTAATTAATTCAACTGAAAAATCTTTATCTGAACACGGCGATAAAATTTCAGAAGAAGAAAAGAAAGCTATTGAAGATGCATTAAAAGAAGCAAAAGAATCATTAGAAGGTGATGACATTGAAGCTATCAAATCTAAGTCTGAAAGTTTAAGTACTGTTGCAATGAAATTAGGCGAAGCTATGTACAAGGCCGAACAAGAAAATCAAACTACAACAGATGGTGCTAATGAAGATTCTGAAAAATCAGCAAATAATGATGTTGTTGATGCCGAATTTAGCAATGTAAAAGAAGATGATAAAAAAGAAGAAAAATAAAATCCTTTAATTATAAACTAAGCTTACTCCCCCCTTTTCATTTATTGAAATGGGGGGTATGTAAAAAAGGAACATAACATATGAGAAAATCAGATTATTATGAATTATTAGGTGTTGGACGAAATGCAAGTAAAAGCGAATTAAAATCTGCATACCGAAAAAAAGCGATGGAATTTCATCCCGACAAAAACCCTAATAATCCAAAAGCAGAAGAGAAATTTAAACAAATAAATGAAGCTTGGGAAGTATTAAAAGATCCACAGAAAAAGTCTGCTTATGACCAATTTGGGCATTCCGCTTTTGAGCAAGGTGGCTCTGGTGGTCAAGGATTTGGTGGTGCTGATTTTAGTGATATATTTGGTGATATATTTAGCAGTCATGCTTCTCGTGGTAGAGGTGGTAGAGCCGGAGCAGTATCAGGAAATGACTTACAATATTCAATTACAATTACACTAGAAGATGCATTTAAAGGCTCTGAAACTGAAATCTCAATCACAACGGCAAAATCTTGTAATGATTGCTCAGGATCTGGTGCTAAATCTAATTCTGATAAAAAAACCTGTGATAATTGTGGTGGCTCTGGTGTAATTCAAATGCGTCAAGGCTTTTTTGCTGTGGAACAAACCTGTAATAAATGTATGGGGGAAGGACAAATAATAAAAGACCCTTGTTCTTCGTGTAAAGGTGAAGGCCGTGTAAATGGAACTAAAAACTTATCTGCTAATATTCCAGCAGGTGTAGACGAAGGTACAAGAATAAGATTATCAGGTGAAGGTGAAGCTGGTAGACGCGGTGCTCCAAATGGTGATTTATATTTATTTGTATCTGTTAAACCACACAATGTATTCAGCCGTGAAGGCAATAATATATATATGGATTTACCAATTTCAATAACAACTGCTTGCCTAGGTGGAAAAATAGAAGTTCCAACAATTGATGGTGGACGAGTAGAAATAAAAATTCCAAATGGCATACAAACAGATACGAAATTAAGAATTCGCCAACGAGGTATGTCTATATTACATTCAGATAATCGTGGTGATATGATAATTAGAGTTATTGTTGAAACCCCTACTAGCCTTAGTAAAGAACAACAAAAATTACTAAAACAACTTGATGAAACATTAAAGGAAAGTAATAATCCAAATTTAAACTCTGTATTTGACAAGATAAAGAAATTTTGGAATAATTAGTAAATGTTAATGGATAAATTAATCGGTCATCGTGGAATTTCTGGATTTGCTCCTGAAAACACTATGGCTGGTTTTAATATAGCAAAAAAATACTTTAAGTGGATTGAAGTTGATGCTTGTCTAACAAGTGATGATAAAGTTGTACTTTTTCACGATGAATTTCTTAATAAATTAACAAACGATAATGGGAAAATTAGTGATAAAACATTTAATGAATTACAAGAATTAAATGTAAATCTAAAATTTCCTGAATATGGTGATTGTAAAATTTCACTATTGAGTGATTTATTGAACTTTGTAATTAAAAATAATATGTATGTAAATATTGAAATAAAACATTATGACAAACGATGGAAATTATTAACAAATAAGATTATAGAAATCATTGAAAAAAGTAAAGTTAACACAGAAAATCTACTATTTTCTAGCTTTAAACACGATGCATTAATACATTTAAATAAGAAAAAACCAAAGTGGAAAATTGGTCATTTATTTTACTCTGATACAACTAATTGGCAAAAGAAATGCAAAGATGTGAATGCTAAATCAATACATTTATACAATAAAAATATTACAAAAAGCATTATATCACAAGCAAAGGATATGGGACTTGAAGTTTATTGTTATACAGTAAATACTAAATCAGAATACGAAAAATTGATTAATTTGGGTGTAGACGGTGTATTTACTGATGAGAAACCAGAAACTATAATTTAAAAAAAAGCCCCTTTAAAAGAGGCTTTTTTAATTATTTTAATTTTAAAGTTATTTCATTTTTGTTAGCATTAACTTCTACAACAGCACTATCTTTTATATTACCTCTTAATATTTCATCTGCTAGTTTATTTTGTAAACTATTCTGAATAACACGTTTTAATGGTCTTGCACCATATACTGGATCGTATCCCCTTAATGCAAACCATTCAATCGCCATTTCTGAAACTTCCAGCTTAATATTTCTTTCTTCTAATATTTTATCAATTCGTTTTAACTGAATCTTGACAATATCACCCATTGCTTCTTTTTGTAATCTTTGAAATAATATAATATCATCAAGGCGATTTAAAAATTCGGGGCGAAAAGCACCTTGAACATCGTTCATTATTTTATCACGGACAGATTCAACATTTTCACCATCTTTTAAATCAACTAAATATTGTGAACCCAAGTTTGAAGTTAATATTATAATAGTATTTTTAAAATCTACTGTGCGACCTTGTCCATCGGTTAATCTTCCTTCATCAAGAACTTGTAATAATATATTAAATACATCAGGATGGGCTTTCTCAATCTCATCAAATAATACAATTTGATACGGACGACGACGAACTTGTTCTGTTAAAATGCCTCCTTCTTCATATCCTACATATCCTGGAGGTGCACCGACCAACCTAGCAACTGAATGTTTTTCCATAAATTCAGACATATCAATTCGTACCATTGCATTATCATCATCAAATAAAAACCTAGCTAAACTTTTAGTTAATTCTGTTTTACCTACACCAGTAGACCCTAGAAACAGGAATGAACCAATTGGACGATTTACATCTTTCAAACCAGCTCTTGCACGACGAACCGCATTTGATACTATTTTAATAGCACTATCCTGCCCAACAACTTGTGATTTTATTATTTTTTCCATATTTAATAATTTTTCTTTTTCACCTTCTAACATTTTATCAACTGGAATTCCTGTAGATTTACTTACTAGTTCGGCTATTTCTTTATCTGTTACAGTTTCGGTTGATAAAATATCATCTAAATTTTCTGTTTCCAGCTGTTCTTTTCTTTTTTCAAGATTTGGAATAATTGAATATGACAATTCCCCAGCTCTTTCAAAATCACCATCTTGTTTTACTGTACCTAGTTCAATATTATATTTATCTAGCTCTTCTTTCACAATTTGTAATTTATTACGAGAAGAATTTTTTTGTTCCCATTTATTAGTTAGTTCAAGTGATTTTTCTTCTAATTCCTGTAATTCATTAGCTAGCTTTTCCAATCTAGTTTTAGATGAATTATCGGATTCTTTTTTAAGTGCTTGTTGTTCAATTTTTAACTGAATAATTCTACGATCAAATTCATCTAATGCTTCGGGTTTTGAATCAACCTGCATTCTTACGCGACTTGATGCCTCGTCCATTAAATCAATAGCTTTATCTGGTAAAAATCTATCTGTAATATATCGGTTTGATAATACAGATGCTGATACTAATGCTGTATCGGATATATGAACACCGTGGTGTAATTCATATTTTTCTTTTATACCACGTAATATTGATATGGTATCTTCAACGGTTGGTTCTTTTACAAATACAGATTGAAATCTTCTTGCTAATGCTTGATCTTTTTCAATATATTTTCGGTATTCATCAAGTGTTGTTGCACCAACACAATGTAATTCACCTCTTGCAAGGGCTGGCTTTAACATATTTGATGCATCCATTGAACCTTCTGATGCACCAGCACCAACCAGTGTATGTAATTCATCAATAAACAATATTATTTGCCCATCGGATTTATTTACATCTTGTAATACAGTTTTCAACCTTTCTTCAAATTCACCACGGAATTTTGCACCTGCAATTAATGCCCCTAAATCAAGTACCAATAATTTTTTATCTTTTAATGACTCTGGAACATCGCCTCTTACAATTCTAAGGGCTAGTCCCTCAACAATAGCAGTTTTACCCACACCTGGTTCACCTATTAACACGGGATTATTTTTAGTACGACGGGATAAAACTTGTATAGAACGACGAATTTCATCGTCTCTGCCAATTACGGGGTCAATTTTACCATCTTTTGCTTTTTCGGTTAAATTAATTGTATATTTGTCTAATGCATCATAACTATCTTCTGCTGATGCGGATTTTGCTTTTTTACCACCACGCATTTGCTCAATAACAATGGATAAATCATTACAACCTTTAAATAAATCTTTGGTTGGTTCATTTTGTGCAAGCGATTGTAATATTCGTTCCACAGCAACAAAGTCATCACCATTTTTTTCTGATATTTGGAATGCTTTATCAATTATCTTTGCTGTTTTTGTGTCCATTGTCATTTGAACATCACCGCTTACTTCTGGACATTTATTTACAAAATCATCTGTTTTTTGTTTTATTGTTTTATAATCGCCCCCAGCCTTATCAATCAAGTTTTTTGCCATACCTTGATTATCATCCAGTAAAGATTTTAATAAATGATATGGTGTTATCAATTGGTGATTTTCACGAATTGCTATTGTTTGAGCTGACTGTATAAATCCTTTTGCTCGGTCTGTTAATTTTTCTAAGTTCATTTTAAAATCCTTTTACAAATTTATTATTTCTTATATATTAAATATAAGCTCATTAATTTTAATTTCAAGGATTCTTTAAATATTACTTAATTTATTTGTTGCCCAACTTGCCATTTTAGCAACAATTTCACTTTCATCATTAATAAGGGGTTGTATCTTTGTAATATATTCTTTGTTATTTGAATTACCCACCGCTATTAAAACATTGCGTAAAAATTGTTTATGACCAATTCTTTTAATTGGAGAACCTGAAAACTTTTGTCTAAATTCAGTTTCATTTGAAATATTTAATAATTCATTTAATGATGGGTTTTCAAGTTCAGGTTTTGCAATAAATCGTTTTTCGCCAGTTTCAACACTAAATTTATTCCACGGACATACCGCTAAACAATCATCACAACCAAATATTCTGTTTCCTATTGGTTCAAGATATTTTTCATCGATATGCCCTTTGTGTTCTATTGTTAAATAAGATATGCATTTTCTTGCATCTAGTTTACCATCTGCATATATTGCATTTGTTGGACACGAAACTATACAGCTATTACACGAACCACAGCTTTCCTTAGACGGTTCATCAGGTTGAATTTCCATTGTGGTTAATATTTCCCCTAAAAACAACCAATTACCATATTCACGGCTTACTATTACAGTATGTTTACCCTGCCAACCAATACTGGTTTGGCTAGCTAAGGCTTTTTCCATTAAAGGGGCAGTATCAACAAATACTTTTACATCAGATTCATTATTTTTTTTCCTAGAATATGAAACAATCCAACCTGCAAGATTTTTTAACTTTCCTTTAATAATTTCGTGATAATCACGGTGTCTTGCATAAACAGATATATTCCCAATATCTGACTTATTTAAATTTTCCATAGGGTCATTATCAGGGGCATAATTCATTCCCAAAACAATGGCTGATTTTACTTCTGGCCACATTTTATCTGGTGATATTCTACGGTTTGCCTTTTCTTGCATCCATTTCATTTCACCATATTCTTCGTTTAATATGAATTCTTGTAATCTATCTTGATTTTTTTGTGGAACAGTTGCATTGGTAAAACCAACTGTATCAAAACCTATTTGTTTAGCTTTTTGTGTTAATAATTCTCTAAATTCACTATTCATTTTACAACCTTATGTTTGGGCTATATCACCACCCTTATAGTCAATATTAAATTTAACTTGAAATTCATCAAATTCATTATTTTCAATGGCATTCCTTATTTCACTCATTAAATCTTGATAATATTGAATATTATGCCATGATAATAACATTAATCCAAGTATTTCATCTGATTTAATTAAGTGATGCAAATATCCTCTTGTATATTTTGTACACGCAGGACAAGAACAATTATTGCTAATTGGTCGTTTATCATCTTTATGGCGAGCATTTTTTAAATTAACCTGTCCTCGTGCTGTAAATGCTGTTCCTGTTCGTCCCATTCGTGTTGGAATTACACAATCAAACATATCAACACCTCTTGCAACAGCCCCCACTATATCATCAGGTTTACCAACACCCATTAAATATCTTGGTTTATTTTCAGGCATACTTTCTGCTGTATAATCAAGAACGGAAAACATCTTTTCTTGTCCCTCACCAACTGCTAATCCACCAATAGCATAGCCTGGTAAATCTAAATCTGTTAATTCTTTAATACTTATTGTTCTTAAATCTGGTTCCAATCCACCTTGAACAATACCAAATAAACCATATCCATCTCTTTCAATAAATGCTTTTTTTGATCTTTCCGCCCAACGCAAGGATAATTCCATTGCTCTTTTACATTCGCTATGTAAAGCTGGTAATGCAATACATTCATCAAATTGCATTGTAATATCCGCACCTAATAAATATTGTATTTCAACTGACCTTTCAGGGCTTAATTCAAATTTTTCACCTGATAAATGTGATTTAAATATAGCACCTTTTTCTGTTATTTTTCGCATATTAGCAAGAGACATTACTTGAAAACCACCACTATCTGTAAGAATTGGTTTATCCCAACCAATAAATTTATGTAATCCACCAAATTCAGCTACTCTTTCGGCTGTTGGGCGCAACATTAAATGATAAGTATTGCCCAAAATAATTTCTGAACCAGTTGATTCCACATCCCACATTGTCATTGCTTTTACTGTTCCAGCTGTACCAACGGGCATAAAGACTGGTGTTTGAATATCACCGTGTGCGGTGTGAACTGATCCTCGTCTAGCCTTTTTATCTGAATTATGTAATGTAAATTTAACTGTCATAATTTTTCCTTTATTTATTTTTAGGGGCTTTACTCTATTCGTGTATCACGAAATTTACTTACTCTAGTACGATGAAAAATTGATAATCCAATTTTCTTGTTCTGTGTATTTAAATAGTTCTGTTTTTCTCACTTATTTAATTCTTTCCAAAAAACTACTATCACCGTACGAATAAAATCGGTAATTATTTTTTATTGCATATTCGTATACTGATTTCATATTATCAATTCCTAAAAATGCCGAAACCAACATAAATAATGTTGATTTTGGTAAATGATAATTAGTCATTAAACAATCAACTATTTTAAATTTATAATTTGGTATTATAAATAATCTTGTTTCGCCAGAATATTCATTTACTATACCTTTATCATCTGTGGCTGTTTCTAGCAACCTTAAAGCCGTTGTTCCAACAGCTATTACACGACCACCATTTGATTTATAATCATTAATTTTTTTTGCTTGTTGTTTTGTTATCACACCTATTTCAGCATGCATTTTATGATTATCTGTGTCATCAACAACAACAGGTAAAAATGTACCTGCCCCCACATGTAATGTTATTTTTACAATGCCAACACCCATTTTTTCAATTTCATTTAACAATTCATTGGTTAAATGTAATCCAGCCGTAGGAGCCGCAACTGCACCTTCTCTGTTTGCAAAAACAGTTTGATATCTAGATTTATCGTTTTCAATAACATCACTATCAGAATTATTTCGTTTTATATAAGGTGGTAAAGGCATTTGTCCATATTTATGTAAATAAGTTATTAATCCAGCACCTGATTTATTAAACTGTAATGTAATTTCTCCACCTTCACGATTTATAACTTTGGCAAAAAAATCATCCGCAAATTTTATTTTATCACCCGTATTACATTTTTTCGCAGGTTTAGCAAATGCAACCCAAGAATCTAAAGATTTTTGCAAATGTAATGTGAATTCTACTTTACCACCTGTTGGACGTTTTCCAAATAACCTTGCCGGTATAACCTTTGTATCATTAAGTACAACGCAATCACCATGGTGTAATAATTTAGGTAAATTTTTTACAATAAAATCACCACAAACACCATTTAAATCAGCATTTAACATTTTGGCATTATGTCTTGGCTCTATGGCTGTTTGTGCGATCGAGCTTTCAGGTAAATTAAAATTAAAATCAGATACTTTCATATATTAAGCAACATATTTTGTTTTATATTTCATAACTATAATTCCATAAATTGGGAACAATACTAAATTAATTGCATATTTTACTGCTGTATCACCCAAAATTAAAGTATGCCAAGGAACATCTGTACCATAAAATGCAATGAAAAAGAATAATGATGTATCAACTAAACCCGAGACTAATGTTGAAATAAGCGGTGCCTTAAACCATAAACCATTGCGGAAATTATCAAATATTTTAATATCCATTAATTGTGAAATCAAAAATGCTATAACAGATGCAATTGCAATACGAATTGGTGCAAGATTTAGTGAAAATAACGCACCAGTTATAAATCCAGCTAGTACAACTTTTCTTGCGAAATAAACACCAAAATAACGATTAATAACATCAGTTATCATAAATGTAATTGGAAATGTAATAGCACCCCAAGTTAAAAAATCATTAATTGGATATTGAACAAGTACATTTGCCGAAGCTACGACTATCCCCATAGACAAACAAGAGATAATTAAATTTGTTTTTTTCATAATAAATCCTTTCAAGATTAAATTCTTAAAATAAAATAGCAATTGGATTGTTCCAACGCCTGATGCTATTTATCATAAAATTAAAAATTTTACAACTAAGATTTTCAAAGTATAATCAGCATTTTTTTAAAATACCATAGTCGCAAGTGTTATAAACACTATCTGTTATTTTCTATTATTTTTTTAATAAAACTAATTTAAATAGATAGTAGAATCTTTTACACCACTATCACTAACTGCTTGTTTTCTTTCAACACAAGTTCCACATAAACCACAATGGTTTTCAGCACCTTCATAGCACGACCAAGTTTCTACTATATCAAGGTCTAATTGTTTTGCTATTTTAGCAATCTCACTTTTTGATATGTTTTTATATGGGGCATAAAGTTTAGGGCTTGATAATCCTTGCAAAGCTAGTTGTTGCATTTTATCAAATATTTTCAAAAATTCTGGACGACAATCTGGGTATATAAAGTGATCTCCGCCGTGAACTGCGATTGCTATCATATCTACATTCATACTTGAACCTATACCAAAAGCAATACTTAACATAATTACATTACGATTTGGCACAACAGTTGAGGTCATATTTTCTTGGTTGTATTCACCTTTTGGGATTTGACCGTCAAAGGTTAAAGACGATTTTAATAGTTCGCCCAAATTTGGAATTGGTATAAGAGTAAAGGAAACATTTAATTTTTTTGCACAATTTTTTGCATATAAAATTTCTTTGGAATGTCTTTGTCCATAATCAAAACAAATTAAGCCTTTTAATTCCATATCAGGATAATTTGAAATCATATGGGCAAGAGTGATTGAATCCATACCACCTGAACAAACAACCAAGACTTTTTTAATCATCTTGTTTCCATCTCTTTATATTTGGAATATTAATACCCAAATCAAGAGATTCAATAGAACGAGCAGATATTTGATAATTTAATTCATCAACTGTTTTCGGATTGGTATAAAACGCAGGAACAGGCGGACATATAATTCCCCCCATTAAAGTAATAGTTTCCATATTACGAATATGAGATAAATTAAATGGAGTTTCACGAACTACCATTACAAGCTTTTGTCTTTCTTTTAAAATTACATCAGCACTTCTAGTTAATAAATTACCACAAATACCACAAGCTATTTCACCAAGTGTTTTCATAGAACAAGGTACAATAATCATACCATCACTTTTAAATGTTCCAGATGCACATAAAGCCCCAATATCTGTGTTATTATGGACAAAGTCGGCTTTTGCCTTAACATCATCAAGTTTGTAGTCAGTTTCATATGCAATAGTTATTTGTGCGGGCTTTGTTATGATTAAATGTGTTTCAACATTTACTTGCTTTAAAATATCAAGACAATGAATCGCAAGACTTGCCCCAGAAGCACCAGATATACCAACAATAATTTTTTTCTTCAACTAAATCACCTTATAAAATTTAACCGCGTCCACGATAGCTTGGAACATCTTGTTCTTTTATCCATACATTTTTAGGTGGTTCGCCTGTTTGATAAAAAACATCAATTGGAATGCCACCTCTTGGATACCAATACCCACCTATTCTCAACCACTTAGGAGCTAATAACTCAACTAATTTTTTAGCAATATCAACAGTGCAAGATTCGTGAAATGCACCGTGATTACGAAAAGAAAATAAATATAATTTCAATGATTTACTTTCAACTAAGTATTTATTTGGAACATAATCTATTACCAAATGTGCAAAATCAGGTTGTGATGTCATTGGACACAAAGAAGTAAATTCAGGACAGGTAAAGCGAACCATATAATCATCACCATAATTGGGGTTTTCTACTTTTTCCAAAATTGCTTCATCTGGATTGCTTGGCAGATTTGTTTCTGAACCTAATTGTTTTAAATTTTTGTATATAGCTTGTGTCATTTAAAAATTCCATATTTAAAATTTAAAATAATATTGATAAATAATAAAAACAAGTTATACTAAAAAGAAAAAATTAACAAGGGAAAACAAAATAAGTTATGAGTAAAAATAAGTCAGGGCATAGTTTAATCGAAGATATATTTAACATATTTTGTGGAATAATAATTTTTTCCGTAGGTGTTTCAATTATAAAATCAGTTGGGATAATAACTGGTGGAACGGCTGGAATATCATTAATCTTAAGCTATATTACAGAAATAAATTTTGGTATTTGGTTTATATTAATATCAGCTCCTTTTTTTATTATTTCATTAATTAAACTAGGATTAAAATTCACTATTATGACAATATTTTCAATTACTATGTCTTCTTTTATTATTGATAATTTAAAAATTTCTATACAACTTAACTCTTACAATATGTTTATTTGCTCATTATTCGGAGGCATACTGATAGGTGTGGCACTTCTTGGTCTATCAAGACACCGTGCTTCATTAGGAGGCTTTTATATACTAGGTATATATTTACAAGATAGGAATATAATGAGTATGGGAAAATTGGCATTAATTTCAGATTGCATTATAATGTCATTTGGATATTACTTTTTAAATTTTGAATTAATATTCTTTTCATTATTAACAACAATAATCTATAATTTATTTTTAATGGTTAATCATAGAGCTGGAAGATATTTACCAAATGAAGTAAATAATAAGGAATAAAATGGCAAAAGAAACAATCCAATCAGGCTATAATCTAACCGAAGATATTATTTCAATATTAATAGCAGTAATTATGTTCACGATGGGAACATTAATTTTTAAAGAATCTGGATTAATTGCTGGTGGTACTACTGGCTTATCCTTAATACTTACATATAAAACAGACATAGGTTTTGGCACTTGGTTTAGCATTGCAAATGCTCCATTCTTTATATTAGCTTTTATGCGAATGGGATTAAAATTCACAATATTAACCATATTTTCAATTGTCTCTGTGTCGTTATTGGTAGATTATTCATATATTGCAATAGAAATAAAATCATATAACAAATTTTTATCTGCAATTATCGGCGGTGTAATAATTGGTGTTGGTATGCTTATAATGTTCAGACATCGTTCATCAATGGGTGGTTTAAGTATATTAGGTATGTATTTACAAGACCTTAAAATAATAAAAGCTGGTAAATTTATGTTAACTATTGATATGACATTAATGGCTATAAGTCTTTATTTATTTGATATTGAAACTGTTCTTGCTTCTTCATTGACTCTTATTATAAGTAATGGAATATTAATTATGAACCACAAAGAAGGTAGATATTCACCAAATAAAACAAAATAGTTTATGTATAATTTAAAAAATATTAATAATAATTGGAATAATTTATTACAGCAAGAAAAATCAAAAGATTATTTCAATAAATTAGAACTTTTTTTAAATGGTGAAGAAAATGTTTTTCCACCTAGTGAACTAGTATTTAATGCTCTATCATTAACACCTCCTGAAAATGTAAAAATAGTAATCCTAGGACAAGACCCTTATCACGATAATGGACAAGCTATGGGATTATCTTTTTCTGTTCCAAACAATATAAAATCACCACCTTCGCTGAGAAATATATTTCGTGAAATTGAACAAGATTTAGGTATATTAATGCCTAACAAAGGTGATTTGACAAATTGGGCAAATCAAGGTGTTTTATTACTGAATACAGTTTTAAGCGTTTTACCACATACACCACAAAGTCATAAAAACAAAGGATGGGAAATATTTACTGATGAAATCATACATTATATAAATAACAACTTAAATAATGTTGTTTTTATGTTATGGGGTGGTTATGCCAAAAAAAAATCTAGCTTAATAGACAATAATAAACATTTAATTTTAACAGCAAATCATCCCAGTCCATTATCAGCAAATCGTGGCGGTTGGTTTGGCTGTAAACATTTCTCGCAAGCTAATGAATATTTAAAAGAACCTATAAATTGGGATTATTTATAACACTCTGCCACAATGTATATATTAATTTTGATTTTTTGGCATTTGCACATCAGCACACCTTAAATACAATGCTTCTATATCAGAACAATCAATACCATTTTTAATATTATGTGATATTAAACCTGCTACACCAACACTTGTTGGATAATCTTGATTTATTATTTTATTTTTTATTTTGTTATCACCTAAAAATCTTTTAACCCCAGAACCAACTAATATATCATCGCAAATATTAATATTTTCAGCTTCCAAAACTTGAATAGAATTCATCATTACTCCGTTTTCAAATTTTGCAACATAAAAGTCACTGCGTTTTGTTTCTTGAATAACAGTTAATTTTTTATTATTATTTTCAAATGCCATTACACTTAAACCATCAACTCCGTATATAGGTAAATCAAACCCCAATGCTAATGCCTTGGCCGTTGATAAACCTATTCGCATACCCGTAAAAAACCCAGGGCCTTTACAAACACCAATAGCATCTATTTGTGATTTATTAATTCCACTTTTTTTTATTACTTCATCAATCATCGGAATTATAACTTCACCTTGCGAGAATGCTATGGTTTGATATTTATCTGATAAAGATTTATCGTTTTTACAATCATAAACACAGGCTGAAACAGAACCAGCACTAGTATCCATAGTTAATATATATTTTATTGTTTTCATATTTATAATTTAATTTATTAAATAACATCATTGCTATTACTAACTTATAGAATAATAGTACACATTTTTCAATTAGTTTTATTTGCTTCTAAAACTTTGCTTGTAATTGGTTAATTTTAATTAAATGTCATTGTAAAGTAATAGTGTTTTTGATATTGTTCAAATAGTAATCGCTGGAGGTCATAAAAATGAATAATAAAAAATCTTTTCAACAACTGTTAAAAAAATATGATGAAATTTCTCAAAACAAGAGAGCAAAAGGCGATACATTTGAAAAATTAACTAAAATATTTCTCGAAAAAGATAGTACATATTCTACTGTTTTTAAAAACGTTTACATGTGGTCTGATTGGGCAAATAAAAATGGTCAAAGAGTACAAGATACAGGAATTGATTTAATTGGTGAAAGATTTGATGGTATTGTTTGTGCTATACAATGCAAATTTTACGCATCAAATAACCAAATCACTAAATCCGATATTGATAGTTTTATGAATCTATCAGGCAAGGAAATTTTTACTCAAAGAATATTCGTTGATACCACGGATACTGATTGGTCTCCACAAGCAAAAGATTCAATAAAAAATCAAAATCCGCCAGTACAAAGAATTTGTAGAAAAGATTTTATAGATAGTAATATTGATTGGTCATTTTATTTAACTAATAATGAAATAAAATATCAAGACAAGAAAAAATTACGCACACATCAGAGTGAGGCTCTTAAAAAAACTGTAAATTATTTTAAGTCAAACGAGCGTGGCAAGCTTATAATGGCTTGTGGTACAGGTAAAACGTTTACTAGTTTAAAAATTGCTGAAGAACAGGTAGGTGTTGGCAAGACCGTTTTATATCTTGTTCCATCACTAGCATTAATGGCACAAACAATTCGTGAATGGTTTAATGATAGCGATATTGGAATAAATGCAATATCTGTGTGTTCAGATCAAAAAATAAGCAAAGCAAATTTAAAAAATGATACGGTAGACATTTCCGCATCAAATATTCCAATTAATGTAACTACTGAACCAGATAAATTGTATGATTGGGCTAGTAAAATCAAAACAGATAAAATGAATGTTGTTTTTTCTACTTACCAGTCAATTCAAACAATATCTGATATGCAAAAAAATTATGACTTTTGTAAATTTGATATTATTATTTGTGATGAAGCACACCGCACAACAGGTGTCACATTTGAAGATAAAACAGAATCTAACTTTGTAAAAGTCCACGACGAAAAATATATAAAAGCTCATAAAAGATTATATATGACTGCTACCCCGAAAATATATACTGACAATGTAAAAATTAAAGCAAAAAAAGTAAATTCAACACTAACTGATATGAGCGATGAAAAAATATTTGGTAAAGATATTCATCATATTTCATTTAATTATGCTGTAGAGAAAGATTTATTAACTGATTATAAAGTTATCGTATTGGCACTAAGTGAAAATGCTGTTGATGCCGAATTTCAAGAACTATTGACTGATGATAACAAGCAACTTGACATTGAATATACAACTAAACTAGTTGGGTGTTACAAAGCATTGTGTAAAAACGATTTACAATATGATAAAATAACTGATAAAAATCCAATGCAAAAATCAGTTGCTTTTACAAAAGATATTCAATTATCAAAAGATATAACAAAAATATTTCCAAAAATTGCGCGTGCATATAAAGATAAAGTGGAAGATAAATCTGATGCACCACTTGATATTGAAATGCGACATATAGATGGTTCATTTGATGCTGATTCACGAAAAAAACTACTAAATTGGTTACAAGAAGAAAAAGAGGAGAATATTTGCCGAATATTATCAAATGCAAGATGTTTATCCGAAGGGGTTGATGTTCCCACATTGGATAGTGTTATGTTTATGCACCCGCGAAAATCTATGGTTGATGTTATCCAAGCCGTAGGTCGTGTAATGCGAAAAGCCCCTAATAAAAAAATGGGTTATATTATTTTACCTGTTGCTGTTCCTGCTGGTACTGACCCAAATGCTTCACTAGATAAAAATAAACAATACAAAGTTGTATGGCAAGTATTAAACGCACTCCGTTCCCACGATGAAAGGCTGGAAGGTAAAATAAATCGTATAGGTCTTGGTGGTGATGTAAACGATACAATAGAAATTATTTGTCAATCTGATATATTTCCATCTTCTAAAAATAAATCAACTAAAATAGATTCTAATGATAAAATAGATAAAAAACATAAAAACCAATCAGATGATTTAAAAAATGAAAATGATAATACATTAAAACAAAAATCTTTTGAATGGGAAGAATCTATCTCAAATGCTATCAAAGCTAAAATCGTTGAGAATTGTGGTACTCGTAGTTATTGGGAAGATTGGGCAGAAGATATTACTGAAATTGCAAAAAAACATATTTCACGAATTGAAAATATTTTACGAACCGATGAATCTGCAAAGTTGATATTTATTGATTTTGTCAAAGAATTACAAGATGACCTAAATCCAAAGATTTCAGATAAAGATGTTGTTGAATTACTAGCTCAACACCTAATAACCAAACCAGTATTTGATTCATTATTTGAAGGTTACGAATTTACCAAAAAAAATCCAGTTTCCCGTGCTATTGATAATGTTTTATCAGTGATAGAAAACAATAGTCTTAACGAAGAAACTAAAAAACTTGATAAATTTTATCAATCTGTAAAAAACAGAATTGCCGATACTAAAACCGTTACTGAAAGACAAAATTTAATTATTAGATTGTATGATAAATTTTTTAAGAAAGCTTTTCCAAAAACTACCGAGCAATTAGGTATTGTATACACCCCAGTGGAAATTGTGGACTTTATTATTCATTCAATAAACGATGTTTTACAAGATGAATTTAATACTGAAATCGGGGCAAATGGTATAAATATTATTGATCCATTTACAGGTACAGGAACATTTATAACAAGGTTATTACAAAGTGGTTTAATTAAACCCGACCAATTGGAATATAAATATAAAAATGAAGTTCACGCTAATGAAATTGTGTTATTGGCATATTATATTGCTGGTATAAATGTGGAACAAGTATTTACAGAAATTATGACTAAAAACGGCAAACAAATTGATTGTTCACCTTTTGATGGAATATGTTTAACTGATACATTTCAAATGTACGAAGGCGAAGATTTAATTGATAAATTAATGCCTGATAACAGCGAACGCAGAAAAAAACAAAAAGCCTTAGATATAAGGGTTATTATGGGTAATCCACCATATTCAGCAGGACAAAAATCTGCAAATGATAATGCACAAAATGTAGCATATCCAAATTTGGATTCAAAAATTAAAGAAACATATGTAGCAAATTCTAACTCAACAAACAATAATTCATTATACGACAGTTATATTCGTGCCATTAAATGGGGAACCGAACGACTGGGTGATAATGGCGTAATAGGTTATATCACTAACGGGGGATTTATTGATTCAAATTCTATGTCTGGATTGCGTAAATGCCTAGCAGATGAATATACTAGCCTTTATATATTTAATCTGCGTGGTGATATTCGTAAAAATATGACCGATAAGCAATCAGGCGAAGGTGGAAATGTTTTTGATGTACAGGTACCTGTTGCTATTACCATATTTGTAAAGAATAAAAATTCAAACAATGTTGGTAATATTTATTATCACGATATTGGCGATAATTTAAAAAAACAAGAAAAATTAAATATAATTAAAAATTTTAAATCAATTAATGGTATTAAAAATCAAGAAAATAAAAATACCGACAATGGACAAATTGGTTTTGAAAAAATTATCCCAAATAAATATAATGACTGGATAAAACAACGCGATGAAACATTTTATAATCATATTAAAATGGGCGATAAAAAAACCAAAGGCAAAGGCGATACAAAAGCAATTTTCTTAAATTATTCTGGTGGATTAAAAACAAATCGTGATAGTTGGGTTTATAATAGTTCAAAAACCAAATTAATACAAAATGTAAAAAATACTATTGATTTTTATAATTCAGAGTTAGAACGCTACCAACAATCAGATAAAAGTACAAATGTAAAAGATTTTATAAATTATGATAGCACTAAAATTAGCTGGGGACGACAAAATATAAAAGATATTAAAAATAGGAAAAATTATAAATTTGAGTTAAAGTCAATAAATAGATCAGAATACAGACCATTTACTAAACAATTTGTTTATTTTAATAAAGATTTAAATGATATGATATACCGACTCCCTAATATATTTCCAATTGGAGCCGATTTACCCAACAAGGTAATATGCACATCAGGTACTGGTGGCAGTGGTTTTAGTGTTATTATTACGGATAAATTACCTGATCTACATTTATTAGAATCTGGAGCACAATGTTTCCCATTAAAATTATACCAAGAAAATAAAGGAGATGATTTATTAACACAAGGTGCGGGTGATTATATTGTCCAAGATGGTATAACTGATTATGCTCAAAAACATTTTTCGTATGATGAGTTGAGTACAGAGCCACAAAATAAATTCATACCAAACAAACAAGAAATATTTTATTATATTTACGGTATTTTAAACCACCCTGATTATGTAAAAAAATGGGGTGATACATTAATAAAAGAATTGCCACGTATACCAAAAGTTAAAACAGTTGAAGGATTTAAACAATTTTCAAGATTGGGTGAAAAGCTCGCCGATTTGCACATAAATTATGAAGATGCAGAATTATATCCAGTAAATTTTGCCGAAGGCGAACATACATTATCGGGTTTCACTGATAAACATTATCGTGTTGAAAAAATGAAATTCAAAGAAAAAAATAAAAACAAAGATATGACAACTATAATATACAACGAACACATCACAATTACTGGCATACCAATCGAGGCTTATAATTATATTGTAAACGGAAAATCTCCGGTTGAATGGGTAATGAATAAACAGGTTGTTACAACTAACAAAGAAAGCGGCATAACAAATGATGCAAACGATTTTGCTATTGAAGTAATGAACAATCCAAAATATCCATTGGAGTTATTACAAAAAGTAATAACTGTATCGCTTGAAACACAAAAACTGAAAAGTCAATTACCAAAATTAGAATTTTAGTATGAATAATATTTCGTAAATTTATTTTATAATATTTTAATAAAAATATGGAGGTGTCGGAGAGATTCGAACTCTCGAGGGGTTGCCCCCAACACGCTTTCCAAGCGTGCGCCATAAACCGCTCGGCCACGACACCAATTAATAAGTAAAATTGTTTTAACAATTTAATTAAATAAAATCAATTGATTAATCATTAAAATATATTTTTCTTGATAATGGAATACGGGATATTAATCCAGAATTAAAGCTAGGTGAAAAGTATTTTAATGAAAAACAATGTGCACCATTATTAATTGGCTCACATATAATTACTATTCCCATTGCTTGGTACCTGTGAAATTTTTCTTTGCCGTTATCATTATATGTACCATTATCAGGAAGTTTATTTACAGAATATTTTTTTGATATATATGGATAATCTTTTGTTGTTCTTGGGTCTTTTTTATCAATCATATCAAATACGCTATAAACTGCTTGTACAACATTACCATTATCATCAAAACCGAACACTGTTGTTTTATAAAATGGGTTTAAAAACGCACTATAATAAACTTTTTTCACATTATAAAAATTGGAAAAATTATGTATAATATACTGCCTTTGTATAAAATAAGAACTCATTAAAAATGCAAATATTGATAAATAAGCTATTGATAACTTTATTGTATTATATTTTCTCCACCTTAATATTCCAATTACAATTGCAACTAGCCACATAATAATATCAATAATAAAAATTAATGAATAATCATAATGAGTAAAATCATAAGGCCAGAAAAGTTGTATTCCATAAATAGTAAGGTAATCTAGTAAAATATGACCAAAAAATGTTACTGAGAAGCTGGTAATAAATAACTGTTTTAATGTAAATTCAACTTTGTTTTGATAAACTTTTTTTATAATCCACATTCCCAATGGGACAATTGTTAATAATCCTAGTAATGAATGTGTATAGCCTCGGTGTTGTTCAAAATATAATTCATGGCTCCACAATCGTAATATAATATCAATGTCAGAAAGATTAGTTAGACAGAAAAAAGTTATTACAAAACGCCACCAATATTTATCAGCTTTCGTATTACAAAGACACAGCTTAGCTATTGCTAAACCTGTTATTCCTTGTGTAATATTATCCATCAATCAATCTCATTATTTAATGCTTTATCAATTAAATCAATCATTTCCTGAACACCATAAAGTAATATAAACGATCCTATTCTAGGTCCTTGTTTTTGCCCAAGTAATACTTGATAAATAGCAGAAAACCAATCGCCTAGTTTTTCATAATTAAATTCTTTACCAACACTAAATACAGCTGTTTGTAATTCACTAGAATCTTTACAATTAATCATTTGTTTTAATGTATTTTTTAATAATTCAAATTGTGGTCTTTCAACATCACTAATATGACGGTATTGCTTTTTAGGTTTAACAAAATCTTGGTAATAACAAATTGCATATTCAACCATTTGTGCTAATTTTGGACTTTTTTCTGGTGTTGCTTTTGGGGCATACTTGCTAATGAATCCCCACAAAACATTTGTATCTGATGAATTTACAACACTTGCCAAATTCAATAATAATGAAAAAGATATTGGAGAAGAATTATTTGGTACATTACCACCGTGAATATGGTGTACTGGATTTTCAACCTTTTGGCTATCATCTTGACTATTATATTTTTCCACCCAAGTTAAATATTCATCCATATTTTTTGGTATTACATCAAAATATAATTTTTTAGCAGTCTTAGGCTTATGATACATAAATAAAGATAAAGATTCTTGAGGTGCATATTTTAACCAATCTTCAATAGAAATACCATTGCCTTTTGATTTAGAAATTTTACTGCCCTGTTCGTCTAAAAATAATTCATACACTATATTTTCAGGTGGTTTTCCACCTAATACTCTAACAATTTTTCCGGATACATCAATCGATGGCTTTAAATCTTTACCACACATTTCATAATCCACATCAAGAGCGTACCATCTCAATGCCCAATCTGGTTTCCATTGTAATTTACAAGCTCCACCTGTTATTTTTGTTTCAATTTCTACTCCATCATCACGACGATATGTAATTGTATTATTAGTTGTATCTATTTTTGTTACTGGAACTTGTAAAACTTTTTCTGTTTCTGGACAAATCGGTAAAAATGGGCTGTATGTACTAGCCCTTTCTTCACCCAATGTTGGTAACATAATATTCTGCACTTTTTCATAATTATTTAATAATTTAATTAATGCATCATCAAATTTTCCACTAGTGTAATATTCAGTTGAACTAACAAATTCATATTCAAAATTAAAATCATCTAGAAATTTACATAACAGTTTATTATTATGCTGTCCAAAACTATCACAACAACCAAATGGGTCAATAACTTTTGTTAATGGTTTATTTAAATATTTTGTTAATTCATCACGATTTGGAACGTTTTCTGGAACTTTGCGAAAACCATCCATATCATCAGAAAAACATATTAATTTTGTAGGTATTTTACCATCCGTTAATTGTTCAAATGCTTTCATTACCATTGTTGTACGGCAAACTTCACCAAATGTTCCAATATGAGGTAACCCAGAAGGTCCATATCCTGTTTCAAATAAAACATAACCTTTTTCAGGTGTTTTACCATCTATTCGTTTTATAACTTTTTTTGCTTCTACATAAATCCAAGATTTTGCTTCATTTAATATTTCAACTGGTATATTCATTTTTATTTTTCCTTTTACAAAGTACCAAAGATTCTATCACCGGCATCACCTAAACCTGGGACAATATAACCATTTTCATTTAATTTTTCATCAATTGATGCAACCACAATATTAACATTTGGATGAGCTGTTTGTAATGCTTTTATTCCTTCTGGGGCAGCAACCAAACAAACAAAAGTTATTGTTTTTGGATTTGCATTTTTTAACAAGTTTAACGCAGAGACCGCACTTCCACCTGTTGCCAACATTGGATCAACAATTATTACATTGCGTTTATCCATATTTTGCGGAACTTTATAATAATATTGGTATGGTTCCAATGTCTTTTCGTCCCTTTCCAACCCAACAAAACCAATACGAGCAGATGGCATAACCGATAACATACCTTCCAACATACCATTACCAGCCCTAAGTATAGAAATAACAGCTGGTTTTTTACCACTACATTTTTGATTTTGTGTATCGCAAACTGGGGTTGATATTTTTATATTTTCCATTTCAAAATGTTTTGTTGCTTCAAATGTCAATAATGATGTAATTTCCCATGCCAACTGACGAAATTCACGAGTTGATGTTTTTTTATCACGCATAATCGATAATTTATGAGTAACCAATGGATGATTTACTTCAATAACTGTATTCATTTTTTACCTAACTTTACTATTATAATCAATTATATTGTTTTTTTCACCAATATCAATACTTATATGTAAAAATAGCCGTTAAAAATCAATTAATATAATTTTAAATTACATATTATTATTTATGTTCAAACTTACCATCTGAATAATTCCAACTCTTACCAACAGATGTGGCAAGATACTTTTCCTCTGATGGGTTATTAAACTCAGCTTGTGGATACAATTTCAATATCCATACTTTCATAAGTACAAAATAGACTACACCAGCAATTGGGAAACCATACAAATATGCATAATTAAGATTATCTAGTGCAAAACCAGCCCCAATAATTAACGCAATAATACCAGCTGGATTAACCCCTTTATAATATCTGTATTGTCCATCTTCTTTATATAAATCAGGAACATTTAATTGACGCTTACGAATTATGAAATAATCACAAATCATAATTCCACCTACGGCTGATAATGCAGAACCTGCCAATCCTAGAAATATAAATAATTCATTTAACAAATTCCAAGGCATTAACAAAGTACCAACTATACCAGCAAACATAATACCCCCTACATAATTTAATCGTGGTGCTAATAAATTAATAAATGTTAGTGCTGCTGGTATTAAATTCGCAGTCGTATTTGTTGACCATTGTGCCAATGTAACTAATACTAATAATACAACCAATGTTGCACCTGTACCATTTGCTTGAATTACATTAACTGGGTTCCAATCACCTGCGGCTATAAATGACACCGCACCAATAATCGCAATCCAAGCTTGCGTAACTGGTAATGCAATAAATTGTGCGATCAAAGTATTTTTGTTTCGTTTTAGAAATTTCTTTTCACCCGAAGTTGTTTTTAAATAACGAGTAATATTTGGAATATCAACAGCTAATGTTGACCACCAAGACATATTTGCAACAAATAATATTAACATATCAATATCTTCTGAACCAACAAATGTCCAAATATTAATTCCTTTTACTTGTGCAATTCCTTCTACCGTATAATACATCCAAATTGATACTATTAAAATTGCAGGAGCTGAATATCTAGCAAGTTTCTCAACTGCTTGAAACCCCATTGCTGTATTTGCAAGTTGTACTATCGCAAAAATCACATACCAAGCAATCCAGCTGTCAAAACCTGTAAGATAACTAAAAATACCATTTAATGCCAATGCACCCAAATATGTTTGAACACCAAACCAACCAGATGCAACAATACCACGCATTAATGCAGGTAAGTGCGTTCCAAATATTCCAAATGGTGCCCGCAAGAATGCCGTAAAACTTAAACCGTGTTCTGTTCCAATATCGGCGGTTAATAACATAACTAATCCCAATGTTAGATTTGCTAAAAATATAATTATTGCAACTGTTGCTAAATCTAAACCAGATATTCCAGCAGCTCCTAATGAAAATGTTGCAACTATAACTGCCATACAAATCCAAATATATGTATACCCCATACTACCAAGTGTTCTTTGCTTTTCAGTTGTAGGTAAAATAGATTCTTCTACTAAATGATTATCTTTATTTGCCATTATTTTCTCTTAAAATTGTAAATTACACGATAAAAAAAACTTTCCAATAATTACACAATATATTATATTAATCAAGTATCTATTTCAAAAAATTGTATTATTTAATCTATGAAAATGTTATTATAAGGGAATGATAAAATCACAGACTATTAACAATATATCCGTAATTTCACCCTATAAAAATAATTTTATAGTTATGGATTGTGATGGACAAATTCAAAAGCTAGATAAAACATCTACACAAAATTTTATATTGAATACAAAACAATTAATACTGGTATGCCATAAAGCAAATATTACAAAAAAAATTGGAGTACAATATATTAAGAATGAACGAATACTTGATATACTGGAATTATGGGCTTTTGTGAAACCAGCCTGCTTTGTTGTGCCAACCATAAATGAAATTGCAAAATCGTTAGATATAAAAAATTATGATCCTAAACACCCGACAATCACATTAATTCAATCCGTTAATGAGCTATTAGAATTAATAAAAGCCGAAGCAGGCAAACCATATTTGGAAAAAATGATTTCAAATATGACAAAAACAGGTTGGGCTTGGGGTGAAATATTGATGAATAAACTAGACCTAAACAAACAAAAATTTTACAATGATGATATAAATGAAGGTTTTGACATCTGGAATCGATTAAAAAAATGGCAAAATCGTCCACCACCACCCAATCCAGATAACATTCCAATTACAAAAGAAGAAGTAATTGAAAGATTAAAAATTTTACTACCAGAAAACAAAGAAAAACGCATAGAACAATTTAAATATTCAACCGATTTATTAGACTCATTCAACCCTAAACAAAACAAGGATCCTTTGATAACAGTTGCAGAAGGTGGGACTGGAGTTGGAAAAACAATAGGTTATCTTGCCCCTGCTAGTATATGGGCGGGGAAAAATCAAGCACCAGTTTGGATATCAACATACACAAGAAACTTGCAACATCAAATTTATAACGAAATATCAAAACTATATAAGAATGAAAAAGAATTATATGACAAAGTAGTTATTTGCAAAGGACGAGAAAATTATGTTTGCATCACCAAATTCAAAATAGCATTAAAAAAAGCAAAAAGTGAAAAAAATTGGCATATTGCACTCGGTATACTAGCCAGATGGTTGGAAAAAAGTATTGATGGTGATATAACAGGAAATGATTTCCCATCTTGGTTAAGTGACATAATTGACCCGAACAACAATATAATTAGGTTATTAAGTGTAAAGCGAGATGTGGGCGAAACACATTCACATTGTCAATATAGTGAAAACTGTTTTGTTGATTTAGCATTAAAAAGGTCATCTTATGCGGATATAGTAATTACTAATCACGCATTTTTATTATTTAATGCAAAATTTGGTTTTGTTAGTGAAAATACAATAAGCAGAATTGTATTTGACGAAGGACACCATTTATTTGAAGCATCTGATTCCGCATTCTGTACATTTTTATGTGCTACTGAGGCTGAATTTATGCGTCGTTTCATAATAAAAAATGAAAATGGTGATGTTATTGGTTCAAAAGCAACAGGATTAAAATCAACAATAACAAATATTTTAGGTAATGATACAAATGCACAAAAACAAGTTGATACAATATTAAATTACGCCCAGTGCTTACCTGATTCAAAATGGCGTGAAAGAATAAATGTAAAAAATCCATTAAATACAGGTGAAAAGTTTTTCTGTGAATTAACAGAATTTATTTTAAATAACACTAAATCGTCAAATTATGATGTTGAGTTAAATAACTCCTATATTCCAAATAATATTTTAGAAACGGGTTATGATTTTGCTAATAAATTAAAAGAAATGATTCTCCCAACAAAACAATTAATAAAATTATGTGAAGATAAATTAAAGACACAATATGCTGAATTAGACAAAGAAATTCGTCGTGAAATAAAAAATGCTTTAAAAATTATGCAATTTAGATTGCTAGACACAATTACAGTATGGATTGATATGTTATATAGACTAGATAACAATTATGAAAATAAAAATCACGATTATTCAAATATAATTGACTGTTTTTTATTATCTAAAATAAATGGAAATCATAATGATATTGGAATAAAAAGAAATTATATTAATCCAATAAAAGAATTTGCAAAGTATGTTTATCCACAAATCAATGGAGCTGTAATTACATCGGCAAGTTTACTTGATTCAACAGGTGATGAAAATAAAAACTGGGATTGGGCTTTAATGCGAACTGGAACCTATACAATGGAAACACCACCTAACACAACAATAGTTAAAAGTCCATTTGATTATAAAAAAAATAGTCGTGTAATCGTTGTTAATGATATAAATAAAAATAATATACAACAACTTTCTAGTAGTTTTTTTCAACTATTCAAAGCCAATAATGGTTCTGCACTTGGTTTGTTTACTAGCATAGCAAGATTAAAACAAGTATATAATAATATATATGATGAAATATCTGAACTAAATATTAATTTATATGCTCAACATATTGATAATATGAATACGGCAACACTAATCAATATATTTAAAAATGAAAAACAGTCTTGTTTGCTAGGAACTAATGCGGTTCGTGATGGCATTGATATACCAGGGGATAGTTTGAATTTATTAGTAATGGAACGAATACCTTGGGAAATAACCAATGAAATAAATAAACAACGTAAAAAGCATTTTAAAAACAACTATGATAAATCATTAGTAAGAGCAAAATTAAAACAAGCTTTTGGTCGTTTGATTCGTAATAAAAATGATGTGGGAACATTTATTATATTGGATAATTTACCTTCTGATTTAAAAAAAGCTTTTCCTGATAATGTGGAAATTATTAATTGTGGTATTAATGAAGCTATAAAATTAATAGAAATTTAGAGCAATAAAAACAAAAGTACAAATTTAAATTACAATATATTATGAATTTTTGTTATTTTAATACAAAAATGCAAATGCAATACTATTTAAACTTGTTTTTTCTTAATTGTTCTAATAGTATTTTAATTGATTTTATAAAACAATAAGGAGAAGTTTAAAATGGATTTATTATTTGAGATAAATAAAATTATAAATAATTTTGTATGGGGATTACCTATGGTTATCTTACTTACTTTCACGGGGATATTTCTAAGTATTGGTCTTAGTTTTATGCCTTGGCGTGAGTTTGGAAATGCCATAAAAATCACTTTCGGTCGTGATAGCAATAAATCAGATAAGGGTAGTATTGCACCAAGAAAAGCATTGTTTACTGCGTTGTCAGCAACAGTTGGTACAGGTAATATTGCAGGTGTTGCAACTGCTATTTATATTGGTGGCCCAGGCTCATTATTTTATATGTGGTTAATAGCACTCTTTGGTATGGCAACCAAGTATACCGAAGTTTTTCTAGCCGTAAAATATCGTGAAAGAAATGAAGATGGTCAATGGGTTGGCGGACCAATGTATTATTTAAGTAAAGGTGTTAATGAAAAATTACCAGGTGTTGGTAAAATATTAGCATTTGCGTTTGCAGTGTTTGGTTCACTTGCTGCTTTTGGTACTGGTAGTGGTGTACAAATAAACTCTATTACAAATGCATTAAACTCTACATTTGGAATATCTTATACTACAACAGGTGTAATAATAGCATTATTTGCGGGTATGGCAATAATAGGTGGTATTAAACGTATTTCCGAGGTTGCATCTAAACTTGTTCCTACAATGGTTATATTATATTTAATTTCATGTTTATATGTACTTGTAATCTTTGCAGAAAATATACCAAATGCATTTGTTATGATTTTCAACGAGGCATTTGGAATTAATTCTGTGGCTGGTGGTGCAGTTGGAACTGCTATATTAATGGGCTTTAAACGAGGTATATTTTCTAACGAAGCAGGTTTAGGTTCGGCTCCTATTGCTCACGCTGCTGCTAAAACTGACAATCCATCTCGTCAAGGTATGATTGCTATGATTGGTGTATTTATTGATACTATTGTAGTCTGTACTTTCACAGGTCTCGTTATACTAGTATCTGGTATTTACCAACCAGGTAATGAAATTAATGGCGCCACCCTTACAACAAAAAGTTTTTTGGCTGCATTTGATGGTGGTGATGTATTAGTATCTATATCATTAACATTATTTGCATTTACAACTATCTTGGGATGGTCATATTACGGTGAAAAATGCTTTGAGTACTTAACAAAAAATAAATTTGCTCAACATGCTTACCGTTTATGTTTTGTTGGATCTATTTATTTCTTTGCAACACTTTCATTAGAACAAGTTTGGGCAATAGCTGATACATTCAATGGCTTGATGATTGTTCCTAATTTAATAGGATTATTAATACTAAGTCCACTAGTGTTTAAATTAACAAAAGAATTAAAATCAAAAGTATAATAAAAAATTATATTAATAACTTTAAAGCCCTGCTTAATGCAGGGCTTTTTTTTATTTGACAAAATATTTTATATGGTTAAGTATTTTGGCTATCAAAACAGTTTTATCATTACTTAAAAATATCGAAGTATTTTCAGATTTAAATGAAGCTGAGAAATATCCTATAAGTGCAATAGCAACAACAAAATTATTTACCTTAAAATTAAAATTCTAAAATATTGACTGAAATCAATATTATTAATTATTTTATTTTTATATAATACAAAATAAGTATATTTTTATTAAATATTATATTATATTATATTATTTTATATTATTTTAAGGAGTTATTTATGAAAAAAATTATTAACTATATAATTACTTTTGCTGTTGGCGTTATGTTTACATCTTATTCATATGCAAAAAAAATAGACAAATTAGATCTTTTTATTCCACCAGTAGGTATTGGCTTATTAATGGCTGATGCAGCAAAAGATCAAGAACTTAAAAAATATGTTAACAATATTAATGTTGTTCGTTGGAATAATCCAGACCAATTAAGAGCTGGTATAATTGACGGTTCAATTGATATTACCTTTGTCCCAAGTTATGTTGCTGCTAATTTTTATAACAAAGGTATAAAATTTAAAATGTTAAATATTATAACAGGCGGAATTTTATATATTATCAGTACGGACAAATCAATAAAAACAATCCAAGATTTAAAAGGTAAAACAGTAATTGTTCCATTCCAAAATGATATGCCTGATTTAGTTTTAAAGGCAATGATTAAAAAATTAAAAATAAACAATATAAACATTAAGTATGTTGCAACTCCAAATGTTGCTGTTAAAATGGCTTTATCTGGAAAAGCAGATACACTGTTAATACCAGAAGTTGCTGGAACAAAAATACAAATAATTGCTAAAAAGAAAAAAGGAATAACATTTTATCGTTCTATTAATCTTTCAAAAGAATATGGTAGAATATTTAATACAAAACCATATATTCCACAAGCTGGTGTAGCGGTAAGAGAAGAATTCGCAAATAATCATCCTAAGTTTTTAAAAGCTTTAAACGAAACAATGAAAAAGTCAGCAAAGGCATTATTATCTGATGAAAACCGTGTAATTAAAATTACAAATTCTATATGGAAAAATCAGGGTGAAATATTTGCAAAATCAATTAAGCATTGGAATATGCAGGTTGACTCTGCATCAAAAGTAAAACCAGAAATTGAGTTTTTCTATAATATAATGTACAATTTAAAACCAGCTATTATCGGTGGCAAATTACCTTCTGATGATTTTTATATGGATTATTAATGATCATAAACAAAACCATATTTAGTTGGGTTGGTGTAATATTCATCATTGTTTTATGGCAATGGGCTAGTTCATTCAACCCAACTATTGTTTTACCGTCGGTTAATGAAACATTAACTAGATTATATGAAATAATTTTATATGAAAACGGCATAAAAGATATATATATTACAATTATTCGTGCATTAATTGGTTTTAGCTTCGCATTAGTAATTGGAATTATAATTGGTTGTTTATCAGGATATTTTCAATCAGTTGAATATTTTTTATATCCAATAGAACGAATAATGATTAGTATTCCACCAATAGCTTGGATTGTTCTTAGTTTAATTTGGTTCGGTGGAAATGGTATTACCAGCCCTGCCCTTACAATATTTGTTGCTGAATTTCCATTAATTTATTTATCAACTATGCAGGCTGTAAAAACAATAGATAGAGATTTATTTGATATGGCAAAAAGCTTTAATATGAAAAAGCTAGAAATAATAGTACATATTGGTGGAATTCATATTTTATCTTTGATTTATCCAGCTATTACAATGTCTTTCGGAGCAAGTTGGAAAATTGCGGTAATGGCTGAACTACTAGGTTCCCCAAATGGAATAGGAAGCCAAATTGCCAATGCTCGAGTTAATTTAGAAACGCCTGATGTTTTTGCTTGGATTGCAATAATAGTGATTATTTATTTAATATTTGATAAAATATTAATTAACCCACTATTAAAATATACTATGAAGTGGCGAAAAGGTTTCTAAAATGACAATATCATTAAAAAATATCAACTTTGGATTTCCAGAATACAAAAAATTATTTAAAAATTTTAACTTAAATTGTAAAAAAGGCGAAATAACAACTATTATGGGAAAATCAGGGTGTGGTAAAACAACCTTACTAAATATATTCAATGGATTAATAAAACCCGATAGCGGAACTGTTAATAAAGAAAATAATATCCACGCAACTATTTTTCAAAACCAACGTTTAATACCATACAAAACAATTAAGAAAAATATTGAATTTGGAGCAAAGGCACTAGGCTTAAAACCAACAGAACAAGATATAGAAAACATCTTGCTTGATGTAGGATTGCCAATAAAAATAAAAGATGCATACCCTAAAATATTAAGCGGTGGTATGGCTCAAAGGGTTTCCCTAGCACGAGCTTTAATATGCAAGCCAAAAATACTATTTATGGACGAACCTTTTACAGGTCTAGATAACACATTGAAAAATGACTTAATGCACCGAATTGTAAAATATGTAAAAACAAATAATACATATTGTTTGTTTATAACACACGATATACAAGAATCAGCTATGATTTCTGATACTATATATAAAATAAATTCTATACCAATTAAGATACAAAAAATTAAACAAATTAAACAACAAATTATAGGACAAAATGAAAAAATGATAAACAATGTAATAAATGAGATAAAACATAAAATTCTCAATTTAAATTCATCTAATTTTTCTAAGTTCGGTTTTTGTGATAATCAAGATATTACAGAACAATTTATAAAATATATGCAGGGGAAAAATTGGGTTATTAAACAAATTGATAATAAAACAAAAACAACACTAACTACTCAACCAGATTTAATAGTAATATCAGGCAAACATAAATTAATTAAACAATTAATAAAGAAATATGAAAATAAAACTACTAGGTTCTTATTTATAAATGATAATTATAATCAAGAAACAGTAAAAACATATAATACGATAAAAAAATTAATTAATTGGTGGGGTTGGGACAATATATATAAAGATTTAATACAAAATATTCCCAAAATAAAGATTTCTCGCATTACAATAGGTCATAACTGGTGCTTTATCGAGACTAAAAAAAGTAGTGGTTTAGCACGAACACCATCAAGGGGGACTGAGGGTGGACGAACAATACCAAATGCAGGTGATTTAAAAAAACATAACCTTCACCAATTAGCCGAACTAGCATTAAGTGATGATGATTTAATTCGTTGTATAGGAATATCTGCTATAAATTGTTATTATAATGAAGTTTGTATTGGCAACAATAATGAACAAGTTTGGGGGTTTGCTCCATTTAGACAACTTACAGGGTCGAAAGCTTGTATCGGTAATTTTCCTGTGGCACAAAATGTTTTACCAGATATAAAAATAATTGAACTAGAGCCCAAACCTGGTCAATACAATATAAAACAAGGTGAAAAAATTGTAGCAAATACTGACTACCTTATAATAACCGCTCAAACACTTATGAATGGAACTTTACCACGCATATTATTTTTAGCACAAGGGGCAAATATTACCCTTATAGGACCAACCGCACCACTATCAAATATATGGAAAAAATATGGTGTTAATACAGTATGTGGTATTCGTCCAACCGATAATGAAAAAATGCAAGAATTTGTTGCACAAGCTGGAACAATGTTAATACTTGATGACCGTGCAGAAAAAATAACAATGGAGTTTTAACAATATGATAAATACACAACTACCTAAATCAGTAAAATGTTACAGAGAAATGCCCGTATGGAGAGGAGAAAAAATCCCAAAAGGACTATTCAATAAACACAATACAAAGTCTGATGTATGGGGAAAATTATCAATATTAAAAGGCCAATTATTATATACAGTTTGTGATACTGGAGAAGAAACTTTATTGAAAGAAGGACAATATATGATAATAATACCACAACAATATCACTTTATAACAATACCTAAAAATATGAATCCAAGCGATATAGAAATACAGATAAAATTTTATAAAGAATAAATAGTTATTTTAACCTTTTAAAAGTTCTTGTAATTCATTTTCTTCAAACATTTCACGCATAATATCGCAACCACCGATAAATTCACCATTAACATATAGTTGTGGAATAGTTGGCCAATCAGAATATTCTTTTATACCATCACGAATTAACATATCATCAAGAACATTAATTGCCTTATATTCACAACCACAATGTTCCATTATTTGAACAGACATTGAAGAAAATCCACACTGTGGAAAAATTGGAGTACCTTTCATATACAATACTACTTTGTTTTCAGTAATATCTTTTTTGATTTTTTCGTGTACTAGATTTGTCATATTCCCCCCTTAATCCAAAGGTTTAGTTTTTAATTGTAATGCGTGTAAATCATCGCCCATTTTATCGCCTAATGCTTCGTATACCATTTTATGTTGTTGTATACGACTTTTACCAACAAAAGATGACGATTTAACCAAAGCTGACCAATGGTCTCCATCGCCCGCTAAATCTGTCATTTCAACAACAGCATCAGGGAATGTTTTTTTAATTTCTTTAACTATTTCATCTGCATTCATTGGCATTGTAAATTTTCCTTTTTTATTTTTTGATAATATAACACTCAACCGACACTTTATACAATATTTTTTTATATCTTGAAATAATTGAATAAAAAGTATGACTATGAATTGATCAATAAAAATAATTTATTTAATTATTACCATCATCTATTAAACTATTAACTATAATCGCTATTGCTATAAGAGTAATTCCTATCATTATATTTAAAGTAAATACTTCACCTAAAAATATAACTGCGGCTAGGACGCCGACTATTGGTTCTATTACCATAAACTGAGCAGAACGATTAGCAGACAAGTATTTCAAACAAAGAGTTGCTAATAAATATGCAATTACTGTTGCACCAATGCTTATTATTAATAAAGCTCCCCAAGTTTGGTTAGTATAAGATGTTACATTTGGTAATCCAAAAAATGGAATGCCCAAAGATAGAATTAAGAAACCCATAATTACTGTCCAAGAAGTAATCCCTATAACAGATATATTTTTAAACAATGGTTTTTGAGCAACAATTGAAATACCAGCACAAATATTAGCCATAATTATAAAAAACACCCCAGTTATTTTTGCTTGCTCTGGAATTCCTATAGCAATTATCAATCCAATTATTGAAATTGTTGCAACACAGTAATTTGATTTAGAGGGCTTTTGCTTTAAAAACAAATATGAAATGACCATTACAAATACACCTTCCAATGCAACAGCTATAGAAGCAACGGAAGCATTAACATACCTTAATCCCAAAAATTGAAGTGATAAAGTAGCGAAAAAAGCAAAAAAACCTATGAATGCCAATAATAATAAATCTTTTTTACAAGGAAAACCATTTTTATATAAATCATAAGTTAATATAGGTAAAAAACAAATAGCAGAAATACTCAATCTCATTAAAGTTAATTCAAAGACGCCTAGTTGCTGATAAGCAATCTTACCAGCACTAAATGAAATGCCCCAAAGTGAGACAGCTAAAATACCGAATATCGGCGATAATCTAGAAATCATATTATTTATTAAAAACTCGTTTGAATATAGTATCAATGTGTTTTGTATGATATTCAATATCAAACATTTCATCAATTTGTTGTGTAGTTATTACATTTATAACTTCTTCATCTATCTTTAAAAGCTCTTGGAAAGATTTTTTTTCTTTCCAGCTTTGCATTGCATTTCTCTGTACTATTTTATAAGCATCTTCACGCGACACCCCCACCTGTGTTAAAGCAAGTAAAATTCTCTGTGAATTGTGCAATCCACCTAATTGATTAAGGTTTTTTTTCATTTCATCTGGGTAAACAACCAAGTTTTCAATTACACCAGCAAGCCTATTTAATGCGAAATCCATTGTAACAGTTGTATCAGGGCCTATGGCTCTTTCTACTGATGAATGTGAAATATCGCGTTCGTGCCATAATGCAACATTTTCCATTGCTGGAATAACTGACATTCTTACTAATCTTGCTAAACCAGTTAAGTTTTCTGTTAGTACAGGGTTGCGTTTATGTGGCATCGCCGAAGACCCCTTTTGACCTTTACTGAAAAATTCTTCTGCCTCGCGTAATTCAGTGCGTTGCATATGACGAATTTCAGTTGCTATGTTTTCAATACTTGATGCAATAACACCTAGTACCGCAAAAAACATTGCATGCCTATCACGGGGGATAACTTGTGTTGATATTGGTTCAATTTCCAATCCCATTTTTTCCGCAACATACTGTTCAACCTCTGGATTAATATTAGCGAATGTACCAACTGCTCCGGATATAGCACAAGAAGAGATTTCTTTTCTAGCATTAATTAGTCTATCTTTACCTCGTTTCATTTCGGCATAAAATCTTGCCAAAGTTAAACCAAATGTTGTTGGTTCTGCATGAATACCGTGACTTCGTCCGATACGAATTGTATATTTATGTTCAACCGCTCTTTTTTCTAGAGTTAATAAAACCTTATCCATATCATCAAGTAAAATATCACAAGCTTGTGTTAACTGAACATTAAAGCAAGTATCCAAAACATCAGATGATGTCATACCTTGATGAATAAACCTTGCATCATCACCTACATATTCTGCTACATTAGTTAAAAAAGCAATTACATCGTGCTTTGTTTCTGCCTCAATTTCATCAATTCTGGCAACTTCAAAGTTTCCTTTTTCCCATATTTTTTTAGCTGACTCCTTGGGAATAACTCCTAGTTCTGCTTGTTTATCGCAAGCGTGAGCCTCAATCTCGAACCAAATTTTAAATTTATTTTGTGGCTCCCATATTTTAACCATTTCTGGACGACTATATCGTGATATCATTACTTTTTCTTTCTGTTATTTTATAATCTAAAATAACAAAAAAAAAATATTTTTTCAATGCTATATATTATTAAAAAATATAAATTTTAAACTTTAAAATATTGCTAAAATGATAAATTATGATAATATTAAGTTAAACAACTTAACTATAACAAGGAGAATATTATGACTTTCACTCTACCTGAATTACCATATGCATATGATTCACTGAATCCATATATGTCATCTGAAACTTTGGAATTTCATCATGACAAACACCATAATGCATATGTTGTCAATGGAAACAAATTACTAGAAGGAACTAATCTAGAAGCAAAATCACTAGAAGAAGTAGTAAAAGGTTCTTGGGAACAAAAGTTAACAGGTTTATTCAATAATTCAGCACAACACTGGAATCACATTGAATTTTGGAAAATGATATCTCCTAATGGCGGTGAAAATATTCCTAGTGAACTAGAAAATAAAATAATTGAAGATTTTGGCTCTATTGAAGAATTTAAAGCAAATTTTTGTGAAGCTGGTATAACACAATTTGGCTCTGGTTGGGCTTGGTTAGTTTTAAATGACAATGGAAAACTAGAAATAACGAAAACCACCAATGCGGAAAATCCTCTGGTTCACGGTGGACACGCTTTATTAGGCTGTGATGTTTGGGAACATTCATATTACATTGATTATAGAAATTCTCGTCCAGACTATTTAAAAACATTTGTTGACAATCTAGTTAACTGGGAATATGTAGCGGAAAGACTTAATAACGCAAAATAAACCTACGACCAATAAAAAACAAAAAGCCAATATAAATTTTATATTGGCTTTTTATTTATAAAATCAAATCAAGCTAAATTAAGCTTACTTATATATTCCTTCACAAAATATCCTTACAGATTAAAACATCAAGATCCTAGTTAAAGCGATTGTATAATAACTCATATTTTCCATCACCTAACCATAACAGTCTCGATCTATTATATATATTTATATACCCAACATCTCGTTTTTATTAAGATATCTGGTTCATTAAACCTGTCAATCAGCTCGCAAAATGCACATCTTTTACAACTTTTTCCCATAATTAACCACTTGACAACCATATATTCCCATGATATACCATAAAATAGTATAAAGTTTAGGGTAAAAAACAATGAAATATTTCGTTGGTTCATATGAAAATAAAGTTGACGCAAAATCCAGGGTGTCCTTACCTTCGTATTTTCGTGATGTCCTAAATATTAAAAAAAGAAATATTTTTTATATTTTCCCAAGCCCAAACAAAGATTGCCTTGAAGCTGGCGATCAAAATTTGATAGACTTTATAATTCAAAGTATAGAAGAAAATGCTCCTATGTTTTCCAATGATGAAGAAACATTTAACTACATAATTGCAAATGCTCGACCTTGTTCATTTGACAGTACAGGAAGATTTGTATTACCCGAAGAATTTTTAAGTTTTGCTAAAATATCAATTTCCGCCTTGTTTGTTGGTAGCGGTCGTCGTTTCCAAATATGGAATCCAGATAATTACAAAACAAAAAATCAAAGCATAAGAAAGCAATTCGCAGAAAAAGGCTTAACGATAAAAAAACCAAGTGAGGTGATTAATGAATGATATTATTCACACCCCAGTAATGTTAAACGAAGTATTACAGCAAGCAAATATAAAAGATAACGATGTTGTAGTTGATTGCACATTCGGTGCGGGCGGTTATTCAAAAGCATTCTTAAATCATGCTAAGTGCACAGTTTATGCAATTGACCGCGACCCACAAGCAATTGAAAGAAGTGAAGAATTGCAAGATTTACATAAAGAAAATTTTAAGATTCTTGAAGGTTGTTTTGGCAATATCAAACAATTGTTATTAGAACAAGAAATAGATAAAGTTGATGTTATTGTTCTAGATTTAGGGGTTTCAAGCCCACAAATTAATCAAGCAGAACGAGGTTTTTCTTTTAAAAAAGATGGCCCTTTAGATATGCGTATGAGTAATTCAGGAATATCAGCAAAAGATATCGTCAATAAATATTCACACGGTGAAATAGCACATATAATAAAGAATTATGGCGAAGAAAAAATGGCGGGTAAAATATCATCAAGAATATTAAAATTTCGTGAAAAAAAACAAATTGAAACAACAAAAGAACTTGCCGATATTGTAAGAAATGTAGTTTTTTCAAAAAATAGTAAAATAGATCCAGCAACAAGAACTTTTCAAGGTCTAAGAATTGCTGTAAATGATGAATTAGGTGAAATTGAAAGGTGTTTAGAAGATACATTAGAATTATTAAATTCTGAGGGTCGTCTAGTAGTAGTTTCATTTCATTCATTAGAAGATAGGATAATAAAAAACTTTATAAAAAAGCATTCACAACAAGAAAGCATAAATCGTCATTTACCAATAAATAACGAAAAAAAACTAAGCTTAAAAGTAGGAAATAAAAAATTCATTAAATGCACAGAGCAAGAATATAAAACAAATCCTCGTTCCCGTTCTGCAAAATTAAGAATGGCAACAAAGATATAGAGATGAAGGAGGAATGACTATGGTTTTATTAGGGAAAAAATTATTTATTACAATTTGGATTTTATTGTTTACTAGCATACTATTTATGATTATATTTGTATCAGCACAAGTTAAAAATATTGAAAAACAAATAAGTTATATTGAGAGACAAACAGAAATTGAACAAGACAATATAAGAGAGTCTGAAAGTGAATGGGCTTTTTTAACTCGTCCAGAAAGAATTTATGGAATTAGCAAAAAATTATTGCCTGAATTGAAAAAAATAACAGCAAAAAACATTGTTAATTTAGAAACAATTCCAAATTCCTCAAAATTTGTTGATATAAAAACAGATTCAACAAAAGAATATTCTTTTATCAGGGTATCTGATGAATAAGTTTAATTTTATGGTCTTAAAATGCAACTATTCAGGCAATTGCTAAATTGTATTTCAAAATTCTTATCGAAGTTAATAAATACATCTATTAATTTTGATAATAGTTATGAAAAAACATTAAAAGCAGGGAAAAATCGTAGTTTAATTATCAAAGGTGTTATTTGGACAGTTTATTCTATAATTGCATTAAAAATTGTTTTAATCGGTGGTTTTCCACAAGATATATATACAAAAAAACCATCTTATGCTCCTAAAAAAACTATTACTCGTGAAAGTATTTATGACCGTAATGGTAGATTGGTTGCTGACTTTTTAAATTCCGATGGATTATATGTAAATCCTAAAATGGTAAAAGATGTCAAATTATTACAACAGCAATTACTACAAATATTTCCGACTATGAATCCTGACAAACTATACAAAAAGCTTATTCGCAAAGCTAGATTTGTATGGTTAGTTCGTCGCCTTACACCAAAGCAAAAATATCGTGTTAATGCATTAGGCGATATATCACTTAATTTTATAAAAGCAAAAACAAGAATTTATCCTCACGAAAATTTAATGTCACATATACTTGGGTATGTAAATGTTGATAATGTTGGTATTAGTGGAATTGAAAAACGATTTAATAAAAAATTAAGTGAACAAGAAAAACCAGTACACCTAACTATTGACACAAGAGTACAATACATACTTAGAAATGAAATATTAAAGATGATGGAATTAACATCAGCTATCGCAGGTATAGGAATAGTTATGGATGTAACAAATGGTGAAGTAATTGCGATGACAAGCCTACCTGATTTTGACCCAAATCATCCAAACAAAGGCAAAAAAAACTTTCTTAATAAAGCAACGCACGCAGTATATGAACTAGGCTCTACGTTTAAAATTATTAATACAGCTATTGCATTAGAATCTAAAAAAGTATCAATGCGTGATGTATATGACACCACTAAACCTATCAAAATAGGTAAGTTTGTAATAAGCGATTACCATGCACAGAAAAGAATATTATCAGTTCCTGAAATTTTTATTCATTCATCAAATATTGGTTCTATAAAAATGATAATGGATGTAGGAACAAAAATTCAAAAAGAAAAAATGCAGGAATTAAATATGCTTGAACCGCTAGATATTATATTACCAGAACGAGCAAAAACTATATATCCAAAATATTGGGGGAAAACTGAAACAGCTACAATAGCTTATGGACACGGGATTTCCGTTTCACCATTACATTTAGTATCTGCAATAAGTGCCGTAATTAATGGCGGAACATATTACAAACCTCTTTTTATAAAAGATCAAATAGCTGAGGGAAGAACTGTATTTAGCTCAAAAACATCTCGCCAAGTTCGTAAATTAATGCGTTATAACACAACAAATGGTTCTGGAAAACTAACAAATGTACAAGGTTATCTAGTAGGAAGCAAAACTGGAACAGCAGAAAAACCAAAAAATGGTGGTTATGACAAAAAATCATTAATTTCATCATTGGTAGCAAGCTTCCCTATACACAATCCAAAATACATTGTTTATATATTAATAGACGAACCAAAACCTAGTCCAATCACAAACTATTTAAGACCAACTGGTGGTTGGGTCGGTGCCCCTGTTGCTGGAAAAGTTATTGAGCAAATCGCCCCTATTCTAGATATTTACCCTGTTGATGAAAACAATCCAGCAATTAAAAGAGCAATGAAAATACCGGCGCCTAAACATGTTAAAACTAAAACAAGTGGACAGATATAATGATTAAATCAAATATTAATATGATTTCCCCAGATAGTAGAAACATTAAGAAAGGTGGATTATTCATTGCTGTTCGTGGTGAAAATCAAGACGGAACAAAATATATCAAGCAAGCAATACAAAATGGAGCTATTGCAATAATCACACACTCTGATGTTAATACACAAGATATACCTGATGAAATAGAAGTAATAAAATCTGACAATCCTCGTCAATATTATGCTCAGTATTGTGCAAAATTTTATCAACCTAAACCAAAATATTATTCGGCTGTTACTGGTACTAATGGTAAAACTTCTGTGGCAAATTTCACACAACAAATATGGAGTAAAAAAGGCTACAACGCAATAGCCACTGGAACACTTGGTTTTACTGGGTGCGGATACGAACTAAAATCATCTTTAACAACACCTGAACCTGCCCTATTGCACCAACAATTAAAACAAGTCAAACAAGAAAAACAGGTTGATTTTGTTTGTATGGAAGCATCTTCACACGGACTAGATATGAACCGTTTAGATGGAATTGAATTTACTAGTGCTGGGTTTACTAATTTATCAAGAGACCACCTAGATTATCACAAAGATATGCATACATATTTTAGAGCAAAATCTTATCTATTTGAAAAATTATTATCCTCAGATGGCTATGCAGTATTAAATTCAACAATACCAGAATATAATCAATTAAAAGAAATTTGTGACAATCGTAAAATTAAAACAATTTCATATGGATTATTAGAAAAATCAAAAAATGGTATTACACCTGATATTCATATAATAGGGTATAAAACAAATTCAACAGGTTTTGATATTGATATGTCAGTAATGGGTGTTGAAATACAAACAACTATTCAAATAGCAGGGTTATTCCAAATTGAAAATATACTTTGTGCATTGGGATTAAGTGGAATAAATGATGATATAATAGAAAACACACAATTCATTGATAGTATATCAGGTGTAAGAGGAAGGCTAGAATATATAGGAATGACACAAAAAGGTGGTATTGTATATGTTGATTATGCACATACTCCAGATGCTTTAAAAGCCGTATTACAAACAATGCGAAACCACAGTAAAAAGAAGCTAAATGTATTAATTGGTTGTGGTGGCAATCGTGATACTGGAAAGCGACCAATTATGGGGAAAATTGCCTGTGATTATGCTGATAATGTATACATTACTGATGATAATCCCAGAAATGAAAAGCCAGACAATATCCGTCGTGATGTGATGGTTGGTGCAATCAGTGGAATTGAAATTAATGGGCGTGAGAATGCAATTATGCAATCAATAAAAGAACTGAAGCAGGGTGATGTTTTAATTGTCGCTGGCAAAGGGCACGAGCAAGGTCAAATAATAGGTGATAAAATATTACCATTTGATGATAGTGAAATAATACGCAGAGCAATACTGGAAAATATTTAATATGTTATGGACTGAAAATGATATTATAAATGCAACTGATGGTAATTGTGAAAACAATAACTGGCAATCAAATCGTATTTGTATAGATAGTCGTAAAATTAAAAAAGGCGATATATTTATTGCCCTTAAAACAGAAAAATCAGATGGGCATAATTATATTCAAAGTGCCCTTTCAAATGGTGCTGTTGCGATAATAGTTTCTAAAAAATCAAATTTAAATATTCCACAGGTAATAGTAAAAGATACAATACAAGCATTAACAGATATAGGTATTTATGCTCGCAATAAATTACAAGGAAAAATAATTGGTATTACTGGTTCTGTTGGAAAAACAACCACAAAAGATATGCTAAAAAACACTCTAGCAATGTACGGTGAAACATATGCAACTAGCGGAAACTTAAACAATCACTTAGGTGTACCGCTAACGCTTGCTCACGCACCATTAAATGCAAAGTTTATTATAATTGAAATGGGAATGTCTAATTTACTAGAAATAGATTCACTAACAAAAATCACAAAACCAGATATTGCTGTTGTTATTTCTGTTGAAAATAATCACATAGAATTTTTTAATGGTATAAATCAAATTGCACAAGCAAAATCTGAAATATTTAATGGATTAAATAAAAATGGAATTGCAATTTATAATAATTCTACAAATTGCGTAAAAACAATACTAGAAAATGCACAACAAAATACAAACAATATTGTTTCATATGGCAAGAAAAACATAAAAGATATAAAAATAACAGACAACTATCAAATTGTATTACTAGATATATCTGGAAATGAAGTTAAGGTTAAGATTAATGAGCTAGGTTCTCATAGAATATTTAATACACTAGCTGTATTAAATATTCTATCAGAACTGAAATTAAATCTATCAAATGCCATAAAAAAAATAGAGGATATAAAACCAACAGTCGGTCGTGGTTCATCGGAAAAAATAAAAATTAAACATGGTGAAATCACCTTATTTGATGAAAGTTATAATGCTTCGCCTGCTTCTATGAAATCAGCCTTAGAAGCACTTGGTTTAACAAAAACAAAAGGACGAAGAATTGCTGTACTTGGCGATATGCTGGAATTAGGACAAGAAAGTTCAAAATTACATAAAGAATTAATCAATGATATAAATAAAAATAATATTGATATTATTTTTGCTTGTGGAAAGTATATGTATGAATTATATAAGTTATGTCCACCTGATATTAAGGGGGCTTGGAAAAATAATTCTAGTATATTATCTAAACAAGTGTTAAAATCACTGAAAAATGGGGATTCTGTTATGATAAAAGGTTCATTAGGTTCAAATATGAGAATTATTATAAAAGAAATAAAAGAACAATAGGAATATATAATGTTATATAATTTATTACCTCAACTAGATGAATACTCACAAATTTTTAACCTGTTTCGTTATATAACTGTTCGTACAGGTGGTGCATTAGTCACTGCATTAGTCATATCCTTTTTAATCACACCACTAATTATTAGATGGTTAAAAAAAATACAAGCAGGTGCTTCAAATATTCGTGAGCACACACCTGAAAACCATTTAAAAAAACATGGAACTCCATCAATGGGTGGATTAATTATTTTATTATCAATAAGTATTTCTACTTTTATGTGGAGTGATATTACAAACCAATATGTTTGGAGTGTTTTAATTATTACTATTGGGTATGGATTAATTGGATTACTAGATGATTATTTAAAATTATCAAAACGAGATTTATCTGGTAAATTAAAGCTTTTATTACAAATTTTATTTTCATTTATTGCTGTTTATATGATTCAATATGAATTTGAAAATGAGTTAAAAACTACCCTTGCAATACCTTTTATGAAAAACTACTTAATGGAGTTGGGAATATTATTTATTCCATTTTCTATTTTCGTAATTATTGGTTCTTCCAATGCTGTTAATTTAACTGATGGTCTTGATGGTCTTGCAATAGTTCCAGTAATGATAGCCGGAGCTTGTTTGGGATTAATATCTTATATCGTCGGTAATATAATTTATTCAGAATATTTATTTATTCCATATGTAAAAAATGTAGGTGAAATTGCTATTTTTTGTGGGGCATTAGTTGGTGCTTCACTTGGATTTTTATGGTTTAATGCACCACCAGCAAAAGTATTTATGGGTGATACTGGCTCATTATCACTTGGTGGAGCACTAGGAACAATTGCTGTGATTACAAAACACGAACTTGTTCTTGCCATAATAGGTGGTTTATTTGTACTGGAAACTATCAGTGTAATAATACAAGTAATAAGTTTTAAATTAACAGGCAAGCGAGTTTTTGCTATGGCGCCACTACATCATCACTATGAAAAAAAGGGCTGGCAAGAAAGTACAATTGTGATAAGGTTTTGGATTATTGCACTTATTCTTGCAATTATTGGGCTTGCGACTTTAAAGTTAAGATAAATGAGTATTAATTTTTATAATAATAAAAAAATAGCTGTATTTGGATTGGGTGTATCTGGTACAGGTGTTGCCTATTTTTTATTAAATAACGGAGCCGATATTGTAGTTTGGGATCAGAACAAAAGTACATTAAATAATATAACAGATAAAAACCTTAAAATATCCGATCTAAATAAAACGGACTTAAATCAATTTGATTTTATAGTCGTTTCACCAGGTATAAGCAATGAAAACCCAATTTGTAAAAATGCAATCAAAAACAAAATACCATTAATTGGTGAAGTACAATTATTATGGGAAATAAATCCACAAGCAAAATATATCGGTATTACAGGAACAAACGGCAAATCAACAACAACCGCCTTAATTTCACATATATTTAATACAGCAAAAATTAAAAATGTAATTGGTGGTAATTTTGGAACACCAGCTGTATCACTAGAAAAACTAAATAAAGGTGAGTTTTATATACTAGAAATGTCATCTTATATGCTTGAACGAATTCCAAATGTAAATTTTGATATATCTTTATTTATAAATCTGACATCCGACCACTTGCAATGGCACAAAACAATGGATAATTATTTCAATGCAAAAGCAAAGATATTTAACAATATAAAAGATGATAACACCCCTATTATATGTATTGATGATGAATATGGTAAAAAACTAGACAAACAAATAAATCATAAAAATAAAATAACTGTATCAGTAAATGATATTAGTAAAAATTATGATAATTTAATGGGACAACACAATAATCAAAATATTGCTTGTGCTGTGGCTGTTGCTAAGCAAGTTGGAATAGACCAAAATACTATTGAAAATGCAATAAAATCATTTAAAGGATTAAAACACCGACAACAGATAATTAAAGATAATAACAACATATTATTTATTAATGATAGTAAAGCCACAAACCCAGTATCGACAAACAATGCTTTATCTGTTTATAAAAATATTTACTTAATTGCTGGTGGGTTAGAAAAAGATTCAGATTACACAATTCTAAATAAAAATATTAAAAATGTAATAAAAGTATTTGTTATAGGTGAAAATTCTAATAATTTATTAAACTATCTAGAAAAAATAAAAATTCCTTATGAGAATTGTAAAACTCTTGAAAATGCAACACGTCAAGCATATGAAATAGCAAAACAAGATGACAAAAATATTAAAAAAGTTATATTATTATCCCCTGCCTGTGCATCATTTGACAAATTTAAAAATTTTGAACATAGGGGTGATTGTTTTGTTGAAATAGTTGAAAGCCTAGACAATGATTAATATGCTGTCTCGTTCCGATAAATCACTTATTGCCCGTTGGTGGTGGTCAATTGACAAATCAATGTTCAAGAATATTTTATTATTAATGTTTGTTGGAGTGTTAATAAGTATTACAGCACCTAACTACAATAATGAAAAAGTGATGGGAATTACAGCCTCTATAAATAAAAAATATTTATTATTTGTATTAATAGGTATTATAACATTTGTATCTTTTTCATTCTTAAATATAAAATGGATAAAACGAATTGCTATATTTGGTAGTATTACTTTAATAATAACATTAATATTAATGCAATTTATAGGGATTGAAAAAAAAGGAGCCATTCGCTGGATACAAATATTTGGTTTTTCAATACAGCCAACAGAATTTGTTAAACCTATTTTTGCCACATTTTCAGCTCTGCTATTTAGTGCACAATATAAAAAATTAAAAATTCCTGGAATTGCAATGTCATTTACTTTGTTTATTACATTTGTATTTTTATTTATTATTCAACCTGATATGGGACAAACAATACTACTTACCGCCATATGGGTTGGACAATTATTTGTTGTTGGATTAAGCATACAAGGTGTATTATATATTATGTTTCTTATAATAATCGGTATTATTATCGCTTATTTGTTTATGCCCCATTTTCAATCAAGAATTGACAGTTGGATTATGCCTGATAAAAATGATACATACCAAATTGACAAATCATTACAATCATTTGCTGATGGTGGTTGGTTTAGTTTCAAATGGGGGTCTGGAACAAATAAATATAAAATTCCAGATTCTAACACAGATTTTATTTTTGCTGTAATAGGTGAAGAAGGCGGTGTAATATTTTGTATATTATTACTAGTTCTTTTTATTTTTATAATAAATGCAATGTTAAGGCAGGTTCGTAAACAAGAAGATTTATTTATTATGTTATCAATATTAGGGATTACTATTCAATTTGCATTACAAACAGCAATTAATATAAGTTCAACGATAGGTTTAATTCCAGCAAAAGGAATGACATTGCCATTAATTTCCTCAGGTGGTTCATCATATATTGGAATATGTATGGGATTAGGATTAATAATAGCATTAACCCGTAGGCGGGATATAGCATAAAACACATTAAGAAAGAGTAATTATGAACAAAATAGTAATAACAACTGGCGGTACTGGGGGACACATATTCCCTGCTATATCAACAGCTAAATACTTAATAAAACAAAAATGTGATTTATATTTATTAACAGATAATCGTGGTCTTAAGTGGTCAGATAAAAACATACCTATATATAATGTTCCATCTAGTCAAATATTGGGAACTAGTATAATAGGTAAATTCAAAGCTATGTTTAAAATAATATATGGATTTTTTGTAGCTCGCAAACACCTAAAAAAAATAGCACCAGATGCAATTGTTGGATTTGGTGGATATGCTAGCTTTCCTGTTGTTTTTGCTGGATATTCACTAAGAATTCCAATTATATTACACGAACAAAATGCTTATGCCGGTTTAGCAAACCAAATGCTTTCAAGATTTGCTAAAATAGTCGCAACAGCATTTCCAAAAACATTAGCCTTAAAAGCAAAAACTGTTCACACTGGAAATCCTATAAGAAGTGAAATTACAAAATTACATAAAAATAACTATCCAAAAAAAGATAAGCATATCAACATATTAATTACTGGTGGTTCACAAGGTGCTAAAATATTTGGTGAAGTAATACCAAATGCATTATTAAAATATAAAGATAAAATAAAAATCACACACCAAGTGTGTCCAGAACAATTAGAAGAAATAAAAACATTTTATAAAAAACATAAAATGAATGCCGATGTAAAAACATTTATTGAAAATATACCTGATGTTTTAAAAAACACTCACCTTGCTATCTGCCGTTCAGGGGCTGGAACTATTATGGAAAATTCTTGTGTTGGCATTCCAACAATATATGTGCCATATAAATACTCCGCAAATAATCATCAATATTATAATGCTAAATCTATTGCTGATGTAGGAGGTGGTATAATAATTAATCAAGACGATTTTTCACAACAAACTTTACAAAAGACTATAGATTCGGTTATAGTAAAAGATAATTTACAACAAATTTCAAAGTGTGCTAAGTCTTTTGCTGTTATTAACGCAGATGAATTACTCGGTAACATAATACTAGAAAACATAAGGAAATAATATGAAACTACAACCTATTACAATGCAAATACCTGTAAACATTGGTAAAATTCACTTTGTTGGTATTGGTGGAATTGGTATGAGTGGTATCGCAGAAATACTATTTAACTTAGGTTATGAAATAACTGGTTCTGACATAAAAGAATCCGATACGACAAAACGACTTGAAAATATGGGCATAAAAATATTTATCGGGCAAAATGAAAGTAATGTTATTGGTGCTAAAATAATTGTTGTATCAACAGCAATTAAAGAAAATAATCCTGAATATATATCAGCAGAAAAAAATCATATCCCTATTGTTCATCGCTCAGAAATGCTAGCTGAAGTTATGCGACTTCGTTTGTCTATTGCTGTTGCTGGTACACACGGGAAAACAACAATAACTTCATTAGTTGCACACGCATTAAGTGAAGCAGGTTTAAATCCAACAGTTATAAATGGTGGAATTATTAATAAATTTGGCTCTAATGCAAAATTAGGTGAAGGTAAATGGCTTGTTGCCGAAGCCGATGAATCTGATGGTTCATTTACTCGTTTGCCTGTAACAATAGCAATTATAAGCAATATTGATGCTGAACACCTAGATTTTTATGGTGATTTTGATTCTTTAAAAAAAGCATTCTTTCAATTTATTAAAAACATACCATTTTATGGTGTGGCTATTTTATGTACAGATAACGAAGAAGTACAAAAACTTCACTTAAAAATTAAAAATCGCAAAATCATAACATATGGCTTTAATAGTCAAGCTGATATAAAAGCTGATAATATAAGAACTGATTCAAAAGGAACAACATTTGATGTAATTACCAAAAATGAAATTATCAAAGATATATTTATTCCAATTAATGGAAAACATAATATTCAAAACACACTAGCTTCAATAGCTGTTGCTATGGAAGTTGGTATAGAAAATGATAAAATCCAAAAACTTTATCAAAAATTTAATGGTGTAAAACGCCGTTTTACAAATACAGGAACATTTAATGGAGCAAAAGTAATTGATGACTATGCACATCACCCTATTGAAATAAAGGCAACTTTGCAAGCTGGTCGCAGTTCAACAAATGGAAAAATTCATGCTATTATGCAACCGCACAGATATACTCGTCTGCAAAATTTATTTGAAAGCTTTTCAACTTGTTTTGACGATGCCGACTATGTTCATATAATACCTGTTTATTCAGCAAGCGAAGAACCTATTGATAATATTAACTCAGAAAACTTAACAAAAAACATTATAGCATCTGGACATAACAATGTATCATATCAAAAAAATTTCCAAGTTTTAAAAAACACACTATCAAAAACTGTTAAAAGTGATGATATCGTGATTTTTATGGGTGCTGGTGATATTACAAAATGGGCTTATGAAATTAGCGATGAATAATATAGATAATATAATAAAATCATTACCAAAAATAAAAGGAAATATACAAATATTACCTCTATCAAAACTATGCTGGTTTCGTGTGGGTGGTAATGGAATTATATTTTCACCATTTGATGAAAATGATTTAGAATATTTTTTAAAAAACAAACCATCTGATGTTAAAATATATCCTATGGGGTTAGGTTCAAATATTTTAGTTCGTGATGGTGGATATGATGGTGTTATAATTCGTTTAAACAATTTTAACAATACATTTGTAAAAGACACAACAATAACCACAGGAACAGGGAACAGCGATTTAAAAATTGCCAAGCTAGCAATGAATAATAATATTAGTGGATTTGAATTTTTATCTGGTATACCTGGTTGTATTGGTGGAGCAATAGCAATGAATGCTGGTGCATATGGTAACGAAACAAGTGATATATTTATTTCCGCACAAGGTTTTGATTATCAAGGTAACAAATTAACAATTACCAAAGAACAAATGAATTTTTCATATCGTCATTTTGATTATGCAAATAATGTAATATTTACAAAGGCAACATTTCAAGGAAAGGTAGGAAACAAAACCGAAATTAATAAAAAAATGCAGGAAATAAATATTTCTCGCAACAATAGTCAACCAGTAAAATCTCGTACTGGTGGGTCAACTTTTCGTAATCCAGACAATTACAAAGCTTGGGAATTAATTGATAAAGTTAATTTAAGGGCGAAAATGATTGGTGGAGCACAGATTTCTGATCAACATTGTAATTTTTTAATCAATCTAGGCTCAGCAACATCTTATGAATTAGAACAGCTAGGGGAATTAGCAAAAGATACCGTAAAATCTGAATTAGGGATAGACTTAAATTGGGAAATAAAAAGAATTGGTGAATATGAATAAAAAGGTTGCTGTATTAATTGGGGGAGTTTCAAACGAACGCGAAATAAGTTTAGATTCCGGTAATTCTTGTCTTAATGCTTTAAAGCAATATGGTTATGATGCACATAAGATTGATATTACAACCACTGATTTTGATACAATAAAACAACAATTAAATGGTTTTGATGTAGCCTTTAATGCACTGCACGGATTATTTGGTGAAGATGGCGGTATTCAAAAAATATTAAACAAATTGAATATTCCATATACTCATAGTGGATATGAAACATCAAAACTAGCAATGAATAAGCCAAAAACCATTGAATTATATAAACTAAATAATATACCAGTTGCCGAAAATATAATATTTAAACCGCAAGATTTTGATTATGACAAAATTCCATTTGGTAAACCTTTTGTAATTAAACCAGCTTGTGAAGGTAGTAGTGTTGGTTTATATATTGTATTTGAATATAGCTCCCTACCTGATTTATCAGACTGGAGTTTTGGCGATATTATGGTTGAAAAATATATCTCTGGATTGGAATTAACTGTTGCTATAATAAATGATAAAGCATTAAATATAACCGAATTAAAACCGCAAAGTGGTGTTTATGATTATCAGGCAAAGTATACAGATGGAGAAACTGAACATATATGCCCTGCTAACATTGATAAAAATGTAGCTAATGAATTAATGAAAATTGCAGAAAAATGTCATAAAATATTAAATTGTCGTGGTGTAAGCAGAACTGACTTTCGTTATGATCAAAAAAATAATATAATTGCGACACTAGAAACAAATACTCAACCAGGTATGACTGAATTATCACTTGTGCCAGAACAAGCAAAAAGTATTGGCTTAAATATGCCAAATTTAGTAAATATATTAATAGAACAAGCACAAACTGATTAAAAGATACAACAAATATGGCTATAAAAGAAAAAATAATTAATTGGAAATTTATAAAAAGATTTATATTATTTATACTTCTTGTTTCGTTTGTGATTGTCTTTAATTACGACAAACAAACAAACAAAATAACAAATAATTTTCATTTATTTATGAGAAATAATGGATTTGCATTACAAGATGTTATTTTATATGGTCGTCATAATACCGAAAAACAAAATATTCTTAAAAAAACAAAGTTTAAATATGGACAATCCATATTTAGAATTAACTTAGAAGATATAAAGAAAGATATTGAAGCAATAGGTTGGGTGAAATCAGTAACAATAGAAAGATTTTTACCAAACAGAATTAATATTAAAATAACAGAGCGAAAGCCTATTGCAATTTGGCAATATAATAAAAAATTAAATTTAATTGATAAAGATGGAATTGTAATAAGTAACAAAAATATTCATAAATTTTCTTATTTAAAAACAGTGGTCGGAGAAAATGCTAATCTAAAAGCAATAGACTTTTTAAAATTAATCACCGCAGACAAAACTATGTCACAAATTGTCGTTGCTGGTGTATATATTTCAAATCGTCGTTGGAACTTAATAATATTAGATAAAATAACTGTAAAGCTACCATACAACGAACCCAAAGAAGCTTGGCAAGCACTAGGCCGTTACGCTAGAAAAAATAACTTATTAGCTCGTCCAATAAGTGTAATAGATATGCGTGTACCAAAAAAAATATTTATAAAAATTCACAAAAATAAGAAAAAATATAGGGATTAAAATTTAATGGCTTTTTCAAAAACTATTACTTCTATTGATATTGGTTCATACAAAATAACTTGTATGAGTGGTGAGGTTGGTACTAATGAAACTGTAAAAATAAATAAAGTTGCAACAGTTTCTTCAAAAGGGATTAAAAATGGTATTATTAGCGATGTACTACTAGCAAAAGATTCAATAACAAGATGTGTTGACCAATTGGAAAAAAAACAAGGAAGTAGAGTTAAAAATGTATTTGTTACAATGTCTGGATTAAAACCACATTGTCATAATATTCAAGAAAAAATAAAAATATCATCAAAAAGGGTTTCTCAAAAAGATATAAATAAATTACTAAACATATGTAATAAAAAAATACAAAACGAAGAAAAAACATTACTACATGCAATCCCAATGTCATATTTTGTGGATAATAACCCAACAGAAAACCCCATAGGTATAATTGGAAATGAACTTGCAATCCGTATTACAATGACTGTTTGTGACACACTAGTAATTAAAAATATTAAAGGATTACTTGAATCTTGTGATATTGATATAAAAGATATAGCTTTTGATGGATATGTTTCAGCTATTGGAACACTAGATGATGATGAAAAAGATTTATGTTGTGGGATAATAAATATAGGTGGAGGAATAACATCTGTTTCTGTTTTATACAAAGGTAAGTTTATATCTTGTATAAACTTTAACTATGCTGGGGACAATATAACAAATGATATTATGATTACAACCGCCGCCTCAAAAATAGAAGCAGAACGAATAAAAATAAAGCATGCTCACGCTGTATTAAACAATTCAATAGCTATTCAAAGACCAATTGAATTTCACCCAGCAGGTGAAAAAAACAATGCGCCTAGTACTATAACAACAACTGTAATAACAGACATTGTAAAACACAGACTAGAAGAAATTTTTGACCTATGCAAAGAAAAAACACCTTATTTTAAAAATGTTAATCGTATAATATTAACTGGTGGTTCTGCACAAATTGAAAACATAGCTGAATTGTGTCGCATCCATCTATCATTACCAACAAGAATAGGTAATCCAAATAATACAATAAATCTACCTAACGATTACAAAACATCATTATATACAACTGCCATTGGATTAATAAGGTATTCAGGCGGACCACGCCCTGACAAAGAAATTGACCTAATGAAAAAAGGTGATAACATAGAACATTCTATTGTTAAAAGGTTTTTCAGTTGGTTAAAAACAGAGATTTAAGTATTATCACATAATTTATGTAATAGACAAAGTATAATAACCTGTCCTATTTATCTTAAAAGCATATATATATAAAATAGTAGATTTAGTAGTTTTAATAGAACAATTAACACAATATGTATGATTTTTTATATTTTTACTTGTATTATTGTTATTTAACAATTATAATTATAGTATATAATCTATTATAGAGTTTATTACTATGATTACGGAGAATTCAGATAATGTTAGATATTACACCAATTGAACAAACCAGAAAAAATACACCTAAAATTATCGTGATAGGTGCAGGTGGTGCAGGTGGCAATGCAATCAACAATATGATTATAGAAAAATTAGAAGGTTGTGATTTTGCTGTATGCAATACTGATGCACAAGCACTTGAATACTCAAAAGCAGAAAATAAATTCCAAATTGGAAAAGAAATTACAAGCGGTTTAGGTGCAGGTGCAAGACCGGAAATTGGTCGTCAAGCAGCTGAGGAAAACTTTGATGAAATCTCTAAATTTATAGACGGTGCAAATATGGTATTTATTTCCGCTGGTATGGGTGGTGGCACAGGTACAGGCTCTGCACCTGTAATAGCCCGTGCGGCAAGGGAAAAAGGGATATTAACAGTCGGTATTGTTACTAAACCTTTTGAATTTGAAGGTACAGTACGAATGCGTCAAGCACAAGAAGGTATAAATGAATTACAAAAATATGTTGATACATTAATCGTAATTCCAAACGAAAAATTACATACCGAAGTTTCAGAAAATGATACTTTGGAAGATGCATTTAAAAAAGTTGACCGTGTTTTATTATTAGCTGTTCAAGGTGTAACAGATTTAATGATTAAACCAGGTAAAGTTAACCTTGATTTTAACGACATTAGAACAGTAATGGAGAAAAAAGGTAAAGCAATGATGGGAGTGGGTGAAGCTTCTAAATCAGAACTAGGTAGTGAAGCAGCTTCTTTTGCAGCCGAAACAGCTATTCGCAATAGATTACTTGATGACGATAATATGAAAGGTGCAAAATCTGCTATCATTAATATAACATCATCTAGTGATATTTCATTACAAGATATAACAGTGGCAGTAAACCGACTTAGACAAGAAATTGATCCAGAAGCAAATATTATTTATGGTCAAACAATAGATAATGATATCGGTGATACAATTCGCATATCTATTGTCGCAACTGGAATTGATGATGTTCAAAACAAAATTACTTCTCCATTTAAGATGAAAGATTCAAATGAAGGGCAATTATGGGACGATGATATAAAATCTGATGATTTTTTAATTGAAAAACAAGAAGAAAAAACATTGGAACAAGAAACTGATAGTAAAATTAATAATAAACCTATTTTTTCTGACAGCATAGATATTAATGAACTAAATAGTTTAGAACAACAATTATCAGAAAATGTAGAAATATCTCAAAAAGAAGAACTTTCTAGACAAAACCCAACAGAAAACAAAGAAGAATATAATATCAACATTGATCCGTTTATTGAAGCCGATATGGCAAATGCTACTCGTGACAAAGAAACACTGAAAAATGAGCAAAAAATTAAACCAGAACCAAAGAAAAAAGGATTCTTTAATAAATTATTCTCTGGTTTTATTTCAGATAAAAAAATAATTGAAAAAACCGAACCTATTATAGACAATAATTACCTAAAAACAAGTACAACGACTGAAAACGATAATTTAGCTATGGGAAAAAATACGCAAGAAGATTCAGAGATAGATATCCCCCCTTTTTTGCGTAAACAATTAAATTAAACAACAAAAGCATTATGAAAATAATGCTTTTTTTATGTCGCCAATTTATAGACGAATGATTAATTATTGTAATGGAAAATTATTCAAACTCTATCACGGCATCAATTTCAACCGCAACACCAAATGGTAATGAATTTACACCAATTGCCGTCCTTGAATGTGTGCCAATTTCTTTACCAAAAATTTCAACCATTAAATCAGAAGCACCATTTATAACCTTTGAGTGTTCTGTAAAATCTGGGGTAGCATTAACAAATCCACCCAGTTTTATAACTTTTTTAACACGATCTAAATTGCCGATTGCTGATTTTATTTGTGCAATTATATTTATACCACATATTTTTGCAACCTCAACGGCTTCGTCAGTTATCATGGTATCACCAACTTTTGCTTGGTATTTAATTTCACCGTTAACAATTGGAATTTGCCCTGAAATAAATATTTGATTACCGCTAATTATATATGGTGCATAATTTGCCACTGATGCCGATGGTTCAGGTGTTTTAATCCCAAACTCTTGTAATCTTTGCTCAACCTTGCTCATATTATTCTCTTTTATATTATTATTTAGTTTATTGTTGTCTGTGAAATACTATATTGCTTTCATCTGATTTACTAGGAATATATTTATAACCCGTTATATCAAAATCTTTTAAATCATTAATGTTGTTAATTTTATTTTTAATTATAAACCTTGCCATCATACCTCTTGCTCTTTTTGCTGAAAACGATATTATTTTAGCAGTTCCATTTTTTACTTCTTTAAATACAGTATTAATTATCTTGGTTTTTAATGGTTGTTTTACAACGGAATTAAAATATTCATTAGAAGCACAATTAACAATAAATTTTTGGTTTTCACTATCTAGTTTGTTTGCTATTTTATCACCCCAAAAATCGTATAAATCTTCGCCCTTTGAATTTTCTAGCTTAGTTCCCATTTCCAATCGGTAGGGTTGCATTAAATCAAGTGGACGCAACACTCCGTATAATCCAGATAATATACGAAAATGATTCTGAGCATAATTTAAATCATCACCTGTTAGCGACTTTGATTCCAGCCCCACATATGTATCACCATTAAATACAAATACTGCTTGTTTCGCATTACTTAAATCAAACGGTGTTTTAAAATCATTGAATCTTTGTACATTAAGTTCAGCAATTTTATCAGATATTTTCATTATTTTTTTTAAATCACTGGTATTTTTAGTTTTTAATATATCAACTAATTCATTAACTTCATTTAAAAAATCACATTGTGAAAATGTATCAAAACTTAAATCATTTTCAAAATTTAGCTTTTTTGCTGGAGATACGACTACAAGCATAATTTCTCCTTAATTTTATTTACTTTATCTATTTATAATATATATTATAATATATATTTGATAAAGTAAAAAACATAGGAAAGATCATGAAAGTTTATGGTATTAAAAATTGTGATACAGTAAAAAAATGTATATCTTTTTTGGAATTTAACAATATTGAATATGAATTTGTTGATTTAAAAAAGAATGAAATTAGTGAACAAGATATTAATTCGTGGATCAATGTTTTAGGTTGGGACACTGTAATTAATACAAAATCACAATCATGGCACTCATTACCGCAACAAGTAAAAGATAATGCTAGCAATGATTTTTTTAATATTATTCAATCTAACAAATCAATAATTAAAAGACCGCTTATAACATATGATAATCAAGAAGTAACAGTTGGATTTAATAGTGAAATACAGGATAAAATAAAGAATGGATAAACAGATAGCTATTGATATTTCACAAAATGCATTATTATATATAATTGAGAAAGAAGAAGAATTTTATAAATTCATTGATATATCAGGAACTGATATAAATAACATTCGCAATAATTTCAATAACGAAATATTTTTAAGAAGTATTCTAGAGTACATAATGTCTTGGGAACCTTTACTATTAAAGATTTCAGAAGCAAGAAGTATAGAAGGCAAAGATTTCCAAAAAGCATTTATCACACTAGGTGAAAAATTAATTGATTATTAATTAATTCACTTTAACTGTATCACCAACAGATATTAATATATCGTTTTTTATATCAAGTGTACTGTGTGTTGAAAACCAATCTTTACGATTATCTCGGTATTGTTTTAAACTGCGTTGCATTTGATGATTACTTTTTTGCCCTGTTTCTGGGTCAAGGTCTGGTATAGGGCAACGAGTACAAGGTTCACAGAAATTACCTTTTACATTACCATTAGTTGTTTCGATAACAAATTTATCATTATGCGAACCAACATCAGCAATAACCCCATCAAAAACAATATTAGCACGAAATCGCTCCATTGTAATAATTGGCAAATTATTATCTTTAAAATATTGGTTTAATAAATTCAAATCAGCTGTATCAGCAATAGTATAAGGATATAAATCAGCATATTTTAACTGACCATTAACTTCTTTATTAATTCTTCCTTTTATATCACGATTACCAATAAAGCGCATTAAACAAGCATCTCTCATTTCTAAAAAGTTATTTAATGCTTCATCAAAGCCATCAGCTGTTTGACCTATGCCCTTTACATTAGTTCCCCACACAACACCATCAAAAATTTCACTTTTTGAGTCAAAATTAATATTAAATGTATTACCAGCAAATGATAATTCCAAATCATTATAATTGATTGCAACATTAATTTGTGTCATTTGTGGATGTGTTCGTTGAGTTATCATTTTGCCTGTCTGTTTATTTATAATAATCCATTCGCGATCATACTTTAAACCAAGAGGGCTAGCAACAGCGGATTTAACAGAAACCCCTTTACAAGATTTTACAGGATATATATATAAAGAACTTACTTTTGCCATATGTGAAATATATCACTAAAAAATAATAAAATAAAATGTTTTTTTCAAGTTGCACGAGAAAAATCAACCCCAGATTCAAAATCTAGGGGTGACTTAAAATTTAATTGTTAATAATTTAATTAACCTTGGCGAGCCTTAAAACGAGGGGTCTTCTTGTTAATTACATAAACACGACCACGACGGCGAACTAGCTGGCAATCTTTATCACGATTTTTTAATGTCTTTAGAGAACTAACAACTTTCATAATATTTTCCTAAACTATTTTTAAAATTTATAGGAACTTTATATAAATATTTAAACAAAATGTCAACTTAATATTTAAATAATTATATAAAATTCTTTTATAATTGACTTTACTAACAACAACATTAATAATATAGCAATGATAAAAAGAAAATTATTACAATCTATATTATGGATAATGACTATATCATGTCTTTTATTCATAAACAAAGAAAAATTCCAATTTAACGTACCTCTTGTTAGTGATGTTAATGAAAAAATTAAATTAAGCAAACAAAATCAAGAATACGCAAATTATACAAAATTAATGTTTGCTATACATAATAATGAAACCGATGAAATTTCAAAATTAGCATCAAATATTAAAAAAAAATCAAAAACACATTTTTTAGTAATAGAATTACTAGATAGCTTTAACTATGATTTAGCACTAAAAAAAGCGACGCAATTAAATGACGAATCAATAAAAACACACCTACTAGGATTTGAAGAATTTATTAACAAAAACTTTAAAAAATCAAAAAAATATTTTGAAAATGAAAAAAGTATTATAGGGAAAATGGCATATTTTTTAAGTAATCGTGAATTAGATGAAAATTATAAAATTCCTAAGGAATTAAAAAAATACGAAAAATTTATAGAAAAATCTAACTATAATTCACATGAAATATTATCTATTATGTTATCTGCTAATGATGAATTAATCCCTCTATTATTTGCTTATAAAATAAATCCAAATAACGAAAATGCACTGTTTAAAATAAGTAATCTTTTATTAAATAAAAAAGCATATTCTACATTAATAAAATTTGCAAAAGACTTACCAAACGAAAGAATACACAATATAATTCGTACTCAATTAATTGATGCAATTCCTGCACAAAAAAAATATTGCATTAATGCTATAATGGAATCAATCAATCAAGATGACCCATATTACTACATTGCACTAAGCATTAAACAAAAAAAACAAAAACATTATAAAAAATCCCTTGAAAGTATTAAAAAAGCAAGAGGCATTAATAATGATTATTTCTATTTGCTAAATTATGCAATTGCACTTGAAAAAAATAATCTATTCAAACAATCTATTGATAAATTAAAAATTGCAAATAAATTATCAAATTCTAAACCACACATAGCAAGTTATTTACATTATTTATCAATAGAGCAAAACATTAACCTAGATAAAAGCCTCAATGAATTATTAATTGCCTATAAAAATTTACCAACCCCGTACATAGCAGATAGTGTTGGTTGGGCATATTACAAACTTGGAAAATATGAAAAAGCATTAATTTACCTTGAAAAATCGGCAACTGAGTTATCAACAGATGGTGTTGTAAATGAACATTTAGGTAATGTATACCTTAAACTTGGACGAACAAGAGAAGCAATTTTCCAATGGCAACGCGTAATTGATTTAGATGCTACAAATGAATACATAAATATAGATGAAATAAAATCTAAAATAATAAAGTATGACAATTAATAAATTTATAGCACCTGCCAAAATTAATCTAAGCTTACACATCACAGGTAAAGATAAAAATAACTATCACCTATTAAGCTCGTTAGTTTGTTTTACTGAATTTGGTGACGAATTAGACATACAGTTAAGAAATGATAAACAATTTAATTTAAAGATTATTGGTGATTATGCAAATTCTCTTTCAAATACCGATAACTTGATAATCAAAGGTGCTAATTTAATTGCACAACAATTTAATGATTTCAAAGGTGCTAATATTATATTAAACAAAAAAATTCCTGTGGCAAGTGGTATTGGTGGTGGTTCAACTGATTGTGCAACAACAATAAAAGCATTGTTGAAATTATGGAATAAAGAACAACCAAAAAATATAAAAGAATTACTACTTTCATTAGGGGCAGATATACCTGTTTGTTATTATGGTAAAACCGCAATTATGCAAGGAATTGGCGAAGATTTAATACCTGTAAACATACCTCATTTTTATATGATTCTAGCAAACCCAAATATATCAATTTCAACAAAAGAAGTTTTTGAAAAGTTTGCACAAAATCCAAATATAACAAACAATATCAATTTCAATTCAACAAATAATTACAATGATTTTTTAAAATCAATTATCAACTCACATAATGCATTACAAAAACCCGCAATTGACAAATGTAATGAAATACTAGATTTATTAATTAACATCGCTGATAGCGGAGCTGATGTTATTGCAATGAGTGGTTCAGGTGCAACTTGTTATGGTATATATCCAGATAAACAATCTGTGTTAAATGCTTTTAACAAGATTGATAATAAATATTGGAAAATTATTACAAAGGTAAAATTATGAGCAATAAAAAAAGTGATAAAGAGTGGGGAGAAATACTCTCTGATGAATTATTTTATGTTGCAAGAAAAAAAGGAACACAGCCACCTTTTACAGGTAAATACGACAATGTATTTGACGATGGTGTATATGTTTGTACTTGTTGTGATGAACCTTTATTTTCTAGTGATACAAAATTTCCAACACATTGTGGTTGGCCTGGATTTGCAAAACCAATCTCACAAGAAAGCGTATCAGAACACCTTGATAATTCACTAGGTATGCAAAGAACCGAAATTGTATGCAGTTCTTGTGATGCTCATTTAGGACATATGTTTAATGATGGTCCAAAAGAAATGGGTGGAATGCGTTATTGTATAAATTCGATCAGTTTAAAATTAATTAAAAAATAATTTTTATTTATTAATATAACAATATCCTCATATCATAATTATTTATAAATAATTTCTATAATTTCATATTCACGATTACCACTTGGTGCCCTTACACTAACAATATCGCCTTCTTCTTTACCAATCAAAGATTTGGCAAGTGGTGATGATAGTGATATTTTACTTTGTTCTAAATTGGCCTCTGGATCACCGACAATTTGATATTTTTTTTCAACATCTGTTTCACAATCAGTAATTACAACCGTAGCACCAAAACGGACTGTTTCATGAGCTACTGAAATAGGGTCAATTACATCTGCTAATGATATTATTGACTCAACTTCAGCAATTCTACCCTCTATGAAAGATTGTTTTTCACGAGCAGCGTGATATTCCGCATTTTCAGATAAATCACCGTGTTCTCTTGCCTCAGCAATAGCAACAATTATATTTGGTCTTTCTTTCTCTTTTAGATTTTTAAGTTCTTGTTCTAAAACTTCATAACCTTGTTTAGTCATTGGTATTTTTTGCATAATCTCACCCTATTTAAAATATTCTTGAACTGATATTACATCAAAATCAGATTTTTGTTGTGATTTTAATGCCTCTAATGTGGCATAAATTCCATTTACAGTAGTATAATATGGTATCTTATTCATTAATGCAGATTGACGCAAGGATAAACTGTCGTGAATACTAATTTTAGTTTTCACTGTGTTAAACATTAAATCAACTTCCATATTTTCCATAGCATCTAATACATTAGGTTGACCTTCTACAACTTTATTTACACGAACTGCATCTATACCTTTTGCTTGTAATGACTTAGCCGTACCACCAGTTGCAATAATTTTATAGCCCATTTTAATTAAATTTTGAGCAACATTTAATATTTTATCTTTATCTTCATCTTTTACAGAAATGAATACTGTTCCTTGTTTTGGCAATTCCATTCCTGCACCTAGTTGAGATTTTAAAAACGCAGTTCCAAAAGATTTATCAATTCCCATAACTTCACCAGTTGAACGCATTTCTGGGCCTAAAATAACATCAACACCTGGAAAACGATTAAATGGGAAAACTGCTTCTTTCACAGCGATTGAATCACTCAATGGTGATTGAGGTAAATCCATATCAGATAATTTTTTACCTACCATTAATAATGAAGCTATTTTTGCCACCGATACACCGGTTGCTTTTGCAACAAACGGTACAGTTCTTGAAGCACGAGGATTTACTTCTAGGATATAGACATTGCCATCTTGCACAGCAAACTGAACATTCATTAATCCAACAACATTTAATTCTTTGGCCAATAATTTAGATTGATTAGACATTTCGTCCTGTAATTCTTTACTAAGAGTATAAGGTGGCAATGAACAAGCACTATCACCTGAATGAATACCGGCTTCTTCAATATGTTCCATAATACCTGCAATATAAACTTCACCGTCTTTATCGCATAATGCATCTAGGTCAACTTCTATTGCATCACGTAAGTAAAAATCAATCAATACAGGACTATCACCTGATACCTGTACAGCAGTTGCCATATAATGTCTTAACGATTGTTCGTTATGTACAATTTCCATTGCACGACCACCCAATACATAACTTGGACGAACAACAACTGGATAACCAATATCACTAGCAATTTCAACTGCTCGTTCTACATTCGTTGCAATACCATTCGGCGGTTGCTTTAATCCAATTTGATTTAGTAATTCTTGGAATCTTTCACGGTCTTCTGCTAAATCAATAGCATCAGGGGAAGTTCCTAAAATTGGAATACCTGCTTTTTCAAGAGACTGTGATAATTTAAGTGGGGTTTGCCCACCAAATTGTACAACCACACCTACAACTTCACCTCTTTGTTGTTCACGACGAATTAACGAAATTACATCTTCATCTGTTAATGGTTCAAAATATAGCCTGTCTGATGTGTCGTAATCTGTTGAAACTGTTTCAGGGTTACAATTTACCATTATTGTTTCATAACCAATACCAGATAATGCATAACAAGCGTGAACACAACAATAATCAAATTCTATACCTTGTCCAATACGATTAGGTCCACCACCTAATATAATTATTTTCTTTTTATCAGTTATTTTTGCTTCACACTGAGCCTTATTAACACCATCACCTTCATAACAAGAATACATATATGGCGTTTCACTTGGGAATTCAGCAGCACAAGTATCAATACGTTTATAAACTGGTAGTACTTCTAAATCATAGCGAATTTTTGCAACTTCGTCAGCTGTTTTACCTGATAATTTTGCTAAACGAGCATCAGAGAACCCCATTTTTTTCAAACGGTGAAGTTTCTGTTTATCAATTGGTAAACCATTTTGTTTGACTTTTTCTTCTATATCAACCAAATCGGCAATACTATTAATAAACCAAGGGTCAACTTTAGTTGCTTCAAATATTTGTTCTTTTGCCATACCATATCTTAATGCTTGTGCAATTTTTAGAATACGGTCTGGTCGTTGCGGTCTTAGTGCCGATTCAACAGCTGATAAATCAATTTTTCCATTTTCATCAATAGCATACGGCAATTCAACTTCATCTAGCCCAGTTAATCCTGTTTCCATAGAACGAAGTGCTTTTTGCATACTTTCATTAAATGTTCTGCCGATTGACATTGCCTCGCCTACTGATTTCATTGCAGTTGTCAAATTATCTTGTGCCTCAGCGAATTTTTCAAATGTAAATCGTGGAATTTTTGTAACTACATAATCAATCGTTGGTTCAAATGATGCTGGTGTTGTTTTTGTAATGTCATTTTTAAGTTCATCTAGTGTATAACCAACTGCTAACTTAGCAGCAATTTTTGCAATTGGGAAACCAGTTGCCTTTGATGCAAGTGCAGAAGACCTAGATACCCTTGGATTCATTTCAATTACAATCATTCGTCCATTTTCTGGATTAACAGCAAATTGTACATTTGAGCCACCCGTTTCAACACCTATTTCACGCAATACGGCAATTGAGGCATTTCGCATTATTTGATATTCTTTATCTGTTAAAGTCAGAGCTGGTGCGATTGTAATACTATCACCTGTATGGATACCCATTGGATCAATATTTTCAATAGAACAAATAATAATACAGTTATCATCACAATCACGGACAACTTCCATTTCGTATTCTTTCCAACCTAGTACAGATTCTTCTACTAAAACAGTACTAACAGGAGAAGCTTCCAAACCTTTTTTTAATATTTTATAATATTCATCTTTGGTATATGCAATACCGCCACCTGTTCCACCCATTGTAAATGATGGCCTTAATATAGTTGGTAATCCTACAAATTCAAGGGCATCATCGGCTTCATCAATAGAACCAATTTGTTTTGATTTTGGTGTATCAAGACCAATTTTATACATTGCTTTTTTAAAGCGCTCTCGGTCTTCGGCTTTATCAATTACATCGGCCTTTGCCCCTATCATTTCAATTCCTAATTTTTCTAATGTACCGTTTTTTTCTAGGGCAAGTGCCATATTTAATGCGGTTTGTCCACCCATTGTTGGTAATAAAGCATCTGGTTTTTCTTTTTCAAGAATTTTTGTAATAGTTTCAGGTGTAATTGGTTCAATATATGTCACATCTGCCATATCTGGGTCTGTCATAATAGTTGCAGGGTTTGAATTTATTAATATTACTTTATACCCTTCTTCTTTCAAAGCCTTAATAGCTTGGGTACCAGAATAATCAAATTCACAAGCTTGACCAACAATTATTGGTCCTGCGCCTATAATCATAATTGATTTAATATCAGTTCTTTTTGGCATATTTTTATTTATCCTATCAAGCAAAATAATTTTAATGTTTTAATTATATTTAGCCTGCCCAATTCAAAGTCGAAACAAACTCTTTAATATATACACTCTATTCTCTTTATTCGCAAGAAAAATTTTGTATATTATTTGTATATTAATAACCGTTTTTTATGCTTTATATAAACTTTTTTCAACAAATAATTACCCTTGGCAATGGTATCGTATTTGGGATTTTTTTGCTGTATACGACGAAGGTAAATGGTGGGCTTTAAATATAATTTTTAGTATTTGTTATTTAAAATTACATTATTGTTGCTTTACTTATGTTAATTTGTTATTTGTAATATCTATACATTTAAGAAAAACAGTTGAATATTAATTAAAATAAAAAACAAAACATATCTAAGGTATTAGTTAAGATGATAAAAACAAAAATATTTAAACAATTAATACTTTTAATTAGTTTAACAACATTTTATACTCTTGGTGCAAAAGCAGAAACAATTGACGATGTAATTAAACGAGGTGAATTGCGTGTTGGTTTAAGTTCATTTGTTCCTTGGGCTTTTCTAAATAAAAAAGGGGAGCTAATTGGTTTTGAGATTGATGTTGCAAAAAAATTAGCAAAAGATTTAGGCGTAAAAGTAAAAATAATCAATACAACTTGGGATGGTATTATTCCGGCATTACAATCAGGAAAATTTGATGTAATAATTAGTGGTATGTCTGTTAAAACAAAACGAAATCTAGCAATTAATTTTACAGATAGTTATGCCGGAACTGATTTTATTTTACTAACATTACCAAAACATAAGGATAAAAAATTTAAAGATTTTAATTCTCGTTCATTAAAATTTGCTACTCGCCGTGGGGCAATAACAGCAAACCTAATAAAAAAACACTTTCCAAAAGCAAAACTATTACAATTTGATGATGATGGAGTTGCCTTACAAGAATTATTGTCAGACAAAGTTGATGCTATTATTGAAACAGCAACATATGCAAGTATTACTCTTGATAAATACAAAGGCAAAGTTATTTATGTAGATGGTGGAAAAACAATTTATCAAGTACCTTCTTCTTTTGGTGTTCGTAAAGGCAATCACGACACATTAAATGTATTTAATCACTGGATTCGTTCTCATAAAAACAGTGGTTGGTTACAAAGTAAAGCACATTATTGGTTCAAAACTCGTGAATGGAAAGCCCAAATTACGAAATAAATTTTAAAAATGGCACAAGAAAAAACTTTTCCCCCCGAGCCTTTTCTTAATCTTTTAAATTATATAAAAATGAAAAAACATAGTAAACAATATATTTATTCCAGCATCATATTAATAACCGTTTTTTATGCTTTATATAAACTTTTTTCAACAAATAATTACCCTTGGCAATGGTATCGTATTTGGGATTTTTTTGCTGTATACGACGAAGGTAAATGGTGGGCTGGTGAATTCGTATTTGGTTTGGAGAAAACAATCTATATCGTATCAAGTTCAATACTATTATCATTTTTAATCGGTATGATAACTGCAATAGCGGGTTTTGCAAAAGGTAAAATTGCAAATGGATTTGTTAAATTATACATTACATTTGTTCGCAATACACCTGTATTAGTACAAATATATTTAACATATTTTATTTTAGCCCCAATCTTAGGTATCGACAGATTTATAACCGGTGTAATAGTACTTAGTATATACGAAGGTGCATTTGTTAGTGAAATAATTAGAGGTGCAATTAAATCAGTAAATCGTGGACAATGGGAAGCTTGTTATAGCCTTGGTATCAATCCATTTTACACTGCAAAAAAAGTCATATTACCACAAGCGCTACGTTTATTAATTGCCCCAATAACAAATGTATCAATTAATTTATTAAAACATTCATCTATTGTATCTGTTATTGCCGTGCAAGACTTAACAACCGTTGGACGAGATTTAATTTCAGAAACATATTTAACAATGGAAATTTGGATTGCAATAGCATTTTTATATTGGTTTTTATCATCTATTTTTGCGACTATCGGTAGGATAATTGAAAAGCAAATCAAATGGAAAAATTAAATGATTAATATTATTAAGAATATATTAAATTATAAATGGCATATATCAGACATAATTACTACTGCGATCTTAGTAATATTTATTAGCATTATTTTATCAAGCAGTATAAATTTTCCTTATGAATGGAATTGGTCAACAACTCTAGGATATATAGGATATATTGACGAAGAAACAGGTGATTATAAAATAGGTTTATTTTTAATAGGTTTATTAAATACATTTAGGTTATTTTTTATATCAATGTTTATTGGTATTACTTTTGGATTATTATTTGCAATATTCCGTATTAGTAACAATCATGGCTTAAATCTATTAGGCATAGTGTATATAAATTTTGTAAGAAATATTCCACCATTGGTATTTTTATTTGTATTTTATTTCTTTATATCGGAACAAATATTCCCAAAGATAGGATTAACCCCTGAATTATTTGAAAATTTTGCTGTTTTAGGATGGTTATTTGGCGAAGGAGTATACGGTGCAAATCTAATTTCAGCTGGAATTTGCCTAGGGTTATTTGAATCAGTATTTTTTGCTGAAATAATACGCGGTGCAATAAAATCAATACCTATTGGGCAATCTGAGGCAAGTTTAGCACTAGGTCTTAATTATCTACAAACAATGAGAAAAATTATCATACCGCAAGCATTTTCTAAATGTTATCCATCACTAGCTGGACAATCAATCATAGCACTTAAAAACACTTCTATTGCATCGTTAATATCTGTCAAAGATTTAGTGTTTTCAGGTGTAGAAGTAGTAACTTCAACTCGTAATATTTTTGAAGCTTGGATAATAGTTGCGGTTATATACTTTATTTTATGTTTTACTATGACAAAGTTTTTTAACTACTGCGAGAAAAAAATAGAGAGCAAATCAATTTAATTATTAATTTCAAACATATAATTTTGTAATATACAAAAAATAACTAAAAGATATTTTGGAAAAATTTTAACCTAAGATTTTATTTTCCACGAACCATCCAAGTTTCTACAGGCTTTTCCTTTTATAACTTCTTTTTTTCCACGATGATTAATTGTTTGTGTAAATAATCGGCAAGTTGTATCTAACTCTTGCACATACTTTGTTTCTTCTACTTTAAATTCACCATATGAATTATCAGATGGATTGTTCCACCTACCCACATCACCATCAACACCTGTTTCTAAAATATCTTGTGTGGTATCATTGAGCTTTCTTTGTGAATCTTCATTAATTTTACTAAATACCTTAGAACCAAATTGACTACCTAGATATACACCGACACCTGTGCCAACAACCCTACCTAATTTATTAGAGACTTCGGCACCAAGGTTGCCACCAACGACACCACCAACTGAACCACCAACTATACTTCCAACTTCATTTGCACTGCAACCTGATAATATAATAACTGAAAATGCAAAAATTATTTTTTTCATATTAATTCCTTTTCAATACTTAACATAATTTTATTTTCTAAATCATAACTTATATTTTCAAATCCAACAATTTTTTTTAATCTAATTATGCTATTAGTTAAAAATACACTATCAGCAGTATTCATATGGTCAATTTTAACATCAGTTTCAGCAACATTTAAATTATTTTTCTTAGCTATATTTAAAACAACAGAACGCATAATTCCTGGTAAACAACCAGATTTTAAAGATGGGGTTATTAAATTGTTACCTTTAATTAAAAATATATTAGCTGTCGTTGTACAAGCAACATTACCCACAATATTTAACATTAAGGCATCACCAAAACCTTTCATCTTTGCATCATTAAGAGCCATTATAAAATCTGTGTAATTTAATATTTTAAATGATGATAGCGGTGATTTTTCATTGCGAATATAATTAGTAGTACATATTTTAACTGGTGCTTGAAATCTATCAACAACCGATACAGAAATAACAACCGTTGCCTTTAATTTATTATCAAAGGCAATACCCCTTTTACCACAACCACGACTTACCGTTAAACGAACGGCACCACAGGACAATTTATTTTCTTCAAAAAGTTGTTTAATAGCATTAATTAAATCACTATAACTATAAAAAATATTAATATATAAAAATGATAATGTTGATTTTAATCTTATCATATGCATTTCAAATAATTCAATATTTCCATTATCAAAATACATAGTTTCAAAAACACCGTCGCCTAATGTAAATCCCCTATCGTTAGAAGATATTGCATTCTGACCATCAACTATTTTACCGTTTATCCAAATTTTCTCCATAAAATAACATTAATCCATAAATGAATTATAGACAATAAAATTATTTTTAATTACAGCCATTTGCAATATCAATAAAGTTATTTATCATTAATCTACCATGCTCAGATAGTATAGATTCAGGGTGAAATTGTAATCCATATACATTATAAATTTTATGTTGAAATGCCATTATTTCATTGTCTTTTGTTTTAGAATTAATTTCAAGCTCATTATCATTTGCCAACTCAACAATCAAAGAATGATACCTTGTAACAATAGTTGGTGATTTAATCCCTTTAAACAAACCATTACCATTATGAGAAATTTGTTCAGTTTTTCCGTGTATAGGTTTAATTGCCTTATTAACTTTACCACCGAAATACTGCCCTATTGCCTGATGCCCCAAACACACCCCAAGAATAGGATATTTTTTATGTAATTTTTCAATTAATTCCAAGCATATTCCAGATTCATTTGGGCTACACGGTCCAGGCGATAAAATAATACCTTGTGGATCAATATTTTCTATTTCTGATATTGTTATTTTATCATTACGAAATACCTTTACATTCTGACCATATTCAACTGCATAACGGGCAAGATTATAAACAAAGCTATCATAATTATCAATTAATAATATCATTTAAACACCTTAATCATTTTATCTGCTTTTATCAATGTCTCGTCATACTCAGATTCAGGTTTACTGTCACTAACAATAGCACCACCGGCATTAAATGAAGCAATATTATCTTTTAAAGTCATAGTTCGGATTGCAATATTAGTATCCATTACACCGTCAAAACCAATATAACCTATACAACCACAGTAAACACCACGATTACAAGATTCAAGTTCAGCTATAATTTCTTGTGCACGAATTTTTGGAGCCCCCGTAATAGAACCACCTGGAAAACAATTTTTTAATAAATCAAATGCATTTTTATCTTCTTGCAATTCCCCCCTTACAATGCTTACTAAATGATGTACCGATTGATAACTTTCAAGACCACAAATTTTTGGTACAGAAATACTACCTGCTTTACAAACCCGTGATAAATCATTGCGCATCAAATCTACAATCATTATATTTTCGGCTCTATCTTTTTCCGATTTTAATAATTCATCGCCAAATTTTGTATCTCTTTCTAAATTATCACTTCTAGGGGCTGTTCCTTTAATAGGTCTTGTTTCAACTAGCCCTTTACGGTCAACTTCAATAAACCTTTCTGGTGATGATGACGCAATAATAAAATTATCACAATCAATATATGCAGAAAATGGAGCTGGATTAATATGACTAAGATACTGATATACTTGTAATGGACTAGCATCTTTATAATGCACTTTAAATGGTTGTGTCATATTTGCTTGAAATATATCGCCGTTATAAATATAATCTATTACCTTACTTACACTTTTTTCATATTCTGGTTTGGTAAAATCAGTTATTATCTGTGAAGATTTTTTTGGTTGAACTAAATCAAACTTATCAGAGTTTTTTATTTTATTATAAACAAAATCAATCGTTTTATTTGCATCTTCATTAAAACCGCACGCTGTAATAAATACTTTCTTTTCTTTGTGGTCAAACGATACAACCCAATCATATATACCAACAATCATATCATCATAATCAGATATTTCTTTGTTTAATGGTATATTTTCCAAATAAGAACCAATTTCATAAGAAAAATAACCCATTGCCCCACCTTGAAAAGGTGGTAATTCTGGATTTGTTTTAACTTTATAATCTTGCATAAATTTATTTAAAACATCAAATGGATTTAAATCATAAGATTGTTTATTTATTTTTTTATAATTAAAAAAAACATCTCCATTTAATGCACTGAAAACTGAAAAAGGATTGGCGGAAATAAAAGAATAACGACCTAAGTATTTTATATTATTATCAGATTTACTTGGTAAAGTTGAATGTAATCCACATAAAAGATTACTCCCCTCAAGAAAGTTTAAAACCTCTGCTGGATCTATCCAATCAGTGAGTACTTTGTATAAAACTTTATTCATAAACTTCGGCTGGATTAAATTTCAAGTTGTATTCTAAATAAAATTCTTTATTATTTTCCATTATTTTTTAACTCTTTACTTTAACAACTACACAATATATTATAATAATTACTCTCAAATTATAAAGTATGCAAGTAATTTAAAGTTAAATTAATTGTGTTGTAATATTTTAAGAGTTGTAACAAATAAATTATAAATTAATATAACTATTAAATAAAAAAGGTAACCAATATGTACGACTATGATTTGCTTGTTATTGGCGCTGGTTCTGGTGGTGTAAGAGCTTCTAGAATGTCGGCTGGTCTAGGTTTAAAAGTAGCCATTGTAGAAGACAATATGATGGGCGGAACTTGTGTAAACGTTGGCTGTGTTCCAAAGAAATTATTTACTTATGCTGGTGATTTTGCACATTCATTACAAGATGCAAAAGGATATGGCTGGAACTATGAAAATCGATCTTTTGATTGGAAAATTCTACGATATAACAAAGACAAAGAAATAAAAAGATTAAATGGTATATATGAAAATATGTTAAAAAATGCAGGAGTTGATGTAATAAACGGATATGCAACTTTTGTAGACAAAAATACAGTATGTATTAATGACAAAAACTATACTGCGGAAAGAATATTAATCACAGTTGGTTCAACATCTAGTTTACCTAATATAACTGGTATTGAGCATGCAAAAACATCTTTTGATGCATTTTACTTAGATGATTTTCCAAATGAAGTAATTATTGTAGGTGGCGGATATATAGCCGTGGAATTTGCTAGTATTTTTAATAATTTAGGAGCAAAAATAAAATTATTATTACGAGGTAATAGAATACTAAAAGAATTTGATGATGAAACCGTTGATTTTGTTTGCAATCAAATGCAAGAACTAGGTATTGAAATTATTTATAATACAAATATTAAAAAACTTAGCAAAGACAATAATAATAAAACGATTTGCCATACAAATAACAATGATTTCTCAGCTGAATTAGTAATGTACGCAACAGGTCGTAAACCATACACGGATAATTTAGGCTTGCAAGAAGTTGGTGTCAAAATTAAAGATGGTGCAATTATAGTTAATAATGACTTTCAAACAAACGTACCGTCTATTTACGCACTAGGTGATGTTATAAATCGTATGCAATTAACACCTGTTGCACTGTCTGAGGCAATGGTTTTTCTAAACCGTGTATACGGTGATAAAACAAAAAAAATGGATTATACAAATATCCCAACAGCTATATTTTGTTATCCCAATATGGCAACTGTGGGATTAAGCCAAGAACAAGCTACTGAACAAGGATACAAATTTGATATTTATAAAACAGATTTCAAACCTATGAAAAATACAATTTCTGGTTCAAATTGTCGTTCATTTGTCAAATTAATCGTTGATAAAAATACTCAAAAAGTACTAGGTGTTCATATGATTGGTGATGATGCTAGTGAAATAATTCAAGGAATGGCAATCGCTGTAAAGGCTGGATTAAAAAAGTCAGACTTTGATAATACAATTGGTATACACCCCACATCAGCCGAAGAATTTGTTACAATGCGAACAACTTCATAAATACTTAATTAAAATAAATAATTTTGTTTATTTTTTATATTTTTTTGACTATTATTGTTCAATACTAATAATAAGAACCTAAGGATAGTAAACTAATGACAAACGACTGGACTCCTAATTCTTGGCGGGGAAAACAAATTTTACAGGTACCAACATATCAAAATCAAGAATTACTTGAACAGGCAGAACGAATTATTTCTAAACAAGCTCCACTTATATTTGCTGGTGAGGCAAGAAATCTTAAAAAACATTTAGCAAAAGTTTGCCGTGGGGAAGCATTCCTGTTACAAGGTGGTGATTGTGCTGAATCTTTCCGAGAATTTTCTGCCGATAATGTAAGGGATTCATTTAAAATAATCTTGCAAATGTCAATTATCCTAACTTTTGCTGGTGCTATGCCGGTGGTAAAAATTGCTCGTATGGCTGGACAATTTGCAAAATCTCGTTCATCTGATACACAAATAATAAATAATGTTGAATTACCATCTTATCGTGGTGATATTATTAATAGTGCTGATTTTAATGCAGAAAAAAGAATACCAAATCCAATGCGTATGGTTCGTGCATATAATCAATCAGCCTCCACATTAAACTTGTTGCGAGCATTTGCACAAGGTGGATTTGCTGATTTACACAAAATTCATGCTTGGACACAAGATTTCGTAAAAGATAGTAAAGCTGGCGAAAAATTTTCTAAAATAGCTTCGCAAATTGATGATGCCTTAACTTTTATAAAATCTTGCGGAATTACATCTGAACATGTAAAACAAATAAGTGAAACTGATTTATATACATCACACGAAGCATTATTATTAGGGTACGAACAAGCCCTTACCCGTAAAGACAGTGCAACAGGTAAATGGTACAACACATCAGCACATATGTTATGGATTGGTGAACGAACAAGACAACCTAATATGGCACATGCTGAATTTTTCCGTGGAATTGAAAATCCAATCGGTATGAAATGTGGTGCAAATATCACAGATGATGAAATAATAGAAATGTGTGATATACTGAATCCAGATAATGAAGAAGGTCGCTTAACACTAATTATCCGAATGGGTGCTGATAATATATCAAAAAAATTACCTAGTTTAATTCGCAAAGTAAAAAGCGAAGGTCGTAATGTAATATGGTCTTCAGATCCTATGCACGGAAATACTATAAAATCATCAACTGGATATAAAACAAGAGCAATAGAAAGTATTTGGAAAGAAATTGAAACATTCTTTGATATACATAAAGCTGAAGGAACTTATGCTGGTGGAGTTCATCTTGAAATGACTGGTAAAAATGTAACAGAATGTATTGGAGGAGTAGTTGGTATAACAGAACAAGATTTGTCAGACAGATATCATACTTTCTGTGATCCAAGACTAAATGCAGAACAAGCATTAGAAATATCATTTTTAATTGCTGATAAAATAAAAGAAAATAAATCTTAAATAGGTAGAAAATGACTGAATTAAAAATTGCTATTTGTCAAACAAGTCCTTATGTTGGTAATTTTGATAAAAACTACGAAATAATCAAAAAATCATATGAATATGCAACTGAAAACAACTGTGATATAGCTGTCTTCGCCGAAGGTACAATACACGGATATTATGCTTTTGATTTATTCCAATCAAAACATTTTATAGATGCTTGTATGGAAAAAATAAATGATATCGCAGAACTTACAAAAAATAATAAAACTGCAATTATTATAGGTTCAGCAACAAAATCCGATACAGAACTACCATTAAATTCAGCAATTGTAATGATAGATGGAAAAGTTGTGCATATGACACATAAACGAAGGCTTGCCAATGAAAGTGCTTGTATTGATTCCCGTCAATTTGACACAGGATTTCCAAAGAAACCATTTACAATAAATGGAGTAAAAATATCAATGCCAATTTGCCACGATATTTGGAACGAACAAAACTGTTCAGATATTATAAAAGATTCAGATTTGGTAATTTCAATAAATGCATCACCCTATTATTATGGTAAGTTAACAAAACGACATAATGTGGTAAAATCACTAGCAACCAAATTAAAAATTCCATTTATTTATATGCATGATGCTGGTGCATATGATGGTGTATTAAACGAAGGTGGTTCTTTCGCATATAATTCAGATGGAAATCTAGCTATGCAATTACCACAATTTAAAACAAAAAATACAATTATCAATTATAATAATGGTATATTATCATCTGACGAAAATAAATATATATACGAAGACGAAAATAATTTCTGTCCAACGATTTGGGAAGCTTGTTGTTTTGGATTAAAACAATATGTTGATAAAAATGGTTTTAATGGTGTTGTTTTGGGATTATCTGGTGGGATAGATAGTGCAATCACCGCAACAATAGCCGTTGACGCACTAGGAACAAAAAATGTTCACACTGTAATGATGCCAAGCCGATACACATCAAAAGATTCACTAGATGATGCAAATGCATTAATTAAAAATTTAGGTATAAGCAATGAAATTATAGGTATTGAACCTATGATAAATGCATTTGAAGAAAGTTTCAAAAATGTAATGCAAGGAACACAAGCAGACAACACAGAAGAAAATATACAGGCACGAATTCGTGGAGCTATTATTATGTCCATATCAAATAAATTCGGTTATTTAGCTTTAACAACAGGAAATAAATCGGAAAATGCAGTTGGTTATGCAACCCTATATGGTGATATGTGTGGTGGTTTTAATATTATAAAAGATATTTATAAAACTGATGTATTTAAATTATGTAAATGGCGAAATAAAGACAAAGAAATAATACCGCAAAACATAATATCAAAACCACCAACTGCGGAATTAAGGGAAAATCAAACTGATCAAGATAATTTGCCAGAATATGAAATTCTAGATACAATACTAAAATGCTTTATTGAAAAAAGAATGAGTATAAAACAAACTATTCAACTAGGTTTTGATAAAGACATAGTAGAAAAAATTTGGGAATTGTTACACATAGCAGAATATAAAAGAAAACAATCAGCAGTAGGTTTAAAATTAACTAGTTGTGATTTCGATTATGATAGATTATATCCTATAAGTAACGATTTCATATGGCACGAACTTAAAAAGGATAAATAATGACAAGAGTAAGATTTGCACCATCACCAACTGGAAAATTACATATTGGTAATGCAAGAATTGCATTATTCAACTACTTGATTGCAAAAAAAAACAACGGTGATTTTATACTTCGCTTTGATGATACAGACACTGAACGAAGTACACAAGAATTTGCTGATGGATTATTAAAAGATTTAGAATGGCTGGGTTTAAATCACGATTATACATTTAAACAGTTCGATCGATTAGACAGATATAACGAAATTTTACAACAATTAAAAGATATAGGTAGAATTTATGATTGTTATGAAACACCAGAAGAATTATCATTAAAAAGAAAAAATCAAATTGCATCAGGAAAACCCCCTATATATGACCGTGCCTCTTTAAAATTATCAGAACAAGAAAAACAAAAAAAACAAGAACAAGGTATTAAACCACACTGGCGTTTTCTATTAAATCAAGAATCTATGTCTTGGAATGATTTGTCAAGAGGTGAAACAAAATTTGAATCTGAGCATTTATCAGACCCAGTCCTTGTAAGAGAAAACGGTAGACCACTATTTACCTTAACAACTGTTGTTGATGATATGGACGAAAAAATAACACATATTATCAGAGGCGATGACCACACAACCAATACAGCTGTACAAATACAAATATTCAAAGCATTAGAAAGTCATATACCTGAATTTGGTCATTTACCTTTAATTTCTGGAAAAGATGGCGATAAAATGTCTAAAAGACTAGGTAATGGAGCTATTTCATCTTTAAAAGAAAACGAAATTGAACCAATTACATTATTATCAGCACTTGCTAGACTAGGGACTAATGTTAGCACAGATGGCAGTGAAACTATTAAGCAATTAATTAATGAATTTGATATGGATAATTATAGTCGCTCAATGCCAAAATTTGATGTAGAAGAATTAGAAAAACTAAATTCAAAATTCATTAATAATATGTCTTTTGATATGGTTAAAGATAGGTTACCAGAACAAGCAAACATTGAAGTTTGGGAAATAATAAAAGGTAATATTGCAAAATTATCACAAGCAAATTTATGGCTAGATGTGATTAACAAAAATATTAAAACTATAATTGAAGAACCTGATTTTATAAAAACTGCCTTATCATTATTACCAGACGAAGAAATAGAAAAAGATTCTTGGAAAAATTGGACTAATGCTATCAAAACTAAAACAGGCAGAAAGGGTAAAGATTTATTCATGCCTTTAAGACTTGCGATTACAGGACAAATTCAAGGGCCAGAAATTGGATTGTTACTGCCTTTAATTGGGCGAGAGAAAATTATAAAAAGGTTGTCATAAAATATTATGTTAAAAATTTTCAATACTGCACAAAATAAAAAAATTAACTTTATTCCTATCAATAAAGACAATATAAAAATGTATGTTTGTGGACCAACTGTATATGATTATATACATATTGGTAATGCTCGCCCCATTATTGTATTTGATGTTTTATACCGATTATTATTAAGTATTTACCCAAGCGTTAAATATGTTCGTAATATAACAGATATAGATGATAAAATTAATACAAAGGCATTACAAAATAATGAAACAATTTTTGAATTAACAAAAAGAACTGAAAATCAATTTATTAAGGATTATACAAATCTAAACGCAATTACACCAAATGTTGAACCTCGTGCAACTGAACATATTGATGAAATGATTGAAATGATTCAACAATTGATTGAAGATGAACATGCATACGAGTCTAACAAACATATATTATTCCGTGTGAAATCTTGGAGTGAATATGGTAAATTTGCTAATAAGAATTATGATGAACAAGTACATGGTGCAAGAGTTGAAATAGCAAATTATAAAGAAGACCCTGCCGATTTTGTGCTTTGGAAACCATCAACCGATAACGAACCAAGTTGGAATAGTCCTTGGGGGAAAGGTCGTCCTGGCTGGCATATTGAATGTTCCGCAATGATTAAGAAACATTTGGGTGAAAATTTTGATATTCACGGTGGTGGTCTTGATTTAATATTTCCACATCATCAAAACGAAATAGCCCAATCTTGTTGTGCAAATAAATCAAATAAATTTGCAAATTATTGGATGCACAATGGATTTTTAATGAGTGAAGGACAAAAAATGTCAAAATCACTTGGTAATTTTTACACTGTTAATGAATTATTAAATGAATTTTCAGGCAATGCAATCAGATTAGTTTTATTATCAACTCATTACCGAAAGCCACTAGATTTCACAAAATCAAAATTAGTTGAAGCTGAACACCTAATAAATAAATTGTCTGATTTTATTAATAAAAATAAAAATAAAAATGACAAACAAGACGAAAATATAGATGAATTTAAAAATACACTATATGATGATTTAAATACTCCACTTGCCATCTCAATAATATGGAAATATCAAAAAGAAAAACAAATTAATAAATTATTAAAATCTATTGAATTATTGGGATTTGATATAAAAATTTCTGAGAAAAATGAAATACCTCAAGAAATAAAGGAACTTGCCGAAAAAAGGAAGCAGGCCAAGCTTGAAAAAAAATTTATAGAATCTGATGAAATTAGAAATAAAATAAAACAGCTGGGATACGAAATAAAAGACACACCTAGTGGCTATGAAATAAATAAAATTTGATTTGTATTTTAAAGTTTTAAATGGTATTATCTCTGTTATAATTTAGTTATAATAATATTGTATTATCTCTGTTATAATTTAGTTATAATAATATTGTATTATCTCTGTTATAATTCAGTTATAATATCAGTTATAATAATATAATAAGGTTGAATGTTTAAATGTTAAAGAAATTATATAAATTGTTATCTGTAATGTTACTAGCGGTTGTAATTACTGCTTGTGGTAATAATGAACCTGAAGAACAAATTGAAAAACCAGCAAAAGAATTATATGAAATCGCAATAAACTTGCGTGATAATGATGCTGATTACAAAGATGTAATAAAAGCATTAGAAGAGATTGAACGACAACACCCACAATCTGAATATGCGAAAAAAGCAATTGCAGAAGCTGTATTTTTTTCTTATGAATATCTAGAATATTCAGATGCAATTCTATTTGCAGGAAACTTTCTTGCATACAATTCAAATCATAAAATTGCACCAAAAGTTGCGTACATTCGTGCGTTAAGCTATTACGAGCAAATATCCGATATTGGACGAGATCAAGGAAATACAGACAAAGCATTTGAAGCATTGAATGATATCATATTAACTTATCCAAACACAAAATATGCGATAAATGCCAAGTATAAAATAGATCTAGCAAATGATCATCTTGCTGGTAAGGAATTAAGTGTTGGCAGATTTTATCAAAAAAATAGTGAATATCAAGCCGCAATAGCAAGATTTAACAATGTAGTAAAATTATATTCTGAAACATCACAAACACCAGAGGCCCTAGCTAGATTAGTTGAAACATATATTGCCCTTGGTTTATATGACCAAGCATATGCAAATGGTGCTATATTAGGACACAATCACCCTAATAATAAGTGGTATAAATATGCTTATAAGTTATTACAAGAATACAAAAAATAATATCTTAGGTGACGTTATATGATAACATCACTAAATATAAACAATATCGTGTTAGTAGAAAAAACTAAAATAAAAATTAATGATGGTTTGACTGCGTTAACTGGTGAAACTGGGGCAGGTAAATCAATACTACTTGATGCAATCGGCTTAGTGATTGGTGGTCGTGGTGATAGCACATTGGTGCGTCGTGGTACAGAAAAAGCTATTATCACAGCAGAATTTGAATTAGATATAAAGCACCCTGTTTTTAACACTTTAAATGAATGTGATATTGAATTTCAAAATACCGAACCATTAATATTAAAACGAAGCATTACTAACGATGGTAAATCTCGCTGTTATATAAATGGACAGCCTGTTAATGTAAAAATTTTACGAAATATTGGTGAATTATTGGTTGATGTGCAAGGACAATTTGAACAACACGGATTATTATCACCTAAACGACATATGGATATTTTAGATGAATATTGTTCAAATAACCAATTAAAACAAAATACAGCCCAAGCATATTATAATTGGAAAAAAGTCAAAGATATATACGAAGAAACAATAAACCAGTACAATAAATTAAAACAAGATGAACAATACATAATTCATTGTCTTGAAGAATTAAAAAATGCTGAATTAAAAGAAAATGAAGAGCAAGAATTACTAGAATACAAAAACAAATTAAAAAATTCCGACAAATTATTACAATCATATAACGAAAGTTATAACCTTTTAAATTCAGAACGAGGAATTGAAAATTTAATCGCAAAAGCAGAAAAACAACTTGAAAAAATAAGTTATATAGGTGGCAAGGAATTACAAAATATTATTGGAAAAATAGATTTTATAGGTACAGAAGCACTTGAAATAAAATCGTTAATTCACGAAGAAGCAGAAAAATTACAAGAATCAGCATATGATTTACAAACCGTAGAAGATAGATTATATATGTTATCAGACCTTGCAAAAAAACACCGTTGTAATATTAATGATTTAATAAACATAGAATATGATTTACAAGAACAAGCAAATTTATTACAAGATAATTCTGACGAAATATTACAATTAAAACAAAATTTAGAACTAGCAAAAAAAGAATACCTAAAATATGCAACGGAATTATCAAATATTAGAATTAAAAATGCTGAAATATTATCAAACAAAGTAAATTGTGAATTACCAACTGTTGCCTTAAATGGTGCTGAATTCTTGATAACTGTTAAAACAGAAAAAAACATTGATTTAAATTCAGCAAAACCAAGTGGATTTAATACAATAAATTTTATGGCAAAAACAAATATTGGTATGGATTTTTCTCCAATTCATAAATCCGCATCAGGAGGCGAATTATCAAGAATGCTACTAGCAATTAATGTTGCCTTAGCAGAAAAAAATACAGCTTGCACATTACTATTTGATGAGGTCGATTCAGGTGTCGGTGGTTCATCAGCCCACAGCATAGGTGTGCGTTTAAAAAACCTTGCACAAACACATCAAGTAATTGTTATCACACATTCACCGCAGGTCGCAGGTATTGCAAACAATCATTTTTTCATTCAAAAGACAAGTGATAAAAATTCAACTTATACAGAAATAAAATTACTTGATAAAGATACAAGAATAAATGAAATTGCACGAATGCTATCAAATGATAAAATCACTGATGAATCTAAACAAAATGCAAAATCTTTAATGGGTATTTAAATGTTTGATGTTGATATAAATAAAATTGATGAAAAACAAGCTAAAAAAATTCTAGATTCATTAGCTATGGAAATAAATTTTCACGATCAACAATATCATCAAAAAGATAGTCCGCAAATCACAGATAATGAATATGATAAATTAAGAAGATTAAATAACGACATAGAAAAAAAATTTCCTAATCTAGTCCCTTCATTATTTTCATCAAAAGAAGTGGGATATAGTGTAAAAAAAGAATTTAAAAAAATAAATCACTCTGTGCCAATGTTATCACTGGATAATGCATTCAGTAATAGTGATATATATGATTTTCTTAATAAGGTAAAAAGATACTTACATATAACTGGTGACATTACTATATGGTCTGAAACAAAAATTGATGGCCTAAGTGCATCAATTCGTTATGAAAAAGGTGAAATCGTCCATGCTGTGACTCGTGGTGATGGTAATACAGGCGAAGATATAACTGATAATATAAAAACAATATCTGATATTCCACATAAATTACAAGGTGATTTCCCTGATATAATAGAAATTCGCGGTGAAGTTTATATGAATAAATCTGACTTTATTACATTAAACGAAAAACACGAAAAAAGTGGTGATAAAATTTTTGCTAATCCCAGAAATGCTGCGGCTGGTTCGTTAAGGTTATTAGATACAAATATCACAGCCAATCGTCCATTAAAATTCTTTGCTTATGGTTGGGGATACACTAATAAAAATTTTGCAATTACAATGGATATAGCTCACAAAAAACTAAATCAATGGGGGTTTATCACAGCTCCTATGTCAAAGAAAAATGATGATGTACAATCAATTATCGATCATTATGAACAAATAAATCAACAAAGAAGCAAAATTGATTTTGATATTGATGGTGTTGTTCATAAAATTAATGATATTAATCTACAAAAAAGACTGGGATTTGTTGCCCGTTCACCTCGTTGGGCAATAGCACAAAAATTTCCTGCTGAACAAGCTAACACTGTTTTAAAAAACATATTAATACAAGTTGGAAGAACTGGTGTATTAACACCTGTTGCAAACCTTGAGCCAATAAATATTGGTGGCGTAATTGTTAGTCGTGCCACATTACATAACGCCGATGAAATAAAAAGATTGGGTGTTCAAAATGGTGATACTGTTATTGTACAAAGAGCCGGTGATGTAATACCACAAATAGTATCGGTTATACTAGACAAAAGACCAAAAGATTCAACTGAATTTGTATTTCCAGATTTATGTCCAGAATGTAATTCACCAGTTATAAAACAAGGTCAAGATGTTGCTCATAGGTGTAGTGGTGGTAATTCTTGTCCTGCACAAGCGGTACAAAGTTTAATACATTTCGTATCAAGAAATGCATTTGATATTGAAGGTTTTGGTTCTAAATATATTAAGCAATTTTATCAAGATGGAATTATAAAACAATTTACCGATATATTTAAAATACAAAATCATAAAGAAAAAATATTACAAAAAGAGGGTTGGGCGAAATTATCTCTAAACAATCTAATCACAGAAATTGATAGAAAACGAACTATATCACTAGACAGATTTATATTTGCATTGGGAATTCGTCAAATAGGACGCGAAACAGCAAAAACACTCGCAAAAAATTATAAAACATTTGATAATTTCAAAAACAATATTATTCAGGCTAGCGATAAAAAAATTGATAATAATTCATATAAAGAACTTATTGCAATTGATGGTCTAGGTGATATTGCAGTTCAAGATTTAATACATTATTTTGTTAATAATAGTGAAAAAATATCAAATTTAGTTGTTGAACTAAATATTCAAGAATACAAAATAAATACTACAAAAAGTATACTAAGTGATAAAACAGTTGTATTTACAGGTACATTAATAAAAATGAAGCGAGATGAAGCAAAAACATTAGCAGAAAAATTAGGTGCAAAAATATCAAGTTCTATATCAAAAAAAACCGATTTTTTAATATGCGGTGAAAATTCTGGCTCGAAAGCGAAAAAAGCAAAGGATTTAGGTGTTTCAATTTTAACCGAACAAAAATTTATTGATATTGAAAAAAAAGCATTTAGTGATAATGAAACACCTCCTAAAAATGAACCAACTGATAATTCAGATAAAAAAGATAAAAACAATAATCAACAAATCAGTTTGTTTTAATTTTAACCAACATAAAATACAATAATTGATTTTAATGCATTGCCATTAATAGAAAAAATATTCAAAAATACTTATTTTCTTGTCATAATCACAGTAACCCAATCGTCTATAACTATTTTGCTAGATAAAACCATACCAATTTTACTATAACAATCTGTAATTAATTTTATAGAGTTATTATCTATGCCAGATAATATTAAAATAGCATCTTGTGTTAGTATATTTATTAAATTTTTTGATATTTCAATTAGTGGTTTAGCAAGTATATTTGCAACAAATAAATCATATTTTCCAGATTCAATTATTTTTTTATCATTGATACCATCAGATTGAATAATATCAATGCCAAAAATATTATTTTGTTCAAATGTTTTATGTGCAACATTACAAGCTTGTTGGTCTATGTCCGTTGCGATTATTTTATTAAATTTTAAAGATTTTGCCATTGCAACTGATAATATACCTGTTCCTGTTCCAACATCAATAATATTATTAAATGACTTATCCAAAGAAAATATAGCCTTTAATGCCCCTGCTGTTGTTGGGTGTGAACCTGTACCAAAGGCAACACTTGCCTGTACTTTCAAAGGTATTTTATCATTTGGAATTTTTCCTTTATAAAAATCTTGATAAATAAAAAAGTTTTCTATTTCATAAGGCTTAAAAGAAATTTGATTTTTACTAACCCAATCAATATTAGATAAATCACACAAAGAAAATTCAAAAACCTTGCCCCATATATTTTCAATAGCACCAATTTTTGATGCTAAATCATATTTATCAGGTTTTTTATGCATAAAAATCTGAGCATAAAATTTTTCTTCTTTAATATCACTAGAATATTTTTTTAAGCCAGAGCCATACCCTAAATCTTCAAATAATTCCTGTACTAATTTTGCAATTTTTAGCTCTGGGCATAATATATTTAAACTATAAACTTGTTTTTTCATTTTTAATATCTATAATTATGCAGTTTCTAAAAATGTTGACATCATTTTTTTTGTTCCTGCCTTGTCAAAAGCAACAGTTATGTATTGACCATCAGAGCCGGCAACTATTCCCATACCAAATTTTTGATGAAAACATCTTTGCCCTACTTTAAATTTATCATTATCTTTACTTATAATTTCCACATTATTATCTATTTTTTGCCAACCATAATTCAACCTATTACTTGTGAAACCTATATTTTCATTTAAATCAATATATTCAGGTGAAATACTTTCTAGAAATCTAGAATACATATTATTTTGCCAATTACCGTATACTAATCTGTTTTTAGCCCACGATATATTACAATACTTTTTTGTCCTTGTAATACCAACATAAGCTAACCTTCGTTCTTCTTCCAATCCATCAATACCATTTTCATCTATTGATTTTTCTGAGGGGAATAATCCATCTTCCCAACCTGTAAGAAACACAACATCAAATTCCAATCCTTTTGATGCGTGCATAGTCATTATAGAAACCATTTTACTATTATCAATTTTATCAGTTTCCATAACTAATGCAATGTGTTCAAGGAATCCTGCTATATTTTCAAATTCTTCCATTGCCGAAACTAATTCTTTTAAAGCTTCTATTCTACCCTGAGCTCTGGCATCTTTAGAATTATTCCAATATTCAATATAACCTGATTGCTCTAACATTGTTTTAATTGTTGTTATATGGTTTTCTTTTTCATTTATATTACGCCAATCATTAAATTTAATTAATATATCATTTAATGAATTTTTTGCTTTTGTACTTAATTCATCTGTTTTAATAATTTTTTCCGCAACATCATATAATGATTCACCTTGTGTTCTGGCAAGCATTTGTAATTTTTGTAATGTAGTTTTTCCAACACCTCTTGCTGGCTTATTAATTATTCTTTCAAAAGCAAGGTCATCTGTTTTTTGATGAATCAATCTTAAATAGGCAAGTGAGTCTCTTATCTCTTCTCTCTCATAAAATTTAGTTCCACCAACCACACGATATGGAATATTTAAATTAATTAATTTTTCTTCAAAAGACCTTGTTTGAAAACCAGCCCTTACCAAAATAGCAATTTCAGAAGCAGAAATCCCTTTTTCAAGATACTGTTCTATTTTTAAGCAAGTTGCTTTGGCTTCTTCTTTACCGTCAAAATAACTATTTATTTTGATTTTTTCACCATCACCTTTTGTTGTTATTAAGTTTTTTCCTAACCTACTTTGATTTTGTGCGATTACATCATTTGCTGTTTTTAGAATATATCCTGTTGAACGGTAATTTTGTTCCAATCTTATTATTGTTGAATTTTTAAAATCTTGTTCAAATTTTAAAATATTTCCAACTTTTGCACCACGCCAACCATAAATTGATTGATCGTCATCACCAACACAAGCAATATTAACATTTTCATTTTTAAGCGACAATAATTTTAACCATTGATATTGTGCTATATTAGTATCTTGATATTCATCAACTAATATATATTTAAACCTAGATTGATATTGTTTTAATATATCATTTTCATTTTTTAAAATTTGTAATACTAATAAAATAATATCCCCAAAATCAACACAATTTAATTGTTGTAATCTATTTTGATACGAACGATATATTATTTGCATTTTACCATTACAATATTCTTTCTCGTTAACCATATCAGGGGTTAAAGCATCATCTTTATAAGATTGTATTTTTTTTAATATTTGTTTTGCAGGAAATCTGTCTTTATCAATATCTAAAACAACCATTATTTCTTTTAAAACTCGTAATTGGTCATCATTATCTATTACAACAAAGTCATTTTTTAAATTTGCAAGATTACTGTTTTGCCTCAACATTTTTAAACAAATACTATGAAAAGTTCCTATCCAGGAACTGGGGAATTTTCCTGTATATAATTCCACTCGCTCACGCATTTCTTTTGCTGCTTTATTAGTAAATGTAACAGATATAATTTCAAATGGACTTGCCTTTTTTTCATATATTATCTGTACTAATCTCGATGTTAAAACTCTTGTTTTTCCAGTTCCTGCACCTGCTAAAATAAGGCAAGGCCCATCTATATTAACAACTGCTTTTAATTGCTGCTCATTTAAATCTTTTAACCAATCAGGAACATTTTCAATTGTTATATCTTTCATTATAATCTCTCAGAACGCCTAGTATCAATAATTATATTTTTGTAAGCAATTAATACATCATTTTCGTGTAATATACCAACTAATTTACCTTTATTATCTACAACGGCAACAATATTTTTACTATGTTCACGGTAAATTGGTAAAACCTGCTCCAAATTATCACTTAAATTAACCCTCATTGTATTTAAATCTGCAACATCAATAGCTTTGTACCTACTATCACTATCTGTATTAAATGCCCTATCAGCCATAGAATACACACATATATCACCTAACAACAAATCATCATCATCAATCACGAATATATCACTAAGTTTTTTTTGTTTTAATTTATCGCGTATAACAGATAAACATTCATTTTTATGAACACTACTAAAATCATAACTCATTATATCTTTGACTAAGACATTACGCATTGCAATATTTTCTATAGCACCATCTAAATTAATACCACGATTTTTTAACTGCCAATTAAAGAATGTCGGCACATTAATATTTTGCATTGTTCTTATTGTTGTAAATGTTGAAATCATAACAGCCAAGGTTAAGATATAATTATTTGTAAGTTCAAAAATCATAAATACTGTTGATATAGGCGCACCCAATACACCACCAGCGAATGCTCCCATTCCCGCAACTGAATACATTACATAAGAAATATCACTGGAAATGTTAAAATAAACCATTATATTTACAATAATTGCACCAAATGCACCACCAATCATTGCCCCTATAAATAATGATGGTGAAAATACACCGCCACCGCCACCAAATCCAACTGTTAAAATTGTTGCCAACAATTTTGCAACTATTAATATAATTAATAAATAAAATGGTAAATTTCCTGCTAGTGATTGGTTTGTCGTAAAATATCCATCACCCATTACTTGTGGGAAAAAAGAAGCTATTATTCCAACACATAAACCACCAATTGCAGGACATAACCAAATTGGAATTTTTTTATTCTTGGCAAAACTGTAAACAGTATTAATACCATATATAAATAAATTAATAAGAAAAGCTATTAATATTCCCAATAAAATAAAAAAAGGTAATTCATACATTGATAATTCTTGATAATCAACAATAATAAATGCTGTATATGAACCATAAACCATATTTGATAAAAAAGCCCCAGAAATACTTGCAAGAACAACTGGTAAAAACTGTGAAGCCGCATACGAACCAGTAATTAATTCAGATGCAAAGAAAACACCTGCTATAGGAGCATTAAAAGTAGACGAAACAGCGGCAGCGGCAGCACAACCAAGTAAGATTTTACGATTTCTTCCTTGTATTTTTAATTTCTCAAAAATAAAACTTGAAATACCACTAGCTAAATGTACTATCGGTCCCGCTCGTCCTGTTGCTCCACCTGTTCCCAATGTAATTACATTAATAAAAAAAGAACTTATTGTTGTTCTAAGTAAAATTTTATAATCTTTTTTAAGGGTTGTTTCAATTATCTCAGTCATTCCTTGTGAACGATTAACTGGCATAAAAAAATGAGCTATTAATCCAACTAACAATCCACCGGTAGTTGTTACAGTTATTATATGTATAAAAGATATTTTTTTTGTATTGTTTAATAAATTATAATAATCTGAATTAAAAGAAAAATTTATTATTAATTCAACTGTTTCTCGGAATAAAATAGCAAGCCCACCACACAATACTCCTATGATGACAGCTATAATTGTAATATTAACATCATTATTATCTATAATTTTATTGTAGCCAAACAATTTTTTTTAACCTTAAAAAATAAACTAGTAATAATTATTATTATATAATACAATAAGAATATGAAAATAAATAGATTAAAGTGTAAAATATTTTATTGTATAATTAGTTTATTATTAACTATAAATACCAGTCATGCTCATATTAAGGAAGTTGACCCTTTTGAAAGTATAAACCGACCTATCTTTGCATTTAATACTATTTTTGATAAATTAATACTAGTCCCAATTGCAACCATATATCGTGATCTTGTGCCTGATATAATAAAATTTCCCCTTGAAAATATCGTTTCACAAATAAAATACCCAATATCATCTATCAATTATGCATTACAAGGAAAATGGGATTTAAGTATTCATTCTCTTAATAAATTATCAGTGAACATGATTTTAACACTTGGAACTGGGCATGTAAAATTAGATGAAGAAATAGATAAAAAATACAAATATACAAATTTCAATACCACTTTAAATATACAAAATATTGAATCTGGCCCTTACATAGTGTTACCAATTTTGGGGGGTAATTCCGTAAGAGGAACAATATCAAGGATAGTTGATAGTAGTTTTATTCCATTAACTAAGAAAGTTAAAACAAATATAAATATTACTAATGTAGTAATACAAAGGTCATATTATGTCGATAAACTTGAAACGCTAGAAGAGACTTCTGTTGATTATTATTCTGCTGTTCGTAATATAATAATGCAAATTGATAACCACGCAGGTAAAAAAGGTCCAGAGACACAGAGTATTGAAGATTATGATTTTTCTGATGAAGAAGAATTAGATATAAAATAAATAACAAAAATATTACTTGATATTATCTATTCATTTTTTTTACATATTTTTTCATTGTTGGCGTTATAATACGGAATACTATATTTATAATCTGTGGAAAAATACTATTTACAAACCCACCAAATCGTTCAAGTATCCCCACACGCATATAAGATTTATCTTTTTCAATAGCACGAATTATTTTTCGTGCAACCTTTTCCACATCGTCCATAACAGAAAACATTGCCTTTAATAATTCTACTGCTTCTTCGTCAATCATAGGTGTTTTCATAGCCCTTGGAGCAATTAAAATAACACCTACATTCGTTCCTAATAATTCACGACGCAAAGATTCACAAAATCCTTTAACAGCAAATTTTGTAGCTGTATATGTTGTAAAATAAGGCAAGGCCAAATCACCACCGATAGAACCTATATTTACGATTTTACAACGAGTATTCTTTTTTAACATATGTTCTAAACAAAAACGACTAGTCATAATTAATGCAGTTAAATTAATATTTATAACATCATCAATATTATTTAATGAGCATTTATGAAATTCTTCAATATTTAAGATTCCTGCACAATTAATTAAAATATCAGCAGGATTATTTTTAACATAATTACTAAATTTTTCGCGACCTTTTGTGGTAGTTAAATCCAAGCATAACGGAATAACATTAAAATCTTTTTCAAGTTCTTTTAAAATATTGTTGTTTCTTCCAATTACTGTGATAGTACAGTCATAATTGGATAACAGTTTAGTTAAGGAACCACCTAAGCCACCTGTTGCACCAGTTATAATTAAATGTTTTTTATTAATATCCATATTTATATAATATAATTTTATAAATATTAATTCAAGAGTTTTATACAAATAAAAAAAAGCCTTATAAAATAAAGCTTTCTAATTTGGTGCGCCCGAGAGGATTCGAACCCATGACCTCCTGATCCGTAGTCAGGCACTCTATCCAGCTGAGCTACGGGCGCATAACATTGTTTGTATCATTTTCAAAATAAAATGCAAGTGTTTTTTACTTTAATTTTGCATTTTTCTTAAAAAATGGAATATGAACAATCATAAATAATATATATAATCCAGTTAGTCCAAAAATTTTAAATTGCACCCATTGAGTTTCTGTGAAATTACGCCATACAATTTCATTCGCCACCGCACATAATAAAAAATAAAAAACTGTGTTATTAGATAATTTTTTCCACGCATTATCATTCATCTCTCAAAAACATTGCCAACTATATGAATATAGGCCAACGTACAGTTTCAATCATATACATACTGATTATGGCAACTCTACTCAATATATTTTCTATTAATACTTTTTTCATAATAAGTTTAATAATTTTATTCTTGTAGGTTTCTTTATTTTTAGAATATATATAAGTCAAATTAAAAAATAAGCAGTATATTACTACACCACCCTAGCTTAGGAGATAAACTATTTGTTAGTTAATAAAAAGAATATATTACATAAAAAAACAGTCTTCTAAAGTTGAAAACTGTTTTTTTATTTATAAGTTAGATTAAAACTATCTGATAGTAATTGAAGACAGAGTATACTCACTAGAATTATCAATGCTCTCTTGAGGCACAATCTCCAGTTCAATCTTATTAAGACCCATTACCAAATAATTCAAACTATTCAATAAAGAATAATGATTATTTCTTAAGCTTATTTTTGTCATATTATCTTCTCCATTTATGTCACTAACTGTATTAACAACAGAACTTCCTGTATAGACCCCATTTATTGTCCACTTAATATTACAAGGTGTTTTATTATCCTTCAACCAATGCATAATAAGCAAGTCATAATTAGACATATGATTATCTATCTTAAAATAAATATCAATTTTTGGACTAACTTTTAAACTACTTTTCATTGTTTCCATAAAACCAGAACCAGATATTTCAAGATCATTATTAGGAGCAACAATCTTAAAAGCATCTGTTTCTTTTTTAGGTTTATAAGTAAATTTATCATTTTTAAATACGATGCTAGATAAACCACCAGCATTATATCCCTCAACTGGAGCTAGAGAATAATGACTCATATTCAAAGGATTAGAAGAAAATTTACATACTTTAGCTTTATTAGAATCGTTTAATACCGCTGATACTTTTGAATTTACAAACTTATGACTTGCTGTATAACATTCTATCTCATGAGACAATGATAAAACTTCATCTTCTACTATATCATTTTGAAACTCAACAAACCAAGAGGCTTGAGTTGTGAAATCTAAACCATATAATGCCAATTCACTTGGCGGTAAAACAGAATCTGATGTTAGCATACGGTTTTGTATGAATTGAGGTAGCTCAATATCATTTCCTTCTTTTGCGTAATTATATGTAAGTACGTCCCATGGATAAGTCTGCCCCCAAACCCAAGAAACTTCTTTATTATTATTACTTAACTTACTATATGAACTCCAGTCTTTTACACTCATATTATTCCCAAAATTGGCGTCTGATTGTGCTGTTATATTTGTCCCCGTAGTATTTTGTGTGTGACTAGCGCTCCCCCAAGTATGTGAGTAACTAAGACCAATATTAAACATAGGAAGTCCAAGCATGACTCCTCCACTAACATTTACCCCAAACGTATTTATATTATTTGTTGTAGATCCAGACGTATGTTGTTGAACTTGTGTGTTGCTTTTCCCATCATGAGATGAAGAGCTGACATTTACATTTGAATTTAAAGTTTTTGGGAATAAATCATGTATTTTGATGTTTGCATTATTGTTAACATTTAATATGATTTTATTATTTAAAATAGCTGGATAATTTTCATAATTCTGAATAGACACTGCGCCTAAACTAGGTTTATTGTTATTAGGAACAATAATACGTTGCTTCACTAATAAAAAATACCCTTTTTTAATATTGAGATTAGCAGCACTCGTATATTTATAAATCTCACATTCTACAACAGACTCTCCAAAAGAAGGCCCTCCAGCAGATTCACGTAGCTCATTCTTATATACCGAGCTATAAAAGCTCTTATTGGGTTGTTTATTTTTCATTTTTTAATCCTTCTATAAATTTAGTGTTATTATTTGTTGCTTTATAATTAAATATAATTATAGATAACATGAGGAGCACTACCTACTTTACCTCCTGTCGATCCTTTTTTTCCAGAATTTCCATTTTTACCACCAGAGCCACGGTTACCATCAGCGGCATGTTTACCTCCAGAACCACCGGAGCCACCAAAGCCACCGGCGCCACCAGAACCGCCAGAACCGCCAGAACCAGCATGTGCACTCTCTGCTATAACTGAAATCAAGTTTTTGTTTTTCTCAGGACAGCTAATATATACAGGGTTTCCATTACAACCGCTGCCGCCAATACCGCCATCACCACCGTTACCACCGTTACCACCAGTACCACCAGATCCTCCATTAGTTCCTTCGCACCCACTGTTACAGCCTTTACCACCGTTTCCGCCAGCCTGTCCAACACCCCCAATGCCACCGTCGCCACCTTCACCACCTTCGCCAGATCTTAGTAATATTTGTAAAAAAGGAGATTCTTCACCAAAAGATTCAATCTTAATTGTTGCAGGCCAATTAGCAACACCTTTTTTTCCCTGACCTCCAATACCACCGTCTCCACCATTTTTAGCATCACCACCACTACCAGGGCTCTTAGCTCCCGTACATATACCAGGTGTTGGGGCACTACTATTAGTACCATCTTTCGCTCTTCCTATATACTCACTTCCCTTTGAACCAGTTGCTCCTTTTGCCCCAGCTTCACCTAAAACTGCTATATGATACTGGTGGGAAGATTTTTTATTCGTAATAGTAATTTTTTTTGTTTTTATAGTTAACGCTGTCGTTATCGCAGTAAGAGAGCCACCATCAAAAATCAAATGATCTACATCAATAAAATACGGAGAAGCCTGTGGCCCTATTATTAACTCTTTATTAATAACTAATTCCTCTAAAGACACCTTTTTGGCTTTTACAGGGAATTGTTTTTTTACCATATCCTCTAAATGTGGATCATTTAAAGGTTCATCATTATAAACATGAGGAAGCATTTTATCCATACCAAAATCATTGGTATTTCTTTCTACTGAATTAGCAAGTTCCTCCCTATACTCTTTTGGTATATGAGAAACTGCTTCTTTTTGAAAATCTTTTATAGTCTTTAATACTACTGTTTTTTCATTTTCTTTTAACATATGATAAAATCCTTACAATTAAACTAGTTTAAAATTAAAAATATTTTTCTTAACCCTACATAAAGTATTATAAAAAATAACAAATATATTATAAATATACTACTTTATTTTTATTAAATTTTTGTAAATGCAAAAAAATATATGGGTGGAGCTTGCCTATCCCGTCCATCTTTTCCATCAGTACCGTCTAAAGCATTTTGCGTAACTGCAGGAATTTCAATACTTTTTTGGCCTGATTTACCGCCTTTCCCTGCTTTTCCTCCTTCAGATTTAAAACTTATAAAGTTCATAAATTTACGATATTTTTGAGGTGCTGTTACAAAAACATTAGACGAAAGCCCACCGTTACCGCCTTTACCGCCATTACCACCATTGCCAGGAAAGACACCATCGCCACCTTTACCACCGTCACCTCCATTTTTACCAGTGCTAGCTTGTGCAAATACTTGAAACCCTTTAGCACTAAAATTTACCAATTTTCCAATTCTAATATCCGCAAGCATAGACATCCCTCCATTAACCGCATTCTTTCCATCTTCTCCGTTCTGGCCCTTATATTTGGAATCTTTAATATCAGGTTCAATAAAAAAATTCTTTTTAATTCTCATACAGCCAAAAAGTGTCTTAACATCTTCATATGATTCTAAATCATCTTTTTCAAGTGTACAACCATCTTGACCATCCAGACCATTCATTTCTTCCTCCTCTTTAGATCTTGCTTTTCCATAACCAAAATGCTCTGTACCTAAAATGTTAATTTGGAAATCAAATTTATATTTATCTTCATGTTCGCTATCAATTAAAATGACCTCATCACATACTAATGTTAAAACATTGCCACGGACTGATAAGCACGCTCCTTTTTCAACATATAATTTTTTAATATGAATATATACATACAACTCTTCTCTAAAGTGCAATCCTTCCCAAAAACTATGATTCGAAGTAGCATCAAAAATCTCGTCTTTTCTAATAATGTATTCTTCATACTGCATTACTTTTAAATGTATAGGTAAATGAAATTCTTGTGCTCTCTTATCTTTATTGCATAAAGCACCATCGGCCCACACAAACTCCTCTCCTCGATCATGTGCACCAATCATAAGTTTTTGACGCATAAGCATTTCTTTAGAATTATAATACACACTGCTTTTTAATTTACGCAGTTCTTTACATTTTGTACCTAACAGTTGTCTCGCTTGCTCTAAACTTGGTATTGTCGTACAAAAAGTACCACCAATCCACTTACATTCACCATCTCTACTCTTTAAATAAATATCAAAAAAATCAATATGCCTCATTTTTATACTCCTTCAGTTTCCCAATCCCCCTGGGTAATTAAAAAATTTGCTTGCGGTGATATTTGATTTCTTATTTTTTTTGGTACTGTATAAATCACGATTAATTACTTTCTTCAATACTAAATGTCCTCAAAATGCAACTTCTGCTAGATCAAACGCCCCATTACGGGAAAAACGCTCTCCATTAAAATTATTTTGTACTATATCCATATTTTGATTAATATCACTAAGAAGCATGGGTTCTAAAAAAACTACTTTTCTACCTATATTATTTTCTCGTCTCTGAACTCCTATAACTCTAAAAGGTGTATGACTCGGAATAATAAGTTCACCTGAACTATATTCATCTTGCCCCTTCAACAGTTTATTATTTGCCTCGCGTGCGAATTTCCCATCACTATTTATCTCTGGACGCTTAAGTTTAAATCCTGAAATATCCATATAATCTAAGCTATCATTATTCTTAATAACATATAAAATTTCTTCTTCATTTACATTATCTACGCCCTTCTTATGAGTAGCAGCATTACCCTCAGCTGAATATCTATAAAGAATACTTTGTAAATCGTTTCCAACAGAAGTTATGGCTTTATCTATCACAATATTACCCAATTGGATCGTAGTATTTATATCTAAAGATAATTCTACAGCATCAGCTTCCGTCACATATACATTTTTTTTAGCACGAGACATTCTATAAAAATAATTCGTATCTACATGTTCTGACCTATTTTTAGAGATCAATTCGTCTATAAAGTTCGTTAAAAACATAGCTGGATAATCATTTTGCAACCGAAGACTATTTTCAAAATCATTTTTATCTATTACTGAAACATCCTTATAAGTATTAAAGTTCCTATTAACAATATATTTGTGAGCTAGATTTTGCATTCTCGTTTTTAGATCATCATTTCTCACCAAAGTTTTTCGCCCCTGATTATTCCGAATAATCCTATTCAAAATTAAAGCAAATCTTCCATAAATTCTTAACGCTATTTCTTCTTGTGGAGACAAATTTTGAAATTCAGCTCTAGATTGAACAGCTCGTATTTTGCTTTTCAAAAAGTATGCTTCCTTTCGAAATTCAGCTTTCCCAGATTCCTGTGAAATTTCAGGAAATCGACGAGAATCTCGAATAATTTTTTCATAATTTTCTTGATCAAAGCCACTTACACTAAGATGATATTTCCCATAATTCACTTAATATTCTCCTTTTATATTTTATAAGTATTATTTATACTCTAAATTTCTTAAAACTTCCAAGATTTTACTCATTAGCTAAAACTTTTAAGTTTTTTACTTTAATTTTGCATTTTTCTTAAAAAATGGAATATGAACAATCATAAATAATATATATAATCCAGTTAGTCCAAAAATTTTAAATTGCACCCATTGAGTTTCTGTGAAATTACGCCATACAATTTCATTCGCCACCGCACATAATAAAAAATAAAAAACTGTGTTATTAGATAATTTTTTCCACGCATTATCATTCATTGAAACTACTGAATTCATCATTTTTTTAAGAATGTTAAAATTAGTAAAATTCACACTAAATAATACAATAGCAAATATTAATGAGGCAATAGTTGGTTTCATTTTAATAAATGAAGTGTCACCTGAAAATACAGTTATTCCACCAAACAAACTTAATAATAAGGCTGTAAAAATATGTATGTATGGTATTTTACCTGTTTTCTTCCAAGAAATAGGTATAACAAGTAAAGATGCAATTATCAAAGCAAAAGTTGCAATAATAATATCATAAAAATAATACCCTAACCCGAAAACTATTAAAGGTAAGTATTCAAAAATCATTTTTTTTCCAATCTTATTAAAATTATATTACTAATTATTTTTATAAACCCATTAATGAATTAGCAAAATCTTTTGCAGTAAATGAATTTAAATCATCAACATTTTCACCAACACCAACCGCATAAATAGGTATATTATATGTATTAGCAATATTTACCAACACACCACCTTTTGCTGAACCATCTAACTTAGTCATAATAATACCAGATATATCAACAGCTTGTTTAAAGTGATTCACTTGTTCTAACCCATTTTGACCTACTGTTGCATCTAATACCAATACTACTTCATTGGGCGTATTTGGTATAACCTTACCTATTACACGATGAATTTTTTTTAATTCTTGCATAAGGTATTCTTTATTATGTAATCTTCCTGCTGTATCAATTATTATAACATCAGCATTACTAGCAACACCTTTTTCAACGGTTTCATATGCCAAAGCACCAGCATCTGAACCTTCTGGTTTACTTATAACATCACAACCTATTCGTTCGCCCCATACTTGTAATTGTTCAACAGCTGCGGCACGAAAAGTATCACCGGCTCCCAATACTACTTTTTTACCATCTTGTACATATTGTTGTGCCAATTTTGCAATCGTTGTTGTCTTTCCAGAACCATTTACACCAACCATCAATATAACTTGTGGGTGATTTTTAATTTTCATAGGTTTACAAACAGGTTGTAAAACATTTTCTATTTCAAGGGCTAGGGCTTTTTTAATTTCTATATCAGATATTTCTTTTTCAAATCTATTTTTTGCTAAATTCTCAGCCATTTTTTTTGAAAGCTCAACTCCCATATCAGACATTATTAGAATATCTTCTAAATCTTGTATCGCTTCCTTATCAAGTTTTCTCTTTGTAAAAACACCTGTAATATTTTCAGATATTTTAGCTGATGATTTTCCAAGACCATTAAATAATTTACCTAGAAATCCAGATTTATCAGAGGATTTTTTATTTTGTTGTTTTTTTGAACTACTTTTTGTAGTATCTCGCTTTTTAGGATTATTTTCTTTTACTTTTTTATTATCTTTTTCTTCTTTTTTCTCAGTTTTTCCTGATATTTTCTTTATCCAATTTAATATCATTACACCGATTCTTTCATAATTATTTTACCTTGTAATATATTGTTTGAGTTTAATCCTGTAATTTGAACTTGCACTAATGAACCTTCTGGCACTGTATCTTCAATTTCAACTAATGCATAATGTTCTGTATAACCACGATTATTTTTTTCAACCAAAACATTGGCAATATTTCCAATTTGAGAGTTAAAGAAATTAGATTGTAATTTATTTGATAACTCCCTTAATTTCTTGGCTCTTTCTCTACGAATTGGCATTGGTACTTTTTTAGGAATTTTTTCCGCTGGGGTTCCTTTTCTTTCCGAATAAGGAAAAGTATGTATCCAAGTTATATTAAGTTTTTCAATAATATCCATAGTATTTTGGAACATTTCTTCAGTTTCAGTTGGAAATCCAGCAATAATATCAGCACCAAAAGTAATGTCAGGGCGACAACTTCGCAAACGATTAACTAGATCAACAATATCATCAGAACTATGTCTGCGCTTCATTCTTTTTAAAATCATTGTATCACCAGATTGCAATGACAAATGCATATGTGGCATTAATCGTGGTTCATCTTTTAATACATTAAATAAATCATCGTCGATTTCAATACAATCAATAGATGATATTCTAAGTCTAGGAAGATCTGGAACTAAATTCAATAATCTTTTGACCATCTGTCCTAATGCTGGTTTACCTGGTAAATCTTCGCCATATGATGAAATATCTACACCAGTTAAAACAATTTCCTTATACCCTTGTCTAACCAATATTTGTATTTGCTTAACAATTTCACCAATTGCAACAGAACGAGAATTACCACGACCATAAGGAATTATGCAAAAAGTACAGCGATGATTGCACCCATTTTGTACTTGAATAAACGCCCTAGTATGTCCATCAAAACCAGATACCAAATGCGGTGAAATTTCTTTGACTTCCATAATATCATTTACTTTTATTTTTTGATTATGCCCTAAAAATGGATTTTTCATTGCCTGATATGTATCAGATTTCATTTTTTCATCATTACCAATTACCAAGTCAACTTCACCCATTTCAGAAAATTCTTCGGCGTGTATTTGGGCGGCACAACCTGTAACAATTATTTTATGATTAGGGTTTTCTTTTCTAAGTTTTCTAATAGATTGCCTTGCTTGTCGTTCAGCTTCCGCAGTTACAGCACAAGTATTAACAATAATAGTATTATCAAGACCTGCATCTTTGGCGTGATTCCGCATTACTTCTGATTCATAAGCGTTTAAACGACAGCCAAATGTTATTACTTCAACTTTTTTAGTCATATAAAAATTCGCCTACAAAAGATTTTTTGTATGCACCACACATTAAAACCTCGCCTTTTTCATTATAACTTATATGTAAATCGCCACCATCTAGATGAACTAACAATTCATTATCACATATTCCTTTTGCATTACAAGCAACAAATACAGCACAAGCACCACTACCGCAAGCCTGTGTTATTATCCCACCGCGTTCCCATACACGCATTCGCACACCATCGTGTGTTTTAGAAATAAATTCAACATTTATGCGTTCAGGGAAAATTGGATTTTTTTCTATTTCACTACCGATTTTGGCAACATCTATTTTTTCAGCATCATCAACATATATAACAATATGCGGATTACCCATATTTACACAATATCCATTATACCCTAGTATTTCCACATTGGTTGTATCAGTTTCACTGCTAAGAGGAATTTCATTCCAATTAGTTTTTGGTTGACCCATATTAACAGAAATATCATCCCCTTGTCTAAAACAAGATAACAATCCACTTAAAGTTTCAATTACACAATTCCCATCATTGAATAAACTTGCCACACAACGAGTTGCATTACCACACGCACCAGAAACTGAACCATCATAATTATAAATATTCATAAAAATATCAGCTTTTGTAGATTCATCAAGTACGATAAATTGGTCACAACCAACTCCCCAACGACGATCTGATATTTTAGCAATAAAATCCTTGCCACTAGGTATGGTATGTTTCCTCGCATCAACTACAACAAAATCGTTACCTAATCCCTGCATTTTTATAAATGGTATATACATAATAGTTTTATATCCAAAAAGTTAATGAAATTCAATATGAATCAATCAAAAATCGTCTTTTAATTTACGGTATGTTGCAAATTCATCAACTGTTTTTGCAACCAAAAAAGGGTTATTCTTTATTTCATATTGCAACAAACTAGGTACAGTTGGAATATTAGATGTTATTTTACTATTTAATTCAATAAGGTAATCGCTTGAAATATCAACAACTGTTTCTGCAAAATTAATATTATATTTAGTGTATTCGTGTCCAGAGTAGATTAAAGTATCAATAGGTAATTGTTTTATCTTTTGCAAGCTTTCAAAAAATACTTTATAAGATCCTTCAAACATTCGTCCACACCCCATTGTAAACAATAAATCCCCCGTAAATACAGCACATATTTGAGGAAAATAAAATGATAAACAACCGATCGTATGACCGTCACTATTAATAGCATCAAAATTTAAGTCTTCGACATTATATTGTTGTCCTGCTAATAATTTAAAATCCAATTTAGGTAATCTATCCTTGTCTATTTTATTCCCATAAACCTTTGCATTTGTTTTTGCAACCAGCTTATCCACACCTTGAATATGGTCAAAATGGTGATGTGTTAATAATATATGTTTTAAATTAAGTTTATTATCATTTATATAACTATAAATTGATGTGAATTCAGGAACATCAATAATAATTGCATCATTATTTTCTTTATTAATTATAAGATAAGAATAATTATCTTCAAGAACTGGTATTGTTATCACTTCATACATTTCACACCTAAAAATTTGGGGGTTATTAACCCCCAATAAATACAATATTAAGATATTTTTTTCAAGTTATCTTCGATCATGGTGTTTATCAGAAAACATTCTCTTTTTACGACGTAATCTTTTTGCTATATGTTCTAAAGCTAGTTCAAAAGAACTGTATGCATCGCCTGCCATACCATTTGCATCAACATCAACATATTTATTAATATGAACATGTATTTCCGTATTAAACATATTACCATTTTTCTGAATAACAACCCTAGCATCGGTTGCCCTAGAAAAATACTTTTTAATCGTTTCTTTGATAGAATCGGTAATGTGTGATGGTAATGCTTTACCAATATTCACATTTTTGCTTGTAATTTGTAATTCCATATCAATATTCCCTTCAATTAACATTATTTTATTTATAATTTAATGTTATCAAAAAAATAAGATATATTATATAAGCATTGTACCCAATTGACTTTTTACATAAATCATATATAATGTCTAAAGATTGAATTTATCCCCTAAATAAACTTTTTGTACCTTTTTATCATTGGCAATTTGCTGAGGAACTCCGTGTTTTAATATCTCTCCATTGTGCAAGATATATGCCCTATCAACTATTCTAAGAGTTTCAAATACATTGTGATCAGTAATTAAAACACCAATGTTTTTTGCTTTTAATTTATTAATTAATTCTGATATTTCTACAACAGAAACAGGGTCAACACCTGCAAGTGGCTCATCTAATAATACATAAGATGGCCCAGATGCTAAACACCTAGCTATTTCCAGTCGACGGCGTTCCCCACCTGACAATGCAACAGCAGGTGAATACCTTAGATGAAAAATTGAAAATTCTTTTAAAAGTGCTTCTAGCATACTTTCACGAATCATATAATTATTTTCAATATTTTCAAGAACTGCCATAATGTTCTGTTGAACATTTAACCCTCTAAATATAGAGTTTTCTTGGGGTAAGTAACCTACTCCCATTCTTGCCCTTACATACATTGGATAATCACTAACATCAACACCATCTATTGTTAGATTACCAACATCAACCTTAATAAGTCCAGAGATAGCATTAAAACAAGTAGTTTTACCTGCACCATTGGGGCCCAAAAGAGCAACAACTTCACCACGATTTAACTTTAAACTTACATTACGTAAAACACTTCTGTCGTTATAGCTTTTACCTATACTATTAACAACTAATCCATTATCAATATTATTTGTTATTTTATCCATCATTTTTATTCTTAATTACAATTTTTAAGTTGCCTTGTGCTTTTAAATTACCGCTTTTTTTATTATATATTGCTTTGTCAGAATTGATAGTAATATCTTTATTAACATATTTTACATTTCCTTTTGCTATATATTGATTTTTCTTACTTTCAATCTTTATATGATTTGAAGTCAATATCTCGTCACTTCTTATTTTAGTTATTTTGGCATTTTCTAAGTTTTGTACACCTATTTTATTTGTGTTTGTATACGCCCTAGATGCTTCAACACTTATTTCACCGTCTGCATCATTATACTTCAAATTGGTTAAATAGATTTCATTATTCTTTGAATCATTTACTACTTTTTTAACCTTTAAATCAATAATATTAATATCAGAAAATATCATTGGAATTAAAATAATAGAAACTAACGCTAGTAACATAGATAACAATATAACCTTAAAAACCCAAACACGCCAAACACTATAAGACATTGCTTGAATATATCTTTTATTTAATGACTTCTTATTATGAAAAATACTCAAATTATGCAACCCCTGATTTTAACAAATCGTGAAAATGCACTAATCCTAAAACAGATTTATTTTCCACCACAAATACCGCACTAATATTCTTTTCTTGCATAATTGCAAGAATTTCACTGCCTATTGTATGAGTATTTACTGTGATCGGGTTTTTTGTCATTATGTCGTCAATTTTCTTAGATTTAATATCAATTGATATGTTGCGTAATAAATCACCATCTGTGAAAATACCAATTAAATCATTGTCATCAACAACACCAACACATCCAAACCTTTTATTTTCCATTTCAATTAAAGCATTTGATAACATAGTTCCTGTATTTACAAGTGGTAATTTATTCCCATTTATCATAATATCAGATGCCTTTAATAGCTGAGAACCAAGTTTTCCACCAGGATGAAAATTCTTGAAGTCATCAGTACCAAAATCTTTTTCTTGTAATAAACAAACAGCCAAGCAATCGCCCAAAGCAAGAGTAGAAGTAGTAGACGTAGTAGGAGCCAATCCCAATGAACAAGCTTCTTTTACATTAGGTAATTCTAAAACAAAATCACAAGATTTACCCAGTGTAGAATTGCGACTTTTTGTAATAGCAAAAGATTTAATATTGTTGCGTTTTGTATAAGAAATAATATCTTTTAATTCACTTGTTTCACCACTGTTGGATAATAATAAAACGATATCATTTTTATCTATCATACCCAAATCACCGTGTGATGCTTCGGCTGGATGAACAAAATACGATGGTGTGCCTGTACTAGCAAATGTTGAAGAAATTTTTTTCCCAATATGTCCAGATTTACCCATACCAGATACTATAATCTTGCCTTTACAATTCAACATTAACTCAATAATATTGTCAAAATCAGTTAAATCTTGCTCTATCAATTTTTGTAAAGCTGATATTTCTATTTCTAATATTTCTTTTGCAATTTCTTTATAAGACATTAATATTCCTTGTATAAATAATTATTTATAATTTATGTATGTGAAAAAATATCCATTTCATCAAAACCTTCTAGGTCAAGAATAGCACGAGTCATAAGATATTTAAATGATTGTTTTGCTAAATCCCATCTTCCTTCACGGTCTAGTCTTTTATCAAGAATAATTTTCAAATCGTGTAGAAATATTACATCGTTAGAAGCGTATTGTTGTTGTTCAGCTGTTAATTCACAAGCCCCCCAATCAGATGATTGTTGTTGTTTGTTTAAATTAATTCCTAGTAATTCATTAACCAAATTTTTTAATCCGTGTCTATCCGTATATGTTCTGGTAAGTTTTGACGCTATTTTTGTACAATAAACAAATTTCGTTTGTACACCTAGATAATGATATAGAACAGCAATATCAAATCTGGCAAAATGAAATATTTTTATTATATCTTCATCTTCTAATAATAATGATAGATTGGGTGCTGAATAATCATCGCCATCAAATTTAATTAAATGAATAACACCGTCACCAAAGGTAAGTTGTACTAAACATAATCTATCCCTTATTGGATTTAATCCCATTGTTTCCGTATCAATAGCTACACTATCACCAAATGAAACATCACTAGATAAATCATTTAAATGCAATTTAACTTGCATATCACCAAATTGTTTTGTTTTTTTAATCATAAATATCAACCTCTACAAGAAAAATACTTGTAAAATTAAAAAAAGGCAAGTTTTAGTTTTTGCTATTTTTAAACATTAATTTTTTAATAGAAGGAAGCAAGGCAAAAAATAACACCAAAGCAGTCAAGAAAATAGCAATAGGCATTGGAATAATACTGTGAGCAGATTGGTTATAATCTATTTTCCAATCATAAATTGCTAGTAATTCATTAAATATCATACCAGCTCCGATTGAAAATCCACAAACAGATATTAAATATATAAACGATGCTTTTTTACCCATCATTTTTGATACAACACCAATAGTCGCTATATTAGATGCAGGCCCTGCTAGCATAAATGCTAATGCTGCCCCTGGTGATACCCCTAATAATAATAAACTAACCGCAACTGGCGTTGATGCAGACGCACAAATATACATAGGAAAACCAATAATAACCATAACTAGCATTGCCAAGAATCCATCACCATATTGTGTAAATATCCCCTGTGGAACTACGGTTTTTATTAATGCGGTGATAATTAATGCAATCATTACAAATTTAAAACTGTCATTTAAAATAGTCGTAAACGAATATTTTTGTCCTTCTATAAATCTCTTTAAAATATTGGTTTTTAATGGTTTTTTAGAATCACAACATTTTACGTCTTGCTCACTTGCACAACAAGAATTATTTGCTGTTTCTAATTTAGGCATCATTGTATCCCTTGTTCCAAAGGCAATAGCCCACCCTGTAAAAATTGCAGTAATTAATGCAGAAATCAATCTAGCCACCGTAATTAACGGCCCTAACATTGCATAAGATATAGATAAACTGTCAAAACCAGTTTCAGGAGCTGAAATTAAAAATGAAGAAATTGAACCTTTGCCAGCACCACCACGACGCATTTCCATTGTAACTGGAATAACGGAACAAGAACAAAGCGGAATAGGAGCGCCAAAAAATGCTGCTTTAATAGGAGAAACCCAGTTTTCTTTACCTAAATGTTTTACGATAAAATTACTAGGTACAAATGACCTTAACAACCCTGATATAAAAAATCCAAAGGCAAGAAATGGTAATGCCTCCAACATTACATCAAATAAATTATTTAAAAATTCCATAACAACCACAATATATGAATAGATATTCATATGTTAATTTATAAAAAAAATAATGTCAATTATTTACTATAGCTTTTATGATTTCATATAATGACACTTAATCAACAATAAAATAAAAAAAAGTATTTATCAACGGCTTTCATTAACCCAATATTTCCTTCTTGGATTAAATCAAGGAATTACAAGCCACTCATTCAACTATAAAGGCAGTATATCAATTATATTAAGTTAGGGTTTTTACTATATATAAGCATTTGACTATGATAAACTATTTAATATAAAATAAATTGTTAAAATAAAATAATAATACAGAAAGATTTAAATATGGATATGAAAATAATATTTGGAATTATAGGAGGTATAATATTAATAACTTTTGTAAAATATGTTTACTTTTTACCTTCAAATATTGCATCATCAAAAAAACATAAAAATACTGAATCTATATTTGCACTTAACTTATTTCTTGGTTGGACACTTCTTGGTTGGGTTATAGCATTAGCAATGGCTTTATCATATGATGATACAAAACAAGAGTATTTAGAAAAAGATGATAATAGCGATGATGATTTTGACGATACACCTGAGCGATTAAAAAATATAAAAAAACTTCTAGATAATAATTTTATAACCGAAGAAGAGTATAATAAAAAAAGAACAGATATTTTACAAGATTTATAATAACTACTCTTTGCTATATTATCATCATATAATGACACTTAATCAACAATAAAAAAAAAGCCCTATCATAGAGATATGATAGGGCTTTTAAATGGTAGGGGATGAGAGATTTGAACTCCCGGCCAAGGCATTATGAGTGCCCTGCTCTAACCACTGAGCTAATCCCCCCTATTATCCTTCCAAGAAATTTCTAATTTTCCTAGAACGAGTTGGGTGCTTTAACTTCCTTAAAGCTTTGGCTTCAATTTGACGAATTCTCTCACGAGTAACTTCAAACTTCTGCCCTACTTCTTCCAGAGTATGGTCTTGGTTCAGACTAATACCAAAACGCATTCTTAGAACCCTTTCTTCCCTAGGGGTAAGAGAAGACAATATCCTAGTAACCATTTCCCTTAGACTATTTTGAACAGCATATTCCAATGGTGAAATAGCATTCGTATCTTCTATGAAATCACCTAGTGAAGAATCGTCTTCATCACCAACCGGAGTTTCTAGTGAAACAGGCTCTTTGGCTATTTTTTGTACTTTTAATACTTTTTCTATAGGCATGTCAAGCTTTTCTGACAATTCTTCTGGAGTTGGTTCACGACCGAACTCACTTGTCATCTGACGAGACACACGCATAAACTTGTTAATCGTCTCTATCATATGCACTGGAATACGGATTGTACGGGCTTGGTCAGCGATAGAACGAGTGATAGCCTGCCTAATCCACCAAGTAGCATAAGTAGAAAATTTATAGCCACGACGATATTCAAATTTATCAACAGCTTTCATTAATCCAATATTACCTTCTTGGATTAAATCAAGGAATTGTAAACCACGATTTAAATATTTTTTAGCTATTGAAATTACCAGTCGTAAATTCGCTTCAACCATTTCAGATTTAGCACGAGATGATTCTTTTTCACCTTGTTGTACGACTTTTACAATACGGCGAAATTCAAAAACTGGCATTCCTGCTTGTTCGGCAATTAAATTGGATTGTTCTTGTAATTTTTTAACAACTTTTACTTCTTGTTTTGTAAAATTTCCCCAATTCTTATTAATACTAGAAACATTAGAAATCCAAGAATCAGATAATTCTTGCTCCAAGTATTGCTCCAAGAACTCTTCACGACTAACACCATATGACACAACTAATCGCAACAACTGACCATCTATAGAACTTAATTTCTTGTTAATAAGATAAAGACTTTCAACTAATTGGACAATTTTACTAGGGTTAAATACTAATGATGACAATTCACCAACTAATTCAGCTTTAATTTTATTATAAGAATTAATCGTAGTAACAGACGGCTGTTTGTTATTTGAGATATTTTCTATTCGCTTTGCTTGAACCTTTTTCATTTTCTTGTATGTTAGACCGATTCTAGTGAAAGCAGATAATACTTCGCCTTTATATTCTTCTTCTAGTGTAGGAGGTACGTCTTCATTTTCTAATTCTTTCTTTTCTTGATTTTCTTCTAACTCTTCATCTTTAATATCTTTTTTACTGCCTAAGTTATCAGTTTCAAGTTCAGAATCTTCAACACTATCATCACTATTTTGTTCTTCAACAGGTTGAATATCATCAATATTTTCATCATCATCTTCTATTGGAAAATCTGGTTCTTCGCCATACATTGCTTCTAAATCTATGATATCACGAAGTAAAATAGTTTCACTTTCAAGTTGGTCGTGCCATTCTGTGATTGCTTTCATTGTCATTGGGCTTTCACACAATGCATCAATCATTTTATTTTTACCGGCTTCAATTCGTTTTGCAATTGCAACTTCGCCTTCGCGAGATAACAATTCAACTGTACCCATATCTCGTAAATACATTCGTACAGGGTCTTCGAAAGATTTCATATCTGTATTGGCTAGATTACCACCGGATTTTGTATCTTCAATTTTTTCATTAACATCTATTTCTTGAACGCTAATTCCTATTTCGCTAAGGGTATTAGTTATATCGTCCAATATTTCAGTAGTTAAATCGTTTTTACCTAATGATTCTTTTATCTCTTCAACTGTAACGAAACCTTCCTTATTACCTTTTGCAATAAGGTTTTTTACTTCTACTGATTTTTCAGTAAAAGTATTATCTTCTTTTTTCACTTCTGTTTCGTTGTTATTAGACAAATTTATAGAATCCTTTCAACTTCCATATGGGAAACAAACAAATACACGAATCACTAATAAAAATCAAGTGATTATTTAATCATTATGTGTATAAATTAATCTAGTAGATAATTTAGCTTCTATTTCTATTTGCTCAATATCTTCTTTACCTTCTAGTAATGCTTGTCTAATTCGTTCCTGATAAACTTGTTCTTCTAATTTAGCAACAAACACGTCAACTATATGTAATAATAGCTCTCGGCAACTATCAGAATCTAGATTAGGCATAGTCGGCCTTGCAATTTGATATATTTTTCTATCAAGTATTTGATTAAGCTCATTCTCAAAACCCAATTTGTACAGATTACTTTTTAAGAGTTCCGAAGAAACTTCATTACTTGATAAAATATTGCAAACTTTACTAAATAAATGTAAATAATTATTATCAAAAAAGCTAAAGAGTTTTTCTTCTAAATCATAAAATATTTCTGGATAATTGATAATTCCAGCTAGCATAACTTTTTGTTGTGTAATAGGTAATTTAACATTACTCATTACATTTGCCCCCAATGGTTTTAAATACTTGTCCTTATAACCTGATTTTTTAAAATTACCTTTTCTTTTTTTATGATTTTCCCAAATTAAATTATTAAACCAAGCTCGATAATTTGACGATATATTTTTATCATTAATTGAAAAAGTAATGTCATTAAAATGCTTTTCTAACTTAGCAAGTTGTTCAGGTGTATTGACTGATATTTTAGTATTTCCTAAACTCCATAAATAATCAGGCAAAGATACACTTTGACTTAATATTCTTTTCATTTCACCAGCCCCTTGATTTTTAATTACATCATCAGGGTCGCAATCATTAGGCATAAAGGCAATTTCAACGGATTTTCCAGCACTTAAAATTGGTAATATTCTTTCCGTTGAACGAGTTGCCGCCTTTTGTCCAGCTTCATCACCATCAAAACACAAAACTGGTACATCAACAGATTTCCAAATCTGCATAATATGTTTTTCAGTAAGTGCTGTTCCCAAAGGGGCAACAGAATAAGAAAAACCGGCCTGTGTAAGGGAAATAACATCCATATAACCTTCACATACTATCATTTTACCAATTTCATAAGATGACTTACGAGCATTTTTTAAATTATAAAGGCTATTACTTTTATCAAAAAGTGGAGTTTCAGGTGAATTTATATATTTTCCAACACCTTTTGCCTTACTATCGCCCATAAATCTACCACCGAAGGCTATTACCTTGCCCCTTACATCTGTAATTGGGAACATCAAACGATCACGAAAGAAAGAATATAAACCATTATTACCTTTGCGGGCAAGACCTGCTGATATTATGGCATCTTCGGATACATTACATTTTTTTAAATAATCTATCAATCCCATTTGTTCATCAGAATAACCCAGCCTAAAATCCATAATCATTTCTTGGTTAATTTGCCTAGACTTAACATATTCAAGGGCTTTTCGCCCATTATTAGAAAATAATTGTTTTTGGAAATACTGACATGCAAATTCACATACTTCGTACAATCCAATTCGCTGTTGTTGGTTTTGTTTTTCCTGAGTGGTTTGAACAGGCATTTCCATTCCTGCCTCAGAAGCTAAGATTTGCACAGCCTCTATAAAGCTAACACCTTCAGTTTTCATTAAAAAACTAAATACATCGCCGTGTTCACCACAACCAAAACAATGATAGAATTCTTTTTCATCAGAAACATTAAACGAAGGAGTTTTTTCATTGTGAAATGGACACAAACCCAGATAACGATTACCTTTTCTTTGTAATTTTACTTTGCGTCCAACAATATCTGAAACGTTTAATCTTGTTTTTAAATCATCTATAAATTTTGAATCAAATCCCATACTACAATTCCAATAAAATATTTATATTTTTATACCACACAATACATAAAAATGGTATGAAAAAAAGCCCTTGTTTAACAAGGGCTTTTAATTTAAACCTTGATTAATCTTTACTAAACACAGGTATTAACATTCCAATTAAAATCCACATTATCATAGATATACTAAGAGAAATGCTAACAAAATGAGCTGATAATTCTGGTGGAACTGGTCCAATGTAAGCTTCTGGGTGTGGTGACCCAATAATATGCGGTAATATAATTAAAAACACACCGATGATAATATTAATTAATTTTTCTTTAAATACCAAATTCCATAAACCAAAAATGGTTAATAAAACAGTTAAAAACCACCAGCCTTGACGACCATACACATTATAAGCCCCAGACCCTGGTAATTCTGGCGGTAAACCAAAAGATGGTGCCAAGATAAATGCCATAAATGCAAATATTCCCCAAACCGCGCCTTGCTTAATTGTAATATTCATATTTCTTAACTGAATTCCAGCTGACAAAATCAATCCAAAACCGATGCAAGATAATATTGTCGCAACAGCAGTATTTGCTATTTCAGGAATACTGCGCATTTCCGCCACAATATCAGATACCTTTACAAAGGGCGTGCCATTGTTTGCAAAAATAATTTTCCCTGTTTCAAATAATTCTGATTTTGCGATAATTGGGACAGCAAATAACAATTGTAAAATAGCAGTAATGATACCTGCTACTAATCCGGCAAATACACCAGATCTAATAATATTCATTAACATAATAAATTTCCTTTATAATTTTTAAATTTAAAAGAACATAAAAATAGACAACACCACAGAATTAAAAATTATTCTAATAACTATTGTTGTACAATTTAACTATATTCAAATTTTTTACTTAATGACAGGGAAACCCAATGGCGTGTCTTGTATCGTGTGCAGCATCGTGTATTTGATGTGGTTGTGCAAAACCGACGCCATACAAGAATAAACTACCTAGTGCAAGTGCAAGTGTTATAGCTAATATTCGTTCAGAAATTAAACTTTGTGTGATTGTTTTCATAATTTTTCTCCTTTTTTCATTTCACCCGAATGGTATTAAGTTTAAATCTTAAAAGGCAGGTAATCTGGCTAATGCAAATTGCAATACAGTTGCGGGGACAGCTACGACTAAAGTTCTATTTATAGTAAACCCTTCGTATTCCCTATTAATTGCCGTGGCGTTCCACTAGGCAAACCTAATAAGCGATTATAACAGTAGCATAAAATAATAAATTCACGAGCTAAAATATATAATATTAAAAAAAATTGTTGTTTTTAATACAATATACTTCGTTTTTAATAAATATTAATCATTCTCAATAGAATCCCATATGTCAGATTCAATTTTCAAATTATATAATTCATTACATTCTTGAATACAAGTTGGACTAGTGACATTAATTTCTGTTAAGTAATCGCCAATCACATCAATTCCTACAAACAATAATCCTTTTTCTTTTAAATAAGGGGCTATTCTTGCACATATTATTTTGTCGTTTTCGGTTAAAGAAGATTTTTCATGTTTTCCACCCACATGTAAGTTAGCACGGGCTTCACCATCGGCTGGTATTCTATTAATACATGACTTAGGTTCACCATTTATAAGAATAATTCTTTTATCCCCGTCTCTTACCTGTGGTAAATATTTTTGGACAATGATTGGTTCACGATTTTTTTCAAAAAACATTGCTAATAAAGATGATATATTGTCATCATTTTCTTTGATATGAAAAACACCAGCCCCACCATTACCATACAAAGGCTTAATGATTATATTTTTGTGCTTGTTTCTAAATTCTTTTACCATATGTGGTATTCTAGTAATCATTGTTGGTGCACAAATATCTTGATAGTATGTGGTTAATAACTTTTCAGGAGCATTGCGAATACTACTAGGATTATTAAATATCTTAACTTTATCTTTTACTAAATCTAATAAATGTGTATTTGTAATATAGCTCATATCAAATGGAGGATCTTGGCGAATCCATATCACATCTAAATCATAAAGCTTTATGATTTCAGGCTGTCCCAACCATTTATAATGATTATCAACTTCATATTTTAAATTTAATCTTCGCATATATGCAAATACATTACCATCTTCATAGTATAAATCATCAACGCCATAATGATATAATTCATAACCACGATTAATTGCTTCTAAGCCTAACATAAAGCTTGAATCAGATTTTATATTAATATTTTCAATAGCATCCATTTGTAATGCACATTTTTTTGTCATTGTAATATTCCTAGTTTTTATGAATAATAAATATACCATATTTTACAATAATTAAAATAAGATTAATTTTATTTGCAGATATAATAATCAATTAAACTTATATTTCTTGCCAAGCATTTTTAATGTGCTTTATATTAAATTTACTTATTAAAATAGCATCAAAGCGAATTTTTTCAGTTTTATATTCTCGCATAATCCATTTTGCCGAATTAATCAATCTTTTCTGTTGATTGTTAGATATACTATACATAACTGTTTCACTATTTTTTCTATATTTTACTTCAACTATTACAAATAGTTTCTTTTTTTTTGCTAGTATATCAATTTCACCAACAGATATTTTATATCGCCATTTTATTATGCGATAGCCCTTAAACATTAAATATATACAAGTTAATATTTCTGCAAATAATCCTAGTTTATAATTATAATTACGATTTGAATTATTTTTTTGCAATTTCGACAACCTTAGCATATATCTTACTTTTGGGAACACCTGTTTCGAGTGCAACAGCAACTGCTGTATTTTTTACTGACATATTTTCTAATGATTTAATTATCATGTTATCAATTTCATCATCTGTAAATTCCACACTAGGTATATTAATTAACAAAACAAATTCACCTTTTTCAGGAATATCATTAGTTTCTATTTCAGATATATTACCGCGGATAAACTGCTCAAATTTTTTTGTTAACTCTCGCCCAATTGCGATATTAGCATTAGGTTGGTTTAATTTAATTTCACTAATTGTATTTCTTATTCGTTTAGGGCTTTCAAAATATAATACAGTTCCCATATTATTATTTAATGATTTTAATTCATTTTGCAGAGCTATTTTTTTATTTGGTAAAAAACCTTTAAATGTAAATAAATCTGTTGGTAACCCTGCCCCCATTATTGCGGTGATAGTAGACGAAGCACCAGGAATAGGAATAATTTTAAATTCTTGCTTACAAATATATTGAACTAGTTTATATCCAGGGTCATTAATAAGCGGTGAACCAGCATCAGATATCAATGCAACAGATTTTCCATTTTTTAATTCCTGTAAAATCTTGGGACGCATCATTTCACCATTGTGATCGTGATAACTAATTACTTTTGTTTTAATATCGTAATATTTTAAAAGTTTTGAAGAATTTCTTGTATCTTCACAAGCTATAATATCAACATTATTTAATATAGATACAGCACGATATGTAATATCAGCTAAATTACCAATTGGTGTTGCCACAATATATAAAGCATTTTCAATTTCATTATGCATTTAATTACTCTTTTCTTTACATATTTTTTAATTGCAATTATTATAAGTATATGAAAAATGAACTTATAAATAAAATTAGTGTATATTTGTTGATGTTATTACAATATTTATTAACCTTAAAACAACAAATTACTAAACCATTATACACTATTGTAATTATATTACATATGTTTTTTTTCAGTGCTGTACAAGCAGAACAGCACAAAAATATTGTTGGAGTTTTATTACCAACCACAGGACAAAATGAAGAAATTGGTAATATAGTTAAAAAATCTGTAATAATGGCAACATATAAATTTGCACCGCCAAATGTTGTTGTAAGGTTTTATAATACACAAAGTAAAAAATCTGGTGCGATACAAGCATATTCACAGGCTTTAAAAGACAAAGCAAAAATTATAGTTGGTCCAATTTCTAGTAAAAATACAAATGCAATCCGTTCTAAACAAACATACGGCATACCTATTTTATCATTATCAAATAATACAGATTCAGCTAGCAGTGGCGTATTTACAACTGGATACAGTCCACAATCACAGGGAGCTGGAATAGTAAGAATTATAGAATATTTAAAAAGGGAAAGAGTAATTGCAATTATTCCCAGAAATACATTTGGTTCTTTATTTGAATCAGGATTATCACAAGCAGAATGGGGAACAATTAAAAATGTTTATTATTACGATCCAGATAACTATGATTATTCTAAATTAGTTAAAACAATTGTAGCTGATCGTGAATATTACAATTATGATGCGATAATATTACCAGATAGTAATCCAAAAAATATAAGAATATTATCATCTCAACTATCTTATTATGATGCTTTTAATTTAATTGAGAAAGAAAAAGATAAAAAGATATTTCTTATTGGTGGCTTGGGTTGGGATAAAATTGGTGAAACTCACAAAGAACCAGGATTATTAAACGGTTATTACCTTGCCCACCCAAAATCAAAAAATCGTACGAAGTTTAATGAAGAATATAAAAAATTATATGGATTTATTCCACCTTACATCGCAAATCTTGCATATGATATAACCGCACTCGCTATTATTTCAGCAACCACACCTAATCCACAACAAAAATTAATGCAAGAACAAGGATATAAAGGAATATCAGGAACTTTCAAAATGTCTAGTTATGGTAATGTAGAACGAATTTACGACATAAAAAAAGTCTTCCGTGATAGAACCAAAAAAATATTACAAGTAAAAACCAATAGTCGTTAAGCCATTAATTAATAGCTAGTTCAATTTGCTCTTGAATACTTATATCTTTTTGTTTTGAAACCATTATATGAATATTATTTGTAGTTTTCGCCCACAAATCACCAATTCTGGTTTTTTCACCGGAATCATCATTTGTCAAATATGGTTCCCCTTTATATTCCACAACTAATAATTTTCCGTTTCCTAATTGTGCAACAAAATCTGGATAATAGTTACCTCCACTTGGAAGAGGTAATTTAAATGAATGTTTTTTTCTTACTGTATTACGAACCCAAAAATCAATATTTATTAAAGAATCTAGAGCAGTAGCACATTCATATTCTTCACCATTACTTTTTAAGCAATCTATTCTATCATTACCAAAAAAATGTTTTTTAAATTTAAAAGCCCCTTTATATCTTGTTGATGGTAAAATATCATAGTTTTGTGAGATAAACAAAGATTGACTATTCGTATGTAATTCTACATTAGGTGAAAACAAATGCTTTTCAAAAGAATCCTTAATATGTTTTAATTTACTTTTTTCTAGTATTCTTTCTAGTAATTTTTTAAATACATATTTATTGTTTGCTATTTCTTGTAATGATAGCCCGTTTTGAATATTAAAATCTATATTTTTCTCTATGAAATCGTGTCTTACACCAGTTGTTAACATATGCATTGGTTTTAAAATAATATGCCTATCAAGCCAATTTATCAATGCTTGTTTAGTCCAATGGGTATTATTTAAATCTAGTTCATAATTATACTCTCCATCGTATTCAAATTCTATTTTTTCATTGTTTAAATCATAAACAAATTTTTTACCTTTCTGCTTTATCTCTAATTTTCCTGTATTATAATTATCATTTAACGGATTCCAATCTATTGCATACAGTAATGTTTCTGATGTTATTTCCGATATTCCATCACCATAATCAAACTCTAGATTAGGAATTGGTTTAAATTTTTTACCCATTGCACAAGGGGATGATTGTATGCTGTGATTTAATGATAACCTATCTATTTTTTGGTGAATAAATCTTTCTTGCATTTCAGAAATATTTTTATCTTTTTCATTAATCAAAATATTGCTTTTTATCAAAAAAATATCCTGTTCGTTTAATTGTCCAGGTTTATCAAAAATTATTGCTTTATTACCATCATCATCAGTAATTAATGACACAGGTGAATTTTCCGATTTTAGATTTTTAAAATCAAAATCTTTTTTAACTGGAATCTGATTATTTTCAGGAATCAAAGGCATACCACCAAGTTCACCTTGTGTTGGCATTTCAATTGCTTGTTCTGCTTCGTCTTCATTAAAGCCCATATCAATTAACTTGTCTTTTAAAGACTTTGCTGTTTCGGCGAAACTTCCTGATGGTAAATGAGCATATGCTCGGTTTAACCTAAAATCTTTTCGGCTTTTTGCCTCTGGCTGTCTTAATACCCTACCCAATAATTGCTCAACATCTGTTGCACTTTGAATATTTGCAAGGGAACAAAATATATATGCATAAGAACAATCCCAACCCTCTTTTAATGCCTGTATTGTTATTATATGTTCAATTTTACAATTTGGTGAAAATATATTTATATTATCCAATTCTCTTTGTTCACCTGTTGCAATAGCAATTTTTTCAGCAGGTATATTTTCATTGTCAATTAAATGTCTTTTTAATATAGCTGGTGTTATATCTTGATCTTTATTTTTTGCCTGATATAAAACGATTGGGCGGATTTTCTCGTTTTGTTTATTGCAAACTTCTTGTAATAAGTTTCTGTTGGTAATTGCACCTGAAACAGCCCTTTGCCAATCAGAATTTTCATATTCATACAATTCAATAGGCATTTTTATCATATTTTCGTCTTTTAAAGTTTGTGCCGATACGGAAATTAAAACATTATTTCTTTGTTTTGGTGTTGCAGTAAATTCCAATATCAAACTTGGATTAATACGGCGGTGTAATTCTTCACTAAGTGGTTTTATTGCATTGTGTGCTTCGTCAACTATAACCATTGGACGATAGATATTACAAATATTTACAAAAGAATATATTGGACGTTTTTTTTCTGGATCCATATCTAAATTATCTGTATTATTGAGATTAGTAAAAAAATCTTGATAATCTTCAAAATCACCGTAAATTTTTCTGCCGTCTTTATCTGTAATTTTTAACTTTTGAATTGTACTTACTACTATACAAACATTGTTAGTAATATCATTTTTTGTAATTTGTTTGTATTCGTCAATATTATAGACAATTACATTATTTCCAAATTGTTTATTAATTGATTCTCGGTACGGGTGATGTTTGTTTTTTAATGCCTCAACCGTTTGATTTAATATTGTTTTACTAGGTACAAGCCATAACACCAAAGAAAAATCTCTTTGTAAATAATCTTTTGCAACAGCTATTGAATTAGATGCAAGTACAGTTTTACCACCACCTGTTGGGATTCGCACACATACATATGGTATATTTTCCAAGCCTTTTATTGGCTTGTATTTTGTGACTGGATATTGATTGATTACATTTGAAACCGCATATTTTTCATAAGATTTAGCAACACCATTTATTTTTGCATCACCAAGAAATTTTGATAATATATCTAAACTTTCAATTTGATATTTTTTTAACTGCATTTTTTTAATTCCTTCATTTATATTTTTAAATCATAGGGTGTTTGTTTAAATATAATATTATTATCTTGTAATGTGTTTTCACCTAACCTACAAGATTCACCGTAAACAACAATATTACCTGTGAAATCTTTTGTGTGATTATTTATTTTACTATGTATGTCAGATAATATTTTACGAGTTAAAACAT